>SWCF01004380.1_pt1 | contig 655846 bp, 580 predicted proteins | sample 4690081 | NCBI WGS metagenome assembly SWCF01 (sample SAMN10267280, study PRJNA491770) | bioreactor metagenome | isolation source: DHS bioreactor inoculated with | place: Japan: off Shimokita Peninsula
CCCCCCGGTGCGGGCCATGATACTGGCGACGATGGCCAGTCCCAGGCCATGGCCTCCGTCATGGCCGTGCCAGCCCCGATCCAGAACACGCCGTTGCCGCGCCTCGGGAATACCGGGCCCCTGGTCGGCAACCGTCAGCCAGCACAGCCCCTCCTTCTCTTCGAACCCGATGCCAATCACGCCCTGCCGGGGGCTGTGGCGCAACGCGTTATCCAGCACATTGCGCACGGCGATCCGAACCAGCCCTTCCGGTGCCAGCGGCACTAATTGGCCACCCTGCGCCAGCTCCCATCGGAGACTCTGGCCAGGAAACTCCTCCAATACGCTGGCCGTCACTTCGGCCAGGGGCGGACAGGGCGGCGCTTCACCGGGGACGCGGTCCTCGCGCGCCAGCGCCAATAACTGCTCCAGGCTGCCTCCCAGCCTCACGCTGGCCTGCTCCGCCGCCGCCAGCGCCCGTTCCGCCTGTTCTCCGGAAGTGATCCGCGCCACCTGGAGCTGGGTGCGAATCGCCGCCAGCGGCGTGCGCAGCTCATGAGCCAGGTTATCGGTCAGTTCCCGCTCCCGGGTCAGCGCGCGGCCGCTTTGCGCCAACCAGTGATTCAATGACGCCACCATCGGCGCCAACTCACCGGCTCCCGGCGCCAGTGTCAACGGCCGGGTATCCTCCAGATCCCGCGCCGTTAACTGCTTGCGCAGCGAGGACACCGGTCTGAGCGCCCGTCCCACCGCCCACCAGACCAGCGCCAGACTGGCCAGCAGACCGGTCACCAGCGTCACCATCAGCATCACCGCCATACGATGGAGGAAGCGGGTCCGGCCACTGACGCGCTCGGCGGAAGCCACGCGCAAATCGCCCTCGGTAATGGTGTAGATGCGCCAGGCCTCACCATCCAACTGGCGCTCGCCGAAACCGTCCTCCGGCAGCACCAGCTCCCCCGGCGGCGCCCCGGCACTGCGCGCCAGGATCTCGCCGCGCAGTACACTGACTTCGCAGGCGATGCCCTGGAAAGGCATGTCATCCGGGTTGTCCACGGCCTGGTCCGGCGTGGCGCCACTGGCGGTGATCAGTGAAGCCACCATCCGCGCCGAGGCCGCCAGACGATGGTCGAGCATGTCCGACAGCCGGTCCCGGGTTTCACCATGCAGCCAGATCGCCAGCGGCAGCCATAACAGCAACAACCCCAGTCCCAAAGCCCAGAGCAGGCGCGCGCGCAGACTTTGTGCATGAATCACGGCGGGCTCCCCAGCCGGTAGCCTTCGCCACGCACCGTTTCAATCAGACTTTCCCCCAACTTGCGCCGCAGGTTGTGAATGTGCACGGCCAGAGCGTTGCTCTCCACGCCACCGGTCCAGCCGTACACACGGTCGGTGAGCTCGTCCACGGTCAGCAATCGCCCCCGACTTTGCAGCAGCGCCTGGAGCAGCGCCCGTTCCCGCCGGGCCAGTGAGACCGGCTGCTGATCCAGCCATACCCGCTGCTGGCCCGGATCGAAACGCAGGCGGCCATATTCGATCCACGGCACGGCACGGCCTTGAGCACGACGCAGCAAGGCCCGCAAGCGCGCCACCAGCTCATTGAGATCGAAGGGTTTGACCAGGTAATCATCGGCGCCGGCGTCGAGGCCATCGACCCTGTGGGCCACCCGGTCCCGGGCGGTGAGCACCAGTACCGGCTCGTCCCGCTGACGGCGGCGCCAGCGCCGCAGCAGCACCAAACCGTCCTCGTCCGGCAGCCCCAGATCCAGCACCACCACATCGAAGTGGCCGTTGACCAGCGCCTGATCCGCTTCCGCCGCGCGGGTGACCCAGGCCACGGTGAAGCCGTGGGCCTCAAGACCGGCGTTTACGCCGTCGCCCAGCAGGGCGTCGTCTTCCACCAGTAGTACGTGCATTGTCTTCCAGGCTCCAACGAACGGATCACCGGGAGGTCCAGCCCCGGATGTTCCAGAATAGCACCGCCGTATTAGCCCGCCATTAACGAGAGGCGGGCCGCGACGGGCTAATGGTGTGTTAATCCACGCCCCGCACACTGAGCCGAGTTTTTTGGAGGAGCCGCGAATGACCACCTTCACGCTGGGCCCGCTGGCCCTGCCATGGATGGCGATGCCCTGGCTGGCTTTGTTGCTGAGCGCCTGGCTGACCACCGTGTGGCGGCGCCGGAGCGGCCGGGCGGACGCCGAGCCTTTGCTGTGGTGGCTGCTGACCGGCGCCCTGGTCGGTGCGCGCCTGGCCTTTGTTGGCCGCTATTGGGATCAATACGGCCTGAGCTGGGCGCTGATCGACATCCGTGACGGCGGCTGGTGGTGGCCGGGCGGGGTGGCCGGCGCGGTCGTTGGCGCCGCGCTGGGCTGGCCGCGTCATCGTCAGGCCGGCGGCGAACTGCTGCGGACGCTGGCGGTGGGCGCCGTGGTGGCCGTGCCAGTGCTGGCCACGGTAATGGCATTCAGCGGCGTGCGCCCCATGGCTCCCGATGTGGCCCTGCAGGACCTGCAAGGGCGCCCCGCGGGCCTGCTCGACGACGGCCCGTCGCCATTGACGGTGGTCAACCTGTGGGCCACCTGGTGCCCGCCATGCCGCCGGGAAATGCCGGTATTACAGCGGGGACAACAACACTACCCCGAGGTGGATTTCGTTTACGTGAACCAGGGCGAGAGCAGCGCCCGGATCCGCAGCTATCTCACCGACCAGTCATTGCGCCTGCAACGGGTCCTGGCCGATCCGCACAGTGATCTGCTGCGCGCCCTGGGCAGCAGCGCGCTCCCCACCACGGTGCTGATCGATGCCCGGGGCCACCTGATTGGCAGCCATGTGGGCCCGCTTTCCGACGCCAGCCTGCGCCATCTGCTGGCTCCGTACATCAAGGAGTAACGCCATGCTTCGTTCACTGTCCCTGCCATTGCTGTTGATGGCCGCCCTGTTCATCGTCCCGCTGGCACACGCCGACGATCAGGAGGATCAGGCCGCCGTGCAAAAAAGGGTCTTCGAGATGTTGGAACAAAGCCATTGGGTGGCGGAAGGCGCGGACGATCCGGAGCGGGTGGTGTACATGTTTACCGACATGGAGTGCCCGTATTGCGCCAGCCAGTGGCAAATGATGCGGCCATTTCTGCAGAACGCGGACAACGACGTCCAGGTGCGTCACATCATCGTCGCTCTGATCAAGCCCACCAGTCTGGGCAAGGGCGCGGCGGTGCTCGATGCCAAGGATCCGCAAGCGGCTCTGGACAAAGCCCAGGGTGATTTCAACCAAGGTGGCATCGAGCCGTTGCGGGACATCCCCGCCGAGGTGGAAAACGCCCTCCAGGCCAATACCATCCTGATGATGCAGCTTGGCTTGCGCGGTACGCCGGCGACCCTGTTCCTGGATCCCAACGGCCGCTTGCAGGCGGCGCCGGGGCTGATGAACGAGGAGGTTCTGGCCTCGTACGTTTTCCAGACCCGGCCGGCGCCGAAGGCGCCGTGACCGGGATTCGCCGGGCTATTCGGCCAGCCAGCTCACCTCGCCATTACACAGGGTGCGGCGCACCGAGCCGGGCAACACGGCATCAAACCAGGGCGAGTTACGGCCGCGGGAAAGCCAGCGCTCATTCATGACACGCTGCTCATCCGGCGCCACCACCGCCAGATTGGCCATCCGCCCGGTTTCCAGCTGACCCGCGGGAATCCCCAGGCAACGGGCTGGCGCCGAGGTCACCGCGTCCAGTGCCCGGTGCAGCGGCAAGGCACCATCCTGAACCAGTTTCAGTACCAGCGGCAGCAGGGTGTCGAGCCCGGAGATACCCGGCCGGGTGGACGGGAACGGCGCGGCCTTGCTGAACGAGCCCAGTGGTTGATGTTTGGAACAAATGGCATCCAGCGTGCCGTCGGCCACCGCGTCCAGTAACGCCTGCCGGTCCTCCACCGTACGCAGCGGCGGCAGCACGTGGCAGCGGCTGTCGAAGCCCTCGAGGGCGGACTCGTCGAGAAGGAGATGGTGAATACTCACATCCGCTGTAACGGGCAGTCCACGGCGTTTTGCTTCCCGAATCAAGGCCAGAGAATGGCGGCTGGAAATCTGCTGGAAATGAGCCCGCACCCCGGTGGCCTCCACCAGCAACAGGTCCCGGGACAGGGCCACCGATTCCGCCACCGCGGGAATGCCAGGCAAGCCGAGACGGGCCGCCACGGCGCCGTCGTGGGCGCAGCCTCCGGCGGTCAGGGAAGCGTCCTCGGGCCGGAACAGCACCAGCAAATCAAAGGTCGCGGCGTATTCCAGACAGCGCTTGAGGGTGAGGGAACTTGCCACGGACGCGCCGGCCTGGCCCACCGCGATACAGCCGGCCTGGGCCAGCGTCTGCATTTCCGCCAGATGTTCACCCGCCAGCCCCTGAGTCAACGCCGCCACCGGCAAGGCCCGGGCAAAGTTGGCCTGCCCGGCCTGTTCCCGGATCAGGCGCACCACCGCAGTACTGTCCACCGGGCCGCAGTCCGGCTGCACCGCCATATGGGTGACCCCCCCGCCCGCGGCGGCGCGGCATTCCGAGGCCACGTCACCGGTCCAGGGGCCCTCACCGGGCAGCGACAGATGCACGCAACTGTCCACCAGGCCGGGAATCACCCACAGCCCTTCGGCTTCCATGATTTCCGCCCCCGGCGCGTCCAGGCTGGCGCCCACCCGCACCAGGCGGCCTTCCTCCACCAGCAGGTCGGCGACGTCGTCACGGCCGGAGGCCGGGTCGATCACCCGTCCTTTGCGGATCAGCAGGTTGGCTTTAGTGTCCATGGCCGCTCTCCTCCCGGGCTGCCTGAGCCGCATCCAGACTCTCCTGGCCGCTGATGGCCATGGACATCACCGCCATGCGCACGGCGATGCCGAAGGTAACCTGGTTGAGAATCACCGAGCGGGGTCCGTCGGCCACTTCCGAAGCGATTTCCACACCCCGGTTGATCGGCCCCGGATGCATGACGATGGCGTCCGGTTTGGCGTGACTGAGCTTCTCATTGGTCAGGCCGTAAAGGCGGAAGAACTCGCCTTCGCTGGGCAGCAGTGCGGAATCCATACGCTCTTTCTGCAAGCGCAGCATGATCACCACGTCCACATCCTCGATGCCCTGGACCATGTCGGTGAATACGGTGGCACCAAGCGCGTCGGCATCCGCCGGCAGCAGGGTGCGCGGCGCGATCACCCGCACTTCCTCGGCGCCCAGGATATTGAGCGCGTGGATCTGGGAGCGGGCCACCCGTGAATGCAGAATGTCCCCGACGATGGCCACCTTCAGGCCCTCGAAGCCGCCCTTGTAGTGGCGGATGGTGTACATATCCAGCATCGCTTGAGTGGGGTGCGCGTGACGCCCGTCACCGGCATTGATGACCGCCACTTTCGGCGTCACCTGCTCGGCGATGAAAAACGGCGCGCCGGAATCCTGATGGCGTACCACGAACATATCCGCCGCCATCGCCTCCAGATTGCGCAGGGTATCCAGCAGCGTCTCGCCCTTGCTGGTGGCGGACTTGGCGATATCCAGTGTGAGCACGTCCGCGCTCAAGCGCTTGGCGGCCAGTTCGAAAGTGCTGCGGGTCCGGGTGCTGGATTCAAAAAACAGATTGACCACGGTTTTGCCACGCAGCAGCGGCACTTTTTTGATCGCCCGTCCGCCGACGTCGACGAAACCGGCGGCGGTATCGAGGATGTCTTCCAAAAGCGGGCGGGAAAGGTGTTCCAAGGAGAGAAAATGGCGCAGCTTTCCATCATCGGTGAGCTGCACGCGGGAGGAGGGCGGCGCAAGCGTCATTCCTGAAACCTTATTTCCAGGGTCTGTGGGCACGGACAGAACCTATGGCATGCTCCGCGGCCGGGATGCGCGGATCCGCCACATTCTAACTATTGACCGGGGCAGAATGCTATGGAGCTGGGCATAATGCCAAAGTTTACGACATCAGTGTCCGTTCCGGACGGCCTGCACCGATGCTTCCAATTGATCCGGTCCGCTCAGTTCCACCCGTTGATCGGCGGGCAGGGACAACACCTCGCCGCAAATATCGGCGCGAATAGGTAACTCGCGCCGACCAATATCGAATAACACCATCAGCCGTATCGAGGCCGGACGGCCAAAATCAAACAACTCATTCATGGCGGCACGAATGGTGCGGCCGGTCATCAGCACGTCGTCCACCAGGATCAGATGCGCCCCTTCCACGTCGAACGGCAATTTAGACGGTTTGATGCTTTTCTTCAGACCGCGCTTCTCGAAATCATCGCGGTAGAAATTGGCGTCCAGGAACCCCAACGGCAACGGTGTGCTCAGGCGCTCGTTCAAGGCTCGCGCCACCCAGGCACCACCGGACTCGATACCCACCAGGGCGGTGGTGCCGGCATCGTCCGCTCCGCCCATGCTTCCCATGCTCTCCAGCGAGGACGCCATGTCCCGCAGCAAGGAGTCAATCTGTTCCGGATTCCAATGCAAGGTCATCTCCTCGGCCTGTTGTGCTGGCCGTCACTTCGCAGCAGTCTAGCCGTTGCCGGCTGAATTGAAAAACAGGTTTACATCACGGGACCCACCATGGCTTTCGGAGTACACTGCGCAGCTTGTTTCATGTCACTTCGATTACTAAGGAACGGTTATGAACCAAATGATTCGGATTGCTGTGGGGGCGGTTCTGGCAGGAACCCTGGGCGCCAACGCTCACGCCTTTGACCTGAAAGGTATGGCCGACAAGGCCACCAAGGCCGTGGACGACGCCAACAAGGCGGTCAGCGAGCAAACCGACAAAGCCAATGGCGCCATCAATGCCGCCTCGGAGCAGGGCCAGGCCAACCTGGACCAGGTTACCGGCCAGTGGCAAGTGGCTGGTGACGCCAAGAACATGGTCGACACCCTGTCCAGCGACCTCGGCGTCAGCCAGGCCCAGGCCGCCGGCGGTTCCGCCGCGCTGCTCGCCCTGGCCCAGACCAAACTGGATGCCAGCCAGTTCAGCGGCGTTACCGACAAGGTATCCGGCCTGGATCAAATGCTCGGCAACAGCCAGGAAAGCAGCGGCCTGCTCGGTAGCGTGCTGGGCAACGTGAAAAGCCTGCAAGGCGTGCAAACCGCGTTCAGCGCCATGGGGCTGAGCCCGGACATGGTGAGCCAGTTCGCACCGACCATGCTTAAGTTCCTGGGCGGCCAGGGCGTGGCCGACGGCGTGCTTGGATCCCTGCAGCAACTGTGGACTCCGGCCGGCTAAACGCCGACAGCGTCACGGCCAGCCGGTCGTGACGCCGCCGAGCCGGGGCTCAAGGCGTCACTGGCTCGGCGCCATTCAGATACCCCTCCGCGATCACTACCGCGGCCATGGAATCCACCTTCGGATCCGGCCCTCTGGTGGCGGTGCGCTCCCGCGCTTCCCGGGTGGAAAGCCGTTCATCCACCATATACACCTTCAGTCCGAACCGCCCCTGGATGCGCCGGGCGAACTTGCGCGCGCGCTCGCTGGAATGGCTTTCGCTGCCATCCATGTTCAAAGGCAGCCCCACCACCACCAGTTGCGGGCGCCACTCATCCAGCAACGCGGCCATCTGTTGCCAGTCGGGCTGTTCGTTCTTGCAGGACAGGGGCGGTAACGGCGAGGCGGTACCGATCAGGGCATTGCCGCTGGCGACACCGATTTTGCGGGTTCCGTAATCAAAGGCGAGCAGAATCAACCGTGTCCCACCTGAGTGGCGATCAGACTCATATCCACGCCCATGCGGGCGGCCGCGGCATGCCAGCGCTGTTCAAACGGGATCTCGAACACCAGCTCCGGGGCGCTGGGGGTGCTCAGCCAGACATTATCCGCCAATTCCTGCTCCAGCTGGCCCTCGCTCCAACCGGCATACCCCAGGCACACCAGAGTGGATTCCGGCCCCTCACCCACGGCGATGGCCTCGAGAATGTCCCGTGAGGTGGTCATGCACAGCCCATCCGCCAACATCAGGGTGGACTGCCAGTGGCGCTCCACATCCCGGTGCAACACGAACCCGGCTTCCTGCTGGATCGGGCCGCCGGCCACCACCTGATGGCGGCTGGAAGGCGGCACCTCCACCTCGATCTCCATATCCGCCAGGATATCGTGCAGGCTCAAGCCGGCCGGACGGTTCAGGGTCAGCCCCATGGCCCCTTCCGGATTGTGCTCAACCACATAGGTCACGGTGCGGTCGAAGTTGGGATCGTCCAGTTGCGGCATGGCGATCAGGAACTGGTGTTTCAGGCTGTTGTGCGTCATGGGCCCAGTATCCGGGGAGCGCGGGACCAGGGCAAGAGTAGAGGGGTGCCGGATCAGCGTGAGGAGACCTGCCGGTTGGCATCGAACTGCCAGGTACGGATGATCTCCAGCACGTCCATATGTTCGCGCATCTCCGCGGAAAAGGGCTCAAACGGCGCCGACAGGCGCACACTCTGCACCGCCGCCTCATCCAGGAAGGCATGCCCGGAGGACTGCAACACCCGAATGTCGCGGATGTCGCCGCTCTTGCCCAGCGCCACCATCAGCCGCACCCCGCCGAAGGTATTGCTGGTCAGCGCCCGGGCCGGGAAATGGCGGGTCCCGGTGACTTCGACTTTGCGGCGAAAGGCGTCGATATAAAGCGCTTCGTAATGGGCCTTGGTGGAAACCGAAGTGAGCCGGCGCACCCGTGGCCGTTTGGCATAGGCCTGCTTCTGTTGATCCAGGCGCGCCTGCAGGCTGGCGATCTCACGGCTGAGCTGATCCAGGCTGTCATCACGGCGTTGTGGTTCGCTGGGCTCCTGTTTCTGCTCTTGCCGAGGTGGTTCCGCGCGTGGCGAAAAGGAATGCGTCACGATCACTTTCTGGCGCGACACCGGACGGGGAGGCGGCGCACTGTCCGGCTCCAACTGCACCGGGCGCGGCCGGGCGTCGGTGAACGGCGCCTGCTCAGTGGTGGTCAGCTCCTGTTTTTCTTCTTCGTCGCCGGCCCCCTCCTGGTTGGCCTGGGCAATAAAGTCCGCCTCGTCCGGCGTCTGGTCGCTACTGTGAGTCGCCAGTGTCACATCCAGTGTCCGCGGCGCGGCGCGGGGCCGCTCTGGTGCGAAGCCGACACCGAACAGCACCAGGCCGTGCACGGCCAGCGCCATGAAGAGTGTGAAGCCGAGGCGATCGGCGGCGGTAACCTGAGCAGAGGCCATGAGTCGTGTCGTCAATAACCGGATGATGTCGGGCCGGTGGGCCGGCCCTGTTATAGGAGTCGCTATTGTCCGGCCCGTTTTGTTGTTTCGCTAGGACCGGTTGCGCATTTCCAGCAAAGCATCGAAAAGCTGCCCGGCGATATTGATGCCGTAAATGGCGTCCAGCTCCCGCGCACAGGTGGGACTGGTGACGTTGATCTCGGTGAGATAGTCACCGATCACGTCCAGGCCGACGAAGTACAGCCCTCGCTCGCGCAGCACCGGCCCTACCTGTTCGCAAATCCAGCGATCACGGTCGCTCAGTTCCCGCCCCTGGCCGGTGCCACCGGCCGCCAGGTTGCCGCGGAACTCACCTTCCTTGGGAATACGTGCCAGGGCGTAAGGCACCGGTTCCCCATTGATCATCAGGATGCGCTTGTCGCCGCTGGTGATCTCGGGAATGAATTGCTGCGCCATGATCGGCGTGCGCCCGTGATCGGTCAGCACCTCGATGATCACGCTGGTGTTGGGGCTGTCCTTGGATACCCGGAAGATATTGGCGCCGCCCATGGCATCCAGCGGCTTCATGACGATGTCATTGAACTCCGCTACAAAGGCCCGCAACTGATCGGCGCGGCCGGAAACCAGGGTCGGCACACAGCATTGCGGGAAATCGGTGGCGAACAGTTTTTCGTTGCTGTCACGGACACTGCCGGGACGATTCACCACCAGGGCGCCCTCGCGCTCCGCTTTTTCAAGAATATAGGTGGCGTAAATGTACTCCGCGTTAAATGGCGGATCCTGGCGCATCAGGATCATGTCCAGATCCGGCAGCGAGGTCCGCGTGGCATCGCCGAGTTCGAACCAGTGATCATTGTTGTCTTCCACCCGCAGCGGCCGGGTGGTGGCCAGTGGCCGGCCATCACGGACGTACAGATCCCCCGGCTCCATGTAGTGCAGCCGCCAGCCGCGCCGCTGAGCTTCCAGGAGCAGGGATAAGGTGGTGTCTTTCCAGGGTTTTATGTGGGCGATGGGATCCATCACCACACCGATATCAAGGCTCATGGTGGCTCCAGGCAAGAGGACGACACCGCATGTTAGCAGTGCGCGGGAATGCTCGCTACGGGATGCTTTTCTCAAGTCCCACAGGGTCTTATAGATTGATTGTAGAAACTGTGTTAAAACCTCGGCGTGGGCTGAAAGACCCCGAAGCCCTGCCTATCGCGACACTATAAAAAGATTCCTCATTACAAGGTGTCGCGGCCTGTATTTGAATCACGGTGAAAGGCAGTTCTCAATGACTGACAATTTTCAAGACCTCAAGGTCATGGTGATCGACGATTCGAAAACCATTCGTCGTACCGCCGAGACCTTGTTGAAGAAAGCGGGTTGTGAGGTGATTACCGCCACCGACGGGTTCGATGCGCTTGCCAAGATTGCCGACAGCAAGCCGCGAATCATTTTCGTGGACATCATGATGCCCCGGCTGGATGGCTATCAGACGTGCGCCTTGATCAAGAACAACAGCGCGTTCAAGCAGACACCGGTGATCATGCTCTCCTCGAAGGACGGCTTGTTCGATAAGGCCAAGGGCCGCATCGTGGGATCCGATGAATACCTGACCAAGCCTTTTTCCAAGGACGAGCTACTGGGCGCCATCCGTCAGCATATCAGCGCCTGAAACGAGCGCCTGACCGGAGCCACCCAGCTCAACCATAGAGGAAAAGATGGCACGGATTCTTATTGTCGATGACTCTCCCACGGAGACGTACAAGCTGCGGGAGATTCTGGAGAAACACGGCCACCAGGTGCTGGAAGCCAGCAACGGGGCCGACGGTGTGGCGACTACCCGTTCCGAACAGCCGGACCTGGTATTGATGGACGTGGTGATGCCCGGCCTCAATGGTTTTCAAGCCACCCGGCAGTTAACCAAGGGCGCGGACACCCGACACATCCCGATTGTTATCGTCACCACCAAGGATCAGGAAACCGACCGGGTTTGGGGCAAACGCCAGGGCGCCCGGGATTATCTGACCAAGCCGGTGGATGAAGCGGTTTTATTGAAAACGGTCGAGCGTCAGCTCACCGGAGCGTGACGAGGGGGTCGCCGATGAGCGCCGCGTCCACAGCCTATTTGAAACTGGCGGATTACTTCATCCGTTGCCGCGACAATGCCGCCAACCTGCCGGAGGAGCAGGAGGTCACGCCTTATTGGAGCGGCGTGGGGTTTTCCCTGAACGGCCACCGTCTGGTGGCGCCGTTGACGGAAGTGGCCGAGATTCTATCACCGCCGGCCTGTGCCCGGGTGCCCGGTGCTCAGGATTGGGTTCGCGGGGTGGCCAACGTTCGTGGGCGTTTGATGACCGTGACCGATTTGAACCGGTTCCTCGAACGCGCCTCGGAAGTGGCCGAAGGCCGGCGCCGGCTGCTGGTGCTGGACCGGGACGAACTCTACACCGGAGTGATGGTTGATGATGTTTTGGGGATGCAACATTTTCCGGTGGAAAACCGGGTGACGGCACCGCCGCGCCCGGAGGAAAGCCCAATGGCCGCTTATCTGGATGGGGGCTACCGTCGGGACGGGGAATACTGGTCCGTGTTCAGTCTTGCCCGGCTGGCACGGGATCCGCGCTTTATGCGCGCTGCCAGCGGGGAATGAGCAACCGAACGTAGCAGTGCAAAGCAGGCGGCGGGGGATGAACAACGGGGAATGAGCAATGGAGAGTGACCGCGGGGGGAGGGCGCCGTGCCGGGGGGAATATCGACACACGTCCATGGCAGCCATTGCGGTTCCAGAATCGCCGGGAACGGTTTTCGACGTCGAGCCAATGACTGCCCGGGGAGGGAGCCGCCATGGACGGCGGTCACACAATAAGAGCAGAGTCAGGCCAGGAGCCAAGCTATGAAGTTCAAACCGGGGCTTGTGTTAAGCAAGATGCGGGGGGGAGCGGGTAACAATCCGCTGGGCGTTGCTCTGTATATCGGGTTGCTCGCCTGTATTGTTCTCGCCTTGATGAATTTCGTTATGTCCGCCATCGGCGCCAATCACGCCCGGGACAATATTACCCAGGCGTCGGACATGCGTGTGTATTCCCAGCAGCTGCCGAAAAACGCACTGGAGGCGGTGTCCGGTAATGCCGAGGCCTTCGCGCTGCTTGAGCAGGGCCGCCAGGGTTTTCTGCGCGCCTGGAATCAGGTCAAGGACGAACGGGTATCGGACCCGCGAGTGATGCAACGCCTGCAGAATTTGTGGGACGAGGCGCTACGACAGGTGAACACGGTCCTTCAGGGGCGCGCCACGGTGCTGGATCTGCACCAGGTGTCCGCCACCCTGGCACAGACCATTCCGGAACTTCAGAGCAAGTATGACGAGGTGGTGCGCATCCTGATCGCCAATGGCGCCTCCGCGGATCAGGTGGCACTGGCGCAACGCCAGTCATTGCTCACCGAACGTTTAATGCGATCCTTGTCGAAGATTCTGGAAGGCCGGGACAGCGCCGTGGCCGCCGCGGAAACGTTCGGCACCGACGCGGTACGATTCGGCAATGTCGTCAACGGCATGCTGCGCGGCAACAGCCGCCTCGGCATTCAGAGAGTCAGCGACCGCGATGCCCGTGCGCGGTTGACGGATATCGCCGATGTCTTTAATCAGTTCATCAACCCTTCCGTGGACAAGGTGCTGGAAACCGCGCCGGATCTGATACAGATCCGCGCCGCCGCCGACAGCCTGTTCCTGCGCTCCCAGGACCTGCTGCAGGAAGCCTCCAATCTGGACAGCCAGTTCGAGAACGCCAACAGCGGTCTGTTCCCCTCCATATGGCTGGGCATCCTGTGCGCGGCGGCCTCGGTGTTACTGTTTTTCCTGATCATGCTGCAGGGCAATCGCAGCGCCAGCAAACAGCGTGGCGAGCTGGAAAGCGAGAATCAGCGTAACCAGGCGGCGATTCTGCGCCTGCTCGATGAACTGGGGGATCTGGCCGACGGCGACCTGACCGTGGAAGCAACGGTGACCGAGGATTTCACCGGCGCCATCGCCGATTCCATCAACTATTCCATCGACCAGTTACGCAGCCTGGTACAAACCATCAACCAATCCGCCGTGCAGGTGGCCAGTGCCGCCCAGGAAACCCAGTCCACCGCCATGCATCTGGCGGAGGCTTCCGAACATCAGGCGCAGGAAATTGCCGGCGCCTCGGCGGCGGTGAATGAGATGGCGGTGTCCATTGATCAGGTGTCCGCCAACGCCGCCGAGTCCGCGGCGGTGGCGGAACGGGCGGTGGCCATCGCCAACAAGGGCGCCGAGGTGGTACAGGCTACTATTCATGGCATGGACACCATCCGCGAGCAGATTCAGGAAACCTCCAAACGAATCAAGCGCCTGGGTGAGTCCTCTCAGGAAATTGGTGACATCGTTTCGCTGATCAACGACATCGCCGACCAGACCAACATTCTGGCCTTGAACGCCGCCATCCAGGCCTCCATGGCCGGGGAGGCCGGTCGCGGCTTCGCCGTGGTCGCCGACGAGGTGCAGCGCCTGGCGGAACGCTCCGCCGCCGCCACCAAGCAAATCGAAACCCTGGTGAAGACGATTCAGACCGACACCAACGAAGCGGTGATTTCCATGGAAGCCACCACCGCCGAAGTGGTGAAGGGCGCCCGTCTCGCCCAGGACGCCGGGGTGGCGCTGGAAGAGATCGAAACGGTATCCAAGAACCTGGCGGACTTGATCCAGAATATTTCCAACGCCGCCCGCCAGCAGGCCGCGTCCGCGGGGCATATTTCCAACACCATGAACGTGATCCAGGAAATCACCTCGCAGACCTCCGCCGGGACCACCGCCACCGCCCGTTCCATTGGCGATCTGGCGGAAATGGCGCAGGACATGCGTAACTCGGTGGCCGGCTTCAGATTGCCGGGCTGATGGACATTGCCGTGACGCCGCCCTGGGCTCTTCGCAACGCGCCAGCCATGGACGCGGAGCAATTCCAGCTCTGGCAGACCCTGCTGGAAGAGCGCACCGGCATGACTCTGCCGGCGGAGCGGAAATCCTTCCTGGAAACCAGCTTGAGCACACGCATGCGTGAACTGGGCCTGGAGGACTATCAAACCTATTACGCTCAGCTGGTCACCGGCGCCAGCGAATCCCGTGCCATGGAATGGTCGATTCTGGTGGATCGGCTCACGGTGCAGGAAACCGGTTTTTTTCGTCATCCGGGGTCCTTCGCGCTGGTCAAGGCGTTCAGCCGTGACTTCGCCCGTCGGCATGCCGGCGGCGGCACCTTGAATGCCTGGAGCGTGGGGTGCTCCACCGGCGAGGAAGCCTATTCGCTGGCCATGGTCATCAATGAGTGTTTCGCCGGCGCCCGGGACAAATTGTTCTACGGCATTACTGGTACGGATATCAGCCTGCCCACTCTGGCGAGGGCGCGCCGTGGTGTGTTCCCCCTGCGCCGGGTGAACCGCGTGGCGCCGGCATTGCGCGAGCGATATTTTCAGCACTACGACGCTCAGCACCTTCAGGTCATCGCCACCTTGCGCGAGCGGGTGTGCTTCGCCCACCTGAATGTACTGGATCTGGATCAGGCACCGATGGAAAACCTGGATCTGATCTTCTGTCAGAACATGCTGATTTACTTTCGCCGTTGGCGAAAACGCCAGATCGTCAATCGCCTGGCCGCCCGCCTGGCGCCGGGGGGCGTCCTGGTCCTCGGGCCCGGCGAAATCACCGACTGGCAAAACGATAATCTGGAGCGGGAAGTCTATCCCGACACGTTGGCGTTCCGGCGCCGCGTTTGACGGCCAGGGGCTGGGGGCAGCCCCGGGGGGATCATCAAATGAGCGATCATCACGATTATCTGGCTCTCGACTGGGTACGCGGAGAAATCCAGGAAACACTGGATCAGGCCCGCGAAGCACTCGAAGCCTATGTGGAGAACCCGGGCGACTCGACACGCATGCGGTTCTGCCAGACCCACCTGCATCAGGTCCATGGCACCCTGCAAATGGTGGAGTTCTACGGCGCCGCGTTACTTGCCGAGGAAATGGAAAAACTGGCCCGAGCTCTGCTCGATCAGCGTATCGACCGGGAAGCGGAAGCCCAGGAATTGTTGATGCGGGCGATCCTGCAGCTGCCCCCTTATCTGGATCGCGTGGCCAGTAACCGTCGGGACTTGCCGGTGGTGCTGCTGCCATTGTTGAACGACTTGCGCGCCGCGCGCGGTGAACCGCTGCTGTCCGAAACCGCGTTGTTCAAACCCGATCTGCAGCATGCCCAGGGCGACGGCCGCATTGATGAGAGCATCCGCAATGACGCCCGCTTTCCGCAATTGATCCGCAAAATGCGGCAAACATTCCAGGTAGCGCTGTTGGGCATCATGCGCGGCGACCAGGTGAAACGTAATCTCGGATATCTGCGCCGTGTGCTGGAAAAGCTCCGGCAAATCAGCGGTGATGCCGCCCGGGCACCGTTGTGGCGGATCGCCGATGCCATGGTGGAAGGGCTGGAGGAAGAGGTTATTCCGCTGGGCTCCTCGGCCAAGCAGATGCTGGGCCAGCTGGATCGCACCTTGCGTGAACTGGCCGCCGACGGCGCCGACAGCCTGGAACGCCCGGCCCCCACGGAGTTGATCAAGAACCTGCTTTATTACGTGGCCCGGGCGGAGCGCGCGACACCGGCCATCGAGGCCATCCGGCGGCGCTTTCGTCTGCAGGACGCGCTACCTCCGGAGGCGCTGGTGAACGAGGAGCGGGCCCGGCTCAACGGCCCGGATGCCATGGCCATGCATTCGGTGGTGACCGCCTTGTCCGAGGAGATCACCAAGGTCAAGGATCGCCTGGAGCGGTTCGTTCACGACTCCCGGGCGGACCCCGCCGATCTGTCGCCGTTGGTCAGCACGCTGAAGCAGGTGTCCGACACCATCGCCATGCTCGGCCTGGGCCAGCCCCGGGTGCTGGTGGATGAACAACGGCAGGCCCTGGAGGACATCGCCGAACGCCGTCAGCCCCCACAACGGGAACGGCTGATGGATGTGGCCGGAGCCCTGCTGTATGTGGAAGCGACGCTCGCCGGCTTTGGCGGCAACAACCAGCGCCGCTCCACCGGGAATACCATTGGCAATACTATTGAAGGCACCGGCACTTCGCCGCTGCCCAATCATCTCGGCCAGGCCATGGACGCGGCGCTGCGCGAATGCCGGGCGGGACTGGAGGAAGCCAAGGACGGGGTAGTGGAATTCATCGCCTCGCATTGGGATCGCGCCCATTTGCAATCGGTGCCGGACCGCCTGCGGACCGTCCGTGGCGGCCTGGAAATGGTGCAACTGCAACGCCCGGCTCTGGTACTGCGGCAGTGCGCCCGTTTTATTCAGGAACGGCTGCTGGACGACGAACAGGCACCGGACTGGCAGAGCATGGATACCCTCGCCGATGCCATGAGTTCGGTGGAGTACTACCTGGAACGTCTCAGCGACGACCCGCATACCAGTGACGATGTTCTCGAAGTGGCGCATCGCAGCATCGCCGCCCTGGGGTATCCGCTTCAGCCCCAGGAGAGCGATGCGGAGCCGCCGTCAACGGGAGCACCGGCCGAGCAGGAACCGCGCAACGCGGACGACGATGATGATCTGGTGGATGATGAAATCATCGAGATTTTCGTCGAGGAGGCGGACGAGGTCATCGAGGCGCTGGACCAGTACTTTCCCCGCTGGGCCGCCGATACTGGCGATGAAACCGCGCTGGTGGAGTTTCGCCGCGCCTTCCACACCCTCAAGGGCTCCGGTCGCATGGTCGGCGCCACCACCGTGGGAGAACTGGCCTGGGCCATCGAGAACATGATGAACCGGGTCATCGACCACAGCATCGGCGCCGACGCCACGCTGATCGACCTGGTGCGCGAGGTCCACGGCCTGATTCCCGATCTGGTCAGCGCTTTCGCCCGCCGCCAACCGGACCCGGTGGACGTGACCCCGCTGATCGAAGCCGCCGGTATCCTTGCCGACGGAGGCAGCCTGGAGCGAATCCCCACACTGGGTAGCGAAGACAAAAACAAAGCGGAAAGCGACCAGGAAAGCACGGCGGCTCAAACGCCCGTCCAGGAAAAAACAGGCACCGGGCCCTCCGTCACACTCAGTGACGAGGACTACCAGGCCCTAACCGGCAAGGCACAAGCGGAACCGGCGACACCGGGCGACACTCTGGATAATCTGGACGCTCTGACGTTACCCGAAACATCCGCGGATCAGCCCGATCCGGTGCTGCTGGATATTTTCCGCCGTGAGGCCGACCGCAATCTCGCACTGCTGGCGCAGTGGCTGGATGGACTGGACCCGGAACTTGGCGAGCAGGATCTGGATGATCGCGTCCATCGCGCCTTGCACACACTGAAAGGCAGCGCGCGCATGGCCGAATTGAATGCCATGGCGGAAATGGCGGAGGCAGGCGAAAAGCTGGTGAAGGAACTGATCGCCGCCGGCCTGCGCGCCAGCCGTGATCAGGTGGCACTGATTCGCGACAGCCACCAGCAACTGAGCGAGGGCTTGCGGCGATTGGCCTCCCAGGGCGATGCCGCTTTACCCGATGCCGGCCCTCTGCTGAGTGCCCTGGACGACGCCCGCCATCAGGTACGCGGTGATCATCAAAACAATAACGCCCAGGTTCTGGCCATGCTGCTGTCCGACAGCATGGACCTGGTGATGGACGCCGACACCCTGTTACAGGCCTGGTCCACCGACCCCGAGCAGATCCGGCCGTTGGCCCGGCTACGCGATGAACTGCAGAACCTGGCGCAAGGTGCCCGCAAGGCGGGTCTGGAGGAAATCGAAGGCCTTGCCCTGGCGCTGGCCACCGCCTACGCCACCATCACTCAGGGGCGCCTGACCTTCGACCCGGGGCTGTTGGCACAGCTCAATGAAGGTCATGACGCGCTGATTAACATGCTCGATTGCCTGGCCGCCGGCCAGACCGTGCGCGCCGAATTGGGGCTGGTGGACGGCCTGCGAGACCTGACCGAAACCCGGCAGCCACTAACGCCTGATACGCAGGCGCCGTCCGCGCCCGCTTCGGAGCATAGCAGCGGGCTTTTGCAGCAGGCCGAGGAGGCCTTGCTGCGCGCCAACGAACATCTGGCCACCTGGCAATTGGGACAGCCGGCCAGCCTCGACCAGCTGGACCAGGAACTCACCGATCTGGCCGGCAGCGCCGGCGATGCGGAAGTACCCGCCCTGGCGGACCTGGCCCGGTCTCTGGCCGGCCTGTACCGCCGTCTGGCCTTACCGGAGACCACCGCGCCGACGCCTTCGGTATTCGATATTCTGCAGCGGGCCCATCATCGCCTGGCCGATATGATCGATCAGTTGCGCTCCGGCTCGCTGCCGGCCACGGACACGGTCCTCGAAGACGTGCTGGCACTGGCCGACACGCCCTGGACACCGAAGGGGAAGGGGGAGGCGAAGGCCGCGCCCCCGGAGCCGGCCGCTCAACCCGCCACGGAGGAGCGGGACCCGGAATTGGTTGGTATCTTTCTGGAAGAGGCGGAGGACATTCTCCACAGCTGCACCGAAAGTCTGGAACGGTGGATCGGGGAGCCGGAGAACCTTCTGCTGGTGCAGGCCCTGCAGCGGGATCTGCACACCCTTAAAGGCGGGGCGCGCATGGCCGAACTCCGCGAGCTGGGTGATCTGGGCCATGAGATGGAAACGCTCTACGAGCGCCTCGCTCTTGGCCGCGTGGAGCGACAGCCGGCGGTTTTCGATCTGCTGCACCGCTGCCACGACCGCGTGGCGGAAATGATCGACCAGGTCACCGCCCGGCAAGCCCTTGCCCCTGCCCGGGATTTAATTCAGGCCATCCATGACTATCTCAATGATCCGTCCGCTTTCAGACTCGCGGCTCCCGTCTCCGACGTCACCCCCGAAGCCGCCCAGGCCAAGCCTGTCGCGCTCGCGCCATCGTCCGGCGGAGGGGATAGCGGCGGCATTGATCCCGACATTCTCGATATTTTTCTGGAGGAATCGGAGGAACTGGGCGAGACCATTGAAGCAACCCTGACCGCCTGGCGGGATCAGCCGGAAGACCGCCAGCTCAATGACCAGCTCAAGCGGGCTCTGCACACTCTCAAGGGCGGCGCGCGGCTGGCCGGGGTGGCGCCTCTCGGGGACCTGAGCCACGACTTCGAGCAGTTTCTGGAGCGGCTGGACAATCAACGCCGGGCACCGGAAGAAGACGACTTCCTCACCATGCTCGGTTGGCTGGACGCGATTAACCAGCAGCGCGGCCAACTGCGCGGGCAACCGGCGGATACCCGGGCACCGGACACCCTCCCGGCGCCCAGCGCGCCTACCGAGCCGGCCGCCGCCACGCCGGCGGCGCCGCAGGAAATGGTACGGGTAAGCGCGGAGGTGCTGGAGGCGCTGGTCAACCTGGCCGGGGAAACTTCCATCAACCGGGGCCGGGTGGAGCAGAGCATCAACGACTTTGTCGCTCACGTGTCGGAGATCGGTGCCACCGTTACCCGTCTGTACGAACAGCTGCGCCGACTGGACGCGGAAACCGAAGCCCAGATTCTCTCCAACTATCAGCAGGGGGTGAACCGGGGCGAATTCGACGCCCGCTTCGACCCCCTGGAGATGGACCAGTATTCCGAGCTGCACCAGATTACCAAGCAGCTCTCCGAATCCGCCTCGGACTTGCTGGATCTGAAAAACACCTTGCTGGAACGGACCCGCGACAGCGAAACGCTGTTGCTGCAGCAGCAGCGCATCAATACCGAGCTACAGGAGAAGTTGATGCGCACACGCATGGTGCCGTTCTCCCGGCTGGTGCCACGCCTGCGCCGCATCATCCGCCAGGTTTCCGGCGAGGTCGGCAAGAAGGTCGAGTTCGAGGTGATCAACCCGGAAGGGGAGTTGGATCGCACCTTGATGGAACGCATGGTGGCGCCTCTGGAACACATGCTGCGCAACGCCATCGACCACGGCATCGAGTCCCCCCGGGAGCGGCGCGAAGCCGGCAAGAACGAGACCGGTCAGGTGCGCCTGGAACTGACCCGCGAGGGCGGCGAGGTGGTGCTGACGCTGGCCGATGACGGCGGCGGTATCAATACCGAGGCGGTGCGCGCCAAAGCGGTGGAGCGAGGGTTGATCGATGCCGACGCCAATCCCAGCGACCAGGACGTGCATCAGTTCATTTTCCACGCCGGCTTCTCCACCGCCAGCCAAGTCACCCAGCTCTCGGGCCGGGGCGTCGGCATGGATGTGGTGGCCAGCGAAATCAAACAACTCGGCGGCACCGTGCGCATCGAATCACACCGAGGGCAGGGCACCCGCTTCGTGGTGCGCCTGCCTTTCACCCTGGCGGTGAACCGGGCCTTGATGGTGCGCGCCAACGAGGACACCTACGCCATTCCGCTCAATCAGATCGAAGGCATCGTGCGGGTCAGTCCGTTCGAGCTGCTCGATTATGTGGAGAATCAGAACCTGGTGTATCGCTACGCCGGTCAGGACTACGACCTGCATTACCTGGGCCGTTTCGTCCATGACATGCCGATGCCGCATCCGGATGTGCAGAGCCAGCCGCTGCCGTTGCTGTTGATCCGCAGTTCCGACCACGCCGTGGCCCTGGTGGTGGATAGCCTGGTGGGTTCCCGCGAAGTGGTGGTGAAATCCCTCGGGCCGCAGCTCACCAGCGTGGCCGGCATCAGCGGCGCCACCATCCTCGGCGACGGCTCGGTGGTGGTTATTCTCGACATCCACTCCCTGATCCGCGCCGCCCAGTTGCGCCAGCCAGCACCGTTGACCGCCCCGGCGGACCAGCGCGACGCCGCTCGCGAGCAGGCGCCGCTGGTGATGGTGGTGGACGATTCGGTGACGGTGCGAAAAGTCACCGGACGCCTGCTGGAGCGTCAGGGCTACCGCGTGGTTACCGCCAAGGACGGTCTGGACGCCATCGCCAAGCTGGAGGATCACACGCCGGACGCCATGCTGCTGGACATTGAAATGCCACGCATGGATGGCTTCGAGGTGGCGTCCCATGTCCGTCATGATGCGCGGCTGGCGCGGGTGCCCATCATCATGATCACTTCCAGAACCGGCGAGAAACACCGTGACCGGGCTTTCGATATCGGCGTCAACGGCTATATGGGGAAACCTTTCCAGGAAGGTGAGCTGCTCACCACCCTCGGCGAATTGCTGGAGGAAAGCCGGGAGAGCGTGGGATGACGCCACCGGCGGCCCGCATCGGCGTGATCGCCGATGACACCCTGCAAGGCCATTTGCTGTCCACGGCGATTCGCGGTCAGGGCTATCAGGTGGTGATCAGCACCGATCCGGAGAACCTGGCGGCACACTGGCTTGATGACAGCGATCTGGATCTGTGGGTGGTGGACCTGTCCCGGGAAGATCGCTGGCAGCACTTCCTTGATCGCCTGCTGGAAGGTGCCCGTGCGCCGTTGCTGTTCTGCGATGGTCAGGCCCCGCCGCGCAATGCCGCCCACTATCCCCGTTGGGAGCGTCGCCTGCTGAGCAAATTGCTGGACTATGTCGGCCCGCCGGCATTGCAGGAGCGCCTGCAAAGTCTGCCCCCGGACACCAGAGCACCGATCCCGGAGCCCCGGGAATTCCGCGATCTGCCGCGGCAAGACCAGGGCCGCCCACGGAGAGTCTGGGTACTGGGCGCCAGCCTGGGAGGGCCGGCGGCGGTGAAACGTTTTCTCGACTCGTTACCGGAACATCTGCCGGTGGCCTTCGTGCTGGCTCAGCACATTGATCCCGGATTCATGCGCACTCTCCGCCAGGTACTGGACCGCAACCCTTCGATCCGCTGCCGGATCGGTGACGACGGCAGCCGGTTGTGCCACGGCGAGGTGCTGCTGGCGCCAGTGGACCAGGCAATCCGTTTTCATTCCGACGGCCGCGTCGTCGCCACTGGTAACCGCTGGGAGGGCCCCTATGCACCCAGCATCGACCAACTGATGACCCATGTCCTGGAGGGCATCGGCCACTGTGCCGGCGCCATCCTGTTTTCCGGCATGGGCAATGACGGCGCCATCGCCGCGCCGCGTCTGGCGGCTTCCGGCACCATGGTCTGGGCGCAGTCGACGGACACCTGTGCCGCCAGCAGCCAGCCGGACTCGGTGCGGGAAACCGGCTGTGTCAGCTACAGCGGCAGCCCGGAACAACTGGCGGGCCAATTGGTGGAACAGGTACGCCGGGAACTATCGGCACCGGGCAGGTGAACCAATCCCATGCAAGGAGAAGATCATGTTCGACAAGACCCTGTCCGATGACCGTAATCCCGACACGCTGCCCGACGACATCGCCAGTCTGCTGATTCCCATGGCGGAACGCCCCTGGCTGATTCCCAACCTGGTAGTGGCGGAGGTGATTCCGCTGCGCCACCCGGACCGGCCCGGCCACGGCCCGGAATGGCTGCTTGGCTGGATGCACTGGCGTGAGCAGGAACTGCCGCTGCTGTCCTTCGAAAAGCTGAATGAGTCCGGTCCCGTTCATATCGGGCCACAAGCACGCATCGCCATCCTTCATTCGGTGTCCGGGGCGTGCCGTTTCTACGCCATGGTGGTACAAGGGATACCAAGATTGCTGCGGGTGACGCCCGGCGCCCCCCGGGAGGAACCGGGAGACATCGGTCCGGCAGCGGCGATGAATGTGCAAATGGGAGGCGATCTGGCGGTGATTCCTGATCTCGACGCGGTGGAAAAGGCGGTGGCGGGCCTGCAAGCCGGGCAACGCCGATAATGATTGACTGGTCTCTGCTGGAACAATGGGCACGGCGCGATGCCCGGCCCCGCGGACGTTTCCGCAATCTTTACCCCACACCCGATCACGGACTGGCGGAGTTGCTGCGCTGGCAAAGGGAAACCCGCGGCCGTTTCCCGCCCCATTTGCCATTCCCATTACAGCAACCGGACCCGGCCCTGCTGGCCCGGCCGGCACCGCAACCGCGTTTCACCTGGATCGGCCACAGCACCTATCTGATCCAATACCGGAACTGGAATCTGCTGACCGACCCGGTGTTCTCCGAACGTTGCTCACCGGTTTCCTTCGCCGGCCCCAAGCGCGCCGTTCCGCCGGCGCTGACCATCGACGCGCTGCCGCCCATCCACGCGGTGCTGGTTTCCCACAATCACTATGATCATCTGGACCGGGCTGCGGTGGACGCGCTGCAACGGCGCTTCGGCGATCAGATCACCTGGTTCGCCCCCACCGGGGTCGGCGCCTGGCTGCGCCGCCGAGGCATCACCGAAGTGATCGAGCGGGGCTGGTGGCAGCACGCGGACTGGCACGAGGCTCAGGCATTCTGCCTGCCGACCCAGCATTTCAGCGGCCGTGGCCCCCGTGATCGCAACACCACGCTGTGGTGCGGCTGGCGCCTGCAGTGGCCGGATTTCAGTCTGTTTTTCGCCGGCGATACCGGCTACGCCCCGGTGTTCCAGGATATCCACAAGGCGGTGGGGCCGGTGGACACGGCGCTGTTGCCGATCGGCGCCTATCTGCCCCGCTGGTTCATGGCGCCGGTGCACATCAATCCGGAAGAAGCCGTGCGCATTCATCAGGATCTGCAGGCACGCCATTCCCTGGCCATGCATTGGGGAACCTTCGTTCTCACCGACGAACCAATGGACGAGCCGCCACAACTGCTCGCCCGGGCCCTTGCAACCCAGGGTATTCCCGCCGGACAATTCCGCGTTCCGGCCCATGGCGAAACCGTGACTCTGCCCTTGCACGACACCGTTGCCGCCGTTGACCCTGTTTTGCAGAGCTAAGCGCGGGCCGACCATGGGTCTGCTTAGCGACTCATGTAGAATGCGCTCATGGAAGGCCCCCGCCGGCACACCTTGACTCCGGATCCGGGACCACAAGAATTCAGCCTTCGCAGGCGGAGGCAGCGAGACCCAAGGAGAAAGCGGAACATGACACCACGGCAACGGGGACGGCGTCTCTGGTGGCTGATGCGTCTGTTTGCGTGGCTGCCATTACCCGTGGCTACCGGCTTGGGGGCGTTTCTGGCGGGACTGATGACCCGGGTGCCATTACGCTATGCCAGTGCTTACCGGGTTGCCCTGATCAACGTGCTGGCGGCTTATCCGGACATGCCCCTGGCCGAAGCACGCCGGATTGCCCGGCAAAGCGTGTGCGAGCTGGGCCGCACTCTCACTGAGTTCGCCCATGTCTGGAGCCGGCCGGTGGAGGAGACCCTGGCGCGATTCTCCCATATCCACGGCGAAGCCGCCTTTCTCGAGGCCTCCGCCAGCGAGCGGCCGGTGTTGCTGTTGTCGTTGCACCAGGGCAGCTGGGAAAACATCAATCTGTATTTGGGACAGAAAGGCAACACCACGGTGATGTACCAGCCGCACCCGGCCACGCTGCTGGACGAGGTGGTGAAGCTGGCGCGCGAACGCACCGGCTGCCGGCTGGTGCCCACCAACAGCCAGGGGGTCAAGGAGGGGCTGGCCACCATGCGCGCCGGCGGCACCCTGGCGCTGCTGGCCGACCATAACCCCGGCAGCCGCGCCAACCCCTATGTGCCGTTCTTCGGCCATGCGGTACCCACTCCGGCGCTGGTGGGGAAACTGGTGCGCCGCTTCCGACCCCATATTTTCGTGGTGTCCTGCTATCGCGGTGAAGGCGGCGTGCGTGACATCCAGGTGCATTTCGAACCGGCGCCCGACATTGAAAATGCCGAGGACGACAGCGCCATTCTGTCCGCGCTGAATCACCACCTGGCCCGCTGCATCAGCCGCAAGCCAACCCAGTACCAGTGGACTTACAAACGCTTCAAGTGGCGCCCCGGCGGGCGCCGGCTGTGGTACCGGCAATCCCTGGTTCTGTTGCGCCGCGCCGCTCACGGGGAGGATCGCTCCGCGCTGGGTCTGGCGCCGGACACCACGACGGCGCGGAACGCTTCCGTCCCTTCGGAAGGAAAAGCATAATAGCGCCTTCGTTTTCGAGGACTCGCCCATGCCGATCAATAAAGACAAGGTCGTTACCCTGCATTACACCCTGCTCGACGGTGCCGATGGCAGTGAACTGGAACGCAGCGCCGAGGACGCGCCACTGTTGTATCTGCATGGCGCCGGGAACATTCTGCCCGGCCTCGAGGCCGCACTGGAAGGCAAGGACGTCGGCGAGGATGTGGAAGTGACTCTGGCGGCGGCGGACGCCTACGGCGAACGCGACGACAGTCTGCGGCAACGCCTTCCGGCCAAGTATTTCAAGCACGCCGGCAAGCTCAAACCCGGCAAGGTGGTCCGGCTGCAAACCGAGCAGGGCCCACGCCTGGTCACCGTGGTGAAAGTGGGTTTGAAAACCGTGGACGTGGACGCCAACCATCCGCTGGCGGGCCGCGCCTTACGCTTCCAGCTTTCGGTGAAGGATATCCGCGACGCCAGCGCCGAGGAAATCGCTCATCGCCACGTACACGGTCCGGGCGGCCACCAGCACTGACGTATCGCTTTGGTCGTTTCCCACAGACCGCGCCACTTCAACGCCGCTTCAGAAACCGCTCCAACACTCGAACCAGTACCCGACCCAGTTGCGTGGCCAGGGTTCTCAGCAAACTCTTGGTAAAAGCCTCGCCGGCGCTCTGCCGGCGCGAGGTCCGCTTCATGCTGGCTTTTTTCTCCGGCTCCGGTTTCGCCTGTTCCGCCTCCTTCTGCCGCTGGCGGCGAGCCTGCAGACGCTCGTGGGCGGAGTCCCGATCCTCCGTTTGATCGTATTTGGCGGCCAACGGGGACGCCGCTTTCAGTTGCGCCAAAGCCTCCTCGTCGGCCGGCCCGATGCGGCTGCGTGGCGGCGCCACCAGGGTACGTTCCACCGGCGTCGGGATACCCTGACCGTCGAGCACGCTGACCAATGCTTCGCCGACACCCAGCTCGGTGATCACCCGGGCGGTATCCAGATCGGGGTTGGCGCGGAAAGTCTGGGCCGCCACTTTCACTGCTTTCTGATCCTTGGGGGTGTAGGCTCGCAAAGCGTGTTGCACCCGGTTACCGAGCTGGCCCAGCACACTGTCGGGAATATCGGACGGCGATTGCGTGACGAAGTAAATACCAACCCCCTTGGAGCGGATCAGCCTTACTGTTTGTTCGAGTTTTTCCAGTAGCGCTTTCGGCGCGCTGTCGAACAGCAAATGGGCCTCGTCGAAAAAGAACACCAGTAACGGCAAGGGCTGGTCGCCGCGCTCCGGCAACCGTTCGAATAATTCCGCCAGCAGCCAGAGCAGAAACGTGGTGTACAGCCGGGGCCGCAGAATCAACTCACGGCCATCCAGCAGATTGACCACGCCCTGGCCGTTCTGCTGCTGTATCAGATCCATGATATCCAGCGCCGGCTCACCGAAGAACACATCACCGCCCTGGTTCTTCAACACCAGCAGCCGGCGCAAAATAGCACCGAGGCTCTGCGAGGAGAGCGTGCCATAGCGTTCGGACAATGGTTTGCGTTGCTCCACCATCCAGTTCAGCAGGCTTTCCATATCCTTCAGATCCAGCAGCGGCAGATCCTCGCTTTCGGCGTAGTCGAAGGCGATATGGAGCACTCCGCTTTGCACCTCATTGAGCTCCAGCAAATTGCTCAGCAGCGCCGGCCCCATGTCCGCCACGGTGGTGCGGACCGCCTGGCCGGTGCGGCCATACAGATCCCACAGCCGGGCCGGGCAGGCCTCGGCGGCCCAATCAGTGATGCCGATGCGCTGAACCCGCTCCTGGATCTTGTCGTTGCTCTTGCCGGCCACGGCGATACCGGACAAATCCCCTTTCACATCAGCGGTGAATACCGGCACGCCCAGACGTGAGAAGCCCTCCGCCAGCACCTGCAAGGTCACGGTTTTTCCGGTACCGGTGGCACCGGCGATCAATCCATGGCGGTTGGCCATGGCCCCGTTGAGTGCAATCCGCCCCTGTTCCGTACCGCCGATCAAAAGCTGCTGCATGGTCCGAATCCCCGTTGTGTCCTGACCGCAGTCTGCGCGATTCGGCGGATTTTGTCCGTGAGGAGTTGTAAAAGCGGCGCTCAACCCCATGTGCTGGGGAGCCGTTTTATTGGAGAGCACACTATGCCCCGCCACTTTGAATCCGCTCCCGGCCTGTGCGAAAAGCCAGACGCGGAAACCAACCGTTACCTGTTCAACCAGACCATGCTGCGGATCAAGGATCCCGAACGCAGCCTGGACTTCTACTCCCGCGTTCTGGGTATGCGCCTGGTGCGCAAACTGGATTTCCCGGAAATGCAGTTCAGCCTTTACTTCCTGGGCTATCTTGCACCGGACGAAGAAAATCGCGTGCCCGAAGACGACGCCGCCCGGCTGACCTACACCTTTGGCCGGGAAGCGATGCTGGAGCTGACTCATAACTGGGGCACGGAAAAAGAGGCGGATTTCAGCTACCACAACGGCAATGACGACCCGCGCGGCTTCGGCCATATCGGCGTCACCGTGCCGGACGTCTATGCCGCCTGCGAACGCTTCGAGAAACTGGGCGTGGACTTCGTCAAGAAGCCGGACGAGGGCAAAATGAAAGGCCTCGGCTTCATTCGTGATCCCGACGGTTACTGGATCGAGATCATTCAGGCCGACATGATGGAGAAACAGGCCAACAGCTAAAGATCGAGCAGCGCCAGAAAGGCCCGCGTCGCCGGTGTCGGGTTGGGGTGCCATACCGCCCGCACCACCCGGCGCGGCGCTTCCCGCACCGGCCGTGTGCACACGCCGGCCAGGCGCGGGGCGAGGCTGGCGGGAATCAGGCCGATCGCCAGGCCGCGGCGGACGATATCCACCAACAGCGAAATGGTACTCACCTCGAACCGGACCGCGTAACGCAGGCCCGCGGCGGCGAACGCTTCCTCCGACTGCTGGCGGGCCCCGCTTCCCTCGCCAAAGTCCGCCATCGGCCATTCGGTCAGTTGCTCCAGACCGACCCTCCGGCACTGGGTCAGAGGGTGCTCCCGGGGCAGCAACGCCACCAGCTCTTCTTCGCACAGCTCAGCACTTTCCAGCCGTTCAATCACCACCCCGGGCCAGAGACCGACAAAGGCCAGATCCAGGCTGTGTTCGTGCATGCGATCGATCATCCGTTCGCTGCCGTCCATGCTCATCTCAATGTCCACGTGGGGGTAGCGGCGATGAAACTGGGCCGTCAGCCCGATCACGTCCGGTTCGGTCAGTGTGGAGATGGTCCCCAGAGAAAGCCGGCCACGGACTTCACCGCTGCGCGCGGCCACTTCGTCTTCGATACGGCGCACCGCATCCAAAGCCCGCCGGCCGCTCTCCACGAACGCCTCACCGGCGGGAGTAAGCCGCAAGGATCGGGAGTTACGTTCAAACAGGATGGTCCCCAGTTGCTGTTCGAGCTGCGCCACCTGATGACTCAGTGCCGATTGCACGATATGGCAGCGGCGGGCGGCGGCGGTGAAACTGCCTTCTTCCGCCACCGCCAGCACATACTCGATCTGGCGCAGTTTCATGATCCAGCCCCTGATCCATCTCTTTTATAGATAGCTGGAATGATATTAATGCATTTGTCACATGACGGCGATTGGCCGACACTGCGCCGCTCAGCCGACGATCGATACCCAGCCCATCAGGGAGAACCGCCAGGAGAGGCCATGAACACAGACCGCCAGCACGATACGGCACCCGGGCTCAATCCCATGCTGCTTATGCTGATGACCGTCACCACCGGGTTGGCGGTGGCCAGCAACTACTATGCCCAGCCGTTGCTGCACACTATCGCCGATGAGTTGTCGTTGTCCTATTCCCGCGCCGGCATCATCGTCACCGCCGCCCAGGCGGGCTACGCGGCCGGATTGCTGCTGCTGGTGCCTCTTGGCGACATGTTCGAGCGGCGGCGGCTGATCGTCACCATGATCACGCTGGCCGCCGGCGGCCTGCTGATCAGTGCCAATGCCTCCACGCTGACCATGCTGCTGGTGGGCACCGCCATTACCGGCGCTTTCACCGTGGTGGCCCAGGTGCTGGTGCCCTTTGCCGCCACTCTCGCGGCGCCGGCGGTGCGCGGCAAAGTGGTTGGCACGGTGATGAGCGGTCTGTTGCTGGGGATTCTGCTGGCCCGGACCGTGGCCGGCGCCTTGTCCACCGTCGGCGATTGGCGCACCGTCTACTGGGTAGCTTCGGCGCTGATGTTCCTAAACGCCCTGGCGCTGTGGCGGCTGCTGCCCACCCACCGGCAATCGGCGGGGCTTTCCTATGGCCGTTTACTGCTGTCCATTGGCCAGTTGTTCGCCCGTTATCGCCTGTATCGGGCCCGTTCCGCTTTGGGCTTCCTGACCTTCGCCATGTTCAGCGTGTTCTGGACCTCGGCGGCGTTTTTGCTTTCCTCCGAACCCTGGCACTTCTCCGACGCCACCATCGGCCTGTTCGGGCTGGCCGGGGCGGTGGGCGCCTTGTCCGCGCGCAAGGCGGGCAGCCTGGCCGACCGGGGCTACGCCCGCTGGACCACCTTGGGCGGCGTGTTGATGCTGGCGTTGTCCTGGGTGGTGATGGGCTTCAGTGAAGTGAGCCTGATCGCGCTGATCATCGGCATCGTGATATTGGATCTGGCGATCCAGGCGGTGCACATCAGCAACATGAACGTGATCTACGCGCTGGATGAGTCGGCCCGCAATCGCCTCAATTCCGGCTACATGTTCGTGTACTTTCTTGGCGGCGCCGGAGGCTCGCTGGCCTCCGCGTGGGTCTACCAGCATTACCAGTGGAACGGCGTGGTCGGGCTCGGTCTGGGTCTGGCGGCCGTGGCCTGTCTGCTGGCTTGGCTGACACCGGCGGAGACGTCAACCTCCGCCTCGTGATTGCAGAACACGAAACAGCAACATGCCGGCGACCATCGCCGCCACGAACACAATGCCCTGCCAATAACCCAGAGGCAGCAGCGTCAGAGCCGGACCGGGGCAAATACCCGCCAATCCCCAGCCGACGCCGAACAGCAAACTGCCGCCCACCAGGCGGCGGTCAAGGTCGCGCCGCGTGGGCAGCCGCATGGCACCGCCCAGCCAGGCCCGGGAGCGGCGGCGGGCCAGGGCCATCGGCGCCATGGCCGCGGCGATGGCACCTACCATCACCAGCGCCAGGGAAGGATCCCAGGCACCGGTCAGGTCAAGAAAGCCCAGCACCTTGGCCGGATCGGTCATACCGGACAGAATCAGCCCGACACCGAACAGCAGGCCCGCAAGTAGCGCCGTCAGCTTGTTCATACCGCGACTCCCAACAGATGGCGGACGACATAGACGGTGACGAAACCCGCCCCCATGAAGCACAATGTGGCCACCAGGGAACGCGTTGACAGCCGGGACAGGCCGCAGACACCATGACCGCTGGTACAACCGGAGCCGTAGCGGGTTCCCAGGCCCACCAGCAGCCCCGCCACGATCAGCATCGCCGGCGAGCCGCTGAAATGGCTTTCCGGTACCGCCGCGAACAGGCTCCAGAGCAGCGGCGCGGCCAGCAACCCGAGTAAAAACAGCGCCGCTTCACCACGCCCTTCCTGGCCGGACCGCGCCGACCCGCCAAACAATCCGTCCAGCAACCCACCGAGCAACCCGCTGATACCGGCAATGCGGCCGTTGGCCAGAATCAGCAAAGACGCGGCCAGACCGATCAACACACCTCCGGCCAGAGCACTCCAGGGGGTGAACAGGCTCCACTCCACGTTCATCGACGAGCCTCCTCGCAAAACAATCGATACAAGGTTTCGATCACCGCCAGCGCTTCGTCGCTGGCGATGCGGTAGTAAATCTGCTTGCCCTCACGCCGGGTCGCCACCAGCCCCTCCCGCCGTAACACGCCAAGCTGCTGGGACAGAGTGGGCTGCGGTACCCCCACGGCTCCTTCCAGCTCACCCACATTGCGCTCACCCTGGCAAAGCTGGCAAAGCAGCAACAAACGGTCCGGATTGGCCAGCGCCTTCAACAGGCGTCCCGCCGCGGCGGCATTGTCGCGCAACTGATCCATATCCAGGTCGGGAACGGGGTGCTTCATGGTGTCTCTCACTTTCATTTTGTTTAATTTATATTTTTATATATTATATGGCAAGAAATCATCACAACACGAGCCTGCCGGCCGCCACGGGAAGTAACCGCGAGGATCATAAAAAAGGGCACCCGAAGGTGCCCCTGTCCCGGAAACCCCGGGAAAAGTCATCGTCAAAGCTCTGGCGTGAACGTCGGCGGTTGGCGGGGGTGTACCTGCTCCTGGTAACCGTAGGCGATTTTGATCAGGGTCGGCTCGGCGTATTCCCGCCCCAGCATCTCCATGCCAATGGGTTGTGCCGGATCCAGATTGGTGGCCATGCCGGCGGGCAGCGTCAGCGCCGGGAACTGGGAGAACGGGCTCAACCGGTTGTTGCTGCCAGCGCTGGGGCTGCCCCCGAGATCACCGGCCAGACCGGTCATGGTCGGGTATAACAGCACATCGTAAGGCTGGCCCAGGCTGTTGCCGGCGGCATCCACGTTATCCAGCGCCCGCATCAGCCGCTCGCGCACGAACACCGGGCGTTCCACTGTATTCTTGCTGTACACCTCCTGCTGTTCCGGTGTGAGGTTGTCCAGATCGATGGTGCCGCGATATTCCAGGCTGCTCTGGTAGTTGGGCAGGTAGCCGCCGCTGTCCAGGAGCCCCTGGTAGGTCTGGATGTGACCGTCCATGACGTTGACCCAGCTGTTCAGGTAAGCGACCAGATCATGCTGGAACTCATAGCTGGACATGGAAGAGTAGTCGCCAAGGATGGTGCTCAGATCATCGACGGTAACATCTTCCACCGTGGCGCCGGCGGCTTCCATGGCGGCCAGCGCGTCTTCCATTACCGCGTTGACGGTTTCATTGTCGCCGAACAGCTCGCGCACCACACCGATACGGGCGCCATTGAGACCATCGGCATCCAGATAATCCGTGTAGGTGTCCGGCACTCCGGTAAGGGTCTTGTACTCGGCCTCGCTGCTCATCGCCGGCGCGTCGATTTCAAAACTGGTGCGCTGGTTGGCATGGGGGGAATCATCGAAACCGACCATGGCATCCATCATCAGCGCACAGTCTTCCACGGTACGGCACATGGGACCGCCGGTATCCTGCCAGGACGCCAGCGGCATGATGCCGTCCTGGCTCACCAGCTTCAGCGAAGGCCGTATCCCGACCAAACCACCCAGACTGGAAGGCACCCGGATGGAACCACCGGTGTCGCTGCCGGTCCCCACCATGGCCAGGCTGGCGGCAATGGCGGTGCCGGTACCGCTGGAAGACCCCCCCGCGCCTTTGCTCTGGTCGTAGGCGTTCTTCACCAGACCACGCAGGGAGCTGGCTCCAGTGAAGCCGAAGGCGAATTCATCCATGTTGGCCTTGCCAATGATGATGGCGCCGGCTTCGCGCAGACGGCGGATGGTGTAGGCATCCTCCAGAGGCCGGTTGTACTGGAATGCAATCGCGCCACCGGTGGTCGGCATCTGTTTGGTGTTGAAGTTGTCCTTCGGCAGCACCGGCACACAATAGAGAGGGCCATCGATGCCGGTTACCTCGAAGTTCAGATCTTTTTCCCGGGCTTCGAACAACGCATCCGGGTTGATGTTGACGACACTGCGCAACTCGGTTTCGGTACCGTCGTCGTCATAAGCATGGATACGATCGATATAGCCCTGGATGACTTCTTCACAGGTAACACCGCCAGTCTCCAACGAGGTGTGCAGACTACTTACCGTGGCTTCAACATAGGAAAACGGTACCGGCTCCACTACCGGCGGAGCGGAATCACTGCTGGAGGAGCCGCCACAGCCGGCAAGTACGGCAAGCGATAAGGCGGTAACCGCGAACAATCTGGTTTTGATCATGGAAACGTCCCCATTTCCCTCTGTACGGTTCAACACATATCCCTGAATAAAAGGGCCCGGGACCTGCAACCGGCCCCGGGCAAACTCCTGTCGCGTTGCCTGTCCAGGAATCAAGAGCCGTGCCAGATTTTCCAATGTTCACGGAAATACCCGCGAGAATGCGGAAATAGTGGATGCTCACGTACTGCAAAGTACGAGCACACTGATCATGAGGTACACCACCTATGGAAGAGCGCACAAAAATGGGAGGGGCGGCGCACTAACTTCGAGCGGGGGGAGCCGGGGTGGTCAGGATAACCAGGCCCACAAGGCGGCCAACAGCGCCACCGGCGCGGTTTCCGCGCGTAATACCCGGCTGCCGAGGGCAAAGGCGGAAAAGCCGGCGTCGAAAGCGCTTTCGAGTTCGTCGTCATCGAACCCGCCTTCCGGGCCGGTGAGCAAGGTCAGCTCGCTCTGCGCGGTCAGGCGGTGGCGGGAAAAAGGCTCACTGCCCGGATGAGCAATCAGTTTAAGCCCGGGCAGCGGTCCGGCCAGCCAGCTGTTCAAGGGCATCGCGGTGAGAATCTCGGGCGGCCGGTTAAGGCCGCACTGCTCACAGGCGCTGATCGCCACCTGCCGCCAATGCTCACGCTTTTTCTCCTGACGTTCGCCTTTCAGGCGGACTTCGCAACGGGCGGTATCCAGAATCTGGATACGGGCAACGCCCAACTCGGTGGCTTTCTGGATGGCGTAGTCCATGCGCTCGCCTTTGATCATCGGCAACCCCAGGGTCACCGCCAGCGGTGGCGTGCGTTCCACCGGATCGTGGGCCAGGGGCAACACCTCCACGGTTTTCTTGTCCACCGCGACGAGGCGGGCCCGCCATTCGCCTCCCCGACCGTTGAACAGCACCACCTCCTCTCCCTTGCTCATGCGCAACACCCGGGCGATATGCTGGCTGGGGCTGGCGCCCAGCTGGCAGGGCCGGTCGAGGTGAAAGTCCTGATCATCGAAGAATCGGCGCATTGAGGGCATCGGCGGATCCGTTAAAACGAGGGCGGTTTTTGCGGTGCGCCTAGGCTACCATAGGGCACTTGTCAGGGGCGTCATTTCGCCGCCAAAAGCACACCGATTACAAGGGATTGAAACCTATGCCGGAATACAGTTACTGGATCATTCTCGGGTTGATTCTGATCATCGCGGAGTTTTTGATCTCCGGGCTGCTGACCATTTTTCTCGGTCTGGCGGCGGTAATCGTCGGCATCCTGGTGTTTTTCGGTGTTCTCAATGACCTGACCTGGGAGATCACCACCTTCGCCGTCATCAGCCTGCTGTTGCTGGTGGGGGCGCGGCGCTATTTGCGCGCCTGGCTGTTCGGACGCGAGGCCCAGTCCAAATCCATCGAGGACAGCGCTGGCCTGATCGGCTCCCGCGCTACCGTGGAGCAGGATTTCGTGGACGGTATCGGCGCGGTACGGTACCGCGGCGCCCGCTGGCAAGCGCAATCGCCAGTGGCCTTGAAAGCCGGGGAAATGGTGCGAATCACCAAACATGATGGCCTCTGGCTCACGGTCGAGCCCTGGTCCAGCACTTCAACCGACAAGCAACCGTAAGGATTACATTATGCAAGGATTGATTATTTCCGCACTGATCGCCCTCGGCGTCATCGTGCTGCTGGGGATGACCATTCGTATCGTTCCGCAGCGGAACGTCTACGTGGTGGAACGGCTCGGCAAGTACCGCACCTCTCTGGAAGCAGGCATGCATATTCTCATGCCGTTCATCGATAAAGTGGCCTACAAACATTCCCTGAAGGAAATCGTGCGCGACGTGCCACGCCAGAGTTGTATCACCAAGGACAACATCGAAGTCTCCATCGACGGCGTCATGTACCTGCAGGTGGTCGATCCCAAATCCGCCAGTTACGGCGTGGACGACTATGTCATGGCTGCCCAGCAGCTGGCGCAAACCACGCTGCGTTCGGTGATCGGTAAGATCGACCTGGACAAGACCTTCGAGGAACGCTCCGAAATCAATATGGAAGTGGTCCAGGCGGTGGACGAAGCGGCCCAGCCCTGGGGCGTGAAGGTTCTGCGTTACGAGGTGGCGGACATCAATCTGCCGGCCTCGATCAAGGACGCCATGGAGAAACAGGTCCGCGCCGAGCGGGAACGCCGTGCGGTGGTGGCGGAGTCCGAAGGGGATCGTCAGGCCGCGATCAACCGTTCCGAGGGTGACCGCCAGGCGGCGATCAACCGCTCCGAGGGTGAGAAGCAGGAGATGATCAACATCTCTGAAGGTGAAAAGATGAAGCAAATCAACGAGGCGGAAGGTCGCGCCCGGCAGATCGAACTGATCGCCCAGGCCACCGCCACCGGTTTGCGTGAGGTGGCCACGGCGGTGAAGGAAGACGGTGGCGAGGAAGCCGTCAGCCTGCGCATCGCCGAACAGTACGTGAGCGCCTTCGAGAAACTGGCGAAGGAGTCCACCACACTGCTGCTGCCGTCCAATCTGAGCGATGTCGGCGGCACCGTCGCCGGTCTGCAAAAAGTACTGAAGACCATCGACAGAACCCAGCCCTGAGCATGACTTCCGCCGCTTTTCGGGCCCCCTGGTGGGCCCGTTCCCCTCATCTGCAGACTCTGTGGGGGCCGCTGTTGCGCCGTACCGGAGCACCGGCACGGCGGCGGGAGACGCTGCCGCTGGCGGATGGCGATTATCTGCTGCTGGACTGGTGCGGACCGGCACCGGACGGCCAGCTTCCGGTCTTACTGCTCCAGCACGGCCTGTCCGGTTCCAGTGATTCGCACTACATCATCGGTATCCAACGGCGTCTGCTCGCTCTCGGCCTGCCTTCAGTGGCGGCCAATGGCCGTGGCGCCCTGGTTCCCAATGACACCGCCAGGTCTTACCACGCCGGGGAGATCGATGATCTCAACGCGGTGATCGAGCACGTCCATGCACGCGCCAAGGGGGCACCGGTACTGGCGCTCGGCGTTTCCCTGGGAGCCTCACGCCTGCTCAACTGGCTGGCCCTGGCGGATTCCGGCAAGCTGGCCGGCGCCCTGGCGATCTGCGCGCCGTTGCAACTGGCGAACAGTGCCGACCACATGGATCAGGGCTTCTCGCGCATCTATCGCAATCATCTGATCAAAGCCCTGCTCGCTACCCTGGATGCCCAGGAACGGCATCTGCACAAGGTAAACCCCGAGCAAGCGGCGATCCTGGCGGGCCTCGACCGCACCGGCATCCGCTCTTTCTGGGACTTTGACGGGCGGATCGTCGCGCCTTTGTACGGCTTTCGCGATGCCGCCGACTACTACGCTCAGTGCTCCGCCGGGACACGCCTCGGCGCCATTGACACTCCCACCTGGCTACTCCAGGCCCGGGACGATCCCTTCATGACCGAGGCCAGCCTGCCCCGGCAACAGGATCTCAGTGACGCGGTGACGTTGGAAGTGGCCGAACACGGCGGCCATGTGGGGTTTGTTCAAGGTTCGATCCGGCGCCCTCATTATTGGCTGGAGCAACGGGCCGAGGTGTTCGTCCGCGCGTTTTCATCTGATCATCAAAGCGTATCGGCCGCTGCCGGCTGAACGCCATCAACGGCGAAGAGATGACCTCACGGCATCAGCACCACGGTAAGCAAAGCGGCCAGCCCGCCGCTCAAGACCAGCCAGCAGGCGGACAACCCCAGGTTCCAGCGGAACGCGGCGACCCGGGCGTCGTAGCCGGTGAGCCGTTCCATCAATAGCGAATTGGCGGAATAGGGTGTCCCCGTGGCGCACTGGGCCCAGCCACTGACAATCGCCAGCCCCAGACCGACATACGCTTCCGGCGGCCATACCGGCCCCATCACGCCGCCGGCCAAAGTACCCATTATGATCGGGTTGAGTCCGAGCTGGCCGCCACCGAAGAACAGAAACGGCACCACGAAGGCCACCAGAGGGTAGCCCCAGTCCGGTAGCGAGAACGCCTCCCCCAGAGAATGCAGCACCAGCAAACTGATCAGCGCGCCCAGAAACGATGAGCCGCCCATGATCACCACTTCGTTGGCCAGCGGCGCCATGGTCGGCAGCGATACCCGTTCCCCGCGCCAGCGCTCGCGCACCATCAGCAGGATGACCGCGATCAGGCAGCTCAGAGTGACCGCTTTCGAGTAACGCAAATCCAGCAGACCGTTGAACAGCAGCGTCACCATCCAGATCGCGGTGACCACTGCGCCGAAGCGCAGCCAAGGCATCAGCATACTGTCTTTACGGTCGTCGCCGCCGACCGGTTTTTCCGCCTCCCGGAACAAAGCACCGCTGGCCAGATAGATCATCGCCAGCGGCACGCTGATCGCCAGCAACTCCCAGGAATGCAGACCCACGAGGTAGGTCAGGGTGGTGACCACGGAGATCGACAGCGGGGAGAACATCGGCGAGGCACCATAGCCACGCAGCACACCGCGGGCGGCGTTGCGCGCCATGGCCGAATCGCCATGGCTCCGCACCTGTTGGTCGACCATCGAGCCGATCAGCCCCACCGAACCGAAGTTGAGCGGCACGGAAAGGAAGGCCGTGCCAAAAGTGATGCTGTAATAGCGGGGCAGGGGCCGGCCGCTGAACAGGCCGGCGGAAATCCGCTTCAGATCCGGCGAGCGGCCCAGTACCGCCGCCAACAGCATCATGATAACGATCAGGGCGGTCAGGCGAATCATGGCGGTGGCGGCCAGCACCAAGGAGTGCGGCGCCACCAACAGCGCCGCCAGCAATGACAGCAGCACCAGCGTCAACAGACCCCGCGCCACCATCCGCAGCTCACCCCAGGCCAGGGTCACCGCCACCAGCGCGGCGGCGGTGCCCGCCAGATTCACAGCCGGCCAGGCCGGCAGCAAACCTGCGACCAGGGCCGCGTAGGTCAGCCCCGACCGCCAGCGAAGCCGTGCCGCCGTCGACACGTCAGCTCAGCGCCGGCAACAGCGTCGCGCCGGTCAGCGCCTGCACCTCATCGAAGGTGTTATCACCGTGCAATTGACGTACCCGCAGCCCTTGGTCGGTCACGTCCAGCACCGCCAGATCGGTGTAGATGCGTTTCACCACGGCGGCGCCGGTCAGCGGATAGTTACAGCTTTCCAGGATCTTCGGCTCACCGCTCTTGGTGGTGTGGCTCATGATCACGAACACCTGCTTCGCGCCCACCGCAAGATCCATGGCACCACCCACCGCCGGCGGGTAGGTGTCGTTATTGGTGGCCCAATTGGCCAGATCGCCTTTTTCCGACACCTGGAACGCGCCCAGTACCGCCAGATCCAAGTGACCGCCACGCATCATGGCGAAGGATTCAGCATTGTCGAAATAGGCGCCGCCGGGCAGCAGCGTGACGAACTGTTTGCCGGCGTTGATCAAATCCGGATCTTCCTCGCCCGGGGCCGGAGCCGGGCCAACACCGAGGATGCCGTTCTCGCTCTGGTAGATCACCTGCCGGTCGTCGCTGACGTAGTTCGCCACCATGGTGGGCATGCCAATGCCCAGATTCACATAGGCGCCATCGGGAATATCCTGGGCCACCCGCTCGGCGATCTCCGCCGGTTTAAGCCGCATCATTCCGCCACTCCTTCTGTGCCACTACCCGATCCACGAAGATACCCGGGGTCACGATGCATTCCGGGTCGAGATCGCCCACTGCGTCCACCCGCTCCACTTCCGCCACGGTCAACGCGGCGGCGGTGGCCATGGGCGGATTGAAGTTGCGGCCGGCGGTGTTATAAATCAGGTTGCCCCAGGCATCCGCCCGTTGCGCCTTGATCAGGGCCACGTCAGCGGGCAGAGCGGTTTCCAACACATAGCCGCGCCCGTTGATCACCTTGGTTTCCTTGCCTTCGGCCAGCCGGGTGCCATAACCGGTGGGCGTATAGAAACCGCCAATGCCGGCGCCGGCTGCGCGGATCCGTTCCGCCAGAGTGCCCTGGGGCACCAGCTCCAGCTCGATGGCGCCTTCTTCATAGAGACGCTCGAACCACACCGAACCGGCGGAGCGCGGAAACGAACAAACGATCTTGCGCACCAGACGATCTTTCAGCAGGGAAGCGATGCCCTCATCGCCCACCCCGGCGTTATTGGAAATCACGGTCAGGTCTCGGGCGCCGTGTTGGCGCAAGGCCTCGATCAGCTGCAGGGGAAAACCGGAGCTGCCGAAGCCGCCGATCATCACCGAATCACCGTCCTTGACGTCGGCCACCGCCGACTCGAAGGAATCCCAAACTTTATTGATCACGTTCTTTCACCTTTACGATTCACGCGAGGACACCGCCGCCACCGGTTTGAACAATCGACGGCTCAGGTACACCAGCGCCAGCAACCCGAACCCGACCACGTCACTGATGGGTTCCGGGTAAATCAGCAGTGCACCGGCCACGATCAGCACCACTCGCTGAATCATCGACAACAGGCCGGCGCGATAGAGATACCCCTCCATGGCCGAGGCCAGCAGCCAGATCGCGGTGATGGCGGTGATGGTGGACAGCAGGATTTTGCTCCACTCGCCCTGCAGGATCAGGGAAGGGTTGAGCACGAACAGGAACGGCAGGACGAACAGAATCGCCCCCAGCCGCATGGCGTATATACCGGTTTTGGTAGCGTTGGCATCGGCCACGCCCGCCGCGGTGATGGCGGCCAGAGCCACCGGCGGGGTGACATAGGACATCATGCCCCAGTACAGAATGAACAGATGACTGGCCAGCGGATTGAGGCCCGCATTGACCAGCGCCGGCGCCAGCAAAATGGACAGGAAGATATAGCAAGCGCTGACCGTCATTCCCATGCCAAGCACGAAGCTGGTAACGGCACCCGCCGCCAGCATCAAAGGCACACTGCCATCAGCGTACAGCAGCAGTTCGCGCGAGAATGCGCCCGCCACGCCGGTGTAGGAAAGACCACCGACCACCAGGCCAATACCAGCCAGAATCGCCACCAGGTTGGAAACGCTCAGCGTCAGATCCTGGATCATTGTCTTTGCCCGGGTCCAGTTCATGCGGTGGTTGCGTTTGAACATGGAAATACCGACCAGTACCAGAGCGGCATAGTAGGGCGCGTAGGCCTCCAGCCGCATCACCAGCAACATGTAGATCAGGGCCACCAGGCTGAACAGGTACGGCCAGCCGTCCTTGAGCGTTTCCTTGAGGTCCGGAATCTCGGACTCTGGCATGCCTTTGAGACCGCGTCTGGCGGCGTAGTTATCCACCTGGAAAATCAATGCCAGATAGAACAGCAGGGCCGGCAGAAAAGCGGCGATCATGATTTCGGAGTAGGGGACACCGAGAAACGACGCCATGATGAACGCCACCGCGCCCATGATCGGCGGCATCAGGGTACCGCCGGTGGAAGCACAGGCCTCCACGGCACCGGCATAGTGAGCCGGGTAGCCGGTTTTCTTCATGGTCGGAATGGTGATCGGACCGGTGGTGAGAATGTTGGAAATAACACTGCCGGACAAACTGCCGAGAATGCCACTGGAGAGCACCGCCACTTTGGCCGGACCACCCCGGCTGCGGCCCATCAGGGCAGTGGCGAAGCGCATGAAGAATTCACCACCGCCGGTGGCGGTGAGCGCCGCGCCGAACACGACAAAGCCAATCACCAGTTGCGCCACCACCTGCATCGGGATACCGATGATGCTTTCCACACCGATCACATGGGAACGGATGGTTTCGGCGAAACCGTACTGGTTACCCCAGAGAAAACCGGGCATGTGGTCCGCGTAGAGGGGGAAGCTGCCAAACAGCAAAGCCACCGCCAACAGCGGCCAGCCGCCGCAGCGACGCACGCCTTCCAGCACCAGTACCAGCAGGATGCCGGAGAATACGGTGGCCTCGGTGGGCGCCATGAAATCCCAGCCCTGCTGAATCATGACCAGGCCGTGGTGCCCCAGATAGCCACAGGACACCAACGCCGCCAGCGCCAGGATCCAGTCGTACCAGGACACCCGCTCACGAGCACCGGACCAGGCCGGGAAGGTAATGAAAGCCGCCGCCAGGAACAGGCCGATCAGGTAGTACAAATAAGCGTTACCCAACGGCTTGAAGCCAAGCAGCTCCAGATCAAAGGTTTGATTGATGGCCATCAACAGACCCAGGGTACCCAGGGTCATGACCAGCCAATAGGCCGGCCCGCGCAAACGGGAGGAAGGAGCGCCGGCCTCCTGGCTGTGCTCTTGGGAAGCATCCGCAGACGTCGTCATGGAGGGACTCCGGAAATAGCATGATGGAACCCGGGGCGGGCTCCCTTTCCGCCCCGGCTTTCAGAGAGGGATCAGAGGGAATTGAGTGCCTGTGTACGGATACGGTCCCAGATCGCGGCGAACTCTTCGTCGCTCTTGCCATCGCCTTCGGCCACGGCTTTCTTCCAGGCGTCACGCAAGACATTCAGGCGTTTGGTGCGAGCGTCATTCCAGGCCTGGGCCTCGTCGGTCCAGATGCCTTTTTCCTTCAGGTAACGGATGGCGCCTTCATGGAAGGGAGCGTCCGCCGCCGGCACACCAGCCTGCTTCAGATCCCAGCGCGGCATCACGGACGTGGCGTCCTTGTACATGTCATAGGTCTCGTCCAACGCCTTGGTGAAAGCATAGACCAGATCCGCGTCGGTATCGGAACGAACCACCAGCACCGGGTAACGGTAAGCCAGGATATCAACCGGGTTTTCCTCGCTGATGCCGGCGCCCACGGTTTCCGTGTACGGCTGGAAGAACGGCGCTACCGCGCGCAGGCGTTTCCAACCTTCCTCGTCGTCGGCAGGCACTTCCAGCCAACGGATACCACGGGGGGATTGCTCCAGCTCGTACACGTGGCTGGGCGTGGTGGTGGTACAGGAAGCGTCGGCCTCGTTGCGCGCCAGGGAACTCATGGCGTTGGCGTAGGTGGGGAACATCTTCGCGTCGACGTCATCCCGGGTCAGGCCGGCGAAGGCCAGGAAAGCATCGCATTTGACGTTGATGGACGGGTTACCCGCCACGTAGGCGAAGCGCTTGCCCTTGAGATCCTGGAGCGTATGAATGTCGGCGTCCGCGGCGGTGAAGATACCGAACGAGGAAGGACGTCCGGCCACCACGCGAAGATCCTGCGGTCCCCAGCGGCGAGTGGAGAAATCATGGATCCCTTCACTGGCGAAGAAGGTTTCCGTGGCCAGGAAGCCAATGTCGGCACGCTTGCTCAGCACCGGTTGCAGACGGCCAATGGAGGAACCGGAAGGCTGGATACGGATGCGGGTACCGAATTTCTTGCCGAACGCATCGGCAATGGCGGACGCTTCGGCGTAGCCGGCGGAACCCACATCATAGGAGGACCAGGTCATGGATTTGGGCAGTTCCGCGGCGCTGGCGCCAGCGGTAAGAGCCAAACCGCCACCGATCATGATAGAGGCGAAAAATCGACGCAGGCGAGTCGATGAAGTCATAAGCATCTCCGAGATTGTTTTTTTACCGCCGTCGTGGACGGCGTCAAAATCGTTCGTGACGATTCAGGGGCATCCCGCCCGGCTCAGGGAGGCCATCCTCATGCCGGAAAGAACTCCGGCATCGGCCCTTTGCGAAAACTAGTCGGTCACTCTGGTTGGAGTCAATAAATTTTCCCAAATCCAAATAAAAATTTCTCGCATTTCAAGAAAAAAAGCAAAAAGTGGCCATCAATGCAACAACAAATAAGCACTTATTTGTTTATCTGGCCCTCAGCGTCATTCCTGCAGACGGGAGATTTCATCCCGGATCACGTCGATCACCATGCGTCGGCGTTCTTCGTTCATCCGGGACACCACCGACGCCACACTGACCGCCACGTCCTGCCCGGAGCCAGGCACCCGGAATGCCATTCCCAAGGCCGCCACTTCCGGAATAATACGGCCATTATTGAAAGCGAAGCCGTCACGCCGGTATTCCAGCAGCCATTGGCGTACCTCCGACAAGGTGATGCCTGAGTAGCGCTCATAGCGGTCCTGATTGAGCAGCAGCATGCGGTCACCTTCCTCCACCGGCAGGGAAGCCAGCAGCGAACAGGAGCCGGCCCCGATCCCCAACGGTCGGCGGGCTCCGACCATCAGAGTGTTGGCGCTGATCGGATAGGTGCCTTCGGAAAGATCAATGCACACCGAATCCCGGTTGGAACGAATCGACAGGTAGGTGGATTCCTCGGTGCGCCGGGAGATGTTCTTGAGCATTGGCCTCAGCCGCTGCCGCAGTTGCAGATCCGGCGCCACCGCCTGGGCCGACTCGGCGATATCGAGCAATTCGAATCCCACGTGATAGGTCTTCACATAGGGGTCAAAGGTCAGCAAGCCTTCGTGGGCCAGAGCGGTCAGCAACCGGTGAGCGGTGGCGGTATTCATCCCCACCTCACGGGCAATGCGTGACAGAGTCCCTCCGGTGGGGAAAGTGCGCGCGACCGTGCGCAGCAACAGCGACGCCTTGGCCAGAGTGGTGCTGGTGACGGGCCTGGCCTTCTTGGCGGTGGGGGTTCGGACTGAGCTCATGGGACTCCGTGACGGCAAGTTTTCTCGTTATACGTGATTTTTATCTCGTATAACGATAGCCATTACCCCACGATCTGCCAAGCTCAGCCGTTCGACGACTCCCCGATGTGGGGGCCGGATGCCGTGAACAACAGGTTCACCGTGGTGTCGCCAACCCGGAATTCCGCCTTCATGGCATCCAGATGATCCAGAGCCTCCCCCCTCAGATAGGGCGCTTCCAGGCACACGATCTGATAAATACCCTGACGCAACAGGGCCCGATCCAGAGTCTCGTTCTCAGCGGCGGCGGGGTTGAGGCCGTGGGTCAGGCCCGGCCACGACATCGCCAATACCCAGGTATTCACCATCAGGGCACGCAGGTCCTCATCGCTGGCCTCAATCAGACCGCTGGCGCGCAATCCCTGATAAATCTGCAACCCGCGCTCCATGCCATCTTGCACGAACTGCGTGTATTCGGCGCGCAACTCCGGATCCTGGTGGAGAAAATGCGGCAAATCCCGATGTAGAAACCGGCCCTGCCACATCGACTCCAGAATCCCCTGCAGGTAGTGCATCTTGTCCTGCCAGGTCAACGCTCCCTTGGGCGGCGGCAGCCATTCCCAGATTTGTTGGCGGTAACGTTGGAACAGCGCCGCCACGATCGCCGTCTTGTTGCGGAAGTGATAATACAGGTTGCCGGGACTGATCCCGAGGGCTTCGGCGATGTGGTTGGTGGTGACATTGCGCTCGCCATGGCGATTAAACAAGTCCAGGGCGGTGTCCAGAATGCGCGTTTTGGTGCCAGTCATACGGGGCCAATCCAGTCAAAGGGGAAACAGAGGGTTGACCTCTAGAGTAATTACTCTAAAAATCCCAATCAGTCCAATAACAATCCAGGAGGCGCATTATGGTCGCCGAAATCAAGGAGCTCAAAACCGATCAGGCGCGGATCACGCGCATGAACACCTTGTTCGAAGCCCAGCGGGCCGCTTTCCGTCGTCAGCCTTACCCTTCCGTGGAGGAACGCCGGGAAGCCATCCTGCGCCTCAAACCCATGTTGCTGGATCACCAGGATGAGATCATCGAAGCGCTGCGCCAGGATTTCGGCAACCGCGCCGCCGATGAAACCAAGCTGGCCGAGCTGCTCACCAGCGTCGAAGGCATCAAATACCACGCCAAGAAAGTCGCCAAATGGATGAAACCCAGCCGTCGTAAGGTCGGCGCGCCGCAATGGCCGGGCAAGGCCTGGGTGGAATATCAGCCGGTGGGCGTGGTCGGTGTGATCGTGCCCTGGAACTATCCGGTGTACCTGGCCATCGGTCCGCTACTGGCGGCGCTGGCGGCGGGCAACCGGGTGATGATCAAGATGAGCGAATCCACCCCGGCCACCGGGGCTCTGCTGCAGCGTCTGATCGCGGATACTTTTCCGGAGGATCAGGTGGCGGTGGTCAACGGCGAAGTGGATGTGGCGGCGGCGTTCTCGGCGCTGCCGTTCGATCATCTGCTGTTCACCGGTTCCACTTCCGTGGGCCGCCATATCCTGCGCGCCGCGGCGGAAAATCTGACACCGGTGACGTTGGAGCTGGGCGGCAAGAGCCCCTGCATCATCGGCGAGGATTTCCCGATGAACGAAGCGGTGGAGCGTATCGCCTTTGGAAAATGCCTGAACAGCGGCCAGACCTGTGTGGCGCCGGATTATATTCTTTGCCCCGAACAGCGGGTGGAGGAATTCGTCGAACAGTGGCGCGCGCAAATCGGCAAGCTGTATCCGACCATGGCGGAAAACCCGGACTACACCAGCATCATCAACGATCGTCAGTACCAGCGTCTGCAGGGATACCTGCGCGACGCGGAAGAAAAAGGCGCCCGTATCATCAGCATCAATCCCGCCAATGAGGATCTCGGCGACAGCCGCAAGCTACCGCACACTCTGGTACTGAATGTCACCGACGACATGAAAATCGCCCAGGACGAAATCTTCGGCCCCTTGATGTTGGTGATTCCGTATAAAGGGCTCGATCAGGCCCTGGACTACGTCAATGACCGTCCCCGCCCGCTGGCGTTGTATTACTTCGACTGGAACAGCGGCAATGCGCAATACGTGCTGCGCAATACCCACGCCGGCGGCGTCTGCCTCAACGACACCGTCAGTCACGTGGGTGTGGATGACATGCCGTTCGGCGGTGTCGGCCCCTCGGGGATGGGCCATTACCACGGCCACGAAGGCTTCCTGACCTTCTCCAAGGCCAAAGGGGTCTACCGCAAGGGCAAGTTCAACGGCACCAAGCATATCCTGCCGCCCTACGGCCGGGGCATGCACCGTTTCATCTATAAGTATCTGCTCAAATAGCCGGCCCGGCGGGCGTGACTTTTCGGTGACGCCCGTCCGGTCGTGATAACAAGCACAACAACACAATCAGGATGGAAACCGGGAATGGATCGTCGCGACTTTCTCAAACTCAGCGCCGGCGCCAGTGTCATGCTGACGGCGGGATCAAGCCTGGCCCTGCTGACCGGCTGCAGCCGCAACGACGGACCGGCCCATGGCTATCGACACCTGCGTTCCCAGGACGTCACCTTGCTCAGGCCGCTGGCCCGGGTGCTGCTGGCCCCGGCCCTGGCCGCGGCGGACGCCACCGCCGACCAGGCGCTGCTGGCTTTCGATGACCTTCTTGACGGCGGCATGCCCGGCACCCGTGGCGCGGTATTCGAGTTGCTCGATCTGCTGCAACTGGCCCCAGGGCGCTGGTATCTCACCGGCACCTGGAAACATTTCGCCGAGCAAACCGAGGAACAGCTCAGCGCGACCCTGGATCACTGGTCACGCAGCGAAAGCGAGTTGCCGCGAGCCGCCTTCCGCGGCCTCACCCAGCCGTTTCACATGGCCTGGTACGTGAAACCGGATGCCGCCCGCACCACCGGTTATCCCGGCCCGCCGAACAAGATCATCGGTTGAACCACGCCAGCCCACCTGAAAACAAAAAGCGTAAGGGTATCGCCATGCAGGATTTATCCGCTTTGCCGATCAGCGGCATCAAGGATCTCTGGAAAACCGGTATCGCCGAAGGCTGGCAGGCCTTGAATGGCCAGACCATCACGGAAGACCGCACACTGGAAGCCGATGTAATCATTGTCGGCACCGGGGCCGGCGGCGGTGTCAGCGCGGAAGTGCTCACTGAGCACGGCCTCAAGGTCATTCTGCTGGAAGCCGGCCAGTTGCGCAGCTCCGACGATTTCATTCTTGATGAGGGCAAGGCCTACCACGACCTCTATCAAGAGGGGGCAATGCGCGCCACCAAGGACGCCGGCATGACCATCCTGCAAGGCCGCACCGTGGGCGGCACCACCGTGGTCAACTGGACCAGCAGTTTCCGCACACCACGCCAGACCCTGGATTACTGGCGTGACCGTTTCGGCGTCAGCGACCTGGACCGGGAAGCGCTCAACCCCTGGTTCGACCGAATGGAGCAGCGCCTTAACATCAGCAAATGGGCCATGCCACCAAACGCCAACAATGCCGTGATCAAGAAAGGGTGCGAGAAACTGGGGTGGCACTGGGGCATCATTCCACGCAACGTCAGCGGCTGCTGGAATATTGGCTATTGCGGCATGGGCTGTCCCACCGACGCCAAGCAATCCATGCTGGTCACCACACTGCCGGCGGCAATGAAGAAAGGAGCCACCTTGCTCTACAGCACCCGCGCCGAGCGACTGCTGATGGAAGGCGATCAGGTCGTGGGGGTGGAAGCGCGGCCTTTGAATCAGGCCAAGGAGCCCACCGGCGCCACCCTGACCCTGAAAGCGCGGGCCGTGGTGGTTTCCGGCGGCGGCATTCAGAGCCCGGCGTTGCTGCTGCGCTCGGAGGCGCCGGATCCGGAAAAACGGATAGGCAAACGCACCTTCCTGCACCCCACCAGTTTCACTTTTGGTCGGTACCAAGAGGAAGTGGCCCCCTACTATGGCGCGCCCCAGTCCTTGTATTCCGACGAGTTCATCTTCAAATACGGCGTGGACGGCCCCGGCGGCTACAAGCTGGAGATGATGCCGCTGCATCCGGGGCTGGCCAGCGCGCTCATCGGTGGCATCGGCGAACAGGCACGGCAGCAGATCACCGGTTTGCCGCATCTGGCGGCCTCCATCGCGCTGGTCCGCGACGGCTTCCATGACAATAGCGAAGGCGGCTCGGTGGAATTACGTGACAACGGCGAGCCCGTTCTGGACTACCCGGTGAATGGGTATCTGCTGGAAGCGGTGAAACGATCCCATCTGACCCAGGTGGAAATGCAGTTCGCCGCCGGTGCCAAGGCAGTGCGGCCCGGTCATTCCCATGCTCCGTACTACCGCAACTGGGATGAGGCCCGGCAAGGCATCGAAACCCTGGAATACGCGCCTTTTATTACCTCGCTGGGCAGTGCTCATGTGATGGGCGGGTGCGCCATGGGCGACGACGAAAAACACTGTCTGGTAAACCACGACGGCAGCTACAAATATCTGGACAATCTCTACGTCATTGATGGCTCGGTGTTTCCCACCAGTCTCGGGGTCAATCCGCAATTAAGCATCTATGCAATCAGCGCGCGCAACGCCACCGCTCTGGCGGAAAAGCTCAGCGCCTGAAGGAGCCAACCACAAACGCGCTCAGGTGCCGCGTGATCGCGCGGCACTTTCCTCCAGCTTTCGCTGCTCCCGCGCCAGCAGATCACGCACCTCGGACAGCTCCGCCATGCGCCGCTCCACCGCTTCCCGTTTTTCCGCCATCAACGCCGCCCCCCGGGCACAATCAATACGATCGTCACGTAGCGCGTCCAGCACCTCGCGGATTTCCCTGAGGGAGAACCCCAGCCCTTTCAGTTGCCTCACCATGGCTACCCGCTCCACCGCCGGTTCCGGGTAATCACGGTAATTGTTACCACGGCGGTCCACTTCCCGCAGCAGCCCCTGTTTCTCGTAATAACGCAGCGTGTGGCGACTCACTCCGGTTCTTTGTTCCAGTTCCGCGATGCGCACCTTTCTCTCCGATCAATATTGACCTTAGAGCATACTCTACACTTTACAGTGGCGGGCCACTCATCAGGGAGAACCGTCATGACGCTACTGATCACCGGCGCCACCGGCTTTATCGGCCGTCACCTGTGCGCCCGGCTCACCGCCGGGGAGCAGCCCGTTCTGGCGCTGATGCGCCACCCGCAAGCCCTCGCCAAGCTCCGCGCCACCGTGGACCGGCTCGGAGGAAACAGCCACTACCTCGATGCTCTGCCCGGAGACCTGGATGCCCCCGATCTCGGCCTTACCGGCAGCCCGCCGCCACTGGACGCGGTGGTGCATCTGGGCGCCCGCTTCGGTTGGCGGTTACCAGCGGAAGCCGCACGCCGGACCAACGTTTCCGGCAGTCTGGCGGTGGCGCGACTGGCGCGGCATCAGCATTGCCGGCTGGTCTTCATCAGCGGCTTCATGCTGGAAAACCAGCGCCACCTGAAACGCCTGGGAATTGACGGAGAGGATCCGGCGGCCATCGACTGGCAACGGGTGTACCGTCGTGCCGGAGCCTATGAAGCCAGCAAAATGGAAGCGGCAATCACCGTGCGCTGGCGGCTGCGCAACGAGGACTGGGTGGAAGTACAGCCCGCCACGGTGGCGGGCCACAGCCTCAATGGCGATCTGGATCCGGCGCAACCCCTGCACGCTCTGATCGACAATCTGGCCCGGGGGCGGCTGGCGGTGGTCCCCGGCGGGCCCGAACATTGGCTGCCGTTGATTCCGGTGGATACCCTGGCCGCGATCATCGATCACGCCATCCGGGATCCGGCGCCGCCACGGCGAATCCTTGGGCTGGACCCGGGCACGCCAAACCTGAAGCCGATGCTGAACCTGATCGCCGAAACCCTGGGATGCCGCGCCCCCGGACTCCATTTCCCCATTCCGCTGCTCGCTCACTTGCTGCGGTTGCCCGCCCTGGCTCGATTCGCCAACACCGAACCGGAAGCGCTCCATTTCATCCAGCCGGAGCGGTTCGATCTGAGTGCCACCACGCCCTTCCTGGAACGCACCGGCGTGCGCCTCCCGCCCATGCCGCAAGTGCTTCGGGCCAGCGCCCGCCACTATCTGGAAAGTCACGGCCGGACATCGGAAAAACGGCAAGGTTCCCGGTAATGTGCGTGCGCGCATGGATCGCGTTATGCTTGGCGCCCCATTTCAAGGACAAAGCGAGCCGAACATGACCAATCGCGTTGTTTACCCGGGCACCTTCGATCCCATTACCAACGGCCATAAAGACCTTATCGAACGGGCCGCCGACATGTTCGATGAAGTGATCGTGGCGGTGGCCGCCAGTGAAAAGAAACGCCCCCTGTTCACGCTGGAGGAGCGCGTCGGGCTGGTGGAAGAATGCATTCAGGAACGCGATAACGTCCGTGTGGTAGGGTTTTCCCAGCTGCTGGCGCACTTCTGCCAGGACCAGGAAGCCAACATCCTGCTGCGGGGCCTGCGAGCGGTCAGTGACTTCGAATACGAATTCCAGCTCGCCAACATGAATCGCAAGCTGGCGCCGGAACTGGAGACCGTGTTCCTCACACCGGCCGAGCATTTGTCCTTTATTTCCAGCTCCCTGGTTCGGGAAATCGCGCTGCTGGATGGCGATGTCAGAGAGTTCGTGCCGGACAACGTGGCCATCGCGCTGGAGCGTCGCAAGAAAGAACTGGCCGGCGAGTAACACCGCCGGCCTGCTCGTTGGTGAAGATGCTTGGTGAAGAGAAGAGCCCACCGGTACGGATTGAATCAGGAGCCTCCTTATGACACCGCGTGCCTTGCTGCTGTCCCTGCTCGCCGGCTTGGCCTTGCTGTGCGGCACCACCGCCGCCGTGGCCGGCACCCCCGATAAAGCGGCCATCGCCAGTGCCCACCCTCTCGCCACCGAGGCCGGTTTTGAGGTGCTGGATCAGGGGGGTAACGCTTTTGACGCCGCCATCGCCGTGGCCGCTGCCTTGGCGGTAGTGGAACCTTACTCCGCCGGCATGGGCGGTGGCGGTTTCTGGTTGCTGCATCGCCAGAAGGATGGCTATGAAACCATGGTGGACGCCCGGGAAACCGCGCCCGCCGCTGCCACCGAAACGCTGTTTCAGGATGACCAGGGCAAAGTCGTGCGCGACCGAGCCATCAATGGTCCCCTGGCCGCCGGCATCCCCGGCCAGGCCGCGGCCTTCGTCCACCTGAGCGAGCGCTACGGGCGTCTGCCGTTGGCCCGGACCCTGGCCCCGGCGATCCGTCTGGCCCGCGATGGCTTCCCAGTGGAAGACCACTATCGGACCCTGGCCGGCTACCGCGTTGACGTCCTCAATCGCTACCCGGAAGCGGCCTCCATCTTTCTGCGCGACGGCAAGATTCCCGAGGCCGGCACGACGATCCGTCAGCCGGATCTGGCCAAGGTTCTGCAGGCCATCGCCGACCAGGGCTTCGACGGTTTCTACCGTGGCCCGCTGGCCAAGAAGATGGTTTCAGGGGTTCGCGAAGCCGGGGGTATCTGGACCCTGGAAGACTTGGAAAACTATCGGGTGAAAGAGCGGCCCCCCATCATTGGCGAGTACCGGGGAGCCCGTATTGTTTCCGCGCCGCCGCCTTCCTCCGGCGGGCTGGTGATGATGGAGACGCTCAATATCCTCAGCAATTTCAATGGCGGCGAGATTAGTAAGGACTTACTTCCTCATCTTGCGGTGGAAGCCATGCGGCGCGGATATCAGGATCGCGCCCGCTATATGGGTGATCCGGATTTTGTGGATATGCCTGTGGATAAGTTGGTGAGTAAGTCCTACGCCAAAGCGCGCGCCGCTGGCATTGAACTGGACAAAGCCACACCCAGCGCCAGCCTCGGTGATCCGGTGACGGTGGAGGAGGGCTTCCATACCACCCACCTGTCCGTACTCGATGGCGAAGGTAACCGGGTCGCCGCCACGCTCAGCATCAATCTGCCCTTCGGCAGCGCTTTCGTGCCCCCCGGCACCGGAGTCCTGCTCAACAATGAGATGGACGATTTTTCCGCCAAACCGGGCAGCCCCAACGCCTATGGCCTGGTCGGCAGCAAGGCCAACGCCATCGCTCCCGGCAAGCGCCCCCTATCCTCGATGACGCCGACCTTCGTGGAAATGAAGGACGGCGTCGCCATTCTCGGGACCCCTGGTGGCAGCCGCATTATCTCCATGGTACTGCTCGGCGTGCTGGAAGCGGTGGATGGCAAACCGGTGGAAGACTGGGTCTCACGGGTTCGTTTTCACCATCAATACCTGCCTGACGAAGTGGAAGTGGAGCCGGACTTCCTGGACACCGCTGAGGCCCGTGGGCTGGCGTTACGCGGCCATACCCTGAAATCCACCGGCCGCCGCTACGGCAACATGCAGGCGATTTATTGGAATAAGCGTACCGGCGAGGTCACCGCCGCCAGTGATCCACGAGGCATTGGCGCCGCTCGGGTGCGAGCGCCGGATTCTTGAGGCGGTCCGGCGCGTGACGGCACGGATCAACCGGGTAAGATAGGGTTGATCCGTCTCACAATGGGAGGCCTCGACGGTGGACCTGTTGATGCCGCTCGCACCGCATCCCCGGTTGCGGCGTTACATCAGCCATTACTGGCTTAGCCGGAACAGTAGCGCCGGTGACCACCGCATCCTGCCCGATGGCTGTGTGGATCTGGTCCTGGCCGCCGGTCACGACCTCACCGTCACCGCCTACGGTTCCACCACCGCCCCGGGAACCGCCCGCGTACAGGCCGGCCATCACTATCTCGGCATTCGTTTCCATCCGGGACAGCACCGTCATTTTCTGCCTCTGCCGGCGGCGGAACTGCGCGATCGCGCCCTCCCTTTGCCAGACAATCGAGGACTGATCGCGACATTAGGTTCCCAAGTTTTTACCCATCCGCACCCATGTCGGATCCTCGATCAGCTGCTACTGGATTGGCTGGGGCATTATCCGGCGGAGACCGACGCCCTGGATCGTTGGCTGCTCCACGCGCCCTGGAAGAGCGGTATCGTCCCTGTTTGTCATGCCTTCGGAGTGAGCAAGCGCCAACTACAAAGGCAATTTCAGCAGCGCCTGGGTATCAGTCCCGGGACCTTTCTGACCATCCGCCGCTGCCAATGGCTGATCCGAACCCTGACCCAAGAAGGTGTGCCGCCCCTGGCGGCGCTGGCCCAGGACGCCGGCTTCAGTGACCAGAGCCATATGACCCGTACCCTGAAACGGGTGATGGGCGTGACCCCCGCCGCCGCCATCTTGCCCGATCACGATGTCGCTTTTATTCAAGACGCGATGCGCGCCGCCCCCTAATCTGACACCTCCCGGAGCCTGTTCAGGGGCTCCTATCTGACGGAGATCGACGATGAAACTATGGTCAGGTCTGGTGGTGAAGGATCCCACGGCGGCACGGGACTTTTACGTGAGCCACTTCGGCAGCGAGGTTCTGTTCGACAGCGACTGGTTCGTTTTGTTGACCCTGGGGGGCGGCGAGCTAGGCTTCCTGAAGCCCGATCAGGCGGCACAAGCCCCCATGTTCCGGCAAACGGTAACCAGCGGCGCCTGGGTCGCCGTGGATGTGGACGATGTGGATGCGCAGTACCAACGATTCCGTGACGCCGGGGTCGACATCGAGGTGCCACTGCGGGACGAACCCTGGGGCGACCGTCACTTCGTCGTCCGTGATCCCAACGGTATCCCGGTGGATGTCGTGCGCCATGGATGATGGCGCCACCGCCACGGCGGGGAGTATCCTTGAGCGGAAATCGATGGCACGGTTGGTTCATGAAGTCTTTTTTTCCTACCCTGGCGATAGGTTTGTGTTTGCTGCTGATCGCTTGCGATGAGGGCCCCTCCCGGCCCGCGCCGCCGCCGCCTTTCTCCCACCCTCCGGGACCACCGGCGGTGGCCGGTGTGCCCGTGGAAACACATCAGAGCACGGTGCGGCTGTTTCTGGACCATCTGGCCCGGAGGGAATCCGAAGCCGGCTGGGATCTACTCAGCCGGGAAAGTCGGGCGCTTTACCCCGACATCATGGCCTTCGCCCGTCAGACTTCGGAACTGGCGGAACTGGCCGCGGACCTGCTCGCCGACCCCGCCCTGACCTGGACCACCCGGGCCGTGGCGCCGGGAGCCCAGGTCGGGGTGACCACGGTGTCCGGCGAGACCCGGCGTGAGGGGATGACGGATAATGTGGCGTTCAGTTGGATCACCCGTTTCCAGCAAGGACGTCTGGCCATCGAGCTGCCGCCCCAGGCGGATGACACCCTCTACCGTTGGGAAAATCCCAGCGGCACCGGACCCGGCGGTCTTTACCAAAGCGACACCCCCCTAACCATCGCCTTTCCGGCAAACGAGGAGGGAGACGATAATGGCGTGGAAAGGGTGCACATCAGCCTGGACCAGCGTCTAAGCGTGGCGCCGATGACCGCGATGGAAAAAGAAGACGACACCATCCGCTACACTTTCGCTCCGGAATCCCTGGCGCCTGGCCCTCATGTGGCCACCGTGACCTGGTGCGATAGCGAACTGAAAATCTGGTACCAGAGCACCGCGGTCTTCGTCGTCACCGCCGCCCCGTCTCCAAGCTGACACGCTGCTGGAAATCGTGTCTATTCCTGCTCCCGATCCGCGCTGAGCAAGGACTGCAGCTCCTCACGTCCACGAGCGGACAGCTCGATCAGTTTCTCCAACTCATCGCGGTGGGCCACCTGTTCGCGCAGCAGCCGCTCGTCCACTTCGCGGAAGGTGCGTACCAGGTCGATGGCGGTGGTCTCCGGCAGACCCAGCTGCGTCAGTACCGCCTGGCTGGCGCGCAGACTGGATTCCAGCGTTTCCCGCACCACATGCTGCACCCCCAGCGCCAGCAGGGAATAGGCATGATGGCGGTCCCGCGCCCGGGCAATCAGCGTTACCTTGGGAAAATGCTCGAGAATCAAATGAGCGGCGCGCAGTGAGTCCTCCACGCCATCCACCGCCAGCACCACCACCCGGGCGTGCCCGATACCGGCATGATGGAGCAGATCCAGCCGGGTAACGTCGCCGAAATACACCTGGTTGCCGTAGCGCCGCACCGTATCGATGTGCTCCGGATTGGTATCCAGCGCGGTGAACGGAATGTTCCGGCTCAGCAGAATACGGCCAATGATCTGGCCAAAGCGGCCAAATCCGGCCACCACCACCTGTGGCTCCTGATTGTCGGGCATCGGCTCCTCGGGCAGCGCGGCACTGGGCCGCTGTTCCGGCCAGAGCCGGGTAACCAGTTTCAACAGCAAGGGGGTGGCGGCCATGGACAGCGCCACCACCAGGTTCAAACGGCCGATGTCGTCGCTGCCCAATAACCCCAGAGCACCGGCCTGAGTGAACAGCACGAAGGCGAATTCACCGCCTTGACTGAGTAGCAACCCGAACAGCAGCGCGCCACGCCAGCTGTTGCCGGAGACTTTGGCGATCACCATCAACACCAGGGTTTTCAGCGCCAGCAGCGCCACACCCCAGGCCAGGATGTCCAAGGGTGCCCGCACCAGCAGCCGCAGGTCCATGGTCATGCCGATGGCCATGAAGAACAGCCCCAGCAGCAGTCCCTTGAACGGCTGAATATCGGTATCGAGCTGCTCCCGATAGGGCGAGTTGGCCAGCAACATACCGGCCACGAAAGCCCCCAGCCCCATGGACAGGTGCAGCATTTCCATCAAGGCGGCGGCGCTCAGAACCAGCAGCAAAGCCGTGGCGGTCATCAGTTCCCGGTTATGCAGCTTGGCCAGCCAGCCAAGCCAGGGATTCAGCAGATAACGCCCGGCCAGGACCATGCCGGCCAACGCCAGGAACCCGATCAGCAGGTTGGGTTTATCCGCGCCCTCGGCACCGCCGGCCAGGGCCGGCAGCAGCAGCAGCAGCGGGATCACCGCCAGATCCTGAAATAACAGAATGGAAAAAGCACCCCGCCCCTGGGGAGTGCCCAATTGCCGGGTCTCCACCAGCATTTGCACGGCAAAGGCGGTGGAGGACAACGCCAGGGTGGCGCCAATGGCGATAGCCGCGTTGGTGGGTTCACCCCACCACAGGAAAAAGCCGGTCAGCAGGGCGGCGCTGAACACCACCTGGCTCACCCCCATGCCCATCAGCTGGCGGCGCCGCGCCCAAAGCTGTTGTGGTGCCAGTTCGAGGCCTACCACGAACAGCATCAACACCACGCCCAGTTCGGCGAAATGCAGTACCTGATCCGCGCCCTGGATAGCGGCCAGGCCCATCGGCCCCACGATCACGCCGGCCACCAGATAACCGAGGATACTGCCCAGTCCCAGGCGCTGAAACAACGGCAACAGCAGCACCGCTGCGCCCAACAGCACTAACGCTTGTACAAAAAAACCTTCCATCGGCGGCTCCTCGGAATTGGCTATCGCGGCTCGTCAGTCCCAGCGGATCGGCGCTTCCGAGGAGCCGGGGGAGGGCGGCTGCCCGGCTGGCCCTTGCTCCCCCGATGCCACGACCCCCAACACCCGCACCCGGTCACCGGCCTGCACCGCGGCGGCGGCCCGGGTCACTCGCGCCAGCGCGTACCCTTCACGGGTCTCGATTACCCGCGCCCGGGTCAGCTCCGCCCCGGCCAGTTGAATCGGCAAACCGGTGTCCGGGTCCTTGATCTGCTCCCCTGGCCGGTACACCGACACCATCGCATCGGTTTCCAGCCGTCCCGCGCCCTGGCTCAGGTAGAGCATATCGCCGCTGACTTTCAGGACCCGCACCGGATACAGCACGTCCGTGGCGGCGCCACTCAAGGCACGGGCGATGCTGGGGTAAAGCCGGTCGGCCAGACGCTCGGGATGGCGGCGATCCTCGATGTTCTGTAGACGCGCCCAGGCCCGCACCGTGGCCTCGTCCTGCCGCCAGTCGAACAAGTCACTCCACAGCACTTCACCGGTGGCGGTATCCAGCATCCGGTAACGGATCCGCACACGGGGCTCGAACCCCTGGAAGTCGGCACCGTAAAAGCGACGTTGACGGTCGCCGATGCTGAAATCCTCAATGCGCCCCACCAGCAACACATCGGCGCCCTGCACCCGGCCCAGACGGGCCCATTCCGCCGGCTCCACGCTGCCACCGGACACCGTTACTCTTTCCTGTTCCAACACCGCCTGATGGGCCCGATCAAGCACCCGGAACCGGCCCGCCTGCGTGAACGCATCGACCAGATCGTCCCGCAGCCGGCCTTGCACCTCGGCGGCGCCGATGGTCACTTCACCCAATTGATATTCATTGGCACGGGTTTCGAAAGGCATCACCGCGATGGCGGGAAGGTGTCCACGCCCCGGACGCAAGGACTGATAACGCAACACCCGGGCTTCCACGCTCGCTTTCCACAAGGCGTCGTCGACCCGATCTACCGACAGCACTTGATAGCTCCGCAAGCTGCCCAGGGTAGGCAACTGTGGATCCGCTACCGAGGTCTGGCTGCCGATCCAGGTGCTGACGTCGCCCTGACGCTGAATCAACCATTGGCCGACCTTGCGCCGAAACGACGGGTCCACCGCCAGCGCCACGCCACCGGCCTGACGCACCGAGCCGACCAGCGCTTCGGAGACCGCATGTTGCGGTGTTTCACCATAGCCCTCGGCAGTCACCTTGACGGTTTCGGTGGCACTCCAGACCAGGCTGCTCAATAACAGACCGAGCGTCACCAGGAGGATTCTATAAGACCGGATCACCATAACTGCCTCCGTGCCCATTGGGGCAGCCGGTTATAAACCAAACAGGCTGCGGCTGCGGGTCTTGCGGATTTCCTTCTCGCCGGACCATTCGATGATGCCGCTCTGGATGTTCAGCAGTTTGAGCGTGAATTTGTAATACACGTCCTTGGTGCTGTTATCCCGTTTAACGATGGAGGACAGATTACCGTAGAGCATGAACTCGGCGCCGATCTGCCGCCCCATCTGGGCGGCGGTGGACTGATCCACCATGCCGGAGTCCTGTTGGTACTCCAGTTGCTGACGCACGCGGTCCACCACGGTCATGTCGACGAAACGGAACTTGCCGGAGTTGATCAGCCTGGACTGAATGGTGTCCGTGATGGATTCGGTGTCTACGTGCTCGCTGGTCTTATTCTTGACCCGGTCCACGAACAGCACCGGGCGACGGTTGCGGGTGAGTTCCACCACCGGTGGGAACACCATCATGTCATCCACCATCTTGGTGGCGATCATCTGCAGGTCGGAGGAGCCGAAATCCGGAGTCACGGTCTCCCGCGCCTGGGGGTCGCCGTACTCCACTTTCGAGGCACAACCGCTCGCCAGCAGCGCCACTCCCAGCATTATCGCCATCACTACGCGCATCTTCGCTTCTCCTCGCGGACATCCATTGGGGTCGGGGCGTTATTCACGCACCCAGATTTCAAAGCGCACGGCACTGGGGTTGGGCGCCACCGCCTGCACATTGGCCTGACTGCGGCCGGCCATCACCAACTGGCGCCAGGGTTGGGATTGCGGCGCCAGTTCAAAGCCTTGCTGGTCGAACCATTTGATCTTGTACTGGAAATCCAGTTCAAACTTCCAGCCGTTTTCCAGCGTGGCCTGCATGTACAGCAGGTCATTGACCCGCTTGCGCCGCACTTCCTCCACCGACAAGCGGCTGGCCAGCAGGCTGTTATTGGAGTACAGCTGCAAATGCTCGCCGTCATCCGCCACTTCCAGGCGCGACATATTACTGGCCGAACATGCCGTCAGCAGCAGCACTGCCAACATCGGCGCGACGCGGCAAAGAAAACGGGTCATAAGGGTCCCTCCTGAACGGGTAGCACTCGGGCGACCAGACGCCCAGCGCGTTCGGTCACGTGAATCAAGGTTAAACCGCGCTCCATCACCGGTACGGTCACGCTAGCATCGCCCCCCGGGCTGCTCAACAGAACCTGCTGCTCCCCCACGGGCACGCTGATACGGCCAGCCTGGACGTAGGCCGGCAAGCCCAGCCAGCTGCGCCGGTCAGCCTGCTCGCTGATCAGGTTGAACAGCTGTGTGAGAAAGGCGCCGGCGCCGCCAAAGTCGTCGTTGGCTTTCTTCTGCAGATTATACTTGCCGGTGGCGCGCAGCACCTGACGAATCAGCATTCCCGGCGCCTGCTCCCGCAGATTTCGTGCCGCCAGGGCGCCGACATCCGCCAGTACCCGGGTTTGCGCGCTTTGCTCTCCAACGTGAAACGTCAGCGGCCGGGCCGCGGACCAGGACGTCACTGAGTAAGAAGGAAACGCCACCAGGAACAATCCATGCGGGGTGGGAATGGGCAGGCTCACTTCCTGCCGCGCCGGCACCTCGCCTTGTTCGTAGAGCACCGCCACGGTGCCAATGCCGCGCTGGCGATAGCCGTCCAGGGCCCGGGAAACCCGCTGCACGTCGGCCTTGAGCCAATCCGCCCGGGGATGCAGCTCCAGCGCCTTCTTATAGTCCACCAAGGCGTCGTTGTATTCTCCGTGGGCTTCCCAGAACAGCGCCGAGAGATAGAAGGTCCAGGCGTTCTGGAAGCTGCTTTTCACCGCGCCGGCGGCGAGATCCAGACCTTCGAAGTAACCTTGGTACTGGGCCAGATCCAGGACGCTGGCGGCGTCCTCATCGGCCTTGGCCAGCTCTTTCTCACGGCGCTGTTCGGCCATGCGTTGCGCTTGCGCGGCCCGGCGCAATTCCACCGCGGTGCCGGTGACATCGCCGGCGGCCCAGTAGTTCAGCGCCTGATAGCTGTAAGTGAAAATACGCTCGTAATCCGGCGCCCGATAGGGCAGAGCGTTGTCGTTGATCAGCAGAGCGCCGGTCTGCGATGCCAGCCCGGTCACGCGGATCAGCGCCTGGGCATCGGTGTGCTCATAGTGGTTGATGACATCGGCGAACACCGTCCGGCTGGCGGCGTCGTTGCCCAGACGCTGCTGCAATAGCCCAAGCTCCTGCAAATAAAGCACCCCGTCCCGGCCCTTGCCGGCGCGTTCGAGGTGTTGAACGATGGAGGCGTTGCGGCCAGGAGCGGGATGGACCCAGGATTGGGCCTGGCTCGGATAAGGCTGGAACAAGGACCCCATGGCACAGCCGGCGAGCCAGAACGGCAACACCAGCATCAAGCAGAGCGTTTTGCTTTCCCAACCACGGCCTGCTTCCATGACAGCCCTGAAAGCCAGAGGACCCGCCACCGGACATGGCGGGCCCGATCGGTTTAGAACAGCACCCGGGTGCGGATGGTGCCTTCGATGGTCCGCAGCTTCTCCAGGGCCAACTGGCTGTAGCCCTTGTTCACGTCGATCACGACGTAACCGATATCTTCGTTGGTCTGCAGGTACTGGCCACAGATGTTGATATCGTTCTCGGAAAAAATGGTATTGATCTGGCTGAGAATGCCCGGGATATTCTGGTGAATATGCAGCAAGCGATGCATATCCGGGTGGGCCGGCAGGGCCACTTCCGGGAAGTTCACCGCGCTCAGGGTGGAGCCGTTATCCGAGTAACGGATCAGTTTCTCGGACACCTCGGTGCCAATGTTTTCCTGGGCTTCATGGGTGGAACCGCCGATGTGCGGCGTGAGGATGACGTTATCGAAATCCCGCAGCGGGCTGATGAATTCGTCATCGTTGCCCTTCGGTTCCTCCGGGAAAACGTCGATCGCCGCCCCCAGCAGGTGACCGTCCCTGAGGGCGGCGGTCAGCGCTTCGATGTCCACTACCTTGCCGCGAGCATAGTTGATCAGATAGCTCTTCGGCTTCATCGCCCGGATCTGCTCTTCCTTGATCATCCAGCGGGTAGCCGGGGTGTCCGGCACGTGCAGGCTGGTCACGTCACACATGCCCAGCAGGTCGTGGAGGCTCTGCACCTGGGTGGCGTTACCCAGCGGCAGCTTCGGCACCACGTCGTAGAAGTACACTTTCATACCCATGGATTCGGCCAGCACCGACACCTGGGCACCGATGTTGCCGTAGCCGACGATCCCCAGCTTCTTGCCGCGGATCTCATAGCTGTCCTTGGCGGATTTCAGCCAGCCGCCACGGTGAGCCACCGCGTTCTTCTCCGGAATGCCCCGCATCAGGTTGATGGTGTGGGCGATCACCAGCTCCGCCACCGAGCGGGTATTGGAGTAGGGCGCGTTGAACACCGGAATGCCGCGTTTCAGCGCCGCCTTGAGATCCACCTGGTTGGTGCCGATACAGAAACAGCCCACGCCGATCAGCTTCTCCGCCGCCGCGAACACCTCTTCGGTGAGCTGGGTGCGGGAGCGGATCCCCACGAAATGGGCGTCCTTGATAGCGTCGGTCAAATCGCTGCCGGTCAGGGCCTTGGGCAGTAGCTCCACGTTGTGGTAGCCGTTCGCCTTCAGATTATCCACCGCGTTCTGGTGGATGCCCTCGAGCAGGAGGATACGGATCTTGTCCTTCTCAAGAGAGGTATGGGCCATGGGTGGTCTCTATAGCGGGCTAAATGGGCGCGTATGGTATCATAGCGCGCCCCGGATGAGAGCCACCCGGACCGGTTGCCTTTTTCAAGTTGAGTTGAGGACTGTTGGAGTCGCCATGACCGCTTTAGCCCATGCCGCCCTGGAACACCTGACCGAACTGCTCGGTGCCCGCTGCCTGACCGACCAGGACAGCGCTCAGCGCTACGGGGTGGACTGGACCAAAGTCTGGGCCCCGGCCCCCAGCGCCGTACTGCTGCCGGAAACCATTGACGAAGTGCAGCAGATCGTCGAAATCGCCAATGAGCACGGTCTGCACCTGGTGCCCTCCGGCGGCCGTACCGGCCTTTCCGCTGGCGCCGTGGCGGCGTCCGGCGAGCTGGTGGTGGCCTTTGACCGGATGAACAAGGTGCTGGACTTCAACGCTTATGATCGTTCCGTCACGGTCCAGCCCGGTGTGATCACTCAGCAGCTTCAGGAGTACGCCGAGCAGCAGGGCCTGTTCTATCCGGTGGATTTCGCCTCCGCCGGCTCCAGCCAGATCGGCGGCAACATCAATACCAATGCCGGCGGTATCAAGGTGATCCGCTACGGCATGACCCGGGACTGGATCACCGGCCTGAAGGTGGTCACCGGCAAAGGCGAGCTGCTGGAGCTCAATAAAGGACTGATCAAGAACGCCACCGGTTATGACTTCCGCCACTTGTTCATCGGCTCGGAAGGCACCTTGGGCTTCGTCGTGGAAGCCACCGTGAAGCTGGCCCGCCAGCCCAAAAATCTGACCGCCCTGGTACTGGGCGTACCCGGCTTCCAGGAAGTGATGAAGGTGTTGCACGCCTTCCAGTCCGAACTGGACCTCACCGCCTTCGAGTTCTTCTCCGACAAGGCCATGGCTCATGTGCTGGCGCACGGCGTCTCCCGCCCCTTCGATACCGATTGCCCGTTTTATTGCCTGCTGGAATTCGAGCAGGTCTCCGAACAAACCGCCGACCAGGCAATGGCGGTGTTCGAGCGCTGTGTGGAACAGGGTTGGGTGCTGGATGGCGTGATGAGCCAGTCGCTGCAGCAGCTGGATCAGCTGTGGCAGTTGCGCGAACGGATTTCCGAATCCATCGCGCCGCACACCCCGTACAAGAACGACATCTCGGTAACCATCGACAAGGTGCCGGAGTTCGTCGAGGCGGTGGACAAGGTGGTCCAGGACGCCTATCCGGATTTCGAGATCGTCTGGTTCGGCCACATCGGTGACGGCAACATGCACCTGAATATCCTGAAACCGGAGGCGCTGCCGAAGGAAGATTTCTTCGAGAAATGTAACAACGTCTCCAAGTGGGTGTTTGAAATCGTGGAGCGCTACAACGGCTCCATTTCCGCGGAGCATGGTGTCGGCATGACCAAGAAGCCCTACCTGGGCTACTCCCGCGGCCCCGAGGAAATCGCTTATATGAAGGCGGTGAAACAGGTCTTCGATCCGAACAACGTGATGAACCCAGGCAAGCTGTTCGACCTCTAACCGGTCGATCGTCAGCCCTTTTTTCAGGATTATCGTGATGACGCCAAACTATCTTCACCGTTGGATCGACGGCTCGACCATGGATATGCCGGTGGGCAAAGTGGTGTGCGTGGGCCGTAACTACGCCGAACACGCCCGCGAACTGGGTAACGAGGTACCGGAACAACCCTTGCTGTTCATGAAACCCGCCTCCGCCCTGGTGAGCCTGCATGAACCGGTGGTGCTGCCCAAAGGGCAGGGGGAAGTCCATCATGAAGTGGAAATGGTGGTCATGGTCGGCGAGACACTCAGTGGCGAGACCGATCCCGACCGGGTCCGCTACGCCATCGCCGCCTATGGCGTGGGTCTTGATCTGACCTTGCGGGACCTGCAAAACACGCTGAAGGCCAAAGGGCATCCCTGGGAACGCGCCAAGGCCTTCGACGGCGCCGCTCCGGTGTCCGGCTTCGTCGATGCCCGTGGTATCTCCGTGCGCCAGAATCTGGAAGTATCACTGGAAATCAACGGCGAGACCCGTCAGCACGGCCACACCGGACAAATGCTGTTTCCCACCTTTGAGCTGATCGCCCACATCAGCCAGACCTTCCGGCTGGATCCTGGTGACCTCATTTTTACCGGCACCCCCAGCGGCGTGGCGGCACTGAATACCGGCGACAAGCTGACCGCTCGGCTGGGCAATATCATTCAGGTGTTCTCGGAAATCGCTTAGCGCGCCAAGGCTGGCCGGCGCCAGGCGCCGGCCGGACGGATCATTAGTCGCCGATATCCTCGTCGTCCTTTTGATCCTTGTTGTGCTTCACTTCGGACCCATCGTCGCAGGTAGGTGGATTCTGGAAAGTGCTGGTGACGTCCAGCAGGCCAAGATGCTGAATGGTGCGGCGTCCGAGAAGCACCGGATACAGCATCTCGCTACGGTCACGAAGACTGAACTGCTCTTCGTACACGGTATCACCCATACAGATTTTCATCAGTACCACCGGACGCTCATCCTTGCCGCCGGCGCCACGCACGGTGAGATCCCGGAACAGTGGCTTTTCGTATCGGCGCTCCACCTTCTTGCCGCTGTCCGCGTCTTCCACATCCACCGTGAACCGCACCCAATCCTCACCGTCCTTGGTGAAATTTTCGATATCGGTGGCCTGCATGGAGGACGTCAAAGCGCCGCTGTCCAGTTTGGCTTTCATCTCCACATCCCAGGACTCAATGGTGGTTTTCTCCACCCATCCAAACACCTTTTTCCCATCCTGGTCCGCCTGTGCCGTGACGGTGAAAACCAAAGCCACCGTCATGATCAGGGCAGCGCTGGAAATTCGTCTCATTGATCGGCTCCTTTTGGATCTCTATGGCGTTGTCCGGAAATAGACCCGTGATGAATCACTTCGTTCCCTCATGGCCGTTCGCGCAATGCCACCACCGCGTTTCTCATGGCCTCGGCATCAACGGCCTCCGGCGCCACCGGTTCGCCGACAGCAAGTTTGACCCGTGACCAGAAGCGCCGCGGCATGCGAGTGAGGGCCGCGCCACCTTTATGACTGAAGAAACTGCCCCACAAACCGGATAATGCCATGGGCACTACCGGTACCGGGGTTTCCTTAACGATTTTTTCCATTCCGCTCTTGAATTCACCCACTTCGCCATCCGGTGTCAAGCGGCCTTCCGGGAAAATGCACACTACCTGACCATCCGCCAGTTCTTCACGTACCCGGCGGAAGGCCTGCTCATAAATGTCCGGATGTTTTTCCTTGGAAGCAATGGGAATGGTCTTGCCAGTGCGGAAAATATAATTCAGCAAAGGCATGTCGTAGATCGGCTTCGCCATCACGAAACGGATCGGCCGGCGAACCGCTCCGGCCAGCAACAGCGCATCCGTATAACTGATGTGATTGCATACCAGCAAACAAGGCCCTTCCTCGGGAATGTTTTCCAGCCCCTTGTGTTTCACCCGGTAGATGGTGTTGGTCAGCATCCATACCAGAAGGCGAATGAGGAACTCGGGCACCACGGTATAAATGTAGAACGCCACCACCACATTGGCCAAGGCCAGCGCCAGGAAAAACTGCGGCACGGTCAGATCCAGAACTCCGACCAGAAGGATACCCGCCGCGGCCGACGCCACCATGAGCAAGGCATTAAGAATGTTATTGGCGGCGATAATACGAGCCAGATGCTTCGGATTGGAACGGTGCTGCACGAAGGCAAACAACGGCACAATATAGAAACCGCCAAAGATACCGACGCCAAGCAAATCAGCCATGATTCGATAGCCACCGGGCTGTTGCAAAAATTCCGCGATGGATAGCTGGCCGCTCAGATTCAATGAGGCATAAGAGAAAAACAAATCAATGCCGAACACGCTGATACCAATGGAGCCCAACGGAACCAGCCCCAGCTCCACCCGCTTTCCGGATGCTTTCTCACAGAAAAATGAGCCCAGGCCAATGCCGATGGAAAAAGTGGCCAACAACAATGCGTACAGCCCCTCGGTCCCCATCAGGTAGTCATCCACATACACCTTCAACTGCGTGGTGTAGGCGGCACCAAGGAACCAGAACCAGGAAATACCCAGCACCGACATCCATACCGATTTCACCTCCCGGGCGTAACCGACGATGTGCCAGGTTTCCTTCCACAAATTCCAGTTCAGACGCAGGCCCGGGTCCGCCGCCGGCGCTTTGGGAATACCCAGGGAGCAAAGAAAACCCAGCACCGCCAGACCGATCACCGCGGTGCTGATCACCAGCGGCGTATTACCGCCCATTTTCAGCATCACACCGGATACCGAGCCCAGCAGAATCGCCAGAAAGGTACCCATTTCCACCAGTGCGTTACCTCTCACCAGCTCTTCGTTGGGCAGATGCTGAGGGATGATCGAGTACTTGATCGGCCCGAAAAAAGTGGATTGCAACCCCATGAAGAACAGCAGCACCAACAGGCCGTAAACCGCGTCGAAGTAAAACCCCAGCGCGGCGCAGCTCATGATCACGATCTCCGCGAATTTGATCCAGCGGATCAGACGGGCGCGATCAAACTTGTCGGCGATCTGACCGGCCAGGGCGGAGAACAGAAAGAACGGGACGATGAACAACGCCAGCGCCACATTATTCAGAGTATTGACTTCCGCTCCCACGACCACGCCGGAGGCGATCAGAAGTATCAGCCCCTGACGAAAGACATTGTCGTTGAAAGCGCCAAGAAACTGGGTACCGAAAAAAGGCCCGAACCGGCGTTTGAACAATAAGGAAAACACGCTCTTTCCCATTTATTTTTCTCCTTCCCTGGCGCATGACGACAGATAGTGGTCGAGCAGCGACTCCAGCATCGCTTCCGGTGCCACGTCGCCGGCCACATTCAGTTTGTTTTCCACATGCAGCAAACAAATTCCGTGCACGCTTCCCCACAGTGTTCTTGCCATTACCTGCCTTTGCCGTTGATCCGCCGCCGGCACCCAGTCCTTCAACTGAACTTCCACTTGCTCGAACATGTGCCGGGTACGATCGACATACCAGTCCGGCACCGGGGCCTGGTTCGCCATGCGATGGCTGAACACCAACTGCCACAGGGCGGTGTGCTCCCGGGCCAGGCGCAAGTATTCAAACGCCATGGCTTTCAGTACCGCCATCGGATCACCATGGCCGGCGGCCCGGTCAATACGGGCATTCAGCGCATCCAGAGTCTGGGCATTCAGATGCAGAATCAGATCATCCAGATTGACGAACAGGTGGTAAAGCATGCCAGGGGTATAGCCGAGCTTCCCGGCGATCTGGCGAACACTGAAATTATCCACCCCTTCCCGTTCCACCAGATCCGCCAGCGCCTCGATGGCCATGGCCCTGAGTTCTTCCTTGCTGTGCTGATTACGCCTCGCCATTTCACCACTTCCCCTTAAACGCCGTTCAGTTGGACCAGGATGCAACATTAATGAACGGCGTTCAATACCGTGGTGCGATTACCTCTCCCCGCCTTCTTCTGGTGGCGCCCCCGGCCGACGGCCTATGGGGCGCGCCGGGTTGCCCGCCACCACGCTCCAGGGGGGCACATCCCGGGTTACCACCGCCCCCATCGCTACCACCGCGTGGTCACCAACGGTAACACCATCGACGATGCCGCAGCGGGCACCCAGCCAAACATCCCTGCCAATACGAATCCCCCGGGATGTCACCGGCTGCTCACGGATCAGGTCGCCGGCTTCCCTGCCATGATTGAAGGCATAAAGAGTGGCGTAGGCGGCAATGCGGGAGTGATCGCCGATTTCGATACCGGCGGCCCCGCCTTCCAGGGTGGCATGATGGTTAATGCTGACATGGGCCCCGAGCCGGATCGGTCCATGCAGCACGGTGTCGGCGGCGATGTGGCTGTGATCGCCGACACGAATATCGCGGCCCGGCTCGGCGAACAGGCGCGCCTGCGGTGCGACAAAACAGTGCTCCCCGAAGCGCACCGTTTCGAGGCGCTCCAGTTCCTCTTGCACCTTTTTCTGCCAGGGCTCCGCCCAAGCCCGGTGCCGCGGCTTGAGCCGGGGATACAGCCAGGGCATATACGCCAGGCGCAGTTTGTGTTGTTCGCGGTAGGAATCGCTCATGGCCTTGGTGAAGAAGCACGGAGTACCGGCATCCTACACCAAGCGCCCGCCGCTGACCGCCAGCTTGCCTAGGCGGCGCAAAGATCCTGTACCAGTTGTCCGAATCGGCTCAGTACTTCATTGGCACCAGGGCATTCCCGGACTTCGGACATGGCGTCCGCGGCACGCTGGTCACTGATACTCCGTCCACGCAAGGCTTGCAGGTAGGCCCTGGTAATATCGGCGTTGAATTCCGGATGAAACTGACAACCCCACACCCGTTGCCGATAGCGGAACGCTTGGCAGGCGTCATGGCCATTACTGGCCAGCACCGACACTTCCGGCGGCGCCACCAGCACCGATTGCTGATGCACCATCTGCCCCCAGGGCTGCTCGCAAAGTCCGGCGAACAGGGGATCCCTGGCCGCTTCCGATGCCATTCTCAACGCCACCGTGCCCACCTCCATGCCCTGTGGGTGATCTCCCACCTCACCACCGAGCAGTTTCGCCAGCAGCTGATGGCCAAAACAGATCCCCAACACCGGCAGCGCCGCCGGATGGGTGATGACGTCATCCAGCCAATCGGTCAGGCGCACCATCCAGGGCGCCTGCTCCGTGACCATGGCATGGGAACCGGTAATAACCACCGCCGCGATACGGTCCGGCGACGGTAACGGCACCGGCTCGCGCACATCGCATACCTGCACGGCACAGCGATCACCGAGACCCCGCGCGATCCAGTCCTCGAAGTCCCCGTAATGCTCGATCAATTCGGGGTAGGTGCTGCCGGCCTTTATAATCAACACCGGTTTCATGGGAGCCTCCTTCACCAGTCCCTGGGTTGCGTTCCCCAGTGCCTCAGCAAAGCTCATACCAGCTCTGACGCCACCGTTGTAAAAGTTTTCAATTTAGGGCCTGTTCCCCTATTTGCATCCAGCAGGCGGGATGCAAATAGGGGGAACAGGCCCTAGGCCGGATTTTCACCCGTCCGCCAGCTGCCGGTGACGCGGACAGCTGATCAGATGGTCGTTCACCAAGCCGGCGGCCTGCATGAAGGCGTACATAATGGTGGGGCCGACGAAACGAAAGCCTTTTTTCTTCAGTTCCCGGCTCATGGCTTCGGCGGTGGGGGTAACCGCCGGCACGTCGGACAGCGACCGGTGGCGGTTTACCCGGGGTGTGCCATCAACAAAGCCCCACAGCAGGGCATCCAGGGTCTGGCCTGCCTCACGCAGGTCCAGATACGCCTGGGCATTACTCACCGCCGCCTTCATTTTCAACCGGTTGCGGATCAGTCCCGCATCCTGCAGCAGTTGTTCCAGCTTACGGTCGTCATAGCGGGCGATCTTTTCCGGGTCGAAGTCATCCAGGGCGCGCCGGTAGTTCTCGCGCTTGCGCAACACCGTGATCCAACTGAGGCCGGCCTGCGCGCCTTCCAGAAGCAGGAATTCAAACAATCGGCGATCATCGTGCGCCGGTACCCCCCACTCCTGATCGTGGTAGGCCACGTACAGGGGGTCGGTACCGCACCAGGGGCATCGTTCCATGGGCGATCTCGGTGAAAGACGGGAATGTCGGGTTCCGGGCCACGGTATCACCGGCCCCTGGGGAACGCTATACTTGCGGTCTTCGTTTCACGAGCCCGTCTCTCTCCCTCCCGAACACGGGGCCAGCGCCACCGTGGAGGGCATGGCATCGCCGCCAGGAGCACGGGCTCGCACCGGTGCACCAGCGGAATAACAGGAAGCGACATGGCGGATCAACCGCAAGCGGACGTGATGACCTTTCAGGGCCTGATCCTGGCCCTGCAACAGTATTGGGCCGAGCAAGGCTGCGTGGTCGTGCAGCCTTTGGATATGGAAGTGGGCGCGGGGACTTTCCACCCCTCCACCTTCCTGCGCGCCATCGGCCCGGAAAACTGGAACAGCGCCTATGTGCAGCCGTCCCGGCGGCCCACCGACGGCCGTTACGGGGAAAACCCCAATCGGCTGCAGCACTATTACCAGTTCCAGGTGGTCCTCAAACCGTCCCCGGACAACATCCAGGAATTGTATCTGGGCTCCCTGCGCCTGCTCGGCTTCGATCCGCTGGTGCATGATATCCGCTTCGTCGAGGACAACTGGGAATCCCCCACGCTTGGCGCCTGGGGGTTGGGCTGGGAAGTGTGGCTCAATGGCATGGAAGTGACTCAGTTCACCTACTTCCAGCAGGTCGGCGGCATCGACTGCTACCCGGTCACCGGTGAGATCACCTATGGCCTGGAGCGCCTGGCCATGTACATTCAGGGCGTGGATTCGGTGTACGACCTGGTCTGGTCCGATGGTCCTTTCGGCAAGGTCAGTTACGGCGACGTTTATCTGCAAAACGAAGTGGAGATGTCCACCTTCAACTTCGAGCACGCCAACGTCGAGGAACTGTTCAAACAATTCGACCTGTTCGAATCCGAGTCCACCAAGCTGATCGGCGCGGGCCTGCCGCTGCCCGCCTACGAGTACGCTCTCAAGGCTTCTCATACTTTTAACCTGCTGGACGCGCGCAAGGCCATCTCGGTGACCGAACGTCAGCGCTTCATTCTGCGTGTACGCACCCTGGCCCGGGCCGTGGCCCAGGCCTACTTCGACGCCCGCCGTAAACTGGGCTTCCCCATGGCCGATCCAGCCATCCGTGAGGAAGTGGAAGCGGAGCTGGCAAAGCAGGATGAGAAGGCGGCAGGAAACGCGGCCGCCGGGAAAGGCAATAAAAAGAAGGGGAAGAAATAATGTCCCGGGATTTACTGATCGAGCTGGGCACCGAGGAACTGCCCCCGAAGGCGCTGCCGACCCTGAGCGCGGCGCTCACCGAGGAGTTCGTACGGCAACTGGACGAGGCCGGGCTGCAACACGGTGAGGTGGAAAGCTTCGCCGCGCCACGCCGGCTGGCGGTGCTGGTCCGTGACCTGGACGAAAAACAGGCCGACCGTGATATCGAGCGTCAGGGCCCGGCGGTACAGGCGGCATTCGATGCCGAAGGCAATCCGACCAAGGCCGCCCAGGGCTTCGCCGCTTCCCTGGGGCTGACCGTGGACCAGTTGGACCGCCAGGACACCGGCAAAGGGGAACGCCTGATTGCCCGTATCACCGAAGAGGGCAAGGCCACCACCGAGCTGGTTCCGGCATTCTTCGCCCAGGCGATCCAGAAGCTGCCGATTCCCAAGCGCATGCGCTGGGGCAGCCGCAAAGTACAGTTCGTGCGCCCGGCACATTGGCTGGTGGCATTGTTCGGCGACGAGGTCGTACCGTTCGAACTGCTGGATCTGCAATCCGGCCGCACCAGCTATGGCCACCGCTTCCACGCGCCGGGAGCCATTGAGCTGAGCCAGGCCGGTGAATACGCCGGGCGCCTGGAAAATGAAGGGCATGTGATCGCCGATTTCGACCGCCGCAAGGCGATGATCGAAGAGCAGACGATCACTGCGGGCAAGCAGGCCGGCGGTACCGCGCGGATCAATCCCGATTTGCTTGACGAAGTAACCGCCCTGGTGGAATGGCCGGTGGCGCTGACCGGCGGCTTTGATGAGGACTTCCTGCGCGTGCCCCAGGAAGCGCTGATCAGCGCCATGGAAGAGCACCAGAAATATTTTTCCGTGCTCGACGCCGATGGCAAGCTGATGCCGAAATTCATCACCATCAGCAACATCGAGTCCAAGGACCCGGCCCAGGTGATCGCCGGTAACGAGAAGGTGATTCGGCCGCGGCTGGCCGACGCCGCCTTCTTCTATGATAACGACTGCAAGAAGACCCTGGCGCAACACGCCGAGGGACTGGCCCAGGTGGTGTTCCAGCAGCAGCTGGGGACGGTGGCCGACAAGTGCCAGCGTATCGGGGCCCTGGCGGCCGTGATCGCCGAACAAACCGGCGGCGACAGCGCGCACGCCAGACTGGCGGGGGAACTCAGCAAGGCCGACCTCAATAGCGAAATGGTGTACGAGTTCGACACCATGCAGGGCATCATGGGCTATTACCTTGCCCAGCGTGAAGGCCAGCCCGAGGACGTGGCCGAAGCGCTGTACGAGCAATACCTGCCCCGTTTCGCCGGCGACAAGCTGCCACAAAGCAAGACCGGCATGGCGGTTTCCCTGGCCGACAAGATCGATACGCTGGTGGGGATCTTCGGTATCGGCCAGAAGCCCAGCGGTACCAAGGACCCCTATGCACTGCGGCGGGCCACTCTCGGTGTGCTGCGCATCATCATCGAAAACCAGCTGGAACTGGATCTGCGCGACCTGCTGGATCAGGCCGCCACCCAGCTTGGTGATCGCATCGACGCCGCTCAGGTCGACGAAGCCTTCGATTTTATTAAGGGCCGTTACCGCGCCATGTATCAGGAACAGGGCATCGCCACACCGGTGATCCTGTCGGTGCTGGCCATCGAGGACGCCTGCCGCAAACCGCTGGATTTCGATCGCCGGGTGAAAGCCGTGGCCGCGTTCCAGCAGCGGGAGGAAGCTCAGGCTCTGGCCGCGGCCAACAAGCGGGTCTCCAATATTCTGGCCAAGCTGGAACAAGCGCCGCCGGAAGAAATCGATGGCGCACTGTTGGAAGACGAAGCGGAACAGGAACTCACCAATCTGGTGGTGGCCGCCTACGAACAGTCCGAGCCGCTGCTGGAGCAGGGCGACTACCAGGCGGTGCTGGAACTGCTGGCGGAGCTGCGTGCCCCGGTGGACGCCTTCTTCGAAAGCGTGATGGTGATGGCCGAGGACCCGGCGGTTCGTGACAACCGCCTGGCCCTGCTGAGTTTCCTGCGCGATCTGTTCCTTAACGTGGCCGATATCAGCCTGTTGCAGGAGTAGGCGCGGCGTTGCCCAGATAGGCGTTGGCGAGATCCACGTTCGCGCGGATCTCGTCAGCCGTCCCTTGCGCCACCACACGTCCACCTTCGATCACGTAGGCGCGATCCGCCAAAGCCAATGCCAGTGCCGCCATCTGATCCACCAGCAAGATGGTCATGTCCTCCCGGCGCAGCTGATCCAGCACCTCGAACAACTCGGCGATGATTTTCGGCGCCAGTCCGAGGGACGGCTCATCCAATAGCAACACCCTTGGTTTTGCCATCAAGCCCCGGGCCAGCGCCAGCATTTGCTGCTCCCCTCCGGAGAGCAGCCCGGCACGCTGATGTTGGCGCTCGCGCAGACGAGGGAACCGCTCCAGCATACCATGCACGCGGGCTTCACGGTCCTCAGCGTGAAGGAAGCCGCCAAGGCGAATGTTATCCAGCACCGACAACTCGGGGAAAACCTGCCGGCCTTCTGGCACCAACACCACCCCCCGGCCGGCAATTTTCTCCGCCGGCATGGTGTTGAGCACCTCGCCACTGAGATGCACGCCGCCGCTCTGGGCAGGATGCAAACCGCTGAGCACCCGCATCAAGGTGGATTTGCCGGCGCCGTTGGCCCCCAACAACGCCACCATTTCACCCTGGCGGATTTTGAGATTGATGCCGTGTAACACCGGCTCGGCGCCGTATCCCGCTACCAGACGGCTGACGCCGAGCAGCTCGGGACCTTGTGGAGGATGGCGGCTTGCCGAGGCCGGCAGATCCCCGCTGTCACCGAGATAGGCTTTGCGGACTTCCGGATTGGCCTGCACCTCGGCGGCGGCGCCCGCGGCCAATAAGGTACCGGTATCCAGAACAATGATCTGGTCGGATACCGACATCACCAGCTCCATGTCGTGCTCCACCACCAGGACCGCGATACCGGCGGCCGCGACCGCTTTGAGCAGGTCCCCCAACCGGTCGGTATCTTCCCGCGACAAACCGGCGGCGGGCTCATCCAGTAACAGCACTTCCGGATCCAGCGCCAATGCCCGGGCGATTTCCACCAGGCGCCGGTCCACATGCGGCAGTTGTGAAGCGGGCAGGGCGGGATCGCCGAGATAGCCACAAAACGACAGCAGGGCGCGTGCCCGCTGGCGTACCGTCCGGGAACGGAAAGGCCCGCCAGCGAGCACCGTTCCCAAATGACCCCGGCAGGCTGCCAAAGCGACGTTGTCCTCCACGGAGAGTGAATCGAACAGCTGCGACGTTTGGTAGGTTCTTGCCACCCCACGGCGGGCGATGCGCCACGCCCCCTCGGTTTGCAGAGCGGCATCGGTCAGAGAAAAGCCACCGTCCGTGGGCCGGTAAAACCCGCTGAGCATATTCAACACCGTGGTTTTGCCGGCGCCATTGGGGCCAATCAGACTGCTCACCGCCGCCGCCGGCAAATCCATATTCAGGCCGCTGACCGCTTTGACGCCGCCGAAGGTCATGCTCAGCCCCCGCACTTTCAAACCATGACGAGGGCGCGCATCCAGCACGGGGGCGGCATCATCACTGGGAAGCGGGCTGGTGGCGCCGTTCCCGGCACGCCGACCCATCCAGGCCGTCAGCCAGCCCATCAAACCATTGGGCGCCACCAACAAGACCACCAGCAACAGGCCACCAAAGAACAGCAAGCGATGGGACTCCAGGGACGCCAGCAGTTCCGGCAGCACCCCGAGAATAATGGCGCCAATCACCGGCCCGGCGATGAACCCCGCGCCACCAATGATCACCACCAGTACGAACAGAATGGATTGCATGAAACTGAAAGTATCCGGCGTTACAAAGCCGGACAGAGGCGCGAACAGCCCTCCGGCCAACCCGGCCATCAGCGCCGACAGCGCGAAGGCCATGGTTTTTGCCGCCAGTGGATTGATACCGACGGATTCCGCCGCCACCTCGCTGTCCTTGACCGCCCGCATGGCCGCGCCCCAGGTGCCGCGGGCAATCAGAGCATAAACCAGCAACATCGCCGCCGCCGTCAGCACGGCGAGCACAGCAATGTTCTGCTCGGGGCTCCAGGCCTGATGAAGCGAGGGCGCCATAACCCCCATGATGCCGTTCTGACCACCGGTGACATGTTCCATTTCAATGACGGCGTGCTGAACGATAAAGCTGAAGGCGATGGTGATCATCGCCAGATAAGGCCCCTTGGCCCGTAATGCCGGCAACGCCACCAGAGCCCCGGCAATGCCGGAAAACAGCGCTCCCGCCAGCCAGGCCGGCCAGAACGACCAGCCCGCCTGTGTGGTGAGCACCGCCACTGTGTAGGCGCCAATGGCGTAGAACCCCACGTGACCAAAGGAAATCTGTCCACTCAAACCCAACAGAATGTTCAGGCCGACGCCAACAATGGTGATCAGCGCCACATTGGCCAATACGAACACGTAATAGCTGTTCAAGGAGAAAGTGCACACCAGGGCCACCGCCACCAGGGCAGCCAGCATAATCAAGTGCGGGTACTTCATACTTTCTTCACCGCGGCGCGCCCGAACAAGCCGTTGGGACGCAGCGCCAACGCCACGATCACCAAGGCAAAGGTAATGATGTGGGTGTAGCCGGATCCCAGCGTCACCGTGATCAGGCTCTCCGCCACACCGAACAACAGCCCGGCCATCACCACGCCCCAAGGGCTGGTGATGCCGCCGAGAATGGCCACTGAAAAGGCCTTCAACCCGAACAAGGTGCCCATGTCGGAATTCACATTGGCAAGGGGCGCGATCAGCATACCCGCCACCCCCGCCAGCAAGGTGGACAGGGCGAACGCGCCGGCAATAGCCCGGCCAATGGGAATCCCCATCAGACGCGCCGCATCCTTGTTCTGTTCAGTGGCCAGCAGCGCCGTGCCCCAACGGGTATGGCGCGCCACCCAGTGCAGCACCAGCGCCAGCGACAGTCCCACCACTGGAATGATCAATTGCAACGGATACACCGCCAGATTCACCCCCGCCACCTCCAGCGGCGTAATCGCCAGTGAGGAGGGCAGGCTGCGCGGTTCACGACCGAAGGTGTGCATGACCAGGTTATCCAGCACGATGCCCAAAGCCACGGTGGACATCAGCCAGGCATCGGAGCCGCGCCGGGTAAACGGCCGTACCGCGAGAAACTCCACCACCAGACCGTAGAGCGCGCAGCACAGCAGCGCCATTGCCACCGCCGGCACCAGCGGCCATTGCAGGGTCTGGGAAAAAGTGAAGCACAACACCGCGCCGAGCATCATGGAGCTGCCCTGAGCGAAGTTGACCGTCCCCGATACCGCATAGGTGATGTAAAAACCCAGCGCCATAAGGCCATACATGCTGCCCATGCCAAGGCCGCTGATCAGAGCCGATACCAGCTGAATATCCATGTTCGTTCCTTGCTTACCGCGACAACGCCACCGGAACGATCCGGTTGTCGATGAACCGGGCCCAGACGTAGTCATCAGCGCTCAAGGCATCGTGCACTTCAGGGGAGAAAGGTTGCTGGTAGTTCTTGATCAGGCCTTGGTATTGCTTGATCTTGAAGAAACCTTCCCGGATCGCTTCCCCTTCGGTGGAACCGGCCTCATTGATGGCCAGAGCGGCCAGATGCAGGGCGTCGTAGGCATTGGCCACCCCCACCGCCGGAGTAATGTCTTCCGGGCCACTGATATCCGGATACTTCGCTTTCAGAGCGGCGATGACTTTTTCTCCCACTGGGGATTGCTCGCCGAAGAAACTGTAGGTCTGGATGAAATGCACTTCCTCTGAACCCGGCCCCGCCAGTTCGGTGAAGCGGCCACCGGCGGGCCCCCAGTGAGACACCACCGGCACTTCCCAGCCCATGCGGCGCAGGGATTTCACCACCTGAGCGGAAGGTCCGACGTTGCCGACCAGGCAGATGGTATCGACACCGGCGTCACGCAAACGGGTCAGCTGTGGCACCAGATCCACTTGATCGCCATCGAATTTCTCGCTGGCCGCCGGTTCCAGACCTTTATCCTTGAGCGCGGCCACCAGCCCTTTTTGATTGGACTCTCCCCAGGGATTGTTCACCATCATCAGGCCGAATTTCCGCGCGCCGAAATTTTTCTGCGCGTACTCCACCATGGCGATGTCAACGATCTCGTCCATCGCCGAAACCCGGAACACAAAATTGGGATTCGCACCGTTTTTGGTGATAGGCGTACCCGCGGCCCAGGGTCCTACAAAGGGCATTTTGGCCTGGTTGACCAAGGGCACGATGGCCATGGATACCGGGGTGTCCAGGCCACCGAACAAGACCGCCACCTTCTCCTTATGAATCAGTTCACGCGCCGCCACCACGCCTTTGGCGGGATTGGCCTCATCATCCCGGCGCACCAACATCAACGGTCGGCCATCGAGCACACCACCGGCGGCATTGATCTCATCAATCGCCACCTGCAAACCACGGGTGATCGATTCACCGGCCTGGGCGGACTGTCCGGACAAAGCGGTGATCAACCCGATCTTTACCGGCTCACTCGCCAAAGTACCACCGGCCATCAGGCACAGTACCAATGCGGCCCATTTCTTTACTGCACGAAGCATGGCTTCCCCCTTTTGCTGAGTTAGGGCTGTTCCGCCCGACACCGGTAACAACGCAAAGGGCATGCCATTTTACTCGCCGCTCAGGTTGGGCATGCATATTGCTTTATTTTTTGTCGTCACCCAAGTCATTAATTGACGACAAAAAACAAGAAAGAATGGCGACGATACATGAGGCCCGAAGCGGCCGACATCGTGTCATTCAAGCCGTCGAATTACCGCTGAACACAGGCCATGCCTGCGCAAAAAGAGGGAGAAAATATGACCGACGCACCAAACTGGGACAAAGAGATTCAGCATCTCGATCTTTCCGATCCTGCCGGGCTCGTGGACGCCTACCTGATTATCCTGATGAAACCGGATCCGGACAGCGCCCGACGCTTCGTTTCCCCGGAACTGAGCATTCGCTTCACCGGCAACCGCCCGATGACCGACCCAATGGACACCACCGCCTTCAACAAAGGACGTTATGCCTGGGTAAAAAAACGCTTTGAAGCCACCGAGGTGATGAGCGGCGGTACGTTACAGTACGCGGTGGTTTACAACCGGGGCACGCTCTATGGGGAATGGCCGGATGGCACCCCGTTCGAAAATAATCGCTACGTGGACCGGTATGTGATTCGTGATGGGCTGATTACCGAGATGGATGTCTGGAACGACAGCGCCGAATGGCTGCTGGTACGTGCCGGCCTGGCGGAACTTTAGGACGGGACACCACCATGGATTCTGTCTTCGCTCCGCTGTCCCACCATGGTCGCTTTCCTTATTCGGCCATCACCCAACGCTGTGATTTCCACTGGCCCGCAGGAAAACGGCTGGCCGTGTACATCGGGTTCAATGTCGAGCATTTCGCTTTCGGAGAAGGGCTCGGCGCCAAACTCGGGGCAGCTTTCAACGAGCCGGACGTGCTCAACTACTCCTGGCGCGAGTACGGCAACCGGGTGGGTGCCTGGCGCTGCCTGGAACTGTTCGATCAGTTGGAAATGCCCACCGGCCTGATCGCCAACACTGCCCTGTACGATCATTGCCCCGAGCTGCTGCAGGCTTTCCAGCGTCGGGGCGATGAGGTCATCGCCCACGGCCACAGTAACGCCTATCACCAAGGCACCTTGAATGAACAGCAGGAAGCGGCACTGTTGTTGCATTGCCGGCGGCGCATCGGGAAAGAATCCGGCCAGCTCCCCACGGGCTGGCTGTCGCCGTGGATCGGGGAGTCGCATCTAACGCCGGATCTGTTGAGGGAAACCGGGTACCGCTACACCCTGAATTGGAGTCACGATGATCAGCCCGTGGCGATGCGCACCCGTAACGGCCGGCGCCTTTGGGCGGTGCCGTATCCGCAAGAGGTCAATGACATTCCAATGATCATCGCCCGCAAACTGGACGGCAGCGCGTTCGCTCAAATGATCATCGACCAGTTCGACGAGATGCTTCGGCAGTCCGACCATCAACCACTGGTAATGGGTATCGCACTGCACCCTTATTTGGTCGGGCAGCCCTACCGACTGCGCCATCTGCGCCGGGCCTTGGAACATATACAGTGCCATCGCGAGGCGATCTGGATGACCACGCCGGGGCGAATCTGCGATCATATGGACAAGATCATGCCCCCGGACCAGGAAAGGGATCAGGAAAGGGATCAGGAAAGGGAATGAGTTCGACCTCCACCAAATCAAACGGCCGCGGGCGTCCCAAGGTACGGCCGCCGGTACTCGGTGACAGCAAGCCAACGGCTCGGGCCTCCGCGGCGGAAAAGGAACAGGACATCTACGACGCCATCGTCGCCAGTGTCATGGGGCAAAGATTGAAACCCGGCACCAAGCTGCCGGAACTGGCACTGTGCGAACTATTCGGAGTCGGCCGGTCACTGGTGCAGAAGGTACTGCAAAGGCTGGCCCACGACCACGTGGTACAGCTTCGCCCCAATCGTGGCGCCATTGTTGCCATGCCGTCACCGGAAGAAGTAGGCCAGTTGTTCGAGGCCCGCCGTGCCCTGGAAGCCTCGGTGCTACCATTAGTGGCTGAGCGCGCGACCCGTACCGACTATGCCTCTCTGCGGCGGCAACTGCGTGAAGAGCACAAGGCCATGCATCGTTACGCACAGACCCAATGGGCGGGTCTTGCCAGTGCCTTCCATCTACGCCTGGGGGAACTGTCCGGCAACCCGATCCTCTATCGCTATCTCTCCGAGATCATTTCCCGCTGTTCGCTGGTGGTGGCGTTATTTCAGCCTCCGGGCAACGCCACCTGCGAGCATGAGGAGCATGTGCGGGTAGTGGATTACCTGGAACAGGGCAATGTCCGCGCCGCACAAAGGGAAATGAAGCGACATCTCATCGATCTGGAACACCATATTCGTCTGGTGGAAGAAAGCACGGATCAGAGTCTGGCGGACATACTCGGCCTGGCCACGGAGTAATCCTCCTTCACATACCTTGTCGCTACGCCGGGAGCTTTCTACACTGGGGCCCTTTTATGGGTAGGCCTCAATGACCAACAAGTTAATCATTCTCGACCGGGACGGCGTTATCAATGAAGATTCCGACGCCTACATCAAAGCTCCCGGAGAGTGGATTCCGATCGCCGGCAGTGCCGAGGCCATTGCTCGTCTGAATCGCGCCGGCTATCGCGTGGTGGTCGCCACCAACCAATCCGGGGTAGCGCGAGGCTATTACGATTTGATCACCCTGGAGGCCATTCATCAGCGCATGACGGCCTATCTGGCCGGCCTCGGCGCCCATTTGGACGGCATCTACTTTTGTCCCCATGGTCCCAATGACGGCTGCGATTGCCGCAAGCCGCTTCCCGGCCTGATCGACCAAATTGTTGCCGATTATGGCGATGTCACCTCGGTGCCTCTGGTCGGTGATAGCCTTAGGGACCTGCAGGCCGGAGTGACCCGTGGCTGCCAGCCGGTACTGGTGCTCACCGGCAAGGGGCGCAGCACCCAGACAAAAGGCCTGCCTCCAGAGCTGGGCAAGGTGGAGGTTTACGACTCACTGGCCCACTTCGTCGACCATTTTCTCAAGGACACCGAATGAGCGGATTTCCGCGTAATGCCCGGGTAACCCGGAATATCCGGGTACGCAGCTTGTTGTTTTTCCTGCTCTATAACCTCGCCGGTATTATTCACAGCGTTATCTGTGTATTGATTGGCCCGTTCCTGTCTTTCAAGAAAAGGCATGTCCTGGTTAACCTCTGGACCCGATTCGCCATGTGGCTGCTGCAGTGGCTCAACGGCGTACGCTTCAAGGTTGAGGGACGGGAGCATCTGCAAGGCCAGGCAGCGGTAATTATCAGCAACCACCAGAGCAGCTGGGAAACGTTTTACCTGCAACTGTTGGTGGGGCCCCAGGCCACGGTATTGAAAAGAGAGCTGCTGTGGCTTCCCTTTTTTGGCTGGGCTCTGGCATTGCTAAAACCCATCAAAATAGATCGGGGAAAGGGCAGGGCGGCTCTGAAGGCGGTCGTGCAACAAGGAGAAGACCGTCTGCGCTCCAACATACCGGTGGTTATTTATCCCGAGGGGTCACGGCAGCCACCGGGACGGATCGGACATTTCAATAGTGGCGGCGCTCTTTTGGCCAGCCGCTCAGGTTTTCCGGTGATCGCGATCAGCCATAATAGCGGTGATTGCTGGCCGGCCCGCTCCTGGCTGCGTTTACCCGGCACTATTACTCTGCGAGTGAGTCCGCCAATGGATACTCGCAATAAAGACGCTAAAACCGTTACCCGGGAGGTAAAACACTGGATTGTGACGAATTACCCGGGAGAATTGGACAAAATGGATAACGATTAATTGCGTTTCAATTGTAGAGTATTTAAAGTCCTGGCTGAGCTGATTTAACCAAGAAGGAACGCCAAGAATGACTATTAATATCGACGACCTTTCCGTCGCTGAATTGGAAAAGCTGATCAAGCAGGCGGAAAGAAAACTGGAAAAGAAACGCCGGGAAGCGGTGAAAAACGCTCAGGCGGAAATCGAGAAGATCGCCAAGGATCTCGGCGTTTCCGTTGAAGATCTTCTCGACGAGAAAACCACTGGTCGCAAGAAGGCCGCTCGCAAGACGACCACCCGCAAGAAAACCAAGGCGGCCGTTCGTAAGCCAGCCAAGATCAAATACCGTAACCCGGCGGACAGCTCTCAGACCTGGACTGGCCGCGGCAAGCGGCCTGTATGGCTACGAGAGGCGTTGGAAAAAGGCGGCAAGCTGGAAGACTACGAAGTCTGATTTATCACCAGCAGGCACCTTCTGACACGGCAAGGGCTCCCATTGGGAGCCCTTTTCGTTGCTGTACACGAACGAGGGGGCATCAGCCCCGCTGGTCAGATATCCAGGTTGGATACGTACAAAGCGTTGGACTCGATGAATTGACGCCGGGGGTCCACATCATCGCCCATCAGGGTAGTAAAGATCTGATCCGCCGCGATGGCATCTTCCACGGTTACCTGCAGCATGCGACGGGATTCCGGGTCCATGGTGGTTTCCCACAATTGATCAGCGTTCATTTCACCCAGACCTTTATAGCGCTGTACGTTAATACCGCGGCGGGCCTGTTGCATCAGCCATAGCATGGCCTCGGCGAAATCCCGGATCGGACGGCTCGCCTCGCCCCTGACCACCTTGGCATCATCGGCCAGCAAGCCCTCCAGTGTTTCCCCCAGCCTCGCGATGCTTTGATAGTCCGGCGACTCCAGAAAATCCAGAGTGACTTGATATTCGCGGACTATGCCGTGAGCGAGTACTCGCACACGTGGCAAAAACAAGCCCCGCTCCATGTCTTTCTCGGCGCTGATAGTGAACTTCTGGATGTTATTTCCGAGATTGGCCAGGCGCTCCTGCAATTTAGCGCACCAGTCCACCATGAAAGCCTCATCTTCCAGCTTGCCCTCATCGATGCTGGGCAGATAAATCATCTCCTCCAGCACCTGAGCCGGGAATACCCGTGATTGACGCTCGACGAGCTTCATGACTTTCCGGTATTCGCCAATCAGGTTGGACAGAGGCTCCCCACTGATCGGCGGTGCCTCGTTACCGGGGTAGAGCGCGGCCTTATCCAGAGCCAGAGTAGTCAGATACTCATCCAGGGCGGGGTCGTCCTTGATATAGGTTTCTTGCTTACCCTTTTTCACCTTATACAGAGGAGGCTGAGCAATATAAATGTGGCCGCGGACAATCAGTTCCGGCATTTGACGGAAGAAGAACGTCAAAAGCAGGGTGCGGATGTGAGAACCGTCCACGTCCGCATCCGTCATGATGATAATGCGATGATAGCGAAGTTTATCCGCATCATACTCATCCCGGCCGATACCACAGCCCAATGCCGTAATCAGCGTCGCCACCTCCTGGGAGGAGAGCATCTTATCAAAGCGGGCCTTCTCCACGTTCAGGATCTTACCCTTCAACGGCAAGATAGCCTGATACTTACGGTCCCGACCTTGTTTGGCGGATCCGCCCGCGGAATCACCCTCCACGATATACAGCTCCGACAGGGCAGGGTCTTTCTCTTGGCAATCCGCCAGTTTCCCAGGCAATCCGGCGATATCCAGCGCCCCTTTACGGCGTGTCATTTCCCGGGCCTTGCGTGCGGCATCCCGCGCCCGAGCCGCATCGATAATCTTTTGAACAATGTTCTTGGATTCGACCGGATGTTCCAGCAGAAAGTCCTGGAAACGCTCCGTCATGGTCTGCTCGACGGCGCTTTTCACCTCCGAGGACACCAGTTTGTCCTTGGTTTGGCTGGAAAATTTTGGATCTGGCACCTTCACCGAGATAATCGCGGTTAGTCCTTCCCGGGCATCGTCTCCGGACGGGTTGGCTTTCTCCCGCTTCAGGAAGCCTTCCTTCTCCATGTAGTTATTCAGAGTCCGGGTCAAAGCCGCCCGAAATCCGGCCAGGTGAGTACCGCCATCCCGCTGTGGAATATTGTTGGTGTAGCAGAAGATGTTCTCCTGATAGGAGTCATTCCACTGCATTGCCACCTCTACGCTGATGCCGTCTTCACGATCCACCTGGAAGTGGAACACCTGATTCAGCGAATTCTTGTTCTGGTTCAGATAGGTAACAAAGGCACTTAGTCCGCCTTCATACTCAAACACATCCTCATCACCACTGCGTTCATCCACAAGATGGATGCGGACACCGGAATTCAGGAAGCTCAGCTCCCTCAGGCGTTTGGCCAGGATATCGTAGTGGAATTGGATATTGTTGAAGGTGCCGGAAGATGGCCGAAAGCGGATAGCGGTCCCACTGCTTTCCGTGGTTCCAACGACTTCCAGAGGCTTCTCCGGAACTCCGTCATGGTAAACCTGCTCGTGAACCTTGCCGTGGCGGCGGATGGTCAGCTTAAGAGTTTCAGAGAGGGCATTGACTACGGAAACCCCCACCCCATGTAAGCCACCAGAAACCTTGTAGGAGTTATCGTCGAACTTCCCTCCGGCATGCAGCACCGTCATGATCACCTGCGCAGCACTGATTCCTTCTTCCGGGTGGAGATCCACGGGAATACCACGACCGTTATCTGTAACGGAAACGGATTCATCAGGATGGATGGTGACTTTGATCTCGCTACAGTAGCCCGCCAGGGCTTCATCGATGGAGTTATCCACGACCTCGAAGACCATATGATGCAAGCCGGTGCCGTCATCCGTATCGCCAATATACATGCCGGGCCGCTTGCGAACGGCATCCAGGCCCTTGAGAACCTTGATGCTGGATGAATCGTAGCTGTTTTCCGCCATTTTCTTCCCTTACGAGTCGTTCGATATCCGCTGAATCCGTCCATGTTCCACGTGGAACATTCGGGCGGCAGCACCGCTGTTTTCAACGGTGGCGCGCCCTAAATGGTCCGCGTCCACCGCCGTGATCAATGTCTGATGGTTCCCCATGGTCAAAAAGCGCAACAGGGTGTCCCTATGAGTCTGATCCAGCTCAGAGCCCAGATCATCCACAAGCAGAGTGCAGACCTTGTTTGCTTCAGAGATCATGGGGAGCTGAGAGAGTACCAGGGCATAAGACAAAATTTTTGCCTGCCCACGGGAGACACGATCCCGGGCCACCACACCATCTTTCGTGATTCTGACATCCGCCCGATGGAAGCCCGCGTGGGTAAAACCTCGACGTCGGTCTTCTTCCTCGGTCCGAATCAGCGCCTGGAGATAATCTTCACCAGGGCGCAAACCAGTATGCAGCTCCAAATTAACTTTGAGATCAGGAGATAACTTCTCCAGAATCTTTCGCCACTCTGCTTTCAGCCGAGCCAGATACGGTCTGCGCAACCCTTCAATAGTAGCAGAACTGGCTGCCAGTTTCTGGTCCCAATAGCGCAGCTCCCTTTGCGACGCCTGTCCTGTCCTAAGTAACGCATTGCGTTGCCTGAGTAAGGCATTCGCTTCTTTCCAGGCCGCGAGAAAAGAATGTTCCACGTGGAACATTCCCCAATCCAGAAAACGCCGGCGGACAGAAGAGGCGCCAAATATCAAATCCACGGACTGAGGGTGTAATGCCAGAACAGGAAGCAGGGTAGCTACATCACTCAAGGCGGAGGGTGTCTGGCCGTTGAGCTTTAAGGACTCAATGCCGGATAAGGCTCTTCTGACCCCCAATCTATCCTGCTTTCCAGATGGCTGATCAATCACAGCGAACAAGGTAGCCGCGGGCGCACCATCCCGAACCAGACGAGACAGCCTCCCCCCACGAAAAGACCGCCCCCCACTACCGATAAAATAGATGGCTTCCAGCAGGCTGGTCTTGCCGCTACCATTGGCGCCAAAAATGAGATTCAGCCCTGGAGAGGGCAAAAAATCCGCCTGATGATAATTTCGAAAGTCTGAGAGACGAAGTTCGGTGAGCATAAGGGGGAGGGGGAAGGGGGCCTCGACGTGCTCGAGGCCCTGCTGCCGGCGTCAGAGGCGCATCGGCATGACGACGTATACCGCCGCTTTATCTTCCGGATCGGTAATCAAGGCACTGCTATTGCTGTCTCCCAGCTCAAGATCCGCCTGAGGACCATTCAGAGTGGTCAACACATCCAGCAGATAGCTGACATTAAAACCGATCTCCAATGGGGAGCCATTGAAATCAACGGACACTTCCTCTTCCGCTTCTTCCTGCTCCGGGTTGTTCGCTACCACCCTCAAACTCCCCTCGGACAATTGCACCCGAACCCCACGATATTTTTCATTGGAGAGAATCGCCACACGGGCCAGGGCCTGCCGCAGAGTTTCGCGATCCGCGAGAATCCGGCGTTGACCGTCTTTCGGGATGACCCGCTCGTATTCAGGGAACTTACCGTCCACCAATTTGGACGTGAAAGTGATTGCGCCAGCGACAATACGAACATGATTGCGCCCGAGGGTCAGGCGCACCATCTCGCCAGCATCCGCCAGAATACGAGACAACTCCATAACCCCTTTACGCGGCAGAATCACGGAAGCTTCCTGATCCGGCCCCTCCAGCTCCGCGTCGCATAAGGCCAGACGATGGCCGTCGGTGGCTACCGCACGCAGTGCTCCGGGGCGCAACTCGAACAGCATACCATTCAGGTAATAACGCACATCCTGCTGTGCCATGGAAAAGGCGGTACGATCAATTAAGCCGCGCAAAACACCCGGCGCGATATCAAATCCGGACGCGGCCTTATCCTCTTCCTGACTGGGAAACTCGGAGGCGGGCAAAGTAGACAGAGAAAACCGGCTACGGCCGGATTTCACCAGCATTCGTTCGCCATCCACCTCAAAACGAATCTCCGCCTCCGCCGGCAAACTCTTGACAATATCAACCAATTTGCGAGCTGGGACCGTAGTCTCGCCGCCCTGGTTTTCCCCCTCCAGCGGCAGGCGAGCCACCAGCTCCAATTCCAGGTCGGTGCCCGTCAGCGCCAGCCAGCCATCGCTGACTTCCACCAGCACATTGGACAGCACGGGCAGCGTCTGCCGCTTCTCAACTACCGCCGCTACCTGCTGCAGCGGCTTAAGCACCTGTTCACGGTTGATCGAAAATTTCATGTCCCTTTCCCGTCATCGATGAGCCGACCCCAGCGCCGTCAAGACGTGAGAGTTCTCAGCAAATTTTGGTAATCTTCCTCAATTTCGGGACTAGTTTCCCGAAGTTCATTCACTTTTCGGCAGGCATGCAACACCGTGGTGTGATCACGCCCACCAAAACTGGCGCCAATCTCAGGTAAACTGTGGCTGGTCAATTCCTTCGACAATGCCATGGCGATCTGCCTCGGCCGCGCCACTGAACGAGTCCGGCGTGGTGAGTGCAGATCCGGAATCTTGATCTTGTAGTACTCAGCCACAGTACGCTGAATGTTATCGATACTGATCTGTCGCGCCTGCAGCGCAATCAGATCCTTCAAGGCTTCCTTGATCAAACCGATATCAATCTGCGCCCCGGTAAACCGCACATGGGCAATGACCCGGCGCAGGGCGCCTTCCAGTTCCCGTACATTGGAACGAATACGCTGGGCGATAAAGAAGGCCGCGTCATTAGGCAGCTCAATACGGGCCTCTTCCGCCTTCTTCTTCAAGATCGCCACCCGGGTTTCCAACTCCGGCGGCTCCAGCGGCTGAGATAACCCCCAGCCGAACCGGCTCTTGAGACGTTCCTCCAGACCATCCACTTCCTTGGGAAACTTGTCGCAAGTCAGGATGATCTGCTGCCCATTCTCCAACAGAGCGTTGAAGGTATGGAAGAACTCTTCCTGGGACTGCTCTTTTCCTGCAAAAAACTGAATATCATCAATCAGGAGCGCGTCCACGGATCGGTAGAACCGCTTGAATTCATTGATGGTCTTGTTTCGCAGCGCGGAAATCATATCCGCGACAAAGCGCTCGGAATGCAGATAAACCACCTTGGCGTTGGGATTACGCCGCAACAACTCGTTGCCCACCGCATGCATCAGGTGCGTCTTGCCCAGCCCCACGCCACCGTAGAGCAGCAAGGGGTTGTAACCATGGCTGGCCGGGTTCTCCGCCACCTGCTGGGCGGCGGCGCAGGCCATGCGATTGGACTTACCCTCAACGAAGGTCGGAAAGGTGAAGCCGGTATTGAGGTTGCTACGGTGCTTGGCCGCCAACCCCACATCAGAGGGGGGAGCCGGTGGCGGCGCCGGACGCGTTTCCGTCGTTTGAGCTACTGCCGCGGGGCGAGGCTCGGGCGCCTGGCGCTTGGGGATAATCTCGGTCACCCGGGAACTACCAACCTCAAGACGCAACTGGGGCAGGGGGCCTTGTTCCATCTCCCCCATGACCTCGCCGATACGCTCCATATACTTGTCGCGGACCCAATCCACCACGAAACGATTAGGCGCGAACAGCGTCATCTCCGCGCCATCGGCGGATACCGACACCTGCAAAGGGCGAATCCACATATTGAACTGCTGTGACGGCAACTCGTCCTCAAGTCGCGTCAAACAGCGATTCCAAAGCGTTTTGGACACATCCCCGCCTTGCCAGAAACCGTGAATTTGAACGGGCCATTCTATACCTCTGAGCGTGTAACTATCCACAGCACGGCAGGTCTTTTTTCGCTTATCTTTTTCTGTGGATAACTAGGTCCGCAACCCTGTTGGCAGGGGGGCGTATAAGTATGGGGATAACCGGTTGAACTGATTTCTCCCACAGTTCCGGACAGCTTGTCCCAGCTTAGTCACCAGGAGTTACACACAGTTATACGTCGGTTACTCACATCACAACACACTGATCTACTTACACTTTTCCGGCTTATCCCCAGAATTGGCTTTGCCTATAAGAACTACTATCACTAAATAAGAAAATAAATATTTAAAGATATTGATAAGCTAACCCTCCCATCCGGCAAAGCGCTTGACAGCGAGACAAGCCGGGGCTAACATCCGCGCCCTCTTAAGACTTCCACAGCGGGGATGCCGCCATGAAACGCACATTCCAGCCGAGCAATCTGAAGCGTAAGCGTAACCACGGCTTCCGCGCTCGCATGGCTACCAAAAACGGACGTAAGGTACTGGCCGCTCGTCGCGCCAAAGGCCGCAAGCGGTTGGCTGTATAAGCCAATCGCTGTTTCTTCTGGTGGCATCACCGGGGTATCAGACACGGTGAGCCCATCAGTACCTCTCCCCAGTAACACCTCTTCCCGATTCGGGTTTTCCCGCGATCTACGCCTGCTTGACGGCAAGGCATTTCAGACTGTGTTCGATCAAGCCGATTGGCGCATTGGCCAGCAATGTTTTCTGCTATTGGCTCGGGAAACCGATCAACCCTTGCCACGTCTGGGCCTGGTGATCGCCAAACGTCGCATTCGGCGTGCGGTGGACCGTGGTGCCGTGAAACGCCGGATCCGCGAACAGTTTCGTTTGCGCCAGCACGAACTGACCGGCCTGGATATCGTGGTATTGATGCGCGGACCCCTGCCAGCCGGAAAGGAAAACTGGACCCCTCAGTTGGCGCGGCTGTTCGACAAGCTGCTTGCCAAGCGTAGGCAAGACTGAGAAACTGCCCCCCGCTTTTCCGCCAGCCGAATACAAAGCTATGGATATCCCCCGAGCCCTTGTCATTACGGGCATTGCCGTTGTCTCCTACCTGATGATTCAGGCCTGGCAGCGAGACTACGCCGCCCCGGACACCGTCGAGCCGCAAATCAGCGAGCAAGTGGCGGGCAATAATGCCGATAGCAACGCCAATACCACGGGCAACGACCTGGTGCCCGATCCGCAGGAGCATACCGACCCGACGGCATCCTCCATTCCCGGCGGAGAAGTAAGCGACAGCATTCCGGACAACAAAGCACAAAACGGTGGTGCCATTCATGTCACCACCGATGTGTTGAACCTGGAAATCAACCCCCGTGGTGGCGACATCGTGCGCTTGAGCCTGCCGGCTTATCCTCGCCACGCCGACACGCCGGATCAGCCCTTTGTGCTGCTGGAGAACACCTCCTCCCGCACCTATGTGGCTCAGACTGGTCTGATCGGTGCCAATGGCACCGATTCCGCTTCCGGCCGTCCGGTGTGGAGCAGCGCCGAACAGAGCTACCAGATGGGCGATGCCCATGAGCTGAACGTGGATCTGACACTGACCCAGGACAACGGCGCCAAGATCACCAAGCGCTACACGTTCGAGCGCGGCAGTTACCTGGTGCGGGTAACCCACATTGTCGAGAACAATAGTGGAGAAACCTGGAGCGGCCAGCTCTACGGCCAGATCAAGCGTGATGGCGGCGATGATCCGGGCCTGTCCAAGCAAGGGTTCGCGCCCATGCCCACCTATCTGGGCGCCGCCTACTGGTCCAGCGAAAAGCCGTACAACAAGCTGAAATTCGGCGATATGGAAGAATCCGCCCTGCGTACCACGCAGGAAGGCGGCTGGATCGCCATGGTTCAGCACTATTTCCTGTCCGCCTGGATCCCTGATCCGCAACTGCAGCAGACCTATTCCACGGTGTACCAGAAGAACCGTGACCAATACCTGTTGCGGTTCGTATCCCAGGGACAGAAAGTGGCTCCCGGCGAAACCGGGCAGATGTACGCTGAGTTCTACGCTGGCCCGAAAATCCAGGATCACCTGGAGGCCATCAGCCCCGGGCTGAACATGACCGTGGACTACGGCTGGCTGTGGTTCCTGTCCCAGCCGATCTTCGCCCTGCTGGTGTTCCTGCAAAGCGGCAAGCTTTCCATCTTCGGTCTGAATATGGATTTGGGCGTCGGCGTGGGGAACTGGGGTGTGGCGATCATCCTGCTGACCTTCATCATCAAGGCGCTGTTCTTCAAACTCAGTGCCGCCAGCTACCGCTCCATGGCCAAGATGCGGAAGGTGGCTCCGGAGATGCAGCGTATCCGCGAAGAGCACAAGAGCGACAAGCAGAAGCAGCAAATGGAGACCATGAAGCTGTTCCAGCGGGAGAAGATCAATCCGCTCGGCGGCTGCTTGCCGATTCTGGTGCAAATGCCGGTGTTCATTGCCCTGTACTATGTACTGCTGGAATCCGTGGAGCTGCGTCAGGCGCCGTTCTTCCTGTGGATCCAGGATTTGTCGGTCATGGACCCGTACTTCGTCTTGCCGATTCTGATGGGCGCGTCCATGTTCCTGCAGACCCGTCTGAATCCGACGCCGGCGGACCCCACCCAGGCCCAGGTAATGAAATGGATGCCGGTGATCTTCTCGGTGTTCATGCTGTGGTTCCCGGCGGGTCTGGTACTCTACTGGCTGACCAATAACCTGCTGTCCATCGGCCAGCAATACATCATTACCCGCCGAATCGAGCGGGAGTGATCACAGAGGGGGCCGTTGGCCCCCTCTGTGATTCCGGTTCCGGGTAAGCTCATCATGTCCGCCACTGATTCCGATACCATCGTCGCCATCGCCACCGCCCCCGGCCGTGGCGGTGTCGGCGTGGTGCGGCTTTCCGGTGATCGCGCGCTGGACATCGCCGCCGGCGTGGTCGGTGATCGGCCATTACAGCCGCGCCAGGCTCATTTCCGTCGTTTTCGTGATGAGCGGGGAGAGGTCATCGATGAGGGACTGGTGTTGTCGTTCCCCGGCCCCGGCTCCTTCACCGGCGAGGATGTGGTGGAATTCCAGGGGCATGGCGGCCCGGTGGTGCTGGATATGCTGGTCCGCGCTTGCCTTTACCACGGCGCCCGTCAGGCCCGGCCCGGTGAATTCTCCCAGCGGGCGTTCTTGAACGACAAACTGGATCTGGCTCAGGCGGAAGCCATCGCTGATCTGGTCGATGCCGGCACCCAGGCGTCGGCCCGCGCTGCTCTGCGCTCCCTTCAGGGGGCGTTCTCCGAGGAAGTGAATCGGTTGGTGGAGCAGTTGATCCAACTGCGCATCTATGTGGAAGCCGCTATCGATTTTCCCGAGGAGGAGATCGACTTTCTCTCCGATGGGCGGGTGGCCGCTGACCTGCGGGCATTGTTGGCGCAAGTGAACCGGGTACTCGCCACTGCCCGCCAGGGGCGCCTGGTCCGTGAAGGGCTGACCCTGGTCATCGCCGGGCGGCCCAATGCCGGCAAATCCTCCCTGATGAACCGCCTGGCCGGTTTCGACGCCGCCATCGTTACCGAAGTGCCCGGAACCACTCGGGACGTGCTGCGTGAATCGATCCAGATCGATGGCCTGCCATTGAATGTGATCGATACCGCCGGCCTGCGTGAAAGTCCGGACCGGGTGGAGCAAGAGGGGATTCGCCGGGCATACGAGGAGATGCGCAAGGCGGACCGGCTGCTGGTGGTGGTGGATTCGCAAACCGGAACCGAATCCCTGAAGGAGCCCGCCTTGTTACTGCCGGACAGCCAGAAACAGCTGGAAAATCTGGAACTGCCGGTCACCATTGTGCTCAACAAGGCCGATCTTAGCGGGCTGGCGCCTGGTCCCCTGGACGGCCACCCGGACACCTTCGTGATTTCCGCCGCCTCGGGAGAGGGGCTGGATGCGTTGCGCGACCACCTCAAGGCCGTGGCCGGCTACCAGAGTACCGACGAAAGCCCGTTTTCCGCGCGCCGCCGCCACATCACCGCCCTGGAGCAGGCCCTGGCCGCGCTCGATAAAGGCCAGCGCCAACTGGGTGATCACGCCGCCGGCGAACTGCTTGCCGAGGACCTGCGCGCGGCACAGAAGGCCCTTGAAGACATCACCGGGGCCTTTACCGCCGACGATCTTCTGGGGCGGATTTTCTCGTCGTTCTGTATCGGCAAATAGCCTGGCTCAATCCTGCTCCATCCAGCGGGCCAGCTCCCGCAGTTCCGCCCGGTCCCGCTCCAAGGCTAATGCCTGCTCCGCCCGCGCCAGTGCCAAGCGGGCATGAAGCCGGGCGCTGGCGCGAAAGGAGCCGCCGTAAGAGGCCAAGACCTCGAAGGCCTTCTGCAGGCGAATCTGCACTTCCAATAAGGCCGCGCCGTCCCGGGCGATGGGGTTGAACAGATCGTCGAAAAATTCCCTTTCGTCGAGCAAGGGAACCCGGATCCGGGGCCAGCGCACGGTATCATCCGCTTCACCACGTTGGGTATGCCAGTGATGGAGAACCCGCACCGCCCGTCCGATCACATCAATGGCGGTGCCGGGGTCATTGACCGCTGGGGACAACGCCCGCGACGCAATTTCTGAAAGAACCACCAGGCCGAAGCGGGGATCCTGGTCGAAGGATCGTTCGTCATCCACGGTGAAATGCTCCCGCACGGAAGAGGCGTCGTCGTCGGTGGCGCCGATCAGCCAGGCAACGGGCCGGGCCGGATGCACAAAACCGCCGGGGAGGGCGGTCAGGTAAATCTCGGCATCGTTCTGTTCCGCCCACTGGGCGAGCGCTTCCACGTCCACATGTTGAATGTAACCCACCAATGTCGGGTAGACGGGAAGGGCCTGGTCCGGAATCGGCTGGTCGGGGGAGAAAGGTTTGCCGCCCAAGGCCGGGTTGGCGGCACGCTGAATAATGGCCGCGCAAGTGGCCTGTTCCACCCGGTCGGTGGTTTCACTCACCCGGCCGAGGCGCGACAGATGTTCAATCCAGCGCAGAATAGTGACGACGATAATAACGATCACCACCAGTGTGACCAGAAACAGAATCACCCGGCCGCCTTCGCCGTAGGCACCGGTGCTGAGGGCCACCAACCCGACCAGACTGAACAGGAAGGAACCAATGAAAGTGGCCAAGACGTTCTGAGTGGTGGTGTCCTGCATCAGCAACCGCGTGGCCCGGGGAGTCACGTTGGTGGTGGCTGCGCTGTAGGCACTGACCATGACACTGAGGGAAAAGGTGGTGACCGCCAGCATGCTGGAAGCCAGCACATTGAGAATGGTGTCCACGGCTTCCGCGCCAATGCTCACCGGTATATCCGGTGGCAGCCAGCGCTGGCCGATAATGGCCAGCAAAGAAGTGGCCACGGCGAGAATGGCGAACGCGGTGGCCCGTACCCAGAGGGCGCGGGAGAACTGGACTAGCAGCCACTGCCATTTTGAAAACATCCTTGCACTCCTTGCCCTGACGATGGCTTCAGAATACCTCAGAGACGCGGGGTAGTGGGGGTCGTTATTGGTATCCGGTCGGCGCTATGATCGGATCTTTCGTTTGCATGGGAGAACACGATGACAATAACGAACTTCAGCAAGCCCCAGCACGACCGCTATTTTGAAGATTACCAGGTGGGCACCACCTATGACCTGGGCTCCATTGAGGTGGAGGAGGAAGAAGTGCTTTCTTTCGCCCGCCGCTTCGACCCCCAGAAGATGCACACCGATCCCGAGGCCGCCGCGGCCGGCCCCTTCCAGGGGCTGATCGCCAGTGGCTGGCACACCCTCAGCCTGATGATGCGGCTGATGGTGGATAACTACGTTTCCACCGTGGCGGGGCTGGCTTCCCCCGGGGTGGATGAGGTGCGTTGGCACAAACCGGTACGCCCCGGTGACCGGCTGTCCATGCGCGCCACCGTCCTTGAGGCGCGCCCGTCCCGCTCCAAACCCGATCGCGGCCTCATTTACTCGTTGATGGAAGGCGTCAATCAGCATGGCGAAGTGGTGGCCAGTTTCAAAGGCATGGGGCTGATTCTCAAGCGGCCTGTTTGAGGCGGTATCGGCCATGACTATGGCCGGAATTGCCCGCGCTCCCCTGGACGTCCAACCGGGCCTTGCCGATACTGACCTTTCACTTCCCGGCTGAGGAGAACGGTCATGAACGACACACGGGTGGAGAAGGATTCCCTGGGCGAAGTGGCGGTACCAAAGGCGGCGTTGTGGGGCGCGCAGACGCAGCGCGCGGTGAATAATTTCCCAATCAGCGGCCGGCGGCTGCCGTTCCGTTTCATTCAGGCGGTGGCCCGGATCAAGCGTTGCGCGGCCTCGGTGAACGTGGATCTGGAGCTGCTGTCCGAGGAGCGGGGTGACGCTATCCGTTCGGTCTGCGAAGCGCTGATCAACGGTGAGCATCGGGATCAGTTCCCGGTGGACGTGTTCCAGACCGGTTCCGGTACCAGCACCAACATGAACGTCAATGAGGTGGTGGCCCATCTGTGCCAGACCCAGGGCGTCGACGTGCATCCCAACGATCACGTCAATCTCGGCCAGAGCAGCAATGACACCATTCCCACCGCCATTCACGTGTCGTCGGCGATGGCCGTTAACGAGCAATTGATGCCCGCCCTCGAGCATTTGATCACCACGCTGGGGTCGAAGGCCGGGGAGGGCAAGGATTTGGTCAAAACCGGCCGCACTCACCTGATGGACGCCATGCCGGTGACGGTGGAACAGGAGTTGCGCACCTGGGTGCTGCAACTGCAGGCGGCCAGCCAGCGTCTGGCTGGCGCCCGGGACGAATTGCATGCCTTGCCACAGGGCGGTACCGCGGTGGGGACCGGTATCAACGCCCATGCTGAGTTCGCCGAGCGCTTCGTCGATGCGTTATCCGATGAAACCGGACATCCGTTTACCGCCATGCCGTACCCGGCCGTGGCGCAGAGCGCCGTGGATGCACCACTGGCACTGTCGTCGGCATTGCGCGGTCTGGCGGTGGTGTTGATGAAAATCAGTAATGACCTGCGCTGGATGAACTCCGGTCCGATTCATGGCCTGGCGGAAATTCAGTTGCCGGCCACCCAGCCGGGGTCGTCGATCATGCCAGGGAAGGTCAATCCGGTGATCTGCGAGTCCGCCACCATGGTCGCCGCTCAGGTGATCGGTCTGGATCAGGCCAATACGGTGGCGGCGCAGAGCGGTAATTTTCAGTTGAATGTCATGTTGCCGCTGGTGGCCGCCAACCTCCTGGATATGGTGGAGTGGCTGGCCAACAGCTGCCGGAATCTGGCGGATCAGGCTATCGCCGGGCTGACTTACAACCGTGAGCATCTGGCCGAGGGTGTGGGGCGCAATCCGATCCTGGTCACCGCTCTGAACCCGGTGATTGGCTATGAGAAGGCGGCGGCCATCGCCAAACAGGCGTTCGCCAGCGGCCGGCCGGTGATCGATGTGGCGGCGGAGCAGACCGACCTTTCGGTGGAGGAACTCACCGCTTTACTCGACCCGCTCAAACTGACGCATCCGGCGGCCTCTGACTCTTGAGTCAGCCGCCGCTCGTGACCTCGACGATCAGCTGTGACAGGCTTGGCGCCGGGCTTTTGTGACCACCTCCGCTGGTGGTCACCCTCCGGGCCGTTGCCAAGGCAACGTCAAGAATCGCTCCCGGCGATTTTATGTGGGGAGGCCAGGCGTGGCGCCGGTGTCCGGATTCGCCACTGTGACAATAAAAATGTGATGGAGAGTAGTAACCGATGAGCAACGATCTGACCATCCAGCGTACCGCGGAAGCCGTGGAGTCACCGCTCTTGATCAACAGTATCCTGGAGGCCGGCGTTCGCAACGCACCCAATCAGGAAATCGTCTACGCCGACCAGCGGCGGATGACCTATCGGGAAATGGGGGAGCGGGTTGCTCGTCTCGCCAGCGCCTTGCAGCAGCAAGGAGTGAAACCCGGTGATACCGTGGCGGTGATGGACTGGGACACCCATCGCTATCTGGAAGCGTTCTTCGCCGTGCCGATGATGGGCGCGGTCCTGCACACCGTGAACGTGCGTCTGAGCCCAGAGCAGATTCTCTACACCATCAACCACGCCGAGGATGATGTGATTCTGGTGAACCGGGAATTCCTGCCGGTGCTGGATCAGATCAAGGACCGCATCGAGACGGTCAAGACTTACATTCTGCTGGATGACGAAGGCGGCGACACCGACACCGCCATTGATCTGGCCGGTGAGTACGAGGCTCTGGTGGCCCAGGCTTCCGCCCAATTCGATTTCCCGGAGCTGGATGAGAATACCCGTGCCACCACCTTCTACACCACGGGGACTACGGGGCTGCCCAAGGGCGTGTACTTCTCCCACCGGCAACTGGTGCTGCACACCTTTGCCGGCCGTGCCGCTCTGACCGGCACCGGTCACGGCCGTTTCAATCAGAACGACGTGTACATGCCGATCACGCCGATGTTCCACGTGCACGCCTGGGGCGTGCCGTTCGTCGCCACTTTGCTCGGCGTGAAGCAGGTTTATCCAGGCCGCTATGTGCCGGAAACCCTGCTCAAGCTGCTGATCACTGAAAAGGTGACCTTCTCCCACTGCGTGCCCACCATCATTCAGATGCTGTTGCAATCGGAAGCGGTGAAGAACATCGATCTGAGTGGCTGGAAGGTGATCATTGGCGGTTCCGCGCTGCCCAAGCCCTTGGCCAAGGGAGCCCTGGAACGTGGTATCGACATTTACAGCGGTTACGGCATGAGCGAGACCTGTCCGCTGATCTCCCTGGCTCTGCTGACGCCGGAGCTGGAACAGGCCGATCTGGAAACCCAGGCGGATTACCGCACCCGCACTGGCCGTCCGGTTCCCATGGTGCAGTGGCGCATTGTCGACGGTGACATGAACGATGTGCCCCACGACGGCAAGTCGCAGGGTGAGCTGGTGCTGCGCGCCCCCTGGCTGACCCAGGGGTACCTGAAGGACGAGTCCAATTCCCAAGAGTTGTGGCGCGGTGGCTGGATGCACACCGGGGATATCGGGGTGATCGACGCCGATGGTTGGCTGAAAATCACCGACCGCATCAAGGACGTCATCAAGACCGGCGGCGAGTGGGTATCCTCCCTGGATCTGGAGAGCCTGATTCTTCAGCACGATGCCGTGCGTGAGTGCGCGGTGGTGGGCGTGCCGGACGAGAAATGGGGTGAACGCCCGGTGGCGCTGGTGGTCAAGGGCGCCGAAGTGGAAGCGCAGGCGATCATCGACATGGTGGCCGATTATGCCGAGAAGGGTGTGATCAGCCGCTATGGCATCCCGGATCGCGTGGTGTTCGTGGAGGAGCTGCCACGCACCTCCGTGGGCAAACTGGACAAGAAAAAGATGCGCGCGGAGCTGGTCTGACCCTCCGGCCGGCGGGAGCCCTCCCGCCGGCTTGCCCTTCCCCCTGTCACATAATGACTGCACAATGCAGTGTCATACTCCGTGGTCTGTTGTATCAAATGTAAGTGCCTTTGAACCCCGGGCGGGTTCCCGGGTCCGATCCACGGAATAACGCTCAAGCCTTGGACGGCGTAGAGACCTTAAACGGGCTCTAAGAGCGATCATTGCGGAATACAGAACAATCCTTTCTTACCGGCCCGTGGCAGTGCCGGTACCTTCGGTTGCCTGATTTTTTTATGGGAGCCGGCCCGGTCACGGTTCTCTCCGTGACGGCGTTGTTGCTCGGAGAACAAGATGGTGCGTGTGGGCGCCTTTGTGGTGGTGATAGTCGTGGCGGCGGTTGCGCTGTTCTGGTGGTGGCGGGCTGAAGAGCCGGCGGCCACCGGAGCCCGGCCGGCGACCACGGTCAATGTGATTTCGGCTCTGGTACGTCCCCTGACGGAAAAAGTGGAAGTGGTGGGCAACGCCCGTGCCACCCGCGCCGTGGTACTGTCCGCGGAGGTGGAAGGCCGGGTGATGCAAGTGCATTTTCAGGAAGGGCAGGCCGTTGACGCCGGAGACCTGCTGGTGGAGCTGGATGATCGCCAGGCCGAAGGTGAGCGGGACCGGCTGCGCGCTGAATACCAGCGGGCGCTGTCCGATTACCAGCGTGCTTCCCGTCTGATCGACAGCCGTGCCATTTCCCAGGCCGAGGTGGACAACCTCAAGAACGGCATGGAAGCGGCCCGGGCGGCTTTGCGGGTGGCCCAGGCCACCTATGAAAAGCATAAGATCCGCGCGCCTTTCGAAGGCGTGGTGGGGTTGCGCCAGGTCGACCCCGGTGCTTATCTGCAGCCGGGTACGCCGGTGGTCACCCTGGATAGCGTGCGCAATCTGGAAGTGACCTTCGAGGTGCCGGAGCGCTATCTGGCCCGGGTGAAGCCGGGGCTGGTATTGATGGTGTCCAGCGACAGCTATCCGGAGCGCCTTTTCCAGGGCAAGGTCACGTTGCTGGACTCCCGCGTCAACGCCGCCAGCCGGACGCTGTCGGTGAAAGGCAGTCTGGACAACAGTGATGGGCTGCTGCGGCCGGGGCAACTGCTGCAAATCGATATCCTGCTCAGCCAGCATCAGGCCTTGCTGGTACCGGAACAGGCGATTGTCGCCCAGGGCGCCCAGAATTTCGTGTTCGTGGTAGCCGAGAACAACACAGCTTTGCGGTTGCCGGTGGAGCTGGGTGGGCGCCGGGACGGCTGGGTCGAAGTGGTCCAGGGCCTCGGCGATGACGACGCGGTAATCGTTAACGGGCACAGCCGGCTTGGCAGCGGCGCGCCGGTGAAGGTGGTCGAGGATGAAGGGGCGCTGCTGCCGTCTCAGCGGGTTCTGCTGGAGACCAGTGCCTGATGATCCTCAGCGATGTCTCCATCAAGCGTCCGGTGTTCGCCACCGTGATCAGTCTGCTGATCGTGGTGTTCGGCATCAGCGCCTTGATGAAGCTGCCGGTGCGGGAATATCCGGATATCGATCCCCCCGAGGTATCGGTGGCGGTGGAGTACCCGGGGGCGGCGCCGGAGGTCATCGATACTCAGATCATTCAGGTCATCGAAGGGGCCATCGCCGGCGTGGAAGGCGTGCGCCGCATTGAATCCCGTTCCCGCCGGGGGTCCGCTCGCACCTCGGTGGAATTCAACCTGGACCGGGATTTGGACGTCGCCGCCAACGATGTTCGCGACGCGGTGTCGCGGGTGCTTAATCGTCTGCCGGAGGAAGCGGAAGCGCCGGTGATCGCCAAGACCGACGCTGATGCCCGGCCGATCATGTGGGTCACGCTCAGCAGTGACAGCCTGGCGCCACAAGAGCTGACGGATTTCGCCGAACGTTCCCTGGTGGACCGTTTCGCTGTTCTGGGCGGGGTTTCCGAAGTCATCATCGGCGGTGAACGCCGCTATGCCATGCGCGTATGGCTGGATCGTCAGCGCATGGCCGCCAACGATGTCACGGTCACCGATATCTACAACGCTCTGCGTGCCAACAACGTGGAATTGCCGGCCGGCCGTCTGGATTCCGATAGCCGCAGCTTCACCGTTCGCGCCGACAGCCGGCTTGGCTCGGTGGAAGAGTTCAACCGCATGGTGGTGCATCGCCAGGGCAATTATCTGTTGCGGCTGGGGGATGTGGCGCGGGTGGCGCTGGGCGTGGAAAACGACGACACCGTGTTGCGAGCCAACGGCCAGACCGCCATCGGGCTCGGGGTGGTGCGCCAGTCCAAGGCCAATACCGTCACCGTGTCCAACAATGTCCGCGAAGAAATCGAGGCGGTGCGCAATAACCTGCCTGATGACATTCGCCTGGATGTGAATCACGACGAATCGCTGTTTATTCGTGCCTCCATCAAGGAAGTGCTGGTGACGCTGGCGATGAGCGTAACGCTGGTGATTCTGGTGATTTTCGTTTTCCTGGGAAATTTGCGCGCCACGCTGATTCCGGCGGTCACTATCCCGGTGTCCATCGTGGGGGCGTTTATTGGCCTGGGAATTCTCGGATTTTCCATCAATGTGCTGACGTTGTTGGCGCTGATTCTGGCCATCGGCCTGGTGGTGGATGACGCCATTGTCATGCTGGAAAACATCCAGCGGCGCATTGATGAAGGCGAGAGCCGTCTGGTGGCGGCCTTCCTGGGAGCCCGTCAGGTGGCCTTCGCGGTTATCGCCACCACCGCCACTCTGGTGGCGGTATTCGTGCCTATTTCTTTCATGGGCGGGGATGTCGGGCGCCTGTTCGGTGAATTTGGTTTTACCTTGGCGGTGGCGGTGATCATTTCCAGCATAGTGGCGTTGTCCCTGGCCCCCATGCTGTGTTCCCGCTGGCTGCACGCGCATACCCCGGAAGAGGAAAAGCAGGAACAGAGCAACCTGCTCAACCGGGCGCTGAATGGGCTGAACCGGGCTTACGGAACGCGGCTGGGAAAAACCCTGAAGCGACCCGCCCCCGTTGTGGTGATCGCGGTGTTGATTTGCGTGGCGGCGGGGCTGGTCTTCAGCCAGTTATCCCGGGAACTGGCCCCCACGGAAGACCGGGGCGTGTTCATCGTGTCGGCGAATGCCCCGCAGGGATCCAGCACCGCCTATGCCAGTCACCATATCCAGAAAGTGGAAGAAAAACTGCTGCCCCTGATCGAGGATGGGCTGGCGGTTCGGGTGTTATCCATTGTCGGTTTCCGCGGCCAGGTCGAGCGCGGTTTCAGCATCGTGCGGCTGGAGCCCTGGGAGGGGCGGAACCGGAGCCAGCAGGACATCGTTAACGACATCCGTGGCGAAGTCACCACCGTGCCCGGCCTGCGGGTGTTTGCCGTCAACCCGCCGGGGCTGGGGCAGAGCGGCTTCGATCAGGAACTGGAAGTGGTAATCGGAGGACAGGATTACGATTCCGTGGTGGGCTGGAGCGAAACCCTGCGCGCCGCCATGGCCGCCAATCCCAATCTGTTGAGCGTGGACACCGATTACGAGGAAACCCAGCCCCAGGTGGAAGTGGTGATCGACCGGGACCGGGCGGCGGACTTCGGCATTTCCGCCGCCGAAGTGGGCCAGACCCTGCAAGCCATGTTCGCCACCCTGACGGCCTCGACTTATATCGACCGGGGCCGTGAATACGATGTCCTATTGGAAGCGCGGGAGCAGGATGCCCGCATTCCGGACGACATCAACTCGATTTACGTACGCACCGCCAGCGGTGATCTGGTGCCCTTGTCCAGCCTGGTGGAGCTGCGCACCCTGGGGGCGGCGCCGGAACTGAGAAGACTGGACCGTCTGCCGGCGGTAACGCTTTCCGCGAATCTGGCCCCGGGCTATGACCTGGGCCGCGCGTTGGATTTCATCGAGCAGACGGTGCGGGAAACCCTGCCGCTGGAAGCGCGTTTGAGCTACAAAGGCGTTGCCCAGGAATTCACCGAGGCTTCCGCGGCGATTCTGATAACGTTCCTGCTGGCTCTGGTAATCGTCTTCCTGGTGCTGGCGGCGCAATTCGAAAGCTGGATACATCCGCTGATCATCATGCTGACGGTACCGCTGGCGATCGCCGGCGCCATTCTGGCATTGCGTGTGACCGGCAACAGCCTGAATATCTACAGTCAGATCGGCATGGTGATGCTGGTGGGGCTGATGGCCAAGAACGGTATTCTTATCGTCGAATTCGCCAACCAATTGCGCGATCAGGGGCTGGCGGTGCGTGACGCGGTCTATCAAGGCGCGATTCTGCGCTTCCGGCCTGTATTGATGACCGGCATTTCCACCATCTTTGGCGCGGTTCCTCTGGTGCTGGCCAGCGGTGCCGGCGCGGAAAGCCGCATGACCATCGGCGTGGTCATTCTCGGTGGCCTGTTGTTCGCCACCGTTCTGACCCTGTTCATTATTCCGGTGCTTTATCTGTGGCTGGCGCCCTACGCCCGACCGGCGGATGCGGTGGCTCAGCAGCTGGCTTCGGAAATGCAGCAAGAAACCGATCGCTGACCGCATCCTACATCCGATATCTCCAGGCAACCCACATGGATTATCAACTGGTTCGCTCCAAGCGACGCACACTGGCTTTACGAGTGGCGCCTGACGGCCAGATAGAGGTCCGCGCGCCGTTGCGCCTTGGCCGCCGGCATATCGATGACTTCGTGCGTGAACACCAGGATTGGATTCGGCGCCAGCAGGATTATTGGCGCACGCGCCCCCGCCAGCATTGGCGCGACGGCGACACCGTGCTGCACCTGGGGCGGCCGGTTCGTCTCAACCTGGTCGAAGCGGCCAGAACCCGGGTGGGGCTGGAAGACGATATCCTGACCGTGGCGATGCCAAGGCCGGCAACGGAAGAGCTGGTCCGGGAAGCGGTGGAAGCCTGGTGGCGGCGGCTGGCGCGTGATGAATTTCAGCGCAGCATCGAGCGGCAATTTCACTGGTTCGCCGCCCGTGGCCATGGCGTGCCGGTGTTGAGGATCAAGAAAATGCGCACCCGTTGGGGATCCTTGTCCCAGCGGGGGTATATCAATCTGAATCTGGCGCTGATGCGCTATGACCTTGAGGTGATCGACTACGTGGTAATGCACGAACTTTGTCACTTGGAGTACGCCCATCATGGACCGCAATTCCATGCCTTGATGGACAGACGGATGCCGGACTGGCGTCGACGAAAACAACGATTGGATCAATCTTTGCCTGAATAAAAGGAGAAGGCTGTGACTATGGACATCGATACCCTGATCAAGGGGCTGCGGGAAAAAGATCCCCATCAGACCTATTTTCACCAGGCGGCTGGCGGCTTGCTGGAAGGGCTGGGGCCGTTCTTGCGGAACCATCCCCGCTACGCGGATTCGAGCTTGTTCGCTCGGCTGTTCGAGCCGGAGCGCGTCATTATTTTCCGCGTGCCCTGGGTGGATGATCAGGGACAGGTGCGGGTGAACCGAGGTTTCCGTGTGCAAATGAACGGATCCCTTGGCCCTTATAAGGGTGGGTTGCGGTTCCACCCGTCGGTGAACCTGGATGTCCTGCGTTTCCTGGCCCTGGAACAAACCATCAAGAATGCGCTGACCGATCTGCCCCTGGGTTCCGGCAAGGGCGGCGCGGATTTCGATCCGCATGGCCGTTCCGATGGTGAAATCATGCGTTTCTGTCAGGCGTTCATGGCGGAGCTGTTCGACCACATCGGCAGCGACGTGGACGTGCCGGCCGGTGATATTGGCGTCGGCGCCCGGGAGATCGGCTATCTGTTCGGCATGTACCGCAAACTCCACCGCTCCCATGACAGCGGCGCGATCACCGGCAAGTCACCGGTCTTCGGCGGCAGCCTGCTGCGCACCGAGGCCACTGGTTATGGACTGGTTTATTTTCTGCAATACATGCTGCAAGAGCGGGGTGAGGCGCTGGAGGGGCGCCGGGTGGCGGTGTCCGGCGCGGGGAACGTGGCTCGATACGCGGCGGAGAAGGTGCTGATTGAGGGGGGCATCGTCATCAGTCTGTCGGATTCCCGCGGCGCTTTGCACGCCGCCAACGGGCTGACTCGCGAGCACCTGGAAACCCTGGACCGGATCCAGGCCGAGGGCGGCCGGCTGCATCAGTTACCCGATCACCATGCGGGGCTCACCTATCAGGAGGGCATCAAACCGTGGCGGTTCTCCTGCGATATCGCGTTGCCGTGCGCCACTCAGAATGAGCTGAATGAGCAGGACGCTCGTGCTTTGGTGGACAATGGCTGCCGCTGGGTGGTGGAGGGCGCGAACATGCCCACCACCACGGAAGCGGTGTCCTATCTGGTGGGCCACGGTGTCGGCTACGCGCCGGGCAAGGCCGCCAATGCCGGCGGTGTGGCGGTAAGCGGATTGGAAATGAGCCAGAACAGTCTGCGCCACCCCTGGAGTCGGGAAGAAGTGGATCGGCGGCTGCACGACATCATGTCGCGCATTCACCACAAGTGCCTGGAATATGGTGGCCAGGGCGAGCGCCCGGATTATGTTCAGGGCGCCAGTGTGGCGGGTTTCGTGCGGGTGGCGGAAGCGATGTTGCGGCAAGGTGTGGTCTGATTCGCGGGAAAACGGGGCTCGCGCCGCTTGCCGGTACAAGCGGCGCGGAGGCCCTCAGTTTCCGGCCGGTCGCACGGATAGCTTGTCCTGAGCCAATCTTGGCGGGTCCGGAAAATCAATAAGGGCTTCGGCGCCAATGGATCGCAAAAAGGTATCGGCCTGGGAACGGGCCGCCGGCTCCAGACTTTTCAGATGGTCACGGATTCGCTGCACCATCCACAGACTATAGGGGCGCAGGATTCTTTCCCCGCGCCGGCCTTCCAGCTCAAACCCGTGCTTGCCCAGGGTCCGGGGCAGAGGCTCGTCGGGATGCTCCGCCATCCAGGCACTGACCTTGCCGGCGGCGTCCACCAAAGGCGGCAACTGTTCCCGGGCCATACGGCGCAGGATCGGCAGCAGCGTGGCGGGGATGTCATCACCATCGTCCAGAGGTTGCCTCAATCGCTGGGGCTGAAACTGCAGCTCCTCCACCCAGCGTGTCACGTTCGGTGCCCGCCGACGCATTAGCTCACCGGGTGTGGGATCGCGATAGAGATGGGCATAGAGCGGACCGATCAGGCCGAAGTCGGCCATGGTGGCCTGGGCTCCAAGCAGGGCTGGTGACGAGGCGAAATGGGCATCCAACTCCGCCAGCAGGGCTTCGTAGGCAGTTTCCACCGCGTCCATCATGTCCGGTGTGGCGCCCAACAGTGACGCGGCGTTGGAGAAAGGCACGGCCAGCTTGCCGCCAATCTTGAACTGCTCTTCGGCGGACGCCTGAGGCGCATTGAGGGCGCCGAATTCGCCCATTGCCCATTCGCGATCATAGTGCCAACGGTAGTGCATGGCGGGGATCACCAGCCATTCATCCCCGTAGGTTTCCAGCATCAGTGCGACCAGCTTGCGAATCGGGGTGGCGGGATAGACGGAAGGCGGGCCGTTGGCGCGATCCCGGTCCAGGGTATCGATGATCACAGTGGTGTCTTGCAGGATCTCGCCGCTTTGGGTGCGCAGTACCGGAATCACTGGTACGCCCACGGAGGGGAGAATCACCTGTCTGTAAACGTCGGCACTGGCGATCACTTCCTCGAACGGAAGATCCGCCCAGCGCAGGTAGGCGCGGACTTTGCCAGTGAAGTAGCTGACTTCACCGCCATACAGGGTAATCGTCATGGTCTCTGCCTGGCTTTGTCGATTGTCGTCGTAATACAGGGAGACGTGGCGAGGCCGTCAAGTTGCCGCGGCGGACAGGTTGTCCGGAGCAAAGGGGAGATTGGGAGATAAAAAAGAAGAATCCGACGGTCCGGCTTTCGCCGTCGCCCTGAGTCCTTAATATGAAAACCCCGCGCGAGGCGGGGCTTTCCAGCGTACTAAGAAGCCTTAGCCGGCTTCTACGTTAGCTGCCTGCGGGCCTTTCGGGCCCTGCTGGATATCGAAGGAAACTTTCTGACCTTCAGCCAGGGTACGGAACCCGGAGCCTTGGATCGCGCTGAAGTGAACGAATACGTCCGCACCACCGTCGTCCTGGGAGATGAAACCGAACCCCTTGGACTCGTTGAACCATTTAACGGTACCAGTAGCCATGTGAATCTATACCTCAAAACTTTACATAGGGTTTTGCTTGCAAACCGGAGGAGGGTGTTCGGAGACTTCTCAGCTTCGCGCGGGGGAAGGCAACTACCAAAACAAACCACCACTGCCTGAATCTGCAGCACTTCCGACTCTACTCCCCTTTTCTAGCCGGCACCACCGATTTTTTTGTAACCGTGGCTCGTGGCGGGAATATGGTCCGCAATCGGGGCCGGGCCGGTTTCTATTTGAAACCGGCGGCGATCTCCAGTTCCCGTACCGAATTTTCCAGATAATCCAGCAGGCGCTGCATGGAGGGCAGGGTCCGGCGGCAGGCGATCAGGCCGAATTCCAGCTGATCCTGATAGCTGGTCAGGGTGATATTGAGGGCGATCCGATCCAGTACCACCGATACCGGGTACATGCCGCGCAAGCGGGCGCCATTCCAATACAACGGCTCCCGCGGTCCGGGGACATTGGAGATAATCACATTGAAAGCGCGCCATTTTGGTGCAAGCCCGGTGAGCAGGTTGAGACCGGTGGGGGTCATGCTCAGGGCGGTGAAATTGAGAATTTCCTCCGGGCTCATTTGGGCAAAGCGCCGTTTGGCGTCTTTCACCGAGGCCTGGACGATACGCAGGCGGTTGGCCGGATCACACACATGGGTGCCGAGATTGGCCAGAATCAGGGCAATCTGATTGCCGCCGGCGCTGTCATCCTTGCGCAGGGAGAGTGGCACCATGGCGATCAGCGGCTGGTCCGGCAGGGCGTTCTGGCCGATCAGATATTCACGCAGTGCATGGCCGCACATGCTCAATACCAGATCGTTGATGGTGCAGTTGAAAGTACCGGCCAGCTTGCGCAGACGAGGCAGGGCAAAACTTTGCGCGGCGAAACGACGGGAGCCGGTGATGCACTGGTTCAGCATGGTATCCGGCGCCTGGAAGATGGACACGTAGTTCGGGTCGGTCTTGGCTTTCTGGCTGACCTTATACAGTTCCCGCGCCAGCGCCGGCACCGTGGCCACCTGCTTGCTCACGCCGGCGGTCAGGCGCGCCAGACTGCTCATGGCGTCCACCGGATTGCTGGGCAGAGAGCGTTGTTTTTTCTCGGGTTTATAGGCCCACACTGGCGGCAGGTCCCGCTCATGCGGATCCTTGGACAGCGCCCGCATGCCCATGCGCATGGCGGAGATACCGTCGACCACGGAATGGTGCACCTTGGTGTAGAGGGCAAACTGGCGTCCGCGAATCCCTTCGATCAGATGGGCCTCCCACAGTGGCCGTTCCCGGTCCAGCAGGTTGGAGTGTTCGGCGGACACCAGTGACAACAGTTCACGAATTCGGCCCGGTTTGGGCAGCGCCTCGTGGCGGAAGTGGTGATCGATGTCGAACTGCTTGTCCTCGGTCCAGAAATACTGGCCGAAACGGCGGGTCAGACGCTGATTGAACGGGGGCTCGGGACAGCAATAGTCGCGGATCGACTGGGCCAGTTCGCTGACGTACTTGGGCCCGGCATCCTCGGGAAACGAGAACAACTGCAACCCGGCCACATGCATGGGTTGCTGGCGCTTTTCCAGCCACAGAAAGAGCTGGTCCACGGGACTCAGTGATTTCATGCCATCCCCTTTGTTATGCGGTTAACGCTTATCTGCCTGGCAATAGTTGATAGTGCCCTAAAATCCAGACCCGGCGCGATCAAAGATCGAGCCGGTCGGGCACGCCCTATCATGACACCCCATACTGGCGGTGTGATCCGTTCTCTGCACCCTCACTCTCTGTACTAAAAAGGTGCAATATTCCTGCCATCTTCATGCCACCGAACGGTCACACCCATAAGCCAGCCTGGGGCAAAAATTTTGGGAGTCTGGAATGACGCGCCTTTCATTGATCCTTGCCTGCGCCCTGGTGGGACCGCTCGCCCACGGGGATGTGCTGATCAGCGAGTACGTCGAGGGCGGTGGATACAATAAAGCCCTGGAGCTATACAACAATGGCGGCAGCGCCGTCAGCCTGGATGGCTATCGTCTTGAACTGTATTCCAATGGTGGTGTTACGGCCTCGCGCTCCCAAACGCTGGAGGGGGTGCTGGAAGCCGGGGAAGTCCTGGTCATCATCACTGATGATTCCAGAGCCGACAGCGAGTTGATCAGTAAAGGCGATCTACCCAGCGACACCATCAACCACAACGGTGACGACGCCTACGTACTGTTCAACGGCGATGTCGTGGTGGACAGCTTCGGCCGGGTCGGCGAGGACCCCGGAGACGCCTGGACCAACGGCGACGTCACCACCAAGGACCGTACCCTGCGGCGCATGGCAACCGTGGCCAGCGGAGACACTGTCATTGATGACGCCTTCGATCCCGCGGAGCAATGGATCGTGTTCGACAAGGACGACTTCAGCGGTCTGGGCCTGCCCGGAGAAGAGGGAACGGAAGAAGAAGAACCTCCGATGGTGGAACTGGGCAGCTGCGGTGATCCCGCCACCCTGATCTCGCAAATCCAGGGGGAGGGAGACGCCTCCCCGCTGGCCGGCGAGGCCCATGTGGTGGAAGCGGTGGTCACTGCGGTCTTCCCGGACCTCAGCGGCTTCTTCGTGATCGAGGACAACGGCGACCGGGATGGGGATGAGCTGACCTCCGAAGGCCTGTTCGTCTATACCGGTAACAAAGAGGTTTCGGTGCAGTCGGGCAATCAGATCCGCGTTAGTGGCGCCATCAGTGAGTACTACGGTCAGACACAGATTGCCTGGAACGAGGGTGCAGTGTGCGCCGATCAGGTGGAAGTGACGCCGGCGACACTGACCCTGCCGTTGACCGCGCCGGATCAGCTGGAAGCCCTGGAAGGCATGTGGGTGGTGAGCGATCAAACCCTGACGGTGAGTGAAGTCTATGATCTGGCCCGCTACGGCTCGGTGATGCTCAGCCACGGTCGCCGCATGATTCCCACCCACGCGGCCGAACCCGGAGAAGCCGCGGACGCCGTGGCCGAAATCAACGCCCTCAACCGGATCCTGCTGGACGATGGCAGCAATGACGAGAATCCCGCTACGGTGATTTATCCCGAAGGTGGCCTGTCCGCCACCAATACCTTGCGGGTCGGGGACACCGTTACCGGATTGGAAGGCATTGTCAGCTACGGCTTCAATGACTGGCGCATCCAGCCGGTATCGGTACAGATCGAAGCCGCCAATCCGCGCCCGCAAGCGCCTGCCCGCACCGCCGGCAGCAACCTGCGGGTGGCGGCGTTCAACGTACTGAACTTCTTCAACGGTGACGGTAATGGCGGCGGGTTTGATGATCCAGACTACCGGGGCGCCAACAATCCGGCCGAATTCGAACGGCAAAAAGCGAAAATTCTCACCGCCCTGTCGCAACTGGATGCTGACGTCATCGGCCTGATGGAAATCGAGAACGACGGCTACGGTAACGACTCCGCCATCGCCGAACTGACCGAGGCTTTGGGAACGTCCTGGGCCTTTGTTGACCCGGGGCTGGAGCGGCTGGGCACCGACGTCATCGCCGTTGGTTTGCTCTACCGCACCGATGTGGTGGAGCCGGTGGGCCAGCCGGCCACGCTCGAAGGCGGGCCTTTCACCGATAAAAGCCGGCAACCGCTGGCGATGAGCTTCCGTCATCTCAACAGCGGGGAAGTGGTCACGGTGTCGGTGAACCACCTCAAGTCCAAGGGCAGCTGTCCCAAAGCAGAGGACAACGACGATGCCAACGCGGAACACGGCCAGGGTTGCTGGAACCCGCTGCGCACCGAGTCCGCGCGGATGCTTGCTGACTGGTTGGCGAACAACCCCACCGGCCTGGAGGAAGCCGCCGCCGGTACCCTGATCATTGGTGACCTCAATGCCTACGCCAAGGAAGATCCGATCCGTGCACTGGAAGAGACGGGCTACCAGAATCTGCTGGCCCGCTTTAACGGCGATGACGCCTATAGTTATGTATATAAGGGCGAAACAGGTTATCTGGACCACGCACTGGCGGACGCGGGACTGGAGAGCGCGATCCTGGACGCTGGTGAATGGCACATCAACGCCGACGAGCCCCGCGCCCTGGATTACAACACCGAATATAAGAGCGAAGGGCAGATCGACAGCTTCTACGCCACCGACGCCTACCGCGCCAGCGACCATGACCCGGTGTGGGTGGACCTGGCCCTGGATGGTGGTGAGGAGCCCCAGCCGGAACCCGAGCCCGGCGATGAGGATGATTCCGGCAGCTCAGGCGGCGGTGCCCTCGGTGGCCTGATCACCCTGGCGTTGCTGGCTGGCCTGCGCCGCCGGATTCACCGTTAGGTGACGCCGGCACGGGTTGGTTTACAGCGTTCGCCGAGACACCAATAATCCGGCATGTTGCCATGTCGGATTATTGGGAATCCGCGCTTCATGGGGAATTCGCTGTATGCCTAAGGGACCGTTCGCGGCGGTGTTGTTCGATCTGGACGGGACCTTGGTGGATACCCGGCTGGATTTCGCCGCTTTGCGGCTGGAACTGGGGTTTCCTGAAGGCATTGGTGTGCTTGAGCACCTGGCGACCCTGGAAGACCCGGAGCAGGCAGCTTGGGCGAGTACGGTGATTGATCGCCATGAAATGGAAGGGGCGGCGGCGGCCACCTGGATCGACGGCGCCAAACACGTTCTGGAGACGCTCCATCGGAAGGGCGTGCCCACGGGTATCCTCACCCGTAACAGCCGGGCGGCGGTGGCACGGACCAATGCCGTGCTGGGGTTGCCGGTGGACCTGATCCTGACCCGCGAGGATTGTGCTCCGAAGCCACATCCCGAAGGTTTGCTGTTGATCGCTGATCAACTCGGATTGCGGCCGGCCGCCACGGTGTATGTCGGGGACTTCGTCTTTGATCTCCAGGCCGCCCGTAATGCCGGTATGGCATCGGGATTGTTGCGCAATGGGAAGAATCGACATTTCCAGGACCAGGCGGATCTGGTGCTGGATCACCTTGGCGAGGTACTGGACTGGCTGTAATCCGGCAATGGCGCAAACCGCGAACAACGCCGGATTGAAAGATCATCGCGGCTCTTTCCTATATGCGGAGGACCGCTCCCACGGGGACAGCACCAGTCCCCCGTGGGAGCGGTCGATCGACCGCGATTAGTGGTGTGAGAACGCTTACTCGTAGTCGAACGAGAAGTGCTCCGCGCTCATCTGCATGGTGCTGCGAGTGGGTTTGAGCGCCGCGTCGGCATGGCCTTTGGCGGCGGGCAGCAGGCGATCGAAATAGAACTCCGCGGTGGCCAGCTTCGCCTTGTAGAACTCCGCCGGCTCATTACCTCCGTTCTCCAGCTTGTCGCGGGCGGTGGCGGCCTGCAGGGCCCAGAAGTACGCCATCATGGCGTAGCCCGAGTACATCAGGTAGTCATAACTGGCGGTGGAGACGATGTCCCGGTCCTTGGTGGCGGCCAGCATGATGCGGGTGGTCAGATAGTTCCATTCGGCGGCGATTTTCAGCAGCTTCCAGGCGTAGGGGCGCAGTTTGGCGTCCTTGAGGTGCTGCCGCCCGAAGTCCACCAGGTTCTTGGAGAAGCTGCGCACACATTTGCCGCGGCTGGTCAGCAGCACTTTGCGGCCAAGCAGATCCAGTGCCTGGATGCCGGTGGTGCCTTCGTACAAGGTGGAGATGCGCGCGTCCCGGGCGATCTGCTCGATGCCATGTTCCTTGATATAGCCGTGGCCGCCGAATACCTGCATGGCTTCGTTGGCGGCTTCCAGGCCTTTTTCAGTGAGGAAGCCTTTCAGGATCGGGGTGAGAAAGCCCAATTCGCTGTCCCACTTGTCGTACTTCTTCTGATCGTTTTCCAGCATGCCGGCGATCATATGGTCCGCGTACATGGCGGTGAAGTACGCCATGGCGCGGCCGCCTTCGGCATAGGCTTTCTGCTTGAGCAGCATGCGGCGCACGTCGCCATGATGAATCAGAGCATCGGCTACCTGTTCCGGGTCTTTTTTACCGGACAGGGCGCGCATGGAGCGACGTTCCTTGGCGTAGGGCAGGGAGGCCTGATAGGCGCGTTCGGCGTGGGCCACACCTTGAATCGCGGTGCCGACACGGGCGCTGTTCATGAAGGTGAACATGCACTCCAGGCCCTGATTGGGCGGGCCGATCAGGAACCCGGTGGCCTGGTCGAAGTTCATCACGCAGGTGGCGGAGGCCTTGATACCCATTTTCTTCTCCAGGGCACCACAGCTCACGCCGTTGTCCTCGCCGATCTGGCCCGGCAGATACTTGGGTACGATGAACAGCGAAATACCCTTGGTGCCGGCGGGGGCGTCCGGCAGGCGCGCCAGTACGATGTGGACGATGTTCTCGGTGAGATCGTGGTCACCGGAGGAGATGAAAATCTTGGTGCCGGTGATCTTGTAGGAACCGTCTTCCCGGGGCTCGGCCTTGGTTTTCACTTGCCCCAGGTCGGTGCCGCATTGCGGCTCGGTCAGGCACATGGTGCCGGCCCAGGTGCCTTCGGTCAGCTTGGTCAGATAGGTTTCTTTCTGCTCGTCGGTACCGTGCATCTGGATAGTGTTCATCGCCCCCAGGGACAGGCCCGGGTACATGGCGAAGGACCAGTTGGCGGTGCCGAGCATTTCATGCTTGATCAGGCCCAGGGACATGGGCAGGCCCTGGCCGCCGTACTCCACCGGATGGCTCAGGCCTTGCCAGCCTCCAGCGACGAATTCGCGATAAGCCTCGGGGTAGCCTTTGGGGGTGAACACCTGCCCGTTCTCGAGGCGGCAACCTTCCTCATCGCCGCTCTGATACAGCGGGGCAACGGTGTTCTCGCACAGCTTGGCCATCTCCGACAGGATCGCTTCCACCATGTCCGGGGTGGCTTCTTCCCCGTTGGGCAGCGTCTTGTAGTGGCTTTCGAAATCAAACACTTCATTCATCAAAAAGCGCGTATCGCGCAGGGGAGCCTTGTAACTCGGCATAAACACACCTTCGGTTGGCAAACGGGCCGGATGCCGCATTGTTGGCGAACAGTCGTTGACAGACATTGACGGGAAGGCGTGTGAGGGGCGGCTTTAGGGTAAATAGGTGAGGAGTCTTGAGGGAACGTTTATGCACCAAATCGCGGAAAGAGGTAGCTACAAGGCCGCTGTGGGAGCTTGCCCGCAAGCGAATTTTTTCGGAGTTCAGCCCGATTCGCTTGCAGGGCAAGCTCCTTGTATGTTGCCCCGGAAGATATTGATAGGGTTTCACACGGTTACCGGGGAGGCCGTTCGCTCCTGGAAGCAGCGTGGTCTGACTTCGTCTGTAGAGCGGCTCCCCGCCTCATTGCTCACTCCGAAGGGTATCCCGAAGCCCACCAAGGGACTTCGTATCCACAAGGTCGGTAGTGGCAAGCAGTGCGAGGTCGGGGAACCGGTGCCCATTGTCTCTAATCAATGACCTGGAGTGAAGTGACGTGCCGGTTAACGTGGGTTTGGATATCAGTGCTTACAGCGTGGATGTGGTGATTCGGCAAGGCGACAAGGCCTCTCAGCCCAAGCAGTACAAACAGACCGTGGAGGGGCACGCCGCTCTGATCTCACAACTGAAGAAGGCCAAGCCCACGCTGATCGTGATGGAAGCCACGGGCATCTATTATTTTGATTTGGCGGTGGCCCTGGCCGATGCGGGCCTGCCCGTCGCGGTGATCAACCCCAAGAGTTTCCGCCATTTCGCTGAGTTGAAGCTGCAGACCAGTAAATCCGACGGCATCGATGCGGATCTGTTGGCCGAGTATGGCCAACGTATGGCCCCGGCGCTGTGGACGCCACCGGATCAGCAGCACCAGGCGCTGAGAAGCCTGGGGCGGCAGATCAATCGGCTGGTGGGCAGCCGGGCTCAGGCTAAGAACCGGTTGCACGCTCTGAAGGCCACTCGCTCCACGCCGGCCCTTCTGATTGAGGATGAGCAGGAGGGGATCACCACCCTGGAGAGGCGTATTGAGCGGCTTCGCCAGGCCGCCCTGGATCTGATGGCCGAGGCGCCTATGCTGCAACGTCAGTATGAGCACCTTCTGGCGGCCAAGGGCGTTGGAGAAGCGACGGCCTTGTCGGTTCTGGCGGAGTTGTGTGTGCTGCCGCGGGATCTGAAGTCCAGTCAGGTCAGTCGGCATGCGGGGTTGGATGTGCGTCAGCACCAGTCTGGAACCAGTGTGAACCGGCCTGGACGAATCAGTAAGGCGGGCAATGTTTACCTACGCTCCGCCTTGTATATGCCGGCGCTATCGGCGGTGCGCTACGATCCCAACGCCAAAGCGTTCTATGAGGCTCTGGTGGCCCGGGGCAAGAAGAAGATCCAGGCTCTGGTGGCGGTGATGCGGAAATACCTCACTGGCCTATGGGCGTGTTTGAAGACCGATACCCCATTCGATTCATCGCGTTTATTTCGGCCCCAAGGGCTTTAAAACGCTTGAAATTGAACAGGGTATCTACAGAGCCTTCGTAGACCCCCCTGAGGGAAGCTGGCCGGAGCGGATCAGTCGTGCTTTCCCTTCCAGCTGTACATGGAAGTGGAAACGCCGGTGTATTTGGCTACCTGATCCCAGAGGCGGCGCGGCAGCACGCCTTTGAGCAGCTCCACGGAACGGGCCATGGGCGGCTCGATCACGAAGGGCTCACCGGCGGCGATGCCCTTGAGAATGCTGGAGACCACCTTGTCCGGTGTCAGCATGGGGGAGAACAATGGGGTTTTTACCCCTTTGAACATACCCGTGGCGATGTAACTGGGGCAGACCGTGGTGACTTTCACATTACGCAGGCCGCGTTCGGCCAGTTCCAGGCGTAACGATTCGGAGAAACCCACCACCGCCCATTTGCTGGCGGCATAGCTGCTGCCGTAGGGCAGGCCGATGAAGGCGGAGGCGCTGGCGATATTCACCAGATGGCCGCGCCGTGCCTGTATCAGATCGTCAAGAAAGGCATGGGTGCAAGCCATCAGGCCTTCGCTGTTGACCTTGAAGGTCTGCAAATGCTGATCCAGGGAAACTTTCTCGAATTCGCCGCCGAACACCACGCCAGCATTGTTGATCAGCATGGTCAGCGGCCCGACTTCCTCATGGATCTTGTCGCGCAAGGTGGTGATCGAGCTGATCTTCCCCACATCCAGGGTATAGGCGTGGGCGGTGCCGCCAGCGTTGGCGATATGTTTCACCACCTCGCGGGCGGCGTCGATGCGGCGGGCGGTGACGATCACCTCCGCCCCACGGCCGGCCATCCGTTCCGCCATCAGCCGGCCAATGCCGGCCCCGGCGCCGGTGATCAAAATCCGGTGTCCAGAAAATCGCATCGAATCCCTCCTGGGCTTTTGCTCGCTTGAACGCAAAACAGGGCCTGCGATCCCTGATTTTTACAGTGAATTATTGCGGCAGTTTGATGCCCGCCATGATCACCCGCCCTTTTTCCACGGTGCGGGCGCGCAATCTCAGGCCGCCCAGTTTAAGGGTGTCGCCCACCACGGCATGTTGGCCGAAACGATCCTCGAAGGCCGCTTCCACGGTCATGCCTTTCAGGCGCTCCTCCAGCTCATGGATACCGTATACCGCCACCAACTGATCCACCGGTACGCTGCCGCGCACGATGAAGTCGCCGAAATAGCGTCTTTCCGCCACGGTGATCTTGTGGCACATGTCCGACAGATAGTCCTGTTCACTCAGCGGCGCCAGCCAACTGACCATGTCCCCGGCCTCGATTTGCGGATCCTCGGACAGATTGAGGAAAGCCTTGTCCCGAATGATCAGCACCGGGGTGATACGCTGGGTGGTGATGGTGCCAAGCCGCTGGCCCTGGGCTTTGGCGCCTTCTTCCACCTCGAATTGCATCAGATAGCGGTTGGCGGAATGCGCCATGGGCACCATCTGCTTCGGCGCCGCTGTCGCTGGTACCGAGACTTTCAACAATCGTGCCATGTAGCGCAGGCTGGCCCCCTGGGCCAGCAGCGAGATCAAAACCACCACCAGGGTGATATCAAACAGCAGGCGGGTCTCGCCCACACCGGCCAACAGCGGGAACACCGCCAGGACAATGGGCACCGCCCCGCGCAGACCGGTCCAGGCGATGAACAGCTTTTCGCGCCAGGTGAAAATAAAGGGAATCAGGCTCACCCACACCGCCGCCGGCCGCGCCACCAGCATCAGGAACAGGGCCACCAGCAACGCGGGCAGCAGATGCTGGCCCAGCTCCGACGGTGTGATCAGCAGGCCCAGCATCAAGAACATGCCGGACTGGGCAAGCCAGGCCATGCTGTCCATGGAACGCAACACGTTGTCCCCGGTGCCGCCGCGGCGGTTACCGGCGACCAGGCCGGTCAGATAGATCGCCAGGAAGCCGCTGCCGCCGGCAAGATTGGTGAGGGCGAATACCATGGCGCCGCCGCTGCACAGTAATAAGGCGTGCAGGCCTTCGTTGCTGCGCACCCGCAACAGGATTTCACTGAGCACCGCGCCCAGCCCCAGGCCGATGATCGCCCCCAGGCCAAACTGCTGGATCAGGGTCAGGATCATGCCGAAGCCGAAGGCGGCGTCCGGCTCCACCAGCACGCCGACCAGCATCAGGGTGATGAAGATCGCCATCGGGTCGTTGAGACCGGATTCGATTTCCAGAGTGCTGGCCACCCGCTCATTGATATTGACCCCGGCGCCCTTGATCACGCTGAATACCGCCGCCGCGTCGGTTGAGCCGATAATGCCGCCCAGCAGCAGCCCCAGGCGCCAGTCCACGCCCATCAGCCAGGTGGTGAAGGCGCCGACCAGGGCGGCGGAGATGGCCACGCCCAGGCTGGCCAGGGACAGCGCCGGCTTCAGGGCCAGACGAAAGGTGTCCATACGGGTGCGCAGGCCGCCATCCATGAGGATGACCGCCAGGGCGATGTTACTGATGACGTAAGCGGTGGAAAGATCGTCGAATTCAATACCGCCGATGCCGTCCTCACCGGCGGCCATCCCCACCAGCAGGAACATCAACAGGGACGGTACGCCGATGCGGGTGCTCAGGGAGCCCAAAAGCAGCCCGATGAACATCAATCCGGTGCCGATCAGCAGAAACAGATTCAACGAATCCAAATGCACTCCTGGAATATCGGGGGGAGGATAAAGACAAGGATTATCATAAGAGCCTGTTTATGATCTATACACCACCGCGCCGGAGTTCATTTTTTCGTCAGGTCGTGATTCCGATTGTGCGGTGTAGTCATTCTACACGAACAAGCGTAATCGCGGCCTGGCGGCCTCTTCACCCGAAGAAAGTGGGACCCGGCCCTTCGGGTTGCGCTGAAAAAGACGCCATGCTGCGTTGTGGCCTTTGCCCTTGGCCCACCAAGGCGTTCAGCCCACGTCTGGCCTGGCGTCTTTTCCAGCGGCAACGCGGCGGCGTATAGATCATAAACAGGCTCTAAGACCGCCGGGCCTTTCTTTTAATTCCCATGGCACTATACTAGCGCGCCCGGACTGATCATATTTTGCACAGCCCTGATCGGGTACAGCACTCTGAGCGAGATATTTCCATGGATTTTCCCCAGCGATTTGGCGTGATCGTGATTGGCGGTGGCCACGCCGGCACCGAAGCAGCCCTGGCGGCGGCGCGCATGGGCGTGGAAACCCTTTTGCTCACCCATAATATCGAGACTCTGGGTCAGATGAGTTGCAATCCGGCCATTGGCGGCATCGGCAAGAGCCATCTGGTGCGGGAAATCGATGCCCTGGGCGGGGCCATGGCCCGCGCCACCGATCAGGCCGGCATCCAGTTCCGGGTGCTTAATGCCCGCAAGGGGCCGGCGGTGCGCGCCACTCGGGCCCAGGCCGATCGCATCCTTTATAAAGCCGCTATCCGCCATGCTCTGGAGAATCAGCCGCATCTCACACTGTTCCAGCAGGCCGCCGATGATCTGATCGTCGAGCAAGGCCGCTGTGTGGGCGTGGTGACCAACATGGGATTGCGTTTCCACGCCGATGCCGTGGTGCTGACCGCGGGGACTTTTCTCGGCGGGGTCATCCATGTGGGGATGGAAAACCATCAGGGCGGCCGGGCCGGAGATCAGCCCTCCAATGCTCTGGCCCGCCGGCTGCGTGAGCTGCCGTTCCGTGTCGACCGGCTGAAAACCGGCACGCCGCCGCGTATTGACGGCAGAAGCGTGGACTTCTCCGTGATGGAGGAACAGTGGGGTGACAGCCCGACACCGGTAATGAGCTACCTGGGCAGGGTGGAGGACCATCCGCGCCAGGTGTGTTGTCATGTCACCCATACCAACGAGCGCACCCACGAGATCATTCGTTCCGGCTTTGATCGCAGCCCGATGTTCGCCGGCGTTATCGAAGGCGTGGGGCCGCGCTATTGCCCGTCCGTGGAAGACAAGGTCAATCGCTATCCGGACAAGACCAGCCACCAGGTGTTCGTGGAGCCGGAAGGGCTGAACACCCATGAGCTGTACCCCAACGGCATTTCCACCAGTTTGCCGTTCGATATCCAGCTGGCGGCGGTACGTTCCATCCGCGGGTTCGAGAACGCCCACATCACCCGGCCGGGCTACGCCATTGAGTACGATTTCTTCAATCCCCAGGATCTTAAGCACAGCCTGGAGACCAAGCACATGCCGGGGTTGTTCTTCGCCGGCCAGATCAATGGCACCACCGGGTATGAAGAAGCCGGCGCCCAGGGCTTGCTGGCGGGGCTGAACGCGGCCCTGATGAGCCAGGAGAAAGCGCCGTGGACGCCGCGCCGGGACGAAGCCTACCTGGGCGTACTGGTGGACGATCTGATCACCATGGGCACCCGCGAGCCGTACCGTATGTTCACCAGCCGCGCCGAATACCGCCTGTTACTGCGTGAGGATAACGCCGACCTGCGTTTGACCGGGAAAGGCCGCGAGCTGGGGCTGGTGGACGATGAGCGCTGGGCCGCCTACAACGAAAAGCGTGAGGGGATGGCGCGCGAACAAGCGCGCCTGAGCGCTACCTGGGTGCGCCCCGGAACGGCGGCGGCGGACAGCATCAATGCCCTGGTGGATAAGCCGCTGCCCCACGAGTACAACCTGCTGGATCTGCTCAAGCGCCCGGAAATCGACTACCACGCCCTGATCGGGGCGATGGGGCTGGAACCGGAGACCCCGCCGGTGGTGGAGCAGATGGAAATCCTCGCCAAATACGCGGGTTACATCGACCGTCAGGAAGCGGAGATAGCCCGGCTGCGCGCCGCCGAGCATCAGCGTTTGCCGGCGGACTTCGACTTCGGCCAGGTGCAGGGGTTGTCCAATGAGGTCAAGCAGAAGCTCGCCGAGGTTCGCCCGGAAACCATCGGCCAGGCCGGCCGTATTCCCGGCGTGACGCCGGCGGCCATTTCCCTGTTGTTGATCTACCTGAAAAAGCACCAGCACCGGGCGGCCCGCCAGGCATGACCGAAGATCAACAGCGGCTGGCGCGGGGGCTGGCCGAACTGAATATCGACCTGGACCGGGAGCAACAGGAGCGCCTGTTGCTCTATCGGGATCTGCTGGTGCGCTGGAATCGTGCCTACAATCTTACCGCCGTGCGCGATCCAGCGGAGATGGTCACTCGCCACCTGCTCGATTCCCTGGCAGTGTTGCCCCATGTAGAACCGGTGGACACCCTGGATGTGGGCACCGGTGCCGGGCTGCCCGGTATCCCTCTGGCCCTGGCCCGTCCGGACCAGTCCTTCGTGCTGCTGGACAGCAATGGCAAGAAACTCCGTTTCATCCGTCAGGCGCGACGGGAGCTGGGTTTGCATAACGTGGAGGTTGTGCACGCCCGCGTGGAACAGTACCGTAAGGCTCCATCACAGATTATCAGCCGCGCTTTCGCCGCCTTGCCGGACATGTTGGAGTTACTCGGACCCCTGATGCAGGGCGATGTCCGGTTATTGGCGATGAAAGCCGCCGCCGCCGATCAGGAGATGGCAGCCCTGCCAGCCTGCTGGCGGGTGCAACGCGAAACCCTGAGCGTGCCCGGTTTGGCGGAATCAAGGGTGTTGTTGATCGTGCGTCGCCAATGACGCGCGTCGCCAATGAGAGGGAGCGTCGTGACCACCGTTTTTGCCATTGCCAACCAAAAGGGCGGGGTCGGCAAGACCACCAGTAGCGTCAATCTGGCGGCGTCGTTGGCGGCTACCCGCAAGAAGGTGCTGCTGGTGGATATCGACCCGCAGGGGAACGCCACCAGTGGCGCCGGCGTCGACAAGCACGAACCGGAATACACCATATTGGACGTGCTGCTCGGCGAAGCTGATATGGCCGAGGCCATCGTGATCACGCCGGAAGAGTCCGGCTTCGATCTGGTGGCCGCCAACGGTGATCTGACCGCCGCGGAAGTGCAGTTGCTGGAACTGGACAGCAAGGAGTACCGGCTGCGCGACGCGCTGGTCGGAATCCGTGACCGCTATGACTACATCATTATCGACTGCCCGCCGTCGCTGAACATGCTGACCGTGAATTCCCTGGCGGCGGCGGACTCCGTTATCGTGCCGATCCAGTGTGAGTACTATGCGCTGGAGGGGCTGACCTCGTTGATGAACACCATCGAGAAGATCCGCTCGGTACTGAATCCGAAGCTGCATATAGGCGGCCTGTTGCGGACCATGTATGACCCGCGCAACAGCCTTTCCAACGACGTTTCCAATCAGCTGATCAGTCACTTTGGTGACAAGGTCTATCGCACCATCATTCCACGCAATGTGCGTTTGGCGGAGGCGCCCAGCCACGGCGCGCCGGTGATCACCTATGACCCCAAATCCCGGGGTGCGGTAAGCTATCTGGCGCTGGCCGGTGAAATCCTGCGGCGCGAGCAGACGGTGGCATCGACGGCACCCTCCCAGCAGCCCCCCGAGACGCCGTGAAGGCAGTGACGTCGGGCGATAATCTCCGGTGGCGCAGCGCCACCGCAACCGAACATGAGCGAGTTTGAATCATGGCGGCAAAGCGTAAACGCGGTCTCAGCAAAGGACTCGATGCCCTGCTCAGCACCAGTGCGAGCTATCAGCAACATCAGGAAGAAGTCGCCGTCGGCGCCGCGGCCAGCCCGGCTGAGCCTGCTCAGGAACAACGTCCGCCCCGGGATGGGGAGCTGCGCCATCTGCCGGTGGAGTTCATGCAGCGAGGCCGTTACCAGCCGCGCAAGGACATGTCCGCCGACGCTCTCGAGGAATTGGCGGAGTCGATCCGGGCTCAGGGCGTGATGCAGCCTATCGTGGTGCGTCCACTAAGCGAGAATCGTTACGAAATCATCGCCGGTGAGCGCCGCTGGCGTGCCGCGCAAATGGCGGAACTGGACTCCATTCCCGCGGTGATCCGTGAGGTGCCGGATGAAGCCGCCATCGCCATGTCGCTGATCGAGAACATCCAGCGTGAAAACCTCAATCCGATGGAAGAGGCGCTGGCGTTGTCACGGCTCAAGGATGAGTTTGGCCTGACCCACCAGCAAGTGGCGGATGCCGTGGGGAAATCCCGTGCCATGGTTACCAATCTGCTGCGTCTGATGACGCTGGAAGCGGATGTGAAGAAGCTGCTTGAGCACGGTGACCTGGAAATGGGGCACGCCCGGGCGCTGCTGGCGCTCGGAGGAGACAAGCAGGTGGAAGCGGCCCGCGTGGTGGTGGCCAAAGGGCTTTCGGTGCGCCAAACCGAAGTGCTGGTAAGGGAATTCGAGAAACAGAAGCCGGCCAAACCGGCGCCGAAAAGGGAAGATCCCAATGTCCGCTCTCTGATCACCGATCTGTCCGACCGTCTCGGTGCGCCGGTGCAAATCCAGCAGGGCTCGGGAGGAAAAGGCAAGCTGGTGATCAGCTACAACAATCTGGACGAACTTGACGGGATCTTGTCCCACATCAAGTAACTTGACGTTTGGTTGAAAAAGGAGGACGCTTTGCAAGTCCTGGGTGGATACGAATAAAGCCTATTTGTATACGAAAGAGCAACCGTCTGTTTTTTGGGCTCTTTTTTATCAAATTGGGCCAAACTATCGCGCTCAGCCGGTTGATACCGGATAACCTTCCCCATATACTTCCCGCGCCAAGATCAGGGGGTACCCGCGACCTTCGCCTGGTGAATCGCATTTTTCACCAGTAGCCAAACACGGGAGCACGGTGACCAGTTTCGACTTACGAGCCCGCAGAACACTGTTCTGGGGTTTGATGCGCGCCCAAATCATCACTTTGGTGATTGTCGCCATACTGACCACGGTGCTGGCGGATGCCACCGCGGGCTTGTTTGCAGCCTGGGGCTCGGCCATCAGCCTGATCGCATACGCCTGGGGTGGCTACCAGGTATGGCTTCATCCGGGCAATATCAAGCCCGACCGTATGGCGGGTGCCGCCATCCGGGGCGAAGCCGGAAAAGTTTTGATAATGCTCGCGCTCTTCGGGCTGACCTTCGCCGAAGTGCGGCTTTCGCGCGAGTTCAGGAATGTAACGGTCCTGCTTCTGGGGTTTCTGCTGACGCAGATTGTCGGATGGATTCAGGTGATGCGCCTGGATCGCCGCCTGGGAGCGGAGCGGGACGGGCAAGACGACTAGACTGACGACTAGGTAGGTATCGATATGGCAGCGAGCTCCACCGGCGAGTATATCAAGCACCATTTGGGCAACCTCACCTATGGCCAATTGCCCGCCGGCTATGAACGTACCTGCCATGGTCATGAACAAACGCTGACCGAATCCACCTGGACCTTTGCCTGTAATGGCCAGGAAGCCGTTGATATGGGCTTCATGGCGTTCCATGTGGACTCTCTGGCCTGGTCCGGCGGTCTCGGCATTCTGATGTGTTTCCTGTTCTGGCTGGGCGCCCGCAAGGCCAGTGCCGGCGTGCCGTCCGGCTTCATGAATTTCGTCGAAGTCATCATCGGTTTCATCGACACTCAGGTGCGTGACTCGTTCCACGGCAAGAGCAAGCTGATCGCTCCTCTGTCCCTGGTGATCTTCTGCTGGGTCTTCCTGATGAACCTGATGGACCTGATCCCGGTGGATTTTGTTCCCAAGACCTTTGAATGGGTCATGGTGACCTTCGCCGGTTGGGACGCGCATCAAGCCTACTTCAAGATCGTGCCGACCACGGACCCGAACATCACTCTGTCCATGTCGATCACGGTGTTTTTCCTGATTATTTTCTACAGCCTGAGGTCGAAGGGCATCGGTGGCTTCATCGGTGAATTGGCCCTGCATCCCTTCAGCGCTCCGAACAAGCTGGCCATGGTGGTTCTGATTCCGATCAACCTTGTATTGGAAACGGTATCCCTGCTGGCCAAACCGGTCTCTCTGGGCATGCGGTTGTTCGGCAACATGTATGCTGGTGAGTTCGTCTTTATTCTTGCCGCCGCCATGCTGGGTACCTGGCAGGCGGTGGGTGCCTGGCCCTGGGCGGTGTTCCACATTCTGGTTATCACGCTGCAGGCCTTCATCTTCATGGTGTTGACCATCGTTTATCTGAGCATGGCGACCGAAGAGCACTAAGCACTGTTTTTACCTTAACTGAAAAGCACTTAACGGGAGTGTAATGATGGAAGATATCAACCTTCTCGCTGCTGGCATCATGGCTGGTCTGGCCGCACTGGGCGCCGGTATCGGCTTTGGTCTGATGGGCGGTCGGTTCCTGGAATCCGTTGCGCGTCAGCCCGAGCTGGGTCCGATGCTGCAAACCCGCATGTTCATCATCGCTGGTCTGTTGGACGCCGTACCGATTATCGCAGTGGTACTGGGTATGTATCTGATGTTTGCGGCTTAAATCGATTGCTGCCGCACCCGATTTAAGGAGGCGCAATGAATATCAACCTGACACTGATCGGCCAGGCCATCTGGTTCGCTCTGTTCGTCGCCTTCTGCATGAAGTTCGTCTGGCCGCCCATTTCACGGGCGCTGGAAGAACGAAAACAGAAGATCGCCGAAGGCCTGAGTGCCGCTGATCGCGCCGAGCGTGATCTGGAGCTGGCTCAGGAAAAAGCGACGGCCAATCTCAAGGAAGCAAAAGAGAAGGCGGCCGAAATCATTGAACAGGCCAACCGCCGAGCAAATCAGATTGTGGAAGAAGCGAAAGATCAGGCCCGCACCGAAGGTGAGCGTCTGATTGCCAAAGCCCAGTCTGAGATTGAGCAGGAAGTCAATCAGGCTCGCGAGCAGCTGCGTAAGGAAGTGTCCGCACTGGCGTTGAACGGCGCCGAGAAAGTTCTCGGTGGTGAAATCAACCGCGACACTCACAAGCAGCTTCTGGACCAGTTGGCGGCTGAACTCTGAGTAAACGGGTAAACCATGGCTGAATTGACCACCATCGCACGCCCCTACGCCAAAGCGGCTTTTTTGTACGCTAAGGAAGCAGGGGTCCTGGACAAGTGGGAACAGATGCTGACCACGATGGCGGCTGTGGCGCAGGACGCCACCATGCGCGCCTTTCTGGATCGGCCCCAACTGGACGACGCCGCTAAAGTCGACGCTTTTGCCCAGGTTTGCGGCGATGTGTTGGACGAGAGCGGCCGTAATTTCATTGCCCAACTGGCGCGCTACAAGCGCCTGTCGCTTCTGCCGCTGATTTTGGCGTTATTCCACGAACTGCTGGCCGAACAGCAAGCGTTCACGGATGTGGAACTCATCTCCGCTTACGAGATGGAAGACGCCGATATCAGCCGACTGGTCGATGCTCTGAAAAGACGTCTCGGCGGCGAAGTGAAAATCAGCACTTCCGTGGACCCCGCCCTGATCGGCGGCGTGCTGGTTCGAGCCGGTGATACCGTAATTGATGGCAGTGTGCGTGGCCGACTGAACCGTCTGGCAGAGCAACTGAACTCTTGAGTTTGAGGGACTAGAGATGCAGCAACTCAACCCGTCCGAAATCAGCGAGATTATCAAGTCCCGCATTGAAAAACTTGATACCTCCACCGAGGCACGCAACGAAGGTACGGTGGTATCCGTATCCGATGGTATTGTGCGCATTCATGGTCTTGCCGACGTGATGTTCGGTGAGATGATCGAGTTTGAAGGCGGCATCTACGGCATGGCCCTTAACCTTGAGCAGGACTCAGTCGGTGCCGTGGTCCTGGGTGATTACCTGGGGTTGGCCGAAGGCCAGAAGGTCCGTTGTACCGGCCGTATTCTGGAAGTACCCACCGGTCCGGAACTGCTGGGTCGCGTGGTGGATGCCCTGGGTAACCCGATCGATGGCAAGGGCCCGATCAATGCGGCCCAGACCGACGCGGTGGAAAAAGTAGCCCCCGGCGTTATCTGGCGGAAAGAGGTGAACGAACCGGTGCAGACCGGTTATAAGTCCATCGACTCCATGGTGCCGATTGGCCGTGGTCAGCGTGAGCTGATCATCGGTGACCGTCAGATTGGTAAGACCGCTGTGGCGGTGGATGCCATCATCAACCAGAGAGATTCCGGCGTTCGCTGTGTCTATGTCGCGGTTGGTCAGAAGCAGTCCACCATCGCCAACGTGGTGCGCAAACTGGAAGAACATGGAGCGATGGAAAACACCATCGTGGTGGCGGCTTCCGCCTCCGATCCGGCTTCCATGCAGTTCCTGGCGCCGTTCGCCGGTTGCGCCATGGGCGAATACTTCCGTGATCGCGGTGAAGATGCCCTGATCGTCTATGATGACCTGACCAAGCAGGCCTGGGCGTATCGTCAGATCTCCCTGCTGCTGCGTCGCCCGCCGGGCCGTGAAGCTTATCCTGGTGACGTGTTCTACCTGCACTCCCGTCTGCTGGAGCGCGCCGCCAAGGTAAACGAAGAATACGTGGAAAAATTCACCAACGGTGAAGTGAAAGGCAAGACCGGTTCCCTGACCGCGCTGCCGATCATTGAAACCCAGGGTGGTGACGTTTCCGCGTTCGTACCGACCAACGTGATCTCCATCACCGACGGTCAGATCTTCCTGGAAACCGACCTGTTCAACTCCGGCATCCGCCCGGCGATGAACGCGGGTGTGTCCGTATCCCGTGTGGGCGGCGCGGCCCAGACCAAGATCATCAAGAAGCTGGGCGGCGGTATTCGTCTGGCACTGGCTCAGTATCGTGAACTGGCGGCCTTCGCCCAGTTCGCTTCCGACCTGGATGACGCTACTCGCGAACAGCTGGAGCATGGTCAGGCGGTTACCGAGCTGATGAAACAAAACCAGTACAGCCCGATGAGCATCGCCGAAATGGGCGTGGTGCTGTACGCCGCCAACGAAGGCTACCTGAAAGGTATCGAAGTCGAGAAGATCGGCGCCTTTGAAGCGGCTCTGCTGGACTATATGAACAGCGAACAGAAAGCGTTGATGGATAAGATCAACGAGAAGGGTGACTACAACGACGAAATCGAAGCCGGTATCAAAGAAGGCATCGAACAGTTCAAGGCCACCCAAACCTGGTAATTCGCTAAAAAAGGATTAGTCCTATGGCTAGCGGTAAAGAGATCAAAGGCAAGATCTCTAGCGTCCAGAGCACGAAGAAGATCACCCGTGCAATGGAGATGGTGGCGGCCAGCAAAATGCGCAAGGCGCAGGACCGCATGGCTGCCAGCAAGCCCTACGCCACCCGCATTCGTCAGGTGGTGGCGCATCTTGCCAACGCTGATCTGGAATACCGGCACACCTACCTGCAAGAGCGGGAAGTGAAAAGCGTGGGCTATATCGTGGTGACCTCCGACCGAGGTCTGTGCGGTGGCCTGAACGTGAACCTGCTCAAGAAAGTGGTGCAAGGCGCCCGCGAATGGCAGGAACAGGGTGCCAAGGTAAGCTATTGCCTGGTGGGTTCCAAGGGAATCAGCTTCTTCAAGAGCATGGGCGGTGATGTGCAAGCCACCGTCAACGGTCTTGGCGATACCCCGCATCTGGAAGACCTGGTGGGTTCCATCAAGGTCATGCTGGAAGCCTATGAGTCTGGTGAGATCGATCGTCTGTACATCATGTACAACGAATTCGTGAACACCATGACGCAGCAGGCCAAGCAGATCCAGTTGCTGCCGCTGGAGCCGGGCGACGATGAAGAGCTCAAGCGCCATTGGGACTACATCTATGAGCCGGCGCCCAAGGAGCTGCTTGATGAACTGCTGGTGCGGTTCATCGAGTCCCAGGTATACCAGGGTGTGGTAGAGAACAATGCCTGCGAACAGGCGGCGCGGATGGTGGCGATGAAGGCGGCCAGTGATAACGCCGGTGACATCATTCGTGATCTGCAACTGGTGTACAACAAAGCGCGCCAGGCAGCCATTACGCAGGAAATTTCCGAAATCGTTGGTGGTGCCGCCGCGGTATAACGGCTTGGCGACAATACCGGTAAACGCGGCGAAAAACGCAAGTTTAAGAGGATGCAAGCATGAGTAGCGGTCGTATTGTTCAGATCATCGGTGCTGTGATCGACGTCGAATTTCCGCGCGATAATGTACCCAAGGTGTATGACGCGCTCACCGTGGACGGCACCGAAACCACGCTGGAAGTTCAACAGCAGTTGGGCGACGGTGTGGTGCGCTCCATCGCCATGGGCTCCACCGAAGGTCTGAAACGGGGTCTGCCCGTGACCGATACCGGAGAAGCGATTCAGGTTCCGGTCGGCACCAAGACCCTGGGCCGAATCATGGACGTGCTGGGACGCCCCATTGACGAGGCAGGCCCGATCGGTGAAGAGGAGCGTATGCCCATTCACCGTAAAGCACCTACTTATGCGGATCAGGCAGCCACCAACGAACTGCTGGAAACCGGTATCAAGGTTATCGACCTGGTTTGCCCCTTCGCCAAAGGCGGTAAGGTCGGCCTGTTCGGCGGCGCCGGCGTGGGCAAGACCGTGAACATGATGGAGCTGATCCGGAACATCGCGATCGAGCACTCCGGTTTCTCCGTGTTCGCCGGTGTGGGGGAGCGTACCCGTGAAGGTAACGACTTCTACCACGAAATGAAGGACTCCAACGTTCTCGACAAAGTGTCCCTGGTTTACGGTCAGATGAACGAGCCGCCGGGTAACCGTCTGCGTGTGGCGCTGACCGGTCTGACCATGGCCGAGAAGTTCCGGGACGAAGGTCGCGACGTGTTGTTCTTCGTGGATAACATCTACCGTTACACCCTGGCCGGTACCGAAGTATCCGCACTGTTGGGCCGTATGCCTTCCGCGGTGGGTTACCAGCCGACTCTGGCGGAAGAGATGGGTGTTCTGCAGGAACGGATCACCTCCACCAAAACCGGCTCCATCACCTCCGTGCAGGCGGTATACGTCCCCGCGGATGACTTGACCGACCCGTCTCCGGCCACCACCTTCGCCCACTTGGACGCCACCGTGGTACTTAGCCGTGACATCGCTTCCAAGGGTATTTACCCGGCGATCGACCCGCTGGATTCCACCTCCCGTCAGTTGGATCCGCTGGTGATTGGTCACGAGCATTACGAGGCCGCCCGTGGCGTGCAGACTGTTCTGCAGCGCTACAAGGAGCTCAAGGACATCATCGCGATTCTGGGGATGGACGAACTGTCCGAGGAAGACAAGCTCACCGTGGCCCGGGCCCGTAAGATCGAGCGTTTCCTGTCTCAACCGTTCTTCGTGGCGGAAGTATTTACCGGTTCTCCGGGTAAATATGTGTCCCTGAAGGATACTATTCGCTCCTTTAGCGGTATCCTGAAAGGCGACTATGACCATATCCCCGAGCAGGACTTCTACATGAAGGGGTCCATCGATGAAGTTGTAGAGGCTTACAACAAACGCGGTGGCAAGTAACCTGCACGGGGAGGAACCGAAATGGCGATGACCGTGCATTGCGATATTGTGAGTGCCGAAAAGCAACTCTTCTCCGGTCTGGTGGAGATGGTGGTGGCGGCTGGTGTCGAAGGTGATCTGGGTGTTCTGCCCGGCCACGCTCCGTTGCTGACCCGCCTCAAGCCAGGCCCGGTGCGAGTGAAGCTGCAGAACGGTGAGGAAGAAGTGTTCTACGTATCCGGTGGCTTCCTGGAAGTCCAGCCGAAATTGGTGACGGTGTTGGCCGACACCGCCGAGCGCGCCCAGGATATGGACGGTGCCCAGGCGGAGCAAGCCAGACAGCGTGCCAAGGAAGCGCTGGAAGGGAAGAACTCGGAAATGGATTACACCCGTGCCGCCGCTGTTCTGGCGGAGGCCTCCGCCCGCCTGCGGACCATTGAGCAGATCAAGAAAATGGCGAAGCGCTAACACTTGCGGTGGCACCATTTTCAAAGAGATGTAAAAAAGGGTGGCCATGTGCCGCCCTTTTTTTATTTGCAATGGTCGAGGGATAGGATAAACACCCTTTCGACCCCATTATGGAGCCCGGAACAGACATGAACCTAGCGGTAGTGATCCTTGCCGCGGGTAAAGGAACCCGCATGAAGTCCGCCCTCCCCAAAGTGCTTCACGGCATCGCCGGGCGGCCGATGGTGCAGCATGTTGTCGACGCGGCGGCGGCGCTCGACCCGTTGAATACCGTGGTGGTGTATGGCCACGGTGGCGAGAAGGTGCGCGAAGCGGTGCAGGGGACCAACCTGCGCTGGGCGGAACAAGCTGAACAGCTCGGCACCGGCCACGCGGTGGCCCAGGCGCTGCCTTATCTGGAAGAGGACGTGGTACTGGTCCTCTACGGTGATGTTCCGCTGATCCGGCCGGAAACCCTGCGGGAGTTCGTTGCCCGGGTAAACGAACGGACCCTGGCGTTGATGACCCTGACCATGGACGACCCTTCCGGTTACGGGCGTATCGTTCGTGGAGAGGACGGTAAGGTACAGCGCATTGTTGAGCAGAAAGACGCCAGCGAAGACGAAAAACGCATCCCGGAGATCAACACCGGTATCCTCGCCTGTACCCGTGGGTTTCTGTCGGAAAGTCTGCCGGCACTGTCCAACAACAACGCTCAGGGCGAGTATTACCTGACCGATCTGATCGCCATGGCGGTGGAAAAAGGAATGACGGTGGAAACCGCCCAGCCCGCTTTTCCGTGGGAAGTGGACGGCGTCAATGACCGCGTGCAACTGGCACGGCTGGAACGGGTTTATCAACTGAACCAGGCCGAAGCGCTGATGCGCGCCGGTGTCACGCTGATGGATCCGGCCCGTCTTGATGTGCGTGGCGATGTCCAGGTGGCCGGTGACGTGATGATGGATGTCAACGTGGTCCTGGAAGGCAAGGTCACCATCGAGTCCGGCGTGCGCATCGGCCCCAATTGTCTGATTCGGGATGCCCATCTCGGTGCTCACACCGTGGTTGAAGCCAACTCTGTCATTGATGGTGCCCGCGTAGGCGAGCATTGTCAGGTGGGGCCGTTTGCCCGCCTGCGACCGGGCACGGAACTGGCGGCCAAGGCGAAGGTCGGCAATTTCGTGGAGACCAAGAAAGCAACCATCGGAGAGGGGTCGAAGGTAAATCACCTGACCTACATCGGCGACAGCCGGATCGGCAAGGGCGTGAATGTGGGCGCGGGCACCATCACCTGTAATTATGACGGCGTTAACAAATACCAGACGATCATGAAGGACGGCGCTTTCATCGGTTCCAATTCTTCACTGGTCGCGCCGGTCACCATTGGCGAAAATGCAACCATCGGCGCGGGCAGCACCATTACCCGGGATGTGGAAGACAACGCTCTGGCAGTGGCGCGTGGTAAACAGCGCAACATTATGGATTGGCAGCGTCCTGTAAAAAAACAGGATCAGTGAAGCAAGGAGTAAGACCGTTATGTGCGGAATCGTCGGAGCTGTGGCTCAGCGCAACGTCAGCAATATTTTGATCACTGGCCTGAAACGCTTGGAATACCGGGGTTATGACAGTGCCGGTGTGGCTTTGATCAATGATCAGGGTTTGCAGCGCGTGCGTCGCCAGGGAAAAGTGGCCGGATTGGAGCAGGCGGTTCGTGAAACCGATGCCTCCGGCTTCACCGGTATCGCACACACCCGTTGGGCTACTCATGGCCGCCCTTCCGAGAAAAACGCCCACCCGCACCTGTCCGGTGAGGAACTGGCTCTGGTGCATAACGGCATCATCGAGAACTTCCAGGAATTGCGCGAGGAACTGGAAAGCGAAGGCTATCAGTTCGCTTCCGACACCGACACCGAGGTGGTGGTCCATTTGGTCCATCGCGCCATGGCGGAAACCGCTGATCTGTTCCGTGCCTTGCAAAGCGTGGTCAAGCGGCTGCGGGGCGCCTATGCTCTGGGCGTGATCCATGCCCGGGAGCCTCATCGTCTGGTGGCGGTCCGCTCCGGCTCTCCGTTGGTGGTGGGATTGGGTATCGACGAAAACTACGTGGCATCCGATCAACTGGCGTTGTTGCCGGTGACCAATCGCTTCGTGTTCCTGGGTGAAGGGGACATGGTGGACGTGACACTCGAAGGCGTGCGCATCTTTGACGCGGATGGCAACGAAGTGAACCGCGAGGTGCATGAGCTCGACGGCGCCCACGAGGATGCGGAAAAAGGCGAATACCGGCATTACATGCAGAAGGAAATCTTCGAGCAGCCGGCGGCCATCCAACGCACCCTGGAAGATCGCATCGACTCACCACAAAGCGTGAGCGACGCTTTTGGAGAGCGGGCGACGGCGATTTTCGACCAGGTGCGTACCGTGCAGATCGTTGCCTGCGGCACCAGCTACCATGCTGGTATGGTGGCCCGCTACTGGCTGGAAGCGCTCGCCGGCATCCCTTGCCAGGTGGAAGTGGCCAGTGAGTTTCGTTATCGCCAGCACGTGGTGCCGGAAGGCACGCTGTTCGTCACCATCTCCCAGAGTGGGGAAACCGCCGATACCCTGGCGGCTTTGCGTGACACCGACTCCAGCAACTATGTGGGCCGGCTGGCGATCTGCAATGTGGACGGCTCTTCTTTGGTACGCGAGTCCGAATTGGTGTTCCTGACCAAGGCCGGCCCGGAAATTGGCGTGGCCTCCACCAAGGCGTTCACGACCCAGCTGACCGCTTTGTTGATGCTGGTAATGGCGCTCGGCCGGCGCAAAGGCATGGCGGACGAGAAAATCGAAAGTATTCTCAACGAGCTGCGCCAATTGCCGAACCTGATCGAACAAGCCGCTTCTCTGGACAAGCCCATCGAGCAGCTCTCCCGGGCCTTCGTGGAAAAGCATCACACCCTGTTCCTGGGGCGTGGTGTACAGTTCCCGGTGGCCATGGAAGGGGCACTCAAGCTCAAGGAGATTTCCTACATCCATGCCGAAGCGTACCCCGCTGGTGAGCTGAAACATGGCCCCCTGGCCTTGGTGGACAAGGACATGCCGGTGGTGGCGGTGGCGCCCAACGACGAACTGCTGGAGAAGTTGAAATCCAACCTGCAGGAAGTGCGTGCCCGCGGCGGTGAGCTGTACCTGTTCGCCGACAAGAACGCCCATGTGAAGGAAGGCGAGGGGATCCACGTGCTCAATCTGCCGGCGGTGCCGGAAATCATCGCTCCCATCGTCTATACCGTGCCGTTGCAGCTGCTCAGCTATCATGTGGCGGTACTGCGTGGCACCGATGTGGACCAGCCCCGTAACCTGGCGAAGTCGGTGACGGTGGAGTAATAACGCCGGCACCGTACGCGCTCCATCATTGCCGGCCTTGGAAGCGGGATTCGGAGGTAGCTAAAAGGCCACTGCAGGAGCTTGTCTGCAAGCGAATCGGACCTCGTTTCAGGCATTCGCTTGCAGGCAAGCTCCTGCAGTGGCTTCATAGCACATCGTGATAGTGACTGCGTATCGAAGGCGCGGTTATCCGTCGCCTCCCTTGCTCAACCGGAATGGCGCGCTGCCGTTTTCGTTATTGGCTTCCACCAGTCTGATCAACTGCAACATGAAGACATCACGCTGATCTTTCGGGATGGCTTCGATGGTGCGATCGTGAGCCCGTTGCACGGCGGGCTCCATCTTTTTCAGTAAATAAACCCCTTTGCGGCTCAGCTTGACCAGTTTGAAGCGCCGGTCCTCGTCGCTCTGCCGGCGTTTAAGCAAACCCCGGGCTTCCAAGCGGGGGATCACCTCGGCCACGCTGGTGCGTTCCAGGCCGATCTCATGAGCCAGGCTGTTCTGGTCCATCTCTCCGTGGGTGCTTAACGTGGTCATCAGACTGTACTGAACCGGCGTGATGTTGTGCTCCCGGGTTTCATCCAGAAACAGTCCGCAGTGGATCTGGTGCAAACGACGAATAAGAAAACCCGGACGGCCAAGCAGGGCGGATCGTTCGACCGCATTGGCCAGTTGAGCGGCGGCCGCTTTCCTGGATGTCTTAGAGGAATTGCCCATAAAAAATGTGGAGAAATATCTGGTGAGAATAAGAAGAAGTAAAGACCAGCGCCCTTCGGCTTGTCAACCTGGGTTGCGACATGACGGGAGAACGGGCGAGAGAGCGTGATAATCGTCGTCCTTTCATGCTCAACTAAGAGGCATACCACATAAAGATGCCTTGCCCAGTGGCACGCTTTACCTTCAAAGCCGCATTTTCATGGCCGCTATATAAACTCGGAATCCATCTAATATAACCACGAAAATCAGCCACTTAAGTCAATGCGGGAAAGGTCTGTAACGGCCAGGCTGGGCTTGAAAAAGGGTGGCATACAACTTGCTTTTCAAAGGTATTACTCCGGCCGCTGTAATCGAGGAAGATACCGATGAACTGCAGAGAACAGCTGAACCAGCAGGACTTTACCCTGGAGCCCGCGTTGTTGAACGACTGGCACGTGGTGGCTGCTTCCGACGAAGTAACGGAAGGTAATTTGATACCCTCTACCCTGTTCGAGCGCGATCTGGTGATCTGGCGTGATTCAAGTGGCCAGGCTCATGTGTGGGAAGATCTGTGCATCCACCGGGGAGCGCGGCTCTCCAAAGGGTTTATCGCCAGTGACCGGGTCGTGTGTCCTTACCATGGCTGGAACTACGATGGCACGGCGCAGTGCCGGCTAATCCCCGCTTCCCCGGGGGAGACACCGATGAAAAAGGCCAAGGCCATCAGCCATCACGTCAAGGAAGCCTATGGCTTCATCTGGACCAGCCTGGGCGAACCGGAGCACGATATACCGGATTTCCCCGAGTGGAACGATGACAGCTACAAGAAGGTGGTGTGCGGCCCCTACCGCTTCAAGTCCGGCTATCGGGCGGTGGAGAATTTCATTGATCCCACCCATTTCCCTTTCGTGCACGCGGGCGTGAACGGCCTGATGGATGATCCGGATCCGATCGGAGCTTATGACGTCTGGGAGGAGAACGGAGGCCTGGCCTCTTCCGAAGTGCAAGTGACCCAGCCTTATGGGGATCCGCGTAATGTGCCGGTAACCGCATTCTATGCCTACAAATGCTTGCGGCCGTTGGTGGCCTACTTTAAAAAACGTGTCCTGATTACGGACCCGGACCGCGCCCATGAAGGTAATCCCAATGATCGCTTCTGCACTTATCTGACCGCCCAACAAGTGAGCGAGACGGAAAGCATCGTTCGGATTTGCTGCGCCATGAACTTCAACCCCATGCCGACGGATGATGAAGTGCGTCAACGTCAGGATCTGGTCTATGCCCAGGACAGTGACATTGTCGATACGCAACGCCCAGAACGGATTCCCACTGATCTGCGTCAAGAGCTTCACCACCGTACCGATCTGCTCGGTATGAAGTACCGTTCCTGGCTGCAGAAGATGGGAGTTCAGTATGGCACGGTCTGATACCGGTGTTTTTCAGGATACCGGGACCTTGCCGGTTCGTTTGGACACCATTCGCTATGGTGCGGAAGAAATTATCTTCTATGAGTTCGAGGCGATTACACCAGCGGCTTTGCCGCCGGTCTCCGCCGGCGCGCATGTGGACATTGGTTTGCCGGGTGGGGTGCTACGTCAATACTCGCTGATAACACCGCTGTGTTCGCCGCGGCGCTATGTTATCGCGGTAAAGCGGGAAGAGAACGGCAGGGGCGGCTCTCGCTGGCTGCACGACAGTGCCCGGGTAGGACAGATATTTGATCTGAGCCCGCCTCGCAACCAGTTCGAGATAACGCCGGGTACCTCACCGGTATTGCTGTTGGCGGGGGGGATCGGTATCACCCCAATCTACTCTATGTATGAGCATGTCCGCGCAAGCGGTCGGCCGGTACGGCTGCATTACTGGTGCCGCTCAAAAAAACACGGATTGTTTCTGGAAACGCTGCGCGGTCGCAGCGATGTTACGGTCCATTACGCCGCTTCTCCGGAGGATAGCGCCGGGCAATTTGCCGCTGTGGTCAGGGGCGTGACCAGGCAAACCGAGATCTATTGCTGCGGCCCTAAGGGGATGCTCGATCACCTGGAGCGGCTGGGAGAGGAGCTGAATGCGCGGCGCCGCATCCATATGGAGCGCTTTCAGGCCGCCCCACTAGCGGCGGCTTCGAATGATGCGTTCGAGGTGACTTTGGCGCGCTCCGGCGCGCAGGTGCGGGTGGCTCCCGGGCAAACCATCCTGGACGCCCTGCGAGATGCCGGCGCCGACGTCATGTATTCCTGTGAACAGGGGCTTTGCGGGGCCTGCGAGGTGAGGGTATTGGAAGGGCGCCCGGATCATCGTGACACGGTATGTTCGGCGGAAGAGCATGATCGCCGTGGCACCATGATCATCTGCTGCTCTTCAAGCCAGTCGGCCAGTTTGGTGCTGGATATCTGATTCTTCCCTGGATTCTCCGTCTGATCGTCTTTCAGGTACCTGTCGCGAGCAGCTCCGTCAACGTCGTGGTGTGCCTGAAGTGATGTCGCCAAAGCCGAGCACCGAGCGCGCCGGAGGGATCCAGTGATGAGCCCAGGGTCAGGTCCGTAATCAGAGTCGGGCGCAGCCCCAGATCAAACAGCGCGAAGCCGGCGGCGAGTACGCAGGTTTCGGTCTGGATGCCGCACACCAAAACCCTTTCCGGGGCCAGTTGGATAAGATGGTGCAGCACCTCGTTGGTAGGACGGTAGCCATGTTTGACGAAGTGCCGGTCGGCCGCGATCAGACTTCGTTCCTGTTCCGGCGGCCGCCAACCCAATTGCGCCTGAAAGGGTGTGATCGCTTCGTCATGACACTCCACGGTCGCCACGGTCGGCATATGGCCGAGCAAACGGTCAATGTCCCGAAGAAGCCAGGCCGGCGGAGAAAACGAAGGTTGTACGTCGACAATCAAAAGAACCTGTCGCATACCGTAGTCTCCAGGCGAATAACGTGGTTCAGTCTAGCCGCTGGTGGCGCGGGCTGACCATGGGGGCCTTATCCGCCCAGATAAGCTTTGCGGATATCCGGATTATCACGCATTTCCCTGGCGGTGCCCTGCAATACCACCCGTCCGGTCTCCAGGAGATAGGACCGATCGCACAATTCCAGCGCGGCATAGGCGTTCTGTTCCACCATTAGTACGGTGGTGCCGGCAGCGCGGATTTCGGCGGTCAACTCAAAAACCTGCTCGACGAAGTTGGGCGCCAGGCCCAAGGAGGGTTCGTCGAACATAACCAGTCGCGGACGGGACATCAGCGCCCGTGCGATGGCCAGCATTTGCTGCTCACCGCCGGAAAGGGTGCCCGCGGGTTGTTCGATACGTTCACGCAACCGTGGGAAACGGTCCAGCATGGACTCAAGGTCATCACGGATACCGGCATGATCGCCGCGGCAGTAAGCCCCCATCTCCAGATTCTCGCGCACGTTCAATTGAGAGAATACACGACGCCCTTCCGGGCAATGGGCAATACCGTGCTCGATAATGCTCTGTGGCCTGGCGTTGGTAATCGGCTTTCCTTCAAAGGTGATAGTGCCGGAGACCACGGGTTCCAGGCCGCTGATGGCCCTGAGCGTGCTGGACTTGCCGGCGCCATTGGAGCCGATGAGGGTGACGAACTCACCTTCATTCACTTCCAGCGATACTTTGTCCACCGCCACGGTGGCGCCATAGTGAACGGTAATATCATCAAGCTTTAGCACGTTGCAATCCTGATCCCAGATACGCCCGAATTACCTCCGGGTCGCTTTGAATGTCGGCGGGGCTGCCGTCGGCAATGCGATGCCCCTGGTTCAACACCACGATGTAATCAGAGATCGACATCACCATGTGCATGTCATGCTCCACCAGAAGAATGGTGATGCCGCTGTCGGCTACACGCCGCACCATCTGCTTGAAGTCCTCGGTTTCCGATGGGTTCAAACCCGCGGCGGGTTCATCCAGCAATAACAGCTTGGGCCGGGCCGCCAGGGCAATACCGACGCCGAGCAGACGCTGTTCGCCATAGGACAGATTGGCGGCAAGATCATCGGCGCGATGCTCCAGTTCCAGAAAACCAAGCATCTCCCGTGTACGTGCCTCCAGCGCCTGCTCTTCTCGCTGGAAGGCGGGCAGCCTGAATATGGCACCGAAGAGTCCGCTACGACCTTGCATGTGAAAAGCGGTAAGCAGGTTTTCGAACACGGTGCAGTTACCAAAGATATTGGTCCTCTGGAAACTGCGGACCAAACCCAGTTCGGCTATCTCATGGGGTTGTTTGCCGGTAATGTCCAGTCCGAGAAAATGCACGGAACCGGCACTGGGGCGCATATAGCCGGAGATAATATTGAACGCCGTGGTTTTGCCGGCGCCATTGGGGCCGATCAGACTGACGATCCGGCCGGGTTCAACCCGGAGGTCCACGTCGCTGAGAATCTGCAGGCCGGCGATGCGCAGGCTGATGCCGGACAAGGACAGTAACGTTTCCGGCTGCTCCGCGGCGGATACAGTCATGAGCTGGCTCCTTGAGTAGCGGAGGGGCGGCGCACGGAAATCCTGCCGCGCTTTAATAAGCCACCAAAGGCGGGAACGATGCCTTTGGGCATGAACAGAAGAATCAGGATCATCAAAGCGCCGTAAATCATCCATTGCACTTCCGGTGCCACCACCCCTCTGAGCATTTCCGGTAAGAGCCCGAAAATAAGACCGCCTACTACCGGACCAGCCAGGGTGCCTTTGCCGCCGGCGATCACCATGATCACCATGGTAATGGTGTAGATGAACAGAAAAACGTCCGGGTCAATGATCCGCACGGTATGGGCGTAGAGACCGCCAGCGGCACCGGCGATACCGGCGGAGAGGACCGAAAAGACGATCAGGCACCGGGTCACCGGGATACCGATGGACTTTGCCAGTACCTCGTTTTCCCGTAACGCGATGGCGGCACGGCCGATGCGGCTGCGTACCAGATTGGCCACGATCACGTAGGCCAGCACACCGGCGGCCAGTACCAACCAGTACGTCGAGGCTTTGCTGACCAGGCGGACAACGCCTTCGCCGGGAACCCAGAGGCTCAGGGGTGGAATGGAAACCAGAGCCATGGGGCCTTCGGTCAGATCGACCCAATTGAGCGCCACCATGCGCATGACCTGAGCAAAACTGATGGTGACGATCACGAAGTAGGCACCGCGTACGCGAAAAGCAACCTTGCCCAACAGCCATCCAAACAGTGATGCCATGACGATGCCACCGGCGAAAGCCACCCATACCGGTTTGGGTGCTACTACCAGAGGCGATGAGAAGCCCAGATCGACGTCGAAGCCCAGGGAGAGCAGCGCACTGGTATAGGCGCCAATGCCAAAAAAAGCGGCGTGTCCGAGACTGAGCTGGCCAGTGAAGCCGAGCAGCAGGTTAAGACTGATGGCGGCGATGATCATGATTCCCGCGGCCGCTACCACCGACAGCAAATAGGGATCGGGCCACAGCACCGGCAGCAAAGCCAGTGCGGCCACAATGACAAGAAAAGACAATCTCCGCATAATCAACCCACCCTTTCCCTGGCCGCGAACAACCCCTGTGGGCGGGCGATCATAACGGCCAGAATCACCAGGAAACCGATCGCGTCGCGATAGGCTGTGGAAATGTAAGCCGCCCCGAACTCTTCAATCAGCGCCAGCGCGAAGCCGCCGAGCGCCGCTCCGCGTATGTTGCCGAGACCGCCAAGAATAACGATGGCGAAGGCCTTCAGGCTGGCCAGGTCGCCCATTGTCGGTGTGACTACGAAAACCGGTGCCAACAACGCCCCGGTAATGGCCGCCAGTGACGATCCCAGACCGAAGGTGAGCGTGTAAATCCGGCCCACGTTGACGCCGACGATACGGGCCGCGTCCTCGTCCTGAAAGGTGGCGCGCATCGCCAGCCCCAACCGGGAACGTTCAATCACCAGATAGAAGGCCAACAGCAGCACAATGGCTGCGCCAAGAACAAACAATCGTGTTGGTGACAGATAGATGCCGCCGATAATAATGGACTCCTGCGGGAACGGGGTGGGGACTACTTTGGCGACCCCGCCCCAGGCCAGCAGTTCGGCGTTCTGCATAATGATCATGACCCCAATCATGATCAGCATGACCTCGTCGATGTTCTCCAGACGGCAACGCCGCAACAGCAGGAACTCAATGCTCGCGCCCAATAGCAAACCCAGGCCTGCCGCGAGGATAAGCGCCACGAAATAATCCATCTGCAACAGCGATACCAGAGCGTAGGCCACATAGGCACCGAAAGCGTATAACTCGCCATGGGCGAAGTTGACCACTTTCATGATGCCAAAGATAAGCGTGAGCCCGATGCCAAGCAGGGCATAGGTGGCACCGAGCACCGTGCCGTTGACGAGGTGCTGGAGGAACTGGTCCAAAATAATCTCCCTGACTCACATCCGCCTTGCACTGCGCAAAGGGGATAAGGGTGCCGTTACAGTGCTGAAACTTCGCCGTCTTGCAACTGGATGATGTAGATATTGGGTGTGTTCTGGCCGCTTTCCCGGCCTTCGGGGCCTTCCTTGTGAAAGGAGATGTCGCCATTCACACCGGCCAGCTTGACCTTCCAAAGCGCATCGCGGATCGCTTCCGGTTCGGCTTTTCCGGCCATGCGAATTGCTTCCGCGATGGTAAGAATGGCGTCATAGCCGCGAAAGCCTTCGGTCAGACCCGGGAACGGATAGCCTTTTGCTTCCCAGGCATCCATGTAAGTCCTGGCGATATCCGGATGAATGGATTGATCCGCGGTCCAGGGTGAGAAAAACAACAGGTGCGTGCTGACGTATCCCTTGGGTCCCGGATTTTTCACCAGGGGTTCGGGAAACGACCCACCAGTGGTGACCAGCCGTTGTTTTATGCCTTGCTCGGCTGCCTGGCGAATCGCCAAAGTTAGCTGTTCCACACCTGATGTAACGATAATGGTGTCACTGCCGCTGTTTTTGAGGGCGGCCAATTGCGCGGACAAATCAGTGGCATCCGGAGCGATGATTTCGGAACGGCCTACTTCAATCCCCTTGCTTTCCAGCACCTCCTTGAAGGCGCCGGCCGCGCCCAGTCCCCAGTCGTTGTTCACCGACAGGAAATCCACCTTCTTGATAGCAGGAGCGAACGAGGAGAGCTGTTTGGCGAACGCCTGGGCTTCCATCATCGAAGTCGGGCTGATACGGAAAACCCAGGGATTACCGGAAGTGGTAACCTTGGATGAAGAAGCGGTCTCCACCACCATGGGAACGCCGTACTCCTCCAGCTTCGGCATTGTCGCCAGGGTGAAGGTGGAACCCCAGGCCCCCATCATGACCGGCACTTTATCGCGCAGGATCAGTTTCTCCGCGGTGTTGACCGCCTCCCTCGGGTTGGACTTGTTGTCCTCGATAATCAGCTCCAGAGGTTTGCCCAGTACACCACCTTTACCGTTGATGTGCTCCACGGCCAGACGTGCGCCGTTGGTGACGTAGGTACCGGAAGCGGCCACGGATCCGGTTAACGGCTGTGAAACCCCGATCCTGATGGTGTCGTCGGCCTGCGCCTGAGATGCCAGTAATGCTCCCCCAAGCAGCATCGCATACAGCGGTTTGATCAACATAAAGCGCTCCTGAAGTACGATTGGATTTATCACTATGATGATGCCGGCCCCAGCCATGGCTGGAATGCTGATAAGGCGGCAGCAAGTCCTGTGCCATCGTCGATTTAAAGCCTATGTTGTGAGCGTAACCTTATGATTTTATTTGGTATGTTCTATATGCATAAAAGGGGTATACCACATGAATGATGACACGATGAATGCCGGCGACGGTTCCGAAAAAGGGCTTGCGCACCACAATGCGGCAATATGTGGTATGCCAACTATATGATGATAAGAGAATGGCAACGCTGCTTCTTGAAGCGGCGCGCACCGTCGGTGCACAGTCCAGGGTTCGAATTGGTGCCGGCGCAGATCAAGCCGTCTTGAATGCGCCCTTCATTTTTCCATATAAATGGTATACCACATAAATATTGGAGAACGTAAACCCATGAATAACAGCAAGTTAGAGATTCACAAAAAGAATAATGGCTATGGATTGGCATGTGTATTGCTACCTGATCGTCATCAGTAACATTTACCTGGAAGGTCTTCATGCAAGCATTACTACTGCACGGCGGTCGTGTGATCGATCCCGCCAACGGCATTGATGAGGTTTGTGACGTTCTTGTGCGCGACGGACGTATCGCCGCCGTTGGCCGGTTGCAGGGTGGCGATGTACCCGGGGACGTGGAAAGAGTCGACTGTAGCGGCAGGCTGGTACTGCCCGGGTTGATCGATACCCACAGCCATGTCTATCAATATGTTACCGGGCGATTTGGATTGAATGCGGATCTTTGCGGTGTGCATTCCGGCGTCACCACTCTGGTCGATCAGGGGGGCGCCAGCTGCATGACACTGCCAGGCTTTCGCAAGCATGTGATCGAGCCTTCCCACAGCCGGGTGTTGTCCTTTATTTCCGCTTATTTGGTGGGAGGGCTGGAAGGCCATTTTTATCCACAACTGTACCGGCCGGATTGCGCCGACATTGCCGCCACCGTCAAGGCGGCCAAAGCCAACGCGGATGTGGTGAAGGGCATCAAGGCTCACGCTGAGCTGGGCGGTTTTGCCCGTTGGGGAACGGAAGTGATGCAAAAGGCCGCCGCCATCGGCGAGCAGACAGGGCTGCCGGTCTACATTCATTTTGGCCAGCTTTGGCCGGAGCCCGAAGAGGGCGGTATGGATGTGGACCCGGACTCCATCTTTACTCAGGTGGTGGATCTGCTCAAACCGCGTGATGTGCTGGCGCACCCTTTCAGCCGCCACCCCGGCGGGTTCGTTGAGCTGAATGGGGAAGTGCACCCGCTGGTACGGGATGCCATCGAGCGCGGGCTCAAGGTGGATGTGGGGCACGGTTCCCACTTCAGTTTCAAAATGGCGGAGAAGGTGCTGAGCGCGGGTATCGTGCCGCATACGCTCGGTTCCGATATGCATGGCTATAACACTTCGGTGCCGGCGCCGGCCGGTACTCCCGAGGAGCATGAGCACCCGGATGAGGAGCACATGTTCAAGGGCACCTCCCGCTTCAGCCTGGTGTCGGCGATGACCAGCATGATCGCATTGGGCCTGAGTCTGGAGCAGGTGATTCCGATGGTGACGGTGAACGCGGCGAGCATGGTGGGTATGAGTGATGAGATTGGCTCGCTTGGCGTTGGCCGGGTGGCGGATATCAGTGTGCTGTCCGATGAAAGCGGCCGTTGGTTGATGCGGGATAATGAAGGCACGGAGGTGATTGCCGAACGTATGTTGCAGCCCGTGTTCTGCCTGCGTGAGGGGCGGCGTTTTGACGCCACGGCGTCGATTCTGCCGATACCGGAGGTGGCTTGAATGGCATCCGACCCAAGGGCCGGGATGGATGCCGTGGAGAGCGCCAATCGGGCGGCGCTGACGAAGGTTCGGCAGGTCCGGCCACAATGGTCTGGTGTGGCGGAAGCGCGGCGAGCGTTGCCGTTGCCGGACCGGACCTTGTTGCACGCCGGCCCGCCATTCGAGGACTCGCGGGACCCCAGCCCGCCGATCCTGTCTTCGGCGGTTCTGTGTTGCCTGTATGAAGGGTGGGCACGAAACGAGGAGGAGGCGGAACGATTGATCAGCACGGGTCAGGTGAGAATGCTGCCGGCTCAGTCGTTCTCGGTGGTCACACCGCTTGCCGCGGTGATCTCGCCATCGACGGCGTTGGCGGAAATCAGTGACGCCGCGAATCCCGGGCACCGTTGCTGGTCTTTGCTGAGTAGCGGAAGCGGGCCTCAGATCCGCTTCGGCAGCCGGGATCCGGCGATCCTGGAGCGGTTGTACTGGCGCGACCGGATCCTGGCGCCGGCACTGCGAAAGGGGCTGGCGACCCGGCCGGTCGCGTTACTGCCGTTGGCCCGTCTGGGGCTTGAAGCGGGTGATGATTTGCATGCCCAAACCAGCCATGCCAATACGGCCTTATGCGCGGCGATGCCATCCACGTTGCCCGTTGAGGTTGTTGAGTGTTTGGGCAATACACCGCTGTTTTTTCTTACTTTATGGATGGGCGCCTGTCATCTGATGCTGGCCGCCGCCGCCGGGGAAGCCGGCTCCAGCCTGGTGTTGGCGTTGGCGGGCAATGGCCGCCGGGTGGGGCTTCGAGTGGCCGGAGACCCGGCTCGCTGGCATACCCGCGCCGCGCCGGTGCCCGAGGGGCCCCGAATATCAGCCTCCGCCGTGCCGGTCAGCCCCATGGTTGGCGACAGCGGCGTGATCGATGCTTTCGGGCTGGGAGCCCAGGCGTGGAGGTGCTGTTCCGGAGTGGCCGAGGCACTGGCGCCATGGTGGCCAAATCCGGCGGAGGCGTCACCGGACTGGCTGATCGGAGCGCATCCTTTATTCGAGGATTTGCAGTTGCCGATCGGGCTCGCATGTCATCGGGTCACGGCTGATACGGACCTGCCCAGGGTGGCCATCGCCATGGTGGGCGGCGACGGACGGGCTGGTCTGCTGGGGCGAGGACTTTGCGTACCACCGGCGTCGCTGTTCTTGGGCTAAGAGCCGGTTTCGGCATCCCGCATTTCCCCCTACACTGGACGGTCAGACTTCTTGGACCGACAGGCCGGCCAGTATGACGCAAACTCCCGCCCGGGCATGGGCGCTGATCCCGCTACTTTTCTTTCTTGTCGTCTTTCTCGGTAGCGGGCTTTATTTCAGTGCCGCGGGGGCGGAGTTCGCGTTCTATCAAATCAAGGCGCCGGTGGTGGCGGTTGTCGCCATTGTGTTGTCATTCCTTCTGGCACGGCAGTCCTTCCATCACAGTGTCGAACGCTTGCTGGTGGGCGTCGGCCATCCCAACATCATTCTCATGTGCCTGGTATTCCTGTTGGCCGGCGCCTTCGCCAGCGTCAGCAAGAGTATCGGCAGCGTTGATGCCACCGTTCAATTCGGGTTGCAGATCATGCCGGCCAGTTGGGTACTGCCGGCTCTGTTCCTGATCTCCGCTTTTATCGCTACCGCCATGGGCACTTCCATGGGAACCATCGCCGCCACCGCGCCGATCGCGGTGGGGTTCGCCCAGGCCACCTCGTTGTCGTTGCCCTTGTCCTTGGGAGCCGTGGTTGGCGGCGCCATGCTGGGCGATAACCTGTCGATGATCTCGGATACCACCATCGCCGCCACTCGCAGTCAGGGCGTCTCGCTCAAGGACAAATTCCGGGTGAACGTCTGGATAGCGCTGCCGGCGGCGTTGGCGACGGTGGTGTTGCTGGCGCTGCTGGGGGACGGCGAACACACGGTGCCGTCCGAATCCGTGTCCTACTGGCGGGTCATGCCTTACCTGCTGGTGTTCGCTCTGGCGCTGTCCGGGATGAACGTATTGGTGGTGCTGGTGATTGGTATCGTCACCGCCGGGCTCACTGGCGTGATACTGAGTCCGGAATACGGTCTGGTCGACGTCAATGGGGCGATCTACCAGGGCTTCGAATCCATGTTCGAGATCATGTTGTTATCGATGCTGATCGGTGGGTTGTCGCAACTGATGAATGATCAGGGTGGCACGCGCTGGCTGATCGAACGTATTCATTCGCTGACCCGCTGGCTGAAGCTGTCCAGTCAGCGAGCCGGTGAGATAGGTATCGCGCTGCTGGTGGTCACCGCCAATCTGTTTGTCGCCAACAACACGGTATCGATTGTACTGTGTGGTGAAATGGCCAAGGAGATCGCCGCGGAATATGGCGTCGATCCGAGGCGCTCGGCCAGCCTGATGGATATCTTTTCCTGCGTGGTGCAAGGGCTGATTCCTTACGGCGCTCAAGTCCTCCTGGCCTGCTCCATTGCATCACTGTCGCCGTTGTCATTGATCGGCGCCATTCACTATTGCTGGGCGCTGGGGTTGGCGGCTCTGCTGGCGATCGCCTTTAACCGGCCGCGTTTGAAAGCGCGCCAACCGGCGCGATCGATTTAGAGAGTAAAGGCGGTTTTCAGCCATTGACGTAATGTGTCGATGGCGTCGTCCTTATCGGCCTGGTGGGCCCAGACCAGATAATAGCGATGTACGTCGATTACCTGGGTCTTCCACAATCGAACCAGACGGCCTGCCGCAAGCGCATCCCGCACCAGATGATGCCGCGCCAGCGCGATACCTTCGCCGTTCTCCGCCGCTGCGAGCAAACTGGTCAGGTTGGGAAAGAGCGGGCCTTGATCGCTGTTGGCCAGTGCCAGGCCCGCGGCCTGAAGCCACAGAGCCCAGGGCTGTGCCGCGTGCCGTAGCAAAACGCAATGGCGCAGATCCGCCCGCCTGCGGGGCAGTTTGCCATCGCGATAATCCGGACTGGCCACCGGGTATACCCACTCCGAAGACAATGCCTCCGATTGCAGGCCGGGCCAGCCTCCGGGGCCGTAGCGCAGTGCCACGTCGCTGTTCGCGTTACCGCCCAGCTTGACCAGATCGACGTCTGTGGATACCTCCACGCGGATGTCGGGAAAGCGTTGATGGAAATCGGCCAGACGTGGTAACAGCCAGCGTTGCGCGATGCTCGGTAAGGTGCTCAAACGTAACGTGGTGGCGCGGTGCCTGCGACGAGGTGTCTTGAAGGCCCGCTCCAGCACACCCAGGCCCTGGCGCACCTGCAAGGCCAGATGTTGGGCTTCCCTGGTGGGGGCAGCGCCCTGACGTTGCCGTTCGAACAACCGCCGTCCCAGACGCTGCTCAAGGGAACGGATGTGCTGGCTGACCGCGCCCTGGGTCAGTGACAGTTCCTGTGCGGCCAGAGTGAAGCTGCGCAGCCGGACGCTGGCCTCGAAAGCCACCAGTGTTTGCAGGGGCGGAAGCGAGTTTCTATCCATGGGCGACATTAATATCACTAATGCCCAGACCCTACAAAGTATCGTTTGTCCGGTTCAGGACGGGCTTCTAGGCTGACACTCCCGTTCAAGGAGTCGAGCCATGAGCTATCAGTTGTATTATTCGTCCGGTGCCTGCTCCATGGCAGTGCATATCGTATTGGAGGAACTGGGTGCGCCGACCAGGTTGATGCCCCTGCGGATTCACGACGGCGATACTTCCAAGCCGGGTTACCTGGCCATCAACCCCAAGGGGCGGGTACCGGCTCTGGCTATTCCGGGCGAAGCGGGCGTGCTTACCGAACTGCCCGCGATCCTGACCTTTCTGGCGGAAAGCCATGACACGCCGGCCCTGTTGCCGCCGACCGCTCTGCAGCGCGGCCGTGTTCAGGAATGGCTGGCGTGGTTGGCTGGCTGGATGCACGGTACCGGCTACGGTCTTATATGGCGTCCGCATCGGTTCAGTGCCGATCCGGATGACGCCCCGGCTCTGAGGGAACAGGGTCTGAAGGTGGTGGCCCAGGCCAATCAGGATGTGACCGAGCGCTTGGCACAACCAGGGCCCTGGGCGCTGGGTGACCAGTACAGTGTGGTGGATCCGTTTCTGTTGGTGCTGTTCAGGTGGGGCAGTCTGGTGGGGCTGGATATGAGCGAGCATACGGCGTGGATCGAACACACCCGGTGCATGCTCCAACGCCCGGCGGTAAACCGGGTGTTGGAGCGGGAAGAGGTGACGATCCCTTTGTGAGCTCGCCAGGTCAGGGTTGCAGGTCCAGTTCGTACACCGCTTCGTTGTTATCGTTGGTCTCCAGGAATACCGCTTCCGGCGCTTTTTCGGCAACGAAGTTTCGGGCCCGGTCGGTATTGGGCACCCGGAACACGATGGTCAGATCGGTGGCCGCGTCAATCGGCGCGAACGACCAGTTGCCGTCGGCGGTGGGCGTAACCGGACTGTTTTCCCAGATGTAGTCCGCCAGGACCGCGCGGTTCTCATCCGGTGACTCAATGACGATGTGGTCGCCACCGGTGCCCGCGAACTTGCCGCCGCCAGCGCGGTAATTATTGGTGGCGATCAGGAATTCATCGTCGTCCGCCACCGGGTTGCCCTGATAGGCCAGATTGACGATGCGCTGGCCGTCACTGACCTGGACGCAGTCGCCGTCATAGCGCGCTGGCTGGGTAACGTCGATCTGGTAGGTGAGGCCATCGATAACGTCGAAGTTATAGGTGGGAAAGCCGCTGTAATTCACCAATTCCTGAGGGGCGCTGGTGCTGGTGTCGATCTGGAAAAACTGGGAAGCGGAGCATTCCAGCCATTGAGTCAGCTCGGCGCCATTGGCTTTCACCGCCATCAGTGTATTCGGATACAGATACAGGTCGGCGGCGTTTTTCACTTTCAGTTCGCCTTTGGGCACCACGGTGAAGGCGCTTTCATCGGCGCAGATCCCTTCCCGGCTGCAGGCCTTGAATGGCGCGGCGGCGGACAACACCGGCAGATCCTGGAGATTGACGTCGCCTTCGATCAGATTCTCCACGTAGGCCTTCTGGGCATCCGCCACGATCTGAATGGACGGATCGTCCTTCACCACCGCCAGGAAGCTGTAGATGTCGTCAGTGGATTCACCGATGGGCTGGTTCATGTAATCGATGGTGGCCTGGTGATCCCCGGCCAGCTTGGCCACCAGAGCCGCGTCGGCTTCCACCGCGGGGGCATCGTCCGCGAAGATCGGCTGGGCCTGCACTTGGGAGTTGGTGATGGACCACTGATCCGCTCCGGTATCGTAGGACAGGGTCATATCGATGACGCCCAGATGGCTGCCCCAGTAACCGGGCATGACCGCCGGAACGCCCTTGATGGTGCCTTTTTCCACGTCCACATTGGGGGTGTCGGCGAAGCTGTCGGATGGGAACAGTAAATGGCTGTGGCCGAACATGATAGCGTCGATGCCCTCCACGTCCGCCAGATACCAACTGCTGTTCTCCGCTTTATCCGCTTCGGAGTAAGCCGTGGTGCTGATACCGGAATGGGGAATGGCGACAATAACATCGGCGCCTTCCGCCTTCATCCGCGGCACATAGCGCTCGGCCATGGCCTTGATGTCCTTGGTGATCACCTCGCCTTCCAGGTTCTTCTTGTCCCACTGCATGATTTGCGGCGGCAGGAAGCCGATGAATCCGACCGTGATGTCATGACTGTTGCCGTCGCGGTCCCGGACCGACTTGGTTACCAGTCGGTAGGGCTCGAAGTACAGCTGATCGTTGTCCGGATTGTCATCGTCGTCGTCCACGAAGACGTTCGCGCTAATGTACGGGAAGCCGGCGTCGTTGACGCTTTCGGCCAGGAATTCCAGACCATAGTTGAATTCATGGTTGCCGTAGTTGGCCACGTCATAGCCGAGCTCGTTCATGGCCTTGTAAACCGGGTGGATCTCGCCGGCAGGGAGGCCTTCGGCGTGACGCCAATCGCCCATGGGGCTGCCTTGGATAAGATCGCCGTTATCCACCAGGAAGCTGTTGTCCGGGAAGTCGAGGGCGGCGCGAGCCTGCTTGATCAGTGTGGCGGTACGCACCAGTCCCACCTTGGGGTCGGCGGCATCGCCATAGTAGTTATAGTCCATCACATTGGCGTGGATATCGGTGGTTTCCATCAGGCGGATATCCACCAGGGGGTTGTTATCGCTATCGCTGCCGCAACCGGCAAGCAGGACACCGCTGGAGATGATACCCAGCCAGAACGTTCTTGAAGAAACAGACATGACACCCTCGTCGTTGTAAAAGAAAGGCCGGAAAGTCCGGGCCGGCGTAACGAGGGTGAGAACGGAACATGACCGGGGAATAACCAACAGATTATGGTTTTATGATGGCCTGTGATTTCTTTAACCGGTTTGCCTCGCTATTCGAACAACGTCAGGTATTGGCCGTAACCGGCGGCGGCCATGTCTTCCTTGGGAATGAAACGCATGGCGGCGGAGTTCATGCACCAGCGCTCCCCGGTGGGCCGCGGACCGTCCTTGAAGACATGCCCCAGATGAGAATCGGCGTAGCGGCTGCGGACCTCGGTGCGAACCATCCACAAAGTACTGTCTTCACGGGTGGTTACCGCATCGGGGCTAATCGGTTTGGTGAAGCTGGGCCAACCGGTGCCGGATTCATACTTGTCCGTGGATGAGAACAGCGGTTCACCACTGACCACATCCACATAGATACCTTGCTGTTTATTGTCCCAATAGGTGTTTTTGAAGGCCGGTTCGGTATCGTCTTCCTGGGTCACCTGAAAGCTCAGGGGAGACAGTCGGGCCCGCAAAGTGGCTTCATCAGGCTTGTTGAAATGCTCGGGCCCGCGCCAGCTCATCGGGGCTTCCGCGTTTGCCTTCTTGCCACCGGGCAGGTGATCCGGATCATCCCAGTGCTTTTCAAGAAACTGGTCCCGGCCGGAGTTGTAGCGATAAAACTTATACCGTAGCGGATTGCGCTTATAATAATCCTGATGGTATTCCTCGGCGGGATAGAACGCTTTTAATGGGGTGATTTCGGTAACGATGGGCTTCTCGAACCGGCCACTTTTTTCCAGTGCCGCCTTGGAGGCCCGTGCCTGTTTTTCCTGTTCCGGCGTCTCGAAGAAAATGGCACCCCGGTACTGGCGGCCGCGATCGACAAATTGACCGTCGGCGTCGGTGGGATCCATGTGGCGCCAGAACCAATCCAGCAACTGAGCGTAGCTGATCTTGTCCGGATCATAGATTACCTGCACCGATTCGGTGTGGCCGGTGGCACCGCTGGAGACCTGCTCATAGGTGGGGTTGGCCTCGTCACCGCCGGCGTAGCCACTGATGGCCTCGCTGACACCGTCGAGTTTCTCGAAGTCCGACTCGGTGCACCAGAAACATCCGCCAGCGAATACCGCCGTGGCTTGCGCCGCCAGGGCGGGGCCCGTGATCAGGGAAATTAGAAGCGCGGCGATGACCCGCATGACCTGGTCCTCCTGCTTGTAGAAAAGCTGCCTGAAGGATTGGATGCCTGAATTTGCTTTATGTTACGCCGATGGAGAGAAAAATTTCCGTGAAGGCTTGGAGCATCGTGTCATTGACGGTGCTCAAAAGCCATAATTTTCATAGCGGCGATCTTCGGGTTTGTGAGTATTATCGAATCATCCGTTCACGCATGGTGCGCGCGGAAATCACCTGGGGAGAAGGCCCATGGGTATGATCAAGGAATTTCGTGAATTCGCGATAAAGGGAAATATGGTCGATATGGCGGTGGGCATCATCATCGGTGGGGCGTTTGCCACCATTGTGAAGAGTCTGGTCGCTGACGTCATCATGCCACCTATCGGGTTATTGCTGGGCGGGGTGGATTTCGGCAATTTGTTCGTGGTCCTGCGTGGCACCGGTGATTTCGCTACCTTGGCCGAAGCCCAGGCCGCCGGTGCCGTGACGATCAACTATGGGGTGTTCTTCAATAATGTCATCAGCTTCCTCATCGTCGCCTGGGCGGTGTTCTTCCTGGTGCGCGCCATTAACAGGCTGAAGCGTGAGGAAGAAAAAACAGAGGAAGCCGCCGCGCCGCCGCCGACTCCGGAGGATATCTTGTTGCTGCGGGAAATCCGTGACAACCTTAAACAACGTTGAGGGAATAACCAGGCACGGAAGAGGTCTTTTGTCCGATACCACCAGATCCAGATCGCGGTCGTCCCTGGTGCCGGGTGCCGGCGTCGATTCCGACTTCGCGTTGGTTGCCGACGCTGGCGAAGCCTTCTTGCTGCGCATGGCGACGGCCCGGGCCGCCAGGCGTTCTCTGGATCTGCAGTATTACATCTGGGACAACGACCAGGTCGGACGGCGCTTGATATGGGTTGTGCTCGAGGCGGCACGCCGCGGTGTGCGGGTGCGTTTACTGCTGGATCATATCAATCAGTTGGGCCGGGACCGGAATTGGGCGACCTTGAACGCCCATCCCAACGTGGAAGTCCGTCTGTTCAATCCTTTACGCGGTCGCGGTCTTAATTTGCTGCGCTGGCTTTACCGGGCGCCCAAACTCAATCGCCGCATGCACAACAAAGCCTGGATCGTCGATGGTGAAGCCGCCATTGTTGGCGGGCGCAATATCTCTGAACACTACTTTGGCGTCAACGCGGTCACCAACTTCCGTGATCTGGACATCTATGCCGATGGTCCGGTCGCCGCCGACACCCAGGAAGCCTTCAATCGATATTGGCACAGCCCTTTGTCGGTGAGTCTGAGGCAGTTCCGGCGCCGTTCCAGTGATGATGCGGAAGCATTGTGGATGAGTCTGGATACGGAGCAGCGCTCCCGGCACCGGGATGATAGCGTGCTGTCCGAGCATACGCTGCAAGCGGTACGGGCAAGGCGGGTTCGCGCTCCGGCGGCATTGTTATTCGACAGTCCGGAAAAAGCGCACGGTTCTCCTCAGCGCCTGATGGGAACGCAACTGGCCCGGCTGCTTGGCCGTCATTCCGCCCGGGAGATTCTGCTCGAAGCCAGCTATTTCATTCCCGGTGATGATTTCACCCGCGCGTTAAGCGGTTGGCGCAAACGGGGGTGCCGGGTGGCGGTACTGACCAATAGTCTGGCCACCAACGATGTCATCGCCGCCCATGCCGCCTATCAACGCTATCGCCCGGCGCTGGTGGATGCCGGATTGGAGTTGCACGAGCTGCAACCCAATGCCCGCAGCATGATGCGCCAGGCCCGGCTGTTGCGCGGGCGGTCCAAAGCCAGCTTGCATACCAAGGCCATGGTGCTGGACCGGCGTGAGTTGTTTGTCGGCTCGTTTAACGCGGATCCCCGTTCCGTGCACTTCAATACCGAGATGGGGTACTACATTTACTCTCCGTCGTTGGCGGCATCGGTGGCCGCGTTCATCGAAGAAGGCATGGCGCCGCAAAACAGCTACCGGCTGTCTCGTGAAGAGGGGCGGCTGACATGGGCCGGAGGGAGCGACCAGGGCCCCATGGTCTGTCACCGGGAGCCCCTGGTATCGATACCGCGCCGGTTGGCCAGCGCGGTGTTGGCGTTGCTGCCGATCGAGAATCTGCTGTAACCGGAATCAGCCCCGTTCTTGCTGTTGCTGCTCTTTCCAGTAAGGGTCACGCAGTTCCCGCTTCAGAATCTTGCCAATGGTGCTGCGTGGCAAATGATCCCGAAGTTCCACGTCGTGCAGACGCTGAGCCTTGCCCAGTTGCTGGTTGGCCCAGTCACGGATCTCGTCGGTGCCAGTGTCACTGCCCTCGCGACGTACCACCAGGCCCAGCGGTGTCTCACCCCATTGCTCGCTGGGGATGGCGATCACCGCCGCATCCGCCACATCAGGGTGCTTGAGCAGCATTTTTTCCAGGTCTTCGGCATAGATGTTGAAGCCACCGGAAATGATCATATCCTTGCGGCGGTCCAATACGGACAGGAAGCCGTCTTCGTCGAGCCGCCCCATATCTCCGGTGCGATAGAACACCTCTCCTTCCGGGCTGGTCCAGAGCATCTCGTTGGTTTTGTCTTCTCTTTTGTAGTAGCCGCGCATCATTGCGCCGGCACGGCCGACGATTTCGCCGATGGTGCCGGGGGGCACTTCCTTGAGATCCTCGTCGATGATGCGCAGCTCGCAGCCTTCGCCGGCACGGCCGACGGTATCCCATTTATCAGGGAACTCGGCACAGTTGAGGATGGTGCTGACGCCGCCTTCAGTGAGGCCGTAGAACTCGATGATATTGCCTGGCCAGCGTTGCATTACCTCGGCGATGACATGGCCGCGCAAGGGGGCGCTGGTGGAGAACTTCACTTTGAAGCTGCTCAGATCGAAACGATCGAATTCCGGATCGGAAAGGATCCGCTGGTACTGGACCGGCACCAACATGGCATGGGTGACGCGATGCTTCTCACACAATTCAAGGAATCTACGTGCGTCGAATTTGCCCATGGTGACGATGGTGCCGCCGCCGAACAGAGTGGGCAGCACAGAAACCAGAGTGGTGTTGGAGTACAGTGGCGTGGACACCAGGTTGATCGCGGTGTTGTCGAATCCCAGCGCGGTGAAACGGTCCATTTGCCGGGACCGCAGACGGTGGTCGTGCAAAATACCCTTGGGTACGCCGGTGGTGCCGGAGCTGTAGATAATGTTGAATGGGTCGTCCGCGCCGGGTTCGCGATTCGGTTTGGTGCTTGGGGCGTCACCAACCCAGTCCATGAAGTTGCTCCAGCCACTATCCTGGAAATCCAGGGCGATGCGCTGTTGTGGGGAGACATTCTCCAACTGATCGAGCAGCGGCGTGATCAGTTCCTGATTCTTCCTGGAGATGAACAGGAAGCGGGCATCACAGTCGTTGATCATCAGTGCCAGGGTGTCCCCGGCGGCCATGCTGGAAAGAGGGACCATGCAGCCGCCGGCGGTGAGCACGCCCATGAACAGGGTAAAATAGGGAATGCTGTTTTCGGACAGGCCGGCCACGGTATCGCCAGGTTGCAGGCCGGCGTCGATCAGACGGTTGGCCACGCGGTTAACCTGATCCACGAACTGCCGCCAGGTCAGGTTGCCATTGTCATCGTAAATGGCTGGATGATCGCCCTGCTCCGCGGCCAGTTCCTGGAGTCGGCGTGGCAGACAACGGAACTCTTCATTGTCGACTTGCGGTGCGTATTGGGGCATGGCGTTGCTGACTGCGGTCATCGTCCTCTCCCGTGGTCCGGAACCGGGTTCCGGAGCTTCTGGTTATTTTGAAAAACGGTTTGCAAAACGCATTTGGAATTTGGCAGGCAGAATACTACCAGGTATGTTGGCGAACAATACCGGCCGGTCACGGCTTGCCTGGGGTGGCCTGTAACCCTTGTAATATAAGGGGGCTGAGCGATTTCTCCGCCGCCCATAAATGTAAAGGATACAAACCAAGGAGTGTTTCATGAGTGAGCCTTTCCGTTACCGGCTGCGCGTGCGTTACAGTGAATGCGATGCTCAGCATGTGGTGTTCAACGCCCGTTACGGTGACTATGTTGATCTGGCCATGACCGAATTCATGCGTGCTCTGGGGCGGGATTATGGTGCCCTGCTGGCGCGTGGGCTGGATAACCAGGTGGTGAAGCTCACTCTGGAATGGAAAGCTTCCGCCCGCTTTGATGATGTACTCGAGATCCAGGTCAAACCGTTGTCGGTGGGTAACACCTCATTCTCGCTGGAGTTTCTTATTCTGAACGCGGAAAGTCAGCAGTTGCTGTGCCGGGCGGAATCGGTGTATGTGATGATGACCACGGAACCGTTCGAGAAAACCCGGGTGCCTGACGATCTGCGGGCCGCGTTGCAGGAAGGCGCGGTCGGCAAGGTGTGCGATCAGAGCGGTTAAGAGGGGGCATGGCCCGGCGGTGCCGCCGGGCCATTGTTGAAACCGTCGGGATCAACCGACCTTCAGCACGACCTTGCCCTTGGCGCGACGGGAGCTCAATGCCGCCAGGGCTTGCTCATATTCCTCGAACGGGAAGACTTCGCTGACCTTGGGGTTGATCTTCCCTTCCGCGAACATCCGCATCAGATCCTTCACGTTCTGGATGTGCGCTTCCGGCTCCTTGCGGGTGAAGGTGCCCCAGAACACACCGACCACGCTGCAGCCCTTGAGCAACGGCAGGTTGGCGGGGATCTTCGGAATCTCGCCGGCGGCGAAGCCGATGATCAGGAAGCGGCCGTTCCAGGCCATGTTGCGCAGCGCCGGCTCGGTGAAGCGGTCGCCCACCGGGTCGTAGATCACGTCGATGCCCTGCGGATAGCGGCTCTTCAGCACATCCTTCAGGTCTTCCTCGGTGTAGTTGATCAGATCGTCGGCGCCGGCTTCCCGGGCCACTTCCAGCTTGTCGGCGGTGCTGGCGGCGGCGATCACCTTGGCGCCCATGGCTTTGCCCAGCTCCACCGCGGCCAGACCGACGCCGCCGCTGGCGCCCATGACCAGCAGGGTTTCGCCCGGCTGCAGATTGGCCCGCTGTTTCAGCGCATGGTAGCTGGTGCCGTAGACCATGCTGAAACCCGCCGCCTGTTCGTCGGACATACCGTCTGGAACCGGAATCACGCGATCAGCGGTGACCACCATTTCCTCGGCGAAGCTGCCGTAGCCGGTGAGGCCCATTACGCGCTGGCCCGGCTTATAGCCCTTGACGTTCTCGCCCACCTCGACGATCTCGCCGGACATTTCGCCGCCCGGAGAAAAAGGCAGTTCCGGTTTGATCTGGTACTTACCCTCGATGATCAGAGTGTCAGGGAAGTTCAGGCCGGCGGCCTTGACCCGGACCTTGATACCGTCGGCGCCGACGGCGGGGGAAGGAACGTCCTCGATGACCAGCTTATCCGCCGGCCCCAACTCCTTGCAGAGAATGGCGCGCATGCATCTCTCCCGAATAATACTTATTGAGACCGACACGCTACCCCTGGTCCGTGCATTAGACAAATGCATAAGACTCATCAAAGGGCATAAACAATATGAATGCTGGACCGGCCGAGGAAAGGACGAGGATTCATCGGTCGTCGATGAGTGTGAGTATTTACTACCTTTTCAGGTCCCGATATTTATGGAGTACGGCGCTTTTATGGGCGACAGAAAGCGATCGTCTTTTGGCCACACCAGGCAAGGCTGTTCATATTGACATTGTTTGATGTAAAGGTTGATCATGAATTGACCGGGCGCGGGCGAGGACGAATAACGATGAAGACCGTAACCATGCAGACTCAATCAGGTGAAATACAAGAATGGCGGGACGGCCGCCGCTACCTTTGGTTGCTCAGCACGCTGACCATGCTGTTGCCCCTGTTCACGGTCTGGCTGGCCAGCACAACCGGCTGGGCCCTGTTCTGGTGGTTTGGATTCCTGTTCGTATTCGGGGTGATCCCGTTGCTGGACATGCTGCTTGGCGAAGAGACCGAGAATCCGCCCGAAGCGCTGGTGCCGCAGTTGGAACAGGACCGGTATTATCGCTGGGCGGTGTATGTGTGCCTGCCGTTTCTCTATAGCGCTTTTATTTATGCCGCCTGGGTGGCCGCCACCTGGAGCCTGCCCTGGTACAGCTACCTGGGGCTGGCGATCTCCACGGGCTGCGCCACGGGTATCGCCATCAATACCGCCCATGAGATGGGGCACAAGACCGACCGCCACGAGAAATGGATGGCCAAGCTATGTCTCGCCCCGGTGTTCTATGGGCACTTCTATGTGGAACATAATCGTGGGCATCACGTGAGGGTTTCCACGCCGGAGGATCCGGCATCCTCCCGGTTCGGCGAGACGTTCTGGGAGTTCCTGCCGCGCACCGTGATCGGCAGCCTTAAATCCGCCTGGTCGCTGGAGAAACAGCGGCTGGAGCGGCAGGGGCTTTCGGTATGGAGCTGGCATAACGACAATCTGCAGGCCTGGGCATTGTCGGTGGTGCTTTGGGGTGCCCTGATACTGTGGTTGGGCTGGGCGGTGGTGCCGTTCCTGCTGATTCAGAGCCTGTTCGGTTTTCAGTTGCTGGAGGTGGTCAACTATCTCGAGCACTACGGGTTGTTACGGCAAAAAAAGGACAATGGACGCTATGAACGCTGCCTGCCGGAGCATTCCTGGAACTCGAACCGCCGGGTAACCAATATTTTTCTTTATCAGCTGCAACGGCATTCCGATCACCACGCCTATCCCACGCGCAGTTATCAATCGCTGCGGCATTTCGATGAGTCCCCTCAATTACCAGGTGGATACGCATCGATGATCCTGCTGGCGTGGGTACCTCCGCTGTGGTTCAGGATCATCGACCCGATGGTGGTGCGTCATTATCAAGGCGATATGAGCCGCGCCAACATCAAGCCGGGGATCCGGGACGAGGTATTGGCCAGATACGGACAAAGCCCGAGCTGAGCCCGGGCGGGTGGATCAGGGGCGCCGCTCGCGGACCAGCAGATTCTGCTGAGCGACGCCGATCGGGCCCTGCTCATCGTGAAGCACGGAGCGGGTCAGCCCGATTCCCGATGGCTCGATCCAGGTTTGACTGTCCAGCCCGACCCATTCGCTGACCGGCGGCCGTTGCAGATAAACGGTCAGGTCGGTATTGGCGAACAGATATCTATCCAGTGGCAGCACCCAACTGAGGCCATTGCCGAAATCCGCCGCGGCCACCGCTCGGGCGGTCGCCGTGGTGGTCCGATCCTCGATCAGGGGCACCGTCAGCCGCAGCCAGGCCGCGGCTGGCCCGGGGCGGTCGGTACGCCCGCGGGCCACCCGGGATTCCATCGCGGTGTAATGAAAACTTTCCTCCCGACTCATGCCGGGGATGGTGACCGGTTCCTGACAATCACCGGGCGCCGGCAGCGGCGCTTCGTCGGTGGCCTGGCCAGTGTCGATACCGTTGGCCAGCACCAGTACCGCCAAGCCTTCCGCCACTGGCCGCCCTTGATGTTGCAGACAAACGGAAACCCGCCGGACCGTGCGCCCGCCCCCTACCTTTATCGTGCTTTCCAGCGGTGCCACTGGCACCGGCCGCACCAGTTCCAGGGTGAGCCGGACCAATTGGTATCCCTCTCCGGCCAGGGCTTCCTCGGCCAGGGCCGCGATCAGTGCGGCCGGGGCGCCACCATGCTGGGCGTCCGGGCTCCAGGGACCGCGCGACAGCCCGGTGGGATTCAAGTGTTGCCCGTGCTGCTGGAAGACACAGTCGCTGGCGGCGATCGAGATCGGATCAGACATGAGTTAACTCCAGTTTTTCGTGGTGAGAGGCGGGCAGAGGTGAGAACTGCGTGGCCCAGCGGCGGAATTTCATGATCGGGCCGTCGCCGGCCGCCAGACTGGGGCGTTCCCAGCGGGCTTTGTGACGCCAGATGGGCACATCCTCGCTGACCTGGCGTATTGCTTCCTGAACCAGCTCCAGGCTCATATCCGGAGAGCGGATTCCCTCCAGACGGGCCATCAGGCTGAAGTTCAGGTCGACTTCGCGGGCGCCACGCACGGTAATGCCATCAATGAACAGGATCTCGGCGAGATCGCCGACGCGGAATCGGACCAGTGCCAGATAAGGGCCATGGAGGGTGGTCTGAATGAAACCGGGCACCACGCCGGCCGGGGTGTTGAAGCGGTGGTGGATATCCACGTCCAGCACCGTGCCCTGGTTCTCGCAGCGTTTCACTTCCGCCAGGCTGTTGACGCCATGCAGGTAATGGAAGTGAGTGCTGTCGACGATGTTCTCCTGGATCTCGTACCACACGGTGGGCACGTTCCAGCCGTGGCGGTGATAGCGCGACCATTGTGGGTCGCGGTACTCGGGCAGGTCGGGAAGCTGGTAGTCCGGGGCCTGGTTCTCCGGGTGCCACCAGGCGAACAACAGGCCATGGCGCTCCACCAGCGGCAGTGAGCGCAGTCCACGATGACTCAGGCGAGCGTCGGGGCTGTAGGGAATTTCCACGCAATCGCCGTCACCGTCGAAACACCAGCCGTGGAACGGGCATTGCAGTGCCGAGCCTTTAACCCGGCCGCCGTGGCCCAGATGGGTGCCCAGGTGGCGGCAGTAAGCATCCATCAGGTGTGCCCGACCTTCTTCGTCTCGCCACAATACGAACTCCCGGTCGAAGGCCCGGAAAGGCCGTACCTCGCCCGGTTTGAGCCGATCGCTGTACTCCACCTGGAACCAGCCGCAGGCAAAGGGATTGATTCGTGCTGAGTTGGTCATGATGCACCTCCCGCGCTCGTTCAGAGCGTCTGTTTTGTTATGTAATCGGCTCGAGGTTAAAAAATGTGCATGACGGTTGCAACAAGAAATGGAACATGATTCATTCTTTGTATGGCATATCGACGTACCCCAAAAATGGAAGCGCGCATGGCGCGTACCCGGTCCCGCATTCTGGAGGCTGCCCAGGCGCTGGTGGCGGAGGGAGGCTATGCCGCCGCCGGCATGCCCGCGGTGGCGCAACGGGCGGAGGTCTCCACCGGACTGCTGTACCGCTACTTTCAATCGAAAACGGACTTGTTCGACCAGGTATTCCGACGTGCCTCCCAGCATGAAATCGACATCTGCGCGGAGGCCGCCGCCGTGGCCGGTGATGCCCGGGAACGGGTGGCGCGGGTGGCGGAGACGTTTTCCCGGCGGGCGCTGAAAGGCTGGCGGTTGGCGTACGCTCTGCTGGCGGAGCCGGTGGATCGCACCATCGAGTTCGACCGCCTGCATTTCCGTGAGCCGTATCGCGCCATTTTCGCCGGGATCATTCGTGACGGCATCGCCGCCGGTGAGATCGCCGAACAGGACGCGCAGTTGCTGGCCACCGCCATAGTCGGTGGTATCGCGGAAACCCTGGTGGGGCCGCTCAGCCAAAGACCGGCGCCGGAGCAGGAAACGGCCCTGGTGGAAAGCGTAAAACGCTTTTGTGTGCAGGCTGTGGGGCCGCCCCCGCAGGAAACCTGAACAGCCGACCAAGACTATAAGGAGAAGAAAATGGATCCGTTCTTCCAAACGCCGCCACTGACGGGCAACCGCTTTCACACCGATCCCACGTTGCGTCTGGCATTGCAATGGCGCCTGCCGGATGCGGTTTTCCAGGCGGCGTCACCGGCTCTGGAAAACATGGGGCGATTGGCCGCCGACACCATGCCGCCACTGGCCGAACAAGCCGAAAACAATCCGCCGCGGCATCTGCCCTACGATGCCTGGGGGCGGCGGGTGGACCGGGTCGAAGTGGATGAGAGCTGGCTGGAACTGGTGCGTTTGGGGCAACGCCAGGGTCTAGTGTCTTTGCCCAACGAAGATCCTTACGGGGTGCATACACGAATCGTGCAGGCCGGGTTGATCAATCTCTACGACCCGGTCAGCGCGGTGGCGGATTGCCCGCTGGTTATGACCGATGGGGCTACCTGCCTTCTTAAGGAGCACGATCCGGAACTGGCGAAACAATATGTGCCGCGCCTGACCGCCCGGGAGCAGGCCTGGACGTCGGGGCAATGGATGACGGAGCGGGAAGGGGGATCGGATGTCGGCCGCAGTGCCACGATAGCGCGACCCGGTGACGGCGGAACCTGGCATCTTTTTGGTAGCAAGTGGTTCACGTCCGCCACCACCGCCGATATGGCCCTGGCTCTGGCCCGGCCGGAAGGTGCCGGCGGCGGCAGTCGTGGGCTGTCGCTGTTTCTGTTGGAGTTGCGGCAGGCCGACGGCGGCTGGAATGGACTGACGGTACGGCGGCTCAAGGACAAACTGGGCACCCGCGCCCTGCCCACCGCGGAGCTGGATCTGGCCGGTGCCCGGGCGGTACCGGTGGGGGGGTTGGGGGATGGCGTGCGCAAGCTTACCGGATTGCTGGGCGTTGCCCGCTATTGGGCGGCCATAGGAGGGTTGGCCGGAGTCGGGCATTTGCTGGCGTTGGCGCGGGACTATGCCGGCAAGCGCGAGGTGTTCGGCCGGTGCTTGGCGGATCACCCGATCCATCGGGAATGGCTCGCCCGCATCGCCTCGGTGTACGACGCCATGGTGGTGTTGAATCTGGAAACCGCCTGGCAGTTGGGACGGGCTGAGCACGGGGAGGACGGAACGCTGGCGCGGCTGTTTACCTCCCTGGGTAAGCTGGCCTGTGCCCGCCAGGGGGTGTGGGCCGCCAGCGAATTACTGGAGAGCTTCGGTGGCGCCGGCTATGTGGAAGATACCGGGATCCCGCGTCTGTTCCGCAACCTGCATGTCAACTGTATTTGGGAGGGGACGTCCTCGGTACTGGCTCATGATGTGTTACGGGCACTGAAAAAACCGGAAACCGGAGAGGCGTATATCGAAGAAGTGGTAAGGCGCCTGGGGGCGCTTCGCCATCCGGCCAGTGGGTCCATGCGCGAATGTATCGAAGAGGCGCTGGAGTCGCTGGTGCCGATGATCAATTCGCCCAGAGAAGAACAGGCCCGGCGGTTGGCCTGGGGTATGGCGCGGACCTTCCAGGCGTTGCTGCTGACGGAGTTCGCCGAGTGGCGGCTGAACTATTATGACGACGGCACTGGTGTGACAGTGGCGCGTTTGTTTGCCGCGGAAGGACTGGTGGAGGCGGGTTGCGATGAGTCGGCCGCCGCCTTACAGGCAGTGGCGTTCACGGGACAGGCGCTGCCGCGGTGAGGTCGTTGTGATCGGGGGAAGCGTCGCTGGGGCCCGGTCTCAGTGATGCTTCTCCAGGTGGGCCAGCACGTTTTCCAGCCGGTCCACCAGTACCTTGTTGATGCTTTTTTCCAGCACCCGGCCCAGTTCGTCGTTGACCACCGCTTCCGCCAGTGGCCGGATGCGGGTGATGAATTCCGCCAGGGTGGCCACGTCTTCCCCCTGAGGGAGGCTGTTCTCACCGTATTTGTCGTCCACCAGATGCTGGATGATCATACCGATGAAACGCTCGGCCAGCTTGTCCACCTCCTGGCGAACCAGACGCACATGGGTGAGTACCGCATCCAGCGGCACTCCGGCTTCCACCAGTTCCTTGCCGGCATTGTAGACGCGTGGATAAGGCACGCGCAGGCGCATGCCTTCGGGAACGATATAACCCAGGCTGACCGCCTTGGTCATGACTTCCGGGGTGATGTCCTCACCAAAGTCGTCGATCAGGTCCTGATAGTCCACATAGGAGGGCACTTGTGGATTGCGCCAGGAGGTCACCGCCACTTCCAGGCCGAGGATATCGTTGAGGTCGCGGCCCTCTTCCCAGGCACTGAGCAGATCACGAATATTGTTCAGGGTATAACCCCGTTCCAGCAGGGCGCCGATGATCTTCAGGCGAGCCAGATGAACATCGCTGTAGATGCCGGTACGGCCGCGCTTCTCCGGTGGCGGCAGCAGGCCACGGTCCTGGTAGGCGCGCACGTTGCGCACCGTGGAGCCGGCCTCCCGGGCCAACTCGTCGATGGTGAATTCCTGGCGTTTTTCCAGGTCGGCGCTGGTGCTCCCCGTCGGCCGGAAGGCTTGCTGACGCAGGGAGCGCAGCAGCGCGGCAGGGGTTTTTCGTGATGAACTCATGGGGGCGATAATAGACCCTATGCCGCGGTGGTGCCAGGGATCCCGGCCTTCCTCAAGGGGTCAGATCCAGCCGTGCCAGCCGCCGCGCCAGCGCCGGGCTGAAACGGCCCACCAGGCGCATGCCGCTGGCTTCGGCGCTGACCGGCACTTCCGCCCGGTTCTCCTCCACCGCGGAGACGATGGCGGCCGCCACCCGGTCAGGGGTGAAGCCCCGGCGCCGGTAGAAACGCTCCGCTGACGCCCTGCGACGCGCTTGCTCTTCGTCATCGGCGCCGACAAAACGGGTGCGGCCGGTGATGGGTGTATCGATGATGCCGGGGCAGATGGCGGAGACGCCGATACCCTGGTCCGCCAGTTCCGCGCGCAGGCACTCAGTCAGCATCAGTACCGCGGATTTGCTGGTGGCATAAGCGGGCAGGACCTTTGAGGGCAGGTAGGCGGAAGCCGAGGAAACATTGACGATATGGCCGGCCTTGGCCTGGTCGATCATTTTCCGGGCGAACAGTCGGCAGCCGTGGATCACGCCCCACAGATTGACGTCCAGCACCTGTTTCCAGTCCTTCACGCTGGTATCCAGCAGCGGTCCGGCCAACCCGATGCCGGCATTGTTCACCACCACATCCGGAGCGCCCAGTTCCCGCTCCACATAGCGTGCCAGCGCTTCCATGGAGCGCGCGCTGGCGACGTCCGCGCGGCGGCCGAGAGCCTGGCCGCCGGCATCGACAATGTGTTGAGCGGTACGCTCGGCGGCGCCGCCATCAATGTCGGTACACAGCACGGTGGCGCCACGGGCGCCGAAAGCCAGGGCGGTGGCTTCACCGATACCGGAACCGGCGCCGGTGATGACCACCAGCTTGCCGCTGTCCGGCCGCGGGGCAGCGGGCACTCGCGCCCGTTGCAGAGAGGGGCTCTCCGGCGCCCCTTCGATATGCGCGATGAACTCACGCAAGTAACCGGCGGTGATGTCCGGGTGGGCCTGCAGCGGCCCCCAATGACCGGTATGCATTTCCCGGCGCCACACCCGTTCCGCCCACCGCGGTACTTCGTCCAGCAGTTCCGGGCCGACGTAGCGGTCGCGCAGCGCCACCAGCAATTGCACCGGCACCTGGGTGTGGCGTTCCCGGGGATGCAGCAGGCACGGCAGCATGTTGGCGCGGTAGAGGGCGATACCGTTGATGCCGTCCCGGCGCTGGGTGGGGCTTGGCGCCACCCGCAGGTGTTCGGTGCGCCGCAACAGGTCCGGCCAGGCGCGATCCAGGCCCAGGCGCCACGCCATGGGCGCCAGACCGGGCAGGTGAAAAGCACCGATATACCAGCTCTTGGCCAATTGACCGAGACCGGAGGTCAGGGAAGAGCGGCGCCGCAGGCGCTGGCCCATGTGATCCAGGCAGGGCCCCGACAGGCTGGTGAACGAGGCCAGGCGGCGTCCGGCATCCGGCTCGGTGACCGCTTCCCAGGACTGGATCGAACCCCAGTCGTGGGCCAGCAAATGCACGGGCTTGCCGGGGCTGACCGCATCGATTACAGCGAACAGGTCGTCGCGCAACTCGCCGAGGCGATAGGCGGACACCTCCGTTGGCGCGGAGGAGGCGCCGGCGCCACGGACGTCGTAAGTGACCACATGCAGGTCCTCCCACAGGGCCTCGGCCAGCTTGTCCCAGGTCTCGCTGTTGTCCGGATAGCCGTGCACCATGACCAGAACCGGGCCGTCCGGGTTGCCCCCCTGGCGTATCGCCAGATTGACGCCTTCGCGTACCACGGTTCGATGTTGCCACTGCATCATTGCCTGTCTCCCTGCGGGTCGGATTCCTGAAGCCAACGGATTCCATTGTCGCCCCAGGACTGGCGCGGGTAATTTGCCCCGGCGCCGGTGCCCGGGGGCAATACGCCCGGCTGGTCCACCATTTTGGCCCCAGCGGATCGGTTTGCGGGTGGACGGCCCTGGTGCGCGGATGCTCCGGAGTGGTGCATCACTATCGAAAAGTCCGTCTCGCGCCCCAGAGTGGGGAGGCGGCCCGTCCTTGCATGCAAGGCGGTGGGGCGGCGCGCCTCGGGCCTCTCCGCAACCCCTCCCCATGGCCTTCGCGGCATCGCCCAACACCTTTAAAAAAAGGCCTCCCAGCGCCCGCCGCCATCTGGCCCGGAATCTGCATACCGGAAGTCGCATACAAGTTGGTATTCATGTTAACCCGCAGGGGGCAGTGTTCATGTACCGTCGCGATTTTCTAAAAGGGGTCTCCGCTTTGTCCGTGGGTGTGGGCGCCCTGACCTTCCTCAAGAGCATGCCGGCGCTGGCGGCCCGGAATGACACCCTGGTGGTGGTTACCGGAACCACCATCAACAGTCTGGACATCCACCGTAGCGGCACCAACCGGCCCAGTTACCAGGTGGCGGTGAACTGCTACGACCGTCTGCTGACGTTTGGCCACAAGCAATTGGAGGACGGGTCTTTCAGCTACGATTACGACAATCTGCAACCGGAGCTGGCCGAATCCTGGGACGTCTCCGAGGACGGTCGCACGCTGACCTTTAAACTTCGTGACAACGCCCGCTTCTGGGATGGCAAGCCGGTCACCGCCCACGATGTGAAATGGTCCTTCGATCGTGCCGTGACACTGGGGGGCTTCCCCACCGCGCAGATGGCCGCCGGTTCTCTGGAAGAGCCGGAGCAGTTCGAAGCGGTGGACGATAAGACCTTCCGGATTCGTTTGCCGCACTCGTCCAAACTGACGTTACCGGATCTGACCACGCCGGTGGCCATCGTTATCAACTCGGAGGTGGCCAAGGCGCACGCCACCGATCAGGACCCTTGGGCCACGGAATATCTGCATCGTAATCCGGCTGGTTCCGGTGCCTTCAAGGTGGAACGCTGGGACTCCGGCCAGCAACTGGTCTATAGCCGCAATGATGACTGGGCCTGCGGGCCGGTGGCGAAGATCCAGCGCGTGATCATTCGTGAGATTCCGTCCCAGTCCACGCGCCGTGCCTTGATCGAACGGGGAGATGTGCACTTCTCCCAGAACATCCCGGCCAAGGACGCCCGCGAACTGGAGGCGGCCGGTAAGGTGAAGGTGGTCAGCACGCCGATCGAAAATTGTCTGCATGTGCTCTGCACCAATCTTAATTTCGAGCCGTTCCAGGATAAAAAAGTACGCCAGGCCATTGCTTATGCGGTGCCCTACGAAGCGATCTTCAACAATGCCGCCTACGGGCGCGGCGTGCCGATGTGGGGTGGTGACAGCACCAAACCGGAAAGCATTGCCTGGCCGCAACCCTTCCCCTACAGCCAGGATCTGGAGAAGGCCAGGGCGTTGATGGCGGAGTCCAGCCATGCCGACGGTTTTTCCGTGCCGCTGTCGTTTGACCTTGGCCAGGCGGACTGGGCTGAACCCACCGCGCTGTTGATCCAGGAGGCGTTGGGCAAGATCGGCATCAAGGTGTCCTTGAACAAGGTGCCGGGCGCCAATTGGCGAACCGTGGCCCTGGTGGAGAAATCCCTGCCGCTGCATCTGGAAAACTTCGGCGGCTGGCTGAACACCCCGGACTACTATTTCTACTGGGCCTACGTGAAAGGGAACCTGTTCAACTCCTCCAACTATGACAACAAGGAGGTTGCCGGGTTGGTGGATGAAACCCTGTACATGGCCCAGGACGATCCCAAGTACGCCCCGAACATTCGCCGCATGATCGAAATCGCCATCGACGATGTGCCGCGTATTCCACTGTATCAACCGTCGCTGAACGTGGCGATGCAACAGAGCACGACGGGCTACGAGTACTGGTACCACCGTCAGCTGGATGTCCGGCCCCTGACTCTGAAACAGGACTGAATCATGGTGCGTGTGCCCAAGCGCTTGCGGCTGGTGGGTTATCGCTTGCTGCAGGCGATTCCGGTGTTGATTGGCATTGTCGTGGTGTCGTTCCTGTTGACCCGGGCATTGCCCGGGGACCCGGCGGTCTACTTTGCCGGGCCGGCGGCGTCGGAGGAGTCCATCGAACAGATCCGCGCCAGCATGGGGCTGGATCGGTCACTGCCGGTTCAGTTCCTTGCCTACGTGGGAGATCTGCTGCGCGGGGAACTGGGGCAATCCATTTCCACCGGTCAGCCGGTGCTCACCGAGCTGACCACGCGTTTGCCGGCGTCGCTGGAGTTGACCGGATTCGCGCTGCTGTTCTCCATCGCGGTGGCGATGCCGCTGGGGATTTTGGCCGCCACCCGGCCCAATTCCTGGATCGATCACCTGTGCCGGTTCGTGGTCACCGCCGGGGTATCGCTGCCCACTTTCTTTACCGGCTTGGCGCTGGTTTACCTGTTCTACTTTCTGCTGGGCTGGTCGCCGGCGCCGATGGGGCGACTCGATATTCTTTATCTGTCACCGCCCCACGTTACCGGCTTTTATGTGATCGATGCGCTGATTGACGGTGATTTCGAGACGGCACGGGCGGCGCTGGCGCAATTGATCCTGCCGGCGGTGACGCTGGGCCTGTTCACGCTAGCGCCGATTGCCCGCATGACCCGGGCTGCCATGTTGCAGGTGCTGGAAGGTGACTTCATCCGCACCGCCCGGGCGGCGGGCCTGTCTGGCAATAAAGTGCTGTACACCTACGCCTTGCGCAACGCCATCCTGCCGGTGATCACCACTTTGGGCATGGTGTTTTCCTTTGCCCTCGGCGCCAATGTGCTGGTGGAAAAAGTGTTCGCCTGGCCGGGCATCGGTTCCTACGCAGTGGAAGCGCTGGTGGTGTCCGACTACGCCGCGGTGCAGGGCTTCGTATTGTCCATGGCGTTGCTGTTCGTGATTCTCAATTTGTTGATCGATGTGACCTACACCCTGGTCGATCCCCGTCTGGGTATGGAGGACTGATCCGATGTCATCTTCCTCGGTGAAGAATTTCGCTCGCCATGCCCGTTATGTGATGACGGAAAACCCGGTGACCGCACTGGCGGCGCTGCTGTTTCTGCTGATTGTCATCGCCGCCGTGGCCGGACCCGCGCTGGTGCCTTACGATCCGATGGCTACCGACGGCGATCGTGCCTTGCAGCCGCCATCCTGGGATCACTGGTTCGGTACCGACCATCTCGGCCGCGACGTGTTTTCCCGGGTAGTGGTGGCGACCCGTCTGGATCTGATGATTTCTTTGGCCGCGGTGGCCATGGCCTTTGTCATCGGTTCCGCCATGGGTGCGGTGGCCGGCTACTTTGGTGGTTGGGCGGACCGCATCACCGGCCGGCTGCTCGATACCATCATGGCGTTTCCGCTGTTCGTGCTCGCCATGGGCGTGGTGGCGGCGGCGGGCAATACCATTGAAAACATCGTCTATGCCACCGCCATCATCAACTTGCCGTTCTACGCACGCATGGCGCGGGCGGAAGTGAATATCCGCCGCAATGCCGGCTTCGTGCAGGCGGCGCGTCTGTCCGGCAATGGCGACTGGCGCATCCTCGCCCAGCATATCTTTCCCAACACCCTGCCGCCGATGATGGTGCAAATCTCGCTCAACATGGGCTGGGCCATTCTCAACGCCGCTGGCCTTTCGTTCATCGGTCTGGGGGTACGCCCGCCGACGCCGGAGTGGGGGATCATGGTGGCGGAAGGCGCCAACTTCATTGTCTCCGGTGAGTGGTGGCTGGTGTTTTTCCCGGGTGTGGCACTGATGCTGGCGGTGTTCACGTTCAATTTGCTCGGTGACGGTCTGCGCGATCTGGTCGACCCGCAGCGGCGTACTTGAGGTGAGAATATGAGCATACCGTTATTGGATATAAAAGCGCTCACGGTGGAATTCGGTACCCGTCGCGGCGTGGTGGACGCGGTGCGGCAGGTTTCGGTCACCGTGGCCAAGGGGGAAACCGTCGGCATCGTCGGGGAATCCGGCTCGGGCAAGTCGGTGACTTCCTACGCGGTGATGCGGATTCTTGATCGTGCTGGCCGTATCGCCGGTGGCAGCATCGTGTTCGGCGGCATCAATGTGGGCAAGGCCGATGAGCGTACCATGCGGGATCTGCGTGGCCGTGAGATGTCGATGATCTTCCAGAATCCAAGGGCGGCGCTCAATCCGATCCGTTCGGTGGGCCGGCAAATCGAGGACGTGCTGATCGAACACAGTCTGGCCACCCGCGCCGATGCCAGGGAAAAAGCCATCGACGTGCTCAAGGCGGTACGCATCAATAATCCGGAAAGCCGCTACCATGCCTATCCGTTCGAACTGTCCGGGGGCATGTGTCAGCGGGTGGTGATCGCCATCGCCCTGGCCTGCCGGCCGCAGCTGCTGATCGCCGATGAACCCACTACCGGTCTGGATGTGACCACGCAAAAGGCGGTGATGGATCTGATCCGCGAGCTCACCGCCGAGCGTAATATGTCGACCTTGTTGATTACGCACGACCTCGGTCTCGCCGCCGCTTACTGTGACCGCATCGTGGTGATGGAAAAAGGGCGCGTTGTCGAGGAAGCGGATACCGCCACCTTGTTCGCCAACCCCCGGCATCCCTATACCCGGCGGTTGTTGCAGGCGACACCAAGACTCGATTCAAAGGTGGCGGATCTGTTGCCAGAAGAAGATTCGCGCCGCCGTGCACCGAGTGCGCGCCCGCCTGGCGAGGTGCTGCTGCGAATACAGGATTTGGTCAAGGTCTTTCCCGGCAAGGAAAAGGGCGATGAATATCGAGCCGTGGATGGTTTGTCCTTCGAGGTGCGTTGTGGTGAAAGCCTGGGGCTGGTGGGCGAGAGCGGCTGTGGCAAGTCCACCACCTCGTCGATGATCATGCGTTTGCTGGACCCCACATCCGGCCGCATTCTGTTCAACGGTGAAGACATCGGCACGGTGCCGGGAAAACGCTTTGCCCGCCATCCGGCCCGCGCTGGTCTGCAGATGGTGTTCCAGGACCCGACCGACAGTCTCAATCCGCGCTGGAGCGCACGCCGCTCGATCAGTGATCCACTGATGCGGCTCGGTCATGTCAGCGGTTCCGCGCTGCGCGCCAAGGTGGAGGCGCTGGCGCAAATGGTGGGGCTGCCGGAACATCTGCTCGACCGCTTTCCCCATCAGCTGTCCGGTGGCCAGAAAGCACGGGTGGGGATCGCCCGAGCGATTGCCCTGGAACCAAAGCTGCTGATTCTCGACGAGCCGACGGCGGCCCTGGATGTATCGGTGCAGGCCGTGGTGCTCAATCTGCTGGTGGAACTGCGTGAGCGTCTGGGTATGAGCTATCTGTTCATCAGCCACGATCTCAATGTGGTGCGGCTATTATGTGAGCGCGTACTGGTAATGAAAGCCGGGCGGATTGTCGAACAAGGACCGGCGGAACGGCTGCTGGACAGCCCGGAACATCCTTATACCCGCGAGTTGCTTGCCGCTATTCCTCATCCGCCTTCGGGGGTGGTACCGACATCACCGATATCAGTGCAGGGTGGATCGAAAGCCGCGGCTCGGTAGGACACGCCGATCCGATTATCCAAGCGATGTAAGAAATCCTGGAAAAAGCCGCCGGCGCACGTCGCGACGCCGGCGGAAAAGGCACCAGACTTTGCCGTTCTCAATGGCATGCCAGTGGCGGGTTTACACCGCCATGAAAACGGCTTTGGTTTCCAGATACGCATCCAGGGACTGCCGGCCCATGTCGCGGCCGAAGCCGGACAGCTTGTAGCCGCCGAACGGTACCGCCACGTCCAGCATGTTGTGGCAGTTGACCCATACCGTTCCCGCTTTGATTTTTGGTACCAGACGATGCACTCGTGACAGATCGTTGGACCAGATACTGGCGCCAAGACCGTAGGGGGTATCGTTGGCGCGGCGGGCCACGTCGTCCAGATCCTCATAGGGCAGCGCCACCACCACCGGACCGAAAATTTCTTCCTGCACGATACGCAGTGCATCGTCGGTACTGGCGAATACGGTGGGTTCGACAAAGTAGCCGTTGCGATTGGCGCGCGCGCCGCCGGTCACCAGCTCCGCGCCTTGTTCGCGGCCCAGATCGATATAGCCGCACACCCGGTCCAGCTGTTCACGGGAGACCAGCGGCCCCAGATGGGTCTGCGGATCCAGCCCCGGCCCCATGGGTAGCGCCTTGGCCAGTTCCGCCAGTTCCGCCACCACGTTATCGTACAGCTTCTTGTGCACGTACAGGCGCGACCCGGCGCAGCAGACCTGGCCATGGTTGAAGAAAATCGCCTGGGCGGCGCCCTGAGCGGCCAGGGCCGGATCGCAGTCGTCCAGTACGATCATCGGTGACTTGCCGCCCAACTCCAGGGTGACGCGGGTCATGTTGTCCATGGCGGCGCGGCCGATCAGTTTGCCCACTTCGGTGGAGCCGGTGAAACTCACCTTGCTGACCCCCGGATGAGCCACCAGCGGAGCGCCGGCATCCGGACCGTCTCCGGTAATGATGTTCACCACGCCTTCGGGGAAACCGGCCTCCTGTAACAGTGAGCCAAGATAGAGCGCGGTGAGCGGCGTTTGTTCGGCCGGTTTGAGGACCACGGTACAGCCAGCCGCCAACGCCGGTGCCAGCTTCCAGGTAGCGACCAGCAGCGGGAAGTTCCAGGGCACGACCGCCGCCACCACGCCCACCGGTTCGCGGCGCGTATAGGCGAAGAACTCGCTTTCCGGCGGGGCGAAGGGAACCGAAACGTCCAGCGAGGCGCCTTCGATCTTGGTGGCCCAGCCGGCCATATAGCGGAAAAATTCAATACACAGAGTGATGTCCACCGCTTGTGCGATCTGCGCTGACTTACCGTTATCGATGGATTCGATCTCGGCCAGCACCTTGGCGTCGCGCTCGATCAGATCCGCCAGTTTCAGCATCAGATTCTGGCGTTCGGAGGGCCGCATTCTCCCCCAAGGTCCGTTTTCCAGGGCCTGACCGGCGGCGCGCACCGCGCGGTCCACATCCGCCTTCTGGGCAGCCGGTACCGTGCCGAGTACCGTTTCATCCGCCGGGTTGATCACCTCAAGGCGCTGCCCGTCGGCGGCTTCCACCCACTGATCGCCGATCAGCATGCGGTGATGGGTGGTCTCCAGAAAGGTCCGGGTGCGGCTTTCAATGGTGTGGCCGAATTCCGTCATCATATTCATGGCAAAAGCTCCCCGCGGCCCGGTTTAACCGGGCCGTGTTTTACTGTGTGAGTGGTTGGAAAGGTGGTGCTGATTTACTTCTTGGGTCTTATCGCGTCCGCGGTCCCCTGAATGAAAGCTTTGATCTTCTCCACGTCTTCCGCGCTAAGCTTACCGGTGAAGTCCGGCATGCCCCGGGAAACGAAGGGACCGTTGAAAACAAACTTGTCCAGATTTTCTATGAAGCTTTTGTCCACATAGCCCAGGTTGGGAATATTGCCGCCTTTGTCGACACCAGGAACGCCGTGGCAGAACACGCAGTTGCTCACGTAAAGGTAGGTGCCTTCTTCCACCAGGGCCGGATCGTACTTCACGCCGGTGAGAAGATTGCCGAGCTGGTGCTGTGTGAATTCCGGCATCTTCGCCTTGCCATTCAGCTTGAAGGTGTAGACGGTGCCCGGTGTGGCCGTTTCCGAAGCCCGTTGAGTCAGGCCGAATACCCCTCCCCAGCCGGCGGCGATGGTGATGTACTGCTCGCCGTCCACTTCATAGCTAATGGGCGCGGCGATCACGCCGGTTCCCATTGGGGATTGCCATAGAACGTCGCCGCTGCCGGCGTCGAACGCCATCAGGCGCGCGTCGGCGGTGCCCTGAAACACCAGGTTGCCGGCAGTGGAAAGCGCGCCACCATTCCAGGGCGCCACGTGTTCATAACGCCAGCGTTCCTGCTGCTTCACCGGATCCCAGGCCAACAGACGACCGAAGGGTTTACTGGATGGCGTCTCGGCGTTGATCAACATGCCGGTGTTCCAGCCAATACCGCTCATTGGTTGCCCCGGCTTGTTGCTACCGTGCTCGGTCCAGTTTTTGTCTTCCATGAGATTGAGAGGAATGTTCTGCGCCGGGAAGTAAGCCAGGCCGGTTTTCGGACTGTAGGACATGGAATGCCAGTTATGTCCGCCGAAGGGGCCGGGAATGGCGTCAAAGGGCTTATCCTCGGAGCGGGCTTCGGCGATCTCGATGGGCCGCCCATCCTTGTCATAACCGGTGGCCCAATTCACATCGACAAAGTTTTGCGCTGATATGAATTTGCCGTTGGTGCGGTCCACGACAAAGAAGAAACCATTCTTCGGCGCATGCATGATCACTTTGCGCAGTTTGCCGTCGATTTTGATGTCGGCCAGGATCAGATCCTGGGTTGAAGTGTAATCCCAGTTATCGCCGGGAGTTTCCTGATAGTGCCAGACGTAGTCGCCGGTTTCCGGATTGATCGCCACGATGGACGCGAGATAAAGGTTGTCGCCGCCGGCGGGGCTGCGCTTGCGGTGTGCCCAGGGCGTACCATTACCGGTACCGATGTACATCAGGTTCAATTCCGGATCGAACACCATGGAATTCCACACCGTGCCACCGCCGCCGGATTCCCAATACTTGCCCTTGGGATCCCATGTTTTCGCCGCCTTGGCCATGGCGTCGTTTTCATACGGCTTGGCGGGGTCACCGGGCACGGTGAACCAGCGCCATTTCTGCTTGCCGGTCTCGGCGTCGTAGGCGGTGATGTAACCGCGCACACCGAACTCCGCGCCGCCGTTGCCGATAATCACATTGCCACGGAACACGCGCGGTGCTCCGGTAACGGTATAGGGGCGGGAACGGTCAACGATGGTGTCTTTTTCCCAGACCTTTTTACCGCTTTTGGCGTCGAGGGCCACCAGGCGTCCATCGAGCGAACCGACGAAAACCTTGCCCTTGTAAACGGCAACGCCACGGTTCACCACATCGCAACAGGCCTGGTACGCTTTTTCCCTGGGTACTTTCGGATCATAACTCCACAGTTGTTTGCCGGTCTTGGCATCAAGGGCATGCACCACGCTCCAGGATGCGGTCACGTACATGGTGCCGTCCACCACGATCGGCGTGGCTTCGATGCCGCGCGTGGATTTCAGGTCGTAGGACCAGGCAAGACCGAGCTTGTCGACATTTTTGCTGGTGATTTGCGTGAGCGGACTGAAGCGGGTGCCGGCATAGTCGAAACCATGGCTGGGCCAGTCCTTGCCGCTGTCACGGTTGGCCAGTATCGAAGCCTCGTCCGGTCCGGCCTGGTCCGCCATGACCGGTCCCGCGGTAAACAGGGAGGACAGTAGCAACAGGGAGGGCATCGTCGCCCTGCGGAATGCAAGCATCAAAGTCATTTTCAGGTGCTCCTTTTCATTTTTATCACGCTGCCTGTGAACGCACCGGTGCCATGACACCGGCGGCGCTACTGATCAGAATGCCTTGAGAATTCTCAGGTTGAAACGATTGTTTTCCTTGAAGCCATTTTCCACGGAAAGATCACGCCCATAATTCGCCAGCAACTGCACGGAAGGTGTGACGAACCAGCCGCTACCTATGGTCATCTTGGTGGTTTTGGCACGATCATCCTGGTCGGTACCGTTGATTTCGGTTTCTCCGCCGAAGGTATGGGAGAGCCCGGCGCGCAGATCCAGATTTTCACGCAGTTGATAGCGAAGGAAAGTTTGTACCTGGAATAGGGGATCTTGCTTAAGCGTGTCCTTGTTGGCTCCGAAATCGTCATTTTTACCGTGCACGGTGACGTCGGCGGCGATGTCGAGGAACACCTTCTCGGTGAGACCGGTGATGTAGCCCGCCTGCAGGGCGAACTTCCAGCGGTTCTCGCCAAGATTAAGAGCATCGTCGTGATCATAGGTGCCGGTAGGCACATAAACAAAGGGCGTAATACCAAAGTAGGTGTTGGTTTCGGGTTTGTTCACCAGCCAGACCGTGGCGGCGAGAATCAGATCGCCAAGGCCATCAGCATCACCCAGTGACTTGGTGTCGTCCTTGCCTTCCAAGTGACCGAAGGGAAGCAGAAATTGAGGGTCAACGATGTAATCGCCGATCCGGGTGAAGTGAACGCCGCGCAGAATGCCAACATGGGATTCGAGTCCGGCATCGATCGGTACCCGGTCGCCATCACTATAGAGCCGATCTCGGTCAGCGTACTGGTAGTAAACCATGGCCAGATTGGTGCCCGCGGGCAGGGCGGTGTAGTCGCCGGCGTCCACGTCCACCGCATGGCTGTGGCCGGCCACGGCGAACAGCGCACCGGCAAGTAGTGAAAAAGCGGCTTTGCCCTCCATTACTTTTGGTCTTCTTAAAGCGGTTTCCAGATTTTTATTGTCGCTCATGAAATCGATTCCTTGTTGCTGTTATTCGATAGAAGTCGTCTTGGAAAAAGTGAAGCCCTCGAATGCGGTCTGTTACCCTCGCCAAACGTCGCCGCATTGTTGTATTGCAGAGGGCGTGCCATACTTGTTTTTTTGGAAAAATTAAAAAAATATTGTGGCTTATCAGGTATTTGAGGTGTCATGGAGAGCACCCGGCGGTAGTCACCGGGAAGACGGGTGTATCGTTTTGAGACAGTGCTGAGTACCGGCTGTATAACAACAAAACAGGAATCCGGAGAGGGCTATGCAAATTAACCCGTTCGACTTCGATCGCCGCGTTCAAGAAGCCAGACGATTATTCGAGGAAGGCCGGGATGTGCCTCCCCAATTATTGGATGAATCGGTGGTGCGCTCCTGGCAGCGCTCGCGCCGCCATGGTCTGTGCCCCGACGACCGGGTCATTTTTAACGTTGTTTCCCGTAACGATGTACGCCGCCTGGGTGAACATCATCGCCTGCTGCTGGGTGACGTGGCGCCGGAAATGGAACTGTTGTTCCACTCGCTGGGACGCGCCAACTGGATACTGGCCTGTATCGAGGCCGGCGGCGTGGTGATTCATGCCCTGGGTAACGATAACCCGGCCTGTCGTGACCTGGCTCCGGCATTGCGCGTCGGTGTCAATTTGAATGAATCCGTGGCTGGCACCAATGGTCCGGGATGCGCGTTGGCGGAAGGGCGCCCCTCGGTGGTATGCGGCAGTGAGCATTTCCTCGATGAAGCCCGCGTGTTCGCCTGTGCCGCCGTGCCGCTTCGTGATCCTTACGGCGAGTTGGTGGCGGTGCTGGACGCTTCCCGGCGTCATGGCGGCCACCGCATCGGCATTCTGGAACCGGTGGCGCTCGCCGTGCGGGCAATTGAAAACCGCATGATGCGGCGCATTGGCGGCGAGTTACGGCTGGCGCTTCATTATCGTCCGGAACTGACCGATTCGCCGATGCGCGGCCTGTTGCACTTTGACGGTGACGGCCGTCTGCTGGGCGCCAACCCGGTGGCCCGGCAGATGCTCGATCTTCCCGCGGGTGACGGTGACGGGCGGTTGTGCTTTGAAACGCTGTTCGAGGGGAGCATGGCGCGCGTCCGGGCCGCCGGGGACAGGCCGATGGCACTCTCCTGTCGCGGAGGCCTGCAATTGTTCTGCCGGCTGGAGGGGCGCCCATCGATCCGGTTCAACGGCTTTTCCCCGCCGGACTCGCCACTGGGGCGTCAACAAGATCCACAAGCGCCGTTCCATGGTGATCCCGGTGTTACCGGCCTGTTGCGCCAGGCTCAGCGGGCCTTCCACCATGACCTGCCGGTCTTGTTGCGGGGTGAGACCGGCACCGGCAAGGAGGTGATGGCGCGCTGGCTGCATCGGTCCGGGCCGCGCGCCGAAGGGCCTTTCGTGGCGGTGAACTGCTCGTCGATCCCCGCCGGCCTGATCGAATCCGAGCTGTTTGGCTACGAAGGCGGTGCTTTCACCGGTGCACGCAAAGGCGGGATGCCCGGCAAGTTCGAGCAGGCCGATGGCGGCACACTGTTCCTGGATGAAATCGGCGACATGCCGTTGGAATTACAGGCGCGTCTTTTGCGGGTACTGCAGGAGCGAGAGGTCACCCGGTTGGGAGCTACCCGTGGTATAGCGGTGCAGTGCTCATTGATTTGCGCCACTCACCGGGACTTGGAACAACGGGTGGCGGAAGGGCTGTTCCGTGAAGACCTGTTGTATCGCATCAATGGTTTGCAGATGCCGCTGCCGCCGTTGCGCCAGCGCCAGGATTTTGACGATCTGGTGCGGCATCTGCTGGCCAGGGAGGCGGGAGAGGAGGTGCCGCCAGTGCTGTCCGACGCGGCCTGGGCAGCCCTGCGAGGCCACTCCTGGCCGGGCAACATTCGCGAGCTGCAACAAGCCCTGAAACTGGCGGTGGCGTTGTCGGAGGATGGCGCGGTGATGGTGGAGCATCTGCCGGCTCCTCTGCGGGCGCTGTCCGCGCCGTTGACGACACGCCCGCCGGGCACTTTGCAACGTGCCGAATGTGAAACGGTGCGGGCGGCGCTGGCGCGGCACAAAGGCAATGTTTCCGCTGCCGCGAAGGATCTCGGCATCGCCCGGGCGACGCTCTACCGGAAAATGCGGCAGTTTGGTCTGAATTGAGCGAAGACCGCTGCCCGGATCAAGCTCCCGGCCCTGGACGGTGGCGATTAATAAATCATCGGTGCCCGGTAATTCGCTGGCCGGCCAGCGAATCGGCGTGTTGTGTGTAAGCGGGCCGTTTCATAATTGTGGGACAACCGTGGCCGGGAGCAATGTTAAGGGTTGCTCTACGACGGCCCTAAGGGTGACCGCCATGGACGGCGGTCATAAAAAAGCCGGCGGGGGAAGCCGGCACAAGGCAGGGCCGCCCGCGGGCGGCCAAAAGGGGATGGGATCAGGCGGCGTCGGTGAGGACGTCACCGAGCAGCTCTTCGAACTGCTCCAGATACTGTCGGTTGTCGTGGTCCCAAGGATGGAAACCCGGTTTGAACCAGTCCAGCCAGGCCTTGGCGGTATAGCGGAAGATGCCTTTCTTGCCCAGACTGTGACGCAGCACCGAGCGCCAGCCCTTGGCGTCGAACAGACCGCCGGTAACGCGTACGTTATGCGCGTAGAACGGCAGGAACAGGGCAAAGAACACAGCGGTGGAGATCACCAGGGTGGAGGTCCGCAGGGCGTAGGCGGACAGACGGTCGTCGGTACCCACCGCCAACTGGTAGACGTCGAAGGCCACCGCTTTGTGTTCCGTCTCTTCCAGGGCATGCCAATTCCAAATGGCCTTGTAGCCGTCGTCCGCACCCTCCATGATTTCCGGCAGGCTGAGCAGCCCGTCGGCGAGAATCGCGGTAAGGTGTTCCAGGGCCACGGTGCCGGCCAACTGGAAGGACTGAGGCGTGCGCTTCTGGATTTGCTTGAGCAGTGCTTCGACCAGCCGTTCCTGAGCTTTCAGGGGAACACCGGCGTTGGCTACATGGTCGTTGTACTCATCATGTTCGCGGCCGTGCATGGCTTCCTGGCCGATAAAGGCGGTCACTGCCTTTTTCAGCTCGGGATCCTGAACCAGCTCCCGGTAGTTGCGGACGCTGTCTATGAAAAAGCGTTCACCGACCGGGAAAAACAGGCTCATGGTGTTAAGAAACTGACTGACATTGAGGCCGTCACGATGCCAGGTGAGGGCCTTCGCCGGGTCCAGCTTGAAACGCAGGTTACGGCGCGTCGGCAGAATTGAGATGGCCATAATCACGTACCTCTAATGAATGTTACATCACTCGATGATACAGTTGGCCGGCCCATCAGCAAGGCACTTCTAACAATAGGGTTATGTCGTGACGGACAATAGACAAATTAAGGCAAATTGTTTACTTGATGCCATGGTGGCGCATTTCCAGCGAACTTTGGCGCCGGAGCAACTGAACGTCTGGCTGGAGCAGGAGCTTGATTACCTGCTGACCGAAGCCGGCCGGTTGCGTCTGGGAGAGGTGGTGACCCCGGAGCAGGTGATCGATACCGCGCACAAGTACGCGGCCACCATGGAACTGGGCGGCGGGGTGCCGGAGCTGGTCGGCGAAATGATGGAGCGTCTGTATCAAAGCGGTACCGACAGTGACCGGCTGATCGGGGAACTGGTGGACGAGGACACCATCACCGCCACCGTGGACAAGCTGCTGGAAGTGCCGTTATCCCGACAGGGAATCACCTGGCTCAGCCACAACCCGGTGTTGCTGGCGCTATTGGCCGGCGGCACGCAACTGGGTGTCAAAACCTGGCTGCATCAGGGGATACCCGAGGCGGTGCGGGGGATGCTGGGGCGCCGTGTGCCGGAGCGTTGGCGGGCCACCGCGGAGTTGCGCCTGCAGGACTGGTTGATGCGACGGATGGAAGCGCTGCTCAGCGACCCCTGGCTTTACAGTGGCGAGAATCTGGCCTCGCTGCGGGAACTGATTCTGGATGGCTGGCGCGAGCTGTCCGAACGCCCGGTGGCGGAGCTGAGGGAATTGCTGAGCAGCGAGGACATTCAGGAGCTGTTCGTGATCGGCTATGACTTCTGGCGACAGTTCCGGCACAGCGACTATTTCACCACTTTGTTGAGCGAGGGCGTGCACACTTTCTTCGACAAGTACGGCGACAGTTCCCTGCTGGAATTACTCGAGGAAGTGGGGGTCGGCCGTGAGACCATGCTGGACGATGCCCGCCGCTTCGCCCCGGGCGTGGTGCGGGTGTTGCGCGATAACGGCATGCTGGAGGCCTGGCTGCGTCGCCATCTGGCGCCGTTCTTCGAAGCACCGGAAACCCTGGCGATATTGGGCGACGAGCCGCCGGCCATTGATTGAACCGTCGGGCCACGCCGCGCTAAAGCATCCGCCGTGGGGAGAGGTTGTGCTGGTCGCGCAGCATCTCCCGGATCTTGTTCTCTTCCACCGGCCGGCTGATCAGGAAACCCTGAATGCCGTCACACCCCATGGCACGCAGAATTTCCAGATGCTGCGTGGTCTCCACCCCTTCCGCCACCACACTCATGTTGAGGCTGTGCGCCATTTCAATAATGGCGCGGGTGATGGCGGCGTCGTCCGCGTTCTGGGTCAGATCGGTAATGAAGGAGCGGTCGATCTTCAGCGTGTCCACCGGGAAGCGTTTGAGGTAGCTGAGCGAGGAATAGCCGGTGCCGAAATCATCCAGCGACAGGCCGATTCCCCGTGAACGCAGCCGCTCCAGCAGAGCGATATTCTGCTCCAGGTCCTCCATGATCAGGCTTTCGGTGAGTTCCAGCTCCAGCAGATGGGCGGGCAGACCGGTGAGCTCCAGAATGCGGTCGATGACGTCGGCCAGATTGCCCTTGCGGAATTGATGGGCGGACAGGTTCACCGATACCCGGATATCCCCCAGTCCCTGTTTATGCCATTGGCGCGCCTGGCGGCAGGAGCGCTCCAGCACCAGCTCGCCGATGGCGGAGATCAGGCCGGACTCCTCCGCCAAGGGGATGAACTCCGACGGCGGTAACAACCCCATGCTCGGATGCTGCCAGCGTACCAGCGCTTCCACCGAGGAGACGGCATTGCTGGCCAGATCCATTTTCGGCTGGTAGTGGACGACGAACTCATTTTTGAAGATGGCCTTGCGCAGGCTGGTTTCCAGCGCCAGTTGCTCCACCGACGCCACCTGCATGCCGCTGCGGTAGAACTGGTAATTGTTGCCGCCACTGCGTTTGGCCTGGTGCACCGCCATGTCGGCCTGGTTGATCATCGGCTGGGCATCCATGGCGGTGGACGGAAACAGGCTGATGCCGATACTGGCGCCCAGCAGCAGCTCGTGGCTGTCGATCAGGAACGGCTTCTTCATGGCGTTGATGATCTTCTGGCACAGAGCGCCGATTTGCGGCTCCCCGCCGCAGTTGTCCAGCACCAGGGCGAATTCGTCGCCGCCGACCCGGGCCAGACTTTCCTCTCCGGGGCCGCAGTGGGAGATGCGGTCGGCGGCCAGCTTCAGCAGACGGTCACCGATTTCATGGCCGAGCGATTCGTTGATGGGCTTGAAGCGGTCCAGATCGATCATCAGCAACGCCACCCGGGAACGATTGAGGCGGCCCAGGGTGAGCGCCTTGTGCAGTCGCTCGCGGAACAGGGTGCGATTGGGCAGGCCGGTAAGGCGGTCGTAGTTGGAGAGGAAGCGGACCCGCTCCTCCGCCTCCTTGCGTGAGGTCAGATCGGAAATCATGCCGACATAGCGGATCACCCGCTGACGTTCGTCGAGCACACTGCTGATCTGAACCCACTCGGGAAAAATTTCGCCATTGCGCCGGCGGCCGGTAATTTCCCCTTCCCAGAAGCCGTTGCGTCGCAGCCCCACGCGAATGGTGTGATAGAGATTGCTGTGACGGCGGGCATGTTCGCTGTCAGCGATGCTCTTGCCGTTCATTTCTTCCTCGCGATAGCCGGTGATCTGCTCGAAGCGGGCATTGGCGGCGAGGAAGCGGAACTGCCGGTCGAGGATGAAGATACCCTCCGGCGCGTTCTCGAAGACGGTGGCGGCCAGGCGTTGCTGTTCCTGGGCTTCGCGTTGAGAGGTGATATCACGGCGGGTACCGATCATGCGGATGGCGCGGCCGTTGTCGTCCCACTCCACCACGCGGCCATCGTCCTCCAGCCAGCACCAGTGCCCTTGCTTGTGGCGCAACCGGTAAATGGCGTGATAGCGGTCGGTCTCGCCCTTGAAGTGGGCGACCATGCCGCGGCGGATGGTGGGGAAGTCGTCCGGGTGAACCAGCTGCTTGAGATCACCGAAGAAGTTGCCGAAGTATTCGTTCTCGTAGCCGAGCAGCCGGTCAAAATTGGTGTGGTAGTTGGAGCCGGTGTTCAGGTTCCAGTCCCACAGACCGATATTGCTGGCCTCCAGCGCCAGTTCCAGGCGCTCGCCGGTGGCGGTGAGTTCCCGGTTGGCCACCTCCAGCGCCCGGGTACGCTCGCTGACCATGGATTCGAGCCGGTCGTTGGCCTCTTGCAGGCGCCGCCGCGCCTCCTTCCGCTCACAAATCTCCTCCGCCAGCTTTTCGTTCAGCGCCTCGGCGTTGGCGCGGGCCCGATCCAGGTAATCGATCAGGGCGGTGTTGCTGATTTGCAGGTCCAGAGCGCGGTGAGAGGTGCTGTTGATGTAACGGGCGGTGAGAAACAGAAAACCGGCGATGGCCAGCAGGGTGGTGGCCAGGGCCGGATTGTCCGGTTGTGTCAGCAGCAATTGGGTAAAGGCGGGGGTCAACAACAGCGCCTGATAACTCACCACGGTGAACAGATGGCTGCTGTAAGCGGCCAGCGCCACGATGCCCAGGCCGATGCCCAGGCAGCCCAGGGTCAGCTGCGCATAGAACAGGGATTCGTCCGGCGTGGCGGATTGCAGGTTCAGCAGCAGGCCGCCGAGGCCCAGCAACAGACCCGAAATCAGCACGAACAGCGAGATGTAACGGCGCAGTTGGCGGTGATCGGTATCGTCTTCCAGATCCCAGGATTGCAGCCACAGGATGCGCGCCGCTATGAAAGTCAGCGTCAGCGCCGCCCACCCCAGCAGCAATAGCAGAGACACCGGCGTGGCCCAATAGGCCGCCAGGGTGACCAGTACGGTGGCCGCTTCCAGCATGCTCATGCCACGTAAGCCGGCGCTCAGGTGGCGGCACTGGGCACGCATCACCGCATGGCGGGAATGATCCATATGTTGCTGAGATGACGTAGACACGGACTCGGGTTCCAGGCTCGTGGACGGCCTTTTTGTTTTGCAGTTTACCCACGCCAGTACGGGAAAGGAAACCACGGAAGGAGCACCGCGCGTGCGATTGGTCACGGATGCGTCGATTGCCGTAAAGCCAGCGCCGGCTTTCGTTGGTTCTGATAAACTCCGGGCCCATGGATGACGTAACCTCACTTCTTGAAGGCCTCAACCCGGCCCAACGCGACGCGGTCGCCGCGGAAGACCGCCATTTGCTGGTGTTGGCCGGCGCCGGCTCCGGTAAGACCCGGGTGCTGGTGCACCGCATCGCCTGGCAGATCGCCACCGAACAGGCCTCGCCGTTCGGTATTCTCGCGGTCACCTTCACCAATAAGGCGGCGGCGGAGATGCGCGGCCGCATCGAACAGCTGCTGGCCATGCCCGCTGGCGGGATGTGGGTGGGCACCTTCCACAGCATCGCTCACCGTCTGCTGCGCTCGCACTGGCAGGAGGCGCGCCTGCCCCAGAGCTTCGAGATCATCGACGCCGATGACCAGCAGCGGCTGGTCAAACGGGTGATCCGGGAGTTAGGGCTGGATGAGCAGCGCTGGCCGGCGCGCCAGGCCACCTGGTTCATTAACGGCCAGAAGGACGAAGGGCTGCGCGCGGCGCACATGGATGTCAGCGGCGGTGATCTGTTCGCCGCGACCATGCAGAAGATCTATCTGGCCTATGAGGAAGCCTGTGAGCGCGCCGGCCTGGTGGACTTCAATGAAATGCTGCTGCGGGTGTTGGAGCTGTTTCGCGACAACGATGACCTGCGCGGCCACTACCAGCGCCGTTTCCGCCATATCCTGGTGGATGAATTCCAGGACACCAACGCCATTCAGTACGCCTGGCTGCGGTTGCTGGCCGATGAGCATAACGCGGTTACCATCGTCGGCGACGACGACCAGTCCATCTACGGCTGGCGCGGCGCCAAGATCGAGAACATTCATCGCTTCAGCCGCGATTTCCCGGACACCCGGGTAATCCGTCTGGAGCAGAACTACCGCTCCACCGGCACCATTCTGGAAGCGGCCAACGCGGTGATCGACAACAACCCGGACCGTCTCGGCAAGCAGCTGTGGACCGAGGACGGCAAGGGGGACCCGATTCGCCTCTATGCCGGTTTCAATGAAGTGGATGAAGCCCGTTTCATCGCCGGCAAAGTGGAAAGCCTGGTGCAGCAGGGCACCAATCGCAATGATATGGCGGTGCTGTACCGTTCCAATGCGCAGTCCCGGGTATTGGAGGAGGCGTTCCTGCAGGCCGGCATTCCGTACCGTATTTACGGTGGCCAGCGCTTCTTCGAGCGGGCTGAAATCCGTAACGCCCTGGCTTATCTGCGGTTACTCAACAACCGGCAGGCGGACGCCGCTTTCGAGCGGGTGGTGAACACCCCGACCCGGGGCATCGGCAATAAGACCCTGGAGGCGGTACGCGAGCAGGCCCGCCTGCGCGGTATCCCGCTCTGGGACGCGGCGGTGGCGATCGTCAACGAACGCCTGCTCAGCCCCCGGGCCAGCAACGCGCTGCTGGCGTTCCTGCAGTTGGTGGATCAACTGGCGGCACAGACCGAGACGCTGGATCTGGCCGAGACCACGGAACATGTGATCGCCGCCAGCGGCCTGCTGGACTTCCATGGTCAGGAAAAAGGCGACAAAGGCCAGCAGCGGGTGGAAAACCTGCAGGAGCTGGTGTCCGCCACGCGCCAGTTTGGTGAGGGTGACGAGGAGTCCGATCTGGACCCGCTCACCGCCTTCCTCGATCACGCCGCCCTGGAGGCCGGTGACGGCCAGGCGGAGGCATTCGAGGACGCGGTGCAGATGATGACCCTGCACTCCGCCAAGGGGCTGGAGTTTCCGGTGGTGTTCATCACCGGCCTGGAAGAAGGGCTGTTCCCTCATCAGATGTCCTCGGAGGAGCCCGGTCGGCTGGCCGAGGAGAGGAGACTCTGTTACGTGGGGCTGACCCGGGCGATGCGCGAGCTGTATCTGACCTACGCCGAGAGCCGGCGCCTGTTCGGCAACGAGACGCTCAATCCGCCCAGCCGCTTCCTGCGAGAGATTCCCGGTGAGCTGGTGGAGGAGGTGCGGGTGCGGGCGGCGGTGAGCCGGCCGGTGGGCCGCCGTGGCACGGTGCGCCAGGAGGAAGCTAACGGCATCGGCCTGGGCGCGCGGGTGGTGCATCCCAAATTCGGAGAAGGTACGGTATTGCACTTCGAAGGGCAGGGACCCAACGCCCGTCTGCAAATCAACTTCGATGGCGTGGGGACCAAATGGCTGGTCAGCCAGTACGCCCGCCTGGATGTGCTGTAGAGGGATGCTCTGTAGAGGGGCGTGCATGTAGCCGCCGCAGGGTTAGATAAAGGTCCCATGGACAGCCGTTTCGTAAAAAGAGATAAGATCCGTGCCCGGTCATTCCGGGCACATACTTACAACAACCCGAAGGGGAGAGACTGACCAATGGATCGTCGCAAATTCGTTTCCGCCCTGGGCCTGGGGCTGGGCGCCGCCGCCTTGGCGGGCTGTGGCCAGGATGAAAAACCCGCCGCCAGTGACAACAATGCCGCCGGTGAGAAGAAAGCCGAAGCGCTGAAATGGGATCTGGTCACCACCTGGCCGAAGAATTACCCCGGTCTCGGTACCGGTGCCAACCGCTTCGCCGAACGCGTCAATGCCATGTCCGGAGGCCGCCTGACGGTCAAGGTGCACGGCGCCGGCGAGCTGGTGCCCGCCACCGAAGTGTTTGACGCGGTCCGTTCCGGCAGTGCCCAAATGGGCCACTCCACGCCTTATTACTGGAAGGGCAAGCATCCGGCCATGCCCTTTTTCACCACCATTCCCTTTGGGCTGACCGCCTGGGAGATGAACGGCTGGCTCAACTTCGGCGGTGGCCAGGAACTGTGGGAGGAATTGTACGAGCCGTTCAACCTGCAGCCGCTGGCCTGCGGTAACAGCGGCACGCAGATGGCCGGCTGGTTCAACAAGGAAATCAATTCCGTCGACGATCTCAAGGGGCTCAAGATCCGCATGCCCGGTCTGGCTGGCGAGGTGATCAAGCGCCTGGGGGCGATTCCGGTGCAGATGCCCGGCGGCGAGGTATTCACCTCCCTGCAGACCGGTGCGCTGGATGCCGCGGATTGGGTCGGTCCCTATAATGACCTGGCCTTCGGTCTGTACAAGGTGGTCAAGTACTACTACTACCCGGGCTGGCAGGAACCGGGTTCCGCGTTGGAAGTGATCATTAACAAGGACGCCTGGAACAGCCTGCCGCAGGATTTGCAGCACATTGTCCGTTCCGCCGCGGAAGCGGAGAACCAGCACATCCTGGACGAGTTCACCGCCCGCAACGCCGATGCGCTCAAGCAGCTGGTCAACGAGCATGGCGTACAGCTGCGCCGCCTGCCGGACGACGTCCTGATGGCGCTGAAGGACACCAGTGATCAGGTGATCGAAGAGGTGATCGCCGGGGATGAACTGTCACGGCGTATTTATGAGTCGATCGTCGCGTTCCGTGACGCTTCCATGCCCTACCAGGAAGTCGCCGAACAGGCCCTGCTCAACAGCCGTACACTGGTGTTGAAGGACGCCTGACCGGTTGAATCGCGGTCCTTCCTTGTTATGGAGAGGACCGCGATCCTTGTTAGCGAGGCACGGCCCGGGTGCGGCCACTGTCGTCGATGGCGACAAAGGTGAAATGCCCTTCGGTGACCTTGGCCAACTCTCCGGTATCTTCCCGAATCCACACTTCCACCTGGATCTGCATCGAACTGCGGCCAATGTCGAGCAGTTGCGTGTAGCAGCTCACCACGGCGCCCACCGGCACCGGGCGCAGGAACGCCATGGAATCCACCGCCACGGTGGCAATGCGCCCCTTGGCGGTGGCGCGAGCGGTTACCGAACCGGCCAGGTCCATCTGGGACACCAGCCAGCCGCCGAAGATATCGCCGTTCCAGTTGGCGTTCTGCGGCATGGCAATGGTTTGCAGGGCCAGAGTGCCCTTGGGTTGAGGGATGTCGTCGCTGGGATCGGTCATCTTGTTATCCATATAGCAGGTGAGGCAGCCAGGTCGCCAGTTGAGGGAATAGCGCCAGGATACCGAGCATAATGATTTGGATGAAGACAAAGGGTACCACGCCCCGGTAAATATGCGTGGTACGGACTTCCGGTGGCGCCACCCCTCTCAGATAGAACAAGGCTATGCCGAAGGGCGGCGTCAGGAAGGAGGTTTGCAGGTTGAGGGCGATCATCACCCCCAGCCAGATCGGGTCCAGACCCATGCCCAGCAGGATCGGCCCGACGATCGGCACCACCACGAAAGTGATCTCGATGAAGTCGAGGATGAAGCCGAGCAGGAAGATGATCAGCATCACCATCACGGTGGCGCCGAGGACGCCGCCGGGCAGGGCGTCGAACAGATGCTGCACCGCCTCTTCACCACCGAAGGCGCGGAACACCATGGTGAACAGGCTGGCGCCGATCATGATCATGAACACCATGGAGGTGAGCCGGGCGGTGCCATGCACGGTCTCGCGCAGAATGGTGAAATTCAAATGCCGGTTGGCGGCGGCCAGAATCAGGGTGCCGAAGGCGCCGACACCGGCCGCCTCGGTGGGCGTGGCCAGTCCGGCCAGGATCGAGCCCAGCACGGCGAGAATCAGCAGCAGGGGCGGAATCAGGCCGCTCAGTGCCGCCATCGGACCGGCGCGGCCGTTGCCGTCCCCATCGTCGCGTTCCAGCGCCGGCACCTGTTCCGGCCTTAACAGGCTCACCGCCGCCATATAAATCAGGTAGAGCATCACCAGCACCAGCCCGGGAATCAGGGCACCGACGAACAGATCGCCCACTGACACCGTTTCCAGGGCCCAGGCGCCCTGACGCAGCTGCGCCTCCTGGTAAGCGGTGGAGAGCACGTCGCCGAGCAACACCAGGGCAATGGACGGCGGAATGATCTGCCCCAGGGTGCCAGTGGCGCAGATCAGGCCCGTGGCCAGGGACGGCTGGTAGCCCCGGCGCAGCATGGTGGGCAGCGTCAGCAGGCCCATGGTGACCACGGTGGCGCCGACGATGCCGGTGCTGGCGGCGAGCAATGCCCCCACCAGGATGATGGAGAAGCCCAGGCCGCCTGGCAGCCGCCCGAACAGCAGTCCCATGCTGGCCAGCAGTTTTTCCGCCACCCTCGACTTTTCCAGCATCACGCCCATGAATACGAACAGCGGGACGGCGATCAGGGTGGTATTGCTGATGATGCCGAACAGCCGGCCGGGCAGGAAGGTCAGGTCGTTGACCGAAACCACGCCGGTGGCCAGGCCGCCGACGGCGAACAGCAGGGCGACGCCGCCAAGACAGAAGGCCACCGGGTAACCGCTGAGCAGCACCAGACCCACCGCCAGAAACATGGAAAGCGGCAGAATCATGTCCATGGATGGGTCTCCTGGTCTTCGATGTCCACGGGTTGAGAGGCTCCGGCCAGGGTCATGGCGTGGCGCAGCAGATCCGCCACCGCCTGGATTCCCAGCAGCACGGGCATCACCAGCAGCAGACTCTTGAGTATGAAGACCAGGGGAAGGCCGCCATTGTCCGATTTCTCAAGGCCAGCCCAACTGCGCACCACATAGTCCAGGCTCAGCGCGAAAATCGCCACGCAGATGGGCAACAACAGAAACAGGGTGCCGAGCAGATTCACCAGCGCCTGCCGGCGCGGGCTCCAGTGCTGATAGAGCACATCCACCCGCACGTGCTCATCCTGGGCCAGGGTGTAGCCGGCGCAGAGCATGAACACCGCGCCATGCAAATAAGTGATGCTTTCCTGCAGCGCGATGTTGCCGATGCCGAATCCGTAGCGCATTACCACCACCAGCACCATCAGGAATACCATAAGCAGGGCGCACCAGGAGACGGCTCTGCCGACGACGCAGGTCAGATGGTGCAGGGCCCGCTGGAAATGGGCCAGTCTCGGGGAATGGAGGACGGTCACTTTGTTATGTCACTGATCAAGAATTCGGCGGCGATTATACGGATCAGGCCGCTCCGGGTCAGCCAACAATGGACATTTGGCGGTCAATTCCGGTTCGCGGGCCTGCCAGGTAAGGCAATACGGGGTAGCGCAACCGTCACCCGGGTGTAATCTTGTTGTCACATACGCAATCTAGCATGCCCCCTGCCTGAAAGAACAAACCGGGGTGGATCAACGCCGGTGCCATGAAACCAGGAGGCTTACTGTGAACGTTAAAATGAAAGCGTCGATTGTTGGGGCCGCCGCTGCTCTGGCTTTCGCCACCGCGCCGGCGACCGCTATCGCCCGTGACACCATTTCCATCGTGGGTTCCTCTACCGTATACCCGTTTGCGACCACCGTTGCCGAGCGTTTCGGCCGTGGCGGCAATCCCACGCCCAAGATCGAATCCACCGGTTCCGGCGGCGGTCTGAAGCTGTTCTGCCAAGGTGTTGGCACTGACACTCCGGACATCACCAACGCGTCCCGCCGCATGAAGAAGTCCGAGTTCGAACAATGCCAGAGCAACGGCATCAAGGACATCACCGAAGTGGTTGTCGGTTATGACGGTATCGTCGTGGCCAACTCCGCCAAGGCTCAGCACATCGACCTGACCCTGCGCGATATCTTCCTGGCCCTGGCCAAGGAAGTACCGGATCCCAAGGGCGGTGAAAAGCTGGTACCGAACCCCTACAAAACCTGGAAGGAAGTGAACCCCTCCCTGCCGGACACCAAGATCGAAGTGCTGGGTCCGCCGCCGACTTCCGGTACCCGTGACGCCTTCAACGAACTGGCTATCGAAGGCGGTTGTAAAACCTTCGACTGGCTGGCGGCCATCAAGAAGCAGGACAAGAGCAAGTACAAGGCGATCTGCCGCAGCATCCGTGAAGACGGTGCCTACGTGGAAGCCGGTGAGAACGACAACCTGATCGTGCAGAAGCTGGTATCCAATCCGAGCGCTCTGGGTGTATTCGGTTACTCTTTCCTGGATCAGAACCGCGGTAAGGTGCAAGGCGCCAAGATCAATGGCGTGGCTCCGGCCATGGAAGTGATCGCCAGCGGCGAGTACCCGGTATCCCGTTCCCTGTACTTCTACGTGAAGAAAGCGCACGTGGGCGTGGTACCGGGCATCGAGGGCTACATCAAGGAATTCACCAGCGAGCGTGCCTGGGGGCCGGAAGGTTACCTGGTGGACAAAGGCATGATTCCGCTGCCGGACGACAAGCGCGCCGAGATGGCCAAGCAGGCCCAGGGCCTGGTTACCATGACGGGTAACGAGCTGTAATTCAGGGAGTGCGGATCGCAGGGATGCGTCATCTCGAGCCCGATGGTCTTGGCCATCGGGCTTTTTCGCCCTCTGGGCAGAAGGCGGTTTGTTGGCCAAAATCCGCGGGTTTTGGCGAGCAAACAATGATCTCGGAGTAGCTGAGCATGCAAACAGGCAATCTGTTGCTGTTGCTGATTGTGATGGTGGCGCTGGCCTACTACCTGGGCCATCAGCGGTCACTGGCTTTGGCGCGGCCGTTGGGGGGCATCCGCCACCTCCACTCCCTGCCATTCTATTACGCCATGCGCGCGGCCCTGTGGTGCGCCCTGCCGGCCCTGCTGATACTGGGGGCCTGGCTGGCATTCGACGACACCATTATTCGCCAGACAGTCATGCAGGGTCTTCCCGATGCTCTCCGGCCGGACAGTGATGGCGCCCGTGGTCTGTTGCTCAGCCAGATCCAGAACGTTGCCAGTGGTTCGTTGTCGCCGGAGTCGGTGGACCCGGCCATTGCCGCCGCCGCCGAGCGTCTCAATGGCCTGCGAACCACCAGTGCCATGGCCCTGACCGTGGTGGTGATCGCGGTGGGGCTGATCGGCGCCGCCTGGGGCTGGGTGAAGATCGCACCGCAGCTGCGGGCCCGGCAGCAAGTCGAGTCGATTCTGCGCGTGATCTTCATGCTGTGCGCCACGGTGGCGATTCTGACCACGGTGGGCATCCTGATGTCCGTGTTGTTCGAGTCGATCCGCTTTTTCCAGAAAGTGTCTCCGGCGGAGTTTCTGTTCGGGTTGCAGTGGAGTCCGCAAACCGCCCTGCGAACCGATCAGGTGGCGTCCTCCGGGGCCTTCGGTGCGATTCCGCTGTTCGTCGGCACGCTGCTGATTTCCTCCATCGCGTTATTGGTGGCGGTGCCGATCGGATTGATGTCGGCGATTTATCTCGCCGAGTACGCACCGTCCCGGGTGCGTTCGGTGGCCAAGCCCATGCTGGAGATTCTCGCCGGGGTGCCGACGGTGGTATACGGCTTCTTCGCCGCCCTGACGGTGGCCCCCTTTATCCGTGGGGTGGGTGAGACTCTCGGACTCGACGTGGCCTCGGAATCCGCTCTGGCGGCGGGGCTGGTGATGGGGGTGATGATCATCCCGTTCGTATCTTCCCTGTCCGACGATGTCATCACCGCGGTACCCCAGGTAATGCGTGATGGCTCTCTGGGGCTGGGCGCCACCCGCTCCGAAACCATCCGTAAAGTGGTGTTCCCGGCGGCGCTGCCGGGGATCATGGGCGGCATCCTGCTGGCGGCTTCCCGGGCCATCGGCGAGACCATGATCGTGGTGATGGCCGCCGGCCTGGCCGCCAACCTGACCGCCAACCCGCTGGAGGCGGTGACCACCGTCACGGTGCAGATCGTCACTCTGCTCACCGGAGACCAGGAGTTCGACAGTGCCAAGACCCTGGCGGCTTTCGCATTGGGGCTGATGCTGTTCCTGACCACGTTGTGCCTGAACATCCTGGCGCTGCACATCGTCAAGAAATACCGCGAGCAATACGAATGATCGGGCCCAGGGCACCGCAGTGGAGAATCATCGCATGAGTAAGACCACCGAGCAGGTACGCAAATCCCTGGCCCGCCGATACCGCGCCGAGCGCCGCTTCCGGGCCTACGGGATTATTTCCATCGCCATCGGTCTGGCGGCGCTGGCGATTCTGTTCACCGACATCATTGGCAAGGGCCACAGTGCGTTCTTCGAGCATTACATCAAGCTGGATATCACCTTCAACGAGCAAACGCTGGATATCGAAGACGCCCGGGACCCGGAGCAGCTGAACTACGGCAACTATGACGGCATCGTCCGCGAGGCCCTCAAGACGCGTTTCCCGGAGGTGACCGAACGGCTCCAGGTGCGGGAACTGAGCGCTCTGATGAGCATTGGCGCTGGCTATGAGTTGCGCGATTTGCTGCGGGAGAATCCCGAGTGGCTGGGTACCACCCAGACCCTGTGGCTGCTGGCGGACGATGACGTGGATCTGTTCCTCAAGGCCGGTGAAAAGGGCCGCCAGGACAGCCGCATGAGCGCGGAGCAGAAAAGCTGGATCACGGAACTGGAGCAGGCCGGCGACACCGAGCGCCGCTTCAATGCCTCGTTCTTCTCCCGCGGGGACTCCCGTGAACCGGAGCTGGCGGGGATCTGGAGCGCGGTGGTGGGCTCTTTCTTCACCATGCTGGTAACGCTGTGTCTGTCGTTCCCCATCGGCGTGGCCGCGGCGATCTATCTGGAAGAATTCGCGCCGAGAAACCGCTTCACCGACTTTATCGAGGTGAACATCAACAATCTGGCGGCGGTGCCCTCGATCATCTTTGGTCTGCTCGGTCTGGCGATCTTCATCAACCTGTTCGGCGTGCCGCGTTCGGTGCCGGTGCTGGGCGGTCTGGTGCTGACGCTGATGACACTGCCGACCATCATCATCACCAGCCGGGCCTCGATCAAAACGGTGCCGCCGTCGATTCGCGAAGCGGCCATGGGGCTGGGTGCCTCGCGCATGCAGGTGGTGTTGCATCACGTGCTGCCGCTGGCCCTGCCTGGCATGCTCACCGGCGCCATCATCGGCATGGCCCAGGCGCTGGGTGAAACCGCGCCGCTGCTGCTGATCGGCATGGTCGCCTTTATCGTCGACATTCCCACCGGCCCGCTGGATGCGTCCACGGTATTGCCGGTGCAGATTTACCTTTGGGCGGACAGCCCCGAGCAGTCCTTCGTGGCCATGACCTCCGCGGCCATCATGGTGTTGCTCGCCTTCCTGATCGCCATGAACACCTTGGCGGTTGTACTGCGTAAACGTCTCGAGCGTCGCTGGTAAGCGCCTCGCTAGCAGAGGAGATGACCGATGGACACCGCTGAGAAACTGGACAAGAACGCTTCCGGTCGGAATCATGCCGAGGAGCCGTTGATCGACCTGGAAGAGCAGCCCATGCAGGAAACCCGATACCCCGAACACACCGTAGGCACGCCGTTCGTGGACGATCCGAAAATGCGTTTGCGTGACGTCGACGTGTTCTATGGTGACAACCAGGCGATCCACAAGGTCAGCCTGGACATTGGCAAGAATGAGGTGGTGGCCCTGATCGGTCCATCCGGTTGTGGCAAATCCACCTTCCTTCGCAGCCTCAACCGTATGAACGACACCATCGATATCTGTCGTGTAACCGGCGAATTGTTCCTGGAGGATCAGGACCTTTACGATCCGAAAATGGATGTGGTGGAACTGCGCGCCCGGGTGGGCATGGTGTTCCAAAAGCCCAATCCGTTCCCCAAATCCATCTACGACAATGTGGCCTATGGACCGCGCCTGCACGGCCTGGCGAACAAGAAGTACGAACTCGATGAGATCGTGGAAACCAGCCTGCGCAAAGCCGGTTTGTGGGAAGAAGTGAAGGACCGTCTACATGCGCCGGGCACGGGTTTGTCCGGTGGTCAGCAGCAGCGTCTGTGTATCGCCCGCACCATCGCGGTCAGCCCGGAAGTGGTGTTGATGGACGAGCCGTGTTCCGCGCTGGATCCGATCGCCACGGCCAAGATCGAGGAGTTGATCGACGAACTGACCGAGTCCTACACCATCGCCATCGTCACCCACTCCATGCAACAGGCGGCGCGGGTGTCCAACCGGACCGCGTATTTCCATCTGGGTCGTCTGATCGAGGTGAATGACACCGAGACCGTGTTCACCAAGCCGGAACACGAGCTTACCGAAGCCTATATCACCGGTCGGTTCGGCTGACGCCCGGACGTTGAGGAGAGTGCCCATGGATCGCACCTATTTTGGCCAACACAGCTCATCGCAGTTCAACGAGGCGTTGGAATCCATCCGTAACCATCTGATGGAGATGGGCGGGCTGGTGGAAAAACAGGTCGTGGACGCGCTGGACGCGCTGCTACGCGCCGACTCCGACCTGGCGGAAAAAGTCATGCAGGCGGAGGACAAGGTCGACAAACTGGAAATCCAGATCGACGAGGAATGCGCCCGGGTGCTCGCCCTGCGCCAGCCCGCCGCGTCCGACTTGCGGCTGATCATCGCGGTGACCAAGGCGGTGTCCGATCTGGAACGGATCGGCGATGAGTCCGCCAAGATCGCCGCCATGGCACTGCAATTGTCCGAGGAAGGCGAATCGCCGCGTGGCTACGTGGAAGTGCGTCATATCGGCAACCACGTGCGCAACATGCTGCGCGATACTCTGGATGCCTTCGCCCGCTTCGACGCCGACAAGGCGCTCGATGTGGCCGCCGAGGACAACGAAGTGGATTTGGAATACCGCTCGGCCATGCGTTCCCTGGTGACCTTCATGATGGAGGATCCGCGGGCCATTTCCCGCGTGCTCAACATCATCTGGTCCCTGCGGGCGCTGGAGCGCATCGGTGACCATGCCCGCAACATCGCCGAGCAGGTGATCTTCCTGGTGAAGGGCAAGGATGTCCGCCACATCTCCATGGACGAGATGGAAGAGAAGGTCAAAGGCTGAGAAACGGGGCGCGGTCCTTTCTATGTATGGGAAGGGCCGCTCTCTCGGACAATGCTGCTACAGCGGCCTTGTGGCGGCGACGGAGGAGTTGCGGAAGTGTGGGCTTGCGACTAATATATCCGTTATTCCGGATATACGGATTAACTAATGAATCTGACCGTCACGCAACTGTGTAAGTGCCTTGCCGATGAAAACCGTCTCCGGCTCATGGGCCTGATGGAAAAGGAGCGGGAAATCTGCGTCTGTGATCTGGTGGAGGCCATGGACGCCCCGCAGTCCACGGTGTCCCGTCATCTGGCGCAGTTACGCCAGTGCGAACTGGTGGTGGCGCGTCGCGAGGGGACCTGGATGCACTACCGGCTCAACCCGGCGCTGCCGGAATGGGCGATCGCCACCATCGACACCTTGCTGCCGCCCGCCCGTGAGCAACTGGGGATTACGCCCATCGACACGGCGTGCTGCTAACCTTCAATTCTGGAGCGCTATCATGGCCACCCCTATCAAATTACTGTTCCTGTGCACCGGCAATTCCTGCCGCTCGATCATCGCCGAAGCCCTGGCCAACCATCTTGGCGGGGGCCGGATTCGTGCCGCCAGCGCCGGCAGCCGGCCCAGTGGCCAGGTGCATCCCCGTGCCCTGGCGGTGCTGGAACGTCATGGCATCCCGGTGGGGGAGCCCTCCTCCAAATCCATGGACGACCTGGAAGGCGAGCATTTCGACGCCATCGTGACGGTCTGCGACGCCGCCGCCGGCGAGTCGTGCCCGGTCTGGCTGGCGGATACCGCCAAATCCCACTGGGGGATTCCCGATCCGGCCATCGCGGAAGGTGATGATGCCGCCATCGATGCTGTTTTCGAGGCCACCTATGAACGGCTGAGAGGCCGCATCGAGGACCTGGTGGCGTTGGATCTTGAGGATCTGAACGCCCTGGGACTGACCGCGTCACTACAGAAGATCCATCGCTCCCATGGTGAACACTGATCATGCTGCTGGCGGTACTGATCTTCATTGCCACCCTGACATTGGTGATCTGGCAACCGCGGGGGCTGGGTATCGGTTGGAGCGCCGCCGCGGGCGCTCTGGTGGCTCTGCTCACCGGTGTCATTCATCTCGATGACATTCCCGTGGTCTGGGACATCGTCTGGAACGCCACCTTCGCGTTCATCGCCATCATCATCATCAGTCTGATCCTGGACGAAGCCGGGTTCTTTGAATGGGCGGCGCTGCATGTGGCCCGTTGGGGCGGCGGCCATGGCGGCCGGCTGCTGGCGGCGGTGGTGTTGCTCGGTGCCCTGGTGGCGGCGGTGTTCGCCAACGACGGGGCGGCGCTGATTCTGACCCCCATTGTTTTTGAAATGCTGCTGGCGCTGGGGTTCGGACCCGCCGCCACCCTGGCGTTCATCATGGCGGCGGGTTTCATCGCCGACACCGCCAGCCTGCCTCTGGTGGTCTCGAATCTGGTCAACATCGTCTCCGTGGACTTCTTCGATATTGGCTTCGGCGAATACGCCACGGTGATGGCGGTGGTAAATCTGGTATCGGTCTCCGCGTCGCTGCTGGTGCTGTGGCTGTTCTTCCGCCGTGACGTCCCCAGGGGGTATGAGATAGACAGGCTGCGCCAGCCCCATGAGGCCATCAAGGATCCCAGAACTTTCCGGGCCGGCTGGTGGGTGCTGGCGCTGTTGCTTGCCGGCTTCTTCTTTGCTGAACCCATGGGGGTTCCGGTAAGCCTGATCGCGGGCATCGGAGCCTTGGTACTGTTCCTGATTGCCCGTCATGGCCATCACATTTCCACCATGAAGGTACTGAGTGGCGCGCCCTGGAACATCGTGGTGTTTTCCCTGGGCATGTATCTGGTGGTCTACGGCTTACGTAATGCGGGCCTCACCGATGCCGTTGCCGGCGTATTGAACCAACTGGCACGGCAAGAGTTGTGGGTCGCCACCCTGGGCACTGGCTATATCGCCGCGGGACTGTCCTCGATCATGAATAACATGCCCACGGTGCTGGTGGTGGCGCTGTCCATCGATGACAGCCAGGCCGTTGGTCTGGTGCGTGAAGCGATGATTTACGCCAACGTTATCGGCAGTGATCTGGGGCCGAAAATAACGCCTATTGGCAGCCTGGCGACGTTGCTGTGGCTGCACGTCCTGGCCCGCAAGGGCATGAAGATCGGTTGGGGTTACTACTGCCGCGTGGGTATTGTCCTGACCCTGCCGGTGTTGACCGTCACTCTGCTGGCCCTGGCCGGCTGGTTGATGGTGCTGTCTTAAGGAAAGTAACGATGAATGATTTGCCCAATGTACAAACGGAGCTGTTCCACATTCCGGATCGGCGGCAACTGGGCGCCGCTGACTCCCATCCGCCGCGTATTTTGCTGTTGTACGGCTCCTTGCGGGAGCGTTCCTTCAGCCGTCTGGCAGTAGAGGAAGCCGCGCGTCTGCTCGAAGCCATGGGCGCGGAAACCCGTATCTTCGATCCCCGTGGCCTGCCGTTACCGGATGCGGAACCGGCGGATCACCCCAAGGTGGCGGAGCTGCGGGATCTGGCCCAGTGGTCCGAAGGCATGGTGTGGTGCTCGCCTGAGCGGCACGGCGCCATGACCGGCATCATGAAGGCGCAGATCGACTGGATTCCGCTGGCCCTCGGTGGTGTGCGCCCGACTCAGGGCAAGACCCTGGCGGTGATGCAGGTCTGCGGCGGTTCCCAGTCCTTCAATGCGGTGAACCAGTTGCGGGTGCTGGGCCGCTGGATGCGCATGGTGACGATCCCGAATCAATCCTCTGTGCCGAAGGCGTTCCTGGAGTTCGACGACCATGATCGCATGAAGCCGTCACCGTTCTACGACCGCATTGTCGATGTGATGGAAGAACTGATGAAATTCACGCTGCTGGTGCGCGATCGCAGCGACTATCTCACCGACCGCTACTCCGAACGCAAGGAAAGCGCCGCCGAGGTGTCGGCGCGAGTAAACCAGAGAGCCATGTAGCGTCGACACAGTAATTCAGAGTTAGCTATAACGCCGCTGTAGGAGCTTGCTTGCAAGCGAATCTTTTCGCCAGAAGCCGAATTCGCTTGCAGCGGCCCGCCGCCCGGACAAGCTCCCACAGGGGGCGAAAGGGTCAGGAGCTGGCGCGTCGCCGAACCGTCAGCGCCACCATGATCAGCATCCAGCCGTTCAACAGCAATTCGATGGCGATGAACAGTCCGATCACCCAGGCACTGGATTCCGGCCATTCGGAGAAGATCATCCCGGCCAGTACCAAGCCCAGAACACCGGTCAGAGCCGGCAGCCAGGGTGAGACCACCGAGCTCATCTGCCAGGCCAGCAGCAGACGCAGCAGGCCGGTAAGCACCAAGGCGAGAGCGATCAGTAAAGTCAGGGCGCCGGCGGCTGCTTGCGGCTGCGACACCACGTACAGGCCGAGCAGGGCGTAGAGCAGGCCGATGGCCAGAAACAACAAACTGCGTGGCAGGCCGGAAGCGCGAAACGCCTGCGCGATCTGCAGCACGCCACCGAAAATCAGAATGGCCCCGAACCACAGCACGCCGACCAGGGTGAACAACCCGACGGCACCCAGGCCGAGAGTGCCCAGGACCACGAAAACAATGCCGAGAGTCAGCAGCCCCTTCCAGTGACGGGCCAGTTGCGAGAGCAATACGGATGCCGGATCGGATGTCATGAGGCATGTCTCCTTGCCAGACCAGCATTGGATGGCGAATCCGAAAGGCCCGCTCCGTGCGGGCCTGTTATTGATGGTAGCTGCTCTTCGGCATGGCGCCTAGGGATACCATTGCGGCCGGTCGACTTCCACATTGCGGCTGTCATCGCCGATCCACAACTGCCCGTCCTGGATCATGGCCTGCAGGCGCATACTCCGTTGCGCCAGCCCGGCCAGGGCGGTTTCGCTGTCGGCGGCGACATGACGAACGGTAAGGTTGTCGAAGCGGCGCACCTTGTTGGCCATGCTCTCCCACCACACCCGCGGCGCGCGCGGACCATAGCAATAGACCAGTACCTGCTCCGCCAGGCCGCAGGCCTTGCGCAGCCGTTTCTCGTCTGGCATGCCCAACTCGATCCACAGCGCCAGGGTGCCGTCCGGATTATGCCGCCACAGGTCCGGCTCCTCGGTGCTGGAGATGCCACGGGTGAAGGCCAGGTCCTCGTGGGCATGCAGGGCGAACGCCATCAGCCTCAGCATCATACGTGACTCGGTTTCCGAAGGGTGCAGCGCCAGCGTCAGCTCATGGGTGGCGTAATAGTCGCGATCCATGTCGGAGACGGTGAGTTCGGCTTTGTAGATAGTGGCTTTCAGTGCCATGACGACTCCAGCAAGGGGTTTACACCAGCGCCCAGATTCCGAAAACGATGAACAGCACCGCGCTGATACGGTGAGCCCAGCGTTCCAGGCGCTCACCGGCGAGGCGATGGGCGACCCAGATCACCGGCAAGTTGGCGGCGATCATACCGGCAGTGCTGCCCAACAGCACGGGCCAGAATTCCTGAAAGCGCACCGCCAGCGCCACCGTGGCCAGTTGTGTCTTGTCGCCGATCTCGGCGATGAAGAACAGCACCAGAGCAGTGAGGAAGGGCCCGAAACGAGGATCCGCCTTGATTTCCTCGTCCTGGTCCGGAATCAGCATCCACAGCCCCAGGCCAATGAAGCCGATACCGAGGATCCAGCGCAGCCACTGCTCCGGGATATGAGTGCTGAGCCAGTCGCCGAACCAGACCGACAGCCCGTGATTGATCAATGTGGCGATGATGACGCCGGCGAGAATGGGCCAGGGTCTGCGAAAGCGGCAGACCAGCGCCAGGGACAGCAACTGCGTCTTGTCACCGATTTCCCCCAGGGTAACCAGCAGGGTGGAGGACAGAAAGGCTTCCATCAGCGCGCCTCCCCGTTGTGCAAAGCAAGGCGGACGGCGTGGACCTGCCTGTTCTCAAGGCGCGAACGGCCTCGGGAAACTGGGTGGGTCATGGGTAGGGCTCCGGGGGGCGGGACGACAAACACGAGAGACACTGTCCACTCATCCCGCCCCCGCGGTCTGTCAGCAGACAATGTCTCAGGTCTCGTCAATCCGAGGACACGGCCACCATGCGCATTGAGGCGCAACTGTGTTGATGACCGTCAAGGGCGGGGCGCCCAAGCGACTACTCCCCCAAGACGGCGCTAACCATAGCCGTCTTGGGGGGAGCTGGCAATATCCCGGTGGGTCAGAACAACCAGCCGCTGATCAGGCGGCCGGGGGCCAGGGCGCCGAGGCCGGCGCCCACCAGACCCAGATAGGCCCCCACGGTGAATCTCCGGTGCGAGCGGATCCGCCGATGGCGCGCGGCCACCACCGCCATCACCAGACAAAACAGGACCCACACCGACAACAGATGGATGGGTCCGAACGAACCGACAAGGGGCAGGAAGCTGTGAATCCAGAACGACGACAGGGCGGTGGCGGCCATGGCGAGGATCCAGGCCCAGCCCAGGCCCCGGTGGGAGCCGCCGCCCTTGGGGGCCGCCAACTGCACGGCGCCAAGAAGCAGGGCCACCAGGGCTGAAAGCCAGTGCAACGTGATCATGCTGTTATCTCCCAGGCAAAAGTATATGCTGTGAACATTAGTCTGAAAGGCAAAGTTCACAGTGTCAACATTGGGTGTGAAAAATGGAGAGAGGGAGTGCTTACCACCACGGAAATCTGCGCGAAACCTTGATCGAGGAGGGTATTGCGTTGCTAGCGGAGCGTGCCGACGGCGATATCAGCCTGCGCCAGTTGGCGCGCCGGGTCGGGGTGACCGCCAATGCCACCTATCGCCATTTCGCCAATAAGAACGCGCTCTTGGCGGCGTTGGCGGCGGAGGGCTTCCGGCGTTTGCAGGAGGGGCAAGGGGAAGCCGTGCGCGGCGCCGACCCCGGCCAGGGATTGCGGGAAGCCGGGCTGGCCTATCTCCGTTTCGCCTGGCGGCACCCGGCGCTGTTTCGTCTGATGTTTGGCCCCACGCTCAACCGTCAGGGGGATGAAGAACTGACACGGGTGGCCGCGGCCTCTTTCCGGGCACTGCGTTCCGCCGTGGCCGCGGCGCACGGCCTGGATGAAGAGGCCGCTGGCGTGGAAGGCGCCACGCTGAGGACCTGGGGTCTGGTGCACGGGCTCAGCCATCTGATGTTGGACGGCCAGTTCGGGTGGCGGGCGGAGTCGCCGCTGGCGGTGGCGGAACAGGCACTGACGGACGCGGTGGATGGACCGCTATAATGGCCGCCCGCTAACCGGAGATACTCATGAGCGACGATCGTTTTCTCGATATCGAAACCAAGCTGGCTTACCAGGAAGATCTGGTGAATGAGTTGAACCGTATCGTCAGTGGTCAGCAGCGTTCCCTGGATGAGCTGGAAAAGGTGTGCCAGCGTCTGGTGGAGCGGGTGGTGGAACTGAACGAGGAGGTCACCGCGCTGCGCATCCAGGACGCGCCGCCGCCGCATTATTGAGGCAAGGCATTCGCTGCCCGGGCGGCGCTCCGCTTGGCAGTGAATAGCGAATGCCTTTGGCCTGGGCGCTACTGCGCCAGCGCGGTGGGTTTGCTCACCAGCCGTTCCCGCGGGAAATGGCAGGTAAAGACACTGCCCTTGCCCAATTCGCTGCGAATCTCCAGCCTTGCTCCGTGACGGATCAGCACGTGCTTGACGATGGCCAGTCCCAAACCGGTACCCCCGGTCTGGGTCACCCGGCTGGTGTCGGGTCGGTAGAAGCGTTCAGTCAGGCGCGGAATATGTTTCGGATCGATGCCGATACCGTCGTCGGAGACGGAAAAGTGGGCGCCTTTGTCGTCCTGCCACCAGCGGATCAGGATATGGCCGCCTTCCGGTGTGTACTTCACGGCATTGGTGATCAGGTTGCCGAAGGCGCTTTCCAGCTCCGCCGGGTTGGCCACCAGCCGGGCGGTTTCCGGTACCTCCAGGACGATCTCGTGATGCTTGTCCGGCGCCAGTGCCAGGGCGCTCTCACGCATACGCTTGAGCATGCCATGCACGGTCACCGCCTGGTGGGTATTGTCGGTATTGGTGCTTTCTAGCCGCGACAGCAGCAGCAAGTCATGCACCAGGGCTTCCATGCGTTGGGACTGGCTGGCCATCTGCGACAGCGCCCGGCGTAGCCGGGCCTGCTCCTCCGGCACGGTGTCCTGCAGGGTCTCCAGATAGCCCTTGAGTACGGTCAGCGGCGTTTTCAGCTCATGGCTGACGTTGGCGACGAAATCCTTGCGCATCTCCTCCAAGTGATGCAGCCGGGTGACATCGCGGGCCAGGATCAACTGGTCACCGACGCCGAACTCGGTGATACGGAATTGCAGGATACGGTTGTCGTCCACCGGCCCGGGGATTTCCAGCGGTTCACGAAAGTCGCCGCGGGACAGGTATTCGGTGAAGCGGGGGTGGCGGATCAGGTTGGTGAGCGGCTGGCCGAGATCCTTTTCCTCGTTCAGGCCCATCAACCGGTGCGCGGCGTGGTTCCAGTATTCCAGGTAGCCGTGGCTGTCGATCAGCACCACCGCGTCTTCCAGCGCATTCACCGATTGCTGGGCGCGAAGAATGATGCCCTGCAGGTTCTCCTGAGCGCGCCGCTCCTGCTGAAAAAGGTGTTCCAACCGGGTATAGAACTCTCCCCACAGTCCCACGCTGTCCGGCGGTTCGGTGTGTTCCTCGCGGATCAACCAGGTGTAGAGGGCGAACAGCTGGCGGGTGCTCCAGACAATGTAGCCGAGCAGACCCACCACCAGCGGCCATATGTTCTGTATCGCCAGGGCCGCGACCAGCGACAGGGCGATAAGAACAATGATGCGGTTTACTTCCTTGGCCAGACTGCTTTTCATTGGCCGTTGCTTCCTCTCGGGGCCGTTGCGGAGGGGGAGGCCCGTTTCGGCCGGTGCGATCCGTATCAGAGGTGTATCAGGACACCTGGGCGGATTTTACCGAAAAGCGATAACCGGTGCCCCGCACGGTCTGAATGAAACCATCAAAGCCGTGAGGCGCCAAGGCCTTGCGCAGACGGCGGATGTGCACATCGATGGTACGGTCCTCCACGTACACATTGGCGCCCCAGACCTGATCCAGCAACTGGGTGCGGGAGTAGGCCCGTTCCTGGTGGCTCATGAAGAACTCGAGCAGACGGTATTCGGTGGGTCCCATGTCCACCGGCACCCCGTGAGCGCTGATGCGGTGGCTGACCGGATCCAGGCACAGACCCTGGACATCGATTTCCTTTTCACCGGCGGCGGCGGAGGAGCGACGCAATACCGCGCGGATGCGCGCGATCAGCTCGCGGGTGGAGAACGGCTTGGTGACATAATCGTCGGCGCCCACGTCCAATCCCTGGATCTTGTTATCTTCCTCACTTTTGGCGGTGAGCATGATGATTGGCACTTCGCTGGTGTTGTCGTCCCGTTTCAGGCGACGAGCCAGTTCGATACCGCTTACCGAGGGCAGCATCCAGTCCAGCAAGACCAGGTCCGGCCGTTCGTCAACGATGCGTTCGTGGGCCTGCTGGGCGCTTTCGGCTTCGAGCACGTCGAAATCGGCCAGTTCGAGAGCCACGGACACCATCTCCCGGATGGCCGGCTCGTCATCGACAATGAGGATGCGATTTTTTGACATAGTTCGGTCTTCCGCTTTCCCGCCCGGATGTGGGGAGCCTCATTAGATGGCTTTTTTATGACATCTTGATGACAGATTTGCCAACCTTTTCGCCGCCGGTCGCGGCATTACGCCGGGCGGCGGCGTTTCCGGGGAGTCACAAATATTGCAGAAACAGACCGACGAAAACGCAGGCACCCACCCAATGGTTGTTAAGAAAGGCGTGGAAACAGGGCCAGCGTTCCCGGTAGCGGATGCGCCATTGTTGATGAACGAACAGGACGAGGGCGCCCAGCAGGCCCAGATACCAGGGCAGGCCGAAGCCCAGGCGCAGCCCCACCAGCACCAGCCCGGCCAGCACCAGACCCTGGAGAATGCCGATGATCACCTTGTCCAGATCCCCGAACAGAATGGCGGTGCTCTTGATCCCGATCTTGAGGTCATCCTCGCGGTCGCACATGGCGTACTCGGTGTCGTAGGCCACCGTCCACAGCAGGTTGATGATGAACAGCAGCCAGGCGATCGGCGGCACGCTGGCGGTTTCGGCGCCGAACGCCATGGGAATGGCCCAGCTGAAGGCCGCGCCCAGCACCACCTGAGGCAGATTGGTGAAGCGTTTGGTGAACGGATAAAGGATGGCCAGCCCCAGTCCACCGAACGCCAGCCAGAAGGTGAAGCGGTTCAGGAACAACACCAGGATCAGGGCGATGAACAGCAGGCCCACGAATAGGCCCAGAGCCTGTTTGGCGCTCAGGGCGCCGGTGGCCAGCGGGCGGCCCCGGGTGCGCTCCACCGAGCCGTCGAAATTACGGTCGGCGAAGTCATTGATCACGCAGCCGGCGGCGCGCATCACGAATACCCCGAGCACGAAGATAACAATGTTCTTCAGGCTCGGCGTGCCATCGGCGGCGATCCACAGCGCCCACAGGGTAGGCCACATCAACAACATGCTGCCGATCGGCCGGTCCAGGCGCATCAACTGAATCCAGGGCCACAGCGAGGGATAACGGTGTTCCACGAAAGCCAGCATGGTTGTTCCTTCTATTGTTCCCCCACCAGGGACCAGAGCGCGGGCAGAAAGTACTCCGCCACCAGCAGCGGTCTGCCCCTTTTCACGAAACGGGTCTGACGCCCCCAGCACGGCCCTCGGCCGGCCGGCGACAGGCCATAACGGACCCACACCTGATCCCGGTGCGCCTCGGGGTAACGGTATAACTCACTGCCCAGCGAACGGCCACCCATATGCGCCAGATTGCGGTTGGCCCAGCGCAGACTGAGCAGCGGCAGGACGCTGCGGGCTTCCACCACCGGAGTGTCGCACAGCATCAGCGTGACTTCCCGGATCAGCGCGATACGGCGCCCGCTCTGGTGTAACTGCTCGCGTTCGAAAGGCACGGGGACCGTCACCAGGGAGCGGTTGTGGCGGACGTGAAAAGTGCCGTGGCGGCGCAGGCGGGCGGTGAGGGATCCGGGGTCACCGAGCCAGTCGCGGATGAGCGGTGGTACGGTAAGACGATCCAGTGGACGCCATTTCGGGTCGGCGTCCAGAGGTGAATTTGGCATAGTGTGACACTCCGCTCTCGACCGGCGGCGTGGACTATGGCGCAAGGTGGCGCGAGGGGCAAGAGAGCGGCACGAATCTGGCAGGGTCGTCGGCCATGGCGGGGCCGGTCATGGCGAGGTCATCGGCCCGGCTGCCATGGTGACATCCGCTGGTGTCATTGATTTTTCAGGACGGCGTGGCTACGTTAGCGGGCCCCTGGTTTCCGGCCCCTGGCGCTGTCCGGGATATTGATCAACGAGGTATGACATGAAGAAATGGGAATGTGTGGTGTGCGGCTTCATCTATGACGAAGCGGAAGGGCTCCCCGAGGAGGGCATCGAGCCCGGCACCAAGTGGGAAGATATCCCCGACGACTGGGTATGTCCGGACTGCGGCGTCGGTAAGGAAGATTTCGAGATGGTGGAAATCTGAGCGGCCGCCATTCCCGTCCCTGGCACCACCCTGGCACCACATAAGGAGCGCCAATGAAGCCCATCGTAGTGATCGGATCCGGTCTGGCCGGATTCAACGTGGTCAAGGAATTCCGCAAGCTGGATAAGGAAACGCCGCTGGTGGTGCTGACCGCCGACGACGGCCGCAGTTACTCCAAGCCGATGCTGTCCACCGGTTTCACCAAGGAAAAAACCGCCGATGAACTGGCCATGGCCTCACCGGAACAGGTGGCCGAGCAGTTCAACGTCACGGTGCGGACCCACGTTCATGTGGCCGGTATCGATGCCGACGGGCACCGGGTGCTGCTGCCGGACGATCACCTGGATTACAGCAAACTGGTGCTGGCGCTGGGGGCGGATACCTGGACGCCGCCGTTGGAAGGTGACGCGGTGGGCGAGGTGTTCTCGGTCAATGACTTGATGGACTACGGCCGCTTCCGCGAAGCCCTGCAAGGCAAGCGCCGCGTGACGATTCTCGGTGGTGGTCTGATCGGCTGTGAATTCGCCAACGATCTGAGCAACGGCGGCTTTGAAGTGGCCCTGGTGGAACCGATGGGGCGCTGCCTGCCACTGTTGTTGCCGCAGGCGGCTTCCGAGGCGGTGGGCCGGGGACTTGAGGCCCTGGGCGTGCGTTTCCATTTCGGTCCCCTGGCACAGGCGGTACACCACGGTGATGATGGCACTCTGATTACCGAACTGTCCGATGGTACCCGGGTGGAATCCGACGTGGTGCTGTCCGCCATCGGCTTGCGTCCGCGCATCGACATGGCCAAGGAAGCCGGTCTGCGCACCAACCGGGGCATCCTCACCGATCGCACCCTGCGCACTAGCGCCGAGGACATCTACGCCCTGGGCGATTGCGCGGAAGTGGAAGGCCATGTTCTGCCCTATGTGCTGCCGCTGATGGCCAGCGCCCGCGCCCTGGCCAAAACCCTGGCTGGCGAGGAGACCGCGGTGAGTTACGGCGTCATGCCGGTGACCATCAAGACTCCGGCTTGCCCGGTGGTGGTCTGCCCGCCGCCGGCGGATAGTGAAGGCGAGTGGGAAGTGACGCAGCAGGAAAATGATGTCACCGCCCTGTTCCGCGGCGCCGACGGCACACTGCTGGGCTACGCCCTCACCGGTGAGGCGGTGAAGGAAAAGCTCAAACTCAACAAGGAACTGCCGGCCCTGATGCCCTGACCGGGCCGGCCGCCGGCCGGGAGCGCGTAATGAAGTTTCGTTTCATCTTGATGCTGCTCGGCTGGCGATTGCGCTGGCTGGGCCGCCACAATGAGGGTTTTCGCCAGCAATTGGAGCACCGGGATGTGCTGATGCAATGGCGCACCTTCGATGGCCGGGTGGCCCGCTGGTATCACTTCACACCGCAAGGTGTAAAACACGGCGCCGGTTTGCACGGCGCGCCCACCATCACCCTGAATTTCCGCGACGCGGATTACGCGTTCCGCACCCTGCGTGCCTCCGGCAAGAACCAGATGGCGTTCATGGAAGGCATGCAGGCCGGCGATATCAAGGTGGAAGGGGACCCGGGCCAGCTGATGTGGTTCATGACCCTGATGAAATTCATCATGCCCGGGAAAAAGAAACGCTGATTCCCTGAATAACACCGGCGCCCTGGCGGGGCGGCTTTTGTCCGATTTATTCAAGACATCCGGGCGACGTTGAGCCAGGCTCACGGGTCCCTGTTCCCCTGTTTTGGAGAAGACGGATGAAGCCGAACATAAAAGTCATCACCCTGGGCGTGGATGACCTGCATCGTTCCCTTAGGTTTTATCGCGACGGCCTCGGTTTGCCCACCGAGGGCATCGTTGGCACCGAATTCGAGGACGGCGCGGTGGTGTTTTTCCATCTCGACGGTGGCCTGGTGCTGGCGCTGTATCCTCGCCCGGCCCTGGCCAAGGGAGCGGGCGTCCCGTTGGTACCCGCCTCGGCCGGAGGCTTTACTCTGGCCCATAATGTGGGCTCGCCGGAGGAAGTGGACGAGGTTATGCGGCAGGCCGAGGAGGCCGGTGCCCACGTAACCAAGATCGCGGAAAAAGCGTTCTGGGGCGGCTATTGCGGCTACTTCCAGGATCCGGATGGCCACCTCTGGGAGGTCGCCTGGAATCCGGATTGGGAAGAATAATCAAGTTCCGGAAAACGGGCCTCTCTTGTGGGCGCTGTGCGGTGAGGTCACCATGGGCGGCTCATTCGAAAGCAGCGCAGGCGGCATCTCATGGCGAACCGAAGCTATCTTTACGCGACCGACCGGGTTCCCGCGCGGACGCCGGATCAGCCCAAACCCGTGGTCCGGGGGTTGTCCGAATGGGGGTACGCGATTCCGCTCAGCTACCGGCTGCTGGTGTCCGCCGATACCGTGATCTGCCCCTCCATGATCTGGGAACTGGACGACGACGTGGCGCTGGCGGGGGATTACGACAAGGGCGTAAGGCGCCTGTGTGACTTCCTGGCGCGCATCGACTGGCCCGAGGCAGCGGAACTGGTGCAAGAGGCGGAAGCCTTCCTGAATGCGCCGGAGAATCGCGCCGATCACATTGTGCTGGAGTGCGCCGAGATCTTCGACCTGGACGAGACGCCACTGGCCCAGCAGAACCGGGACCTGTTCGGGAGTCTGGCGGATCTGGACCAGGAAATGGAACGCACCTTGCGCCACCTCAATCAGGTCAAACCCTCGGCTCCCGGCCCCCTGGCGCGGATGCTGAACCTGCAACCGGCGAACCCGCTGGCGCCGCTCCATGAGTTGGGGCTGGGCAACTGGTCCAACGTGCTCTACTTCGATTTCAGCGAGGACTGATCGGTCCAGCCGGCGTCCCGTACCACCTCTTCCAGCCAATCCAGGCAGGCCCGGATCGCCGGGCGTTCGCGCAAATCCTCGTGCAGCACCACCCACAGAGGCCGACTCACCCTTATGGTTGGCTGTGCCGCCACCAGGCCGGGGTCGGCGTCGATCATTGGATCCGGCAGCATTGCCATGCCAAGCCCCGAACGCACCGCCGCCTGAATGCCCGTGAGGCCCGCAATGCGTGCCACCGGCGGATCCCGGAACACGCCGGCCATGGCCTGGATCTCCGGCAGATCGTCCCAGCCGCGATGGTAGGCGATCCAGCCCTGGGCGGAGCCCCGCACCGAGGTGGCCAGCGTCAACCCGAGCGCGCCCAGACGCCGGGCCACCAGATGCTCTTCCCGGGGGCGGGCCAGACGCAGCGCCAGATCCGCGTCCCGGCGGGACAGGCTGACGGTGGTATTGGACGCCGCCAGTTCCATGGTCAGCGCCGGGTGGCGCCGATGCAGATCAATCAGACGGGGCGCCAGCAGCGCCTCCACGATCCAGGCCACCGAGGTCAGCCGTACCAGCCCCGATACCGTCCCCTGGCCGTGATCCGGATTGGTCCGCAGCAATGCCTGCTCCATGCGCTCCGCCGCTCGCACCAGCCGCTCGCCCGTGGGCGTTGGCTGCAGGCCGTCCCGCCCCCGCAGAAACAAAGTGGTGCCCTGACGGCCTTCCACGGCGGCGAGGCGACGGGCCATGGTGGTCTCGTTCACCCCAAGACGGCGCGCCGCTTCGCGCAGAGTACCGGAGCGGCTCAGGGCCAGCAGAAAACGGAAATCATCCCAATCTTTCATGCCTGCATTTTTGCAGGTAATGCTCGCAAAATACCAGCTTGGATCAGGCGAATGCGCAGGCCACCATGAGCCCTCCTTGAATTCATGCGCTGACACGGGAGCACGCGATATGAGTAACGACAAGCCGGTAACCCTGAGAACCCTGGCCGGAGCATCGGCCTGGCAAACCCCGCAACGTGGCAAGGCGGCGGTGGTGATCATCGACGCCCAGGAAGTTTATGGCAGCGGCGCCTTGCCGCTCACCGGTCTCGATGCTGCCTTGACTGAGATCGAAAGGCTGCGCGAAAGAGCCAAGAAAATGGATTGGCCAGTGATCCACGTGGCCCACGAAGGCCCCACCGGCAGCCCCTTCGACCCGGCCGGTGGTGGCGCCTTCCTGCAACGCGCCCAACCCGAGGCAGGCGAGGCCGTGGTGATCAAACCGCGCCCCAACGCCTTCTCTGGCACGGACCTGGAACAGCATCTGCGCGACGTGGAGGGCCCGGTCCTGGTGGTCGGCTTCATGACCCACATGTGTGTTTCCTCCACCGTGCGGGCCGGCTACGACCTGGGCTTCGACATGGCGGTGGTCGCCGCCGCCTGCGCCACCCGCGATCTGCCCGCCACCCATGGCACCGGCGTGGTTCCGGCCGAACAACTGCACAACGCGGCCCTGGCGGCGATGTCGGACGTGTTCGTGCCGGTGCTGGCGACGGTGGAAGAGGTTTAATAACGCCGTTGTTTTGCTGCAAAGCTACCGTGGGAGCCAGCCGGGGCGGCCCTCCGCCTGCTGGCGAATTCTTCCATGATTTATTTGCTAGCAAGCCAGCGACTTCGTTGCCCTTGTGGGAAGCTGCCTCGAGAGCGAATCGGCTACCCAAGCTCCTGGGCGAGCCCGATCAGGATTCCTTCCGGACCCTGGATGTAGCAGAGGCGGTACGTGTCTTCGAATTGTGCCGCCGTGCCGACAAGTTTCGCACCGTGTTTGTCGAGTCGGGCGAGCGTGTCGTCAATATCCTCCACGGTGAACATCACGCGCAGATAGCCGAGAGCGTTCACCGGCGCGGTGCGGTGATCGGCGACCACGGGCGGTGCCAGGAACCGGGAGAGTTCGAGCCGGCTGTGGCCATCCGGCGTGCGCATCATGGCAATCTCGACGCGCATGCCGCGCAATCCGGTAACGTCATCGGCCCAGCTTCCCTCGACAGGCGCGCGGCCCTCGAGTTCGAGGCCGAGTTCGCTAAAGAACTCAATGGCGGCATCGATGTCTTCGACCACGATGCCCACGTTGTCCATACGCTTGACGGTCATACTGCCTCCTTGGCGTCCCGCGTGCTCATAGGCAGGATTTATAGGCGACAAATTCACCCTTGCCCACAGGTACCAGACAGGTAGTAAATCGGGGGTGCTGTTGAAGATGAGCGATGAAGTCGGCCATCTCCGCCGCATGAGACAGGGCGTTGTCGCAAACCAGAACGCCACCGGGTTTCACTGCTTCCATGATACGGTCGGCGACGTCCAGATACTGGCTCCGATCGGCATCGAGAAAGACCAGATCAAAGGTCGCGGTATTGCCCCGAAGGTAAGTGACGGCGTCGCCCTTGATCTGCTCAATGCGATCAACAAGACCCGCGCGCTGAAAATTTGCCTTGGCTTCACCAATCTTGTCGTTATCGAACTCCACCGTTACCACCCGGCCGCCGTTGTTCAATGACGAAGCCAGCCACAGAGTGGAGTAACCGTTGGAGGTGCCAATCTCCAGCACCCGCCCGGCCCGGATCGCCTTGACCAGCACCGCGAGGAACTCGCCGGTATCACGGGTGATGTTCAAGTACTTCCGGCGGCGCTCGCTGACCCGGGCATCATTATCTTTACCCCTTTGTTCAAGTCCTGTGAGCAAGGTATTGAGCGTTGGTGTCATGTCCTAGACTCGAAAAAGGAAAAGAAAGATGATCATGCCAGTCATGACAAGCGTCATCAGGCTCATCGGCAACAAGCGATGCTGTATATTGCTTGCGCTTATTTTTCAGGAAAGTATCGGGTCACCTCTTTCCAGGGTATGAGGCGATTTAACTGGATTGTTTCGAATACCTGCTTTGCCTTCCTTTCGCTACTCATCTGGGCTAACAGGACCAGAGCACCCTGATAGGACGGAACCCCACCATTGCTGGAGATTCTGTTGCGATCAACGACAACATTGCGATCCTCGATCACATTGATTTTGGGAAATTCACGCTGTAGCTGCTTTTCACCACCAGCCCAGGTGGTCGCAGTGTAACCATCCAGCAAGCCCGCATGAGCATACAAAAAAGCGCCAGAGCAGTTGCTCGCCAGCCAGGAAACATTTTCGGCCTGCTTTTTGAGGAATGCTGTTAAATCCTTGTTCTCAAAAAGGCTATCCATGACATAGGAGCTGGTCACGATAAGCGCATCCAGATTGGGGTTGTCATAGATCGTTGTGTCGACCGTGAGGCGTATGCCTTCCTCGGTGGTCACGACGGTCGCATCTCGATCTACACCGATTAATAACACCTTATAATCCGAGAACCAGGATTTCCGTGTGGCAACACCAAAGACCTCGGCTGGAGCGGTCACATCACTACTCAATACTTTGTCGTAAACCAAAATTCCGATGTGCTTTTCCGCGGCTATCAAAGGCGATGAGAAAAGAACCAAGGAAATCAATAGGATTTTGGCGGCCAGTTTCCTGCTCATAGTATGGCTTCCTTTATCTGGGCTTGTGGTTGCAGTGGCGTCAACACCTTGGGGCACGAGTATATTGGAGTCAGGTCCTGCCTTTTGCCATCAATGTAGTCACTTGTCGTGCATGAGGGAGTTGGTGAGGAAGAAAGCAAGACCTGACCCCAAGCTTCTGCTCACGCCCGGAACGGACTACAACAATTTGTTGAGTGATTCCAGGCTTCCGGGACCACCCTCCAACCAAACGCACTCGGTGGATTCTTGCGCCCACGGCGCGGCGGATGCGGTGTGAAGATGGACCGCAACCCTTGATGCCGCCAATCCAGTAAGTAAACCGGCTGGGACCCAAATCATTTCGGTACCCCGCAAGCTGTTGGGTACCGGGCTTCCACACACTGAACAAAAGTCGCACCGGAATCCGCTTGGCTTTTGGTAAGACCTTATCCCGCTTTGACCAGAGATCCAACGAAAACTGCTGCTTGGCACAAGCGTAGCCGCGTTGGCGGCAGCCCCTGTGGCTTTGCGGCACAGTGAACAGTGACATTGATAGAGATTCCGTATCTCCCCATCAATTTCGAATTTCACGCTTCCACAGAGGCACTCACCTTGCATCAATCAATCCTTTGGCACTTGGCGGATAATTTAATGAAGCATGCATCATGGGATCGGGTCTCGTATTTTACCATTACTGTAAAGCCAGGTGGTGGACAAAAGGCAAGGTCTGTCCGTGTTCTGTGGCTGCTTCATAAATGGAGTGGGGCTGAATTCTTCTGGTTGGAAGAAGTGGTTCAGTTCTATTGAGGCTGTATTCGCCAGCGAGCTGGCTTCCCACAGAGCAAGGGGCTATACGAAGCCCCGCCGCCGCCAAACCCAGGCCATCAACAGCCCCCGGCTGGCCATCCACAGATTCAGGGCCAGCCACAGGCCGTGGTTGTCCAGTGGGCGGGTGAGCCACCACATCGGAAAGAACAGTAAGGTGGCCACCAGCATGGTGTTACGCATTTCCCGGGCCAGGGTGGCGCCGACGAAGACGCCGTCCAGCCAGAAGCCGGCGCTGGCGGTGAGGGGGAGCAGCAGCATCCAGGGCAGGTAATGGGTGGCGGTGTCGCGGATGGCGGGCAGATCGCTGAGCAGGTGGATCAGTGGTACGCCGCCGAGGGCGAAGCCGATCAGGGCGATCACCGCGACGATCAGTGTCCACAGGCCGGTGCGGCGTACCGCCTGGTGAAGCTCCGTGTTCCGGCCCCGTCCCAGGGCATCGCCCACCAGGGCTTCGGCGGCGTTGGCGAAGCCGTCCAGGGTGTTGCTCAATAACAGCAGAAAGGTAATCAGAACAGCGTTGGCGGCGAGGGTAGTGTCGCCGAGGCGGGCGCCCTGGGCGGCGAAAAAGAAGAACACGGTGAGCAACGCCACGGTGCGCAGGAAGATATCCCGGTTCACCGCCATCAGCCGCATCATCGGCGCGGCCTGCAGCAGCAGGTGTCTCGGCAGGGTCCGCCAGGCGTCGCCGAAGATATGCCGGCGCAGCCAGAACAGGCCGCCGGCGAGGCCGATGTACTCCGCCGCCGCACTGGCCGCGGCCACGCCGCGCACATCGAAGTGCCAAACCTGCACCAGCAACACATCCAGCAGAGCATTGCTGCTGTGCATCAGCAGCGTCATTTTCAGCGGCACGCGGGTGTTGTGCATGCCGATGGCGAAGCCGATCAGGGCGAAGTTGGCCAGTGCCGCCGGGGCGCCAAGAATACGCAGGTTGATGTAGTCCCTGGCCAGCGCCTGCACCTCGTCGCTGCCGCCGAGCAGCCACAGCGACAGTTCTCGCAATGCCGGCTGCAGCAGGATCAGGGCAACGCCAATAGCAAAGGAAAGGAGCAAGGCCCGTAGCAGTACCACCAGGGTGTTGTCGCCGGCGCCGCGCGCCTGGGAGGTGAAGCCGGTGGTGCCCATGCGCAGGAAATTGAAAGAAAAGTAGAGGAACATGAACACGTTGCCGCCCAGCGCCACCGCCGCCAGAAACACGGGCGACGACAGATGGCCAACCACGGCGGTGTCCACCAGGCCCAGCAAGGGGGCGGTGGCGTTGGATAACAGCAGGGGCCAGGCCAGTGCCCAGATGCGCCGGTCCAGGTTGGTGTCGCGGTTCATGTCAGGACGGCGGCCGGCGCAGTAGCGTGAGGACAAACAGAGCCGCGGCGGCCACCACGATGGACGGTCCCACCGGCGTGTCCGCGTACCAGCTCATCGTCATGCCCAGGGTCACCGACAGCAGCCCGAGCACGCTGGCGCGCATGGCCATCTGTTCCGGAGTGCTGGACAGGCGCCGGGCGCCGGCGGCGGGGATCACCAGCAGGGAGGTGATCAACAGCACTCCCACGGTACGGATGGCACCGGCGATCAGTAGTGCCAGTAGCAGCATCAACAGCAGGCGGGTGAAGGCGACGGGCACGCCTTCGACCTGGGCCAGCTCTTCGTTCACGGTGATGCTCAGCAGGGCGCGCCATTGCCAGACCACCACGGCGATGATCAGTGCCGCTCCGGCCCACAGCGCGAGCACGTCGTTCCAGGTCACCGCCAGCAGGTCGCCGAACAGATAGGCCATCAGGTCCACTTGCACGCTTTGTTGCACGCTCAGGCTGATCACCCCGAGAGCCAGGGTCGTGTGAGCGACGATGCCGAGCAGGGTGTCGCCGGTGATCTGTCTTTGCTGTTGCAGGCCGGTCAGGGCCAGGGCGATGGAGAGGCAGGCCACCACCACCGCCAGATACAGGTTCACATCCAGGGCCAGGGCCAGGGCGGCGCCGAGCAGGGCGCCGTGGGCCAGGGTGTCGCCGAAGAACGCCATCCGCCGCCACACCACGAACGCGCCCATGGGGCCGGAGACCAGCGCCACCGCCAGGCCGGCCAGCAGCGAGGGCAGCAACAACTCAATCATGGTGGTGCTCCCCGTGGTCATGGTGATCAGGGTCATCATGCACATGGCCGTGCAGATCGTGGGCGTGATCGTGGTCGTGGGTGTAGAGCGCCAGATTGGGGGTGCCGGCGCGGGGCCCGAACAGCTCGTGGTAGGCCGGGTCCCGGCTCACTGATTCCGGGGTGCCTGAGCAGCACACGTGATGTTGCAGGCACACCACCTGATCGGTGCGCGCCATCACCAGATGCAGATCATGGGAGATCAGCAGGATGCCGCAGCCGGTACTTTCACGCACTTCGCTGAGCAGGCCATAGAGGGCGTCCTGGCCGGCCACGTCCACGCCCTGGGCCGGTTCGTCCAGCACCAACAGGTCCGGTTTGCGCAGCAGTGCACGGGCCAGCAGCACCCGTTGCAGTTCACCGCCGGAGAGCCGCCGCACGGCCCGGCGGCGTAAGTGGGAGACCCCGGTGCGGGCCAGGGCTTCACGGCGGTGGCGGGTGCGGCCCGGTGCGGCCAGCCAGAGAAAACGGTCGACGGTGAGCGGCAGGCTCTCGTCCACCTGCAGATGCTGGGGCATGTAGCCGATGCGCAAGCCCGGACGGCGCCAGACGCGGCCCTGGTCCGGCGCCTGCAGGCCCAGCACGACACGGGCCAGGGTACTCTTGCCGGCGCCGTTGGGGCCGATCAGGGTGGTGATGCCGGCTGGATTCAGGGTCAGGGATACCCGCTCCAGCACCGGCTCCGCGCCGAAGGAGAGGGAAACGTCATCCAGTTGCACCAATGCCGTGTCCATAAACAGGCCCATTCTCAAAAGCCGTGATGATATACTATTTCACTTGTTCCGAGGCGCTAGGGCCTGTTCATACTACTTGCATCCCGCCTGCTGGGTGCCCTTTTTGTTTCCAGCCAGGCGGAGGGAGCGCCGTTTGGTCATTCCAAATAAGCGACCGACAACGACGCTGGAGGCAAAAAGGGCTCCAGCCCTTCGGGTTGCGGCTAAAAAGCCACCACTGCGCGTTGCTCGTCGTTCCTTTGGAATGACCAAACGTCTCTCCTCGCGCCTTCACTGGTGGCTTTTTAGCCACAACAGGCGGGATGCAAGTAGTATGAACAGGCCCTCGTCGGCGTCCGGGTTTGCTGTTTTCGGGGATGCCCCATGCGCTGTTTCTTGTTGATTCTGCTATTGCTGGCGGGGTTGCCGGTTTCGCTTCCGGCCTCGCCATCATCTTCCGCCACCATCGTCGCCAGTGTCGAGCCGCTGGCCATGGCGTTGCGGCAACTGTATGGCGACCAGGCCGAGGTGGTCACGCTGCTGGCGCCGAATCAGAATCCGCACCATCTGTCGTTGTCGCCACGCCAGGCTCTGGCGGTCAGGGACGCGGATCTGGTGGTGTGGCTTGGCGAGGACGCCGAGCCACCAGTGGCGGCGCTGATCCGGCGCCGTTCCGGTCCCAACCTGGCCCTGGCGGACCTGCCGGGCGCTGAAGTGCGTGATGGCAGCGCCGGTCACGATCATGCTGGGGATCACGCCGGTCATCCGCACAGCCAGATCGATCCGCATTTGTGGCTGGCGCCCACCAACATGGTGGTACTGGCGCGAGCATTGGCGGAGCAGGACCGGGTGCCCTTGCCGGCGATGGAACCGGGCCGCTTCATCGCCGCCGTGGAAGCCTCCGAGCAGGCCATCGCCGCGCGTCTTGCACCGCTGCGACAGCAGGCCTGGCTGACCTACCATCATCCTTACGCTTATTTTCAACATCACTTCGGCCTGGCCGACCCGCTGGTGATCAGCGAGCAACTGGGCGCGGGGCCGAGCAGCCGCCGCTTCGTCACGTTGGCGGCGCGGATCAACAAAAGCAATATGCGGTGTGCTCTGTTGGAGCCGGAAGCCCAGGGACAACTGGTGAAGCGGTTGTGCCCGGATTGTGACCAGATCAGGCTGGACCCGTTGGGCCGGGACCACACGGACAGCGGTTACAGCGACTGGCTGGAACAGGTGGTCACCCCTGCCTTCGTCACCTGTTTGCAAGCGGGACGGTAATATTGGCCCGCCCGGGGCCATTGAGCGCGGCGCCGAAACCGGTATGCTGATGCGCTTGTTTGAATAAGAGCAGAGCGGATGGGTGAGCAGGGACCGTCAGCAGGTAAGGAGAGCGAGCGCCTCGCCCTGGCGTGCTGGGATTATGCCTGGCCGCTGGCGCGTGAGTACCGGTCTCTGGACCGTGTGCTGGATGAGACGGTGGCTCGCGGTTTCAATGCTCTGCGCCTGGACCCCTTCCCCCATCTGCTGGCGGCGCCGGCGCGTGGTGTCCATATGGACCGCTGTGAGCTGGATGTGCCCGCCGACCCGCGCCGAGACCTTGCCGCCAGCAAGGCCACCATCCGCATTCGCCGCAACGTGAGGCGGCTGCTGCAGGGCGCCGCCGACCGCGGCCTGTCGCTATGGTTGCACAGCCATTTCCTGCCGGACTCCCGCGCCCGCCGTTCTTTCGTGCGACGACCGGAGGATTTCGTTGATGTCTGGGCGCAAACCCTGGGTTTGATTCGGGAGTGGGATTTGCTGGACCGGGTGGTGGCGGTGGACTTCTGCCACCAGTTCCCCCAGCCGCCGGCGGCCCATGGACTGATCCGCCGGGTGTTTGGCCGTTCACCGGAACGACCGCTGCCACGGCATTGGAGCGAGCGCCAGGAGCGGTCCTTGGAGGCCTACTTGGTGGAAGTGCCGAGGACGCTGCGGGCGCTGTTCCCTGGTGTGCGTTTCGGAGTCAGTTGTGGCGCCGGACAAAGCGAATACCTGCGGCAGATGGACACCGGAGAACTGGACTTCCTGGAATTGGCGCTGTGGCTCGATGACGATCCCCGTTTTCGCCTGGCCAGCGGCGAGCGTCTGCCGGTGCCTGGCCGGCTTGGCCGCATGCTGGCACCGCCGGTGCGGCAATTGCTGATGGAGGCCACTGGCGAGCAGTGGTTGCGGCGCCTGCACGATCAGTTGAACCGGCGGTTGGCGTTCGCTCGTCTACGGCGCATGGAGCCGGTCCTGGGCGACGGCTACTTGCAGGTATCCCGGCCGCCTTCATCGCTGCCCCGGGGCTGGGCGGCGTTCATCGAATCCACCGTGGATCAGGCGCTCACCGCCGGGGTGTCGGTAATGACGCCGACCAGTCTGGCGCGGCCGCAGACGCCCTGGTTATGGCGGGAGCAGGATTGGCTGGAGCAACTGAACCGGCGCATCCGCGCTGGCGGGTAACGCCGCCCGCATATCAATGAGGAGTCACAGACTGAGCGCGTTGAAGCGGTAGCCGAAAATACGGGCGAATTCCGCCGGATCCTTGCTGCCTTGCCCCTCGGCATCGGCGGACACCGGCCCGGCCAGCCGGGACAGCCAGAAACGCAGCGCCGCCACCGCCAGAGCCAGTGCCAGCACTTCCTCGTCGTAATGCCCCCCGCCTTCACGGTAACCGACCAATAACGCCGCTTCGCGGCGTGGAACCGGCCGGCCGTCGGCGGCCACGCACCAGTCGTTCAGCGCCACCGCCAAGTCGTATTCCGGGCGTTCCGCGCAGGCGTTGTAGAAGTCCAGCACGCCGCTCAGGTGATCGCCGTCGAACAGCACGTTGTCGCGGAACAGGTCGGCGTGGACCAGTACTCCGGTGGGGGGCGTCTTTTTCCAGCGTTTCAGGATCTGGGCGGCCTGATGGGCGGCGGCGTCCGGTAGCCGCGTGGACTGTTCCATGAAGCGGGCCAGCCGTTCCCGTTCATTGGGCAGGCGCCCCAGGTCGTCGATCGGTGCCTGATGCAATTGCGACAGCACATGGCCGATCTGGCGGCAGTGTTCCACCTGCGGGGTCAGACAATGCTCGCCGCGCAGGCGCGGCATCAATACCGCGGGCTTGCCCTCCACCTCGTGAACAGTGCGCCCCTTGCCGTCCGCCAGCGCCGGCGCCACCGGCAGGCGTGCCAGCGCGAGGTCGGACACCACCTTGATGTAGGGTGCCAGCTCGTCCTCGTCGAACTGTTCGAACACGGTCAGCACCACCTCCCGGGTGGCGCCATCGTACTGGCGGGCTTCGATCAGGAAAGTACTGTTTTCAATGCCGTGGCTGGCGGCGGTGGCCGATACCAGCTCCAGGTTGTAATGCGTCAGCACCTCGGCGATGCGACGTTGGGACACGGGCGTGTAGACGGACATGAACGTCTTCCTTGAAACACAGGGCATCCACCGGGGGAGAGGGTGCCCGAAAAACGGCCGGGGATGACCGAGCCGTTTACATTGACCGATGGTATAACTCTCGCATTTCCCGGGCACGATTTGTAAAAAATATTTTACAAATCTCCTCAGCAAGGAGAAGACATGGCGTTACAACACACCCTGGAGCGGCACACTGTCCGCACCCTGATGAAACTCCCCGGTAGCGCTCTCGGGCGTCTGGCCGGTCTGGTGGAAAAGGTCGACCGTGGCCGTCTGGATCCGCGCCTGCGCTTGTTGCTGGCGCTCGGCGACAGCCGCAAGGGGTTTCATCAACTGCCGCTACCCAAGGGGCGTGCTCTTTATGCGCAGATGATCGACATGCTCGATGTCGGCCAGGAAACGGTAGCCCAGGTCAGTGATTTGCGCGTGCCGGTGGCCGGCGGCGATATCCTGGTGCGTTTGTACCGTCCGGTGGCGGCGCCGATTCCGGCCCCGGCCATCGTTTATTTCCACGGCGGCGGTTTTACCATTGGTTCCGCCGTGGAATACGACCGGTTGTGCCGTTATCTGGCCAACCGCACCGGCGCGGTGATCCTCAATGTGGACTACCGGCTGGCGCCGGAGCATGTGGCCCCCACCGCTGCGGATGACGTGGTGGCCGCCTGGCGATGGGTTCTGGCGCAGGCTGACAAGCTGGGATTGGATGACCAGAGGCTCGCCGTGATGGGCGACAGCGCCGGCGGCAATCTGAGTATCGTCACCGCGCAACAGGCCGCGCTGGAAGGGCTTGCCAAGCCGAAACTGGTGGTGGCGGTTTATCCGAAAACCGACGGCGAGACGAATTTCGAGTCGGCGGAGACCTTGGGAGCCGGTCAAGGTGGACTGGACCGGGACATGATCGCCTGGTTCCACCAGCAGTACCTGCCTGATGACAGCCTGCTGGACGATATTCGCATCTCACCGCTGCGCAACCCGGATCTGCAGGGGCAGCCGGAAACCATCCTGGTGACCGCCACCGATCCGCTGCGCGACGAAGGCCTGGCCTATGGCGAAAGACTCAAGGCCGCCGGGGTCACCGTGGTGAATCTGGACTATCCGGAGCTGGTACACGGCTTCATCACCATGGGCGGCGCCATTCCTGCCGCGCGCAAGGCGGTGGACGCCATCTGCCGGCGGATCCGCGAGCGTCTCTGAGCCGATGCCGGTCCAACAGCGGTTTCATGGTTTTTTGTGGGAGCTTCAAGGTCCGGAATTCGCCAGCAGGCTGGCTCCCACAGGTTGCGCTACGAAGCCGCTGTGGCAGCTTGCCTGCAAGCGAATCGTTGTGGCGTTGGGAGACAGAGCCCTTCGCCAGCCGGTGGCGCCACCCCGGCGGACTTCTCCGGTCGATTGGGCCCGAGCCTTCGCGTTACACTGTGGCCTTTCCTCACAGTGACCCAGGGACCCCCATGGCCGAGTCCAAACCGATCATTCTTGTCGACGGTTCTTCCTATCTTTACCGCGCTTTCCATGCCTTGCCGCCGCTGACCACCTCCAACGGGCAGCCCACTGGCGCGGTGCGAGGCGTGGCGTCGATGCTGCGCAAGCTGATCAAGGACTACGATCCGGAATACATGGCGGTGGTGTTCGACGCCAAGGGCAAGACGTTCCGGGATGAACTGTTCGAGGAGTACAAATCCAACCGGCCGCCGATGCCGGACGAACTGCGCGAGCAAGTGCAGCCGTTGCACGATCTGATCCGCGCCATGGGGCTGCCGCTGATCGTTGAAGAGGGGGTCGAGGCGGATGACGTGATCGGCACCTTCGCCCGCCAGTTCGGCGGCGAGGGCAAGCACGTGCTGATCTCCACCGGCGACAAGGACATGGCGCAGCTGGTCAACGGCAAGGTCACCCTGATCAACACCATGACCGACACCCTGCTCGACGTGGATGGGGTGAAGAACAAATTCGGCGTCGGCCCGGAGTTGATCATCGACTTCCTGGCGCTGATGGGCGACAAGGTGGACAACATCCCTGGCGTTCCCGGGGTCGGTGAGAAAACCGCTCTGGCCCTGTTGCAGGGGCTCGGATCGATGGAGCAGATCTACGCCAACCTGGACAAGGTGGCGGAACTCTCCGTGCGTGGCGCCAAGACCCTGGGCAAGAAACTGGAAGAGCACCGCGAGCAGGCTTTCCTTTCCTACAAGCTGGCCACCATCAAGGTGGACTGTGAGCTCAAGGAAGCGCTCAAAGACCTGAAAATGGGCGACCCGGACACGGAAGCCCTGATGCACCATTACCGCACTCTGGAATTCAAGGGATGGCTGGCGGAACTGCTGGAGGGCGAGGATCCGGCCGCCGGCGCTTCGGCGGTTGAGGGTGAAGGGGGAGAGCAGGGCGCGATTCAGCGCGACGGCTACGTCACTATCGTCGACGAGGCGGGGCTGGATGCCTGGGTGAAGAAGCTGGGTAAAGCCAAGGTGTTCGCCTTCGACACCGAGACCACCAGCCTGGATTACATGCAGGCACGTCTGGTTGGCGTGAGTATGGCGCTGGCGCCGGGTGAAGCCGCTTATATTCCATTCGGCCACGATTACCCCGGAGCGCCGGATCAACTTCCCCGGGAACGGGTATTGGCCACTCTCAAGCCGATCCTGGAAGACGACAACATCAAGAAGGTGGGCCAGAACCTCAAATACGACATGAGCGTGCTGGCGGTGGACGCGGAGATTACCCTTCGTGGCGTGGCCTTCGACACCATGCTGGAGTCCTATGTGCTGGATTCCGTCGCCACCCGCCATGACATGGACTCCCTGGCGCTCAAGTATCTGGGCCACAAGACCATCAGCTTCGAGGAAATCGCCGGCAAGGGCGCCAAGCAGCTGACCTTCAATCAGATCGGCCTGGAGGAAGCCGGCACTTACGCCGCCGAGGACGCGGACATCACCTGGCGGCTGCACGAAGCACTGTGGCCGAAGTTGGAGAAGGAAAAGTCCCTGGAGCGGGTGTTCAAGGAAATTGAAATGCCGCTGGTGCCGGTGCTCAGCCGCATAGAGCGCAACGGTGCCTATGTGGACGCCGCCAAACTGCGGCGGCAAAGCCAGTATCTGGCCAAGCGCATGGCGGAACTGGAGGAAAAGGCCTACGAGCTGGCGGGGCAGAAGTTCAACCTGGGTTCGCCCAAGCAACTGGGTGAAATCCTCTATACCAAGCTGGAAATTCCAGTAATCAAAAAGACCCCGAAAGGCGCGCCTTCCACCGCCGAGGCGGTACTGCAGGAACTGGCGCTGGAATACCCGTTACCGGAAGTGATCATGGGCTACCGGGAAGTGGCCAAGTTGAAGAACACCTACACCGACAAGCTGCCGGAACTGATCGACTCACGCACCGGCCGGGTGCACACCTCCTACCATCAGGCGGTGGCGGCCACCGGGCGGCTGTCTTCCAGCGATCCCAACCTGCAGAACATTCCGGTGCGCAGTGAGGAAGGGCGCAAGATTCGCCAAGCGTTTTCCGCTCCCCCCTCGGACGGTAAAGGGGCCCGCAAGATCGTTGCCTGCGACTATTCCCAGATCGAGCTGCGGATCATGGCCCACCTCAGTGGGGACAAGGGCCTGCTGGACGCCTTCGAGAAAGGTCTGGATATTCACCGTGCCACCGCCGCCGAGGTCTGGGGCAAAACCGTGGATGAGGTCAGCGACAACGAACGCCGTAATGCCAAGGCCATCAACTTCGGCCTGATCTATGGCATGAGCGCTTTCGGCCTGGCCAAGCAACTGCGCATACCGCGCGGCGAAGCACAGGAATACATCGATCGCTACTTCGAAAAATACCCGGGCGTGCGCCGCTACATGGATGACACCCGCGCCACCGCCGCCGACAAGGGCTATGTGGAAACCCTGTTCGGGCGCCGCCTTTATCTGCCGGAAATCAACAGCCGCAATGGCCAGCGCCGTCAGGCCGCCGAGCGCACCGCCATCAACGCGCCGATGCAGGGCTCCGCCGCCGATATCATCAAACGGGCCATGGTGCAGGTCCACGACTGGCTCGACACCACGGACTTTGATGCCCTGATGATCATGCAGGTACACGATGAACTGGTCTTTGAGGTGGCGGAGAAGCAGGTGGAATCCCTGGTCAAGGAAGTGCGCCAGCGCATGGAGGCCGCCGCCGAACTGAAAGTGCCGCTGATCGTGGATGCCGGCATCGGTGACAACTGGGAAGAGGCGCATTGAGCGCCGCAGTCCCCGGGCACAATATCGAGAGCGGTCCACGACAACGGAACCCATGATCAGGAGCCCCCATGGAATCTCATTTCTGGGAAGAAAAGTGGCACAAACAAGAGCTGGGGTTTCACCTGCCGTTCGTGAACCCGGTACTCAAACGTAACCTGCCGGCCTTTGACTTGCCGGCCGGATCCCGGGTTTTCCTGCCGCTGTGTGGCAAGACGCTGGACATGGGCTGGCTGCTGGAACAAGGCCACCGGGTGGTGGGCGTCGAGCTGAGCGAGCTGGCGGTGCGCCAGCTGTTCGAGGAACGGGAAGTGGAACCCCAGGTGGACGACTGGGCCGGCGGACGCCGTTGGCACCACGGGGATCTGACGGTGTTCCAGGGCGATCTGTTCGAACTCACCGCCGAGCAATTGGGCCCGGTGGATCTGGTCTATGACCGGGCCGCCCTGGTGGCCCTGCCCGAGGCCATGCGTGCCCGCTATGCGCCCCATGTTTGCGAGCTGTCCGGCGATGCGCCGCAATTGCTGATCAGCTTTGAATACGACCCGGCGGAAATGGCTGGCCCGCCGTTCCCGGTGTTCGCCGGGGAAGTGCGGCGCCTCTATCAGGATCAGGCGCGCTATGCCCTGTGCGAACTGTCTCGTCAGGACGTCATCGAGAAGCAGGACCATTTCAAGGCCGCCGGCGTGACCGCCTTTGTACAGGTGGCGTGGAAGCTGATTCCGCTGTCCGTTTGAGCGGAGAGGGGATGTGCTTCACACGCCCTGAATATCCAGGGCGTTGTGAATCAGCACCACGCATTGGGAGGCGAACAGCATTTTCGGACCCAGGCTGATTTTCTCGGCCCCCAGCCGTTTGAGGCTGTTGAAGCTCTTTTTCGGCATGGGAATGTGGTCGGTGAGCAGGAAACAGGGGTTGTCGGGGAAATCCACGTCCTGGATCGGTTCGCCTTTCTTGTCCATGACATAAAGCTGGTAGTCGTTGGCCAGGTCCTGAACCAGCTTCTCGAAGCTCAGCGTACTCACGGTAATACCCGGTGCCACCGTCCGGGTTTGTTCCTTGCCCATGCCCTGGGACACATCCAGGGCACTGGCGATCCTGTCAAGCAACGCCTGCTCGTGGAAGCCGCCGAGATCACGGATATCGTCGGCGACGAAAGCCACGGTGCGTGAATAGTCCTGAGTGCTTTCCAGTACCAGGTAGACGGTGACATCGTCGCGGTGGGACTGAGCAACGAACAGGGCGTTCATCAGACTATGCGCCAGAATCTCGGTATGGGCGGCCTGTCCCACGCCTTCGCGCAGGCGGCGACTGTCGGTGGGGGCGGCTCGGGCGCGCAGAACGAAGGCTCTCATGATCGTTGCTTCATGGTGATTGGGGCGGCTAGTGTCGGCGATTGTGCCGGGCGCGGCAATGCAACGCGCTTGCGGCGGAGAAGGGTTCCGGTGGTTCAGGCAACCTTGAAATCGATGGCCTGGACCTTGTCCAGATTGATCCGTTGCCGTGCCTGCCAGAGGTCGTAAAGGTCCTGCAAGGCCAGCCAGCTTTCCGGAGTTCGCCCCAGGGCTTTTGATAGGCGCAAAGCCATTTCCGGGCTCACGCCGCTGGCCCCGTTAAGGACACGACTGAGCGAGGAGGGAGAGATATCCAGCTTTGCCGCCAGCGCACGCACACTTAAACCGTGAGGCTCCAGGTAAACCTCTCGGATGAACTCACCGGGGTGTGGGGGATGGTGCATGTTCATCAGTGATAATCCTCGTAGTTCAACACATAGGCGTTGCCGTCCTTGAATTCAAAGGTCAGACGCCAGTTTCCGCTTACCCGGATGGACCAGCGCCCCTTTGCTTTTCCTTTCAAGGGGTGCAAGGAGAAGCCCGGAATATCCATATCCTCAATGACCGTTGCGGTATCCAGGGCGGCCAGTTGCATCCTCAGACGCTTGGCATGAGTGGTTTGAACACCGGCGGTGGAGCCGGTGGTGAAAAACCGCTGCAGTCCTTTGTGGCGGAATGATTTGATCATGGTGATGGATTATAAGATGTTGCGTGTTGCGCAACAAGGGTGCTTCGCTCCTCAGGCAAACCCCGTATAATCCCCCCGCGGGGCCGTCCTGGCCGGAATCAACTGAAGCAAGGAAAGAACCATGCCGTCCTTCGACATCGTTTCCGAAACCGATGAAGTGGCGCTGCGCCACGCCGTGGATAACGCCAACCGGGAGCTGGCCAGCCGCTTTGATTTCCGTGGCGTGGAAGCCAGTATCGAACAGAACGGGCTGTCGGTGACGCTGAAGACCGAATCGGAATTCCAGGTTCGTCAGCTCGAGGAGCTGTTCGCCAAGGCCTGTGTAAAACAGAATCTGAGCGCCGCCGGCGCCGACCGGGAAGACAAGCCGGTGCACAGCGGCAAGACTTTCTCCCTCACCCTGGCTTTCAAGCAGGGCATCGACCAGCCCACCGCCAAGAAGATTGTGAAGATGATCAAGGACAGCAAGATCAAGGTGCAGGCATCGATCCAGGGGGATCAGGTGCGGGTCAACGGCAAGAAGCGGGATGACCTGCAGCAAGTGATCGCCATGCTCAAGGAATCCAAGCTGGAACTGCCGCTGCAGTTCAACAATTTCCGCGACTGACCGGCGCCCTTGATAGCGGAGCGAAGTGCCATGTCGAATCAAACCAGGTCGGATCAAGCCGTATCGGATCAAACAAGGGCGCTGGCCCGGCGGTTGACGCTGGTGTGGTTCGCGGTGCTGGCGGCGCCGCTGCTGGTGGGCATCGCCATCGCGTTGCTGGTGATCTACGGGCACTTCCAGCCGCTGGCGCAACTGGCGCCGGTGGATACCGCCCGCATGGTGGCGGTGGGCGCCATGGGACTGATGCTGGTGGTGGCGCGGCCCTTGCGGAAGGTGCTGCTGGCCCCGGAAACGGTGGCCGCGCGGCCGCTGAAGGATCCTCGGGCGAAAAGCGCCGAGGGCCAGGAGCTGGCGATGCTGAAGGCGCAAGCGGGAGCCTTCTCGTTCCTGGGCGTGATGGACCTGGTGTCGGTGCTGGCGATCGTGCTCAGTCTGGCCCACGCTGACGTCGTGCTGGCCCTGATCAACGGTATCTTCAGCCTGATCCTGGCGCTGGTGGCCAAACCGGATTTCGCCGCTCTGATCGATAACGTGGCGGCCGAGCTGCGCCGCCCTTCCTGAACACATCACACTAGTGCGCCGCGCACGCCGATTCGCCGCCAGGGCAGCTCCCACGGCCGCTTCGTAGCCACCTGTGGGAGCCTGCCTTGCAGGCGAAGGTTGTCCCAGCGTCAGACATCATTCGCCAGCAGGGCCGCCGCCATAGGGGCTTGGAAGGCGGCGCCTGCTCGGCGTCATCCCTCAATTGAACACTGTCCGAAACATCTTGTTAATGAACATCGTTTAATAGATGGGTTGTCCTGTGTCTAAATTAAACAACGTTCAAATAAGGGGAATGACAATGACACTCACAGGACGAACCTTCGGACATTGGTTGTTGGGACTGGCGTTGGTGATGAGCGCGAAGATCGTGGCGGCGGCGGGTCTGATGACCCCGGCGGATGGCAGTGAACCGCCGCTGAGTATTCGCGAGCAGCATGTCACCGTGGATGTGGAGGACGGCTACGCGGTCACCGAGGTGGAGCAGGTGTTCCACAATCCCCACGACCGCGATTTCGAGGCCTGGTACAGCTTCCCGGTACCGCGCCAGGCGGCGGTGGCGGAGTTCACGGTGTGGATCGATGGCAAGCCGGTCACCGGCGAGGTGCTGGAGAAACAAAAAGCCCGCGAGGTCTACGAGCGGGAGAAAGCCGCCGGCCGCGACGCCGGTCTGATGGAAAAGGACGATTACCGCACCTTCGATGTCTTCGTCAGCCCGGTACGGGCGGGCCAGGACACCCGGGTGCGGCTGGTGTATCTGCAACCGGCTTTTGTCGATACCGGCATCGGCCGTTATGTCTATCCTCTGGAAGAGGGCGGTGTGGATGAAGAGCGCCTGTCGTTCTGGACCGCCAACGACAAAGTGGAGCAGCACTTCACCTTCACCATGAACCTGCGCACCGGCTATCCGGTGGAGGCGGTGCGTCTGCCCAAGCACCCGCAGGCCCGGGTCAAACAGCTCGGACCACAACAATGGCAAGTGACGCTGGACAGCCGTGCCGGGGCCGCCGAAGAGACGGAAGAGGGCGCGGTGCCCGCTGGTGAAGGCGAGGACCCGGCGTCGCCGGCGGCGGCCTTCCGGCTTGACCAGGATGTGGTGGTGTACTGGCGGCATGCGGCGGATCTGCCGGGCAGTGTGGACCTCGTGGCTTATCGTGCCGCCGGCGACTCCCGCGGGACCTTCATGCTGAGCCTGACCCCGGGGGACGATCTGCAGCCGATCACCACCGGCAGCGACTGGGTATTCGTGTTGGATATCTCCGGGTCCATGCAGGGCAAGCTGGCGACGCTGGCCGAAGGAGTCAGCCAGGCGTTGGGTAAACTGCGCCCCGGTGACCGTTTCCGTATCGTTCTGTTTGATGACCATGCCAGCGAGCTGACCAATGGCTATGTGGTGGTGAACCCGGAGAACGTGCGTCATTACGTGAAGCGGGTTCAGGCCCTGGGCCCCCAGGGCGGCACCAATCTGTTCGATGGTCTGAAATTGGCGCTGCGGCCTCTGGACGCGGACCGGCCCACCGGCATCGTGCTGGTGACCGATGGCGTCGCCAACGTCGGTGTCACCGATCAGAAGAAATTCCTCGAACTGCTCGAGACCCATGACATCCGCTTGTTCACCTTCGTCATGGGCAACAGCGCCAACCGGCCGATGCTGACCGCGCTCACCGACGCCAGCAAGGGCTTCGCGGTAAACGTCTCCAACAGCGATGACATTGTCGGGCAGATTCTGCTGGCCACCAGCAAGGTCACCCACCAGGCCATGAACAATGTGAAAGTGGAGATCGACGGCGTAAAAACCGCCGATGTGACTCCCGAACGTCTGGGCACCGTATACCGGGGCCGCCAGATGGTGCTGATGGGGCACTATTGGGGCCAGGGCCCGGCGGAGGTGACGCTTACCGCCGAGGTCGGCGGCGAGAAACGCCGCTACAGAACCCGCTTCGAATTTCCCGCCAGCGGAGGCGACAACCCGGAGCTGGAGCGGCTGTGGGCCTATGCCACCATCGAGGGGATGCAGCGGGAGCTGAATAATTTCGGTGACAACGCGGACCTTCGTAACGGCATCATCGATCTCGGTCTGGAGTACGGCCTGGTCACCAACTACACCTCAATGGTGGTGCTGCGGGAGGAGATGTTCCAGCAGTACGGCATCGACCGCGATAACGCCAAACGCCGCGATATCGAACGTCTGGCCAAGGCTCAGCGCGAGCAGGTGACGCCGGCTTCCAATCGGGTTGATGGTTCGCAGCCGATGTTCAAGGGGCATCGCCCTTCCACGGGCGGCGGCGGTGGCGGTGCGTTCGGACCGCTGGCCTGGTTGCCGTTCCTGATTCTGCTGCTGGGTGGATGGTGGCGGCAGCGTCGCCAAGAAGAGATCAGGTCCCAATGAGCAAGTGTGTCGCGGCCCTTTTCACTATGAAAAGGGCCGCGATGTCTTTCTTCCATCGCACCGGGCCCGGCCATGCCGGTGATGCTGGGAGCGATCACGGATAGCATGCTACATTGACCCGGATTTCCTGGCGCGGAGCGCGCCCTGGCTTCAACGACAACCAAGCGGGACCTGATCATGACTATATCCGTTGGCGATAAACTGCCTGACGTCACCATCAAAACCAATGGCGCCAAAGGACCGGAAGACCTGTCCACCGGCGATTTCTTCAAAGGCCGCAAGGTGGTTTTGTTCGCCGTTCCCGGCGCTTTTACCCCCGGCTGTTCCGTGACCCACATGCCGGGTTTCGTGGTGAACGCTGATGCGTTACTGGAGAAAGTGGATGCCATCGCCTGCATGGCGGTGAACGACGCTTTTGTCATGGGCGCCTGGCAGCAGGACCAGAACGCCGAACACATTACCATGCTGGCGGACGGCAACGCTGAGTTCACCCGTGCCCTGGGGCTGGAATTGGACGCCAGCGGTGCCGGGCTCGGTATCCGCAGTCAGCGTTTCGCCCTGATCGCCGAGGATGGCGTGGTGAAGTATCTGGGCGTGGACGCCAAAGGCGTGGACAAAAGCAGCGCGGAAACCGTGCTGGCTCAACTGGGTTGATAGTGTTCGCTGGCATCGCGCGGTGCCGGCGAACCATGAATATTGTGTAAAAACACCAGCCCGAAGGCGGTCCACGAATGGGGATGCCACTAAGGATGCGGCATAATTTTGGGCTTTCAGGAAAAGAGGTGGGTACATGGAACAGATCGAAACATTCATCAATGAGAACCTGATGCCATACGCCTGGAGTTTCGCCATGGCGGTGGTGGTCTTCGTCATTGGTATCTGGGTGGCCAAGCGTATCTCCAACTGGTGCAAAGGGCTGCTGAACAAGCGCCTGGACCCGACGGTGGCCAATTTCCTGGGTAACATCATCCACATCCTGCTGTTTGTCTTCGTGGTGATCGCCGCGCTGGATCAACTGGGTGTCGAGACCACCTCCCTGGTGGCCATTGTCGGTGCCGCCGGTCTGGCGGTGGGTCTGGCACTGAAGGATTCCCTGGGCAACTTTGCCGCCGGCGTCATGTTGATCATGTTCCGGCCTTTCCGTGTCGGGCACTATGTGGAAGTGGCTGGCACCTCCGGTACCGTGAAGGAAGTCCGGATTTTCGCCACCATCCTCAACACTCCGGACAACAAAGTGGTGACGGTGCCCAACGGTCCGATCATTGCCGGCAATATCGTCAACTACTCGGAAATGCCCACCCGCCGGGTGGACATGGTGTTCGGGGTTGGCTATGACTCGGATCTGAGCAAGGTGAAGCAGATCCTGCAGGAAGTGATCGCGGAAGACGAGCGCTGCCTCAAGGATCCGGCGCCGACCATCGTGGTCGGCGAACTGGCGGACAGCTCGGTGAATTTTCTTTGCCGTCCCTGGGTGAAGAACGCGGACTACTGGGGTGTGCTTTGGGATATCACTGAGAAGGTAAAACGCCGCTTCGATGAAGCGGGCATTAACATCCCCTTCCCGCAAATGGATGTGCACCTGAACAAGGTGGATGGCTGATCGTTGAGTGGCCGGTTGCCTGACGGCGCCGGCCCGGAACCGGAGAAGAGCGATGAAAGTGTGGGGCCGCAAGGATTCCACCAACGTGAAAAAGGTGCTGTGGTGCGCCGACGAGCTGGGGCTGGATGTGGAGCATCAGCCGCTTGGTGGCCGTTACGGCGGGCTGGATGAGCCGGTATATCGGGAAATGAATCCGAACGGCCTGATTCCCTGCCTGCAGGATGGCGACCTGGTGTTGTGGGAATCCAATGCCATCGTTCGTTATCTCGGCGCTCAGTACGGCGCCGGCCGGGTGTACGCCTCGGATCCGAAACGCCGGGCCGGCGCGGACAAATGGATGGATTGGGCTTCCACCACCCTGGTGGGTGCCTACAAGGACTGGTTCATCAACCGGGTACGCCGAACCGCGGAGACTCGCGATTCGGCGGCCATGGAACGGGGACTGCGGTTTTTGCGCGAGCAACTGGCGGTGGCGGACCAAGCTCTGGCCAGCCAGCCCTACCTGTCCGGTGATGACTTTGGCATGGGCGATATCCCGCTGGGCTGCCTGAGCTATCCGTGGTTTGAGCTGGATGACCAGCGCCCGGATCTGCCTCATCTGGAAGCCTGGTATCACCGTCTGGCCGAGCGCCCCGCTTATCGACACCGGGTGATGATAGAGATCACCTGATTCCCTTCCTGTCCTGTCGGCCCGCTCTGGCTGACAAGCGATCCTTGCTGGAACAGAAACAGGTTCGGCGCGCCGGTCAGGGCGCGCCAATCTTGTTGTTTTTTGCTCAATCCTGTTACGCGGTTCTCCTGATAGATGAGATAAAAGTCACAATTCGGTTACAGCCGCTGACAACGGAAACCGCGGAGTTACCTGAGCACGCGCCGTTAACATGACGTAAATCACATTCTACATTTTTTCATAGCCACCCTTTGTACATTCGTTCATTCGAGGTTCATCGGTTTTCAGGGGGACGGGGAGCTCAACCCTGGTCACTGGATGACCTGAATTTTTCGAACAATGGTTACTCAATGAGGGTGGAAGCGATGATTACGTCCATGGCAAGAGGCCTGCTACTGTGCTTGATGGTGGTCGCCCTGGCCGCCTGTGGTGGCAGTGGCGGTGGTGGTGGCGGCGGTACGCCGAACGATCCGAACAACCCGGGAACCCCGAATAACCCGGACAACCCCGATAACCCGGACAATCCGGATGACCCTGATAACCCGGACAATCCCGATGATCCGGATGATCCCGACAACCCTGATAACCCCGACGATCCCGACGAGCCGACTCCTGAAGAAGAAGCGGAGTTGTTGACGCTGATCGATAGCAACAACCATTTCACCGCTTCTGTTTGTCCTGGTGCTCTGATCGACTCCAATCTGGGCGATGCGATTGATGTTCTGACTTGTCAGAATGAAGCGCTTGAAAACATTTCCCTGAGCAACGACAACTTGCTGGGCCTGTTGTGTGCCAACGCGGTAGCGGACACCGAGTCCGGTCTGCTGGGTAGCGCCACCAATCCAGACTTCCTGCAAGCCTGTGTATTGGAAAGCGGCACTTACCTGAAGAACACCATCACTGGCTTGCTGGACGGTACCAGCCCGGTGACCCAGGCACTGTGTCCGGCTAACTCCCAGGACGCGGACGGCAACCCGGTGACCTGTCTGGTCGAGGTGCTGCAGTCCACTCCGGATACCATCCAGGGCGTGGTCGGCCTGCTGGGCTGCGAAGACATGATGAACCCGCAGACCTGCCTGACTGGCGTGGCCAACAACCTGGCCAGTGGCGAACTGCTGCTGGGCACCGTGAACACCGTTTCCATGGCGTTGTGCCCGGTGGCCACCAACGCGTCCGAGTTCAACCCGCAAGCGTGTCTTACCGAAGTGCTGGGCGCGGTAACCACCGTGGTTGGCCTGGGTGGCAACTGTGAAGATGGCGAGAACCAACTGACTTGCCTGCTGGATATCGGCGAAGGCCTGGGCCCGATCGCCGATGCCGTTGGCGGCATTCCGGTTCTCGGCGATCTGCTGGGCGGTCTGCTGGAAGGCGGCCTGCCGCTTCCGGGCGACGGCTCCGATCCGCTCACCAGCCTGCTGGAAAACCTGGGCATGCTGGGTGATCTGACCGGCGAGATTCCGGTTCTGGGTGATATCATTGGCGGTATCCTCAACGGCGATATCGGTGGTGACGGCGGCCTGCCGCTGGATCTGGAAGGTCTGCTGGGTGGTCTGAGCGGTGGCGATCTGGAAGCCGTGACCGGCCTGCTGGATCAAGTACCGGTGCTGGGCGACGTGCTGGAGCAAGTACTGGGCGCGCTGACCTGCGAATCCGGTAATCCGCTGTCTTGCCTGGCCGGTGCCGGCGACCAGCTGTCCGGTCTGACCGGTCTGCTGGGTGAGATTCCGGTGCTGGGTGACGTACTCGATCCCCTTCTGGCCACCTTGCTCGGCCTGGCCGACGGTGGCTTGGGTGGTGGTGACGGCAACCCGCTGGATAAGCTCACCGGCGCTCTGGATCAGATCCCGGTACTGGGTGATCTGTTGAACCAGATACTGGGTACTTTGGGTGGTGGTCTGCCTGGCGGTGACGGCGGTTTCGAGCCTGATCTGTCCTTGCTGGAGAATATTCCGGTGCTGGGCGATCTGCTGACCGGCCTGCTGGGCGGCGCGCTGGGCGGTGACCTGGATCTGGACGGCCTGCTTGGTGGTGTCCTCGACGGCCCTGTCGGTGACGGCGGTGCCCTGGTTCCGACCGTGGGTGACCTGCTGGAGCAAATCCCGGCCCTGGGTGATCCGCTGGCCGGTCTGCTGGAAACCCTGACCGGTAACGATGAGAGCCTGCTGAAGCAGCTGTTGAGCCCGATTGAGGACGCCCTGCAGGACGTTCCTGTTCTGGGTGACCTGCTGAGCAGCCTGCTGGACCTGCTGTTCGGCTGGACCTGATACCCAGTCGATTCGCAACGAAGCAAAAAACGCCCCGGGAAGCGATTCCCGGGGCGTTTTCTTTTGGGGCAACGAGGCAAGGCACATCGCGGTGTTGTCCCGCCATTATGGAACGGCAAGATTCCCACGGAAGGGACTACGAAGCTCCCACAGCCGCTCTCTAGTGCAGGCGCTGATCTTCCGGACTGAAGCGATGCGGCGGCAGGGTGATGCTGAGCACCCTTGGCCCCAGCATGCGGGTCTCGCCCTGGTAACGTTCGCCACCGGTGACGGTGAACTCGAAGCTGTAGCAGCGCAGCAGGCACAGCCCTCGGCCCGGATCGCGGCGTACCCGCACACGGCGCAGCGCCACGGTTTCGTCCAGCAACATCACGTCTTCTCTCTGGCAATACCGGCGTGTGGCCAGCAGGGCGCTTTCGCGAATCTTCTGGGCGCGCCAGAACAGGGCCGCGGCGATACACAAGGCGCTGAGCAAAAGCAGGTCCGTGAGTTGCAGATTCATGCTATGTCCGTCAGTTTGGTGATTACCCCGGTATTCACTCCGGGTAAAAGCGCAGTCAATGGCTTCCGGGAAGCCAAGTGAGGTGCTCATGCTGGCCTGGTTGAAACGCTGGTTCCACCGCCCCCCGTCAGCGCCGCCGGAGGAAGACTCCGGCGCCGCCCATGCCGGTGACGAGCCGGAGGATCTGCATCGCGGCCGTCACCGTCTGAAGGAACGGTACACCAGCCATTGGGACCTGGACTACCTCAGTCAGGAAGAGCTGGACGAGTTGTTGGGTGACGATGATGATAAGGGCCGCCCGGGCAGCTCGAACCGCCGCTGACCGGTTAATTCTTCAGCCGGTAGCCGGTTTTGAAGATCCAGTGGATCCCCCCCACGCACAGCACCATGAACAACACGGTCATGCCCAGGCTGATACCGACATTGACGTCGGCGACGCCATAAAAACTCCAACGGAACCCGCTGATCAGATACACCACGGGATTAAACAGCGTTATCGTTTGCCACACCGGCGGCAGCATGTTCACTGAATAGAAAGTGCCGCCGAGAAAAGTCAGCGGCGTGACGATCATCATCGGAATGATCTGCAGCTTCTCGAAGCCGTCCGCCCACACCCCGATGATGAAGCCGAACAGACTGAAGGTCACCGCGGTGAGTACCAGAAACGTCACCATCCACACCGGGTGGGCGATGTGGAAGTCCACGAACAGCCGCGCGGTGGCGAGGATCAGCAGGCCGAGAATGATCGACTTGCTGGCGGCGGCGCCGACGTAACCGGTGACGATTTCCACGTAGGACACCGGCGCCGACAGGACTTCATAGATGGTGCCCGAGAAACGCGGCATGTAGATGCCGAAGGAGGCGTTGGAAATGCTTTCGTTGAGCAGCATCAGCATGATCAGGCCGGGAATAATGAAAGCGCCGTAGCTGATACCGTCGATCTCCACCATGCGGGAGCCAATGGCGGAACCGAACACCACGAAATACAGCGAGGTGGAAATCACCGGCGAGGCGATGCTTTGCAGCAGCGTGCGCCAGGTGCGGGCCATCTCGAACAGATAGATGGCGCGAATGGCGTGGAAATTCATGCGGACTCCCTCCCGGGTGTGGTTTCATCATGGCGCGACTCATGGACCAGGTGCACGAAGATGTCCTCCAGAGAGCTTTCCCGGGTACGCAGATCGCGGAATTCGATGCCGTTGTCCTCAAGTTGACGCAATAACGGCGCGATGCCACTTTGCTCGTCGCGGGCGTCGAAGGTGAAGGTGATCTCCAAGCCGTCCTCGGACAGCGTCAACGGCAGGGCCGACAGGGCTTCGGGGATCCGCGTCAGCGGCGTCACCAGCTGCACATGCAGTTCGCGCTTGCCCAGTTTCTGCATCAGCGCGTTCTTTTCGTCCACCAGTACCAGCTTGCCATGGTTGATCACGCCGATACGGTCGGCCAGTTCCTCGGCTTCCTGAATGTAGTGGGTGGTCAGAATGATGGTGACGCCGCGCTCGCGCAGTTGTTCCACCAGTTGCCACATATCCCGGCGCAGCTCCACGTCGACGCCGGCGGTGGGTTCATCCAGGAACAGGATCTCCGGTTCATGGGACAGTGCCTTGGCGATCATCACGCGCCGCTTCATACCGCCGGACAACGCCATGATCTTGTCATTGCGTTTGTCCCACAGGGACAGGTCTTTCAGTATCCGTTCAATGTGAGCCGGATTACGTGGCTTGCCAAACAAGCCGCGGCTGAAGGTCACCGTTGCCCACACCGTTTCGAAGGCGTCGGTGGTCAGTTCCTGTGGCACCAGGCCAATCTTTCCGCGCGCCGCCCGGTAGTGCTGCTGGATGTCGAAACCGCCAGCCAGCACGGTGCCGGCGGTGGGGCGGACGATGCCGCAGATGATGCTGATCAGGGTGGTCTTGCCGGCGCCGTTGGGGCCAAGCAGGGCGAAGATTTCCCCTTTATGGATGTCCAGGTCGAGTTGTTTCAGCGCCTGGAAACCCGAGTCGTAGGTCTTGTTGAGATTTCTGACCGAGATAACCGTATCCACGGAGGCTCCTTGTGATGAGGCTTTGTTTCTGGTCGAAGCGGCTCGAAGTAAATCGACGATACCACCACGGTATTGCGAATTCAGAAAGAAAAAGCTACAACCTCAAGCATTGTTAAGGTCAAAGGTTAATCATGGAAAGGCTCAATGCCGATAATGTGGGCAAGGCGCTCACCGTGGGCCAGGTGGCCGAACGCACCGGCCTTGCGGTGTCCGCCATTCATTTTTATGAAGCCAAGGGGTTGATCCGGAGCCGCCGCAGCAGTGGCAATCAGCGGCGCTATACCCGTGACGTGCTGCGGCGGCTGGCGGTCATCAAGATTGCCCAGCGAACCGGCATTCCGCTGGCGGAAATCGCCCAGGCGCTGGCCACCCTGCCGGAGGAGCGTACCCCCAATGCCAAGGACTGGGGGCGCCTGTCGGCCCAATGGCGCGAGGATCTGGACAAGCGCATCGAGCGGCTGACCCTGCTGCGGGATCAACTCAGTGGTTGCATCGGCTGCGGCTGTCTTTCCCTGTCCGCCTGTCCGTTGCGTAACCCCATGGACGAACTGGCGGAAGAAGGCAGCGGTGCCCGTCTGGTGGACCCGGACTGAACCGGGCTCACCGTTCCCGGCATTGGCTCTCCAGAATACGCTGCTGGTTCTCCTTGTCGAGAATCGGGAACAGACTCCGGCTGACCCGGATCACGCCGACCTTCCAGGTACGATCGGTCAGACAGACAAAGTGGCGGCTGTCTTTGTAGCCTTCCCCATACAGCGTGCTCTCCTCATGGCTCTCGCTGTAGCGGAACAGCGGTGTGCGGTGGCCGGTGAACAGAACCATGGTGCGGTCCCCGGGGCCATGGTAGTAGCGCACCTGGAAGTCCGCGCCCGGCGGTGCCAGCAGTAACAGCAGCGCGGAAAAGGCCAGGGCCGCCGTGATGGTGAACATCAGCCCGGGCCGCCGTCCGCGCAATTGGCGAATAAACAAAAGCGCGGTGACGAGGGTGGAGGCCGCCGTCAGCAGCGCCAGTAGCCAGGGCAGACCCCAGATCTGAGCGCCGGCGGCGCTGATGTCATCACCTATGGTCCGGTAGCCCGGGGCCAGATAGTCCCAATCCAGCAACAGCGACAGCAGGGTCACGGCGGCCCAGCCCAAAGTCGCCACAATGGCGAGCATCAACCCCGGTGCCGGACGATAGAGAGGCGATTCGACGGCACGCTCATTGCTCATGGCGGCACTCCAGTCGTTCGCTGTGAATGTAGGTGCCCTCGGGCAGCACCACCTTACAGGGCAGCTTCGCCTGCGCCAGGAACCGGTTTCGCTCCCGGGTTTGACGCTCGAAGCCGCCAGGCGGCAGCATCAGGCCCAACGAGCAGATTTCCTCCGGCGGACCGGCCATGTCCAGGCGGATCGGTTCGCCGCGCCACTGCCGGGCCAGGTCGTAGAGCGTCTCCAGAGCGCTGTCGTGGCTCACCATCCAGGGCATCACGTACAGTGCCTGACACAGGGCGTTGGTGTCCCGCCTTGGCGCCAATATGGCGGTGAACATGGGCACGATCGGCGGCAGGGGCAGGGTCTTCTCACTGAACTCGAACTGCTCATAGACCTTCCGAACGGCCTTGCTCTGTCGTTTGAAACGTTCTTCCCGGGGCAGCTTGTCCATCTCGGCGCCCAGCATTCTTTGCTGGTGGTTGAAAACTCCGGCACCGGTGGCCCGGCGCAGCAGGGTAATTACGTGCTCAGAAGGTTCCGGATCGGTGTAGAAGCGGGCCAGCGCCACGCAATCCCGAGGGTCTTCCGCCTGGCTGGGCAAATTGGGCAGATTGACACTGACAATGCGCCGGGACACATCGGTGGCGCCTTTTGGTGTCGTCGCCCAGAGCCGGGATAGAAACAACTGCAGCACGGCGCTGTCCGCTGGCACCGCGAGCCCTTGCTTCTTGAGAAAACCCGCGTAGTCCGCGTCGCAGTGGAGATTGGCCGCGGTGTAGTCGAATGCCCGGTAGCCGCCGGTCTCGCGCAGGTGGGAGACGGACATCGGATCTTCCCCGCGCCAGCCAAAACCGGTGTCTTCACGTGGTGTCTCCACCGGTACAAGGTCGGTCAGGCCCAGTTTGAACAGGGCATAGCGTTGATACCATTGGGCGTCGTCGGGCTGCAGCCAAGCCTGGACGTGTGGCCGGCTGCCGAGCACCAGAGCGATGTCCGCCAAGGTGAGCGGGGCCGGGGAGGCCGGATCGGTGTGCAGCAGTTTCGCCAAAGCACCGCGCAGTGGCTCGCCCACATCGGTCAGTTGCAGTGCGAGCCGGCCTTTCTCGGCGTGATGTTGATCAAGCAAGGCTCTGGCCCGGTCGGCATCGCCCCTCACCAGAGCGCCTTCCAGCCCGTCCAATTGCGTCATCAATTGATGGCGGAAGCGCAGACATTCCTCCATTCCGCCGGTGCGCGATTCGGTCAGGGCCTCGGGCGTGCGCCAGCGATAATGTTGCTGGAAACGAAACAGGCCCCGGGCTTCCACCCGCTCTTCAATGCAGGCCGTGGGGCCGGAAGCAGGCTCGTTGAAGTTCACCAGTTCGGTGGTCATGGACTGACGCCGCCAGCCTTCACCCACCAGTTCCGGCAGAGAGCGGAGTGACACGGTAATCCCTTCGCCACCCCAGTCCAGTTGCACCAGCCTCATGGGTGAGGCGACCAGCATCAGCACGGCGATCCCGGCCAGTATCAGGAGGGGGCCGCGCGGACGCCGGCGTAGTAGCAGTATCAACGCCAGGCCCAGGAGAAGGGCAGCGCAAAAGAAGTGAACGCCGGACTGGGCATAGCGGTCCAGAAAAAACGGGGAGGCGGCCCTGGCGGTGGTCCAGGCCAGCCCGGCCAGGACGGCGGCCACGATCAGACACAGCAAGGCGGTGATGCGGGACCAGACGGGGTTGATGCGCATGCGGGCTCCTTTCCCTCCGCCCCGGTGGCGTAGCAACTTTGGACAGACTCCAGGGGCGAAGCGAATGGTATTGAATGATGGCGGTACTGGCCACCCGCCGCTGTCCCGGAATGGTAAAAAGGGCATGCTATGCTGCATGGCGATGTTGAGTACCTTACATTGCGTGAGAACGGGTGTTGGAGGGACCATGAGCATTCTGCAGCTTCCCCAGGCGGTGCCCACGGCGATACTGATGGATTGGCACGCCACCCTGGTGGATACCCATGACGCCATGTATCACGCCATCGACGATGTGCTGCCCCGTCTGGAAGCGCTGGGCCTGCGTGACCGGCTGCTGACCACTGAGCAGTCGAAGACGCTGGAAGACGCCCGTTTGGTCAAATACGTCCGTGACCACCACCGTCTGCACCCGAAAATCACCGCCCAGCGCAAAATCTCGCGCACCGATATCTTCGAAGTGCTGTTCGGCTCGGATCAGGACGCCAAGGCCCGTATCCACGCGGCCTTCGATGACTGCTACAAGAAGTACGTGGACGATGTCCACGCGCTGGAGCCGGATACCACCTCACAGTTGCGCCGGTTGCGGGAGCTGGGCATTCCCATGGGCATCATCAGCAATCGCAAAAGAGACTATCTGGAGCACGAGTTGAGCCGGCTGGAGGACGGGGCCTGGATCGAGCTGTTCGATGTGATCGTCTGCGGCGATGACGTGGCCCACCGAAAGCCAGCCCCGGATATGCTTCTCGAAGCATTACGGCGGCTTGGGCAGCAGCCCGGCCCCACCTGCTGGTATCTGGGCGACAGCACCACCGACGTGATCGCGGGCAAGGACGCCGGTGTCACCGCCGTGTTCTACAACGGCGCCCAATGGTCGCAGTCCTGGCTCGACAAGATCTTCCCCGGTTCGCCACGCCACCCGCATCGCCCGGATGCGGTGGTTACCCGTTTCGGGGAGCTGGTGCGGCTTGTGCGTGACATGGTGGCCAATGGCAAACGGGTCCAGCGGGCGACGGAAGCGGCCTTCACCCCTCCTGAAGGCAGGCTTAGGGAAAACTGAATTGTTCCCGCGCGCCAGTCCGGGCAGTGTGAAAGAGCCTGTTCACGATCTTTACGCCGCCGCGCCGGAGCTCATTTTGTCGTCAGGTCGTGATTCCGATTGTGCGGTGTAGTCAATCTACATAAACAAGCGTAATCGCGGGCTGGCGGCAAAAGGGGCCCGGCCCTTCGGGTTGCGCTGGAAAAGCCGCCAGACGACGCCCCGGCCTTTGCCTTTGGCCCCACCAAAGCCTGCAGTCCGCGACGCCCTCTGGCGGCTTTTCCAGCAGCAACGCGGTGGCGTAAAGATCGTGAACTGGCTCTAAGCGGGTCGAGCCGACGGTGCGGCCCGGTGATGACAACAACAATCAACCGATTGGGGCCGTGGATGCGTGCTTGGGCCCCAGGAGAAGTACACCATGACTCTGACTGCCCGTACGGCCGGTTTGGCCGCCTTTTGTCTGACCCTGTTCAGCGGTGTCGCCACCGCCACCGACCTGTCCTACTCTTCCCCGTTCCCGAGCAACCACACTACCGTGGCCAAGGGCATCGAACCTCTTGCCAAAGGCCTGGAGGAGGCGTCCGGCGGTGATCTGAAGCTGACGGTCTATTCCGGTGGCGTGATGGCCAAAGGACCGGCGACCCTGTCCACGATCCAGCGCGGCATCGTTGACTCCGGCCTGGTGGTTCCAGCCTGGGTGACCAGCCAGATTCCCGCCACCGACACCATCGCCTCGCTGATGCTGGCGGTCAGCGATGCCCGCGTGGCCGCCGCCGCCGCCAACGAGTACTACCTGCTCAAATGCCCCGAGTGCATGCAGGAGCACCTGAAACACAACGCCCGGCCGCTGGCGTTTTACGGCTCCGCGCCCTATCACTTCGAATGCCGCCAGGAACTCGACAGCCTGGACGACCTGGCCGGCAAGCGGGTGCGGGCCACCAGTACGCCGCTGGTGAACTGGGTGGAGCAGTTCGGCGCCACCATCGTGGCGGTCCCCACCGAGGACATCTATCAGGCGCTGCAACGCGGTCAGGCGGATTGTAATGTCGGCCCGCTGGCGTACATGCACACCCTGAATCTGAAGGAAGTGGTGAAGTGGGTCAGTGACATGCCGTTCGGTTCCTACTATGGCGCGTCCGTGCTGGAGGTGAACGACAAGACCTGGAAGAAACTGTCGGACGACGAGCGTGCCCTGGTGTCCTCCCAACTGGCCAAGCTGGTCCGTGATGTCACTGAAGGATACGAGGAAGACTCCGCCAAGGCCCGTGCCGATGGCAAGGCCAGTGGCGTGATTTTCGCCGAGCCCAGCGCCGCCGAGCGCAAAAAACTCGCCGACCATGTCGACGCCGAATTCAAACGGGTACTGGCGCTGGCCAAGGAGCGAGGCGTTGGCGGAGACGATCCGGCCGCTTTCCTGCAAGGTTTTCTAGACACACTGAGCAAGTGGGAAAAGCGGGTGGCGGATATGGACGGTGACTACGACGCCTACCAGCAGGCACTGCAAGACGAGATTTTCTCCAAGCTGTAACCGGTCCGAGCGGCGGGCGGCGCCATCCACTGGCCGCCGCCGCGTCCTCTCTTTTTAAGGAAGTACCATGAAGGCTCTCGACCGTCTGCTGATGCGGCTGGTGCAGGGGTTCGCCCTGGTCGCCGCCTGCGCCATGCTGGTGATGATGGGCCAGGTGACGTTGGACGTGCTGCTGCGCTGGCTCGCCAACCACCCCATCGATGGCACCCTGGAACTGGTCGCCAACTACTACATGGTAGCGCTGATTTTCCTGCCCCTGGGGCTGCTGACCTATACCCGTGATCACATCACCGTGGAGCTGTTTACCCGGCACATGGGTGAACGCCCGCTGGCGGTACTCGATCTGCTTGGCAATGTGGTGGCGTTGATTTATGTGGGTGTTTTGATCTGGATGGGGACCCTGGAAGCCTGGGACATGACTCTGATCGGCGAAACCTGGACCGCCGGTGTCGGCGAGATCGTGGTGTGGCCGGCCCGTTGGCTGGTACCCGCCGGTGGCCTGCTGATGGCGGCGCTGTTCCTGCTGCACGCGGTGGACGACCTGATCATGCTCGTTACCGGCCAGCGCTCACTGGAGCCCGTCAATCCGTTCTCCGCGTGGGACCAAGACGACACCGTGGCCTGAGGAATTTGTCATGACCGATATGATGATCGGCCTGAGCGGCGTCGGCATTTTGCTGCTGCTGATGGCCTTGCGTGTGCCCATTGCCGTGTCCCTGGGCGTGGTATCCCTGGGCGGGATCGTGGCTTTGCGCGGGGTCGACCCGGCGCTGGGCATGCTGCGCGCCATGCCTTATGAATTCGGTGCCAGCTGGACCCTGTCGGCGGTGCCCATGTTCCTGTTGATGGGGGCTTTCGCTTATCACTCCGGCTTGACCCGGCTGCTCTACGACGCCGCCCGGCTCTGGCTGATGCGGGTGCCCGGCGGGCTCGCCCTGGCCACCAATTTCGGATCCGCCGGTTTCGCGGCGGTATCCGGCTCCTCCATGGCCACCACCGCGTCCATGGGGCGGCTGGCCATTCCAGAGATGCTCCGCTACGGCTATGACCGGGGGCTCGCCACCGGCACCGTGGCCGCGTCCGGCACCCTGGGGGCACTGATCCCGCCTTCGATTCTGTTCATTATCTACGGCTGGTACACCGAGCAGTCGATCAGCAAGCTGTTTCTCGCCGGGGTTATTCCCGGCCTGCTCACCGCCGTTTTCTTCGCCTCCATGATCGTGATCCGTTGCTGGCTTAATCCGAAGCTGGCGCCGCGACGGAATGAACAGGTGGGCTGGGCGGAACGCATGGCCAGTCTGCGCGCGGTGTGGCCATTACCACTGCTGGTGCTGGGCGTGCTCGGCAGTATCTATGGCGGTGTCGCCAGCCCCACCGAAGCCGGGGCTCTGGGCGCCGCCATGACGCTGGCCATCGCGCTGCTGCAGCGGCGTCTGCCCTGGCGTGCGTTTTGCGCCTCGCTGGCGGAAGCCCTGCGTACCACCGCGTCGATTTTCTTCATTGCCATTGGCGCGGTCATGCTGACCCGCTTCCTGGCCATGGCCGGCCTTTCCACCGGATTGGTGGAGCTGGTGACGTCCATGGATATGACCGTGGCCTGGGCCTTGCTGGCACTGGTGCTGGTTTACCTGGTACTGGGTATGTTTCTCGATCCGCTGGGTGTCATGTTGCTGACCCTGCCGGTGTTCCTGCCGGTATTTCATGCCCTGAACATGGATCTGATCTGGATTGGCGTGCTGGTGGTGAAGTTGATTGAAGTCGGGCTGCTGACGCCGCCGGTGGGCATGAACGTCTACGTGGTGAAGAGCGTGGTGGGCGACCAGGTGGCTCTGGGTACCGTGTTCAAGGGCCTGCTCTGGTTCCTGCTGTGTGAAGCGCTGTTGCTGCTATTGCTGAGCAGCTTCCCGCAACTGGCGCTATGGTTGCCGAACCTGGTGAGCTAAGGGACAAAGCCGGGATGATGATATTCGCCTGCGGGGCAGACTCCTACAAAAAGCGCCGACGAAGCCGCTGTGGGAGTCTGCCTTGCAGACGAAGGCCGGTGGCAAACACAAACAGGAACGCTGGGCGTCAACTGGCCGGCCCTGGCGTCGCCAACAGATAATCCACCAACTCCCGGGCGAAGGTTGGTAGCGCTTCCAGTTCCCGCACACAGATTTTCATCTCCCGTTCGGCCCAGGCGTCGGACAGCTCGATGACATGGATATCCATGGACCGGGCCAGCCGGCGCGCCGCGGAGCGGGGCAGCAGACCGATGCCGGCATTCGCTTCCACCATGCGGCACAGCGCGTCAAAACTGGAAACCTGGACACGGATCTGGGTATCCAGGCCCAGCTCACTGGCCACCTGGGCCATGAAGGTGTGGATGGCGCTGCCGGAGTGCAGGGACACGAAGTCGTGGCCCAGCGCCTCCTTGAACGCCAGCCGCGCACGACTGGCCAGGGGATGGTTCAGGGCGGTGGCCAGCACCAGCCGGTCGCCGTGATAGGGAAGGGCTTGCAGGCCTTCGGTGGACACCGAGCCGGCGACGATGCCAATGTCGGTGGCGCCGTCCTGGACCGCCTTGACGATGTCGTGGCTGAGCCGCTCGCGCAGATCCATATCCACCCGCGGATGGTCGGACAGGAACCGGCCCAGCGCGGCGGGCAGGAACTCGGTCATGGCGGTGGTGTTGGCAAACAGGCGCACCCGGCCTTTGACTCCCTGGCCGTACTCCGCCAGATCGCCGAGCAGGCGTTCGCTTTGCTGCAGAATGCGCAAGGCGTTGCGCAACATGGCCTGACCGGCGGGGGTGAGTGTCACGCCCTGGCTGGCGCGGTTGAGCAGACGGGTACCGATGGCATCTTCCAGATTCTTGATGCGCATGCTCGCCGCCGCCAGGGACAGGCAGGAGCGTTCGGCGCCACGGGTCAGGCTGTTGGCTTCGGCGATATTGATGAACAGGCGCAGGTCCACCAGGTCGAAGAACAGCCGCTGCGTGGAGTTGGCCATCTCAGCTGAGCAACTGGCCGCCGTCCACCGCCAGCGTCTGGCCGGTGATCCAGCGCGCCTGCGGGGAAGCCAGGAACAGCACCGGTTCGGCGATGTCATCCGGCGCGCCAAAGCGGCCGAACGGGATGCCGGCCAGGATATTTTGATACAGCGTCGGATTATCGCGGCGGGCGTCGTCCCAGACACCGCCGGGAAATTCCACTGACCCTGGTGCCACCGCGTTGACGCGGATCCCGTCGCCGGCCAGCCGCAACGCCAGGCTGCTGGTGTAGTGACTCACCGCCGCCTTTACCGCGGCATAGGGGGCGGTGCGAACGGAGGGGTGGAATTGGGCGATGGAGGTCAGGTTGATGATCGACGCCCGGGAAGATTCCCGCAGATACGGCAGGCTGGCGTGACAGGCGCGCACCGTGCCCATCAGATCCACGTTCATGCTCATGCCCCAGCCGCTTTCGTCATCACCGCGTCCGAAGGCCGAAGCGCAGTTGACCAGTACGTCGAGCCCGCCGAGGGCTTGTGCCGCATCACGGATATAGCCGTCGATAGCGGTCTTATCACCCAGGTCGCAGGTGGCTACATGCAGTTCCCACCCCTTGGCGGCGGCGTCCTGGCGCAAGGCGTCCAGCGTCTCGGCGCCACGGGCGCAGACCGAGACCCGGGCGCCGGCCGCCGCGAACGCCAGGGCGATGGCGCGGCCGATGCCACGGCTGCCGCCGGCCACCACCACGCGCGTGTCGTTGAAATCGAATCCCATCTGTCTCTCCCTTTGATGCCGGCCAAACCGGGCCGATCGAGGGGTTACTGTACGCCGAAAGGGACGTCAGGACAGCCCCGTGGCAATACCGGCAGGTTGGTATGAATCGGCGTGGCTTCCGTGGCGCGGGTGTGCGGCAAGGCTCTTGAAATTTTTCTTGTGGCCACCATCATCCCTCACCACTGAAGGTTCCGTTCGTGGATTTTCTCAGTCACTGAAAAGGTTATTGAACACCCAGGCAACAGGCGGATCGTGCCGCCGCGCTGGAACTGATCGCAAATCTCGGAGGTGATTTGATGTCAGCACCGACGCTATCACGTCAGTCTTATCCCAGGTCTTTCCGGTCTGGAAACGACCCCTATCCCACCCGCCTTGCGCGGACTCCGGACCTTCCCTGGCTGCAACGCCGTGAGGCAGTGGTCAAAGGCGACGCCGGACAGGGCCCGCTGTCCGCGAATCAACTGGAGCGGTTTGAACGTCAGGGCTTTCTGTTCGAACCCGGCTTTCTCAATGCCGGCGAGGTCGCGGCGCTGCGACGGGAAATGTCATCGCTGATGAATACGCCGTCATTTCGAGGGCGCCCTTTCACCATCACGGAGCCGGACAGCCGTGAAATCCGTTCTCTGTTCGCGGTGCACTTCCTGTCCCGGCGTTTCCGCCAACTGGCGGAGGACCCGCGTTTGATCGGCCGGGCCCGCCAGATTCTGGGCGGTGAACCCTATGTGCATCAGTCCCGGATCAACTACAAACCCGGCTTCAAGGGCAAGGGGTTCAACTGGCATTCGGACTTCGAGACCTGGCACGCGGAGGATGGCATGCCGGCCATGCACGCGGTCAGCGCTTCCATCGTGCTCACCGACAATCACACTTTCAACGGCCCTCTGATGCTGATCCCGGGGTCGCACAAAGTGTTCGTGCCCTGTCTCGGTGAGACTCCGGAAAATCATCATGAACAGTCATTGCAACGGCAGGAGATCGGTGTTCCCGGCGAGGCGATCCTGGCGGAGTTGATCCGGCGGCACGGTATCGAGGCGCCCACCGGTGCCGCCGGTGGTCTGCTGCTGTTCGACTGCAACACGCTACACGGCTCCAACGCCAATATGTCGCCGGACCCGCGCAGTAATGTGTTTTTCGTCTATAACCGCCGCGATAACCGCTGCCAGGCACCGTTCGCCGCGCGCCGCCGGCGCCCGGAATTCCTGGCCCACGACCCGGACCGGGAGTGGACGCCGGACCTCTGATGCCGGACCCAAACGCAGAGGTAGCCACAAGGCCACTGTAGGAGCTTGCCCTGCAAGCGAATGGTGTTTCACGGCCTAAAGGATTCGCTTGCAGAGCTGGCTCCTACAGCGGCGCCGTAGCCGCTTCCAGGTGCTCCGTTTATTCGTCCCGATGCTTGAAGAACCGCTGGATGCTGGAGAAATCCAGGCCGCCGTTACCGGCGTTGGCGTGCAGACCGTAAAGGCTTTTCGCCAAAGCGCCCATGGGCGTGGCGGACTTGCTGGCCAGCGCGGCTTCCAGGGCCAGGCCGAGATCCTTGTTCATCAGGTTGACGCCGAAGCCGCCCTGATAGTCGTTGCTGGAAGGCACGCCCTCCATGACCCCGGGCCAGGGGTTGTAGACTTCCAGGGACCAGTTGCGGCCGGAGCTGGCGAACATGATGTCCGACAGGACCTTGGGATCGAGGCCGTGATCGACGCCCAGTTGCAGGGCTTCGGCGGTGCCGATCATGTGGACCGCCAACAGCATGTTGTTGCATATTTTCGCCACTTGCCCGGCGCCATTGTCACCGGCACGGAAAATCTTGCTGCCCATGCACTCGAGCACCGCGCGGGCGCGCTCCACCGCATCTTCCGGGCCGCCGCAGATGAACGTCAGGGTGCCGGCCTTGGCACCGCCGACGCCGCCGGATACCGGGGCGTCGATCATCACCCGGCCGCTGTCGGCGGCGGCGCCGGCCAGCTCGCGGGCGGTGGCGGCATCAATGGTGGAGCAGTCGATGATCAGGCTGTCCTGGCCGATGGCGTCGAGAATACCGTCGTCTCCCAGGTAGAGCCCTTTGGCGGCGGCGCCGGAGGGCAGCATGCTGATCACCACCTCGGCGTTCTCCACCGCCTGCTTTGGTGAGTCGGCGGCGCTGGCACCGGCGTTCACCGCTTCCTGCAGCAAGGCGGGCACCAGATCAAAGGCGAGCACCTCATGACCGGCCTTGACCAGATTGGCGGCCATCGGACCGCCCATGTGTCCGACACCAAAAAACGCGATTCTCATAATTATTCCTCCAGCTGCTGAAGCCGACGCGGTGCCCGTTTTACAGATCGTTTCTATAGGTCCGCTAACGGGTCGGGTACGCCGGGAAGTTGATAAAATTCCGCCAGGTATGCCGGTGTGATGTCGGAAACCGAGCGGTGTTTGAAACGGGGCTGGCCGTCCTTGTCGATCAACAGGGCGCGCACGCCCTCCTGGAAATCGCCGTGCAGCGCGCACTGCACCGCCACGCGCCATTCCATGCGGAACACATCGGCCAGCGTCATGTCGGCGCCACGGTGCCAGTTTTCCCACACCAGGGCGGCGGTTTGCGGGCAGCCCCGGGCGAGCGTGGCCGCGGCCTTGCTCAACCAGCGGTCGTCGCTGTCGAGACCGGTGATTGCCTCGACCACCTGGCTCAGATCGTCCCCGCCGCAGAGCCGATCGATCTCGTCACGATGTTCGCTTACCGGGCTTTGCGGCAGGGTGTCCGCGGCCAGCGCGAAGCCGGCCAGCGCCTCGCTGACCTGGCTGTCGTGGCGCTGTGGGTCGCTGTCCCAATTCAATTCGCTGAGCGCACTCATCACCGCCGCCTTGCTCTCATGGGCGATGGCCACGTCACCGAGGCCGATGGCGAGGCCGTCGCTGACGTTAATGTTGGCGCCGGTCAGCCCCAGGAACAGGCCGACCTTGCCGGGCATGCGACTGAGGAAGTAACTGCCGCCCACGTCCGGAAACAGACCGATGGTGATTTCCGGCATGGCGATGCGCGCGGTTTCGGTAAGCACTTTGTGCGAGGCGCCGGCCAGCAGGCCGAGCCCGCCGCCCATGATGATGCCATTGCCCCAGCAGATCAGCGGCTTGCCGAACGTATGCAGCCGATGATCCAACTGGTATTCGCGACCGAAGAACGCTTCCGCGTGCCGGTTCCGCTCACCCTGTGGCGTGGCCACCATGCTTTCGTACAGGCGCACGATGTCGCCGCCGGCGCAGAACGCCTTATCGCTGTTGGCGTCCAGCCAGACCGCCTGGATCGTGTCATCGCCCTGCCAGGCGGGCAATTGCTCCTCCAGCAGGTCGATCATTTCCAGGGACAGGGAGTTGAGGCTTTTCGGTGCGTTCAGGGTGGCGCGGCCGATACGGCCGTGACGGCCTTCCAGGACTTCGAACGTCACGGGGGCGGTGCTGTCGCTCACGGTGCTATCCATTAACAGGACTCTCCATCAATTGATTGCGTTGCGCGGCATTATCCCGGTCGCTCACAGGAACGCCAGGTCACCCAACACGCGGCGGGCAATGATTACCCGCATGATTTCGTTGGTGCCCTCCAGAATCTGATGCACGCGGGCATCGCGTACGTAACGTTCCAGCGGGTATTCCTTGATATAGCCGTAACCGCCATGCAACTGCAGCGCCTGGTTGCAAACGTCGAAACACAGGTCGGTGGCGAGCCGTTTGGCCATGGCGCAATACATGGACTTGTCGCTGTCGCCCTGGTCCAGCTTCCAGGCCGCCAGCCGCACCATCTGTTGCGCCGCCAGCAGATGCGTGGCCATGTCGGCGAGGGTGAACTGGGTGTTCTGGAACTGACTCAGTGCCTGGCCGAACTGCTTGCGTTCCTGCACATAGGACCGGGCTTGACTGAGCGCCGCGGTGGCGGCCCCCAGGGAGCAGCTGGCGATGTTGATGCGGCCGCCGTCGAGACCGGCCATGGCGATCTTGAAACCCTGTCCCTCTTCACCGATGCGATAGCGCTCCGGAATACGCACGTCTTCCAGGATCACGGCCCGGGTGGGCTGGCTTTTCCAGCCCATCTTGTCCTCGTTGCGGCCGTAGCTGACACCGGTGGTGTCCGCTGGAATGGCGAAGCAGGTAACGCCACCAGCACCGCTGCCGCCAGTGCGTGCCATCAAGACCAGCACGTCGGTGTCACCGGCGCCGGAAATAAACGCCTTGGCGCCGTTGAGCACATAGTCGCCGCCGTCCTTTTTCGCGCTGGTGCTCAAGGACGCCGCATCGGAACCGGCATTGGGTTCGGTAAGGCAGTAGGACGCCAGCTGCTTACCGCTCATCAGTCCTTCGGCCCACTGGTCGCGCAGTGTGTCGGAACCGAAGTTCGACAGCATCCAGGTGGCCATGTTGTGAATGGTGATGAACGCCGTGGTGGAGGTGCAGCCGGCGGCCATTTGCTCGAAGATCAAGGCGGCGTCAAGCCGGCTCAGTCCCATGCCGCCGTGGTCGGGATCGCAGTACAGCGCGCAGAAGCCGAGCTCTCCGGCCCGCTTGATGGTGTCCTTGGGAAAAGTGCTGTGTTCGTCCCATTCGGCGGCGAAGGGCGCCAGTTCCTTTTCGGCGAACTGGCGGGCGGTATCGCGGAACGCCTGTTGTTCTTCGTTGAGGGAGAAATCCACGGTATCGGTCTCCGCTGTTCGCGGGCGGGCCCGCTCTCTCATGGCGGTGCCAATGAGGGAGCGGGTACGCCGGCGAGGTTATTTCAGATGGATGGTCATGTTCGGGCCGCTGTGGGTGGCGTCGGCGATATCGTCGTCAAACCAGCGGCTGGTGACGGTCTTGGTCTCGGTGTAGAACCGCACCGCCTGTTTGCCGTAAGCGTGCTGGTCGCCATAGAAGGACCCTTTCCAGCCGGTGAAGCTGAAGAACGGCAGCGGCACCGGAATCGGGATGTTGATGCCGACCTGACCGACTTCCACTTCGTGCTGGTATTTGCGGGCGGCGGCGCCGCTGGCGGTGAAGATGGAGGTGCCGTTGCCGTAGGGGCTGTTGTTGACCAGCTCGATGGCTTCTTCCAGCGTATCCACGCACACGCAGCACAGCACCGGGCCAAAAATTTCTTCGTTGTAGATGCTCATTTCCGGCTTCACGTCGGTGAACAGCGTGGGGCCGACCCAGTTGCCATCCGGCAGGCCGTCCACGGTGCAGTCGGAGCCGTCCAACAAGCAGGTGGCGCCCTCTTCCTTGCCCTGTTTGATCAGGGTGAGGATGCGCTCCCTGGCCTTCGGGCTGATCTGCGGGCCGTAGGCGGCACCGGCGTCGTCCCAGGCACCGGGGCGCACCTTGGCGAACTCTTCCTTGATGTCGTCGATCCACTGTTTTGAATCACCGACGAACACCGCCACGCTGATCGCCATGCAGCGCTGACCGGCGGCGCCGCAGGAGGAGCCCACCAGATTGCCAACCACCTGGCTCTTTTGTGCGTCCGGCATGATCACCATGTGGTTCTTGGCGCCGGCGAAACACTGGGCGCGCTTGAGATGCTCGGTGGCGGTGCGGTAAACATGCTGGCCCACCGGCACGGAACCGACGAAGGACACCGCCTTGATCTCCGGATGGGTGAGCAAGGTATCCACCTGCTGCTTGCCGCCGTGCACCACCTGCAGCACGTTCTTCGGCGCGCCGGCTTCCAGGAACAGTTCCGCCAGCAGATTGGGGGTCATCGGATCCTGCTCGGAAGGCTTGAGCACGAAGGTGTTGCCGCAGGCGATCGCCATCGGGAACATCCACAGCGGAATCATCGCCGGGAAGTTGAACGGGGTGATGCCGGCGCACACGCCCAGCGGCTGGATCCAGGAATGGGTGTCGATGCTGCGGGCCACGTTCTCCACCGTTTCGCCCATCATCAGCGACGGGATATTGGCGGCCTGTTCGACCACTTCGATGCCACGCCAGACATCGCCCTTGGCGTCCTCGAAGGTCTTGCCGGTCTCCTTCGCCAGCACCTTGGCGATATCGTCGTGGCGCTCCTTCAGCAAATGCTGGTAGCGCATCATCAGACGGGCCCGTTCGGTGACCGGCACCTCACGCCATTCCTCGAAGGCGGCCTTGGCGGCGGCGATGGCTTGCTCCATTTCCTCGCCGGTGGCCGCCGGGGCTTCGCACAGCACTTCCTGGGTGGCCGGGTTGGTGACGGGAATCCAGGTATCGGTGGCGCTTTGCGCGAACTCACCGTTGATCAATTGAGGCAGTCGGGTGGACATAACGCTCTCCAAATGTTTTTAACAACATGTCTGTGGTGTAACACATCCCGTCCTCGCTGCGGATGGGCGGGATTGATCGGTCATGGAGGATCTTGCCCGACCCTCCCCGGCGCCGGCTCTATACCAGCGTATACAGTACCACCGCCAATGCCAGTACCAGCGAGGGTACCAGCACACTGGCCACGAACACCGCCGGATAGGCGCGCTGGTGGGTTTCCTTGCAGATGGCGCGGATGGTGGTGACCACGTAGCCGTTATGCGGCAGGGAATCCAGGCCGCCCGACGCCAACGCGGAAATCCGGTGCATGGCGCCGTTGTCCAGCCCCATGCCCTGATAGATGGGTGCCAGAATCGGCAAGGCGATACCCAGGCCGCCCGAGGCGGAGCCGGTAATGCCGGCAATAGCCGTTACCGCCATGGCGAGCCCGGCGTACTCCAGGCCGGGTAAATCAGTGAGTACCGCGACGATTTCCTTGAAGGCCGGCGTCAATGCCGCCACCGCGCCGAAACCCACCACCGCGCAGGTGTTGGCGGTGGCTACCAGGGCGTTGTCCGCCCCCAGTCCCAGGGTGCGGCCGCGCTGGTGCAGATGACGGTGAAACAGCGTGAAACCCAGCGCCAGACTGGCGACCATGGCGATCAGCAACGCCTCCACCGCGCGCATTTCGAAGACCAGCGCCAGCACGTTGAAGCCACCGACCAGGACCACCAGAGGGGCCAGAGCGGCGATAATCGGAATCGAACTGTCCGTTTCACGGCCACCATGATTGCGGCTGGCCGCCGGCGGATCGAAGGTCTCGCCAGCGGCAATGGCGCGACGCACCAGGGTTCTGATGGCAAAGGCGCCGATCATCAGGATGGTGATGCCGCAGAGGACACCGATGAACCCGCCGGCCACGGCGGTGGTGCCGAAATACTCGGTGGGAATCAGATTCTGTACTTCCGGCGAGCCCGGCGATGTCATGGTGAAGGAGATCGAACCGAATACCATGGCGGCGGGAATGAAGCGGTGTGGCAGGTTGGCGCCTTTGAACAGCTCGTAGGCGATGGGGTAAACGCTGAAGCCCACCACGAATACGCTGACGCCGCCGTAGGTGAGGATCGCCGATGCGCCCACCACGGCCATGATCGCGCGCTTTTCGCCGAACCAGTCGCGGGATTTTCTGGCAATGGCCTTGGCGGCGCCGCTGTCATCCATCAACTGACCAAAAATGGCGCCCAGAAGAATGGCCGGGAACCAAGTGGTGAAAAAACCGGTGAAGCCGTCCATGTAGCTGTCGAGCATGGCATCGCGCAGGGACAAGCCGCTGCACAAGGCGACCAGAACGGCGCAAAGCACCGCCGAGATGATGATGTTGACCCCTCGCATGGTCAGCACCACCAATAAAGCAAGGCCGGCGAACAGGCCAATGAAGCTGGCTACCAACATGTTCAGTCCTGGTTGTTGTTCTTCACCGCCGTGGGGAGCGGGAGGGCGTTATGCCATTTACTTTTAAAATTATTGCGCTTTTGTATCACGGAGAGATGGCCATTAAGATGGCGGCAATTGATCAAAGATGGATAAAATTGCTCTCATGATTGGTGAGCTTTCTCCTCAGGTGGAGACCTCCCAGTGGCCATTGCCGAAAGCCGGCCGGCGGGTGGTGATCCCTCATACGCTGGTGGCGGAGCTGGCGGAACATCCGCTGTGCCGGGACTGCATGCCCCATGGCGTCGGGTTCTATCCCGCCGCCGCCGGACACCATATGGGGCGGGCGGCGCCGCGGGATCATCTGGTGATTTATTGCCTGGCGGGATCCGGCGTGGCGGAACTGGAGGGACGGCGCCAGCCGGTGCGGGCCGGGGATGTTCTGTTGTTACGGGAAGGCCAGCGTCACCGTTACCGGGCCAACCCTCAGGACCCCTGGACGATCTACTGGGTGCACCTGGGGGGCGCCGAGGTGGATACCTATTTCGACGAAATCCTCAGTTCCCCGGACGGTTTCACCGCCACCGTTGGGCAGCACTCGCGACTCACCGAGGATTTGGAGCTGCTGTTGACCACCGTGACGCGCTTCCGTCCCCATCACTTGATTTACGCCGCCAATCTGCTCAAGAGCCTGCTCTCTTTCATGGCATTGATGCGGCGGCAGCGTCAGGCCCGCAACGTGGCGCTGGACGTGCCGCGGATCCAAGCCTGGTTGCAGGCGCATCTGCATCAACGCATCGAGCTGGAACAACTGGTCAGTGCCACCAGTGAACTGTCGCTTTATCACTTCATTCGCGAATACAAACGGCAGACCGGGCAGACGCCGATGCAGGCGTTCCAGCATTTGAAGATCACCCGTGCCTGCTATCTGCTCGACATCACCGATCTCAGCATCACCCAGGTGGCCGCCGATCTTGGCTACGACGACCCTTATTATTTCTCCCGCCAGTTCAAGAAGGTGATGGGGGTGGCGCCAAGGGACTACCGGCGAGAGAGGTCGGAGCGGTGACAGGGCGGTTCTCCGTGTGCTGACGAATGGGGCCCGCGCGCAAAAATTCGCCTGCAGGACAGGCTCCTACAGCCACGTGTTGCAGCAATCGTCAGGCTCAACCCGCCACGTCACTTCCGCCGCCACTGCAGAAACGCTTCCCCCGCCTGGGCCACCGCCTCGCGCAGCGCCTGCCGACGTTTCTCGTCCTGCTGGCGGGTGTTTTGCTGCAAGGCTTTCTGTAGTGCGTGGCGCTGACTGCGGGGCAGGGCATCGAGCCAGTGGCTGTCGGCATTGTCCAGGGTCAGCGGGTCGCGGCCGGCGTGATTGCGATCGGTGATCTGATACCAGTGTTGCAGGGCGCGGCCGAGCACCACATAGCCGAATTGCGGGTCGCGCAGTGGCCCGAAGCGCGCCTCGCGGCCGCCGGAGGATAGCGGGCCCAAATTCAGGCGATCCAGCTTGCTGGAATAGTAGAGGCTGCCGGCGGCGCCGAGCACGCCGCCGATCAACGCGCCGGCGCCCAGCGTATGGCCGGCGGTGAGGGCGTCCACGCCGGCGCCACCCAGAGCGCCGGCGCCGAAACCAGCGGTGGCCAGATAGGCCCGGCTGACGCCCCAGGCCCGGCGTTCCCGTTCGCTGAACAGGTCATGCCCGGGTTCCCATTCCAGGTGCTGTTCCTGTCGTTGCAGGTGGTGGTGCTGATAAAGCTGCTCCACTTCACGCCGCAGTCGTAGCTCCCGTTTGCGTTGCCAGTCCTGCCAGCTTTGCCGCAACCGGACCTCCAGGGCGGAGCGGCTGGCGTCTTCGCCGAGGCGGGCGCTTTCGGCATGGCCGAGCATATCGCTGAGGGCATCGGCGATCAGTGCCCAGGCCCGCTTCTGGCGATGCCGGCGCTGCTCCCGGAGATGTTCGACGGCCTGATCCAGAGCGGTTTCCCACTGTGGCGCCAGCTGTCCGAAACTGCGCAGCAGACTCAGATGGGTTTCGAACGGCGCGGTGACCGCGTTGAAGTCGCGGACGATGCGGAAGTACTGCCCCAGGGCGGTGCGCCATTGTTCGCCGTGATCGTCTTCGCCGATGCGGTTGATCAACGCCAGACTGGGTTGGCCGGTCCAGCGCAGAATTTCCATTTCCGCCTCGTGCTCCTGATGATAGGGCACCGAACCGTCCACCACATAGATGATGCCGGCACCGTCGAGAATCGGCGTCAGCAGTTCGCACTCATCGTGAAAGCGCGGATCGTCGCGGTGCTGATTGACGAAGGCGCGTACCGTGTCGGGCCGGTCCGAGGCGGAATGGCTGTGCGCCTGCAACCAGGCCAGCACCCGGCGCGGGCGCTGGAACCCGGGGGTGTCGATCAGCTCGTAGAGCAGATGGCCGTCCACACTCAGCGGGTAGCGCTCGCTGTCACGGGTGGTGCCCGGCTCCAGGGCGATGGCGACGGCGTCGTTCTGCGAAAGAGTGGCGACGATACTCGACTTGCCCTTGTTGGGATGGCCGACCACGGCGAAGCGGGGAGCGGTGGTCATGAGGACACCTCCGGGGCGCGGCACAGACGCAGATGGGGATGTTGCCGCCGGTCCACGAACCGGCGCCATTGGGCCAGGGTGGCATCGGATAAAGCACCGCCCGGATCGGCGGCCAGGGGAACCAGGGCGATCACGGTGTCCTCGCCCCATTGTTGGCGGGCGTCGTCGAGAAAGTCCGCCAGCTCGCCGGTGGGCGGTTCCCAGCCCTGGGCCAGGATCAGTACCGGTTCGCGCCTCTGGCCGGCCTGTTCCAGCACCGCCCGATCATGCTCCAGGCTGGCGCTGCCGCCTGCTGCCAGCCGCAATGGGGCACGCTCCCCACCAGCGAGCGCACTGAACAGTCCGTCATCGGCGAGGCCAGCGCCAGCCCAGTGGATTACCGTGCCACTTTCCGGCAGCACGCCATCGGCCGCCTTGCCCTGATCCAGTTCCGGCGCCGGGGTGGCATTGCCGGCGCCGGTATCCAGCCACGGCTGTTCAAAGCGTTGACGCAGGGCCGCCATACCGGGATGCCGGGCCAACAGCCGCTTTGCACGCCAACGTAACTGGGCACGGCTCAAGGCCAGGAACACCAGGCGGGGCAGCACCACATAGACCAGCCAGACCATGGCCAGGAATGCCCACCAGGCGCCGAGCCGGGCCGGATCAGCGGGCGTTTGATCGCTGATACGGAAGAACCGGGATTGCTCCACCAGTTCCAGCGACGGCACCGCCGCTGGCAGCCATTGCCGCCATGGCCAGGCCAGGGCGTGGGTGAGTTCGTGGTAGGCCGGGGCGGAGGTTTGCAAGGTGGTGCTCCAGCCGAACGCCAGGTCACGCACCACCACCTGCACCAGCAGCGTCAGCAGCGCGGCGATCGCGAACGCGAGCCCGCCGCTGTGCGCGACCCGGGCCGCCAGCGGCGGTTGCAGATCATGCAGGGCGGAAGGCGTGGCGCCGGCCCGGTCCAACAGCCGCCCCCAGGGGCGCCAGCCGATTCCCGCCTGCACCGTGGTCAGGACCGCCAGAGTCAGTTGCAGGGCCGCGAAGCCGAGCAGCAGGGTGACGTTGATGCGCTGGCTGCCATCGTAATAAAGCAGCCCGAGCATGGTGAGCACGCCGAGTACCGCGCCGCCGAGAACGAACAGTACACGGGCTCGCCGCCAGGTGCGCAGACGGGGATCGTGGCCGCCGCCGACGCGGTCGGCGCCCAGGGTGCGTAACCAATCCTCGGGGAGTGGCGTGGAGCCGTCCCGCTGTTGCGCCTGCAGCGCCAGTTGTCGGTCCCGGCGATGGAGAAAATCCGGGCTCTGGCGCTGATCCCGCTGGTATTGATCATCGAAGTCCAGCAGCAGGCGCAAAGGGGAGTAGGGCAAGGTGAGCGTCCGTTCCAGGGTTACAGTGATGTATCGAGCAGTAGGATCACCGTCTTACCGGAATGGTGTAGCTGATGTCGTCCTGACCACAGGCGCCGCAAGCGTTGCCGAATTCACCCTGGTCCTCGCCCGCGGCGTTGAAACCGTTCACCGGATTGTAATCCATGGTGCAAACGGTGGGACGCGGATCCGGACAGGCGGTGGCGCCCTCCGGCAGATTCGCGGAGGGAGTGCTGGCGCAACCGGTGGCGAACAGGGCGGCGGCGGCCGTAACGAACAGAATGCGGTGCATGTGATTCTCCTTGCTTCAAACAGCTACAAACGGGGCCCGGCGTCAGCCCATGAATCGGTCGCCGGTGATTCGGTGGTCAGCAACGGCGCCACCGAACCGATAGTGTAGTACGAGATATGGCGATGGCGACAATGGCCGCTACCGGTCCCGTATTTTCAAGTGATGATTTCATGGCATACTGCGGATTCACTGAGTCATGATTGAAGCGATGAACTGCTGTCTGCCTGATTCCGCTCATACCCACAGCCCGGTGGATTGTCCCCGCCGCGGCCGCCGCCCCTATTTCCCCGATCCGCCGGTTAACCATTTCCTGTTATAGACGGTTCTCCCGTACTCTTGGGTGTTCCACGCCCGAAACGACAAATCGACGGATAGTCTATGAATCTTGGGTTTCTGGTTTTGCTGCCCTTTCTTGGGGCGGTGCTGCCACCGTTGGCTGAACGATGGCGGTTTTCGCGTCCGGCGTTGTCCTGGACGGCGGCGGTATTGCCTCTGCTGGCGCTGGGGGTCTTGTGGTTCCACGGCCGCCGGGTGTTCTCCGGTGAGACAGTACGTCAGTTCGTACCCTGGATGCCGGATCTCGGCCTGAATCTGGCGTTTCGTCTGGATGGCCTGGCGCTGTTGTTTTCGTTGCTGGTACTGGGCATCGGCCTGTTGATCATTCTCTACGCCCGTTACTATCTTTCCGCCAACGAAAAGGCGGGGCGTTTCTATGCCTTCCTGCTGTTGTTCATGGGCGCCATGATGGGAGTGGTGACCAGCAACAACCTGCTGCTGCTGGTGGTGTTCTGGGAACTGACCAGCCTCAGCTCCTTCCTGCTGATTGGATTCTGGTATCACCAGACCGATGCCCGTAAAGGCGCGCGCATGGCGTTGGCGGTCACCGGTATGGGCGGGCTGGCCCTGCTCGCCGGCGCCATTGTGATTGGTCAGGTGGTGGGGTCCTATTCCCTGGATGATGTGCTGGCCAGCGGTGATCTGATCCGCGGCCACTCGCTTTACCCGCTGATTCTGTGTCTGGTGCTGTTGGGCGTGTTCACCAAGAGCGCCCAATTCCCGTTCCATTTCTGGCTGCCTCACGCCATGTCGGCGCCGACCCCGGTCAGTGCCTACCTGCACTCGGCCACCATGGTGAAAGCCGGGGTGTTCCTGCTGGCGCGTTTGTACCCGGCGCTGTCCGGCACCGACCTTTGGTTCTTCCTGGTCACCGGTGCGGGTCTGGCCACGTTGCTGTGGGGGGCCATCTGGGCGCTGTTCCAGCATGATCTCAAGGGGCTGCTGGCCTATTCCACCATCAGCCATCTGGGTTTGATCACCATGCTGTTCGGCCTCAACGCCCAGCTGGCGGCGGTGGCGGGGGTGTTCCACATTATCAACCACGCCACCTTCAAGGCCTCGTTGTTCATGGCGGCGGGGATCATCGATCACGAGACCGGTACGCGCGACATGCGGCGTATCAACGGTCTGTGGAAATACATGCCGTACACGGCGGTACTGGCCATGGTGGCGTCGGCGGCCATGGCCGGGGTGCCGCTGTTGAACGGCTTCCTGTCCAAGGAGATGTTCTTCGCCGAGACCCTGGATTCCGGCCAGCTGGGGAGCCTGAGCTGGATTCTGCCGCTGGGCGCGGTGCTTGGCGGAGTGTTCTCGGTGGCCTATTCCGCCCGCTTCATTCATGACGTGTTTTTCAACGGCGAACCCATCGACCTGCCCAAATATCCGCCCCATGAGCCGCCACGCTATATGAAGGTGCCAGTGGAAGTGCTGGTGGCCTTGTGTCTGGCGGTGGGTATCTTCCCCTCGTTGACGGTGGCGGCCCTGCTCGAGGTGGCCGCCCGTGCCACCCTCGGCGGCACCCTGCCGGAGTATCATCTGGCCATCTGGCACGGATTCAATGTGCCTTTGATGATGAGCATCGTGGCCCTGGTGGGCGGCGTTCTGGTGTACAGCCAACGTCTTCGGTTATTCGCGCTGAATGACCGCCTGCCGAGCCTCGACGCCAAACTGGTGTTCGAAGCCCGCATGCAGTCCCTGGCCAGGTGGGCGGGCACCATCAGCAGCACCCTGCGTAACGGCTCCCTGCAGAGCTATACCGCCTGGTTGTTGATGGTGGTGGCGCTGGTGCTGGTGACGTCGGTGACGCGGGAACTGCTGGCTGGCGGCGGCCGCGAGATGCTGCCGCTGGATGGCGTGGCGTTGCTGTGCGGCGGGATGTTGATCGTCGCGGCGATTCTTACCACCGCCCTGCACCGCCACCGGATGACCGCGATCATGTGTTTGAGCGTGGTGGGGCTGGTGGTGTCACTGATGTTCGTGCGCTTCTCCGCGCCGGATCTGGCGTTGACGCAGTTGTCGGTGGAAGTGGTCACCATTTTGCTGCTGATGCTGGCGATGTACTTCCTGCCGGTGCGCACCCGCCGTGAATCCTCCATGCCGCGTATCGGCCGGGATGTGGTGCTGTCAGTCCTGGTGGGCGGTGGTGTCGGCATTCTCGCCTTCATGATGATGACCTCCGGGGTCGATTCGATCAGCCCGTTCTTCCTGGAAAACGCCAAACCCGGCGGAGGGGGCACCAATGTGGTCAATGTCATTCTGGTGGATTTCCGTGGTTTCGATACCTTCGGCGAGATCATCGTGCTGGGCATCGCCGGCATGGGCATTTATGCCCTGCTCAAGGATCTGGAGCTGTACTCGCCGCAGACCGATTCGCTCGGGCGGCCCTGGGCCAAGGATGCCCACCCGCTCATTCTGGTCACCATTTCGCGGCCGCTGCTGCCTCTGGCCTTGATGATCTCGGTGTACATCTTCCTGCGCGGACACAATCTGCCCGGCGGTGGTTTCATCGCCGGTCTGATTACCTCGGTGGCGCTGGTGCTGCAGTACGTGGCGTCCGGGGTGGCGTGGATGCATCGCCGCATTCCCGGCGATTACCACCCGGTGGTCGCCTTGGGTGTGCTGCTGGCAGGGTTCACCGGTGTCGGCGCCTGGTACTTTGGCCATCCGTTCCTGACCAGCGCCTTCTGGCATGTGAATTGGCCGGTGGTGGGTGAGTTCGAGGTGGCCACCGCCATGTTGTTTGATACCGGGGTGTTCCTGACCGTGGTTGGCGCCACGCTGCTGATTCTCGCCAACCTGGGCAAATTGTCCTTGCTGGACGACAAGGGAGGGGTTCGCTGATGGAAGCGTTGGTCGCGATCATCATTGCCGTCCTGGTGGGCAGCGGTGTTTATCTGGTGCTGCGGGCGAGAACTTTCCCGGTGATTCTGGGGCTGACCCTGCTCAGCTACGGCGCCAACCTGTTTGTGTTCATTTCCGGGCGGCTCAAGCTGGACCAGGTGGCGGTGGTGGGGCAGAGCGCCGATCCCACCGACCCCTTGCCCCAGGCCCTGGTGTTGACCGCCATTGTCATCGGTTTCGCCATGACCGCCTTTCTGGTGGTGCTGGCGCTGCGTGCGCAGGGGGAGTTGGGCTCGGATCACGTCGACGGACAGCGCGATGAGCTGTACGGCGAGCAACAGAATAAGGGGAGCCGCTGATGTCGAACTGGATCATGGCTCCGATTCTGATTCCCGCGCTGGCGGCAATGATGTTGCTGCTCGAGGTTCGTGAGCGCCATTGGTTGCGCCGGGTGACCGGGCTGACCGCGACGCTGGCGCTGGTGCCGGTGAGTATCCTGCTGTTCCGGCAGGCCGCCACCGGCGACATTCAGGTGTATTCGCTGGGGGATTGGCCGGCGCCGTTCGGCATCGTGCTGGTGCTGGATCAGCTCAGTGCGCTGATGGTGCTGCTGACCTCGGTGCTGGCGGTGCCGGCGCTGCTCTACGCCAGCCATGGCGACGATCGCCTGGGCCCCAACTTCCATTCGCTGTTCCAGATGCAGTTGATGGGTATCAACGGGGCCTTTCTTACCGGCGATTTGTTCAATCTGTTTGTATTTTTCGAGGTCCTGCTGATTGCCTCCTATGGGTTGGCGCTGCATGGGCGCGGGCCGGCACGGGTGCGCGCCGGGTTGCACTATGTGGTGCTCAACCTGATCGGTTCCGCGGTGTTCTTGCTGGCGCTGTCACTGATCTACGGTGCCACCGGTACCCTGAACATGGCGGATTTCGCCGCGCGGGCCGCCGAGCTGGAGGGGCCGGCGCTGACCCTGGTGAAAGTGGCGGGTTTGTTGCTGTGCGTGGTGTTTGGTCTGAAGGCGGCGCTGTTTCCGCTGTACTTCTGGCTGCCGGCCACATACGCCAGCGCTACCGCTGGCGTCGCCGCGTTGTTCGCGGTGATGACCAAGGTGGGCATCTATGCGCTGCTGAGAGTGCATGGTCTGGCATTCAGTGACGGCGCCCTGGCCGGCCTGGGTGACATGGCCCTGTGGACGGTGTCCCTGTTGACCCTCGGGCTGGCCACGGTGGGGGTGTTTGGTGCCCGGCGACTGGGGGAACTGGTGGCCTACCTGGTGGTGATGTCGGTGGGGACGCTGGTGGCGGCGTTGGCCTGGGGCACGGAAGAGGCGATTAGTGGCGCGCTGTTCTATCTGCTCCACTCTACCTTGATATGCGCCGGCCTGTTCCTGCTCGCCGATCTGGTGTCACGGGGGCGGGGAGATGCTGGCGATACCCTGATGGCGGGGCCGCGTCCACCCGCGGCAGGCCTGCTGGGCGCGTTGTTCTTCATTGGTGCCGTGGCGGTGGCGGGGCTGCCGCCTTTGTCCGGTTTCCTTGGCAAGGTGATGCTGTTGCGGGCGGTGCCCGCGCCCGCGTACTGGGCACTGCTGTTGGCGGGCGGCCTGCTGGCGGTGGTCGGCCTCAGCCGCGCCGGCTCCACGCTGTTCTGGCGGGCCGGAGAGCCGATGGCGGGCACGGTGCTCAACAAGGGGCGGCTGGCGGCGGCGGTGCTGCTGCTGGCCATGGCGCCGGCCATGGTGTTGTTGGGCGGGCCGTTGTCGGCGATCACGCAGTCGGTTGCTGCCCAGTGGGCGCAGCCGGATCTGTATATCCACGCGGTCCTGGGCTATCCGGGAGGTGCGCAATGATCCGCAAGCTCTATCCGTTCCCGACTCTGAGTGTGTTTCTGCTGCTGATGTGGTTATTGCTCAGCGGCTTCAGCGCCGGCCACCTGGTGCTCGGCATGGTGCTGGCGACGGTGCTGCCGCTGGGTACCCTGCCGTTCTGGCCCAATGTGCCGAGGCTGCGCAATTTTCACAAACTGGTGCTGTTCGTGTTGATGGTGCACTGGGACATCATCGTCGCCAATCTGTCGGTGGCCCGGCGCATTCTGGGGTCGCCGAAGAAATTGCGCCCGGCGTTCGTCGAGGTGCCGCTGGATATCAAGGACGACTTCGCCATCACCCTGCTTACCAGCACGGTGTCGTTGACGCCGGGGACGGTAAGCGCGGATATCAGCGCGGACGCCAGCCGTATGCTGGTGCATGCCTTGCACGTGGAAGACGAAGCGGTGCTGGTTGATCAGATCAAGCAGCGCTACGAGCGGCGTCTCAAGGAGATCTTCGAATGTTAGAAACGGCCATCGCCATTGCGTTCGGATTGTTCGTGGTGGCCCAGTTGTTGAATCTCTACCGTCTGCTGCGAGGGCCGAGCCTGCCGGATCGGGTGCTGGCGCTGGACACCATGTATGTGAACAGCATTGCACTGATCGTGCTCTACGGTTTGTCCAGTGGCAGCAAGTTGTATTTCGAGGCGGCCATGCTGATTGCCCTGATCGGGTTTGTCAGCACCGTGGCCGTGGCCAAGTACATGACCCGCGGTGACATCATCGAATAAGCCGCGAAGGAGCTTGAATGGACATCGTAATCGAATACATCACCGCGATTTTCCTGCTGATTGGCGGGGTGTTCGCGCTGATCGGCTCTCTGGGGCTGGTACGGTTGCCGGATTTCTTCCTGCGCCTGCATGGCCCGACCAAGGCCACCACGCTGGGCGTGGGCGGTACCATCATGGCGTCGCTGGTGTACTTCTCCTGGACCGAGCATGCCCTGCATCTCCACGAGATTCTGATCACTCTGTTTCTGTTTATTTCGGCGCCGGTGTCGGCGCACATGCTGGCCAAGGCGGCCATGCACAGGGAGCTCAAGTACCGCGAGGACACCCGCGGCAAGCCCTGGAAGCAGTAGGCGGGCCCTCTAAGGTATTGCTCCCACAGCGGCGCCGTAGCGGCCTCCGAATTTACGTTTCCAAAAAAAGGGGGACACAGTGGCCTTCGTGCGGGAGCCCTCGGGCCAGCCTGTGATCCCCATCATGAAATTTGTAAAAGATGGAACCGGCAGGAACTTTCGTTGAGGTGGAGCCGTCTTAATTTACAGCTACGGACTGGTAACCCCCGATCCCCCAGTACCCTCGCCGGTTCGTAGCTTCTGGACACCCCGGCCTCTTCCCCAGGAGGCCGGGGCGGCAAGCCTCCCTGGCAGCGAAGTCGTTCCCTTCCCCCCCAATTGCTGCCAGGGATTTTTTTTGTAACCTGCCTTCCATGGCGGTCACCCTGCCGGGCCGTTGCTGGCGCAACGTCAAAAATCGCTCCCGGCGATTTTTTACCCGAAGATCAGGCCCCGGGCATCCCCCCTTCTTTTATGACCCCCGTCTCCGGCGGTCACACCCTTCCTCTCGACCGTGGCCTGGGCCCCACCATGAATCGCCCCCCAGCGATGTTTTGGCGGTGCCCGTTTCGATGCCTCGGTCTGGGCCGGTATTGCACCCGATACGGAGCAAGGGCTGTGCCAGTTTCGTGAAAACGGGAAAAATGGCCAAAATTCAAAGAGTTGGCGCTCACTGCCGGAAGTGGTCTGGTATTGATGGGATCGTGGGACCGACAAAATTGGGCGCCGGGTGACACAAATGGGCAGTTCCGGTCAGATCGCGGGAGGGGCTTCGTCCTCGATTCGCAACCACTCGGCCATTTGGTCCCAGGCTTGCTCACAGCCCTGCCCGGAGGTGGCGGAAAAAAGCTGCACCCGCAGTGGCGCGGGATGATCTTTGAGGGTCTTGGTGACCTGCATCAAGGCGCTTTTGGCGGCGCCGAACTTTAATTTGTCCGCCTTGGTCAGCAGGATCAGCAGCGGCATTCCGGAACGGGCGGACCATTCGAGCATCAACTGGTCGAATTCCCGGAGCGGGTGGCGAATGTCCATCAACAACACCAGGCCGGTCAGACATTCGCGGCGCGCCAGGTAGTCGTCCAGATGCTCCTGCCATTGCATGCGTACCGCTTTGTCCACCTTGGCGTAGCCATAGCCGGGCAGATCCACCAGCCGGCGTTGCTCGTCCAGGGTGAAAAAGTTCAGCAACTGGGTCCGGCCCGGTGTCTTGGAGGTGCGAGCAAGACTGCGCTGGCCGGTAAGGCGGTTGATGGCACTGGACTTGCCGGCGTTGGAGCGCCCGGCGAATGCCACTTCCAGGCCCTCGTCAGGGGGGCACTGTTCGACGGTTTGCGCGCTTTTCAGGAAAGCGGCCTGGTGCAAAAGGCGTTGAGCGGGATGCAATGGCATGGCGGTCCGGTTACGAGCATCAATGGAGGGCATCGCCCTGTCTCCGCAAATACCCATGCATAAACAAGGGATATGACGGAGGCGAGCCCGTAGTATATAATGCGCGCCGTCACGCGTGTGGCGCGTGGCGGGATTTCTACAGGTGTTTGTCTTTAAAGGCAAATTTAGAGACGCGCCTGTCGCCAGCATGACGCCAGCCCATTGGGAGGTATTGCATGAAGGGTTTGCTCGCGGGGTTCGCCCTGATGTTCATCGCCGTGGGCGCCAGCGCCGCCACGGTGCAGGAGCGTTACGACCAGAGCTGCACCTACTGCCATAGCACCGGAGCCGCCGGCGCGCCCAAGACCGGGGATCAGGCCGCCTGGAAACCGCGTATGGAGAAGGGCATGGATACGCTGGTGAAGCACGTCAAAGAGGGGTTCAAGGCAATGCCGCCAGGCGGTATGTGCAGTGACTGCTCCGACGAAGAATACCGCGCTCTGATCGAGCATATGACAAAATAACACGCTGCTTTAAAGGAAGGGCCATGAAGTGTCTTAAGCTGTTCGTGCTGCTAGCCGCTACGGCGGTTTCCCATGCCATGGCAGCCGGTGATGTTGATGCCGGCAAGGAAAAATCCCAGCCCTGCGCGGCCTGTCATGGCGCCGACGGCAACTCTCCTTCCGGTGAATGGCCCAGCCTCGCCGGACAGGGTGAAAAATACCTTGTCGAGCAGATTCAGGCGTTCAAGGCCGGCGATCGGCAGAACGCACTGATGGCACCGATGGTGGCCAATCTCAGCGAGCAGGACATGGCTGACCTGGCGGCGTACTTCTCCGCCCAGACCATCAAGGTGGGGCAGGCCGATCCTGAATTGGTGGAACAGGGTGAGCGGATTTATCGTGGCGGTGTGGTCGCCGATGGCGTTCCTGCCTGTTCCGGCTGCCACGGCCCCGCCGGCGAGGGCGTTGAGGCGGCCGGGTTCCCGGCTCTGGCCGGTCAGCACGCCCAGTATCTGGAAATCCAACTGAAGGCGTTCCGCGCCGCCGGCCGTGGTGATCTGGGTGACAATGTGGTTAAACGCACCAACGATCCGCAGGAAATGATGCGCACCGTGGCCGCCAAGATGAGTGACGCGGAGATCAAGGCGGTGGCCAGCTTCCTCAACGGTTTGTCCACCGAGGAATAACTCCGCTCCCGCGCGGGAAAAAGGCAGCTTCGGCTGCCTTTTTTGATGGCCACCCTCCTTGGCGGCCACCCTCCGGGCCGTCACTGAAGCAACATTTAAAATTGCTCCCGGCAATTTTTTATGACTGCCGTCCATGGCAGTCACCCTCCGGGCCGTCCATGACGCGCGCCAAGCCTTCACGACTGTGATACAAAAGACTCCTATCATCGAAAAGGGAACCAACGGGGGTGTTCATGACTCTTAATGGTTTCGGTTCTCGCTAAAGCTGTGACAACAAGGAGAATTTCATGCTGCGTATGGTTAGCGCCCTGCTGATGTCCCTGGGGCTGATGATGTCCGCCACCGTGGTGGCTCAGGAAGGGCAGCCTCAATACAAAGAAGGCGTTCATTACCGGGTGCTGGATAATCCCGGCACCACCAGTGTCCCCTCCGGCAAGGTGGAAGTGCGGGAGTTTTTCTCCTACATGTGTCCGCATTGCTATTCCCTGGAACCCACCGTGGACAACTGGTTGAAGAACAAGCCGGAGGCGGCGGCCTATGTGCGTACTCCGGTACTGTTCATGCAGCACGCCGAGCCGCTGGCCCGGGCCTACTTCATCGAGGAATCCCAGGGGCTGACCGGCGAGATTCACCGGCCGCTGTTCGACGCCATTCATATGCATCGTGAGCGCCTGTTCGACGCCGACGCCCTGGCCGGTTTCTTCGAGAAATACGGTGTGGAGCGCGACAAGTTCAACAGTCTGTACGGCTCTTTCGCCGTGTCCACCAAGGTTCGCGAGGCGGACGCCCTGACCCGTGAATATCAGATCCGCGGTGTGCCCTCCCTGGTGGTGGCTGGCAAATACGCGGTGATGCGGGATAACCTCAAGAACAACGCCGAGATGTTCGACGTGGTGGATTTCCTGGTTAAAAAAGAAAGTGAGAAGTAAGCAACGCCATGCTGCTGGAACGCGCCCGTAACGCCTATCAAAACTGGAAAACCCGCCCGTCGGGTTTTTCGCTGGCACGGGAAGGGCACCGCCGCACCCGGCGGGTGCGTGAGGTGTCGCTGCCCAGCGACACTCTCAAAATCCTCAGCTTCAACATTCAGGCGGGTATTGGCACCAGCCGGTTCCGGGACTACGTGACCGGCAGCTGGAAGCATCTGGTGGCGCATCCGCGCAGCGTGGAGATCATCGAACAGATCGCCGATGTGGTGCGTCATTTCGATGTGGTAGGCCTGCAGGAAGTGGATGGCGGCAGTCTGCGCTCGCGCAACCTCAATCAGTTGGTGCATCTGGCGAGTCTGGCGGATTTCCCGTTCTGGCATCAGCAGTTGAATCGTAATCTGGGGCGTCTGGGGCAGTTCAGCAATGGGTTACTCAGTCGCATGCCGCCCTACGCGGTGGAAGACCACATCCTTCCCGGCTTGCCTGGTCGGGGTGCCATCGTGATCAAATTCGGCCATCCGGTGGAACCGCTGGTGGTGGCGGTGTGTCATCTGGCATTGGGCGAAAAGATGCGCAATACCCAACTGACCTACCTGGCGGACCTGCTGCGACCGTACCGTTACAGTCTGATCATGGGTGACTTCAACTGCCGGCCGGAGCATCTCTCCGCGTCGCCGTTGACGGATCTCGGGCTGGTACTGGTGGAAGGCGATTTGCAAACCTACCCCAGCTGGGCGCCGGATCGTCACATCGACCATATCCTGGCCACACCGGAACTGCAGGTACGCCACAGCCGCGTGCTGGAGGACTGTCTGCTGTCGGATCATCTTCCCCTGGCCACGGAAATCCGTATTCCCGATGCGGTGCGCGCGGCCAGCCTGGAGCATCGGCTGCCGCTGATCGACTGACGCTCCGCAAGAGTCTCTTCCCTCAGCGGCTTCGTAGCGTAGCTATCTCTGAATCAGGCCGGGGCCGATGGCGGCATCCTGATTTTCCTTCGCCTCGTTGATGTATGTCAGCCAGGCTGGCGGTACGGCTTGTAACATGCTCCGCAAATACATGTTATGGGGCGTGCAATGTCGTTGTTTTCCCGCTGGAAGGGGGGATGGCTGACCTTACTGTGTGTGGTCGGCACCTGGCTGTGTTCGCCCGCCCTGGCGGATCTGGATCGGCAGCGTGTGGAAGCGTTGTTTCCCAGAGCGGACTGGTCCGAGCCGGAAGGGGACTTCCGGGTCCGCACTTTGTCCCGCAACGGCGATCTTCTCGGCTATCTGTTTTACAGCCAGGATGTGGTCAACATCCCCGCCTATTCCGGCAAACCCATCAACGTGCAAATCGTGATGGATCCTCAGGGTGTCATTCTCGACGCCTACGTGGTGGAGCATCACGAACCTATCCTGCTGGTCGGGATTCCCGAACAGAAGCTCCATGATTTCAGTGCCCACTATGCCGGCGTCGACGCCGATCAGCGGGTCGTGGTGGGACGTTCCCGCGACCCCGAGACGGTGACCGTCGATGCGGTAAGCGGCGCGACAGTCACCGTCATGGTGGTCAATGAAACCATCATGGGCGCGGCGCGCAAAGTAGCGGTGTCGCTGGGATTGATCGAAGCGCCATCGGGCCGGCGCCGCGCGGCGCGTATCCGTGGTGGCCGTGGAACCGCCGTGGGCTGGGAGGAACTGGCCGGCAAGGGGGCACTGCGCCGGCTGCATCTGACCCGCGGGCAGGTGGATGAGGCCTTTCGCGGCACCGAGGCGGAAGGAGTGGAGCAGACTGCCCCTGATCAGCGCGGCGGCGTCTTCATCGATCTGTATACCGGCTTGCTGAACCCGCCGGAAGTGGGCATCAGCCTGCTGGGCAAAGCGGGCTACGAGACCTTGATGGGGGAATTGGGGGAGGGCGAATACGCCATCGCGGTGCTGGCCAACGGGCGCTATTCGTTCAAGGGCTCCGGCTATGTGCGCGGCGGTATCTTCGACCGGGTCCAGCTGCGTCAGAACGGCACCATCATCAGTTTCCGGGACCTGGACTACCAGCGGTTATCCGATGTTTATGCCGCCGGCATGCCGGGGTTTTCGGAAATGGCGATCTTTATCGTCCGCCCGGAGCACCGTTTCGACCCCGGCAGTCCCTGGACCCTGGAATTGCTGGTGCGCCGGCAGACCGGGCCGGTCAGCGGCATCTTCACCAGCTTCGAATTGCCCTACGCCACGCCGGAAACCTATCTGCAACGGCCGGAACCCGTGGCGGCGCCCGAGGAGAAACCGGTATGGGTGCGGATCTGGTACCAGAAGCAGTTTCAGGTGGTGGTCATCGGCGTCGCTTTGGCACTGTTGCTGGTGATTCTGTTTCTGCAGGACCGCCTGGCCCGGCACCCGCGCCAGTTGCATTGGCTGCGGCGGGCCTACCTGCTGTTCACCGTGGTCTTCATCGGCTGGTACGCCCTGGGCCAGTTGTCCGTGGTCAACGTGCTGACCTTCGCCCACGCGGTAATGGACGATTTCCATTGGGGGTTGTTCCTCAGCGATCCGGTGATCTTCGTATTGTGGACTTTCACCGCGGCCAGCGTGCTGTTGTGGGGCCGGGGTGTGTTCTGTGGATGGCTGTGCCCCTTCGGCGCGCTCCAGGAGTTGCTCAATGAAGCCGCGCGCAAACTCCGCGTTCCCCAGTATGAATTGCCATTCGCTCTGCACGAGCGTCTGTGGGCGGTGAAGTATCTGATCCTGCTGGCTCTGTTCGGTATCTCGCTGGATTCCATGGCCACGGCGGAGCGGTTCGCTGAAATCGAACCGTTCAAAACTGCCTTCACGCTGCATTTTGACCGCCAGTGGTGGTTCGTTCTGTACGCGCTGGCCTTGCTGGTCATGAACCTGTTCACCCGCAAGGTTTACTGCCGCTACCTGTGTCCGCTGGGCGCGGCTTTGGCGGTGCCCAGCAAACTCAGATTGTTCGACTGGCTCAAGCGGCGCAAGGAATGCGGCAGCCCCTGCCAATTGTGCGCCAAGGAATGCGAAATCCAGGCCATTCACCCGGACGGGCGTATCAACGTCAACGAGTGCCACTACTGCCTGGATTGCCAGATGACCTATCACAACGAAGACAAATGCCCGCCGCTGATCCTGAAGAAAAAACGGGCCGGCAAAGGAAAGCGGAGCGTCCCCGAGGCGGAGCGTATTCCCGCCTTGCAACTGGAAGAAGGTTGAAGGCCGTTACAGCGGCCACAGACAACGGAGAAACGACAATGACACACGATCGGTTCAATGACGACAACGGGAACGCCCGGGGCGAGGGGCTGACCCGGCGCGGATTCCTCGGTGCCGGCACCCTGGGGGGCGCGGCCCTGGCCGGTGCCGCGACGCTGGGTGGCGTGGCGATGACGCGGGAAACCTGGGCCTCCTCGGTAAAGGAAGCCATGGCTAAGGCCCATGTGGGGCCGGGTGAGCTGGATGAATATTACGGCTTCTGGAGTGGCGGCCACTCCGGCGAGGTGCGGGTACTGGGTGTGCCCTCCATGCGTGAACTGTTGCGGATCCCGGTGTTCAACGTGGACTCCGCCACCGGCTGGGGGCTGACCGACGAAAGCAAACAGGTGCTTGGCGACAGCGCCCGTTACCTCAACGGCGACAGCCACCACCCGCACGTGTCCATGACGGATGGCCGTTATGACGGCAAGTACCTGTTCATCAATGACAAGGCCAATAGCCGGGTGGCCCGGGTGCGTCTGGATATCATGAAATGCGACCGCATACTGACGGTGCCCAATGTGCAGGCGATCCATGGTTTGCGCCTGCAGAAAGTCCCGCGCACCAAGTACGTATTCGCCAACGCCGAATTCATTATTCCGCATCCCAATGACGGTTCGTCCTTCGATATCCAGGGCGATGGCAGCTACACGATGTTCAACGCCATCGACGCCGAGCGGATGGAGATGGCGTTCCAGGTTATCGTCGACGGTAACCTGGACAACACCGACGCCGACTATACCGGCAAGTACGCCGCGTCCACCTGTTACAACTCTGAGAAAGCCACGGACCTGGGCGGCATGATGCGCAATGAGCGCGACTGGGTGGTGGTGTTCAATATCCCGCGCATCGAGGCGGCGATCAAAGCCGGCAAGTTCACTACCCTGGGTGACAGCAAGGTGCCGGTGGTGGATGGCCGGCACGGGTCGGATCTGACCCGCTACATTCCGGTGCCGAAGAACCCGCACGGCCTGAACACGTCGCCGGACGGCAAGTACTTCATCGCCAATGGCAAGCTCTCACCCACCTGCACCATCATTGAGATCGCGCGGCTGGATGAGCTGTTCGGCGGCAAGCTCAAGGCGCCCAGGGACGTGGTGGTGGGCGAACCGGAATTGGGGCTGGGGCCGCTGCATACCACCTTCGATGGCCGTGGCAATGCCTATACCACTCTGTTTATCGACAGCCAGGTGGCGAAGTGGAACATCGATGAGGCGATCCGCGCCTACAAAGGGGAAAAAACCAACTACATCAAACAGAAGCTGGATGTGCACTATCAGCCGGGACACAACCACGCTTCGCTGACCGAAAGCCGCGACGCGGATGGCAAGTGGCTGGTGGTGCTGAGCAAGTTCTCCAAGGACCGTTTCCTGCCCACCGGCCCGTTGCACCCGGAGAACGATCAGCTGATCGACATTTCCGGCGAGGAAATGAAACTGGTGCACGACGGCCCCACCTTCGCCGAGCCCCACGATTGCATCCTGGTGCGCCGGGATCAGATCAAGACAAAAAAAATCTGGGAGCGGAACGATCCGTTTTTCGCCACCACCGTGGCCCGGGCCAAAAAAGACGGCATCACCCTGGAGCAGGACAACAAAGTGATCCGTGATGGCAACAAGGTGCGGGTCTATATGACCTCCATGGCACCGGCCTACGGGTTGACCGAGTTCAAGGTCAAGCAGGGTGATGAAGTCACGGTGACCATCACCAACATCGACCGTATCGAGGACGTGTCTCACGGCTTCGTGCTCACCAATCACGGCGTCAGCATGGAAATCAGTCCGCAGCAAACCTCTTCCATCACCTTCACCGCCGATAAACCCGGCGTGCACTGGTATTACTGCAGCTGGTTCTGCCATGCCCTGCACATGGAGATGGTCGGCCGCATGCTGGTGGAGAAAGCCTGATTGGAAGGGGAAGGGAGCACGACGGTGCGGGTGCGGTGATGGGGGCGCTGAACCGAACCGGGTTGTTTTGCCTGGCGCTGTGGGGCGCGTCCGGCATGGCGGCCCAGGCCGGGATGCCATCCCGCGACCTTATCGCCGTGGCGACGGCGGCCCCGGAGGAGAACCGCTGGCGTGTGCCGGCGGGGATTCACCGGGGGCGTTTTCGCATTGACCGGGAGGGCGCCGAGGTGATTTGCGAGCCCGGCGCGGTGCTGGACGCGGAAGGCCTGGGTAACGGTTTGACCATCGCCGCCGCCAATGTTCAGGTCCGTGGCTGCACATTGCGTCACTGGGGCAAGGATCTGACCGCCATGGACTCAGGGGTATTCATCGAAAAGGGCGCTGATGGCGTCACGTTGCGGAACAACCACCTCAGCGGGCCTGGCTTCGGGGTCTGGGTGGACGGTACCGCCGAGGTCACGATCAGCGGTAATCGTATCCGCGGAGACACGTCGCTGCGTTCCCAGGATCGCGGCAACGGCATTCATTTGTACGCCGTAACCGGGGCCCGGGTGACCGGCAACCAGGTGCGCGAAACCCGCGATGGCATCTACATCGACACCTCCAACGGCAACCGGCTGGAAGGCAATGTGCTGGAGGACCTGCGCTACGGCATTCATTACATGTTTTCCCATGACAACAAAGTGGTTGGCAACATCACCCGGCGCACCCGCACCGGCTATGCCCTGATGCAAAGCCGTGCCCTGTGGGTGGAGGGCAACTGCTCCGAGGAGGATCAGAACTACGGCATTCTGATGAACTACATCACCTATTCCACCCTGCGCGGCAACCGGATTCATGGTGTGCGCCGTGGGGCCACCGGTGACGCCATGATCAGCGGTGCCGAGGGCAAAGCGTTGTTCGTTTACAACTCACTGTACAACGACATCACCGATAACCGTTTTGAACAAAGCACCCTGGGCATCCATCTGACCGCCGGTTCCGAGGACAACCAGCTCAGCGGAAACCGTTTTATCGGCAATCAACAACAGGTGAAGTACGTGGCCACCCGCACCCAGGAATGGTCGCGACAGGGTAGAGGCAACTACTGGAGTGACTACCTGGGTTGGGACCGCGACGGTGACGGCATCGGCGACGTGCCGTATCAGCCCAACGACGATCTCGACCGGCTGCTGTGGTTGTATCCCCAGGCCCGGCTGTTGATGAGCAGCCCGTCCGTGAGCCTGTTGCGCTGGGCGCAGAGTGCGTTCCCGGTAACGCGCTCACCGGGCGTGCGCGACAGCCACCCCTTGATGACGGTGGACGAGACCGCCGTGGAGATCTGTCATGACAGCGATTGAGATGCATTCGGTACGGCACGGTTATGGCCGCACCACGGTGCTGCACGATTTGAGCCTGACGGTGGGGGCAGGGGAGGTGTTGGGCCTGTTCGGGCATAACGGCGCCGGCAAGACCACCACCATGAAACTGATTCTCGGCGTATTGCGGCCGGATGCCGGTGAGGTGCGGGTGCTGGGCGTGCCGGCGGGGGAAGCACGGGCCCGCCGCGAACTCGGGTATCTGCCCGAGAACGTCAGTTTCTATCCGCAACTCAGTGGCCGGGAGACCCTGACCTATTTCGCCCGTTTGAAGGGCGTGCCGGTGTCTGGCATCGCGGCGCTGCTCGATCAGGTGGGCCTGACGGACGCCGCGGATCGCCGGGTCCGCACCTACTCCAAGGGGATGCGTCAGCGCCTGGGGCTGGCCCAGGCGCTGCTCGGTGAACCCCGCCTTTTGCTGCTGGATGAACCCACGGTGGGGCTGGATCCCATCGCCACCGCGGACCTGTATGCGCTGATCGACAATCTGCGCCGCCGGGGCACGGCGGTGGTGCTGTGCTCTCACGTGCTGGCCGGGGTGGAGAGCTATATCGATCGCGCCGCCATCTTGTGCCAGGGCCGGCTCAGGGCGCTGGGCAGCCTGCCGGAGCTGCAACGGGAAGCGGGATTGCGCTGGCGTTTGACCAGCCTGCAGGTGGATCCGCTGGGGCGTACCCTCCGATGCGAACGCACCGTGGTAGCGAAGGAAAAAATGGCCTGGTTGCGCGCTCTTTCAAACCAGCCGGAAACCGTGGACGTGGAAGTGCGGGCGCCGTCCCTGGAGGATCTTTATCGCCATTTTCAGAACACCGCCGGGCGGAGGGAGCGAGTGTGACCGTGCCATGGTCCATTGCCATCAAGGAACTGCGGGATGCTCTGCGCAACCGCTGGCTGCTGGCCATCAGTGTTTTGTTCGCCGTTCTCGCCGTGGGCATCGCCTGGTTTGGCGCCGCCGCCTCCGGCACGGTGGGTTTCACCAATGTGCCGGCCACCATGGCCAGCCTTTCCACCCTGGCCACCCTGCTGATTCCCCTGATCGCGCTGATGCTGGCTTATGACGCCATCGTCGGTGAGGATGAGGCCGGCACTTTGCTGTTGCTGTTGTCCTATCCGCTGAGGCGGGAGCAGCTGCTGCTGGGCAAATTCTTCGGACACGGCCTGATTCTGGCCCTGGCCACGGTGGCCGGATTCGGCGCCGCCCTGTTGGTCATTCTGGTCGGGGCGGAAGACGTGCCAGCGGCGTTGCTGGTGGGCGCGTTCGCGCGTTTCGCGGTGTCGTCGATGATGCTTGGCTGGGTGTTCCTGGCCATGGCCTATGTGCTCAGTTGCCGGGTGCGGGAAAAATCCACCGCCGCCGGACTGGCCCTGGCCGTATGGTTCTTCTTTGTGCTGGTGTTCGACTGGCTGCTGCTGGCGTTGCTGGTGCTCAGCGAGGGGCGTTTCAGTCCGGAGTCTCTGCCCTGGGTGCTGCTGTGCAGCCCCACGGATCTGTACCGGCTGATCAACCTGAGCGGATTCGACGCCGGCGCGGAAATGACCGGTGTGCTGGCCCTGGGCCGGGAACTGCCGGTGCCGGTCTGGGGGCTTTGGGGAGCCTTGGGGTTGTGGATGCTGGTGCCGCTGACGCTGGCGCTGGTTCTTTTCCGTCGTCGTATATGAGGTGCGCCATGGGAAAACGCGGAATCCTTACTCTGCTGATACTAATGATGCTGTCGGGCTGTGAGGAACCGTCGCCGGCGGCCCTGGATCCCGCGCCGTTCCATGCCGATGACGAATGCCATGTCTGCGGCATGATCATCGCCGATTTTCCGGGCCCCAAGGGGGAAGCGGTGTCGCCGCGGCGGGTGCGCCGCTTCTGCTCGGTGGCGGAGATGCTGGGCTGGTGGAGTCAGCCGGAGAACCAGGTGGGAGAAAACCGTCTCTATGTCCACGACATGGCGCGCGGAGACTGGAATCGGCCGGATGATGATCATTTGATCGACGCGCGTAAGGCCTGGTACGTGATTGGCGGCGATTTGCCGGGAGCGATGGGCGTGACCGTGGCGTCCTTCGCCGGGGAATCGGCGGCCGAGGATTGGGCCGGACGGCACGGTGGCCGGGTGTACCGCTTCGAGGAGCTGAAACCCTCGCTATGGCGCCCGTCGGCGCCCATGGCCGGGCATCATTGATCGGGGCACGCCCACACGCCGATTCGCTGCCGAGCGGAGCGCCGCCCGGGCAGCTTCCCACAGACCGCACTACGAAGTCACTGTAGGAGCTTGCCTGCAAGCGAATTCTTGGGACGCAGCGCAATTCGCTTGCAGGCAAGCTCACAGCGGCCTTGTAGCCAGCTCTGAATTTATATTTGGCGTGCCTGGGACTGTGGGAGACCGGCGATGGTTTTATTTCTGCTGCAGAATCCACTCGGCCAGGGTTTTGGCTTCCTCGTCGGTCACCGCGTTCGGAGGCATGGGGATGGCGCCCCAAACACCCTGGCTGCCTTCCTGGATGTGTTTTGCCAAAGTGGCGGCGGCGCCGTCCTGACCGGCGTACTTCTTCGCCACATCCTGATAGGACGGGCCGACCATGGGGCCGTCGATCTTGTGGCAGGCCACGCAGGCCTTGGCTTGATAGAGTGTCTCGGCGTCCGCCGCCAGGGCCAGACCAGGACTCAGGGAAGCGGCCGCCAGGGCGGCCAGGGAAAAGGCGATTACTTTCATCGGGGACTCCGTCGCGGGACTGCCAATAGGGATCGGAGTCGATTGTAGGGCCGGTCACGGAAGCGGCCTTGATCTGGATCATGCCGCTTCCGGTGGAGCCCTATCGAGGAGCCGCTCAGTAGCGGGTTTCCGCCATCCCCGAGAACTGCTTGGCGAGATAAGTGGCGTAGTTGTCGGTCATCCCGGAGAGGAAATCCAGCGCCCGCATGATGCACTGATAAATGCGCTCCTGCTCCGGCAGGGCCGGCAGATCGTCGGGAAAACTGTGGCGGCCGATCAGATCGATGATGCGCTCGTGGCGGTAGTTGCGCGCGGTGCCACGGGCGTGGGACAACGCCGCGTCGATCAGGCCGTCGAGCAGGGCGCCCATTACCTCGAAGGCACCGATTTCCAGTTCAATTTTGCGTGGATGCTCGAACACCTTGCCGCGAGCCAGTTGTTTGGCGTTCTCCACCACATCGTGTACCACCGGCTCACAATGGTGCAGCAGATCCCCGTCCATGCGGCCTTCCAGCAAGCGCTGGTGATTGGCGATGAAGGCCTCGACGCCGGCCTCGATAAAGCGTTCAATGATCTTGCCCCGCAGCAGCGCCGCCTTACGGCCATCGCGCAGTCCGGAGTGCACCAGGCTGCGTACTTCGGCGGTGTCCGGCAGTGCCGGTTGCAGCAAGGCATAGACCTCGTCCCAGTGCAGCAGATCCATCTCCAGACCGTCCTCCAGATCGATGATGGCGTAGCAGAAATCGTCCGCTGCCTCCATCAGGTAGGCCAGGGGATGGCGGCAATAGCGGTCCGCGTCCAGGGGGCGCAGTCCGGTGGCCTGGCAGACTTCCCGGAACGCCCCGGTCTCGGAGACAAAGGCGCTGTACTTGCCCGGTTTGATGCCGCTTTCACCGGCCTGGGCGGATAACCAGGGATATTTGAGAAAGGTGGCCAGAGTGGCGTAGGTTAGACGCATGCCATCCTGGTATTGGTGGTACTCGCTTTTGGTGAGAATGCGGAAACCCTGGGCATTGCCTTCGAAGTAAATCAGATCGGATTGTTGGGCGGGGCTGAGCAGTTCCAGATAACGCTGGCCCCGCTCCTGGAACCAGGCTCGGATGGCCCGCTCGCCGGTATGGCCGAACGGCGGGTTGCCGATGTCATGGGCCAGGCACGCGGATTGCACAATGTCTCCGAGGTCGGTGGCGTTGGTGCCCGCCGGCAACAGCTTCAGGCGTTCCAAGCGCTCACCCACCTGGATGCCCAAGGTCCGGCCCACGCATGACACCTCCAGGGAATGGGTGAGGCGGTTGTGCACGTGGTCGTTGGTGGCCAACGGGTGCACCTGGGTTTTGCGGGCCAGGCGCCGGAAGGCGCCGGAAAAGATGATCTTGTCGTGGTCGCGCAGAAAGGCGGTGCGCCCGGTTTCATCCTTGGCGCCGCGGTGTCCCAGGCGCTCCTTGTTGAGCAGGTGTTCCCAATGCATGGTTTGGATGCCATTGAAAGGAGGAGCCGGGCTCCCCAACTGCGTTTACATCGGTGAGGCGGGCCACCGATACCGTTGATGTCATCTTGGTGGACCCGGTGCCGGGGTCAAGCCCCTTTTCGCCCCGGCGGCGGGTTCAAGTCATGAATCCTTTGGGTCGTCAGAGTAAGGAGCAGTGATGAATCTGGACAAACCCCTACTGATGTTGGTGACCAGTGCCGGTCAAATGGGACAAGGGCAACAAACCGGCCTGTGGCTTGAGGAGTTCGCCGTGCCCTACGGTCTGTTCCGTGATGCCGGTATCCCGCTGCAAGTGGCCAGTCCGCTCGGCGGCAAGGTGCCGGTGGATCCGCGCTCGGTGCCGGATGACGCCGAGAAGGACGCCTGGCAGGATGCGATCACCGCGTTGCAGGACACCCGGGCCTTGGAGGACATTTGGGAAGACGGCTTCGCCGGCGTCTTCGTGCCCGGCGGCCATGGCGCCATGTTCGATATGCCGGATCATCCCATGGTGGCGCGGGTGCTTAACCGTACCTGGGAACAGGGCGGGCTGATCAGCGCCGTGTGCCATGGCCCGGCGGCGCTGGTGGGCGCCCGCGACGGCGCCGGCAAGCCGTTGGTGGCTGGCCGCGTGGTAAGCTGCTTCAGCAACGAGGAAGAACACGAAGTCGGGCTCGACGACGTCATGCCCTTTCTGCTGGAGAACCGGCTGCGCGAGCTGGGCGCGGAAATCAGCAACGGTGACATGTTCACGCCGCGAGTGGTGGAGGACGGTAATCTGATCACCGGTCAGAACCCGCAATCCAGCACGGTGGTGGCCGAGGCCGTCCTGAAACGATTATTGTCCCGGTAAGCCGGGTGGCGGCTCGCCCGCCGCGTCGGCCGGGGAACCAAGGAGTAATACAAGTGGGTATCTACGACTATAACGCCGCCACTCTGGACGGCGAGGAGCGGTCCCTGGCCGATTTCAAAGGCAAGGTGCTTTTGATCGTCAACACCGCCAGCAAATGCGGCTTCACTCCTCAATACAAAGGGCTGCAGGCGCTGTACCAACGTTACAAGGATCGCGGACTGGTGGTGCTGGGTTTCCCCTGTAACCAGTTCGGTCACCAGGAGCCCGGCGATGAAGTGGAGATCGGCGCCTTCTGTGAGAAGAACTACGGCGTCGACTTTCCCATGTTCGCCAAAATCGACGTTAACGGCAGCGATGCTCATCCCCTTTATCGCTACCTCAAATCAGAAGCCCCCGGCCTGCTCGGCAGCGAAGGCATCAAATGGAACTTCACCAAGTTCCTGGTCGACCGCGAAGGCCGGGTGATCCGCCGTTACGCCCCCAAGGATAAACCGGAAGCGCTGGCAGCGGACATCGAAAAGCAGTTAACAGGGAACAGTGAATAGTTAACAGCGGAAAGGCCGAAAAACGAGAACAGATAACCTTTAGCCGCTGTGGGAGCTTGCCTGCAAGCGAATGGGGTTCGGTCAGGCGTTGAGCAATATTCGCTTGCAGGCAAGCTCCCACAGAAAACACATGGGTCGATTTTTTTCTTTCGCTGTTCACTATTCACTGTTCCCTGTTAGCTGCTTCTCACAGTCTTATCTCCATCCCCGCCACCCAGGTCCGTCCCGGGCCGGGCTCGAAGTAGCCGCGGCTGGCCAGCGGGCGGTCGCTGTTGGCGTTGATGCGGATGTTGGCGTAGTAGTCCCGATCCAGCAGGTTATGGGCGGCGAGGTAGGTGGTCAGTTGGTGGCCGCCGGCGAGCCGCCAGCGGTGGCCGACCCGGCCGTTGACCAGTGCGTAGCCGCCGACACGGGTATCGTTGCCGTTCTCCGCGTAGACCGAGCTGATCATCAGGGTTTCCAGACTGGTGAAGGTGCCGCCGCGATAGTCCCGTTGCCATTCCAGGTAGAGCTGGTGTTCAGGCAGTCCCGGCAGACGATGGTCCCGCAGGGATTCGCCGTTTTCCTGGAAACGGCGGAACCGGTAATTGCCATAGGTCCAGGCGGCGCTGATCCGGTTCCAATCGTCCGGATACCAGCTCAGTCCCAGTTCCACACCGTCCCGCCGGGTACGGCCGGCGTTTTCATAAAAGGTGCGGCCGTCCTGCTCGAAAGGCACGATCTCGTCGCGGGTGCGGACGGTGAACAGGGTCAGTTCGTACTGCACGGTGCCGGACAGGTCGCCGCGGGCGCCGATCTCGCCATTCACGGCTTTCTGTGGTTCCAGGTCCGGGTTGAAGCCGCCGCCGTCGGGATTGGCGAATTCCGTGAAGGTGGGGCTCTCGAAAGCGGAGCCGATGTTGGCGAACAATTGATGGCGGGGATGGAGCCGCCAGTTCAATCCGGTGCTGTAGCTGCGTTCGGTGAAACGTCGATGGCCGTCGTCGTCGCCGTCCGCCAGAAAGCGGTCGTCGATGGACAGCTGCAACCGGTCCAGACGTCCGCCCAAGGTCCAGGACCAGTACTCATTCAGTGGCAGGGTGGCCTGGGCGAACAGTCCGGCGGCGGTGGCGTTCTGCTGCTCGTCGGCGGTGCGGCCCTGGCGTGCGCCGCTGGCACTGACCTGATAACGGTCACGATCATCCTCCTGCCGGTTCACTTCGGCGCCGACCACGTAGTTGAGCTTTCCGGCCTGGCCGGCATGGCGCAGGCCGGTGCCGTAAAATTGCCGCTCATAGCCCAGCTCGCTGCTGCCCGGAAAGGGTAACTGCTGTTCGAAATCGCGGTGGGTGTAGTGCAGATAGCCCTGCCAGGCGCCATGCTCCGTGGGCTGATCCCAGACCCAGCCCAGCCGTTGCTGGCGCACCACCTGGCCGGCGTCGAGCAGGTTGGAGAAGCGGGAGGCCTGATCACGATCCTGGTGCGCCTGGGCCCGGGTCAGGCCGCCGGGATCCTCGGCGGTGGGAATATCCAGCACCTCCAGCAAGGTGGTGATGCGGCCGCCGTTGGCGAGAGCGTGCCGCCATTTGCCATTGAGTTGATATTTCTCCACCCGGCTTTGTTGCCGCTGGCCATCGAAGGACAGGGCGGAAACGCCCAACGCGTAGTCATTGTTCTCGTCCCGCTGATACAGCGTGGCGCCGAGCTTGCGGTAGTCGTCGCTGCCGCCGGCCACACGCAAGTGCGCCCCGGGAGGCTGGCTGCCGCCGTCGTCGCTGTTCAGCAACAGCACGCCGCCGGCGGCGTTACCGTACAGGGAAGAGGCCGGGCCGCGCAGCACTTCCACCTGCCGCAGCCGGTCCAGATCAATGGCGTCCACCTGGGACTGGCCGTCCGGCAGGGTATAGGGCAGGCCGTCCACACGCAGATGCAAGCCGCGCACGCCGAAGGGCGCGCGAGCGCCGAAGCCGCGGCTGGAGATGCGCAGGTTCTGGGCGAAATTATAGCGGTTCTGAAAGAACAGGCCGGGGACCCGGTTGAGGGTCTCGTCCAGTTGCAGGTTCGGGCGGCCCTCGCCGTGAGCCTGACTGTCCACCACTGTTACCGCCGCTGGCGTGTCCAGCAGCGCCTGGCTCTGACGGGGCGCGGTCACGGTCACCGTCTCCAGGGGAATCGGCTGGGCGCCTTGGCCAAGACAGGGTAAAAGCAGCACGGGGGACAGCAGAACCGGATATCGCATGAGCACCTCTTGTTTGAATTATGGAATTAGCCGGTTTCGGCGTCCCGGGTCAATGCAACTTCCGTGCTGATCCCCCAATACCTATGGATCGGGGGTGGGGAGAGGGGAAAGTGACGCGGATTGAAACGGCCGGGTGTTCACAGTGACTTGTTTCGAGACAGTCTCTTAGACGGGCAGAACGCCGTAATACACTGCCAGGAAATGGCAAACGCTGCCGCCGACCACGAACAGATGCCAGATGGCGTGGTTGTAGGGCAGGCGATCCGCCAGATAGAACACCACACCGCCGGTGTAGGTAAGACCGCCGGCCAGCACCAGCCAGAAGCCCACGTCGTTGAGCCGGCCCACCAGTTCACCGGAGGCGAACAGAACCAGCCAGCCCATGACCAGATAGATGGCCACTCGGGCCAGCTTGTAGCGGTTGCCGAACACCAGCTTCAAGGCGATGCCGGCCAGCGCCAGCGACCAGATCACCGCGAACAGCACCCACCCCACGGTGCCGCGCATGTTGACCAGCAGAAACGGCGTGTAGGTGCCGGCGATCAACGCGAAGATGGCGCAATGATCGAGCATCTTGTAAAAGGCTTTGAGGGCGGGGCGGCGGGCACCGTGATAGAGGGTGCTGGCGGTATAGAGCAGAATCAGGCTGGCGCCGAAGATGCTGAAGCCGACAATCTTCCAGGGATCGCCAAGCAGGCTGGCGGCCACCACCAGGATCACCGTGCCGACGATACTGAGAGCGGCGCCGATACCGTGGGTGAGACTGTTGAGAAACTCTTCCAGCCGGGAATAGGCGGTCGAGGCCACGGTTGTCGAGGTCATGCGGTTCGGAATCTCATGAACGGGTGAAAAACGCATCATGCGATGATTGCCGGCGGACTGTAAAGGCCGGGCATACTTGTCCACTATGACATAAAGGTCATTGATCGAAAGGACCTATTAATCTCATGCCGTCTCACTGTTCGTTTTGTCACTCCGTTCGTCGTAACCTCGAAGGGTCTGTTAACCCCCCAGGTTGAACCCAAGGAGAGGCATCATGAGTAAGAAGAAGCAGACCCTGACCACCAGCGCCGGGATTCCGGTGGCGGACAATCAGAACAGCTTGACGGCCGGTCCGCGTGGACCGCTGCTGGTGCAAGACTGGCAGCTGTTCGAAAAGCACGCCCACTTCAACCGTGAACGGATTCCCGAGCGGGTGGTGCACGCCAAGGGGTCGGCGGCATTTGGCACTTTCAAGGTGACTGGTGACATTACCCAGTACAGCAAGGCAAAGGTGTTTCAGCCTGGTACTGAAACCGACGTGCTGTTGCGCTTTTCCACCGTGGCCGGTGAGCGCGGCGCCGCCGATGCCGAGCGTGATGTGCGGGGTTTCGCCCTCAAGTTCTACACCGAACAGGGCAACTGGGATCTGGTCGGCAACAATACGCCGGTGTTCTTCGTGCGCGACCCTTACAAGTTTCCGGATTTCATCCACACCCAGAAACGCGACCCGCGTACCAATATGCGTTCCAATACCGCGGCCTGGGACTTCTGGTCGCTGAGTCCGGAATCCCTGCATCAGGTCACCATCCTGATGTCCGACCGGGGCCTGCCGAAAAGCTATCGGCATATGAACGGCTATGGTTCTCACACCTACAGCTTCATCAACGCGAACAACGAGCGCTTCTGGGTGAAGTTCCACTTCAAGACCAAACAGGGCATTGAATGCCTGACCGATGCGGAGGCCGGAGAGATCGTCGGAGGCGACCGTGAATCCCATCAGCGCGATCTGTACAACGCCATCGAGAACAAGGATTTCCCAGCGTGGCGTGTGTGCGTGCAGATCATGCCGGAAGCGGAGGCGGAGAACACACCCTACAACCCGTTCGATCTGACCAAGGTCTGGCCGCACGGCGACTATCCGTTGATCGAGATCGGTGAACTGACTCTGAACCGCAATCCGGAAAACTACTTCGCCGAGGTGGAGCAGGCCAGTTTCAGCCCCGCCAATGTGGTGCCGGGGATCAGCCACAGCCCCGACAAGATGCTGCAGTTCCGCATCTTCAGTTACGCCGACGCGCACCGTTACCGGCTTGGTGTTAACTACGAGAGCCTGCCGGTGAACCTGCCGCGCTGTCCGGTGCATGGCTATCACCGGGATGGCCGGATGCGTTTCGATGGTAACGGTGGCGGCAGCGTCAATTATGAGCCGAACAGCTTTGGCGGTCCGGTGGAGGATCCGGCGTTCAGAGAACCGCCGCTGAACATCAGCGGTGACGCCGATCGCTACGACCATCGTGAAGGCAATGACGACTACACCCAGGCCGGCGACCTGTTCCGGCTGATGACACCGGAACAGCAGGAGCGCCTGTTCGGCAACATCGCCCGCGCCATGGGCGGAGTGCCGGAAGAGATCGTGCGCCGGCAGCTTGAGCACTTCGAGAAAGCCGATCCGGCCTATGCCGCAGGAGTGGCCAAGGCGTTGGGGCTGAGTCGCTGATACGCCGGGTGTCAGCCCATCGCGGTCTGTGAGCGAAGTGGCTGCTCACGGGCCGCGAGGCTTGCCGGCGTCATCGCCTTACATTCCTTACGGAACTGTGCATTAAATGTGGATTCCCGCGGACGCGGTTGCGCGCGCGGGAAGGCGCTCTCTAGAATGCGAGTCGTTATCATCTGATCGCCCTGCCCGGTGAGGTCTCTGGTGTCCGTGCTCGCCCGAGTGCGGCGTCGGCATCGCCGGCGGATTGACCCTGTGCCGGTGCCGACTCCATGTCTGAAACTCGTTCCGTTCCATTGTCCCGATCTCGCCTGGCCTGGGCGGTGCTGCTCATCGTCGTGCTCGGCGGGCTCTGGTATCTGCTATCCCGTTCCAGCTCCACACCCACCGGGCCGATGCCGCGCAACGCCTGGGAAGGTCCGGTGGCGGTGCGGGTGGTGAATGCCGAAGCCGGTGACCTCAATGTTCAGATCAAGGCCATTGGCACGGTGACGCCGCTGAATACCGTCACCGTGCGCAGCCGGGTGGACGGGGAACTGGCCCGCGTGTTGTTCGAGGAAGGCGCGGAAGTCAGCAAGGGCACCCTGCTGGCGGAGATCGATCCGGATCCGTATCAGGTGCAGCTGGCTCAGGCCCAGGGGCAGTATCAACAGAACAAGGCGGAACTGGCCGGCGCCGAGCAGGATCTGGCGCTGTACCAAACGCTTTATAAACAAGACTCCATCGCCCGGCAGCAACTGACCCAGCAGCAGGCGCTGGTCAATCAACTGCGGGGCGCGGTGAAGGCGAATCAGGCGCAAGTCGACGATGCCCGCCTGCAGCTGTCCTGGACTCGTATCGAAGCGCCCATCGACGGCCGGCTCGGCCTGCGCAACGTGGATGCCGGAAACCTGGTGAGCAGCGGCGACACCGATGGGCTGGTGACGATCACCCAGATGCGGCCCATTTCGGTGGTGTTCACGGTGCCGGAGACGCAACTGGATGCGGTGCGCAATGCCTTCGCCACGGGCGCGGCAATGCCGGTTCAGGCACTGGATCGCAATGGCGCCACCCTGCTGGCCAGCGGCCGCCTCACCACCCTGGACAATCGCATTGATACCGCCACCGGAACCCTGCGTTTGCGGGCGGAATTCGCCAACGAGAAAAACGAGCTGTTCCCGAATCAGTTCGTCAATGTGCGCTTGCAACTGCGGACCCTGCCGGACGCGGTGACCATTCCCACCGACGCGGTGCAATACGGCTCCCAAGGCACCTATGTTTATGTGATTGAAGACCAGAAGGCGCAATTGCGGCCCATCACCCTGGGGCCGGTGGACGGTGACCGTATCGCTGTGAGCGAAGGGCTGGCCGACGGCGAGGCGGTGGTGCTGGAAGGCATGGAAAGGCTGCGTGATGGCCGTGACGTGATCCTGGTGGAAGGCGACAGCCAGCCGGTTGCTCCGGCCGGGACCGGCGAAGGCGCCACCGGCGGTCGCCGCGGTGGTGGTCAGGGCGGCCGTCCATGAGTCTGTCCCGGCCGTTCATCCTGCGTCCGGTAGCCACATCGCTGCTGATGGTGGCGCTGCTGGCGGCGGGGCTGCTGGCCTGGCGGTTGTTGCCGGTGGCGGCGTTGCCGCAGGTGGATTACCCGATCATCCAGGTGTTCACCTTCCAGCCGGGGGCCGGGCCGGACATCACCGCGCGCACCATCACCGCGCCACTGGAGCGCAGCCTGGGGCAGATCCCGGGGCTCAAACAAATGTCGTCCACCAGTTCCGGTGGGGCGTCGGTCATTACCCTGCAGTTTTCCCTGGAGGTGGATCTGGGGGTGGCCGAACAGGAAGTGCAGGCGGCCTTGAACACCGCCGACAACCTGTTGCCCAGCGACCTGCCGACGCCACCGATTTATCGCAAGGTGAATCCCGCCGATGCACCGATCCTGACTCTGGCGATCACTTCGGACACGCTGCCGTTGCCGGATGTGTACGATCTGGTGGATACGCGCATGGCGCAAAAGCTGGCGCAGTTGGGCGGTGTCGGTATGGTCAGCCTGGCCGGCGGTCAGCGGCCGGCATTGCGTGTGCAGATCAACCCCATGGCCCTGGCCGCCCATGACCTGGATCTGGAGGACGTGCGCAGCGCCATCGCCGCCACCAATACCAATCAGCCCAAGGGCAGTTTCGATGGCCCGCAACGTTCCACCTTGCTGGACGCCAATGACCAGATTCGTTCGGTGGAGGATTACCGGCAACTGATTCTTACCTGGATCGACGGTGCGCCCCTGCGCCTGGGTGACGTGGCCACCATCATCGACGGCGCCGAGGATCGCTTCCTGGCCGCCTGGGCCGATACCCAACCGGCTGTGTTGCTCAATATCCAGCGTCAGCCCGGCGCCAATGTCATCGACGTGGCCGACAGTGTGCGCGAGTTGCTGCCGCAACTGATCAATACCCTGCCGGCCTCGGTGGACGTGACGGTGCTGACCGACCGCACCCAAAGTATCCGCGCCTCGGTGCGGGATGTGCAGAAGGAACTGGTGTTCGCCATCGCGCTGGTGGTGCTGGTGACCTTCGCCTTCCTGCGCAATGTTCCCGCCACCATCATTCCCAGCGTGGCGGTGCCGCTGTCCCTGGTGGGGACTTTCTCGTTCATGTATCTGGCCGGCTTCTCCATCAACAACCTGTCGCTGATGGCGCTGACCATCGCCACCGGCTTCGTTGTCGATGACGCCATCGTCATGCTCGAAAACATCGCCCGGCACCGCGAACAGGGCGCCTCGAAAATGGAGGCGGCCTTGAAGGGGGCCGGGGAAATCGGTTTTACCCTGGTGTCGCTGACCTTCTCCCTGGTGGCGGTGTTGATTCCCCTGCTGTTCATGGGGGATGTGGTTGGGCGGCTGTTTCACGAGTTCGCGGTGACGCTGGCGGTGGCCATCGTCATCTCCCTGGTGGTGTCGCTGACCCTCACGCCGATGATGAGCGCGCGCATGCTCGACAAGCCGCCCGGCCATGACGAGCAGTCGCCGGGGTTGATGAACCGCGTCATTCGCCGCTATGGCCAAGCGCTGGACTGGGTGCTGGAAAGACAGCCCCTGGCCATGTTGGTGATGCTCGGCACCATCGCCCTGACCGCGGTGTTGTACCTGCTGGTGCAAAAAGACTTCTTCCCGGTACAGGACAGCGGCGTGATTCAGGTGGTGACGGAGAGTCCGCAAACCTCATCGTTTGCCCGTATGTCGGAACGGCAGCAAGCGTTGGCGGCGGCGTTGCTGGAGGATCCGGGCGTGGCCAGTCTGTCATCGTTCATCGGCGTCGATGGCACCAACACCACGCTCAACAGCGGCCGCATGCTGATCAATCTGCCGGCCCACGGAGAGCGCGACGGTTCCGCCTTCGAAGTGATGGACCGGCTGCGAGAGCGGGCGGAGAAGGTCGAAGGGATCACCGCCTGGTTCCAGCCGGTGCAGGAATTGAGCATCGAGGACAGAGTCAGCCGCACTCAGTACCAGTTCACGCTGACCACCCCGGACAGCGCCACCCTCAACGAATGGGTGCCGCTGCTGATCGAGGCGCTGCGGCAGCAACCGGAGCTGGCGGATGTGGCCTCGGACCTGCAATACGACGGCCTGCAGGCGTATGTGGATATCGACCGTGACGCCGCGGCGCGCCTTGGGGTCAGTGTCTCCGCCATTGCCGGCGCGCTGCAGAACGCCTTTGCCCAGCGACAGATCGCCACCTTGTTCACCCAGGCCAATCAGTATCGGGTGATTCTGGAAGTGGACCCGGAGCACGCCGAGGGCCTGTCCGCGTTACAGACCACTTATGTACCCACCGCCTCCGGCCAGCCGGTGCCGTTGTCCAGCGTCGCCCGCGTCACCCAGCGCCCGGCGGCGCTGCTGATCAATCACCAGGGGCAGTTTCCGGCGGCCACCATCTCCTTCAATCTGGGGCCGGACGCGTCCCTGGGCGGGGCGGTGAAAGCGATCGAACGGGTACAACAGGAGATCGGTCTGCCGACGGAAGTGGAAAGCCGTTTCCAGGGCGCGGCGGAAGCCTTTCGGGCTTCGTTGTCGAATACCCTGTGGTTGATCCTGGCGGCGATTCTGACCATGTATATCGTGCTGGGTATTCTGTACGAGAGCACCATTCACCCGATCACCATTCTTTCCACTTTGCCTTCGGCCACCGTCGGCGCCTTGCTGGCATTGCTGCTTACTGGCCGGGCGCTGGACCTGATCGCGGTGATCGGGGTGGTACTGCTGATCGGCCTGGTGAAGAAGAACGGCATCATGATGGTGGACTTCGCCCTGGAGGCGCAGCGTAATCAGGGGATGCCGCCGCGGCAGGCGATACATCGCGCCGCCATGTTGCGTTTCCGGCCGATTCTGATGACCACGCTGGCGGCGTTGTTCGGTGCCATTCCGCTGATGCTGGCCAGCGGCTCCGGTGCCGAGCTGCGGCAACCGCTGGGCCTGGTGATGGTCGGCGGCCTGCTGGTGAGCCAGGTGCTGACACTGTTCACCACACCGGTGGTGTACCTGTTTTTCGACCGGCTGGCGCGCCGCCGGTCACCGGTGGTGGACCAGGGTGGGGCGGGCCCGTGAACCCGGCGCGGGCGTTCATTCAACGGCCCATCGCCACCGTCCTGATGGCGGTCGCGGTGGTGCTGTCCGGTCTGCTGGCCTGGCGCCTGTTGCCGGTGGCGCCGTTGCCGCAGGTGGATTTCCCGATTATCACGGTTTCCGCCAGCCTGCCCGGGGCCAGTCCGGAAAGCATGGCCGCCACCGTGGCGACGCCGCTGGAACGCGCGCTGGGCAGTATCGACGGCATCATCTCGATCACTTCGTCGAGTAATCAGGGTGCCACGCAGATCATGCTGCAGTTTGAATTGGGGCGTGATCTCAATGACGCCGCCCGCGACGTGCAGGCGGCGATCAATGCGGCGCGCAGTCAGTTGCCTTCGGGTATGCCCGGCAACCCGCAGTATCGCAAGGTGAACCCGTCCCAGGCGCCGGTGATGGGCCTGGCGTTGTCCTCGCCGAATCTGGCGCCGAGCGAACTGTACGATGCCGCCGCTTCGATTCTGGCGCAGAAACTGTCGCAGATCAGCGGGGTCGGTGAAGTCAGTGTCAGCGGTGCGTCGCTGCCGGCGGTGAGGGTGCAACTGGATCCCGGTGCGCTGCTGCAGTATGGCATTGCGCTGGATGATGTTCGCAACGCCATCAACGAAGCCAATGCATTGCAGCCACTGGGCCTGGTGGAAAATGACGACCATCGCTGGGAGGTGCGCACCAGCGATCCGCTGCGCAAGGCCAGCGCCTATCGCAAGCTGGTGATTCGTCACCAGGATGGCGCGGTAGTGCGGCTGGAGGACGTGGCCGAGGTGTCGGATTCGGTGGAGAACCGCTACAGCAGCGGTTTTCACAATGATCACCCGGCGGTGATCATGATGATCAGCCGGCAGCCCGGCGCCAATATCGTCGAAACCATCGATGCCATCCGTGAGACCTTGCCGGGGCTGCGTGCCCTGATGCCGGCGGACAGTGAACTGGCGGTGGTGATGGACCGCTCGCCGGGGATCCGCGCCACCTTGCGTGAAGCGCAAATCACCTTGCTGATCGCGGTGGCCCTGGTGGTCATGGTGGTGTGGTTGTTTCTGGGCAGTGCCCGTACCGCGCTGATTCCCACCGTGGCGATCCCGGTGTCCCTGATCGGCAGCTTCGTGGTCATGTATTTCTACGGTTTCTCGGTCAATAACCTGTCGCTGATGGCGTTGATCATCGCCGCCGGACTGGTGGTGGACGATGCCATCGTGGTGCTGGAAAACATCGAGCGGCATATCGAGAACGGGCTGCCGCCGTTGCAGGCGGCGATCAAGGGGGCTGGCGAAGTGGGCTTCACACTGCTGGCGATGAATGTGGCGCTGGTGGTGGTGTTCGTGTCGATCCTGTTCATGGGCGGCATTGTCGAGCGTTTGTTCCGCGAGTTCTCCATTACCCTGGCGGCGGCGATGCTGATTTCCCTGTTGGTCTCGCTAACCCTGACTCCCAGCCTGTGCGCGCTTTGGTTGCGGGGAAAAGCCACCGGCGCGCCCTCGGCCCTGGCCCGGCGCAGTGAGGCCGCGTTCCATTCCCTGCAACACGCCTATGCCGCCAGTCTGGACTGGGCGTTGCGTCATCGGCTGATTACCCTGCTTACCTTGCTGGCGGTGGTGGCGGTCAATGTGTGGCTGTATGTGGCGATCCCGAAAACCACGCTACCGCCGCAGGACACCGGACAAATTCGCGGCTTCGTCCGCGGTGACGACGGTTTTTCATTCCAGTTGATGCAGCCGAAGATCGAAGTGTTCCGGCAATTGATCATGGACGATCCGGCGGTGCAGGACGTTACCGGCACCAGCGGTGGCGATGGCGGTATCACCAATGCCCAGCTCACCATCAACCTCAAGCCGCTGGCGGAACGGGGGGTGTCGGCTCAAGAGGTGGTCAACCGGCTGCGGGCCAAGGCGCCTCATGTTCCCGGTGGCATGATGTTTCTGATGGTGGATCAGGATATCCGGCTATCGGGAGGGTTCAGTCGCAGTGATTATGAGTTGGTGTTGCGTTCGGATTCCCTGGAGTTGCTGGATATCTGGTCACGCAAGGCATCGGAAGCGATGCAGAAACTGCCGGAACTGGTGGACGTGGACTCCGCCGGTGACGAGGAAGCGCAACAGGTGGTACTGGATATTGATCGCGAAGCGGCGCGGGTGCACGGGGTCGACATGGCGACGGTGGCGTCGGTGTTGAACAACTCCTTTTCCCAGCGGCAGGTGGCCACGCTCTACGATGAATTGAACCAGTACCGGGTGGTGATGGAGTTATTGCCGCGCTACACCGAACAACCTTCGGTACTGGAGCAACTGGAAGTGTTGACCGACGATGGCGCGCGCGTGCCGCTGTCCACCTTCGCGACCTGGGAATACGGACTGACCAACGACCGCATTCGCCACGACTCTCAGTTCGCCGCCACGGGGATAGGGTATGCGCTGGCCCCCGGGGTCACGCCGATACAGGCGGAAGAAGCGATCCAGAAGGCGCTCAACGACATCATGCTGCCGCCGAGCGTGTATGCCGGGCCGGGTTCCGACCGGCCCAATTTCGAAGGCAATCTCAGTCAGCCTCTGCTCATTCTGTCGGTACTGCTGGCGGTGTACATGGTGTTGGGCATGCTGTACGAAAGCACCCTGCACCCGCTTACCATTCTTTCCACTTTGCCTTCCGCCGGTATTGGCGCTTTGTTGGCGCTGCGTATCAGTGATACGCCATTCAGCCTGATCGCGCTGTTGGGATTGTTCCTGCTGATCGGCATCGTGATGAAGAACGCCATTCTGATGATCGACTTTGCCCTGGAAGCGCAGCGCCGGGATGGCCTGGCCCCGCTGGCGGCGATCCGTCAGGCGGCGTTGTTGCGATTACGGCCGATTCTGATGACCAACCTGGCCGGTCTGCTCGGCGCGGTGCCGTTGGTACTGGGACTCGGCGAAGGATCAGAGCTGCGCCAGCCGCTCGGGATTACCATCATCGGCGGTTTGGCGTTCAGTCAGCTGTTGACGCTGTACACCACGCCGGTGATCTATCTGTATCTGGAAACATTGCGCCAGCGCACCCTGCGCCGCCGGTCAGGTGATAACCCTCTGGAGTCGGTATGAAGAGAAGAGGCCTGTAATGATGCGTCTATCCGCCACTTCCCTGTTGTGCTTGCTGGCCCTTGCCGGCTGCACCCTGGGACCGGACTATCGCACGCCGGAGAGTGCCATTCCGGCGCGATTCCAATACCAGGATGGCTGGCGAACCATGCCGGAGCAACCCTGGGTGGCCCAGGGTACCTGGTGGGAAGCGTTTGACGATCCGGTGCTGACCGATCTGATCCGGCGCGCGGATCAGGCCAGCCAAACCCTGGCCCAGGCGGAAGCCCGTTTCCGCGCCGCCGAGGCGCAGTGGCGTCTGGCCCGTGGTGAGTACAGCCCGCGACTGGACGCGTCCGTGAACGGTACTCGTAGCGGCGGCAGCGATACCGATCCCGGCAACTTGTTCAGTGGCCGTCTGGATATCAGCTGGGCGCCGGATCTTTGGGGGCGGGTGCGGCGCCAGGTGGAAGCGGAGCGTGCTGGTCTGGCCGCCAGCGCCGCCGACATCGCCGCTGCCCGACTGACCCTTCAGGTAGCGGTGGTGCAGGGCTATGTTCGGGTACGCGCGCTGGATCGCCAGCGCGATATTCTCGAACTGACCATGGCGGCATACGATCGCTCGGCGGAGTTGACTCGCAATCAGTACAACGCCGGTATCGTGTCCCGGTCCGATGTGATCCAGGCGGAAACCCAGCGCCAGTCTCTGCGCACGCAGCTCTATGATCTGCAACAACAACGAGCCCAGGAAGAAAATGCGCTGGCGGCCTTGTTGGGCGTGGCGCCGGTGTCGTTCAGCATCGCCGCCACCGATGACCTGCCGTTGTTGCCGGCACTGCCGGCGGCCCTGCCATCGGTGTTGATCGCGCGCCGCCCGGATGTGGTGGTGGCGGAACGGGGCGTGGCCCAGGCCAATGCGCTGATCGGCGTGGCCCAGACCGCCTGGTTGCCGGATCTCACCTTGAGCGCCTATGGCGCTTTGCAGGATGACACCTTCTCGGGCTTGTTCGATGCGCCGCAACGAATCTGGTCGGTGGGGCCGTCACTGGCGCTGACATTGTTCGATGGTGGCCGCCGGCGCGCCACCCGCGATATCGCGGTGGCCCAGTACGATGAGCAGGTGGCGAACTACAGACAGACCGTCCTGGACAGTCTGCGCGATGTGGAAGACGCCCTGGCGACGATGCAAATTCTTCGCGAGAAAGCGGAACAGCAGGATGAGCTGCTGGCCTTGGCGGAACAGAATGAAAGCGTCATCACCAACCGCTACCGTGCCGGCATGGTGTCTTTCCTGGAGGTGGCCACGGCGCAGAATCTCACCCTGGAAGCGCGCCGCTCACGCCTGGACATCACCAGCCAGCAATTGCAGGCGGCGGCGGAACTGGCCGCCGCCATAGGCGGCGGCTGGGACCTGGATGACCCGGTGATCCAGCGTATAGCCCGCCCTGAACCCGGCGAATAGCCAGCCAGGCGTGTTCGCATAGTGAAGGGCTATGGCAAAAATAGAGGCAAACGTTTTTATTAATTAAGACTCTGTCCTTATGCTCCTTGTCTATCAGAGACGTAATGAATGAAAGACGAGGAGAGTGTCCATGTTGAGCAATCGGGAAGGCCAGCGTGTTCCGGAAGTCACCTTCCGCACCCGGGAAGGCAATGAATGGCGGGACGTGACCACCACGGACCTGTTCCAGGGCAAGACGGTGGTGGTATTCGCGTTGCCGGGGGCTTTCACGCCGACCTGCTCCTCCACTCACCTGCCGCGCTACAACGAGCTGGCGCCGGTGTTCAAAAGCAATGGCGTGGACGACATTCTGTGCCTGTCCGTTAACGACGCCTTTGTCATGGACGCCTGGGCCGGCGACCAGGCAGCGGAGAACATTCGCTTTATTCCCGATGGCAACGCCGAGTTCACCGAGAAGATGGGCATGCTGGTGGGCAAGAAGGAGCTGGGTTTCGGTTCCCGCAGCTGGCGTTACTCGATGCTGGTGAAGGACGGCGTGATCGACAAGATGTTCATCGAGCCGGACCAGCCCGGTGACCCGTTCGAGGTGTCCGACGCCGACACCATGCTGGGTTATATCAATGGCGAGGCGGCGTTGCCCAAGCGGGTGACGGTATTCAGCAAACCGGGTTGCCCGCACTGTGCCCGCGCCAAGAACGCGCTGCGAGAGGCGGGTTACAGTTTCGAGGAAATCGAGCTGGGCAGCCGTGGCCTCAGCTACAGCACTCTGGCGGCGGTGACCGGCGCCGGTACCACCCCGCAGGTCTATATTGAAGGCGAACGTATTGGCGGCGCCGATGAATTGGAACAGTGGCTGGCGGCCGCCGTTTCCTGACCCTTACCCGCGCTCACCGGGTAGCGGCGCACAAGGACGCGCGCCCACTGTTTTCCCCAAGTGACTTCCCCTTCCTCGGCCGGCTCCCCGCCGGCCTTTTTTTGTGGTGAGCCTCATTCACTTATCAGTCTGAAACCGTTTCCTACCGAAAGGGCTACGGAGCCGCTGTAGGGGCTTCGTAGCACCGCTCATGGACCCTGATCGGCTGGCGCCCGGCGTCCGCCAGGCCGTTTTTGGCATTCCGGGCAGGGCAAAATGGCACAAGCGGCACTGGCGTGCCGAATCGCCGTGATCGCATAGTGAAGGCCATTCGAGAAGTTCATCGGGAGACCGGGCATGAACGCCAAAGTGACCGCCATGCGGACCAACGCCAGCGACATCCAGCCGCGCCGTATGGATTTCCAGTTCGATCCGTCCATGTCGCGCTACTGGTTCGCCGACGATCAATTCAAAACCACGCTGCTGACGGCTTTATCCTGCACCTTTCCAGAGGGCGAACGTTTCTTCGTCCGAGCCGTGCGCCACTATCAAAAGCAAATCTCCGATCCGGATCTGCGCGAGCGGGTGAAAGGGTTCATCGGCCAGGAGGCGCACCACGGTAAGGAGCACGAAGCGTTCAATGATTTCATGGAAGAAAAGGGCGTGCCGACCCGCAAGGTCCATGACTTCGTGCACAACGGCATGAAGTGGATCGCCAAGAACCTGTCTCCGGAGCGGCAATTGGCCAAGACCTGCGCGTTGGAGCATTTCACCGCCATGCTGGCGGAACTGATTCTGGAAAACCCGGAGTTTCTCGAAGGCATGGACGAACGCATGCTGCCTCTTTGGCTATGGCACGCGGTGGAGGAAAGTGAGCATAAGGCGGTGGCCTACGACGTATACGCGGATCAGGTCGGCAGCTACTGGATTCGCACTTCGGAAATGGCGCTGACCACGGTGGAATTCATCGGCTTCACCATTTTTCACTATATCCAGTTGCGTCAGGGTATGGACGATAAACGGGATCTTCGTTCCGTGGGGAACGGGCTGAACTGGTTGTTCGGCCGGCCGGGTTGGCTCCGGCGCCTCGGACGGTCCTATGTGGCGTATTACAAGCCGTCTTTCCATCCGGAAAAAAAGGACAGCCGCGCGGTACGTGAACAGGCGCTGAAAAAGCTGTCTCGGATGCTTGATCGTCCAGAGCTTCAGGGCGTCGGCTAAAGCAAAAAATAGCCGGCGGAGTTGCCGCCGGCCATCGTCGTTATTGCAGAGCTTCGGTGATGGCGTCGAGGGCCGCCGTGGTGGAGGTATAGGTAAAGCTGGAGCTGGCCACCGGGTGAGAAGAGAACTTCACCACCACCAGTTCCGCTTGCGGATCGATATGAATCATCTGGCCATGGATGCCGGCGGCCTGTAAGGCGCCATGGTCGTTGTGGGTCTGATACCACTGATTGTGGTAGGACTGCCCCCGACGGAAATCCAGACCACCGCCTTCGAATTTGGATCGCTCGCCACCTTTGAAGATGTCCTCGATGGCGGCCTTGCTGACCATCTGCTCACCATTGTAATGGCCTTTGCGGCGCACCATTTCGGCGAAGCGGGTGAGGTCGCGCAAAGTAGCGTTCATGCCGCCGCCGGCCAGCGGTGTGCCGTGGGGATCCACCAGAACATAGGCATCCCGTTCGGCGCCCAGCTTACTCCAGATACGTTCGGACAGCAGGTCGGTGTAGTCCCGCCCGGAGGCCTTGCTGATGATCCAGGCCACCACTTCCGACTGCACCGTCTGGTAGGTGAACTGCTTACCGTGCTCGCCGCTCTTCTCGGTCAGGCTGGCGAGAAATTCATAAAGGGAAGCCGGACCCTGATAGTTTTTCGGTTTTGGCAGAATGCCGGAAGAGAAGGCGTAGCGGTAAACGTCGGAGGTGAAGTCCTTGTAGTCCTCGCGGTAACGCACCGCGGCGGTCATATCCAGTACCTGTTGTACGGTGGCGTCACCCCAGGCACTGTCTTTCAGTTCCGGCACGTAATGGGCCACGGTGGCGTCCGGGTCCAGCTCGCCACGTTGAATCATGTCGGCGGCCAGCAAGCCGGTGACTGATTTGGTAACGGACCACAGGATGTGCTGATCCTGATCATCCATGCCATCGGCGTAGGTCTCGTACACCACCCGTCCCTTGTGCAGTACGATGAAAGCGTCGGTATAGGTGTCGCGAAGCCATTCGGAAACGGTGGTGGTCTGGCCGCTGCCGTCGTCGAAACGGAGATCGCCCAGACCGCGGTCCTTGTACTTCAACTTTGCCACATCCGCCAGCGGATCGCGGGCGATGCCCCGTGAGGGTTGCAGTTCGCGCATGTGATGCAGTGCCCAGCGGCCATTGGGGAAACGGTTGAAATTAGCCTGGGTGACCAGCTTGTCCGGCGGTGGAGGGAAGCCCTGCATCAGTTGCAGTTTGGACAAAGTGGTGCTTTCCGGTGGCGGCAGTTGAGGTGTGTCGGCATGGCTCTGGCTGGTGATCAACAGGGCCGTGGCCGCCAAGCCGTAACGGAGGCTTTGTAACATGGTGTTCTCCCGATGGTTTTAATCCTTATTGGCTCCCGGGGTGAACAGGACCACTCAACCGTATATGGCCACGCGTTTGCGGCCCGGTGATTCACCGAACCAGTCGCGGAAGGCGCGATAAAACTGCGCTGTCTGACTGTAACCGAGCCGCACCGCCAGTTGCTCGGTGGTGAGATCGCGCCAGGGCATCAGTGTCAGCGCCAGTTGCCGGCGGCTGTCACTGAGGAGGGAGCGGAAATCCTGCCCCTCCGCTTCCACCCGCCGTTGCAGGGTGCGTTCGCTCACCGCCAGTAGCGAGGCGCACAGCGCCAGCGGCTTGCCCGGCAGCCCCACCACGGTCGGCAGCAGGCCGCGCACCGAGTCGCTCCAGCCGAGGCCGGCTTGCATGCGCCGCAGTTGCCGCTCACGCTGGCCAAGGGCGTCGAGACTGCCGGCCGTGGCGGAAGGTTGCAGCAGGTGGGCGTTGCTGAAGACCACGCCGTCCTGCTCTTCCCCGCAACTGACCGGTACGCCCAGCAGCGCCTCCAGATCCCGGCGGCCCCGTTCGCCATGGCGGGCGCGCAGAGTCACGCGCCGTATGCGCAAGGGGCCGCCGCGTTCCAACAGGCGGCAGGTGGAATACAGCAATGCCAGGGCCTGGCCGTCGTAACTCTCGAAGCCGGGGCGGCGGAACAGCTGCAGGCTGCTGTCCTCGGCGCCGATCCGCAGACGGTAATCACCGAGCTCCGAATGCAGGCACAGGTAGCGCTGGTACTGGTTGACCCGGTCCAGAATGTCGCCGGGGATCGGCGACAGGCCGGGGAACAGCCGGCGCTGTTGTTCCAGCGCCTGAAACCCCCGGGCCAGCAGTGCCGGATCGCCCTGCTGATCGGCAAGCCGGGCGGTCAGATCGGCGCAACGCCAATGATTGATCCGCTCCGCTTCGGTACAGCGTTCCAAATGGTACTCGTTGAGCGCCTGATCCAGCCTCCCGCCAGGCACGCGTGCATCCAGGGCCGCTACCACATGATGGAAGTTCTGGCGGGACATGGTGGCATCGATGAGCATGGTCGGGACGGTTCCGGGAACAGACTGGCTCCCATTGTCGGTTTGTCCCGCTGACCGGCAAGTGCAATTCACGTCAACCACCTTACCGTCAGCCACGCAGGATGCGCGGGCGGGGAATCCCGCGCTCCTTGAGCAACGTGGTGACGCGCACCACCACGTCGCTGCGGAAGGCGGTCTCGTAGCGCACGTCCAGGACATACGCCTTGGTGCGGAAACGGATCGCCAGGGCATTGCCGATTTCCACTTCTTCGATGGCGAAGGTCACCGGTTTTTTCAGATAAGCGTAGCGGCTGGTGACCACCACTTCGCGAATCAGCGCTTCGATCTGCTCCAGATCCGCGTCCAGGGCGACATGAAAGTCCGACACCACCATCATATCCAGGGCGCCGGCATTGCCGGAGGCGACGGCGTCGGTAATGAACAGGGAGTTGGGGATGGTGACCAGATTGTCGTCCAGGGTCTGCAGCCGCACCGCGCGCAAACCTATGGCCACGATCTCGCCGTAGGTATCGCCGAACTGCACCCGGTCGCCCACTTGAAATGGCCGGTCGAACAACAGCAGCAGTCCGGCCACCAGCGATGCCACCACATCCTTGAGAGCGAAACCCAGCGCCACCGCCAGGGAACCGGCGGCGGCCAGAATGAACTCCCTGGGCGGGTTCAGAACGCCGAGGATGAGGGCGCCGGTACCGAGCGTGTAAATCAGAAAGCTGACCAGCGTGATGAACTGGAGAATCAGGAAGCGGCGGCTGGGCAACCGTTCCATCAGGGAATGGCCGAGCCGGTTCAGCCCCCAATTGAGCGCCCACAGAAACAGCCCGCCGAGAATCAGCAGCAGTATGGCGTAGGCGTTGAACAGGTCGATCACCACCGCCAGGTCGCTGACAATGTCGCCGTTCTCATTCATGGAGCAGATTCTTCCTGTTCAGTTGATTGATCACGGTGCGATACCACATCGGCACCACCCGGTAGCGGCTGTCTTCCCCCTTATAGATGAACCCGGCGTCCTGGCCTGCCTTGAGCGCGGAACGCACTACATTCTCGGAGAGGTCGGTGACAGCGACGATTTCATCGCCGGACAGATTCTCATGGCTGACGATGGCGGCGTAGACGAACATCAGGGAATCGCCGGACTGGCCGGCGGCCAGTGCCGACGAAGGCTGTGCCGGCAGGCCCACCAGCACCTGCCGGGGGGTGACCTTGATCGATGTCAGCCACAGTTTCAGCGCGACCATCGGGTTGCCGCCACAGGCGTCCCACAGCAAACTGAAATAGCGCTGTTCCGCATTGCGCATATTGCCGGCCTCCGGACCCCGCGAGGACAGCAGCAGATCATCGTAGCGCAGCTTCTGCTTGCTGAGGTGGTGGCGTGACAGGATCAGTGAGCGGATCTCGCTTTGATCCCAGCGTTTCACCTTGATGACCCGGCGGAACTGGTAGTCACGGCCGAACACATTGGAGAGATAGGACCAGCTCTGGTTGTTGATCAATACCAGCCAGAACAGGTTATCCAGACGGGCGTTGGTGAGCGTGAGCAAGGTCTGCCAGCCTTCCAGCCCGCCGATACGGGCGAGGAAGCAGTTTTGCGTTTCGTCCAGGATCAGCAGGGTGGGCGGGCGCTGCTCGTCGTTCTTTACCAGGCTGGCGGGGCCTTCGTCCAGGGATTCGCCGAGAGCGTCGGCGATCATCGAGGTCACCGCTTCCGGTGTCACCGTGCGCGGCGGCACCGATACCGTCACCAGGCGCAGGTCCGGTTGTTCTTTTTCCATTTTGCTGACCAGCTTGCGCATGGCCATGCTTTTACCACTGCCCTTTTCGCCGGTCACCAGCAGAGCGTTTTCTTCCACGCTTTCAGAATGCCATTGCTCCACCGCCTTGATCATCGCATTGAGCAGGCCGGTGTCGATAAACGGGGTTTCCTGGTCGTCCGGCAACTGATTGGCGAACCACTTTTGATATTCCTTTCCGGCCTCGCTGGTGTCTTCCCGAACCGGCTCCTCATCCTCTCCGACCCCTTTGGTGCGTAACCGGAACCAGCGCGCCTTGAGGCGCAGGTACCAATCCAGTTCACCGAGCAGCATGTCCAGGTAATGAAACAGAAAATTCACCAGCGCCACCGGTAACAGCACCGGTGCGGTCCAGCCAAAACGCAGGCCCTTGAGCAGGCGCTCCGCCACCGGATCCAGGACCGATGGCAGAATATTCTGTAAACACAGCAGATAATCATCACGGCGGAACGCCAGCAGCCGGCCGATGGCGATATAAAGACACACTCCCACCAGCACCGTGCAGAGCAAACCGATAAGAGATTGGCCAATCAGCCGGTCCACCGCGAACCATAGCGCCCACGGCAGCATCATCCACAGTGCCTGACGGCGGGCCAGAGCGCTGGCCTCGGTGATCTGGGCATCGTTGAGATAGCTGTGGGCGCTCTGGCAAACCCGGAACACCAGCCATTCCCCGAATAACCACAGCAGACCGAACAGCACATACAGGCGTGCCAGCGGCAACAGCCAGCGCACCACCTGGGTGGACGGGGAATCGAGCAACGGTGCCAGCAGATGGATCACCAGCCAGAGCAGCAGCCAGGGCACCAGGGGCGCGATGCCGCTGAGCAGCCGGCTGGCGTTCCACAGCCAGCGCTTCTGGCCAGCCCGGGAAACCAGACGCTCATGCAGGCGAAGCAGGGCACGGCGGCCGCGCCGGCCCAGTTGCATCACCAGCGCCAGGATGGCGAGACCGAGTATCACCGCCAGAGCATTGCTGACCAGCGGGGTGTAATGGCGTATCTCCCGGTTCAGAGTCCATTCCCGGTAGGTCTGCGCCAAACCCTGATGGAGGCGGTCGACGGTCATCCGTGCCTCTAGGCCGAGCAGCGGGAGCCACTCCGCCGGCGCGTAGCTGAGCCACAGTCGCAGCACGCCCTGGCGCTGCCACAGCCCCGAGCGCAGCGCCAATTGTTGCCGCCGGGTTTCATAGTGGTGACGCCATAGCGCCAGACGTTGCGGGGCGGGGATATCCGCCTGGATGTCCGCCACCGGCGGCGGCCAGAGAACGTCGATCTGGCGGGCCGCGTTGGCCGGTTGGTTGCGCAAGGGCGGGAGCAGAGCGATCAGCGCGGTGAGATGATCACGCAATGGCCCGGAGGGGACCAGCGGATCGGTTTCCAGGGCTGTCAGGGACTGGTATTCCTCAAGCAACGCCAATGCGGCGGCGCGTTCCTGACGGGACAGGGAAAACCATTGGTCGCGTTGGTCATCAAGCAGGGCGCGGACGCCACGGCGTTCGGTAACCGCCTGATTGAGGCGCTCCTCCAATTGTTCGCAGCTCAGCGAGGGTGGCGTGATGGGGCCGGGCGGAGGCCGGTTGGCGGCGTCCGCCGGTGCGCCAAGCGCCTGATTCAACGTGTCCGGAGCAATGGGCGTTCCGTCCAGCAAACGCTGCAGGGGCTCCACCTGCCGATCCATGCTGACGGTTTGCTGTTCCCATTGCTCCAACTGCCGTTGTTCCCGGGCGCAGGTGGTTTCGGTGGCCGCGTTGGCCTGGCCGGCGAAAGCCAGCAGCAGCCCGGCCATCGACATAAACCAGCGAAGCCCCATAGTGTCTCCTTGTCCCTGTCCGCCCTGTCCTTCGACGGGTTCGACCCATTGTAGGGAGCCGGGGGAGGGGCGTCATCCGTAAGAGCCCTAAGACCGGCTCTTGCGCTTCACTCGGCTGGCCGGGGTGCTATAGTCGAAACAAGGACGATTTTTATGGCCACCGTCCATGGCGGCTACCCCGAAAAGGGTTGGGAAAGGGCCCTGTGAAGGCTTTTGCAGTATCGCGATGTAGGGAGAAGCATTATGGCGGGTCTGTTGGTGAAAGACGTGATGATCAAGCATCCCATGTCCATCCCGGCCGATATGGACCTCACCCTGGTGGTGGACACGCTGCTGCAATACCGCATCACCGGTTTGCCGGTGGTGGATAACGAAACCCGTGTCATCGGCTTCGTGTCGGAGCAGGATTGCCTGCGGCAACTGCTGGTTTCCAGCTATCACAGTGAAGGCGCGGTGCGTGTGGAGCAGGTGATGCACGGTGATCCGCTCACCGTGGACGTGGAGGAATCGTTGGTGGATCTGGCGGAGCTGATGCTCAAACAGAAGCCGAAAATCTACCCGGTGGTGGACGAGAAGCGCCGGCTGATCGGTTTACTGACCCGCGGTCACGTGTTGCGGGCCCTGCGCGACAGCCGGCGCGGTGGCTGAGACTCAGCCATTCCATACAATTCCCGGAGGCGGGCACGGGCTAATCTGTCGTTAATAAAGTCGTGCCGGCCATGGCATAACAACAACAGGGAGGCGGAAGTCATGCGTGATTTAAATACCTTTTTGAGCGACTACGGTGAGAGCCACCGTAATCCGGTGAACCAGTGGGTGCACATCGTCTGTGTGCCGCTGATTTTCATTTCCACACTGGGCCTGTTCTGGTTGATTCCGGTGGGCCGCTGGCTTGGCCTGGAGGGCGCCGCCGCCTATTGGGTCAACGGCGGTTCGATACTGGCGGTGTTGTGCATGCCGTTCTACCTGCGCCTGTCCATGGGCGTATCGTTGTTGATGCTGGGCTGGCTGGCGGTGTCGATCGCGGTGGTCACCGGCATCGATCGCAGCGGTTTGCCACTGGGCTGGACGGCGCTGTTGGTGTGGGTGCTGGCCTGGGCCGGTCAAGCCTGGGGGCATAAAGTGGAAGGCAAGAAGCCGTCGTTCTTCGACGATCTGATCTTTCTGCTGGTGGGGCCGATTTTCGTCAGTCTGGAGCTGATGCATAAACTCGGTCTGAGCCGCACTCCGGGGCACGGCCGCCCTTCCTGACGGGCCGCGCGAGTGCCGTGACGCCGTTATCGCCGCTGTTTATCTGGCAGGGAGGCTGGCTGATGCTGGCCTCCTCTCTGCGTAATCGTCCCCATCGCCATGTGGCCGCCTCATTGCTGGTGGGGCTGGAAGGGCCGCTGCGCGTGCAGATCGCCGGGCACTGGGTGGGTTCGCCGCTGGTCTGGGTGGCACCGGACGTGGAACAGGCCCTAGAAAGCCCTGGCCCGGTGGCGGTACTGCATCTGGATCCCGATGACGGCGCCTGGCGCGGCCTGCCGGTACAGGGGCCGGGCGGCGCCCTGCCGGAGTCGCGTCTGCCGGGCTTTCGGGAGGCCTTGGCGGGTCTCAGGGAGCAGTCCGGGGTAGAGGCCGTGAGAGCCTTGCGTGAGCGTCTGCGGGCCGCCGCGCCACCGCTGGATCCGCGTATCGCCGCGGCCTGCCAGGCCCTGCGCCGGGAAGATCTGGACGGCGCCCGCCTGGCATCGGCGGCCGGGCTGTCCGAATCCCGCTTCCGGCATCTGTTCCGTGAGCAGGTCGGTGTGTCGCTGAAACGCTTCCAACTGCATCTCAAATGCCAGCGCGCGCTGAGGCTATGGCGCGATGGTATGAGCTTCGCCGAATTGGCCGGCGCCGCCGGCTTCTACGATCAACCCCACCTCAATCGTACCCTCCGCGCCATGTTCGACGCGCTGCCTTCCCGTTATGCTAGAGCCTTTCCGGTCCAGGTAGTGCACCTGGATTGTCTCTGACGGCCTTTTTGGCGGCCGTCCCGGCGGTTTGTTGGCGCCGGCTCAATAACAAGGAGCAGCTTATGGAGTACCAACACATCCATACCGCGTTGGCGGAAGATGGCATCCTCACCGTGACTTTGAATCGTCCCGATCGTCTCAATGCCTTTACTCTGCGCATGAAGGACGAGCTGGTGCACGCTTTCGGCGAGGCCAGCAAGGATAACCGGGTGCGAGCGGTGGTGGTTACCGGTTCCGGCCGCGTGTTCTGCGCGGGTATGGAGATGGAACCGGAGGACGGCGGCAACCTGTTTGGTTATGACCGTGCCGACAGTGAAGAACCGCCGCTGGAAGTCATACGCGACTCCGGTGGTGAGGTGTCATTGGCCATTTTCGAATGCCGCAAGCCGGTGATCGCCGCCATCAATGGCGCCGCCGTCGGCGTCGGCATCACCATGACCTTGCCGATGGACTTTCGGGTGGTGGCGGAAGGCGCCAAGATCGGCTTCGTCTTCAGCCAGCGGGGGATTACTCCGGAAGCCTGTTCCACCTGGTTCCTGCCCCGGCTGGTGGGCATGCAACAGGCGTTCGAATGGGTCTACAGCGGTGATATCTTCCTCGCCGAGGAAGGTCTGAACGCCGGTTTGTTCCGCAGTGTTCACCCCCGTGACGAAGTGCTTGAAGCGGCCTATGGTCTGGCCCGCAAGCTGATCGCCAAGAGTTCACCGGTATCGGTGGCGCTGGCCAAACAGATGTTGTGGCGCAACCCTAACTTCGATCATCCGATGCAGGCCCACGCGGTGGAGTCGCGTCTGATTTACCGGTCCAGTGAATACTGGGACGGCAAGGACGGCTTCAAGGCCTTCCTGGAAAAACGCGACCCGGTGTTCGACACCGACCTGAATTCGGTTCCAGCCCAGTTCGATTTCTGGCCGGAACCTCCTTTGCGGTAAGCGCGAGGGCGCTTGCCTTTTTAAACCGTTTGAAGGACTAGGGAAGAGAACAATGAAACGAGAAACCATAGCCATTCACGGTGGCTTCGCCGGTGACCCGGAAACCCATTCCGTGGCGGTGCCGATTTACCAGACCACCAGCTACTACTTCGACAACACCCAGCACGGTGCCGACCTGTTTGACCTGAAAGTGCCAGGCAATATTTATTCACGCATCATGAACCCCACCAATGGCGTGCTGGAAGAGCGCGTGGCGCAACTGGAAGGTGGCATCGGTGCGCTCGCCATGGCCTCAGGCATGGCCGCCATTACCGCGGCGGTGCAGACCCTCGCCCGTGCCGGCGACAATATCGTTTCCGTCAGCCAGCTGTACGGCGGTACCTATAATCTGTTCGCCCACACTCTGCCGACCATGGGCATCGAAGTCCGCATGGCGGATGGCCGTGATGTGCAGGCCATGGCCGCCGCCATCGATGACAACACCAAGGCGGTATTCTGTGAATCCATCGGTAATCCGGCGGGCAATATCGTGGACCTGGCCGCGCTCGCCAAAGTGGCCCATGATGCCGGCGTACCGCTGATCGTCGACAACACCGTGGCGTCTCCGGCGTTGTGCCGGCCGTTCGAGCATGGCGCGGACATCGTGGTGCATTCCCTGACCAAATACATGGGCGGTCATGGCACCACCGTGGGTGGGATCATCGTCGATTCCGGTAATTTCCCCTGGCAGGGCAACGCCCGCTTCCCGCAGTTCAACGAGCCGGATCCCAGCTATCACGGGGTGATTTACACCGAGGCCATGGGCCCGGCGGCGTTTATCGCCCGCGCCCGGGTGGTGCCGTTGCGTAACATGGGCGCGGCGCTGTCGCCGATGAACGCCTTCCTGATTCTGCAGGGTATCGAGACGCTGAATCTGCGCATGGAGCGTCATTGCGAGAATGCCATCAAGGTGGCCCGTTGCCTGAAAGCCCACGACAAAGTGGAGTGGGTCAACTATGCCGGGCTGGAAGGTGACCGTGACGCGGAGCTGGCCAAGCGTTACATGGATGGCGGCTTGCCGTCGGCGATTCTCAGTTTTGGCATCAAAGGCGGCCGCGAAGCCGGCGCGCGCTTCATTGATGCGCTGCAAATGATCAAGCGTCTGGTGAATATCGGTGACGCCAAGAGTCTGGCCTGCCACCCCGCCACCACCACGCACCGGCAGCTTAATGACGACGAACTGAAGACCGCCGGCGTGAGCGCCGATCTGGTGCGTCTGTCCATTGGTATCGAGCACGTGGACGATATTCTCGCCGATATCGAGCAGGCCCTGGATGCCGTTTAGTCACCGCGTTCCGCGCGGAACCGGGCCGGCGTGCTGCCGGTCCAGCGTTTGAACGCCTTGACGAAGGCGCTTTCGTCGGAGAATCCCAATTCCTCGGCGATCCGGCCGGCGCGCTCGCCGTCGGCCAGCGCCTGCTCCGCCCGTTCCCGCAGCAGGGTGTCGCGCAACAGCTTGAAGCCGGTGCCTTCATCGGCCAGCTTGCGGATCAGATGGCGCCCGCTCATACCCAGTTGCCCGGCGATACGTTCCTTGCCCCAGTGCGGATGATCGCGGATCAGAGCGCTGACCCGGGCACCCAGGGACGGATTTTCCAGGCGCGCCAGCACGTCATCGGCGAGGCCGCGCAGATGTCGGCACAGGGCCGGGTTGGCGTGAATCAGCGGCAGTCCCAGCTGCTCGGCGTCGAATACCAGAGCGTTGTGATCGGCGTTGAAGTGCACCGGCACCCCCAGCCTGTCATGGTAGCGTGCGGGGTCGCTCTGGGGAGCGTGGCACACCGTCAGACAGGCCGGCCGGAAGGCATCGCCGGTGCTCCAGCGGGTCAGATTCAGCGTGCTCGCCATCACCGCCTCCACCCGGGTGGCCTGGCGAGTATGGTAAAGCGGCTGGTAGCGGAGCTCGCAGCGGTGGGCCGTGACCGCCTGAAAATGAAAGGTGCCGCCCTCTCCGACAATGGGGTGGTAGTCGAGCAGTGACGCCACCGCCTCGCCCAGGGTTTCGCAACTCATCAGGATCATGCCGGCGGTATCCAGGTGCCCCACCTGCAGGGCCAGCCCCAGGTCCACGCCCACCAGTGGATCGGCGGCGGCCCGACAGAACGCTTCCCAGAGCCGGTCCTGGCTGTCCAGATCCACCCGCTCCCGGGCTTCCATCTCCGCCACCAGATCATCGGGCAGACGCAGCCCCAGGCGTTGTGCCGCCTGCAGGATGGCTTGGGAGAAGTGCACCGTCACCGTGGGACTGTGGTTCATGAGCGAAGTCCTGAATTAACCGGGGCCGGGTCGCGAATCAGCCATGCCCGGCCGCCTCGGTAGGATTAGCCTGAAAACAATAACAAAAAGGACAGGTATTCATGTACGCAGTGATCGGTGCCGGACCGATGGGCCTGGCCTCGGCCAGAAACCTCAGTAAACAGGGTTTGCCCTTCGTCGGCTATGAATTGAACAACGACGTGGGCGGTTTGTGGGACATCGACAACCCGCACAGCACCATGTACGAGACCGCCCACCTGATTTCCTCCAAGCGGATGACGGAGTTCCGCGAATTCCCCATGGATGAGGGGGTGGCCACCTATCCTCACCACGCCGAACTGAAGCAGTATTTCCAGGATTATGCCCGCCACTTCGACTTGTACCGGCACTACCGGTTCGGTACCCGGGTGGTCTCGGTGACGCCGGAGGGTGAGGGTTGGCGGGTGACGGCGGAAAAAGACGGCAACCAAGACAGCCGCTACTTCGATGGTGTGCTGATCGCCAGTGGCACCTTGCACACCCCTAACCGGCCGACGCTGCCCGGGCAATTCGAAGGTGAACTGCTGCACGCATGCGATTACCGCGATCCTGTGCTGTTCAAGGACAAACGCGTGTTGATCGTCGGCTGTGGCAATTCCGCCTGCGACATGGCGGTGGATGCGGTACACCAAGCGAAACGCGTGGATCTGTCGGTGCGCCGGGGCTATTACTTCCTGCCCAAATTCATTGGCGGTCGGCCGTCCGACGCCATCGGCGGCAAGCTCAAATTGCCGCGCCGCCTCAAACAGCGGTTGGATGCCTGGCTGCTTCGCATGATCATCGGCCGGCCCAGCGACTACGGCCTGCCGGACCCGGATTATCGCCTGTACGAAGCCCATCCGGTGGTCAACTCCCTGGTGCTTCATCACCTGGGCCATGGCGATATCACGCCGCGTTCCGACATCGCCGGCATGCACGGCCGCACCGTCACGTTCACGGACGGGGCCCAGGCCGAATACGACCTGATTCTTCTGGCCACCGGCTACAAGCTGGATTATCCGTTCATCGACAGCGCGCTCCTCAACTGGCGTGGCGCCGCGCCGAGCCTTTATCTGAACCTGTTCCATCCACACTACGACAACCTGTTCATGATGGGCATGATCGAGGCCGCCGGCCTGGGTTGGGAGGGGCGCAACGAGCAGGCGGAGCTGGTGGCGCTGTATTTGAAGCGTCGCGCCGAGGGGCATCCGGCGGCGCGGGAGCTGGCCCGCTTGAAGCGCGAGCGCGCCGGGCAGAGCCTGGATGGCGGTTATCACTATCTGAAGCTGTCGCGCATGGCGTATTACGTGCACAAGGACAGTTATCGGGCCGAGCTGGCCAAACGGCGCCAGGCGCTGCAATAACCGGGAGACCGTTTCATGGGCCCTGATTCCCCGATTGATTTCAGCACCGGCAATCTGATCGTGCTCAACGTGATTCTCGCGTTGATGATGTTCGGTGTGTCTCTTTCCCTGCGCGTGGAGGATTTTCGCCGTGTGCTGCGCATGCCCCAGGCGCCAGCGGCGGGGCTGCTGGCGCAGTTCCTTTTGTTGCCGGCCTTGACCTGCGTGGTGACCTGGGTGCTGGATGTGGAACCGGGGCTGGCGTTGGGCATGATTCTGGTGGCGTCCTGTCCGGGGGGCACCTTTTCCAACATCATGACCTGGCTGGCGCGGGCCAATGTGGCGGTGTCGGTGAGCATGACCGCGGTGTCCAGCCTGGCGGCCACGATACTCACACCGCTCAATTTCGCCTTTTATGGCTGGCTCAATCCCCACACCCGTGATCTGGTCACCGAGATCGCCTTGAACCCCTGGAACATCCTGATGCTGGTGGTTCTGGTCCTGGCGGTACCGCTGCTGCTGGGTATGCTGACCGGCCGCCATTTTCCACGTTTCGCGGTCAGGGCGCAGAAACCCATGCGTGTGTTCACCTTGCTGGTGTTACTGGCCTTTGTCGGTCTGGCTTTCGCCAAGAACCTGGATGTGTTCCTGCAAAACGCCCACCGCATTGTCGCTCTGGTGATTGGGCAGAATGCCCTGGCACTGGCGTTGGGGGCCTGCGCCGGCATGATGATGCGGCTCGATCGGGCCGACCGGCGGGCGGTGACCCTGGAAGTGGGTATTCAGAACTCCGGGCTGGGGCTGGCGATCCTGTTCACGTTCTTCCCGCAGGCGGCGGGCATGATTCTGATCGCCGGTTTCTGGGGAGTATGGCACCTGGTCAGCGGCTTGATTCTGGCGTTGATCTGGTCGCGTGGTACCGAACCCGCGCGATCCGGGTGGGAGGCATCATGAGCCGGGTGCTGATCACTGGAGCCGGCGGTTACATCGGCCGCCTGCTTGGCGAGCGGCTGGCCGCCGGGCACACCGTGCTGGGGCTGGATGTGCGGGTACCGGCGGATTTGCCATTCGAGTGCCGGCAGGGCGACATCCGTGATCCGGCTCTGGCGGAGCTGATGCGGGAGTGGCGCATCGATACCGTGGTGCACCTGGCGGCGGTACTGGAGGATTCCGGCAATCGAGCGCGTGACCACGACATCGATGTCAACGGCACTCGCAATGTGCTCGATGCCTGTCTGATCGCCGGCGTCACCCAACTTATCGTCACCAGTTCCGGCGCCGCCTACGGCTACCATCCGGACAATCCGGCCTGGCTGGATGAGCAGGACCCGCTGCGTGGCAATCCGGAGTTCGCTTACTCCGATCACAAACGTTTGGTGGAAGAAATGCTGGCGGGTTATCGCCATCGCCATCCGGACTTACGGCAACTGATTCTGCGGCCGGGTACGGTGCTGGGGGAAAGCACCCGCAATCAGATCACCGCCCTGTTCGAGCGCAAGCGGATTCTCGCCATCGCCGGTTCCGATTCGCCGTTCGTGTTCGTCTGGGATCAGGACGTGGTGGGCGCCATTGCCCGCGGCGTGGAAACCGGCGCCGAAGGGATCTACAACCTGGCCGGCGACGGTGCTCTCACGGTGCGGCAAGTGGCTTCGATACTGGACAAGCCGCTGTTGGTCCTGCCCGCGGGTGTGTTGCGCGCGGTACTGTGGTTGGGGCACCGGCTGGGGCTTACCGTCCATGCGCCGGAGAAAATCAATTTTCTGCGTTACCGGCCGGTGCTTGGCAATCGCCGTTTGAAGGAGGAGTTCGGTTATTACCCGCAAAAAACCTCCGAGCAGACGTTCCGCTTTTTCGCTGAACGGGCCCGTGCCCGGGGGCAGCTATGACCGATAACACCGCGACCACCACGTTGATTACCGGCGCCGCCTCCGGCCTGGGCTGGGCTCTGGCCCAAGCGGCTTTCCAGCGTGGCCACCGGCTTATTCTGGTGGACCGCGACGCCATGGCGCTCGCCAACAAAAGTGAGCAACTGGCCGCCATGGATCCGTCGCGGGTGACGCATTTCGCCCTGGACCTCACCGACGGCCCGGAGCGCGATTGTCTGATTGAGCGGATCGCGGCCCGGGGGCGCTTGGATGTGCTGATCAACAACGCCGGCATTACCCATCGTTCGTTGGCGGCGCGCACCGAACTGAAGGTCTTTCGCCAGGTCATGGCGGTGGACTGGGAAGCGCCGGTAGCCCTGACTCTGGGGTGCCTGCCGTTGCTGCGAGACAGTGGTGGCTGCGTGATCAATATTGGCTCCATGGCCGGCTGGATGCCGGTGCTGGGGCGGGCCGGTTATTGCAGCGCCAAGGCCGCGCTGGCGCAGTTCTTCGAGGTATTGCGTGGCGAAGTGGCGGATCAGGGCGTCGGTGTGCTGATGGTGTACCCCAGCTTCCTGGCCACGCCGATCGAAAGCAATGCCCTGGGTTTCGACGGCAAACCCGCCGCTCATGCCCGCTCCTCGGTGGGCAGGGTGCGTAGCGCCGGGTGGATGGCGGAGCGCGTTATGGATGCCTTTGAGCGGGGTGAAAAACGCCTGTTCCCGGACCGCTTCACTCTCATGGCCAGTTTGCTGTGGCGGCTGGCGCCTGATCTCTACCATCGGTTGATGCGACGCCGCTTCGCCGAGGAACTGAATTCCTGACGGCCCGCCGGTTCAGGGGGTTGCCACTGGCCGGAGCGGCTCTGGTGTAGGGCCTGTTCACCCTATTTGCGTCCCGCCTGTTGCGGCTAAAACGTCAACAATCCAGGCACGAGGAGAGAAGTTTGGTCATTCCAAATGAACGACGAGTAACGCAGAGTGGTGATGTTTTAGCCGCGACCCGAAGGGCTGGAGCCCTTTTTACCTCCAGCGTCGTTGTCGGTAGCTCATTTGGAATGACCAAACCGCGCGCCCTCCGCCTGGCTGGAGGCAAAAAGGGCATCCAGCAGGCGGGATGCAAATAGGGTGAACAGGCCTTAGCATCGACGGCAGCAGTCAGGAGATCAGCAGTATGTCCAGTGTGGAAATTCGTCCGGTGAGCGGGATCGCCGTGGAACCCTGGTTGGATGAGTTGGCCGGATTGCGCATCCGGGTGTTTCGCGATTACCCCTATCTCTACGATGGGGATCCGGACTATGAGCGCCGTTATCTGGATCGCTATGCGAGGTCCGACCGCAGCCTGTTCGTGTTGGCGCTGGAATACAACCGGGTAGTGGGTGTGGCGTCGGCGTTGCCGCTGGAAGACGCGGACGAGGAATTTCTGGTGCCGTTCCAGCAACGGGGGCCCTCGCCGGAGCAGGTCTATTATTTCGGTGAGTCGGTGCTGTTGCCTGAATATCGAGGCCAGGGGATCGGCCATCGCTTTTTCGATTTGCGCGAGTTGTACGCCAGTGATTTCGGCTTCTCCACCACTGCCTTCTGTAGCGTGGTTCGGGCCACGGATGACCCTCGCCAGCCGCGAGGATACACCGGCCTGGAATCGTTCTGGCGCGGCCGCGGGTACCGTCCGGCGGCGGGATTGACCACTGGCTTTTGCTGGCGCGATCTGGGAGAGCAGGAAGAAACACGGAAAACCATGCAGTTCTGGTTGCGTGATGCCCCGGAATAAATGTAAAACTTCCCAGGTGTAGGACGTCCTTCTCGCGCCCGTGGCCCGTGGCTGTCTATAGTCCTGGTGGCAACGGAGGAGCCGCTATGGATTGGTCTAACCGGGGAGCCGGAACTCTCAAACGTCTGGCAATCATTATTTCCCTCGCCCTGATCGCCTTGTTCATCGCCATGGTGGTGGCCGGGTGATTTCTCTCCTGTCAATGCTCTCGCCGGGCAGGTTCCGGCGGGCCAACGTCACACCAATCTAAATTTCTGATGCAAATGCGTCATTGATTGGATTCCTGTCGGCCCATTTTCTGGGCCAAGATATCCGGCAGTTAAGCGGGATGTGTCTGTCCGCGTTTCGGCTCGGCTATTGGAAATCAGTGAAGAGGCCCGGGGATCGAGAATGAAATGGCGCAACGATGATCAGCGTTACGGTGCCGTCACCGTGGGGTTGCATTGGCTGGTGGCCTTGGTGGTGTTCGCCTTGTTCGGCCTTGGGCTGTACATGGTGGAACTGGATTATTACCACCCGTGGTATCGCAGCGCGCCGCACTGGCATCGCAGTATTGGACTGCTGCTGTTGGCGGTGGTGCTGGTGCGGCTGATCTGGCGGGTGCTGTCGCCGCCGCCAGCGGCGCCCGAACAACACCGCGCCTGGGAGAAAGCCGGTGCCAGACTGGCTCATTGGGCACTGTATTTGCTGTTGTTGGTGGCGATGGTCAGCGGTTATCTGATCAGTACCGCCGATGGCGCGCCGATCCAGGTGTTCAACTGGTTCTCGATGCCGTCATTGACCGGTCGCCGCAGTGGTCTCGAGGATCTTGCCGGAGCCGTGCATTACTGGGCGACCTGGGCGGTGATCGTACTGGCCGCGCTGCATGCGCTGGCGGCGCTCAAACACCACTTCATCGATCGCGACGATACCTTGCGCCGTATTTTCGGGCTGGCTCCCCGCCGGCCATCATCCCATCGTTAATCCAAGGAGAACGACCCATGTTCAAGCTGTTCACCGCTCCCGTGCTGGCTTTGATGTCGGCGTTGATGCTGAGCTCCGCGGCTTTGGCCGCCGATAAGCCCGCTGGGACCTATCGCTTCGATACCGAAGGGCAGCACCAGTTCATCATGTTCAAGATTTCCCATCTGGGTTACAGCTGGTTGTATGGCCGCTTCAACGATTTCGATGGCGCTTTCACCGTGGATGCCGACAATCCGGAAAACAGCACCGTGGAAGCCACTATTCAAACGGCCAGTCTGGACAGTAACCACGCTGAGCGTGACAAGCATCTGCGCAGTGCTGATTTCCTCGACGTGAGCAAGTATCCGACCGCCACTTTCAAGAGCACCGGGATCGAAAAAACCGGCGATGACAGCGCCCGGATCACCGGTGATTTCACGCTGCACGGTGTCACCAAGCCGGTCACTCTGGATGCCAAACTGATCGGCTACGGCGATGATCCCTGGGGCGGCTACCGTATGGGGCTGGAGGCGTCCACCACCTTGAAACTGGCGGACTTCGGCATCACCACAAACCTGGGGCCGGCCTCGGAAACGGTGGAAATCATCATCTCCGTGGAAGGTGTGCGGCAGTAATCGTCAGAGGCCGGACGCTTAGGCGTCCGGCTTCAATCCAACCGCTGCAAGATCACCGCCGGGTTCTCCGCGTACACCACACGCCAACCGTCCCGCCGCGCCAGCCAGGCGAAAGTCTCCGGTTTCCAGAAACAAACGTGGGTTGGATCACGACGGTAGTGCCAGCGTGGAAAGTGAGCGTCGTCGGTGAGCCAGCGGGTCATCAGGCCGAGCCAGCCGCCGGGGCGCACCAATTGGGCAAAGCGGGTCCACTCACGGTGGGGCCAGTGCAAATGCTCGATCACCTCGGTGCAAGTGACGAAGTCATATTGCCGTGTCAGCACGTCCGCCTCAGGATGATATAGCGGGTCATACAGAGCCATGGCAAAACCGCGTTCGCGCATCAAGTGTGCCAACGCCGGCCCGGGGCCGCAGCCGTAATCCAGCCCGTTGGCGCCAGCCGGCAGCTGTTTGGTCAGCGGTGCCGCCACCTGATCCAGAAAGCGGCGATAGCCGGCGTCTCCAGGGTCGTTCTGGTGCAGATCGTACTGGGCTTTCTCCTGATCCCGATCGGGCAACTGGCCCTGATCCAGAAAAGTCAGTTGGCAACGGGAGCAGCGCCAATAATCGCGGCCTTCCACATTGGCGAAGAGCCGGGTATCGCTGGCCCGGCACAGGCGGCAGGTTACCTTCACAGTGCCAGCCAGTCGCCCAGGGCACGGTAGGTGCGGGCATCGGAGAGCATGGCCATGTGGCCCATGCCGTGGAACAGAGCCCGGGTCAGTTGTGGCGCGTCCGGGTAGAGGCGGCGGGCGAGAGCGCTGTCGACCCCCACCAGCCAGTCGCCCAGCGGCTCCGGAGTACGGTGTTCACTCAGGGTGCCGGCCAGAAACAGATGCTGGATGTGGTCGTCCAGCGGCACTTTGCTGCGTGGGCGGGGCGCGTCTTCCGGCAAACCTTGCCACTGTTCCTCGACCACATAGCCGAAGCGCAAATCGCGGATACCGTCGGAGCGCAAATTGCCCAGCCGCATCAGCGGGCGGGAATAGGGGGTGACCGCCAGTAGCCGGTTGGCCTGGTTACCCACCTGCTCCAGCAGAGCCCCCTGATGGGGCGAACCGAGGCAAGCCAGGTGCGATACCCGTTCGACCCAGCGGTGGCCATGCTGGCGGGCATGGTGCACGGCGCTGCGGGCGAGCAGGCCGCCCATGCTGTGTCCGATCAGGATCAGCCGTGGCGGCAGGGGCGTGTGTTCAAGCAGCCGGGACAGGCGGGCACCGTTGTCGGAAATATGGCGGCCGGTGTTGTAGCGCAGATAGGCGATATCCGCATTGAAGACACTTTCGAGACGCCGGTTGAAGCGTTGCTGCGCGGTGTGTTGCCAGCAGCTTTCATTCATGCACAGGCCGTGCAGATACAAGACCAGTGCGTCGCGCTCCGGCTGCGGCCGTGGCGGATGCAGCGTCATGGGCAGGGCGTAATGGCTGCGCTGGGCGCTGAGCAACTGGCCGAAGATGCCATTGAGGACACTTTGCAGATCGAGATAACTGACCCGGCGATAGGGATCCGCGGCCAGGGCGCCAAGGGCGGCGACTTCTCCGGCGTGGCGCAGGCCCAGGCGCACCGCCCCGTAGATCCGCGGCGCCGGCACATAGTCGGCACCGCGCCAGCCCAGCGGATTGGCGATGGCGCCGTGCATGTCTTGTACCACCTGGGTGATTTCACTCCCCATGGCGGTGATCAACTGGGTCAGGCCGCCCAGCTGCCGTCCAATGCGCTTCATTCCTGGTCCTCCGCCAGGAAGCATAGCAAGGGCGCCGCGGGGCTCCCAGCGCACATGTGTGACCGTGCGGTCACGATGGCCATCCCTATTGCTATACAATGCGCGGCCTCCCTGTCCAACGGAGCCTTCGATGACCCCTGAACAGCAGTTCAGCCGCTGGGTGCGCCGTGCCCTGGTGGTGTTCGCCCTGGTATTCACTTATGTGGTCTGGATGGACCTGCATGCGCCTTTGACCACTTTGTCGAGAGTGCAGCGTTATGTGGTGCAGGTGGCGCCGCAGGTGGCCGGAGAGGTGACCGGTGTGGCGGTGACCAACGGCGATCACGTGAATCAGGGGGACCTGCTGTTCACCGTGGCGGAGCAGGATTACCGGCTGATCATGGATGGCGCGGAACTACGGGTGGCGGAGGCCGGGCAGGATAACGCCGTATTATTGGCGGACCTGGCCGGCGCCCGTGCCCGTGAGACCAGCGCCCGGGCGACGCTGGAGGAGGCGCGACGGCAGCGCCAGCGGCTGAAGAACCTGTTCGAGGGCGGGGCGGTGTCGCGCCAGGAATGGGAACAGGGTGAGCTGGCGGTGGATAACGCCGAGTCCGAACTGGAGTCGGCCCGGGCCGCCATCCGCAGCCTGGAAACCCGTCTGGGCGAGGACAAGGAACACAATCTGGCCCTGGCCCAGGCCATGAACGAGCTGGAAAAGGCACGCCTGGATTGGTCGCGAACCCGCATCACCGCGCCGGTGGCCGGGGTGGTGGACAATCTGCAGCTGGAGTCGGGGACCTACGCCAATGCCCGTGAGCCTCTGGTCAGCCTGATCGCCGATGCGCCGGTCTGGGTAGCGGCGGATTTCCGCGAAAAGAGCCTGCGGGACGTGCACCCCGGTGATCGTGCCGAAATCGTTTTCGATGCCTGGCCCGGACGGGTATTCGAGGCCCGGGTGCAATCCATGGGCAAAGGGGTTCGCGATGGCCAGGGCGTGCCGGACGGCCAACTGGCTCAAGTGGAAAATACCGACCGCTGGGTGCGTGACGCGCAAAGGGTACGGGTGCGGCTGGTACTGGAAGACAGTGAGGAAAATCTGCCGTTGCGGGTCGGCGCGCGTACCACCGTGCAGCTTTATCCACGGGATGGACTGGCGTGGCTCAGTCACGGCTTCGGCTGGCTGCAGATCCGTATGCTCTCCCTGCTGCACTACCTGTACTGAGCGGGGCTGGTATGGCGGCACATGACGCTCTCAGCCTGACCCAGGATCAATTCCGGCAATGCCTGCGTATCAGCCTGGGTTCCCTGATCGGGTTCGGCTTCGCCCACCTGACTCAGTGGAGTACCGGCCTGTTTTTCTGCGTTTACCCGGTGCTGCTGCTGGGCATGGTGCCGCGATTCAGCACCCATGCCAGCCTGCAGTTCGTGGCGGCGTCGCTGGTCAACGTGGTGGAGGTCTATGTGCTGGCCGGCATGTTCGGTGACCAGCCGCTATTGATGACCCCTCTGGCCTGGTCGCTGTTCGCCATTCGTTTCTATTGCATGGCCAGCGGGCGCTTTTTCCTGTTTGGCGCCAATGGCCTGGTCTCCTCCAGCGTGCTGTTCCATTTCGCCAGCTATCCGGACATGGACTTCGGCGGCATGGCCAAGGCCAATGTGGCGGCCTCACTGTTGACGGTGGCGGTGGCCTGGCTACTGTGCGGTCTGTTTCCGCCGAAGCAGGCCGCCGCGCCGCCCTCGCCACCGCAAAAGAGCCCGGAGCAGTTGCGGCACCAGGTGTTGCTGGGGTCGACGGTCGCCACCGTCAGTTTCCTGGTCTTCCAGATTTTTGACTTGCGCGATTCGCTGTCCGCTCAGGTCACCACCTTGTTGATGTTGTTCCCGATGACCTATGCCGGGGCGCTGCAGTACGGTCGTGCACGGGCGGTGGGCGTGCTGCTGGGTTGCAATGCCGCGTTGCTGATTCAACTGCTGTTATACGATTGGTATTCAAACTGGCTGCTGGTCGGCCCGCTTTACTGGGTGGCGCTGATGTTTTTTGCCCGGCGGCATGTCAGGGAAGGCGTCAGCGGCGTGGGGTTTGCCGGGGCGACCACCATCGCGGTGATTTTTGGGCAGTATTTATTACCGCAGCAGGACGCGATTTATCAGACGCTATACCGATTCAGTTCCATTACCGTGGCGGTGGTGGTGGCGCTGACGGTGATATATATAGTCCATAAAATGCTCAATTTGTTGCCTGCCACCCGTTATACCGTTTCGTAAAATCATCATGGATATTCGTAAAATCCCAGGAAAACGCCGGACATGTAGCTGACATAAAATGGGGAAAAGCCTAGATTTGCTGCAACGTTCATGGATACGTGCAAGGAGCAATTATGCGTACGTTCAGCAAAGGTTTTGTCGTTGTGTTGTTTGGTGCCCTGCTGGGGCTGGCTGCCTGTGATCAACAGGAAGGCCCGATGGAGAAAGCGGGTGAAAAAGTGGATCAGGCCGTGGACGATATGACCAACGAAGGGCCTATGGAAAAAGCAGGCGAGAGCGCTGACGAAACCTGGCAGGATACCAAGGAAGCCAGTAAGGAAGCCCTGGATAAGACCAAGCAGGCTGGTGAGGATGCCTGGGAAAAAACCAAGGAAACCGGTGAAAACGTTAAAGACGCGGTTACCGGCGAAAACCAAAACTGATCTTTTCGTTGCAGTCTGAAAACACGCCGCTCCCCCGGTGGCGTGTTGATTTTCCGGCGGCGCCCGCGCCGTCGGCGATCTTCTTTTCCCGCCGCCGCGGGTTTCATGCCCAACCGATACAATCGGCTACATCCATTCACGCAAACGGCACTGTTTCCCTCTTTGGTGACTCCGGTCGAACTGACTAGAGTTACAACCCGGTTGCCGTGATTGTGAGTGACCGGGAAACCGCGCTCCGTTTTCCCCAGTGTGAGGTGGACCCATGGGATGCCAGGAACAGATCGATGCCGGGGATTACCCCGTCGACCTCGCCCTGTGCGCGATTCAGGGGCGTGTGCAAGCCTTGCAGGAGTATCTGGCGGTGTCCCGTTCCATGGTGCGCAACCGGCATGCCCGCGCCAGGGAACTGCGGCGTGACATTCGGCGGTTGCGGGCCTGGGCGCTGTACCTGAGTGAATCCCGCCGGCGGCCCTGGTGGTGGCGCTGGCTGAGCCATGGGGCCCGCCGTACCACCCTTGAACCGGGCGCGACGAATAGCGGTCGCAGCGGGCTGGGGTCAAGAGGGGTGCAACGTCTCAGTGCCTTCAGTGTGGTGGAGCGGGCGTATGCCGCCCTGCAGGAGGAATACCAGGGACGGCTGCTGACGCTGCGCCTGGCACAGTCCCGCCATCCGTTGACGAACCGTATTGCCGTCATTGACGAAATGGAGCAACGCGTTCAACTGTTGACCTCCATGAGGGCTTTGCTGGCCCGGCACCCCGCGGGCGTTACCCTGGTTTGCTCGGTGATCAGTCCGGCGCTGCGCGTCCGCCACTGGCTGGGATTTCGTGAAGAGTCCGTGTTCACGGTGCGCCAATGATCGAAACGGGTCCGGTATTTACTCTGGCCGACATCAAGCAAAGCGGCAGCAGCGACGAAGAGGCGATGGCGCTGGTATTGCGCTGGCTGGAGAGCGGCCGGGTGCGGCAGGTGGCGCCGCCGAGGCCGGTGTTTGTCCGTTGCGCGGTTGGTGAGGTTCTGGCCGACGAGCATCTGGCCACCGCCTTGCGATTGGCCTTTCCCTCCCTGGTGATCATCGGTGGCTCGGCGTTATGGCGGCATCAGGTCAGCCGTGAACGGGATGCCCGGCTCGACTGCGCGGTCTCCGAGGAAACCGACGGTTGTGTGTTTTCATCCGTACGCCTGCACCGGCGGCCCGTTGAGTGGCTTCGGGAAGTGTCTCAAGCCGGCGGCTTGAGCGGGCAATGGTTGCGGGTACCGCTGCTGTCGCCGGAGATGGCGGTGGCGGATGCCGCCGCGTTCACCGATGTGTGGGTGCCCGATCGGGACTCGGTGGATTGGAACCGTCTCGACCCGCAAGCCATCAGCACGGCCCAACGTATCATGCGTTCGCTGTCCGGGTAGCCTGAACCCGTCCCGCTTGCGGCTCGCCCGCCTTGACCCTGTCCGGCCCGTGGGGTTATAAATGCGAATCGTTATCATAATTTGTTGCCTCTTTCCTCATGACGCTACTTCTGGTGGTGGTGACCTTGCTGGGCGCCGCCTTGCTTTATTTCTCTGATCGGCAGCAGCGGCTGCTGGCTTTGCCTTTGCCACCGGCGGCCCGCTTCGGTGGGTTATTGATGATCGTCGGTGGCCTGGCGGGCTGGGCCGCGCACTGGGGCGTCGGTGTGGGCCTGTTTACCGGTTTGTGGGTGTTTGCCCTGGGTGGCATGGTGCTGCCGATGATAGTGGGCCATCTGGTGGACGGTTACCGGGCTCAGGGGCGATCCCGCTCATGAGGGCGCTGCTTGGAACCGTGCTGGGGCTGCCGCTGGCTTTGATGCTGTGCGGCCTGCTGGCGGCGATATTGCCGGTGGACTGGCGGCAGTGGCTGGTGCTGTATTTGCTGCTGTCCGTGGTCCTGTGGTCGGCACTGATCACCTTGGCCGCGCTGCCCGCCAGCCACTGGCGCACCGCGGTCTGGCTGGTGGCCGCCAACGGCGTCGCCTGGATAGTGCTGCAAACCACCGGACTCTATGGGGCGTCGGCATGAAAGCGGATACCCTGCGCAAACACATTGATCTGCACGGTTGGCTGGGCATGCTGGCCGGTCTGGCGCTGTTCGTGGCGTTTTTCGCCGGCGCTCTGAACATGTTCCATGAGGAGCTGCATCACTGGCAGGAGCCTTATGTCGCCGAAAGCGACGGCGGTGAGGGCGACCTCCAGGCATTACTGGACCAGGTACTGGCGGTCACACCGGAGGCGGCCAAACTGATGTATCTGGTGCCGGGGGACGACCCGGTGGCCCTGTGGCAGGACGCCGACCAGGAATGGCAATTCGACCATGCCAGCGATTTCAATGCCGCCGGCGAACGAGTCAAAAAGCCGCGCTCGGAGCTGGCCGAGTTCATCAATGAGCTGCATTACAAACTGGCGCTGCCAGTGGTCGGCCTTTATCTGATGGGTATTATCTCGGTGCTGTATGGCGCAGCGCTGATTGGCGGGCTGGTGATCCACTGGCCAAAACTGAAAAAGGAATTCTTTGCTCTGCGCCATCAAGGCAACCTGCGGCGTTACTGGAAAAACCTGCATAATCTGGTCGGCGTCATCAGCTTTCCGTTCCACGCCATCTTTGCTATTACCGGTGCGGCCATGGGCTGTTTCGCGCTGCTGGCGCTGGTGGCCGGCACCCTCGTGTTCGGGCCGCAATTGCAGGGGGCCATCACCGACGCCACCGAGGCTTGGCCAACACCGCGGGCCAGTGGTGAATCGGTGGCGATGGCTGGCGTGGAGGCCTACGTGGCCGCCGCCCGTGCCGAGTTGCCGGATTTGCGGGTGGATTGGATCGAGCTCCAGCAGTACGGGGACCGTAATGCGGTGGTGGATGTGGCCGGGTCCGTGCCCGGGTGGGTCGCTCATCACGCCCACGTGGTGCTGGCCGGTGATGACGCCCGCACCCTGACCGTCACCAGCCCCGGCAACCGGCCGTTCAACCATGCCGCTTTGTCACCAGTGTACTCCCTGCATTTCGGCGACTATGGCGGATTGCTGGTGCGTAGCCTGTACTTCGTTCTCGGTCTGTTGGGGTGCCTGTTGTTCTTTTCCGGCAATGTGATGTGGGCCGAACGACGCACCGACCGCCAGGGGCCGAGCCGGTCCGCCATCATCATGCTGCGGGTGACGCTGGGGGTGACTTTTGGCGTGATGGCGGGGCTCGCGGTGAGTTGTCTCGCCAACAAGGTGGTCAGCCATTCACCATGGGCCGGTGCCGTGGCCTGGTCGGAAAAGGGAGCTTTCCTGGCGGTGCTGCTGCTGACCCTGCTGCTTGCCCTGCGGGCAGCGCCACTGGCCATGTGCCGGTGGGGACTGCGCGGCTGTATCGCGCTGTACCTGCTGGTTCCTTTGGTACAAGGCGGGCTGGAAGGGTTCGCTTCCTGGCGTGAGCCCCACATCCATCTGGTCAACACCGCCTTGTGGGCGGTGGCGGCCAGCCTGGCGGCGGTGGAGTGGCTGCGGGTGCGGCGCTTGCGCCGGGCCGGGCCACATCCGCTGTGGGTGCCCGCCCCACCGGCTCCGGCCAGTGAGGCGGAGCTGGCCAGCTCCTGATACAAACCGGCTCTGGCATCATCGCCGGGTCTGGCGCATCCTGCCTCCTCTGTCGATGGCGAGCGAGGATCGAAAGCGGATGAGTCTGGAACAGGAGTGGGCGGGTTTGACGCCCCGGGATGCCATCGCCTTGCAGCGGAAAACCGCCACCGCCGTGATCACCGAGGACCAGCTTCCCGTGGTGCGTACCGTGGCCGGCGTGGATGTGGGTTTCGAGAACAAGCACACCGCCCGTGCCGCGGTGGTGGTACTGGACGCCGCTACCCTGGAGCCAGTGGACCATGCCCTGGCGCGCCTGCCGGTTTCTTTCCCTTATGTGCCCGGTTTGTTGTCCTTCCGCGAATGCCCCGTGGTCCTGCGGGCGCTGGCGTCGCTGAAGGTCACACCGGATCTTTTACTGTGTGACGGTCAGGGTATCGCCCACCCGCGTCGTCTGGGGGTGGCCTCCCACCTTGGTGTGCTGACCGGCCTGCCCAGTATCGGCGTGGCGAAAAGCCGGCTGGTCGGTACTCATGACCCGGTGCCGGACCGGCGCGGTGCCTGGGTGCCTCTACGTGATGGCGATGAGGTGATCGGCGCGGTACTGCGAACCCGGCAAGGGGTGAAACCGTTGTTCATCTCGCCGGGCCATCGTCTTTCCCTGGCCACCGCGCTGGAGTGGGTGATGGCCTGTGTCACCCGCTACCGTCTGCCGGAAACCACCCGCTGGGCCGATGGGCTGGCCTCCAATCGCGGCCAACGCTGGCTGGATCGCCTGAAATAGCCCGGCCTGCTAATCTGCCACTTTGTCCGGCGAAGTGCCGGTATGACCAGGACACGGAATGGAGAGTTGTATGTATTGTCGACCCCGCACTCAATGGCGCTGGATGACGCTGGCGTTATGTTTGTCATTCGGGGCTGCCGTTCAGGCCGAGGAGGCGCGCTACGATGCGCCCAGGGCCGTGGTGGGGCCCCTGCCGTATCTCGGCGTGCACGGACTGGGCGTGGACGCGGAAGGACGCTTGTACGCCGGCAGTGTGGTGGGGCAATCGCTTAATCGCGTGGACATCAACAGCGGTAAGGTGACGGTGTTTGAAGGGCCGGATGAGGGCATGGCCGATGACGTCGCCTTCGGGCCCGACGGCGAAATGGCCTGGACCTCTTACCTCAGCGGTATTCTGCGCATTCGCGATGCCGATGGCGAAGTGCGTGACGCCGCTCTTGGCCTGCCCGGCATCAATTCCCTGGCCTATAACCAGGAAGGCCGGCTGTTCGCGACCCAGGTGTTCATGGGGGATGCGCTCTATGAAATCGACCGTCAGGGTGAGGCGCCGGTCCGTAAGATCAAGGAAGACATGGGCGGCCTCAATGGTTTCGAGTTCGGCGCCGACGGCAAGCTGTACGGGCCATTGTGGTTCAAGGGCAAAGTGGTCCGCGTGGACGTGGACAGCGGCAAGATGGAAACCGTGGCGCGGGATTTTCAGGTGCCGGCGGCGGTGAACTTCGATGCCGAAGGGCGGCTCTACGTGGTGGATACCAAAACCGGCGAGCTGGTGCGGGTGGATGTGGACAGTGGCGCCAAAACCACGGTGGCGACGTTACAGCCGGCCCTGGACAACCTGGCCGTGGATCACAAGCGCAAACGTATCTACGTCTCCAACATGGCGGATAACTCGATTCAGGAAGTGGACCCGGAAAGCGGCAAGATCCGCACCCTGGTGCGTTCGGATCTGGCCGCGCCGGCGGGGCTGTCGGTGGTCGGCGATGACATCTACATTGCCGATGTATTCGCCTTGCGTCGCTATGCGGTGGGCGAAGGTAAGGTGCACGAGTTGGCGCGGGTGTGGGGCTCTGACCTGGAGTACCCGATGAACATCTGGGCGGATCAGGACACCGTGGTCACCGCCAGCTGGGCCGCCGGCGTGGTGCAGGAATTCGACCGGCACAGCGGTGAATTGAAGCGCTCCCTGCATGAGTTCAAGGCGCCGCACGATGTGGTCCGTCTTAACGACGGCAGCCTGCTGGTGGCGGAGCTGGCCAGTGGCGATCTGGTGCGGGTGTCCGGCGAGGAAGGCAAGAAAAGGGATGTGGTGGTTGAGGACCTGGAAGGACCGGCCGGCTTGTCCCTGAACAAAGACGGCTCGGCGCTGTATGTGGCCGATGCCGGCGGCAATCTGTGGGCGTTCGATACCGATGACTGGTCCCGCCGTCTGATCCGCGATGACCTGGTCTTGCCGGAAGGCATCGATCTGACCCGGGATGGCAAGCTGCTGGTGATGGAAGTGGGCAAGCGCCGTCTGTTGGAAGTGGACCCGGTCCGGGGCGACCAGCGCGTGCTGGCGGAGGAACTGCCGGTGGGGTTGCCCCAGCTTCAGGGCTTGCCGCCCACTGGCGTCTTCAATGATGTAGTGGAAGCCGCCAACGGGGATCTCTACTTCAGTGCCGACCGCAAGGGTGGTCTGTATCGTATGAAGCGGCGTTGAGGCGCGGAATGGAAGAAAGGATCGCGGCCCTTGTGAAGAAGGTCGCGATCCTGGTTTCCGTCTGGATCAGTTTTTCTTGCGGGGCAGGGTGAGCCAGTCATTGGGACTGGGAGCGCTGCCCGAAGTGGTCTCGACCACGGCCAGACCTTCGCCAACCCACTGCGTCACCTTCACCTTGCCGGCGACGGCGCCGGGGCGCCAACCGATCACCTGACCGGACGGCGCCTGGATCGCCTGTCCCGGCTGCCGCACTTCCAGTTCAGTGCCCAATGCCAGCCCGTTGCGGCGGCCGGCGGGGATATAGACATGGCCGTCACCACCGTCGAAAGCGCGTACCGACCAGCGGGCGCTGTCGGCGCGGGCAGCCAGCTCATCCAGCAGCGCGTTGGCGCCGCCGTTGCTGTCCGTGCCCAGGGTCACCGTGGAGACGCCTTCACGGGTAGTATCGCGCAGGGAAACCTGTAGTTGATTCTGGCCGGCGGGAACCACTTCCACCAACAGACGAACACCTGGATAGGTGGTCAAACCGTCCAGGCAGCTTTCGCTTTGCAGCGGGGCATTGCCACAACCCTGGGTATTGCTCAGGGCGTCACGCAGGGTGCCGGTGGGAACAATCACGAAACCGTGTTCCGGAGCGCCTTCGGTGAGCGTGCTCCAGAAGGCATCGGCATTGCCGAGCTGACCCTGTACCAGCACGCCGACATTATTGAGGGGTTCATCGCGACGTTGGAATGCGGTGACGGCACCCTGGTCACTGGCGCCACGCTCCCAGAACGGCGTCTTCCATTCCGGTTTGGGCGTGTTGAGCTCGGCCGGAGAGTCGACCATTTCCAGTGCGTTTTCAGTGTCCAGGTTCTGGCTGGCGCAACCGCTGACAAAGGCGGCCGCCAGGAGACCAAGCAGGGCTCGACGGGGGCTGTTATTCATGGATGTTTCCGTTTCTACCGCATTGAGGGGGCGGGTCGGAGCAGGCCGGCCCGGACGTCTCTTGGAGTTTGCGCAACTGAAGAGGGAGTGTCCAGTGTCAGGCTCTCCGGCCCACATGAAAAAGCGCCGCGTACCAGCGGAAATGGCACGATCCGCGGGTGACGCGACGAGAGGCGGACAACAGGGCGAAGGGACCCTTAGAGCCTGTTCATAGTCTTTACGCCACCGCGCCGGCGTAAAGACTATGAACAGGCTCTTATGCCGCGCGGTATGGTGCAGTGAATCCAAACGGATTCCATGGAGGGCGGTCCATCCTGGACTGCCCTCACCACACGGAACCGGGAGCTTAGAAGTTGACGGTCATATTCAGGCTGGCGGCCTTCACATCGTCATCGGCGAAAGCCGCCGACGGCAGAGGCCCGACCAGGCCGTTGCTGGACAACATGCCGGCTTCGTTTTCTTCCAGCATACCCACGGACAGCCAGGTTCTCAGAGTCTTGTTGACCTGATAGCTGAACTGCAGGTCGTAGAACATGCTGTCGTCATCGGCGTTGATGGTCGGGTTGTCAACGGACAGTTGACCCACGGCGCCGGTAACGGCGAACTTGTCGGTGAGGTTCCAGGTCAGCTTACCGGCGATCACTTCCTCATCGTAGCCTTTGACCCCGAGCGTGCCACCCATGCGATACATGCTGGTGGGGCTTTGGGTGGAATCGGGATTGTTGTTGATCAGGCTGGAGTAGGTGTCGAAGCCGGGGGAGATCAAACCGCCGTCCTTGGACATGATGTACTGAAGGCCCCAGCCCACCACGCCGGCATCGCCTTCAAGGCGCAGATACGCCGAGGGGGCGTCATCGGTGAAGTACTGGTCGTCGGCGGCGCCTTCCACGTTGCCGTTGGTGAAATAGTTGAAGCCCACGGTAGCTTTGGCGACATCGCCGAGGCCGCCGCTGACATAGCCTGAGAAGAGGGTAACGTTGGACAGCACATAGGGCGTGGCCGCGCCGGGATAGGCGATGCTGCCCTCGTAGTTGTTCATCCACTGTACGTAGACCAGCCCGGCATTCACGTTATCCGTGATTTTGCTGGTGATACCCAGGGTGGTCATGTCGCCGTTGTCCTGGTTGGCGAACGGCGCGGCGTCCTGGCGGCGATCGTAGAGCGCCACCAGCGTGGTTTTCTTGCTCAGCGGTTGAATCATCAATACCCGGTCTCGGCGGTCATCACACACCAGGAAGCAGTTGTTGTAACTGGTGGCCTGACGGCCCACGCGGAAGATGGTGTGGCCTACCGGAATCTGCACATAACCCAGATCCAGGCGCACATTGTCGCCGCGGCTGCCGGTGTTGAAAGCCTGGTCATTGGCGGGTGAGGCGGCACCGCGGTTGTCACCCACCCAGCGGTCACCGGCCAGTTCCACGCTGGTGTAGACGGAGATACCGGTGTCCTCATCCAGGAAGTTGGCTTTGACCCGGATCAGATGGCCGAAGCCGGTATCCGTGTCGGAGGTGCCGGGATCGGTGGAGTCGAACGCGTCGGAAGTGACGCCGAACGCGGTGGCGCGATACTCCATGCCGAAATCGGTTTTCAGTGCCATGGCGGAGGACGACATCAGAGTGCCGAGGCCGATGGCGGAGCCGATCGCGGCGGCTTTAATACTTTTGCGGAGTTGATTTGAAGGGGTGCTGGTGGTCAGCGGTGTGTTTTGTTTATCGGTCCACTTAAATGCCATTGTTGTTGCCCTTTATTGTTCGAAGTTTATTGGTATATGGGAACTTCGGACGGCGCCGATGCGCCATGGCGACCACACCCGGTGTTGATTTGTACCCGTGTGCCAATCCCCGATGTCCCTCGCGTGCCCTTCCGAAGGCAGTTTCTCCCGAGTGAGCCAGCCTTATTCAGGAAGGCCCTTAATTGCCGGAGTGTATTTCTGCATAAGCGTATTAATACGCCCCGGTCAGCTTATCTTTCCCTTCATGGAGAAACGGTAACAATCGTCGTTTCCGACGAGATGTGAAATTTATACTGGTGAGAATGTTTCTAATCTTAAATCGATTTAAAAGGACTGAGTTACGGGTTAATAAAATCATTATTTAAAGTGTGGGACGATTGTTCCATTAATATAAAAATAAAAAGGGAAATGCATGAATATATAAACCGGGTTGAATTAAATAATAATGGCATGGAGAGGGATGTTTTGGGCGTGATCGGGGCTGGGGGATTCATCTTTTCCGGTGAGGCTTGATCGTGTGCTGACACACGGGCATCCCCCATGGAAAGCGGCTGAGAGATGTCGGGATTTGGCGTGGAGGGCATTGTTGACTCTCGGGCGACGGCGGCGAGCGGAAGCCGGGAGAGCCGCTGAGGTTATCTGCGGTGGGGGACAATATCAGGGTGGGTAGGGAGAGGACAAAAGGAAAGGGGCGGCTTGGGCCGCCCCTTTCCGGAGGGTTACTGATTCAGCAAACAATCAGAAGTTCACGGTCATGTTCAGGCTGGCCGCCTTCACGTCGTCGTCGGCGAAGGTGTTCATCCCCGTCAGAGGACCAACCAAACCGTTGCCGGCCAGCAAGCCGGCCTTGTTTTCCTCCAGCATGCCCACGGACAACCAGGTGCGCAGAGCTTTGTTGACCTGGTAGGCGAACTGCAGGTCGTAGACCATGCTGTCGTCGTCCACGGTACCGGTATCCACGGACAGTTGGCCCACGGCGCCGGTAACGGCGAACTTGTCGGTAACGTTCCAGGTCAGCTTGCCGATCACCAGATCCTCGTCCATGTCCTTGAGGCCGAGAGTCCGGCCCATGGTATACATGCTGTTGGCGCTCTGGGTGGCGTCCGGGTTGTTGTTGATCAGGCTGGAATAGGTATCGAAGCCGGGAGCAATCAGGCCACCATCGCGGGACAGGACGTATTGGACGCCCCAGTCAACGACGCCGACGCCGCCTTCAAGGCGCAGATAGCCGGACGGAGACTGATCGGTGAAGTACTGATCGTCCGCACCGGTTTCGACGTTACCATTGGTGAAGTAGTTGAAGCCCACGGTGCCCTTCACGGCATCACCGAGACCGCCGGTCACATAACCGGAAAACAGGGTTACATTATTGAGGGCGTAGGGGGCTGCGCCACCGCCTGGATGCGGGGTGACCCCTTCGTAGTTGTTCATCCACTGCACGTAGAGCAGCCCGGCATTCCAGCTATCGCTCAGCTTCCCGGTGACACCCAACAGGGCCATGTCGCCATTGTCCTGGTTGGCGAATGGGGTGGTATCGGAGCGACGGTCGTAGCCCAGCACCATGGTGGTGGTCTTATTTAGAGGCTGGATCATCAGGAGCCGGTCACGGCGGTCGTCACAGACCAGGAAACAGTTGTTGTAACTGGTGGCCTGACGGCCCACGCGGAAGATGGTGTGTCCTACCGGGATCTGCACATAGCCGAGATCCAGGCGAACGTTGTCGCCACGGCTGCCGGTATTGAACCCTTGTGCGTTGGTGGTGTTATAGCCGCGGTTGTCGCCGGTCCAGCGGTCGCCCGCCAGTTCCACACTGGTGTAGACGGAGATGCCGGTGTCTTCATCCAGGAAGTTGGCTTTGACGCGGATCAAATGGCCGAAACCGGTATCCGTTTCGGAAGTGCCGGCAGCACCGGTATCGAAAGCATCGGAGCTGGCCGCGAAGGCGGTAGCACGATATTCCATGCCGAAATCGGTTTTCAATGCCATGGCCGGAGCCGACATCAAGGTGCCAATGCCGATGGCCGAGCCGATCGCGGCGGCTTTGATACTGGTGCGGAGTTGGGAACGGGCAGGGCTGGCCTGACCCCCTTCGTGATTGCTGGTCCACTTAAGTGCCATTGTTATTCGTCCTGTGTTCTTCGAAGTTTATTGATAGAGGGGCCGCTGTTTTGAATTATGCCCCTGTGCCTCCCTTCGCCCTTCCGAAGGCAGTTTCTCCCGAGAGAGGACCTCCATCCCGGAGGCACCCTAGAAGACGTGCAAGTATACCCGTTTCGCAGGCCTTTAATGGGGAACGGGCGTACTCCCTGTCGACGATATGGTTGTCTCTGTGACCGAACGGTAACAATCGTCGGTTTCGACGAAATGCCTGGAGCGCCCGAAGCCCCTTGCCTTCGCGCTTTTCCCCCGCGCGTGAAGAAGGGCGATATACCGATGGTAAGCGGCTTTCAGGGGATTGGCGAACCCCTCCTTAAGTCGCATGGCCATGTGAATAATTCTTCCAAAACAATGAGTTGCATGCGATCCGCCATGACATGAAGTGTTTTGCGCCGTTTGCCGGCTGCGCCGGCCTTCGTCGCGAGCGGGTGTTCACTGGCAGGAAACGATCACGGAAAAAGAGAAATGAGAAGAGATTCTGGCGACGAAAACAATTTCCAAATGTGTCATTCGATCGGGAAATTGATCGTAAATTGAGCGATTATGGCAGTCCCTAACATATTTAATGGAAGAAAAAATCGTCCATACCGATAAGAACTATTTCAAAATAAAACAAGAGGACGTGTAAGTAAGCGCGCACACTTTAAGAAGACCTCCGAAAAGAGGATAGATTCCCCGCCCGAGGGGCAAATCGTCGCTTCGGACGACGAGTCTTCCGGGGTCACCCCCTAACAATGGAAAGAGAAGAACAACATGGACCCGGCAGTTCCGGAGAGATCTATATGGGAGACAAGGTCCCCTTCGCCGTTCGCCATGAGTACCACTTTGGCGATCGCCTGGTGCGTTGCTACGCCACCAGACCGGCCAATCTTTTGGCCTCCTTTCGCCGTGCAGTGAGCCGGGCGCCGGACAATGAGTGTCTGGTTTGTGATGGTCAGCGGCTGACCTATCGGGAGGCCAACCGGCGCATACAACATATCGCGGCCCAGCTGGCGCGGCGCGGCGTGGAGGCCGGTGACCGGATCGCCTTGCTGATGGCCAACAGCAACGAGTTCGTGCTGGCGTTGCTGGGGGCGCTGCGGCTCGGTGCCATAGTGGTGCCGGTCAACATCCGCGAATCCAAATCCGGGCTGGCTTATATCCTGTATCACTGCCAGGCCAAGGTGCTGATTCATGATGAAGTTCAGAGCGATAAAGTCAGCGGCCGGGAAACCTTGCCGGCGCTGGCGTTCCGCTTCGCGGTGGGTGACGAGGTCGCCGGCGCCGAGCCATTCGAGGCGCTGCTGAAGGAAGGCGCCCCGCGCCTGCCTCTGCCCACCCCTCAAGAAGATGATACCGCCATCCTGCTGTACACCTCGGGCACCACCGGACGCCCAAAGGGCGTGCGCCTGACCCACCTGAACCTGCTGCACAGCCTGCTGCACTTTGAACAGTCCATGGCGCTGGGTGAAAACGAGCGCTCGTTGCTGGTGGTGCCGGCGAGTCATGTGACCGGTGTGGTGGCGGTGATTCTGACCCTGTTCCACGTGGGGGGCTGCGTGGTGATTCAGCGGGAATTCGACGCCCAGCGTTTCCTGGCTCTGGCCGATCGGGAGCGGATCACGCATACGGTGATGGTGCCCGCCATGTATAACCTTTGTCTGCTGCGAGCGGACTTCGGTCAATATGACCTGTCCGCCTGGCGGCTCGGTGGCTTCGGTGGCGCGCCCATGCCGGAAGCCACCATCGAGAGATTGGCGGAACGGTTGCCGAACTTGCAGTTGGTCAACGCCTACGGGGCCACCGAGACCTGTTCACCGGCTACTATTCTGCCGTTGGGTGAGGCGGCCCGGCATGCCGACAGTGTCGGCCGGGTGGTCACCTGCGGTGACATCAAGGTGATGGACTCCAATGGCCGCGAACGGCCACCGGGCGAGGCCGGCGAGTTATGGATCGCCGGCCCCATGGTGACGCCGGGATATTGGAACAACGCGGAGGCGGATCGTGCCGAATTCGCCGGCGGCTACTGGCGTTCCGGAGACATCGGTTCGGTGGACGAAAACGGCTACGTGCGGGTGCTGGACCGCAAAAAGGACATGATCAACCGTGCCGGCTACAACATTTACAGCGCCGAACTGGAAGGATTGCTGCAGGGGCTCGATGGCGTGATCGAGTGTGCCGCGGTGGCCCGGCCTGATCCGGTGCTGGGAGAGAAAATCCAACTGTTCGTGGTCAGCGACGACCCTGGGCTCAGCGCCGCCCGTCTCAAGACTTACTGCGCCGAACATCTGGCCGATTACAAAATCCCTGATTTCATCGACTTTCTTGAAGAGCCGCTGCCTCGTAACGCCAATGGCAAGGTGTTGAAGGCGCAGTTACGGCTCCGTATCAGCGAAACTCAAACAGCGTCCGGCTAGGCCGCGGCGGTTCACCGCAACCGCCGCGGGATGGTTCCTGCGCTCCCAACATCAGCACGGATAAGCCGGTTGCGTTGCCGGGGAGGACATCTTTATGCGCGTGGTACGTTTGCTTCTGGTTATGACACTCACGGTGATGACGGCGGTGTCCGCCGCCGCGCCTTTGAGAATTTCCGCCGGTATGGGGCAGCAGCACTTCTGGGTCGGCCAGCACATGGACCCGTTCGTGGACGCCATGGAAAAGGAAACGGACCTTTCCTTCGTGCGTTTCTATTCCGGTTCCCTGGTGACACCGGGGCGGGAATGGGATGCGCTGAAGACCGGCACCATTTCCGTGGCCGCGCCGCTGCTGGCACCCTACCACGAAGGCAGTTTCCCGCTGTCCGACGTGACCCAGCTGCCAACACTGAATACCACTTCGGTGATGGTCACCAAGGCGCTTCAGACGCTGATGGACTCCGACCGGGAACTGGCGGACGGCAAGACCTTTTACCAGTACGAGTTGGCCAGCAAGGGGCTGCGTGGCTGGCCCCTGGGGGCCACTTCCGCGTATTCGTTATCCACCATCGGCAGGGTGCTGGATTCTCCGGATGACCTGAAAGGCGCACCGATCCGCGCCGGCTCCGCGCTGCACACCATACTGCTGCAGGAACTGGGCGCGACGCCGGTGACCATGACCAGCGCCGACTCCTACGAGGCGCTGTCCCGCAAGACGGTGATTGGCACCATCCTGTCGGTGGCGGATTGGCCGTCGTACTCGTTCGAGGACCTGCTCAAGTACACCATCACCGGCATTTCCATGGGGCATTGGGAAAGCTACCTGGCGGTCACCGACGAAACCTGGAACGGATTGACCGAACAACAGCGCGCCACCTGGGACCGGGTGGCCCGTCAGATCGCCCTGGATAACGCCGCCCATATCGATAGGCAGGAGGAAGCAGTGAGAGCCAGGACCCAGAAGGCGGGCGCCACCTTCGTGGAACTGAACGAGCTGTCCGACGACATGGCCGGGCATTTGCAGGATGCCGCCAGCCGTACCTGGATTCGCTGGATCGAACAAATGGAGGAGGCCGGGCATCCGGGCAAGGCCACCGCGCGCCTGTGGGCGGAGCTGATCGAGGAGCAGGGCGGGACCGTTCCGCCGAATGCCGCGGACTACCTTGAACAGGACTGAGCCGGCGCCATGTCGAATACGCAGATTATCTGGATGGTGCTGGCCTGGTTTGCCGCTTTCCTGGTGCTCGGTCAGAACGTGGCCACGGTGCTGTTTGGCGCCGGCATGCTGGGCATCGTGCTGGTGGTCGGTGTGGACGTGCTCGGAGGGATTCTTGGTTCCGATACGTTCTACACCGCGTCGATTTACTCCCTGTCCATCGTGCCGCTGTATCTGTTGATGGCGCAGCTGTTATTGCGTGGCGGCGTGATAAGGGACCTGTTCGCGGTGGGCCACCGGTTGTCCGGTTATCGGCGCTTCCCATTGGGGGTGGCGACCATCGTCACCGGCTCGTTGCTGGGCGCGGTGTCGGGCTCCGGCGCCGCCAGCTCAGCCTCCCTGGCATCACTGGCCTCGCCGGAGTTGGAAAAACTGGGTTACACCCGGCGCTTCTCGTTGAGCTTGTCGGCGGTGGCCGGCTCTCTGTCCGCGATAATTCCGCCGAGTCTGATCATGATCATCTATGGTTCGCTGGCATCGGTGCCCATCGGCCATCTGTTCATCGGCGCGATCGGGCCGGGGTTGCTGTGTATCGCCATCTACATCATCTGCCTGCGCCTGTTCGGTGAATTGCGCGAGGGCGCGGTGGACGGCCAGGCGCCGGAACAGGCGCCGCCCTCCGGGGAGGCTCGTCGCAGCATGACCGCCTTTCTGTTCGTGGTGGCGCTGATGATGATCGTGTTTGGCGGTATCTATGGCGGTGTGGTCACGGTGGCGGAGGCCGGCGCGCTCGGCGCCTTCACCGCCATGGCCGGCATGATGCTGATGAGGCGGGTCAACCTGCGCGGATTGTTCGAGGCGCTGGCGGAGTCGGTGAAGGTCACCGCCACGCTCATGATGCTGGTGCTCGGCGCCAAGATTTTCGCCCGTTTCCTCACCTTTTCCCGTTTGCCCAATGAGCTGCTGTCGCTGATGGAGCCGATACTGGGCCACCCCAATGTGGTGGCGGCGATTCTGATGGCGGTGTTCTTTCTCGGTGGCATGTTCCTGGAATCGGCGGCGGTGATCGTGTTGCTGGTACCGATCATCCTGCCGCTGCTGCAAAGCGCCGGAATCGACCTGCTGTGGTTCGGGGTGATGGCCTCGCTGATGATCGCATTGGGGCTGCTCACGCCACCGGTGGGGCTGGCCACGTTCGCCGCCGCCAGCGCCGGCAACTATCCGGTGGCTCGGGTGTTCCGGTCCGCCAGTCTGTTCGCGTTGGTGGCCGGCGTGGTGCTGACCGTTCTGCTGATCAGCTATCCCGCCCTGATTACCTGGCTGCCACAGCAAATTCGCTGAGCCGCGAGAGAGGTGACGCCATGGCGTTCTGGAAAGCGATTGATCGATTGGAGGGCGGGCTGGCCTCGGTGGGCGCGGGACTCTGCCTGTTCCTGATCATGATGATCACGGTGATCGGGGTGCTCGGCCGTTATCTGCTGGGAATGGACCTGATTCCCGGTGGTTACAACATGATCGAGCGCATGCTGTTTCCCTTGCTGGTGTTCTGGGCGGTGCCGCTGGGGCATCGGCAGGGCACCTTTCCCCGCTTCGATATTCTGGCCGACAGGATGTCGCCGGGATGGGCGCGGGCGGTGGCGGTGTTGGTGCTGACCGTGGAGATCGTGATCTTTGCCGTATTGCTCTGGTACCTGTGGCAATTTGCCTGGGACGCCGCGCAAAGCGCCCGGCAGATGCAGATCGGTACCCGGCTCTGGCCAGTGTGGCCGGTGATGTTGATGATGCCGCTGGCGTTCGCGCTGATGCTGCTGGAGATGGTGCGGCTATGGTGGGAGGCCCTGGCCGGCCGCCCAGCCGGAAACGGCGAGTCATAACGGACGGCTCATCGCCAGGCGCAGGGCGAAGCCGATCAGCAGGGTGGCGAACAGGCCCCGCTGAAGGTGTTGCGCCCAGGGACGATGTTGCATCCACAGGCCAAGCGCGCGGCCACCGGCGATATAGAACAAGTCAAACAGTACGCCCAGGCCCACCAGAATCGTGCCCAGCAATAGAAACTGAGAGGCCACCGAACCGTTGCCGATGTCGATGAACTGAGGCAGCAACACGGAGCAGAACAGCAGCGATTTGGGATTGGTGAAATTGGTCAGCAGGCCGCGCCAGGCCGCCGAGCCATAGGCCCGGGGCGGGCTGCCCAGCGCCACCGCCGAATCTTCCAGCGACCAGGATGAGGAACGGCCGATCCTGATGCCGAGCCAGACCAGATAGAGCACCCCGATCCAGCGGACCAACTCGAATACCCAAGGTGAGGTTTTCAGCAACGCGGCCAGACCGGCTGCCGCCATGACCACGTGGGCCCCACGGGCCACCGCCAGCCCCGCCGCTGTCGCCAGGCCCTGGGCGCGCCCCCTGACACTGGCGGTCTCCAGCACCAGAACCAGGTCCGGACCGGGTACCAGATAGGCCACCACCAGGGCGCCAATGAAGGTTTCAAGATGAGCCATGCCAGCGGGGTTCCGATTGCCTCTTCATGGTGCTAAGAGTACGGCCTGGATCGGCAGGTCGGATTGCGTTTTGGCGGGTGATAACGTTATGTGTTGGCATATAATGCCAATGATGAGCCTGAAGGGACCGATTTATGCCAGAAATGAAGTTGGACAATCTGGACCGGCGAATTCTGGCCGCGTTGCAGCGGGACGGCAGGTTGAGCAACGTTCAGCTGTCCGAGGAAGTGGGGCTTTCGCCGTCACCCTGCCTGCGCCGGGTTCGTTTGCTGGAACAACGCGGGATCATTCGCGGCTACCGCGCCGAGTTGGACCGTGCCGGAGTGGGTTTGGGGTTGACGGTTTTCGTTGGCATCAAGGTAGGGCAGCACGATGATGAGGCGGACAGTGCCTTTCGTGGGGCCGTGGCGGATCTGCCGGAGGTGGTGTCCTGTTATCTGCTTTCCGGAGAGTCGGACTTTCTGCTTCAAGTGGTGGTGCCGGATTTGCCCGCCTACGAGCGGTTTTTGCGCGGCACCTTGCTGAAACTCCCCGGTGTCACGGATATCCGCAGTAACTTCGCCATCTCCACGGTCAAGCGGGAAACCGGGTTGTCGCTGGCGCATCTGCCAGGGGCGGCGGGATGACGGGAAGGAGGGGCGCGGGCCCCTCCTGATCAGAGGCCGTGGAACTCGGCGATCTCATCCAGCGGCGCGCGCTTGGCGCGCAGCTGATTCACTTCCGCGTTCTCGTCCCGGTAACCAATGGACATGCCGGTGAACAGCATCCACTCGTCGGGCGCCTGGAGGAATTCGCCCAGGGTTTGCGGGTACAGCGACCAGCACTCCTGCGGGCAGCTGTCCAGACCGGCCTCGCGCAGCAGGAGCATCACCGATTGCAGATACATACCCAGGTCAGACCATTGCGGCGGCCCCATGGTGCGGTGCACATAGCAAAACAGAGCCACCGGCGCGCCGAAGAACTGGAAGTTGTTGGCGAACCAGCGTAACCGTGCCGCCTTGTCGTCGCGGGGAATGCCGAGCAGGCCATACATGTCTTCGCCGACCTGAAAACGCCGGTCCCGGTAGGGGGCGATCAGGTTCGGGGGATAGACGTCGTACTCTCTGTTTTCCCCGCCAGGCGAGTCTTGCAGGCGCTCACGCATGATCGCCTTGAACTGGTCCAGGCGCTCGCCCCCCACCACATAAAGATGCCAGGGCTGCAAATTGCCTCCGGACGGGGCCCGGCTGGCTTTTTCCAGAATGGCGCGCAACAGGGCGCCGTCCACCGGACGATCCTGAAAAGCGCGGATCGAGCGCCGGGATTCCAGCGCCTCACTGACGGTCTTGGCGGCATCGGTCATCGGGCCTCCCTCCTTAAATGGCCTTAAACGGCGGTTCGCTCTGCCATTCGAAGCAGTCCGGCATGTCGGTGGAGACGCGGTCGGGGAACTGCGCCGGGCGTTTCTCCAGGAAGGAATTGACCCCTTCGCGCACGTCGTTGGAACCGCCCCGGGATTTCATCGTCGCACTGTCCAGGCGGTGGGCTTCCATGGGATGGGAAGCCCCGGCCATGCGCCATATCATCTGCCGCATGGCGGCGATGGAGACGGCGGAGGTCTGGTCGGCGAACTCGCGAGCCAGTTTTACCGCCTCGCCGTACAGCTCATCGGCGGGATGCACGGAACGCACGAGGCCACGTTCCTTGGCCTCCTGAGCGTTGAAAACCCGGCCGGTGAAGCACCATTCCAGCGCCGAGGAAATCCCCACCACGCGGCTCAGGAACCAGGAAGAAGCGGCCTCGTTGACGATGCCCCGCTTGGAGAAGACAAAGCCAAAACGGGCGTTTTCGGCGGCGAGCCGCACGTCCATGGGCAACTGCATGGTAATCCCGACGCCTACCGCGGCGCCGTTAACAGCGGCGATCACCGGCTTGAGGCTGCGGTAGATGCGCAGGGCCACCTGACCACCGCCGTCACGGTGAGCGTCGTCCGGGTTGGCGCCTTCGCCGCCGCGCTTCTTGTAGTCGAAAGTGTCGCCGCCGGAGGCCAGGTCGGCACCGGCGCAAAAGGCGCGGCCCTTGCCGGTGACGATCACCGCGCGCACTTCGTCAGTGGCATCGGTGAAATCAAAGGCGGCGATCAGCTCGTCCTTCATCTCCCGGGTAAAGGCGTTCATGCGGTCCGGGCGATTGAGATAAAGGGTGGCGATACCGTCATCGACGGTCAGTTCCAGAGTTTGAAAGGAAGGAATTTCCATGGTGACTCCCGAGTACAAAAAAAGGTAAAGGACGGTCAGCCCGCGATCATTGCGGAAGCGCCGCCGTCCACCAGCAAAAACTGGCCGGTGGTGTGCTTGCCGGCATCCGAAGCAAACAAAAGCGCCACGCCCTTGAGCCCTTCCTCGTCACCGATCTGGTTGAGGGGGACCCGCCGCGCCAGGCCTTCGTCGCCGTGCCGCTCACTAAGGTAGCGGGACATTTTGCTCGGGAACACCCCCGGGCCGATGGCATTGACGGTAATATTGTAAGCACCCCATTCCGCCGCCAGCGCCCGGGTGAAGGTGACCACCGCGCCCTTACTGGTGCTGTAGCCCACCGCCTGCATCAGATCGCGGTTGCCGCCGAGGGCGGCGTTGGAGGCGATATTGACGATGCGGCCGTAACGGCGCGGGATCATGCTCAGGCGGCCGATCTCCCGGGTTAGCAGAAACAGGTTGCGCACATTGAGGGTCATCACCTTGTCCCAGCCGTCCATGGGATAGTCCTCCGCCGGCGCGCCCCAGGTGGCGCCAGCGTTGTTGACCAGGATGTCCACTTGGCCGAGCTCCTTGACTGCCTGTTCCGCCAGGCTCAGCACATGCGCCTCTTGGGAAAGATCAGCCGGTAACAGCAGCACTTCGACGCCGCGCTGGCGCAGATGCTCGGCGGCTTCCTCCAGTTCCTTGACTTTACGGGCACTGATCGCCACGCGGGCCCCGGCTTCGCCGAGAGCCTCCGCCATTTGCAGGCCGAGGCCGCGTGAGCCGCCGGTGACCAGGGCGGTTTTGCCGGTGAGATCGAAAAGGGCTTGGACGGTACGTACGGGCTGCTCGCTCATGGCTGGTCCTGCTCCGCTCTGCTGTTCATGGGAGATACAGATTCACGACCCGGGTGAAAAGCGGCAATCGTCGGTTAGGACGAATCGTCTTTTCGGACGACGCCCGCGGAGGGGGTTCCCAACGATCATGCGGAGCCACCTAATTTGGCCTGCAAGGAGTCACCATGACCAGCGAAGCGCTTGTTGATTATCAGGTGAACGGGGCCGTGGCGATGGTCAAGATGAACCGCCCGGACGCCCTCAACGCCTTCAATATCTCTCTGCGTGAAGCCCTGTTGGCCGCCCTCAACGAGGCGGAGCAGGACGACCGCGTCAAAGTGGTGGTGCTCGGTTCCACCGGCCGCGCCTTTTCCGCCGGCGCCGATCTGATGGAGTCGCCGGAAAACAAGCCGAGTGTGATTGAGACCCTGTTGGATGGTTATCGGCCATTACTGGAGAAAATCTCCACCATGCCGCTGCCGGTTATTGGCATGAGCCCCGGGGTCGCCGCTGGCGTCGGCGCGGCGGTATTGATGGCCTGTGATCTGGTGCTGATGGCGGAGGAAGCCCGGATTTACATGGCTTTCAGCCACATCGGGCTGGTTCCTGACGGTGGCGCCACCTGGTTCCTCTATCAGCACCTGGGTTACCAGCGCGCTTTCCAGTTGATTGTCGAGGGCGGCAGTCTGGATGCTCAACGCTGTCTGGCGCTGGGTATCGCTAATCAGGTTCTGCCGGTGGATCAACTGGAAGAGCGGGCATTGGAATGGGGCGGCCAACTGGCGCAACGCTCCCCGCTGGCCACCGCGGAAGCCAAGCGATTGCTGCGCGCGGCGGCCACCAGCAGCTACGCGGAAACCTACCAGCAGGAAGCGGTGGCGCAACACCGTTGCATCGCCAGCCCGGAATCGAAAGCGGCGGTGGAGGCCTTTAAAACGAAGTCGAAGAAATAAGCGACTCAGCAAATCGTCTGATTCGACGACGTTAATCCGGCTGGCGGGTTCCTAGAATTTTTAAGCTTTCCGCCGCCGGAGCCTGAGTCCCGGTGGCGGCTGAACCGGGGTCGCGGACCCAATGAGCAGCCAGCATGGGGATCTCATGGAGTTAAACCAGGAAAACGTGGGTAAGGCGTTGCAGGCGTTGTCCTCGCGTCTGTTACCCGGTGCCGCGATTGACAAACTGACCCGTCTGACCGGTGGCGCCAGCCAGCAGATGTGGTCGTTCAATCTGGTCGGCGACGATGATGTGGAGCCGCTGATTCTGAGAATCGCCAGCCCCATGAACGGCTCCGATTCCACCACGCTGACCATGGACCAGGAAGCACGCCTGTTGCGGGAAGTGCTGCGTCACGATGTGCCGGTTCCCATCGTGCGTTACGAGTTGAAGGAGGAGGATGACCTCGGCGTGGGCTACATCATGCGCCGGGTCGATGGGGAAACCCTGCCGCAACGGATCCTGCGCGACGAAGCCTATAGCAATGCCCGCTCGGTGCTGGCGCGGCAATGCGGACAAGTGATGGCGGGTATTCATCAGGTGCCGTTGGACAAAGTTTCGTTCCTGCGTCAGCGCACCGCCGAACAATTGATCGACACCTACTACCAGCGCTACCAGGCCTGCGGCGAACCGCGTCCGGTATTCGAGCTGGCGTTCCGGTGGCTGCGTGACAACCTGCCCGCCGAGCCGGCGGAACCCTGCCTGGTTCACGGTGATTTCCGCAACGGCAATCTGATGGTGGATCGCAACGGCCTGCGTGTCGTGCTGGATTGGGAACTTTCCTATCTCGGTGATCCGATGGCGGATCTGGGCTGGATATGCGTCAACTCCTGGCGCTTCGGTAACAGCGCTCTGCCGGTGGGTGGCTTTGGCACCCGGGAGGAACTGTTCCAGGGCTACCAGGAAGCCAGTGGTCGCCGGGTGGATCCGCGTCGGGTGGCGTTCTGGGAAGTGTTCGGTGTTCTTAAATGGGGTGTGATCTGCCAGAAGATGGCCCAGGCGTTTATCAGTGGCACCGACCGCACCGTGGAGCGGGGGGCCATTGGCCGTCGCGCTTCGGAAGCCGAAATAGATCTGTTGACCCTGTTGGCGCGCTGAGCGCCTGTTCGAGGAGCGATCAATGCAAGATTTGCCCAAGGACCCCGATCTGCTGGCCGTGGTGGCGGAGTTCCTGCGCCGTGAAGTGATGCCGGCGGTCAGTAATGGCCTGGCGTTCCGGGTGCGGGTGGCCGCCAATGTGGTGGATATGGTCCAGCGGCAATTGACGCAGCCGGAGAGCATCGCCGAGGAGGAGCAGCAACGGCTGCGTGACCTGCTCGGCGAGGACGGCGATACCCGGCTGTTGACCGAACGGCTTTGCGAGGGCATCGCCAACGGCGAATTTACTCTGGATACCCCGGGGCTGGCCGATTTTCTCTGGTTCGTCACCTTGCACAAGGTGGCGGTGGACCAGCCCCGTTACTCCGGCTACCTCAACGCGCTGGACAGTTGATGCGCGCTGATGGCGGCGGGCCCGTACAGGAGCCACCCCACAAACCCCACATAAGGAGGGTGCGATGGATTTCAATCTGCCGGCGGAATTGACCGCCTACCTGGAAGAGCTGGACACGTTCATCGAAGCGGAAATCAAACCGCTGGAGAATCAGGACGACAACATTCGTTTCTTTGACCACCGCCGGGAATGGGCGCGCACCGACTTTGACAATGGCGGTCTGCCCAGGGAAGAGTGGGAAGCGCTGCTGATGGAAGCCCGTCGGCGTGCGGACAAAGCCGGCCATTGGCGTTTCCCTTTACCGAAACAATACGGCGGCCAGGATGGTTCCCATCTGGCGATGACGGTCATTCGCGAGCATCTGGCGGCAAAAGGTCTCGGTCTGCACAACGATCTGCAGAACGAGCACTCCATCGTCGCCAACAACCCCTTCGTTCTGATGTTCCGGGATTTCGGCACCGCCGAGCAAAGCGACACTTTTATCCACGGCATGCTCAGCGGGGAATTGAAGCTGTCCTTCGGTCTTACCGAGCCCAATCACGGTTCCGACGCCACCCATATGGAAACCCGCGCGGTGAAGCAACAGCGGGACGGCGTCGACGGTTGGCTGATCAACGGCGAGAAAATGTGGATCACCGGCATGCACACGTCCACCCACTGCCTGACATTCGCCCGCACCAGCGGCAAGGACGGCGACGCCAAAGGCATCACCGCCCTGCTAGTGCCCTCGGACACGCCAGGGTTGAAGGTGGAGGAGTACCTGTGGACCTTCAACATGCCCACCGACCATCCGCGCATCAGCTTTACCGATGTCTGGGTGCCGGCGGACACACTGTTCGGCGAAGAGGGTAACGGCCTGGCGCTGGCCCAGCATTTCGTTCACGAAAACCGCATCCGGCAGGCCGCTTCCAGTCTCGGCGCGGCGGTGTTCTGCATTCAGGAAAGTGTGCGGTATGCTCGCGACCGCAAACCGTTTGGGGAAGCGCTGGCGAAGAATCAGGGCATTCAATTCCCGATGGTGGAACTGCATACCCAGGCGGAAATGCTGCGGTTGCTGATTCGCCATACCGCCTGGCGGATGGATCAGTTGCCAAAGGTGGAAGTGGAGAAGCAACTCTCCGATAAAGTGTCGATGTGTAATTTCTGGGCCAATCGCCTGTGCTGTGAGGCGGCGGATCGCGCCATGCAGATCCACGGTGGCATGGGCTATTCCCGGCACAAGCCGTTCGAACATATTTACCGGCACCACCGCCGCTATCGGATCACCGAAGGGGCGGAGGAAATCCAGATGCGTAAGGTCGCCGCTTATCTGTTCGGCTATCTGGGGCCGAATCGCTGGCGGGACGAACAAGGATAATGGCTATGGAATACAACTCGATCCAACTGCAACGGGACGGCGCCATCGCGATGCTGAGCCTGCACCGCCCGAAAACCATGAACGCGCTGGCGACGGAACTGCAAAAGGAAATGCTCCACGCTCTGGCGGCCATTGAGCAGGACGACAGTGTGCGTGCCCTGATTGTCACCGGCAGTGGCCGTGCCTTCTGCTCCGGCGCCGATTTGGGCACCATGGCGCCGGCCAGCGATGAGTCGGTGGGCACGCGAGTGGCACGAATGATGCGGGAAACCTCGGTGCCCCTGATTCAGGCACTGCGCCGCTGCCGGGTACCGGTGGTGTCCGCGGTGAATGGCGCCGCGGCGGGGGCGGGGGCCAGCCTCGCGCTGGCCGGAGACGTGGTGGTCGCGGCCCGCTCCGCTTATTTCCTGTTTCCGTTCATTCCCACCCTGGGCATCCTGCCGGACCTGGGCGCTACCTGGCACCTGCCGCGTCTGGCCGGTTCCGCCCGCGCCATGGGGGCCACCCTGCTGGGAGAGCGCATCCCCTCGGAGCAGGCGGAGCGCTGGGGTATGATCTGGGGCTGCTGCGATGACGAGGCGCTGGAGAAGACCAGCCGCGAGCTGGCCACGCGCCTGGCGGCCTTGCCGCGGGGCGCTGCTCTGGAAGCCCGCCGCGCCCTGGACGCCGCCCAGCACAACACCCTGGATCAGCAAATGGAGCTGGAAACCCAGGGACAACAGCGATTGATCGATAGCGATGCCTTCCAGGAAGGCGTCCAGGCCTTTCTGGAAAAGCGCAGGCCGAACTTCGATTGATCCACCGCCGGTGACGATGCCGGCGCGATCGGCATCGTTCCTCTATCCCTTTCTCCGGTTGGAGTCACACCACGTGAAAACACAACCCTGGCAACGGGACCCCGAAGCCTACGATTTTCAGTTCACCATCACGCCGCTGTTTTTCCATCTGGATGTGGAGCGGCACGTCAATAATGTGGCGGTGCAGAGTTTCCACACCGAGGGCCGCCTGCGTTATCTGATGAACGTATCCGGAGCCGATGGCATCTGGTGTTCCGATCAGGTGTTGTTGCGCCCGCGCCGTACCGTCACCCAGTTTCTTGAAGAAACCCACTACCTCACCGACGTGCAGTGCGCGGTGAAACTGGTGGCGGTGGACAAGGACAGCTGCCGTTTCGTCATCGCCTTGTTCCAGAACGGGGAATGCACCAGCGTGCAGGACTGTCTGATGGGCGCCTGGCGTGATGGACAATGGCAGCCTCTGCCGGCGTCCTTATTCGATACCTTGAGCGCCCGGCTCGGAGAGGTGCCGGAGCTGGCGCCCTGGCCGGATTTTGAAGCCGGCCCGGAGGCGGATCAGGGCTACCCGTGCCGGACGCCTCTGGAGCCGCGCTTTATCGATCAGGACACCGACCGCCGTCTGGGGGAACTGACCATCGCCCGTTATCTGGAACAGTCCCGGGTCAGTTCCCTGGATGCCATGCGCCTGCCGGGTCTGGGTTTGCTGGTGGCCCGCATTGATATCCACTATCTGGACTGGCCGGCGCCCCTGCACAGCGCCTCGCTGGCCACTGGAATCGCGGGTTTTGGTAACAGTTCATTCCGGGTGCACAGCGGTGCCCGCGTCAACGATGTTCTGGTCGGCGTCTGCGAAAGCGTGATGGTGCTGATGAACCGCGAACAGCGGCGGCCCACCCCGATTGATGCCGCCATGCGGGACGCCATGGCCGGGTCGCTGGTGGCTGGATAAAACGCCAGCGCCTTTCCAGTCGTCCTTTTCGACGATGCGCGCCTGTGCAACCGGTCGCACCATGAATGTCCTTTGATAATGGCGGTTGGCGAGGAGGACAGCATGTCGGGACCCCTGAAAGGTTTGAAGATCATCGAGATGGTGGGCATCGGGCCGGGCCCGTTTTGCTCGATGATGTTCGCGGACATGGGGGCGGAGGTGATCCGCATCGACCGCCCCGGCCGCGGCGAGCCCGGGTCCGCCCGGTTTGATGTGCTGGCCCGGGGACGGCGTTCCGTGGCGCTGGATTTGAAGAAGCCCGGTGCCGCCGATCTGGTACTGGATCTGGTGGAACAGGCCGATGTGCTGATCGAGGGTTTCCGCCCCGGGGTGATGGAAAAAATGGGGCTGGGACCGGAAGTCTGCCTGCGCCGGCGGCCTTCCCTGGTATTCGGCCGCATGACCGGGTGGGGCCAGTTCGGTCCGCTCTCCAGCGCCGCCGGCCACGATCTGAATTACATCGCGCTGACCGGTGCGCTGCATGGCATCGGTCGTGCTGACGGCCCGCCGCCTCCGCCGCTCAACTATGTCGGTGATTTTGGTGGCGGCGCCATGATGCTGGCCTTCGGTATTCTCGCCGCTGTCCACGAATCCCGCGCTTCCGGCCAGGGGCAGGTGGTGGATGCCGCCATGACCGATGGCGCCGCGCTGCTCTCGGCGATGATGTACGGCATGAAAGCCGCCGGCGCCTGGCGTAACGAACGCAGCGCCAACCTGCTGGATGGCGCCGCGCCTTACTACGACACCTATCAGTGCGCCGACGGCAAGTTCGTGGCGGTGGGCGCCATTGAGCCGCAGTTCTATGCCGAGTTGCTGAAGCGCGCGGAAATCGACGATCCGGAATTCGAAGCGCAGAACGATCGCCAGCGATGGCCGTCTCTGAAGGCCAAACTGACCCGGCTGTTCGCCAGCCAGCCCAGGGATTACTGGTGCGAGCGTCTGGAAGGCAGCGATGCCTGTTTCGCGCCGGTGCTGGACTGGGAGGAAGCGCCGCAACACCCGCACAACCGTGCCCGCCACACCTTCATCACCGTGGACGGCGTGGTGCAGCCGGCGCCGGCGCCGCGTTTCAGCCGTACTCCGCCACCGGCGCCACGGGCCCCTTCCGCCCGTGGGCAGGACAGTGAAGCGGTGTTGTTGGACTGGGGCATCGACGAGACCCGCCAGGCCGGTCTGCGGGAAAGCGGCATTCTTTAAGAGCGTGCGGGCTCTGAGCGGAGGCATTATGAGTGAATCCCTGGTCATCGAGGAACGGGACGGCGTCGCCTGGGTGACGCTCAATCGGCCCGAGCGGTTGAACGCCCTCAGCCGTGAACTAATTCGTTCTCTCAACCATTACTTCATCGAGCTGTACCAGCGCGATGAGATTCGCGTGGTGGTATTGCGCGGTGCCGGCCGTGCTTTTTGCGCCGGCCTGGATCTGAAGGAGCGGCACGGCGCGCCCACCGAACGTCAGGTACAGGAGGCGCTCAACGGGCAGCGTGAAGTGCGCGACATCATGGTCAACATGCGCCGCTGTCCACAGCCGATCATTGCCCTGGTGCAGGGCAGCGCCAGTGGCGGCGGTTTCGCCCTGGCGCTGGCCAGTGACATCCGATTGATCACTCCGGATGCCCGTTTCAATGCCGCTTTCATTCGCATCGGCCTGGGCGGCTGCGATGTCGGCGTCAGCTATTTCCTGCCGCGCATGGTGGGCAGCTCGGTGGCCGCCGAATACCTGCTCACCGGCCGGTTCATGGACGCCGGGCGCGCTCACCAGTTGGGGCTTGCTAGTCGTGTGGACGAGTTGCCGGCACTTGAGGAAGAAGCCCGTTCGCTGATCGATGACATGCTCGCCACCACGCCGCTGGGCCTGCGTTTGACCAAGGACGCCCTGGGGCTGGCGGTGGATCTGCCCAGCCTGGAAGCGGTGGTGGCGCTGGAGGATCGCAATCAGATCCTGTGCGTGAAAGACGACAATTTCGCAGAAGGGGTGGCGGCGTTTCTGGAAAAACGTCCGCCCCGGTATGCCTGATCCGGAGGAAATAACCGTGCAAGCCAGTGATTTGATGTTTCGCCCCGATTTGCTTAAGGGACACCGCATTCTGGTGACCGGCGGGGGGACCGGGCTGGGCAGGGAAATGGCCGAGGCCTTGCTGATTCTCGGTGCCCGCGTCTATATCTGCGGCCGCCGTGGCGCGGTCCTGGAAGAGACCGCGAAAGCCTTGATGGATGCCCATGGCGGCACCGTGGTGCCGGTGACCTGTGATATTCGTGACGCCGACGCCATCGAGGCCATGGTCGACACCATCTGGAAGGACGGCGGCGCCCTGACCGGATTGCTCAACAACGCCGCCGGCAACTTCATCAGCCGCACCGAGGACCTGTCCAGCCGCGGCTTCGATGCCATTTCCAGTATTGTGTTTCGCGGCAGTTTCCTGGTCACCCAGGCCTGCGGCAAGCGTTGGCTGGCGGAAGGCGTCAGTGCTTCGGTGGTGTCCATTGTCACCACCTGGGTATGGAACGGCTCGCCGTTCGTGGTGCCTTCCGCCATGTCCAAGGCCGGCCTTCACGCCATGACGCAGTCGCTGGCGGTGGAATGGGGTAACCGGGGGTTGCGCTTCAACGCCATCGCGCCGGGCCTGTTCCCCACCGAGGGCATGAGCAAGCGGCTGGGACCGCTGGGCGGTGTGCAGGTGCGCGGGTGCCCCATGGGGCGCCCGGGCAAAATGCCGGAACTGGCCAACCTGGCGGCCTATTTGCTGGCGCCGGGTTCCGAATATGTGAACGGCCAGACCATCGCCATCGACGGCGGGCGTTATCAGGCGGACGGTGGTAACTTTGCCGAACTCGCGGCCTGGGGCGATGATGAATGGCAACAGGCCCGGGATGCCATTACCCGCCAGAACGAAAAGGACAAGCAGCAGCGTTCGTGAGCGCGGCTGTCTGGCCCGAGGAGAAACCATGAATGACGTGATCCGTGTGATCGAAACCGAGACGCCCGGGGTGGTGGAGGTGCGCCTCAACCGGCCGGACAAGCACAATGCGCTGAACAGCGAGCTGTTTGCCGCCCTGGCGGAAATGGCCGAGCGGCTTTCCGCCTGGCAGGGCCTGCGCGCCGTGGTGCTCAGCGGTGAGGGCAAGAGCTTTTGCGCCGGGCTGGACATGGAAAATTTCTCGCGCATGGCGCAAGGCAGCGGCGCCGGTGTCGGCGGCCGCAAAACCCTGGCCGAGCGCACCCACGGCGACAGCAATCTGGCCCAGTACGCCGCCATGGTCTGGCGCGACGTGCCGGTGCCGGTGATTGCCGCGGTACACGGTGTCGCCTTTGGCGGCGGCCTGCAAGTCGCCCTGGGCGCGGACCTGCGTCTGGCCCGTGCCGATTCCCGCTGGTCGGTGATGGAAATTCAGTGGGGGCTGGTGCCGGATATGGCCGGCATGGTGTTGATCAGCGAGCTGGTACGTCCGGATCGGGTGCGCGAACTGTGCTATTCCGGCCGTATTTTCGATGGTGAAGAGGCGGCGGACCTGGGACTGGTGACGCGGGTATGCGAGTCTCCTCGCGAGGAAGCCCTGGCCATGGCCCGGGACATCGCCGGCCGCAACCCCCATGCGGTGCGCGCCATGAAGCGCCTGCTCAATCAATCCGCCATGCCGCAGGAGCAGGCCGCCCGGGTGCTGCTGGCGGAATCGGTGGAACAGGATGCGATCATCGGCCAGCCCAACCAGGTCGAAGCGGTTTATGCCAGAATGGAGAAGCGCGCGCCGGTGTTCCGTGATCCGGAGCATTGAGCGTTCTTTTCATGACTGTCCCGTGAGGTGATACGGGTGGACCTATTGCAGGATCCGGAGGCGCCCCGGCGCCTTCTGCGTGAACTGTTCGACGCGGCGGTCCTCGCCGCGCAACCGGAACACTGTGTTCCGCCCTGGTTGCCGGAAGACGATGGCGGGCCGTTGCTGGTGCTCGGTGCCGGTAAAGCGGCGGCGGCCATGGCGCGGGCGGTGGAGGCGCATTGGTCCGGCCCTCTGTCCGGCCTGGTGGTGACCCGTTACGGCCATGGTCTGCCTACCCGCCATATCGAAGTGGTGGAAGCCGCGCATCCGGTGCCGGACGAGGCCGGAGAACGGGCCGCCCGGCGTATCCTGGAACTGGCCCGGGCGGCGGGGCCCGGAGACCGGGTGCTGTGCCTGATTTCCGGCGGCGGCTCGTCATTGCTGAGTCTGCCCGCCGAAGGCTTGTCCCTGGCCTGCAAACAGACGCTCACCGGTGAGCTGCTGCGCTGCGGTGCCGCCATCAATGAGATCAATACGGTGCGCAAGCACCTGTCGGCGATCAAGGGGGGACGCCTGGCCGAGGTGCTGGCGCCCGCCGAGTTCCATACGCTGGTGATTTCCGATGTGCCTGGCGATGACCCCAGCGTCATCGCGTCCGGTCCCACCGTGCCGGACGCTTCCACTTCGGCTCAGGCGCTGGCGGTGCTGGAACGCTACGGTATCGAGATTCCGCGGGCGGTACGCCGTCATCTGGAGGATCCAGCGTCGGAAACGCCGAAACCCGGCGCGCCCTGTTTTCAGTCCACGCGCCTCAACTGCATCGCCACGCCGGCACTGAGCCTGCGCGCCGCTGCCCGGCGGGCGCGGGAGCGGGGAGTGGCGGCGGCGGTGCTGTCCGACCGAATTGAAGGCGAGGCCCGGGACCTTGGCGCCCTGCACGCGGAGTTGGCCCATCAGGCCCGGCGTGGCGGCGGATTTGGCGGTTTGCGATTGCCTCTGGTGCTGTTATCGGGCGGCGAAACCACGGTGACCGTGACCGGCAAGGGGCGGGGTGGTCGCAATGCGGAGTTTCTGCTCGGGGCGGCGCTGAATCTGGATGATGTGCCGGGTATTCATGCGCTGGCCTGTGACACCGATGGCATCGACGGTACCGAGGACAACGCCGGCGCGCTCTACTACCCGGGTTTGATGGCCGAGGCCCGGGCGCGCCAGTTGGATGGCCGGCGGGCGTTGGCCGATCATGATGCCTACGGCTTCTTCCAGGCGTTGAACGGCCTGGTGGTCACCGGCCCCACCCATACCAACGTGAATGATTTCCGCGCTTTCCTGATCCTGGGGTAGCCGGCGTTTGCCTGCACACGTAGCCGCTGTGGGAGCTTGCCTGCAAGCGAATTGTGCTTTCGAACTCCAAGGATTCGCTTGCAGGCAAGCTCCTGCAGCGGCTGTGTAGCCATCTCTGATTTATGTCTCCGGCTCTAAACCACCCCGGCCTTGCGGGCAATGGCCACCGCTTCGGTGCGATTGCTGGCGTTGAGCTTGGCGTTGATGTTGCGTAAATGGGTGCGGATAGTGCTGTCCGAAACGAACAGCTTTTCCGCCATGGCACTGTTGGAGTGCCCTTCCGCGAGCAGCTTGAGGACGCGGATTTCCTTGCGCGTCAGCGGTTCGGGCAGCAGCAGTGCCTGGGCATCTTCCACTGGCGGATAAGCATTGAACACGGTGGGGCCGAATCCTTGCAGCAGTTGCTGCAGGTACTCGGCGAACAACGGCTCGCGGCGATCCTGTTTGCGTTCGAGCGTATCGGACTGCAGATGCACCACCAGCGCGCCCACTCGCGGGCCTTCGTCCAGGATCAGGCGGAAATAACCTTCACGGCAGGCTTCCTTGAGCACCTTCTCCATTTCTTCCAGGGCGCCGCGCAACTGTCCCTTGCGTTGCAGCGCCACTGCCAGGAACAGGCGCAGTTTACAGGCGCGACGATGGCGGGAATCGTGCACCGTTTCCGCGATCGCTTCGCGCAGCTTCTCCACCGCGCTGCCGGCGTCGCCGACCAGGCTCTCCCAGCGTAACCGGCCGATTTGCGCGGTTTCCAGATCGTTGGCGAGCAGCCGCAGTCCCTTTACCCGGTCCCATACTTGCGGATCGTCGGCCCGGTCCAGCTCAGCCAGTGAGGCCTCTTCGTCACCTTGCAGCAGCATCAGGTGGGCCCGTTCCAGGCGCGCCGTGGCGACCACCCGGGGCTGTTGGCGCCGGTGTCCGGTCAACTCCAGGGAGGCCAGAATCTGGAAGGCTTTATCCAGATCGCCTTCGTGGAAGGCGATGCGGGAGAGCATGACATCGCCAAGGATCATGTGATCCGGCAGGCCGATGTCGCGCACCAGTGGCACATAGACGTTAAGCAGCCGCGCCGCCTGCGGCAGATCATTGGACTCATAGACGGCACTGGCATGCAATACGCCGGCCCAGGCATTGCCGGTGGTGCCGCTGAAGGAAAAGGCGCCGCGCGCCCGGGTCATGCCCACCGCCAGACGGAAGCGGGCGGCGGCCTGGCGCTGGCGGCCTTCCTGCAAGTCGATGATGCCTTCCACCGACTCGGAATACATGGCATTGAAGGCGCTTTCGTAGACCCCCTGGACATCGCGGGCGCCGTCCAGCAACTGCCGTGCTTCCTGGTATTCGCCCATCACCGAATAGGCATTGGCCACGGTATTGACCAGCGCGGTGTCGGCGAAAGGGTCGCCGTTGGGCAGTTGCTTCAGGGCTTCGCGGCCGATCCGGTAGGCTTCCTCGAAGTCGTCCATGATCGCCAGGATCGATGGGCGCAGCGCCAGCACGTGAGGGCGGATTTGCGGATCGCGGGAGTTTTCCAGGCCGGTGCGCTGCAGCAGGTCCATGGCCTTGCGCGGGCTGGCGGTGAAACACAGAGCCCAGACATGAATCGCCTGCAGTAGCGGATAGCCTTCCAGACGCTCCGCCGGGATGGTCTCGAACCAGCGCGCCAACAGACGCATGCGCCCCTGGGCCAGCAGCTCCTCGCCGTGCACCGACAGTAACTCCAGAGCGCGGCGATAATCCTTGCCCTCCAGGGCATGGTCAATGGCCGGCACCGGGCGGTGCTGATCCTCGAACCAGTGCGAGGCGGCGCGGTGCAGATACGGGACTTCCTGGGGCAGGTGCTGCTCCAGTTGGGCGCGCAGGAAGTCGGCGAACAGGCTGTGATAACGGTACAACCGCTCCTGGCCTTCGATCGGCACCAGAAAAATGTTGGCCTCGTTGAGCAGATTGATCAGCGATTCGCTGTCGGTGTCCGGTAACAGGGCATTGCACAGCGGCACGCTCATGTAGCGCAGGATGCTGGTGCGCAGCAGGAAATTTCTCACTCGCGGCGGTTGCTGGGAGAGCACATCCTCGGCCAGATAATGGGCCACGGCCCGATTCTCGCCAGAGAAGCTGGCGATGAACTCCGCCGGCGCCGGGTGGTGCTCCAGCGCCAGGGAAGCGAGCCAGAGCGCCGCCACCCAGCCTTCGGTTTTGTCATGGATATGGCCGAGATCGTCCAGCGACAGCGACAGCTGGCGGCAGCCATTGAGAAACTGGTGGGTTTCCTCCTTGGAAAAGCGCATCAGCTCGGAGTCTATTTCCAGCAGCCGCCCACGCGCACGCAGCCGGCCCAGGCCCAGCTCCGGCATGCTGCGGGAGCCGATCACCAGGCGGCAGTTGTGCGGCAGGTGATCGATGATTTCACGCACCAGCCCCAGCACGGTGGGTTCATGGATCCGTTCGAAATCATCCAGGAACAGGGCGAAGGCGGCGTGTTCGGCGGCCAGACTGGTGACCAGTTCCAACGCCGTGTCGCCGGGCGACTTGCTGGAATGAAGGCCGCGTTCCGACTCCCGGGGCAGTTCCATCATCGAGGAGATGGCCGCCTCGACGCAGGAGAGGAAGCGTTGGATGTCGTTGTCGGCGTCGTCCAGGGTCAGCCAGGCTGTGGCCACGCCCTCGGACTCAAACCGTTCCAGGCATTGCGCCATCAGCGTGGATTTACCGAAGCCCGCTGGCGCCTGGAACAACACCAGCTTGGCGGCACTGGCCCCGACCACGGAGTCACGGATGCGGGTGCGGGTAACCTGTGAAGAATGCGACGTGGGCGGACTCAGCTTGCTGTTGAGCAGCGTCCTCGTGGAAAGCAGATAGCTCGACGTCTTCATGGATGCCTACCTCAGGGGTGAACCGAGCCGATGCAACCATCGGTTCTTGTTGTTATGGCCTTTTGGGCTGCCAGTACCAGGGCAAAATGCAGGCGCGAAGCGATGAGTAGAGAGTCGTGCGGCTCCCGAGCCGATCTTGCCGCTCTCTCGTACCTATTACCTTCTAGCTGGTTCTTGCCAATTCCCGCACCTACCAAAGAGTATCCTGAAAACTACAGCCGTGGGAGCTTATGTTCAAGCCAGTGCGGTTACTTGTAGGGAGGTGGCTGGGGGTTGTCAATGAACCCGGTCAAGTGGCGAGGTTTTGCCAACCGGAGCCGGCAGTTTTCGCCAGGGATCAGACGGGAAAGCCAGGGCCATATTTCTGTTTATTCCATAAATATCAAAGGCCTTGCACTGTTTCGTCCGTTTAGACGATATCCAGCATCGATGCACTCTCCTAGCCTTTCAAAAGTAGCGGCGTGGTCTTGCCGCGGCCTTGAGTAGAGAACGAGCGTACACCGTCAGAGCCTGAATACTTCCTGGAATTTCAGTGGTCATTGCGATGCAGTGTTCTCGGAGCCGCCCCAGCGCCGCTGCCATCCCTTTATAAGTTAATTGAAGGATTTCCTATGAAACTGGATTCTTCCGTGAGCGCAGTGATTACCGGTGGGGCTTCCGGCCTGGGTGCGGCCACCGCGCGGCGCCTGGCCGCCCACGGGGTGCGTGTGGCGCTGTTCGACGTCAATGAAGAGCAGGGTGAAGCCCTGGCGGCCGAGCTGGGCGGCGTGTTCTGCAAGGTGGATGTCACCGATGACGCGTCCGTGGATCAAGGCTTCGAAAAGGCCCGCGCCGCCATCGGCCAGGAGCGCATCCTGGTGAACTGCGCCGGCATCGGAGGCTCCGCCAAGACCGCTGGCCGGGACAAGAAGGACGGCACCACCAATCATTATCCGATCGACCAGTTCAATCGCATTGTCCAGATCAACCTGGTTGGCTCTTTCCGCTGCTCCGCCAAGGCGGCCAAGGGCATGCTGTCCCTGGATCCGCTGGAGCATGGTGAGCGAGGGGTAATGATCAACACCGCTTCGGTGGCTGCTCAGGATGGCCAGATCGGGCAAACCGCCTATTCCGCCTCGAAGGCCGCCCTGGTGGGCATGACGTTGCCGATGGCCCGTGATCTGATGGGCGAGGGCATCCGTGTCAACACCATCATGCCGGGTATCTTCGAAACCCCGTTGCTGGCCCGTTTGCCGGAAAATGTGAAACAGTCTCTGTCCGCCTCGGTACCGTTCCCGAAACGGCTGGGCAGTCCCGATGAATTCGCCCAGTTGGCGGAAACCATGATCGTCAATGGCTACTTCAACGGGGAAAGCGTGCGTCTGGACGGCGCCATCCGCATGGCGCCACGGTGATCCGGCAAGGGCGGGAAAATCGTCGCTTCGGACGGTGCTCCCGCCTGGTCACGCTTTGAGAATTCAATCAATCGGTGCCGTCCGTGTCGGGCGGCACGCCGCAGGAAGGATCAAAACATGAGTGAAGCCTATATCGTTGCCGCGGCCCGCACCGCGGGTGGCCGTCGCGGCGGCCGTCTCTCCGGCTGGCACCCCGCCGATCTGGCCGGCCAGGTACTCAATGCCCTGCTGGATCGCGCCGACGCGGACCCGGCTCTGATCGAGGACGTGATCATGGGCTGCGTCGGCCAGGCCGGTGAACAATCCAATAACGTGGCCCGCAACGCGGTACTGGCCTCGCGTCTGCCGGAATCGGTGCCGGCCACCTCGGTGGACCGTCAGTGCGGGTCTTCTCAGCAGGCGCTGCATTTCGCTGCCCAGGCGGTGATGTCCGGCACCCAGGACATCGTTATCGCCGCCGGCGTGGAATCCATGAGCCGGGTCCCCATGGGATCTCCGTCTTCTCTGGCGCGTCAGCAGGGGTTGGGGCACTACTTCAGCCCGGCGATGAAGGAACGCTACCCGGATATTCCGGATTTCAGCCAGTTTATGGGCGCCGAGATGATGGCCGAGAAGTACGACCTGGCCAAGGACGAGTTGGATCGCTTTGCCCTGCTCAGCCATGAGCGTGCCAAGCGCGCCACCGAAGCCGGTGACTTCAAGGACGAAATCGTGCCGCTGCCGGTTCGCAGTGTCGATGGCGCCGGTGACGGCGAAACCCACGACGTGGATGAAGGCATTCGTTTCGACGCTACCCTGGAAGGCATTCAGAACGTCAAGTTGCTGAAAGAAGGCGGGCGTATCACCGCCGCCACCGCCAGCCAGATCTGTGATGGCGCGTCCGGCGTCATGGTGGTCAACGAACGCGGTCTGAAAGCCCTGGGACTGGAGCCCATGGCTCGCATCCACCATTTGACCGTGATCGGCCACGATCCGGTGATCATGCTGGAAGCGCCGATTCCGGCCACCGAGCGGGCACTGAAGAAAGCGGGCATGAGCATCGATGACATTGACCTTTTTGAAGTCAACGAAGCTTTCGCGCCGGTACCTCTGGCCTGGCTGAAAACGCTGGGCGCCGACGCCGACCGTCTGAACGTGAACGGCGGCGCCATTTCCCTGGGGCACCCGCTTGGCGGCTCCGGCACCAAGCTGATGACCACGCTGTTGCATGCTCTGAAAAAGCGCAACAAACGCTATGGTCTGCAGACCATGTGTGAAGGTGGCGGTCTGGCCAACGTGACCATCGTCGAGCGCCTCTGATCCCGGGCGCCCCGATCACCTCGCGGGCCGGGGCATACCGGCTTGCGGGGTCCGTTCGGTGGACGAACGGCATAACGAATAACAAAAGGAGGTATCCATGCAGGGTCTGATGCAAGACAAGCCGCTGTTGATTTCCTCGCTTATCGAGCACGCGGCCACTTTCCATCCTGAACAGGAAATTGTCTCGCGCAGCATTGAGGGGCCTATTCATCGTACCAATTACCGGGAAATCGCCCATCGCGCCAAACAGGTCGCCAACGTCCTGAATGAGCTGGGTGTCGAATTCGGTGATCGGATCGGTACCCTGGCATGGAACACCTGGCGGCACATGGAACTTTATTTCGGGGTTTCCGGGTCCGGTGCGGTGCTGCATACGGTGAACCCCCGTCTGTTCCCTGAGCAAGTGGAGTACATTCTCAACCATGCCGAAGACAAGGTGCTGTTTTTTGATATCAGCTTCGCGCCGCTGGTGGAGAAACTGGTTCCACAACTGAACAGTATCGAGCATTTCGTGGCGCTCACCGATCGCGCCCACATGCCCGAGGTCGATATTCCCGGTCTGCTTTGTTACGAAGACCTGGTGGAAGCCGCCAGTGCCGAATATGTCTGGCCGGAATTCGATGAACGCACCGCGTCGAGTCTGTGCTACACCTCCGGCACCACCGGTAACCCGAAAGGGGTGCTGTACTCCCATCGTTCCACCGTATTGCACTCGCTGATGGCGATGGCGCCGGACGCCTTCAATGTCAGCGCCCGTTCGACCCTGCTGCTGGTGGTGCCGATGTTTCACGCCAACGCCTGGGGCATGCCCTATGTGGCGGCCATGGTTGGTGCGAAAATGGTTCTCCCCGGTGAACATCTGGATGGTGAGCATCTCTATCCGCTGATGCGTGACGAGCGAGTGACGTTCTCCCAGGCGGTACCCACGGTGTGGCTTATGTTTTTCCAGTATCTGGATGCCCATCCGGAACTGGATCTGGATAAGGAACTGTGTATCGACACCATCGGTATCGGCGGCAGTGCTCCGCCCCGGGCCATGGTACGGCGGCTTGAGACCCAGCTGGGCGCCCAGGTGATTCAGGGCTGGGGTATGACCGAGACCAGTCCGCTGGGTGTGGTCAACCGGCCTCTGCCGAAACACGATGGCCTGGACCGCGATGGCCTGGATGAACTGAAGGTGAAGCAGGGGCGCGGCATCTGGGGCGTGCATATCAAGATCGTCAACGATGAAGGCGAGCCGCAACCCTGGGATGGCGTGCATTCCGGCCATCTCTATATACGAGGCCCCTGGATCGCCAGCGGCTACTTCCGGGCCGAAGGCGGTGGCGTGCTCGATGACGAGGGCTATTTCCCTACCGGTGACATCGCCACCATGGACCCGGATGGCTATTTGCAACTGGTGGACCGGGCCAAGGACGTGATCAAGTCCGGGGGGGAGTGGATTTCCTCCATGGATCTGGAAAACGCCGCCTTTTCCCATCCCGGCGTGGCGGAGGCCGCGGTGATCGCCATTCCCCATGAAAAATGGCAAGAGCGCCCGCTAATGGTGGTGGTGAAGCGCGAGGGCGCGCGGGTTGATGAAGACGAGATCATGGCGCACTTGGCCGAGCGGGTGGTGAAGTGGTGGCTGCCGGACGACATCGTGTTCGTGGACGAACTGCCGCATACCGCCACCGGGAAGCTGCTGAAGACCAAACTGCGTGAGCAATTCGCCGGTTATCGCCCTCGACGCGAAGCGGAGAGGTCCTGATTTATTTACCTTGAATTCCGCGTCTGTATTGCAGGCCAACCGTCCCATCGGCGTCTCTCAGGAGACCGGGCGCGGAGTTCCTTTTTAATCTCTTCCCTTTGTTTTCCCCTGGTGCTTGCTCCGGCTCATCTTCCGGCTCTTTGTTCCGGGAAGGGAGACTTCGTCGGAACCGACGATGATACCCGCACAAACCGCCTCTTACACTCGAAGCGCCGATGGATGAAGCGTTGCCATTTATTCCCTCCAAACCCGAAATGGCAATGAATCAATTGGCTTTACTTAAATAGATCACTGTTTCAGAGCCCTCTGGTTCGTCATGGAAAAGACTTAAAACAAAAACGCCGTGTCCGTTGATAACGGCGCGGTAACGCACGGGAGTCGCAATATGGCCTGGATAACAACAACAGCAAAAATCGACCTGCTTTTCCGCTAAGGAGCTTTACTTATGTATGCATTGGGTCGTTGGCTATCCAAAATCACCAATCTCATGACCGTCATCGGTGGCCTTGCCATCGCGTTGATGATGCTCCATGTCACCTTCGATGTTATTGGCCGCTATGTTTTCGGTACCCCGATACCGGGAACCATCACCATCGTCTCGCACTACTACATGATCGTCGCCGCCTTCGTGCCCCTGGCCTATGCCGAGCAGAAGAACGCTCACATTACCGTGGAAGTAGTGACTGAACGGTTGCCCCAGATCGTTCAGAAACATCTGGAAGGGTGGGCGCTGGCGTTTTCCGGCGTGGTGTTCTCTTTCCTGACGGTGCGGACCTGGGGCGAAGCCTTGTCCAAACACGCGATTAACGCCTCCGTGGTGCAAGGGGACGCCAGTATCGCCGTCTGGCAAACCTACTTTGTCCTGCCGGTGGGCATCGGCCTGATGACCCTGGTTCTTTTTTATAAGTTCATTGTTTATTTATTCGGTTTGAAATCCGGTTTGGATGACGAACGCGCGCAGCCGGATGAGATGCCGATTGCCTCGAGCCATCATTCGGACGCGAACTAGGAGACCGGCGATGAGTGACGTACAAATTGGTTTGACCGGTCTGGCTCTGCTATTGGTCTTGATCGGTTTGCGCGTGCCAATAGGCATGGCGTTGATCGGCGTATCCTTTGGCGGTTTGTGGTATCTGATGGGCTGGGGCGTGGCGTGGGGTTCTCTGGGCCTGATTCCCTATCAATTCGCCGCCAACTGGGTGCTCAGCTCCGTTCCCATGTTCCTGCTGCTGGGGTTCATCTGCTTTCATGCTCAGTTGACCCAAGGGCTGTTTCGTGCGGCGCGGCTATGGCTGGCGTCCATTCCCGGCGGTCTGGCGGTGGCGTCGATCTTTGGCTCCGCCGGCTTTGCGGCGGTATCCGGTTCTTCCGTGGCGTGCTCCGCGGCCATGGGACGCATCGCGGTGCCGGAGATGATTCGCCATAAATATCATCCGGAGCTGGCCACCGGCACGGTGGCGGTGGCCGGTACCATCGGTGCGCTGATCCCGCCATCCATCATCATGATCCTGTACGGCATCATTGCCCAAGTCCCGATCACCGGCTTGTTTCTGGGCGGTATCAGCGCCGGCATCCTGACCACGGTGGGTTACATCCTGGTGGTGATGATAAGAGTGAAGCTGAATCCGTCTCTGGCCCCGGACGTCAAGGAAGAGGTTTCCAGACGGGAAAAGGTCGCGGCGCTCAAGGAAACCTGGCCGGTTCTCCTGATCATGATCGGTATTTTCGGCGGTCTGTTCGGTGGTATCTTCACACCCACCGAGGCGGGCGCCGTCGGTGCGTTCCTGGCCTGCATCGTTGCCTGGATGCGCAAGGCTCTGACCTGGGAGCGATTCCGCAACGCTATTCTGGAAACCCTGCTGACCACCGGTGCCCTGATGGTGATCGCTGTCGGCGCCAGCCTGCTGACGCGTTTCCTTGCCTTGTCGGGCGCCGGCGACTATCTGTCGTCCTTGGTTATTGGCGGCGGTGCCAGCACCTTCATGGTGCTGTTAATGATCGTGGTGATTTACCTGCTGCTAGGTATGTTCCTTGAACCGATCGGCGCCATGCTGCTGACCTTGCCCATCGTGCTGCCGATCATCGGCGCCGCCGATCTGAGTCTGCTGTGGTTTGGCGTGGTGCTCACCAAGCTGCTGGAGATTGGCATGATCACCCCACCGATTGGCATGAACGTGTTCGTGATAAAAGGGGTGGTGGGTAATCTGGCCTCCACCACCTCTATCTTCAAAGGCATTTTCTGGTTCCTGGTCATGGATCTGTTCGTGCTGATCTTCCTGATGACCGTGCCGGACTTTATTTTGTTTCTGCCTCGTATGATGGGGTAGGCCTGCGCGCAGGCGCGCCTGCCCCGGCGCGCCGCTGTTCATTGAAAACGGATAACAACAGGGAAGAACCCGATGACAAAACAATATGATCTTTCCAACTCTGTTCAGGTGGCCATTCGCAATACCATTGGCGATGCTCTGCGCCGCTCCGCCGGCCGCCAACCCACCGCGCCGGCCCTGCAATTCGAGGATCGTCTCTGGTCCTACCAGGAGCTGGATCTGGCCGCCAATCGGGTCGCTAACGGCTTGCTGGCATTGGGATTGCAAAAAGGGGACCGTGTCGCCGCCTACGGCAAGAACTCCGACGCCTATGTCCTGCTCTGGCTGGCTTGTGCCCGTGCCGGTTTGATCCATGTGCCGGTGAACTACGGGTTGGTCCAGCGTGAGCTGGCCTACATCTGTAACCAGTCCGGCGCCCGTGCCCTGTTTTGCGACCAAAGCCTGGCGGCCAATGTGGAGGCGGTGCGCGGAGAACTCGGCGTTGAATTGCACGGATCCCTGCGCCTTGGTGAAGCGGGTGGAGAGACCGATATTCTGGCCCTGGCCCAGGGCGGCGGCAGCGCGGAGGCGCCGGACGTATTGCTCGACGATGACGATGTGGCGCAGATCCTTTACACCTCCGGTACCACCTCCGATCCCAAGGGAGCCATGCATACCCATCGGTCTCTCATGGCGGAATACCAATCCTGCCTGTTACATCTGGATATCAGTGGCAAGGACCGCAGCCTGGCGGCACTGCCTCTGTATCACTCGGCGCAGATGCATGTGTTCTTGATGCCGGGCCTGCTGTGCGGAGCGTTCAACTATCTCATTGATGCGCCGGTGGCGGAGCAGGTTCTGGCACTAATCGAAGAGCAGAAGATTACCTCGTTCTTCTCTCCGCCAACGGTGTGGATCGGTCTGTTGCGTCACGCGGATTTCGATCGCCGGGATCTGAGCACCTTGGAAAACCTGTACTACGGCGCGTCCATTATGCCGGAGCCGATCGTCCATGAATTGGCTGAGCGGCTGCCCCAAGGGCGCTTGTTCAACTGCTATGGTCAAAGCGAAATCGCGCCGATGGCGACGGTTCTGGGCCCCCATGAGCATGCCGACCGGCCCAGCTCCTGCGGCCGTCCCCTGACCTCGGTGGAGACCCGGGTGGTCAAGCCCGGCACCTTGGAGGACTGCAAGCCGGGAGAACAAGGCGAGATCGTGCATCGTTCTCCCCATTTGATGGTGGCCTATTGGGACAAGCCCGAGGAGACCGCGGAAGCCTTCAAGGGCGGCTGGTTCCATTCCGGCGATCTGGCTTACCAGGACGAGCAGGGCTATCTGTATATCGTCGATCGTATCAAGGACGTGGTGAATACCGGCGGCGTGCTGGTGGCCAGCCGCGATGTTGAGGAAGCCTTGTACGGTCACGAATCAGTGGCGGAAGTGGCGGTAATTGGCGTGCCCCACGAAAAATGGATCGAATCGATTGTCGCCGTGGTGGTGGTGAAGGAAGGCAAAAGCGCCGATGCCGCCGCTCTGATTGATCATGCTCGTCAGCATCTGGCGCCGTTCAAGGTGCCCAAGGCGGTTCATTTCGTCGAGGCTTTGCCGAAAAACACCGCGGGGAAACTACTCAAACGCACGCTTCGCGAGCAGTACGCGAGCTGAAGTGGAGGGGCCATGTATCTGACACAGCCGTTACACAAGGCTTTGCGCGAGTGCCCCGGGCGGGAGGCCCTGGTCTTCGCCGATCGCCGTTCAACGTACCGGGATCTGGTGCGCCAGGTAGCGACGCTGGCGTCGGTATTGAAAGGGCTGGGGCTGAAAGAAGGGGAACGGGCCGGCATCCTGGCTCTGAACTCGGACCGTTACGTGACATTCGTGTTCGGCGTGCTTTGGGCAGGCGGCGTCTTCAACACCGTCAATATTCGCTGGAGCCCGGTTGAAATCGCCTATTCACTGGATGATTGCGATACCCGGGTTCTGTTCGTCGATGATGAGTTCGTCCCCTTGATCGAGGAAGTACGGGCTCTGTCAAAATCGCTTGAAACCGTCGTGTACATCGGCGAGAAGGCCTGCCCCGAGGGCATGTTGAATCTTGCTGAATTAATGGCTGGAGCGGAGCCGGTGGACGATGCCGGACGCAGCGGCGACCAATTGGCGTGCATTCTTTATACCGGCGGCACCACCGGGGCGCCGAAAGGGGTGATGCTGAGTCACGCCAATCTGTACACCTGCTCCATCGGCGCGGTGATGCCCGCTTGCCGTGGTGATGGTGTGGTGGGATTACATTCGGCCCCCTTCTTCCATGTGGCCGGAGTGGGGCTGATCCTGCAGTTGACACTGCGGCTGGGCACCCACGTGATCGTGCCCCGGTTCGAAGAGGTGGCGGTCATGAGCGCCATTCAGCGGGAACGAGTGGTGGAAACCTTCCTGGTGCCGACCATGATGCGCGCCGTGCTAGCGCACCCGCGCTTCCCGGAATTCGATCTCTCTTCGCTGCGCTGCATGATGTATGGCGCGTCACCCATCGACAGCACGCTGTTGAAGAAGGCCATGACCGCCTGGCCGGAGGCGTCCTTCCTGCAGCTCTACGGTATGACCGAACTCTCACCGGTGGTCTGCATTCTCCCGGATTATTGCCATAGCGACGCCGCTTACGCCGATAAGTTAATGGCGGCCGGGTTGCCGGCGCATATGGCGGAGGTGCGCGTGGTCGACAGTGAGGATAACGAGGTGCCACGCGGCCAGGTGGGCGAGATCGTCGCCCGTGGCCCGATGGTGATGCGGGGCTACTGGAATAAGCCGGAGCAGACCGAGGAGGCATTACGCCGAGGATGGATGCATACCGGCGATGCCGGCTACATGGATGACGCCGGCTACGTTTTCCTGGTGGACCGGATCAAGGACATGGTGGTGACCGGCGGTGAGAACGTTTATTCGGTGGAAGTGGAAGACGCCTTGCTACGCATGCCCGCCATTGCCCAATGCGCGGTGATCGGGGTGCCGGATGAAAAGTGGGGTGAACGGGTTCACGCGGTCATTGTTCTGGCCGCGGGAGCAGAGGCCGCCGAAGCGGATATCGTTGCTCACTGCAAGACATTGATCGCCAACTACAAGTGCCCCCGCAGCTTCGAGTTCGTGGATGAGATGCCGCTGTCCGGCGCCGGCAAGATTCTGAAATACAAACTCAAGGAGGCTCATTGGAGTGGTCAGGGGCGTCGTATCGGCTGACCCCAAGGACGTCCGCCAAGGGCAGCGCAACACAAACAATCGGCGGAGGGCGGCTCCAGACCCGCCGCCATAGGGAGAGCAACATCATGGCACCACGCGCTTTGCTGCAACGTATTGTTATTGCCACGGTCTTCATGGTCGGCGTACTTGGCGGTACATCGGCGTTCGCCCGTACCATCAGCTATGCCACCGGCTATCCGCCCAACTCCATCGGCTCCGACTCGGCGCTGGCCTATGCCGACGCACTTAAAGAGCTTTCTGGCGGTGATCTCAGCGTCAAGGTCTTTCCGATGTCCTTGCTGAGTTTCAGTGAAGCCTCACCCGGTATCCGCGATGGTATGGCGGACTCTGGATTCGTGTTGTTTTCCTATTTTCCCTCGGAATTTCCCAACACCAATCTGATCGCGGAACTGACCATGTTGCTGGAGCTGGACGATGTGGCCCCGAGCCATGCCGGTCTGGCCTATGTCGGTGCCATGTCGGAGTATCTGTTCCACCATTGCCCGGAATGTGTCGAGGAATTCGCCGCGCAAAACCAGGTGTTCACTGGCGCATCCGCCAGCGCGCCCTACATGATGTTATGCAACAAGGAAGTGACCAGTCTCGCCGATATCAAAGGCAAGCGGTTACGTAGTGCCGGCCCTCAATGGGCGCGTTGGGCACAAGCGGTGGGAGGAACACCGGTGACCATCTCCGTCAGCGATGCCTATGAAGCGCTCAATCAGGGCGTTCTGGATTGCTCCATCAGCTCCAGCGTGGACCTGGATATCTTTCGCCTTTCCGAAGTGGTAAGTGATGTCACCGCCGGCGTTCCTGGCGGCGTCTTTGGCGGCACCGGTGTCAACAACTTCAATCGGAAAGTCTGGCAGGGCTTGAGTGAAGCGCAACGCGAGCAGGTGCTTCGTGCTTCAGCCACTTTCGGAGCGATCATCAGTTGGGACTACCAGGTGGGGGCCGCCAGGGAACTCGAGGCCGCGCCGAAGCAAGAGATCAAAGTGCATGAACCGGCCGGGGACCTGCAACAAGCATCGCACCGCTTCATCGTCGAGGACATGAAGACCATCGCCCGCAATTATCAGTCCCGTTCGGGGGTTGATAACGCCGAGCAAAGCATCAAGGCGTTCCAGCCGATCCTGTCGAAATGGGTCAAGCTGGTAAAAGAGGTCAGCAACCCGGAAGAACTGGCGGAGATCTACTGGCGGGAGACCTATTCCAAAGTGGACGTGAGCGAATACGGCTTGTGAGAACCTGCTTAAACAGGCTCCAAGCCGCATCGGCCTGGTCTGTTGGCCTGGCCGCCATGACCGGAGCTGGCCTGCTTCGGATTTGAAAATGCTAGGAGAATAATAATGACGATACAGCCACGACGCGCTGCCATCGCCGCGCTGACCCTGTGCGCGGGAGCCATCACCTTCGGTGTCGCCGAAGCCCGAACCCTGACCTACGCCATGGGCTATCCGCCCAAATCGATTGGCGCCAACGCTGGTGAAGCCTACGCCAAGCGGCTCGAGGAATTGTCCGGCGGTGACCTCAAGGCACGGGTGTTTCCCATGTCTCTGCTCAGCTTCAAGGAAACGTCCGCGGGCGTACGTGATGGTATGGCGGATTCGGGGTTCCTGCTGATTTCCTATTTCCCTTCTGAATTTCCCTATACCAATCTGATTACCGAACTGACCATGGTGGATGAGCTGCAGGGCGTTCCCGACAGCCACGTGGGGCCTGCTTACGTGGGCGCCATGTCCGAGTATGTCTTCCACCATTGTGATGGCTGTCAAAAGGAAATGGCGGACCAGAATCAGGTCTTCAATGGCAGCATGTCGACGCCGCCCTATGCCTTGCTGTGCACCAAGCCGATCGCCACCGAGGAACAGCTGAAAGGTGCGCGCCTGCGTAGCGCCGGCGCCTTGTGGGCCCGTTGGGCGGAGACCATGAATGCCACGCCCGTGACGCTGTCCATCAGCGACGCTTACGAAGGGCTCAGCCAGGGAGTGATCGATTGCACCATGAGTTCCACCGTGGAGCTGGATATCTTCAACCTGCGTGAGGTGGTCAAGGATGTGACCGTGGGCGTGCCCGGAGGCATGTACGCGGCGGTGGGCGTGAACAACGTCAATAAATCCGTTTGGAAATCGCTCAGTGAAGAGGAGCGTTCCCAGGTCCTGAAAGCGTCCACGGTTATTTCCGCCAAGGGCAGTTGGGATTACCAGCTCGGCGCGGCAAAGGAAGTGCGGGACGCGAGTGACAACGGCATCACCGTGCACCAGCCGAGCGAGGCGCTGGTGGCGGCCACCCGTGCCTTCGTGCGTAAGGACGTCGATACCATCGTCAAGAATTACGTGGAACGCCATAAAATCGACAACGCTCAGGAAATGGTCGATGAGTTCCGGCCGCTGCTGGCCAAATGGGTCAAGCTGGTGGACGGCGTGGACAACGCCGAGGCGTTGGCCGATCTGTATTGGCGGGAAACGTTCTCCAAGGTGGACGTCAGCACCTACGGTCTTTGATCAAGCCGGGGCGCGCCCGCGGGTGGCGCCCCTTGCCGGAGTAAACCATGGAAACCAAGTCAGTGGATCTTCAGGCTTTTCGTCAGGAGGTCCGTGCCTTCATAGAACAAGAGGCGGATGAATCGATTCGGGAAGCCGGCCGCAAGATGACCAGTTTTTTTCCGCCGTTCGAACAGTGCATGCGCTGGCACCGCAAACTGCACGCGCGCGGCTGGTCCGCAGCGTCCTGGCCAGAGCAGTACGGCGGGCCGGGATGGAGCCGCGAACAGAAGCGCATCTTCGAGGAGGAGTGCCGGATTGCCGGTGTGCCGCGATTGCTGCCTCAAGGTCTGGGCATGGTTGGCCCGGCGATCATGAAGTTCGGCACCGACGAACAGAAACGCCGTTTTCTGCCAGGCATCGCCTCCGGTGAGGATTTCTGGGCCCAGGGGTATTCCGAACCCAATGCCGGCTCCGATCTGGCCTCGCTCGCCTGTCGAGCCGAGCGCCGCGATGACCACTACGTTATCAACGGCAGCAAGACCTGGACCACCTACGCCCACCATGCCAACCGCATGTTTCTGTTGGTGCGCACCAGCAACGAAGGAAAGCCACAACAAGGCATCAGCTTCTTTCTGATTGATCGTCTCGATCGTCCGGGCCTGGAAATCCGGCCGATCATTGGTCTGGACGGCTTTCCTGAACAGTGCGATGTGTTCTTCGACAACGTCGAGGTGCCGCTGGATTGCTGTCTGGGAGAGGAGAATCAGGGCTGGACGGTGGCCAAATATCTGCTCGAGCACGAACGTGGCGGCAGCGCGTCTTTTGCCGCCACGTTCGGTATGGAGCTGAACCGGATCCGGGAGCGGGCCGCCGAACTCGGCGACGGCTTTGGCGGTATTCTGCGTGACGACCCGGTGTTTCAGCAGCGCTTCACTCGCCTTTATCTGGAAGTCGCTGCTCTTGATGCCACCGAGAGCCGCTTCGCCGCGATGGAAAAGGGCTCGCCTGAGTCGGGGCCGATGAGTTCGATGATCAAGATCACCGCCATGGAAACACTGCAACGCATTACCGAACTGGCGGTGGAAGTGGAAGGAAGCCCGACACTGACTTTGCAACTGGCGGCGCTGACCGTCGGCGCCGGGGTGGCGCCTGAAGGGCCGGAGCAGGCGCTCACCGTGATGCCCAAATATCTTAACAACCGGGCCGCCACTATCTTTGGCGGCAGTAACGAAATTCAACGCAACATCATTGCCAAGATGTTGTTGGGCTGAGGGACGCGACATGGCTTTTCTTAACGACGAAACCCGCGTCATGCTGGAAGACAGCGTTGATAAATTTCTCGGTGCCCATTACGACTTTCACCAGCGCCGCGCCTGGGTGGAGCAGGAACCGGGGTACAACCGGGCGCACTGGCAACAGTTCGCCGAACTGGGCTGGCTGGGTCTGCCTTTCGCCGAGCGCCATGGCGGCCTCGGCGGGGATATCACCGATACGCTCGGCCTGATGCGGCGCTTCGGCAGCGCTCTGGTGGTGGAGCCTTATCTGAGCGTGGTGGGACTGGGTGGTCAGGCCGTTGCTCGGGCGGATAATCACGATGTCGCCGATAGCCTGCTGCCCGAACTGATCGCCGGCAAGGCCATGCCGGTGCTGGCGTGGGAGGAAAGCATCAGCCGCGGCAATCCTGAGCATCTGGCCACCAGTGCCCGCCGTATCGACAGTGGCTGGCGTCTGGAAGGCGAAAAGGTGGCGGTGGTCGGCGGTGACCTGGCATCCCATTTCGTGGTGTCGGCGCAGGCCTTCGAAGACGACACCGGGCCCACGGTGGAGCTGTTTCTGGTCCACGCCGATGAGCTCCAGGTGACCGGCTTTCCCACCATGGATGGGCATCGCGGCGCCCGTTTGACCCTGGCCGCCGTGGACGTCGATGACACCCGGCGTTTGACCCGGAATGGGCGTGGCGCTGAAGTGCTGCGTCAGGTGCTGGAGCAGGGGATCATGATGATGGCGGCGGAAGCGGTGGGGGCGATGCAGGCGCTGTTGCGCCGTACCCTGGACTATACCCGGACGCGCCGGCAGTTCGGCGTGCCGATCGCCTCTTTCCAGGTGCTGCAGCATCGAATGGTCGATATGCATATCGCTATGAAGAATCTGGAACATCTTCTGGATGCCGTGGCGGGCCGCTGGCAGCAGGCTCCGTCGCACGCCCGGGACAGTGCGCTGCTGAAGGCGCAGTTGTGTCAGTCCGGCCGTTATGTGGGGCAGCAGGCGGTGCAGTTGCACGGTGGGATCGGCATGACCGATGAGCTGGATGTTGGCCACTATTTCAAGCGGCTGACCGCCCTTGGGTTGCTGTTTGGTGACGAAAGCTATCACCTCAAGCGGGCTTGGGCGGCGTTGTAAGGTGCGGTTACAAGTCCTCGTCACGGACTGCCTGACGAACCAGATTCCAGATCTGTTCGCTCAGGGCCTGCTCCGTGGGGCCCTGGATCGGCATTGAATCGAATTCAAGTCAATGCTGAAAGAGCCATCACAACAACAAAAGGGAGGAGCTCATGCCACGCAAGATCGCCAATTTGAGCGTGCTGGACAGTGATCTGGCCGCTCGCCACAAGGCCTTGCGGCCATCCGCCGAGCGTAGCTCGCCGGAGATCGATCGGGACTTCGACACCCTGATGCGTGATGGCTACGTCATCATCGAGGGCGTGCTGGATCGGGACACGCTGAGCGATATTCGCTCGCGGATAACCCCGTTATTGGACAAGACCGGCAGGAATACCTTCGAGGGGGCCCGGACACAACGGGTCTACGACGTTTTCTCCAAGACCCGGGTTCTGGATCATCTGGCGGATCACCCTCGTATCCTGGGATTGATGGACAAACTGTTCCTGCCCAATTACCTCATCAGTCAGGCCCAGATCATCAACATCCTGCCCGGGGAGGCGCCGCAGCTTCTGCATGCGGATGACAGTTTCTACAAAGTGCCGCGGCCACGGCCGCCGTTGGGCGCGGCGACGATCTGGGCGATCGATGGCTTCACCGAGGATAATGGCGCCACTGTGGTGATCCCGGGCAGCCATGCCTGGGGACAGGACCGCAGGGGGCGGTGGGAAGATGCGATACCCGCGGTCATGCCGGCTGGCTCGGTGCTGTTTTTCCTGGGGACCACCTGGCACGGTGGTGGAGAAAACCGTTCCGACAAGCCCCGTCTGGCGGTGACCTGCCAGTATTGCGAGGCCTATTTGCGGCAACAGGAGAACTTTCTGCTGGAGCTGTCCAGGGAAGTGGTGCGTGAATTGTCGCCGGAGCTTCGGTCGCTGATCGGCTATTCCATCATGCCGCCGTTCATGGGCATGGTGGATGGCAAGCACCCGCTACGGCTGCTGGAGGAAGAGTGATGAGCCTCGTTTTCCTGGAGGTATGAACTTGGAGGTCGCTACAAGGTCGCTGTAGGAGCCAGCCCTGCTGGCAAACAGATTCGCCAGCAGGGCTGGCTCCTGCAGCGGCTTCGTAGTTCGGTCCGTGGGAAGCTGCTTTAGCGGCGAATGGCGCGAGAGGATAGATTCGCGCCCGTTGGGCGCTCACCCTTCGGGCGCCCTGCGGGCGTCCACTCTCCGCCTGCGGCGTCGAGTGTCGAACGGAGGCTCGAATCAAGGCCCTCGAGCAGACCCGATAAAACACAAAAGCCCGCGCAGGGCGGGCTTTTGTGTTTTATATGGCCCGCCCGAGAGGATTCGAACCTCTGACCTCTGCCTCCGGAGGGCAGCGCTCTATCCAGCTGAGCTACGGGCGGAAAACGATTTTCACGGCACTTTCGATGGCACCCCGGGGGCGCGGACGCGCATGATAGCGGTTCAGCGTCGACGAGTCCACGATTGGGAATGAACGGCAAGGCGCGTATAATCATCCGGCTTGTGGACGGAGCCATGATTCCGTCCCTTCAGGGTGCCGCGTCAGGGGGTGATGCGGACATCGGCTATACCCGGGGGGAGAGGCGTGAAAAGCACGTTTTTCCTGGGTTTCAGCGAGGCTCGACGGGTCGGCATTTTACAATCTTTTCCCGCGATACCGGAGTGGATTCGGTAACCTCTTGCGACATTAGGATGGAGAAAAAACGGTGCGTATCGCCTACCTAGAAGACGACCAGGCCCAGGCCGAGCTGGTGACACACTGGCTGCGCGAAGCAGGCCACACGTGTATGCACCTGTCCAGCGGTCGCGAGTTCATGAGCTTGCTGCGACGGGACACCTTCGACCTCCTGGTACTCGATTGGGAAGTGCCTGATATGAGTGGTTACGCCGTTCTCGAGGAAGTGCGTGCCAGTGGCAATCGCACGCCTGTCCTGTTCGCCACTCAACGCGATGACGAGTCTTCCATCGTGGGCGCGCTGACCCAGGGAGCCGACGACTATATGGTTAAGCCAGTTAAACAAGCGGAGCTGCTGGCCCGACTCACTGCCCTGGGGCGGCGAGCGGGTGTTGCCGACATGGACGATCAAGGAACCCTCAACGTTGGACCCTGGACCATCGACCGGGCCCGGCGACAGATCTTTCTCGACGACGAAGCCGTCAAACTCACCGACAAGGACTACGAACTGGCGTGTTACCTGTTCCAGAACGTAGGCAAACTGATGTCCCGGGCACACCTGTTGGAAAAGGTGTGGGGCATCATGACGCCGATTGAGTCCCGTACGGTGGACGTTCATATCAGCCGCATCCGCCGCAGCCTGCAAATCCGTCCCGAACGTGGCTATCGCATCAAGACGGTGTATCAGCACGGTTACCGGCTGGAACCAATGGAAGAATAAACGCCTATGCTTTCCCGCTGGTTGACCGCCGTGGTGCTGTGCCTGCTGGCCGCCACGGCGCAAGCCGATGCCACTGCCGATCACTGGCAATACACCGTTCGTCCCGGCGACACTCTGTGGAATCTGTGTGAGCGTTTCGCTCAGGACCCGGTATTTTGCTGGCGCCAACTGGCGGCGAACAGCGCGGTGGATGATCCCTATCGCATGTCTCCGGGCAAGGTCATTCTGATCCCGCTTGCCTGGCTCAAGGAACAACCGATGCCCGCCCGTGCCGAACGGGTCAATGGCCAGGTCTGGCTGCGGGTTGGCGATAACGATCCGGAACCGGTGGAAAACGGCGCGGAGATTGCCTTCGGCGACACCATCGAGACCGGCGAGGCCGGCAGTGTGGTAGTGCGTTTCGCCGATAATTCCGAAGTGGCGGTAAAGCCCGACACCGTGCTCAAGGTGAATCATTACCGGCGTTTCGTTGATGTTGGCAACGAGCCCACGGAGCTGGAACTGGAACGGGGGGCCATCCGCAACACCGTCACGCCCCGGGATACCGATGCCCGGGTGTTCCGTGTCTACACTCCCGGCGTGATGACCGCGGTTCGCGGTACCGAGTATCACGTTCGCGTCACCGATGACGCCGTCACTCTCAGCGAGGTGGTGAAAGGCGAAGTGGAAGTCGCCGCCGCCCGCAGTGCCACGCCTGTGCCCGCCGGCTATGGCACTCTGGCGCGGGATGGCCAGGCGCCGGCCCAACCGGTCAAATTGCTGCCGGCTCCGGAGGTGACATTGAAGGCTGGCGGTCGCAGCCTGCGCGCGGAATGGCCGCCGGTGGAAGGCGCCGAAGCCTATTCAGTGGAATTGTTCGATGCCGATGGCGTTCTGCGACAGAGTGAGCAGATCAGCGAACCGCAATGGCGAGCCAAACCCCAGGCCGGCGAGTATCAGCTACTGGTAAGGGCGATTGATGCGCGAGGACTGCGTGGGCAGGAGCGTTTGCTGGACGCCACGGTATCCAAAGGCGCCTGGCCCTGGGATGCCCTTCTGTTCATCGGCGGCGCCGGTTTGCTGCTCGCGCTTTGACCTTCCATGTCCCGGTGGCCACCGTCCAGGGCGGCCACCTTCATTCTCGATGCGCTTCTTCTTTTTGCCGCCTTCGTCGCGTAAAAAAACATTGGAAATGAAAGGCGTAGATCGGGATAGTGATAACTCCGGTTTGATGCCATAACAAAGGCGCCCGGCGGTATCCAAGGGAAGAGGTTCGGGGTTCATGAGTAGAGGGTTCGATAGCCACCAGCGCCGCTATCTGGTTGAGCACATGTCCGTGCTGTTGGTGGTGGCGAGCCTGTGCACCCTGCTGTCCATCGGTGGCGGTCTGTCTTTCCTCAACCGATATGTCTACGACACCCTGCTGCCGCGCCTGCCAATGCCCCCCTCCGGCGATATCCTTATCGTTGGTATTGATGAGTACAGCCTGCGGGAAGTGGGGCGCTGGCCCTGGGATCGCAGCATCCATGCCCGTCTGATTGATCAACTCTCCAAACAGGGTGCCCGTGGGGTGCTGATGGATCTGATCCTGTCGGAACCGGACCGGTCACGTCCGGCGGCGGATCAGGCGCTGGTCCGGGCGCTGTCCGAGAACGGCAATGTTTATCTGCCGGTGCATGTGGAGCAACTGCGCTCCGGCGGGCAACTGATCGAGGTATTGCCGGCGGGGCCCTTCGCCCGCGCCGCCCGGGGGCTCGGCCATGTGGATCTGGAGCTGGATGGTGACGGGGTGGCCCGTTCGGTCTACCTGCGTTCCGGGATCGGACAACCCTGGTGGCCACACATTACCCAGGCGATGCTGGAAGGCGAGGGCCTGATCCCCGAGGACCGCTTTCCCGCCGGCGAAAACGACGATTTCGTCGGTCTGGCCAATGTTCGCAAATACCCCCGTTACATCCCGTTCGCCGGCGGCACGGGAAGCTATCCGCACGTCTCCGCGGTGGATGTGCTGGAGGGCCGGGTTCCGGACCAATTGATCAAGGACCAGTTCGTGTTCATCGGCGCCACCGCCGCGGGGCTGGGCGATATGCTGCCGACCCCCATGGCCGGGCAGGGGGACCTGATGGCAGGCGTCGAGATCAACGCCAACATCTTCGATGGCCTGCGCCATGAGCGCATGATTTCAGGCATGAGCCGGCCCTGGGCCATAGCCCTCGGCGTGTTGCTGGCCTTACTGGCACCGCTGCTGCTGCCGTTCTTCTTGCCGCGCTGGAGTATTCCGCTGATTCTCGGCTCTCTGCTGTTCACGCTGGGAATCTGCTACGCGCTTTTGGCGGTCTGGCAGATCTGGTTTCCGCCGGCGGCCTCGGCCATCGCCGCGGTGGTGGCTTATCCGCTGTGGACCTGGCGGCGCCTGGAGTACTCCATGGCGTATATGCGTAATGCTCTGGAGCGCTTGGCGGAATACAGTGATCTGAACCGCCGTCTCACCGAGCCGGCGCCGCTGTCGCGGATGCTGCGCATGCTGGATCAGGTGCTGCCGGTGCGGGCCTGGCGGCTGCAGGCCCAGGCCGGCGCCCCGGTGTCCGGCGGCGAGCAACTGGAAGCCACGGCCTGGCGGGGGCAGCTGTCCCGCCGCTATCCGTTCCGCCATGACGGCAAACGTTATGAGCTGACCGTGGTGTGGCGCCAGGCTCTGGATGCGGACACTTATGATTACTGGATTCGCGCCATGCTGGCGCGTACCGAAACCCATCAGGCCGGTATCGGGCCCCGCTACGAGGTGCTGGAGAAGCATATCGAGCGATTGCGCCGGGAGGAGCACCGCCAGCAGGCCCTGACCCGCTTCTTCCAGGTTGGTCTGGCGCAGATGAGCGAAGGAGTGCTGATCACCGATGCCTGTGGCGGCGTGGTGTTCATGAATCCGCAGGCGTCCTATCTGCTCAGTATCGAGGGCGTGGCCCAGGACACCCTGGGGCTGGCGGATATTGGCCGCGAACTGGAATTCACCGGTGATCGCGGTTGGCGCACGCTGCTTCAGGAAGCGCTGGCGGATGGCCGGGTGCAGAAAGAATGCCGTAACCGCCGTGGCATGGATCTTTATCTGGATATGATTCTGGTACACGCCGGCGACCAGCCGGGGCGCATGCTGATCATCAGTCTCAAGGACATTTCCGACGTCAAGCAGGCCATGCGCACCCGGACCGAGATGCTTGATTTCCTGTCCCATGATCTGCGTTCGCCGATGGTGTCGGTGCTGGCGTTGGTGGGCAAGATGCGGCATGGCCCGGACGGTGAGCGGTTGTCGGACTTCCTGGACAACGTGGAGCATTACGCCGAACGTAACCTGAACATCGCCGAGCAGTTCCTGCAACTGGCCCGGGTCGAGGGAGTGGATTCGGTGGAGATGATGGAGCTGGACATGCTCGATGTGGTGGAATCCGCCATCGATCAGGTGCAGATCCAGGCCCAGGCCCGGGATATCACCTTGCGGTTCGCCTATGACGAGACCGAGGAGGTCTGGGTAAAGGGCAATAACGAGCTACTGGAACGGCTGGTGGTGAATTTGCTCACTAATGCGGTCAAGTACAGCTATGAAGGCAACTCGGTGGATGTGCGCCTGTTTACTCAAGGGGGGCAGGTGACCTGTGAGGTGCGGGATCGCGGCGTGGGCATTCCGGAGGCGTTCCAGGACAAGCTGTTCGACCGTTTCAGCCGCGCCAGCACCAGCGGCGGGGCCCGTACTCGCGGGGCCGGCCTGGGGCTGCGCTTCGTCAAGGTGGTGACGGAGCGTCACGGTGGCGATATCAAGGTGGCCAGCGCTCCCGGCGAGGGCAGCCGTTTTACCCTGTTGCTGCCACGAATCCAGTTATCCTGAGCTAGGGCCTGTTCAGCCTATTTCCATCCCGCCTGCTGGATGCCCATTTTGCCTCCAGATAGCTACTCCCAAGGTACTGATTTTATCCCCGCGATTTCTGAGGGTATAATCGCGCCCGCAATAACAAACAGAGCCGGCACGTCTCTGAATGAGTCCCGGCCCCGAGGGGCAGCCGGGCGTTATTCAAAGCTGTGTTTCGGGACATACCAATAACCGAGGTGGAACCGTGAAAAAAATGCTGACTGCTGGCCTGATTGTACTGGCCACCCTGTTCGCCGGCGCCGTAATGGCCGCCAGCACCAAGGACATTTCCCCGTATCCTCTGGGCGAGCGCTCGGTTCTGGGTGACCGTGCCACCGCCGAGCGGATCAAACCGGTGGGGTCTGTGTGCGTGGAAGGCGAAGAGTGCGGCAGCGCGGTGGCCGCCGCGGAAGGGAGCGGTGAACCCCGTTCCGGCCAGGCCGTGTACGATACCGGCTGTGCCGCCTGTCACGCCACCGGCGCCGCCGGCGCGCCCAAGTTCGGTGATGCGGGTCAGTGGGCCAGCCATATCGAAAAGGGCATGGACACCCTGGTCAAGCACGCTTTCGAAGGCTTCAATGCCATGCCGCCCAAAGGCATGTGCATGGATTGCTCCGAAGAGGAAATCCGCAACGCGGTGGAATACATCGTCGAGAACAGCCAGTAGTTTCGGCGGATACGCCATTCGCTGCCAAGGCAGCTCCCACAGCGGCTTCGTAGCAGAGCCTGTGGGACGCTGGCTTGCCAGCGAATGGGCCTTGGCGGCAAAGGATTCGCTTGCAGCGGCTCGCCGCCCGGATAAAGGTCCAGCGGTTTCATGGCCCGGTTCGTGGGCTTTCCGGAACCCTCTTACTCCAGCAACGCCTTGAGATTGGCCAGGCTGGCTTCGGCCATCTCGTTGTCCCGTTCCTCATCGCGGGGGGCGCCTTCTCCGATATATTCCAGATCGTCCGGCGGCAGTTCGTCGATAAAACGGCTCGGTGTGGTATCCACCTTCTCGCCATACTGTTTGCGGGTGCGTGCCTGGGTCAGAGTGAGGGTTTCCCGCGCCCGGGTGATGCCCACGTACATCAGGCGGCGTTCCTCGACGATATTGTCTTCCTCGATGCTGGTGCGGTGCGGAAGCAGCTCCTCCTCCACGCCCATCATGTAAACATGGGGAAACTCCAGCCCTTTTGAAGCATGCAGGGTCATCAGCTGGACCCGGTCGGAGTCGTCTTCCTCGTCCTGCTGCTCCAGCATGTCCATCAGGACCAGCTTGCCGATTACCGCTTCAAGGTCGCTGGACCCGTCGTCCTCTTCTTCCTGCTTTTCCAGCATGCGCTCGATATTGCGCACCAACTGCCAGACGTTTTCGATGCGCTTTTCACCGATGCGCGGGCTGGAGGCGTTTTGCATGATCCAGCCTTCGTAGTCCATTTCAGTGATCAGTTCCTTCACCGCCTGCAGGCTATTGTGCCGGAAGCAATGTTCACGCTTGCCATCGAGCCACTGTTTGAACTCCCGCAGTTTCTCCGCCGCCTTCGGTGGCATGGCCTCGCTCAGACCAAGGTCGCCGCAGACGTGATACAGGCCCTGATCGCGCCGGCCCGCCCAGGCCGCCAGCTTTTCCAGGGTGGCCGGGCCCACTTCCCGGCGGGGCGTATTGATGATGCGCAAAAAGGCGTTGTCGTCGTCCGGATTCACCAGCAAGCGCAGATAGCACATCAGATCCTTGATCTCGCTGCGCGAGAAGAAACTGGTGCCGCCGGAGACCTTGTAGGGAATCGACAGCGATTGCAGCTTCATTTCCAGGATGCGGGACTGGAAGTTGCCGCGATAGAGAATGGCAAAGTCCTTCCAGTGCAGCCCCCGCTGCAGGCGGCGGTGAAACAGATCGCCGGCGATCCAGTCGGTTTCCCCGTCCTCGTCGCGCAGCGCCGCCACCCGTATCGGTTCGCCGTAGCCGTAGTCCGACCACAGGCTTTTCTCGAACACGTGGGGATTGTTGGCGATCACCGTGTTGGCGGCCTTGAGGATGCGGCCGGTGGAGCGGTAATTCTGTTCCAGCTTCACCACTTTCAGGGCCGGCCAGTCCTGCTGCAACTGATCCAGGTTTTCCGGGCGGGCGCCGCGCCAGGCGTAGATTGACTGGTCGTCATCGCCGACCACGGTGAAGCGGCCTTCCGGCAGGGTCAGCATGCGCACCAGCTCGTACTGGGCGCCGTTGGTGTCCTGATATTCGTCCACCAGCAGGTATTGCAGGCGATGACGCCACTTCTCCAGAATCCGTGGCTGTTCGCGGAACAGCTGCACCGGCATCATGATCAGGTCATCGAAATCCACCGCGTTGCAGGCGCGCAGCATGCGGTTGTAGCCGCTGTAGGCCATGGCCGCGCGTACTTCTTCCTCGGTCTGGGCCTGGCTCACCGCTTCCTCGGGGGACACCAGCTCGTTTTTCCAGTCCGAGAGACACTTATGCACCGCCTCCACCGCGTTCAGGTCCCGCTCGGATTCCCCTTGAAGCAGGATTTCCTTGAGGATCTCACGGCTATCGGTCTGGTCGAGAATGGAGAAGCCGGAACGCAGGCCGCAGGCCTTGAGTTCGCTCTTGAGAATGCGCAGACCCAGGTTGTGGAAAGTGGAGACGATCAGGCCCCGGCTCTGGCCGCCCTGGACCAGGCTTTGCACCCGTTCCTTCATTTCCCGGGCCGCCTTGTTGGTGAAGGTCACAGCGGCGATGCGCCGGGCCGGCACGCCCCGCTCCTGGATCAGCCAGGCGATCTTGCGGGTGATCACGCTGGTCTTGCCAGACCCCGCTCCGGCCAGCACCAGCAGTGGGCCGTCGGCGTAATGGACCGCTTCCCGTTGGCGAGGATTCAACGAGGTCATGAGGGCTCCAGGGGTAAACGAAGGCGCGTATCATAGCAGCCACGGCGGCATGAAACAGTGTCCGCCGACGCCTGATGACGAAGGCGCTATACTGCCCGCCATGCGTCTCGACTACTACGTTGCCCACGCCACCGGGCTCACCCGCAAACAAGTCAAAACCCTGATCCGCTCCGGCGCCATTCAGGTGTTCGACGGTGCCGGCGGCGAGCTGCCCGCCAAACCGGAGCGGCGTCTGCAAACGGATATGCGGGTGCTCTGGGAAGGACGGCCGCTGAGACTGGAAGGGCATCGTTATTTGATGCTGCACAAGCCGGTGGGCGTGGTCTGTTCCACCGACGACCCGGGCCACCGCACCGTTCTGGATCTGCTGCCCGGTGACCAGCGCGCCGGGTTGCATGCCGCCGGCCGGCTGGATCTGGACACCACCGGACTGGTGTTGCTCACCAGTGATGGCCACTGGTCCCACCGCATCACCTCGCCACAACACCATTGCAACAAGCGTTATCGGGTCACCACCGCCGAACCAGTGACCCGGACTCAGGTTGATGCGCTGTCGGCGGGCGTGGTGTTGCGCGATGATCCCCGCCCCACCCGGCAGGCACACGTGGAGGTGGTGGATGCTCTGTGTTTGCGCCTGACCATCAGTGAGGGGCGTTATCACCAGGTCAAACGGATGCTGGCGGCGGTGGGTAACCGCGTGGTGGCATTGCATCGGGAGGCGGTCGGCGACGTGGTACTGGACCCGGCTCTGGCGCCGGGAGAGTGGCGCCCGCTCACCGAAGCGGAACAGAAGCGGCTGGGCCCGCCGGGTTGAGCACGGTACCAGCCGGGTTCGTCGGATCGGACGACGAGGGCGGGCCGCGACAAGGTTAGATTGGAGATCGGGTTCATGCCCGTCGCGCGCCGTAGCCGCGGGCCTCCGGGACCGCGGGTGCGGCGCGCAGCTTATTCGAGAGCCTGCCGTACCGGGGGGTTGATTGGCCGCCCGCCATCGTTGATCACCGCCGCAATTGCGCCCCATCCGCCATCCGCGCCGCTGTCAGTGGGGCGCCTGTGTTCCCAAGGGGCGCAACAGAGGCCGGGGACGGGTTTGGGTTTCCCGTGGTAACGGCGCATAGTGCAAGGGGAGTCCGGGTTACGGTTGCCATCGATGGGGCGGCCTGGACCGCCACTTGTCATTTTCGGACACGGTTGAGCACAGGTGTATGCTTGAGGTTATGAACAGGACGCTACACAACGACCCCGCACTGGCCAGTGATCGTTCGCCGATCCCGGTTAACTATGTGCGTAATCTGGTGGAGCTGGCCCGCGAAGCCGGGCTCGACCCGTCCCGTTTATTGGCGCACGCCGGCTTGTCGGAGCCTCAGGTGTACAGTGCCGAGCCGGCGTTGAGATTCGATCAGTTCCGCCGTGTCATGGCCAGCGCCCGGGAGCTGTCCGGCGATCCCGCCATCGCTCTGAGCCTGGGGCAGCAGCTTACCGTTACCGCTCATGGCCTGCTGGGCTACGCCGCCATCAGCAGCCGTGACCTGGGGGATGCGCTGCAATTGTTGGAGCGCTATTTCCGCACGCGTACCCGCCTGTGTCTGCCGCGTCTCGACGTGGAAGAGCCATGGGTGCGTTTCGCCCTGATGGAAAGCTACGACCTGGGTGAGATTCGCCGCCCCTATCTGGAAGTGGTCACCGCCGCGCTGGTGGCCGGACTGCGTTATTTGCTTGGCGATCGTTTTCAGGGTGCGGTTCTGACCCTGCCCTATGCGTCGCCGGACTACGCCGCGCGGTATCAGGAGCTGCTGGGCATGACCGTTCGCTTCGGCGCCGATACCGCCGTGCTCAGTTTTCCGGCGGCCCTGTTGAGGGAGGCTCTGCCGATGGCGGACGCGTCCTCCCGGCAGATGGCCGCCCAGCGGTGCGAGGAGGAACTGCAACGGCTGGAAGCGGATCAGGACTGGGCCTCGCGGGTGCGCGCCCGTCTGATGCAGGCGGAAGGTGCCTTGCCGAGCCTCGAGCAACTGGCCACCGGGTTCCACCTGACCTCACGGACCCTGCGCCGCTATCTCGCCGCGCTGGGCGTCAGCTACCGCTATCTGCTGGAAGAAGTACGCATGGCCCGCGCGGTACGTTATCTCCAGGCCAACCTCACCGTGCAGCAAGTGGCACAGAAGCTGGGTTACGCCGAACCCAGTAACTTCACCCGGGCTTTCCGCCGCTGGACCGGCCGTCCGCCCAGCGACTATCTGGGCAATCTGTAAGAGTCTGTTTGCGCCATCGCCCCGATCACCAGCCAAGATGTAACAGACCGCGACAGACTTCACTCCAGACGCTGGAAACCGGCACAATCAATGCCCTCTTTCGGGCCTTAGAGCCTGTTCATGATCTTTACGCCACCGCGCCGGAGTTCCCGCGGTCCGTTTTTGCTTGGTTTTTTATAGACAGGTTTGGGAGACAGCCATGTTCGATATCACTAACAAACGCGTTCTTATCACCGGCGCTTCCAGCGGCTTTGGCGCCCGTTTCGCCGAAGTGCTGGCCGAGTACGGTGCCGATCTGGTGCTGGCGGCACGGCGGGTGGACAAACTCGAAGCCACCGCGGAAAAAGTCCGCGCCCTGGGGCGTGACGCCCGGGTGGTGGAAATGGACGTGTCCGATCACGCCAATGTGGCACGGGCTTTCGAGAACATGCCGGCCCTGGACGTGGTGGTGAACAACGCCGGGATCACCCGGGAAGGCGCCACCGACACCCTCTCCGAGGAAGACTGGAACGCGGTGGTGGACACCAACCTCAACGGCGTCTGGGCGGTGAGCAAGTTCGCCATCCAGCAATGGCGCCGGGACGAGCGCCCCGGCAACATTATCAATATCGCTTCCATCCTCGGCTTGCGGGTGGGCGCCATGCTGTCACCGTACACCGTGTCCAAGGCCGGCGTGGTGCAGCTGACCAAATCCATCGCTCTGGATTACGCCCGCTACAACATTCGCTGCAACGCCATCTGCCCGGGTTACATTGAAACCGACATCAACCGGGAGTTTTTCCAGGGCCCCCATGGTGGCAAGCTGATCAAACGTATCCCCTACCATCGCCTGGGCCAGATCGACGAGCTGGCCGGTCCGTTGCTGCTGCTCGCCTCCGACGCCTCTTCCTACATGAGCGGCGCGGCGATTCCGGTGGACGGCGGCCACCTTTGTAATACGCTTTGATGTCCTGTTATCCGCGCCCGGCTTGCCGCCGGTATTGTTCCGGGGTAGTGCCGGCCAGACGCCGGAACATGGCGATGAACGCGGACGGGTTGCTGTAGCCCAGATCATAGGCGATGGCGTGGACGCTGTGTTCTTGCTCCAGGGCCTCCAGCGCCAGCAGGTAACGCAACCGCTGGCGCCACTCCCCCAGCGGCATGCCCAATTCCCGGTGACACAGGCGGGCCAGGGTGCGTTCGGTCATGTTGGCCTGCCGTGCCCATTGCACCTGGGTGCGATTATCCGCGGGGTTGTCCCGCAGCGCCTCCAGGACCCTGCCGAGCACCGGGTGATCCGTGTAGGGGAGGAAGTAGGGGACACCCTGAGCACTGAGGCTGAGCTGGTCCAGCATCACCCGCGCCAGCCGCTGATCGCTCTCGTGCTCCGGTTCGTGCACGCCGCGCCGGGCGAAATCCACCAGGATGGCCTTGAGGATGTCGGTGATCGCCACCGTGCAGGCCTGGGTCGGCAGATCCCCGCACAGCGTCGAGTCGATATACACCGAGCGGTAGATCACGGCATTCGGGTTGTAACTGCCATGGGCCGCGCCGGGCGGAATCCATACGGCATACTGAGGCGGCGACAAAAACCGCTTTCCCTCCACCCGCAAATGCATGATGCCCTGGGTGGTGTAGTTGAGCTGGCCCCAGTCATGGCGGTGCTCCAGCGACTCACTGCCGGCCGGGAACTCGTCGTAGCGGAAGTACACCGGCGACGGCAGCGTGGTGAAATCCGGCAGTGGCAGATAATGGGGCGCTGTCATGTCCGAAATCCCCTGTGGGTTGTCTGGATGGGAGTATAAGGCTTATTTCAGACAGCGCCATAATGGCGCCTCGAAAAAGGGAGGCCCCTGGTATGGCGTATTTGCTTCCGTTGGCGGCGGTACTGATCTGGTCCGGCAACAATGTGGTCAACAAGTTGGCGGTGGGCGTGCTGTTCCCGGCGGAAATCGGCTTTTATCGCTGGGTGCTGGCGGGGGCATTGCTGACGCCGCTGATGGCGCCGCGACTGTGGCGCTACCGTCATCAGGTGAAACCGCTGATTCCCCGTATCATCGTGCTCGGTTTGCTGGGCATGGCGGTGTACCAGACCCTGGCCTACTATGCCGCCACCCTCACCAGCGCCACCAACATGGGCATCATCCTGTCGCTGATGCCCTTGATGGCATTGGGTTTATCCACGGTATTGCTGGGCCTGCCCCTGACTCTGGGGGCACTGGTGGGCGCGGTGATCTCTCTGGGCGGCGTGGTGCTGGTGGTCTCTTCCGGTGACTTCGCCACTCTGGTTGCCCGGGGCATTAACCAGGGTGATGCCCTGATGGTGCTGGCGACCTTCGCTTACGCGGTCTATGGCGTGTTACTGAAACGCTGGCAGCCGCCCTTGCCGGCCATGCTGCTGCTGTACCTGCAGGTGCTGGTGGCGCTGGTGGCGCTGTTCCCGCTGCTGTTGCTGTCACCCCAACAGGGAGCCAGTGTCGAGGCCGTGCCGCTGGTGATCTATGCCGGGGTACTGGCCTCCATGGTGGCGCCCTTGTTGTGGATGCAGGGGATCGCCCGGCTCGATCCCAGCCGCATGAGCCTGTTCTTCAATCTGATGCCTCTGCTCACCGCGGTGATCGCTTCAGTATTGTTGCGCGAACAGCTGACCTGGGCGCATCTGATCGGCGGCGGGCTGACCCTGGCCGGCGTGATCCTGGCGGAAACCTGGCGGCGGCCGTTGCGCCGCGCCGTCGGCGTCAGCTTTCCTGGTTCCGCCGATAGCTGAGCGCCTCGCTCAGGTGAGTGCGGTCCACCCGGTCCGCGCCCGCCAGATCGGCAATGGTGCGGGCCACCCGCAAGCTGCGGTGCAGCGCGCGGGCGGACAGGCCAAGCCGTTCCATGGTCTCGATCAGCCAGGCGCGGTGCGGCGCCAGTATCGCTTCCAGCGTGTCGGCGGGCAGGTCCCGGTTGAGCCGGCTCTGGCGTTGCTGCTGCCGCTGGCGGGCGGCGATCACTCGCTGGCGTACCCGTTCACTGCTCTCTCCGGGCTTCCCTTCCAGCAGTTCCGCCGCCGGCAGCGGCGGCAGGTCCAGGTGCAGATCAATGCGATCCAGCAGCGGCCCGGACAGGCGCGCCTGATAGCGGCGGGCCTTTTCACAGCGGTAGCCACAGCCGCGTTCGGGATCGCCAAGATAGCCGCAGGGGCAGGGGTTCATCGCCGCCACTAGCTGGAAGCGGGCAGGGAACGTCAGTTGCTGGGCGGTGCGGGCGATGTGCACCTCGCCGGTCTCCAGCGGTTCCCGCAAGACTTCCAGCACGCGCCGTTCGAATTCCGGCAACTCATCAAGGAACAGCACGCCATGATGGGCCAGGGAAATTTCCCCCGGCCGTGGGCGGCTGCCGCCGCCCACCAGGGCAATGGCGGAGGTGGTGTGATGGGGGCTGCGGTAGGGGCGTTGCAGAAAGTGCTCCGCCGGCCGGCTGGCGCGCAGCGAGTAAACGGCCGCCACTTCCAGAGCCTGGGCCTGGTCCAGTGGCGGCAGCAGGCCCGGCAGCCGTGACGCCAGCAGACTTTTACCGGCCCCCGGAGGGCCGCACAACAACAGGGAATGCCCGCCGGCGGCGGCGATTTCCAGCACGCGTTTGCCGCTGATCTGACCCCGTACATCGGCCAGGCAGGGATGATGCGGGGCCGGCTGCCGGTCGATGTCCGGGGCGGGGTGGCAAGGCAAGGGCGTGGCGCCGCGCAGATGGGCGCAGAGATCATTGAGGCAAGTCACCGCCAGGGTGCGGGCGCCGGCCAGTGCCGCCTCGTCGGCATTCTCCGCCGGCACCACCAGGGTATGACCGGCATCGGCGCAGGCCAGCGCGGCGGGCAACAGGGCTGGCACCGGATTGAGACGGCCGGACAGCGCCAGCTCGCCAATGAATTCGTGGCCGTCGATGTCCGCTCTCCCCAACTGGCCGCTGGCCAGCAGGATGCCCAGGGCGATGGGCAAATCGAAACGACCACCGTCCTTGGGCAGGTCCGCCGGTGCCAGATTGACGGTGATGCGCCGTTGCGGAAACTCGAAGCCGCTGGTGACCAGCGCCGAGCGGACCCGGTCGCGGCTCTCCCGGACCGCGGTATCCGGCAGGCCGACAATGGTGAAACCGGGCAATCCCGGCGCCAGATGGGTTTCCACCGTTACCGGAACGGCATCGATGCCCCGGCTGGCGCGGCTGAGCAGGCTGGTAATGTTCATGCCATCGAGGGTAGGGCAACGGGCCCGGAAAGACTGTCAGCCAGGGTGGTGACGGTGAGTGCGATATTGTCGTCGGCGCGCGTAGGAAAAAGGCCCGGAGCGAGTCAGTGCTGGTCCGCCCAGGCCTGGATCAGTGACAGTGCCTTGTGCGCCGCCGGCGACAGGGTGCGGTTGGCCAGGCGCGCCACCGCCAGTTCCACTTCCTGATGACTGTCCTGAATGTTCAGCCGTACCAGCCGCCCCGCCGCCACCTGGGCGCGGCAGACCGAGGGCGTGGCGCTGAGCACGGCATCGGTCCGGGTCACCACCTCGCGCAGGGTCACCAGATCGTTGCATTCGAGGCTGAGGGCCAGGGCTTCTCCGGGGGACTGGCCCAGCCTCCGTTTCAGACGGTTGCGGGCGGTTTCCGGCAACGGCACGGACACCAGCGGATAGTCGCCGAGATCGCGCGTGGCCACCGCTCTTCCATCCGCCAGGGGGTGCCCCCGGCGCACATACCAGCCGGCGGCCTCCTTCGACAGGGGCTGGCTTTCCAGGGCGGAGTCGTGGGGCACGGTACGCCGTTCCACCACGGCGAAATCCAGCTCTTCCGTTTCCACTTTACGCAGCAGGGTAGCCCAGTCGTTCACTTCCACTTTGATCTGCAAATGCGGGTATTCGCTCATCAGGGTGCCGAGCACGTCCGGCAGCAGGATGGCGGAAGGGTAGGAGCCGGCGCCGAAGCGGACCTCGCCCATCTCGTGATTGCGGATCAGGTCGGCGTCCCGGCGCAGACCGCGGGCTTCGAACAACACCCGCCGGGCACGGTTGATCAACTGCTGGCCGGCAGCGGTGGGGACCACGCCCTGGGGAGTGCGGTCAAACAGGCGGATACCCAGCTCGTGTTCCAGGTTCTGGATGCCACGGGTCAGGGCGGGTTGGCTCAGGTGGGTGCGTTCCGCGGCTTTGACGAAGGAGCGCTCCTCGGCCAGGGCCACCAGTTGTTCCAGCCGGCGCAGATTCATAAATGCGATAAATGCATTGATTTAATGAATGTTATGCATTTGTAACATTGCGGGCGCCGGCGTACAACAGGGCGCACCCCTGCCCAGCCCGGAGAATCCTCATGTGTGATCAATCCAAGCCCGCCCAGCCCGCTACCATCGCCTGCAATCATGGTTGGCGGGATCGCCTGCCATTCGAGGACAGAACCGATTTCGAAAATGCCCGGCGTGGTTTTATCGCCACTTTCGATGGCGACGAGGTGCGTCGCGAGGATGGCCGGGTGGTGTGGGATTTCCGCGCCTATGATTTCCAGGAAAGCGAGGAAGCGCCGGATACGGTAAACCCCAGCCTGTGGCGGCTGGCGCGTCTGAATAACCACACCGGTCTGTTCCAGGTGTGCGAGCGCATCTACCAGGTGCGTGGTTTCGATCTTTCCAACATGAACATCATCGAAGGCGACAGCGGCTTGATCATCATGGATCCGCTGGTCAGCGCCGAGGTCGCCAAGGCGGGACTCGAACTCTATTACCAGCACCGCCCGCAACGCCCGGTGGTGGCGGTGATTTACACCCATAGCCACGTGGATCACTTCGGCGGCGTGAAAGGGGTGATCAGCGAAGAGGAGGTGCGCTCCGGCAAGGTGCGGGTGTACGCCCCGGAAGGGTTCATGGAAGAGACCGTCAGCGAAAACGTCTACGCCGGCCCGGCCATGCGCCGCCGGGCACAGTACATGTATGGCGGCTTGCTGCCGAAGGGGCCGCGCGGTCAGGTGGACGCGGGGCTGGGCAAGGGCACGTCCCGGGGCACCGTGACCCTGATCGCGCCCACCGATGAAATCAGCGAGGCGTTTGAAACCCACACCATTGACGGTGTGGAAATCGAATTCCAACTGACCCCGGGCACCGAAGCCCCGGCCGAAATGAACCTGTATTTTCCGCAATGGCGGGCACTGTGCGTGGCCGAGAACGCCTGCCAGTGCATGCACAACATTCTCACCATCCGTGGCGCGCTGGTCCGTGATCCGCGCATCTGGTCCTACTATCTTGGCCAGACCCTGGCCCGCTACGGGGAGCGCAGTGATGTGCTGTTCGCCCAGCACCATTGGCCCACCTGGGGCGCGGACAACATCCGTGAGTACCTGGCCGATCAGCGGGATATGTACGCTTTCCTCAACGACGAAACCCTGCGCCTGCTTAACCACGGGCTGACGCCGATGGACATCGCCGAGCACATCAAGAGTCTGCCGCAACCCTTGGCGCAACGCTGGCATGCCCGTGATTATTACGGCTCGGTGAGTCATAACGTGCGTGCTGTGTACCAGCGCTACATGGGGTTCTACGACGCCAATCCGGCGCACCTGAATCCGCTGCCGCCGGTGGCAAGCGCCCGCCGTACCATCGAGTGGATGGGCGGTGCCGAAGCGGTATTGGAAAAAGCCAGAGCAGAGTTCGAGCGCGGTGAATATCGCTGGGTGGCGGAGATCGTCAACCAGGTGGTGTTCGCCGATCCGGACAACGCCGCCGCCCGGGAATTGCAGGCCGATACCCTGGAGCAACTGGGTTATCAGTGCGAGAACACCACCTGGCGCAACGCCTACCTCACCGGTGCCCAGGAGCTGCGCAAGGGCGTCAAGCGGGTGCCGGGCGGGCAGGCGCCGGATCTGGTGCGGGCGCTGACTCCGGCGTTTTTCTTTTCCTTGCTGGCGATCCGGCTGGACAGCGAAAAGGCCGTGTCACAACCGATGACGCTGAATTGGCACTTCCCGGATCTGGACCAGGACTTCGCCTTGACCGTGCGCAATGGCGTGCTCACCTATCTGGAAGGGCACCGTCATGATAACGCTGACGCCAGCGTCACAATGGGCAAGGCCGACCTGGATCAGGTCGGGCTGGGCAAACTGACGTTGCCGCAGTGCATGCAGGACGGCCGGCTGGCGGTGGCCGGGGATCAGGCGAAGGTGGCGGCTCTGTTCGGCATGCTCGATCAGTTCCAGTCTTCCTTCAATATCGTTACCCCGGCGACGCTGGGGTAACCGCTATTGCTCGTCTGATTGCGCGGCGCGCTCCAGCGCCGCCACCTGCTTTTCCAGCGCTTCCAGCTTCTCGCGGGTGCGTTCCAGCACCCGTTGCTGCACATCGAATTCCTCCCGGCTGATCAGATCCAGCCGCGCCAGTGCTTCTCCCAGCACTGCCCTTATACTGTGCTCCACATCGTCGCGCAGCCGCCCCGGATCTCCGGGCAGGCGCCGCTGAATGTCGGCCATCAGTCGATCGATAAAGGGTTGGCTTTGCATGGCCGTAGGCTCCACTATGCGTTCAGTCGGCGTGATGGTATCACTCCAGGTCGGGTTGTGCGGCACTGGCTGCCGTGCCCCAAAATGGAACGCGCTCCAAATCGGTGCACTATTATACCGCAGCGGAGTCGGATCGCGACCTGCGTCGGCGATGTAACCCTTTGAGAAAGCGTGACTTTTTAAAACTGGCATGGGTCGTGCACAAGATGGGTCAGAGCGTTCGCGCAAGTGGATGGATCGGGAACCAAAGAGGGGCCTGAAACGAAACGGACGTTACCGGACGCGTTAAGAGCGTTGAGGAGATAGCAATGAAACTGGTTACAGCCATTATCAAGCCGTTCAAATTGGATGATGTGCGTGAAGCACTGTCCGAGATCGGCGTTCAGGGCATCACCGTTACCGAGGTCAAGGGTTTCGGTCGCCAAAAGGGGCACACCGAGCTCTATCGTGGTGCGGAATACGTCGTCGACTTCCTCCCCAAGGTGAAGATCGAAGTGGCCATTGCCGATGGCAGCCTGGATCAGGTGATCGAAGCAGTCACCAAGGCCGCCAACACCGGCAAGATCGGTGACGGCAAGATCTTCGTCACCAATCTGGAGCAGGCCATTCGCATTCGTACCGGTGAAACCGGTGAGGATGCCATTTAAGAAGTTTTAGAACGTGTGCTGAATCGACCCATGCCAAGGCTTTTGGACACGTTTTTATTTCTCGGAGGGTTGCAACGTGGAAAACCAAATCTTTGAATTGCAGTACGCCATCGACACTTTTTATTTCGTGATCTGCGGCGCACTGGTGATGTGGATGGCCGCGGGCTTCGCCATGCTGGAGGCGGGCCTGGTACGCGCCAAGAACACCACTGAAATTCTGACCAAGAACGTGGCGCTGTTCGCCATCGCCTGCACCATGTACATGGTGTGCGGCTACGCCATCATGTACGACGGTGGCATCTTCCTGAAAGGCATCACCGACTTCGATCTGGCCGGTGTGTTGTCCGCTTCCGCGGAGAACGGCTTTGACGGTGATTCCGTTTACTCCGGCGCGTCCGACTTCTTCTTCCAGGTGGTGTTCGTGGCCACCGCCATGTCCATCGTTTCCGGTGCCGTGGCTGAGCGGATGAAGTTGTGGGCGTTCCTGCTGTTCGCCGTGGTCATGACCGGTGTTATCTATCCGCTGGAAGGATCCTGGACCTGGGGCGGTGCCGACGTCTTCGGTATGTACAACCTGGGCGACCTGGGCTTCTCCGACTTCGCTGGTTCCGGCATCGTGCACATGGCCGGCGCCGCCGCCGCCCTGGCCGGGGTGCTGCTGCTCGGTCCGCGTAAAGGCAAGTACGGCGCCAACGGTCAGATCAACGCGATCCCCGGTGCCAATCTGCCGCTGGCGACCCTGGGGACCTTCATCCTGTGGATGGGCTGGTTCGGCTTCAACGGCGGTTCCGTACTGAAACTGGGTGACGCCGCCAACGCACACTCCGTGGCCGTGGTGTTTATGAACACCAACGCCGCCGCCGCCGGTGGCGCCATCGCCGCCCTGATCGTGGCCCGTATCCTGTTCGGCAAGTCCGACCTGACCATGTTGCTCAACGGTGCCCTGGCCGGTCTGGTGGCGATCACCGCCGAGCCGTCCACGCCAACGCCGCTGCTGGCGACCCTCTTTGGTGCGCTCGGTGGTGTGCTGGTGGTGTTCAGCATCGTCACCCTGGACAAGCTGAAAATCGACGACCCGGTGGGCGCCATCTCGGTGCACGGCGTGGTGGGTCTGCTGGGCCTGCTGCTGGTGCCGGTCACCAACGGTGATGTGAGCTTCTCTGGCCAGATCATTGGCGCCCTGACCATCTTCATCTGGGTGTTCGTCGCCAGCCTGATCGTCTGGGGCATCCTCAAGGCGGTGATGGGGGTTCGTGTCACCGAGGAAGAAGAGTACGAAGGCATGGATCTGGTGGACTGCGGTATGGAAGCTTACCCGGAGTTCGTCAAAAGCTGATCGATCACCTTCCGGATGAAAAAGGGCGCCCGCGGGCGCCCTTTTTTTATCAAAGTCCGGTAGCGACGTAACGAAAAAGCGGGTAATGCCTGCGGAGAAAAGCGACTGCTCCACATGGCCTGCCATGCTTGGACGACGCGCTCCGTCCGCCAAGCCGAATCGTCGACGAGTTATTCGGAGCTAAACAGTGGCGATTTTTTTGTCGCTCTCAAAGTGGCCTCGACGCGCCGGTTTTTTGCTCTTCCCTCACTGGTTCCGTTATTAGCGTTAGGCTGGGATTCTCCAAGCCCCTTTGCACTGATCCGTGACTCATCGATGTGAAAATGGTCGATGAACACACTTTTAACCGCCTCGGCGCGTTTCACCGACAGGTTCAAGTTATAGCCGGCCGAACCGGTGCTGTCGGTGTGACCTTCCAGCTCCAGATTGGATGAGGGATATTCACGCATCTTCTGGGCCAGGTTCCTTAAAAGGGGATAAGAGGCAGAACGAACATTGGCTTTGTCCAGGTCAAATTCCACATAAAGTGTTTCCCGGATATCGCTGTCGAGATAAAGCTGGCAACCTTTTTTATCCACCAGGGCACCCTCCGGAGTGTCCGGGCATGCGTCAACGCCATTGAGCACGCCGTCCTTGTCGTCGTCGCCTTGTTTGGGACGTTCGCTTCCTCCCAGACCAAAGGCTACATTGAGCCCTGCGTAAACAATAGTGTCCCACCGCTCTGTTCTCAGGCTGTAATAGGGGCGTGCGCCAACGTCGACAAAGAAGCTGGATCCCAGCCACTTCTGTATACCGCCCTCCAGAGCGGCAATAGTCTCTGGGTACTCGGACCCGTTGTGGCTGTCTCTGTATTCGGTCCGGTACTGTCCAGCGCCGAGGCCGACATAGGGTTCAAAGCCGGAGTAGTCGAAATGGCGGCGCAAAACCCCGGTAAAGACACTGGTATTAACGTCGTCATCACCGAACAGCTCGGTTGAATCCTTAGTGTACTCCCAGGTCCCATTAAGTGACCAATTCTCTGAAAAACGATAGCCTGCTTGTAAGCCAGGTAAAAAGAAACCTTCTTTTTTGGTGGTGATCTCGTCATAGTGCCGACCGATATCAAGAAAATTCCAGCCGATATGGCCACCGGCATATAAATAGCGCTGTGGATGCGAGTGGCGATCGTCGGCGATTGAGAGCGTCGAAATCGATAATAAGGAAAAACCAAAGCCGGCAAGCATGGTTAGCTTTTTAAGGTCCATTAAGACATCCTTTCATTTGATGATGTGTAAGGAAACAAAATCAGGAACAAAGGAAAAAAGAGCGAGATGTTTTTGCGTGATGAATATACAGGCGGGGCGGACTGACACGCGATATGGAAGGCACGTTGCGAGGGTATTCAGGCACGGGATTGAATCAGATTTTATGAACGAAGTAACAAGGCGTGCGGTCGGCATGGGCCGCGCGGGAAGGACGGAAGGTGACGGCTCCCGCGCTCGGCAGGATCGTGCTGCTCTGGTGGCATGATTCCGCAACAAGACACTATCGTCTAGCGCAGCGAGTCAATCAGATCCCTGAAGAACGGTGGGTCATCATTCAAGGGTGGCTTCTTTGCTATGATGTTAGGGTCCTCAAAGGCATCTCGAGGGGTGACGCCATACTGCTTTTTGAACGCTCTGCCGAAAGATGAGGTATCAGAGAAACCGTAGCGATATGCAAGCGCTTTTATGCTGAACGGGCTTTTTGGGGTGCTAGTATAAGAAGTCCGTGCCAGTTCTATATCAATTAATGCCGAGCGTAGTCTGCACCTGGTGATATAGGCGCCAATACCATCCTGGTCGGATCTAAAAAGCCTGTATAAGGTTCTCCTGGATATCCCAAAGTGCTGTGTTATGGAGCTGATACTCATCTTGGGGTCTTGGATGCCGGCTTCGATGTAAGCCCGTATCTGGGCGGCCTGGGTTACCATGATCTGTGGTCTGGCTATTTCCAGAGCGTCCTTGGAGGGAGAAATAAAAGCTCTAATCATGTTTTGAATTGCCCCGTATATATTGGGAAGGTCCTCTTCTTTCATGTCCCTCAGGCTCTCCGCCAGGAAAACAATGAAATTACTTAAAAGTAAGGACATCTCATTGTTGACCATCTTCCCGCTTATCATGGCGGGATCTCGACCACATATTTTTATGAGTGTGGATGCGCTCAGCGCAAGTCCATACTCGACGTAGCCGGCGCTGGAATGGAATTTGGTGGGCTGGCGATAGTCAATATAGTATATGCGGCCGTGCTCAACTTTTTCTGATAGTGTCAGAGAACCCTTTTTTATCACTGCAAAGTTAATGATGTCGCTAGGATTTTCTTGAATATAGGCTTCGTCTCTCTCACCGGATAATTTGCCCGACACCGTTCTTCGGCCGAGTGTAAATGAGAAAATTCTGAATCCATAGTCCTCGAAATATAAAGAGGGGGAATTCCCCTTATCAAAACGTTTTATGTCATATATGCCTCGAAAATACTGGGAAACCCATGATTCCATGGCCTTGTCTCCGATGTCTGGACATGTTATCGATGTTTCCTGCAGGTTTCCCATGGCCAATACTCCTTGGTGAAGGGTTCCGTATTTTTCGTATTTAGTGATGAGCTATATAAAAAGGAAAGGTGTGCCTTCTTGCAGCTAAGAGATAATGCTGGCAACGTTATAAAATTTTCCGATTGCTCCTCGATTAATCCGTGTCGGGCTGACCCCGAACTCCTTCCTGAAGGCGTACGAGAAATAGGAAGAGTTCGAAAAGCCTAGTTTTTCTGCGATTTCATAGATTGATTCCCTGTTATCGTTGGACAAGGCCTTGTGTGCCATGCTCAGTCGCACTTTGCGTAAATATTCATTAATGCCACCATGGTCTTCAAAGACTCTCTGGGCAACTCTTCTGGAAATGCCGGTTTCCTTGCATATATAACCCAGTGACAGATCTTTGTTTTGAATATTGTTTCTGATGAAGGCGGTGATGCGACGGACGCGATCCTGGTCACGCAGGTTTTTAATGGAAAGGAAAGGATTGACATTATTTCCCATGCATGATGTCACAAGTGCATAGGTTGCCTTGGTAATGTTGTCATTTATCTTTCCTGATCCTTCGATGAATTTTATCAATGAAATAATGTAGTTCTTAAGTAATATGCTTACCGAATTTTTGTGCTCCCTGCCGTGCATGGATTGCAGTGCTCGATTTTGTGTTTCAATTTTCTCGGCGGGAAGCAAAATCGCCCGAATGACAGTGCCGGAATGCATTTCGATATTGAACGGGCGGCGGTAATCAACAATATAGACGCCTCCCTGTGCGATATGCTCGCCATTGATTATGACGCTGCCGCTCTCGATATAGGTAAATGCGACGAGCGATAATGGCCTCGAGCCGATGTCTGATTCTGCCCTATGGTAGCGAAGTCGTCCGTATACACGACGAGTTCCAGCAGCAAAGGAATCGTTCATCGCTGCCCAGTCCTCTAAATCAAAATCGTCGTCGGTCTTCTCTCCGGAGAAGGAGTCAATGGTTGCAATTCCGGAAAGATACTTAATTACCGCTTCTCTTTTTAAAGTTGGGTCCATGCCAATAGTGGAAAAGAAATCACGGTGGAAGCTTGCCTTGAGGGCGGCCGCCTGATTGGTTTCGTGAGACTTATGATTTTCCATTTCCAGAATCTCCTCTCTTTTGCTCTATTGTCCTCTTTTCAGGGGAGAATGAGTCTTTCTTATATTGCATATATATTGCGCATTTTGAAGTCAATAGTCTTCTTTATATGAAAAAATTTATCTTTGCCGCTGGCGAAAGTTGCAGTTTGGAGCGCTTTTCAACAGCTCCCAATCTTATGGCATTAAAAGAAGCCTAATTGGCGCCTATTCCATACGAATGTAAACGATCCGATAAGTATCGATTATTGCGAAGGTGGTGAAGCGCCGTCAGCCATCATTCTTGACGGGCTGGAATGGGCAATCATTTAAAACTATTGGGTGTGTTAATGATAGTTGGCTGGATGCCGGAACTTGCCTCGTTTTTATCCCACGGAGTTCTCCTTAGTTAAAGCGTAATGTAAAAAAATGATTGGGCTGTGTGGGAGTCTATCGTTATCGCGCCAACTTGGCGTCTCCTTGGGCGGCCCCTCTTCCCGCGATATTGCCTGTTATTGGATAGTGCGTGCCTTTCGTTGGATTGTACTCATCGAATGTTTCTATTCATAAATTTTGGCTTTATCCGAAGGCATCGGCTGGACGTCCCTACTGAAAGTGGCTCGCGGCTGCAGCGGTGTCCGTTTCTGATGATGTTTCCGGGTTTAGATAAATAAATCAGCATAAGTATCGTGAGGGTTGAATATGCATGGATTAAGATTCCGCACGGTTGCCTCGGTGATCGTGGTTTCTCTGGTCGCGGCACTGTCCGCCTGTGGGGGCGGTGGAAGTGGTAGCAAGGGACCGCATTCTGATGACGTCGGAAGCAACAGTAGCGGCGGCGATGGTAGTGCCACCAATGCGGTTTCTTACCAGTTTCTACCTGAGGCCATTCAGGATGATCCGGCATTTCTAAAGAAATATAAAAAAGGGATCAATCATTGGGACCAGGACCAGATCCAGAATGCAAGTGACAACTGTCCGATCGTGACCAACCCTAATCAAGTAGCGGCGGATACGTACTATCCTGAGCTCAAGAAATATGGCGCCGCCTGTACCGTCGATTTGGATGGTGACGGTAAAGCGGATGCTCTGGATACCGACGGTGATGGCTTTGCTGATGAGGATACCTCATCGGGTCGCGCGGATAATTGCCCATGGGTTTATAACCCATTGCAAACGGATACCAATGGTGACGGTATTGGCGACGCTTGCGACGATGATCTGGATGGCGATGGGGTCAAAAACGAGGATGATAACTGTATTTTCGTGTGGAACCCCGATCAGGCCAACGGGATGACTTCTCAATACGAGCAACTGGCGAGTCTGGGCGACGCCTGCGTTATGGATATCGATGGTGATGGTGTGCCGGATGCAACGGATCTTGATGGCGATGGTGTGCCCGATTCTTACCTCGCGGAAGAGTTCGCAACACGATACCCCTCGGACAATTGTCCATATATCCCGAATAACCCGGATGGGACCGTTACTGGTGTCAGTCTTGAGGACATTAAGCAGGGTGATCTGGACGAGGATGGTATCGGTGATGCTTGTGATTTCTTTCCGGATACGCCGAGTGACCGGGAAGAGATCGATCAGATGCAATCTTTGTATCGAGGGCAGAAGGTCTGTCGATTCGGGGTGAGTTTGGAAGACAAATGCCTCACCTATGACGAATACGAGCAGAAAAGACAGAGTGAACAAGACGCGAATGCAAGAGAGGAGGGGTTGGGTTCGTACTGTCCGTTCGGGGATGGTGATGAATATAAAGATGCTCGGGCCTTCGTGGGTGGAGAGGCTCTCTTTGATGTTAAATGGAAGAACCCGGGGCTTGATTTTACAGCGCACCTGAGAAACCCCTATGCGGCGGTTGATGAAGATTTTGAGAATTATGCGACTTTCAGTTTGCCGCTTAATGTTCTCAATAATCTGAAAGAGCTTGTTCATGGCGCCGTTAATGTAGTTGTCAACGTTTATAATTTTACTCTGGGTCGGGTTATTGGAAAGGTTCCGACATGGGATTCCCAGTACCCGACTGTAATCATAAGCAAAAAAGGTGGCACAAGATTCGACGAGGAGTACAAAAGAGCGACTGTATTCCTGTCTGGTAATAGGAAACTACTCAGTCTTGGGACGGAAGGAGGGTTTTTGACTCTCCTTGATGTGGATAGTGAGGGGAACTCCGTGGATGTGTCCGATAGGGGGGCTAATGTTAACCCGAAGGTCTCCGTTCTTTATGCGGTAGGAGGTAGAAAGATGTACGCCATCTCCGTACCCGCCAAGAGAGCGTTTAACGGTGTTCGCATCACTCCGTCTTATGATCTTGTTTCTTCATCCACCAATATTCATGGTGTTTGTATTGAGTAACAGGAAAACGCTGTCTTGGTGAATGCCTCAGTATGGCCCCTTGAAAAAGGGGCCTTCTTTAATGAGGGCAGGAGATAACGACTAACTCTATGAGGTGGGAGATTGGTGTGTCTCGGTCCTGTAAACCGTAGGTGGAAAAATGAGAAAAAAAGAGAATAAAGAAAGAGGCGAGTATTATCGTTTCCCGGTTCTTTTCCTTGCGCTGGCTTTGCTAGTTGCGTGCGGCGGCGGTGGCGGCGGTGGCGGCGGGAGCGACGGATCCGTGGCGGCCGACTCGGGTGAGAAAGGGCCGATCCGTATTGTCTATAACGCTAACAAGCTGGCGGAAATCGAACGTGGCACGGTATTGGGCGAGCCGGAGCTCAAGTATGTTTTTACCGCCTCGGAGTTGAATGGCTATTTTATTGGTATGCTTAACGACTACCTGCCGGGCGGCTTTAAATACAACCAGATTGGGTGGACACTTTTACTGCGGCCACTTCTGGGCAGTGGTATACCTGATGTGGTCACCAAGCAGCCGGTAGCGGGGGTTACTGCCGCGGGGCTGAAGTTGCAGTCTCTGCTCGAGAATCACTACGAAGCCGTGTGTGGTGTTAGAATCTATCAATATAATTTTAGAACCGTGAACTCCAAAGGTCGTGGCGCGCTTTCCTCGGCGGCTATTTCAGTTCCTTATGGAGAAGACCCGAAATGCTTCGGCGCGCGCCCCGTCCTGGTCAATAATCACGGCCAGTTAGACGACGATCAGGCCAGGTCGAGTCATGTGAGAGCATCTGCTGGCGAGTCTTCGATCCCGACCGCGATCAATAACGCTTATGCGAACATTATTTTCCCAGGGGCCGGTTATGTCATGGTCTCACCTGATTATATCGGCTTCGCGGACCCGGAGGAAAATGACGCATTTATTCAAAAAGTGCAAAACGGGAAAGACATCAGCGATGCCTTGAGGGCAGGGAAGACTGTTCTTAATCATGTGAGGAATGCTATTCCTGAAGAATACCGGGTCTGGGATTCGGGAAAGCTTTTTGTTACCGGGTTTTCAGAGGGCGGCTATCAGACCACCGCGGCGGTGCGTGCGCTGGAGGAGGCGGGGGTGAGCATAGACGCCGCCTCCCCGGGGGGCAATCCGGGGGCCATATTGTGGATGTTCGACATGATGGCGCAGAATGTTGGCCAGCCCTCAATCCTCAGATTTACGCCAAAGCAGTTTCTGGGTTGGAACGACCAGAAAGGCGGGATCTATGGGCTGAGCCTGTCGGGGCCAAAATCCAATAATCCCGATATCATACTGTCCGAGGTGGCCGCCGAGAGCTTTCCGGATCTCCCGGAGGGCATCGTGGCCTTCCCCCGGGGAGTGAGTTTTCAGAATGCTTTGGACGAATCGGACAAGGCGGAGATAGCGGAAGGCCCCTACTATGGTCCACTTGTCGGTAGTGTCTCTTTGTTGAATCTGCGAGCCGGGCAGGCTCTCATTGACGACGTCAATATTAACCCATGCCCGGGCAGCACTTATGAAAGGGGCGGGGCAGGCCACCTTCCTGGCGTGGCCTATTATTCAAAAATAGCATCGCCATTGAGCTGTACGCCGGACAATCCGCTTCGGGATGTGGTTAAGTCCAATGATCTGCGTGACTATGTTCCTCACACCAGGATGTTGATGTGCGGCAGTGTCAAGGACGGGACCGTGTTCTATGAGATGACCGAGGCGTTGGCGGGTTATTATCTGGCGAACGGCTACCCGGAAGAAAATCTGGATATACTCGAGTTGAACACGCCGATGAGCGAACAGCAGACGCCGTACCAGGACATTGTTGAGGCCTATCAAAGCGTGCAGCCTCTGCTGGCCAAATTGATTCCAGACCAGAGTCTGCGCGCCAGCGCGGAGCATGTCGTGGCCGGGGTGTTTTGTATCGCATCCGCCAGGAGTTACTTTGACGGAATCATGGCAGGGGGCTAGACGTCGTTTTTGGCGGCACAGCTGGTGCTTGGTCGTCGGCTGAGGTGCCGGCCGAACAGCGCTGATTGATAAAGGAAAGACCGTCTCATTCCCGCGGACCCCATCGGTCCAGGGGTTGGGATGGTCTTTATGTTGGATATGTTGATTTCGCGAAAAAACACCAGCACGGCTGTCTGTTCGGCTTAACTCATCCTGCGCACCACCGACAACGGCAACACCTTCATGGCAAAACCAATCGGCGCCCAGGGCCAGCGTGGCACATAGGCCTTGGCCGGTTCTTTTTCGATGGCTTCCACTAATTGCCGGCAGCCGGTTTCCAGATCGACGATGAATGGGGCATTTTTCACTTGGGCGTTGATGTCGGTGCGGATGTAGCCGGGATAGATCGTGCTCACTTTGATCGGCTTGCCGAGCATTTCCATGCGCAGGCCCTCGGCCAACGCGGCCACGCCGGCCTTGGTGGCGGAGTAGGTATTGATGTTTTTACGCAGGCCGCGCAAGGCGCTCATGGAAGACACCACCACCAGGTGGCCACTGTTCTGTTCGCGGAAGATTTCCATGGCCGCCTCGCATTGGGCCAGGGCGGCGACGAAGTTGGTCTCGGCGGTTTGGCGATTGGCTTGGAAATGACCGGTGCCCAGTGGTTGTCCCTTGCCGATGCCGGCGTTGACAATGATCCGGTCCAACCGACCCAGCTCCGCCTTGAAGGCGCGGAATACGTCAAAGACCTGCTCGTAGTCGTTCACGTCCAGTGGCCGGATCGCCACGGTGATGGTCGGGTGTGCCTGTTCCAGCTCGTTTTTCAGGGCTTCCAGTTTATCCAGGCGCCGGGCGCAGAGAGCCAGGTCGCGGCCCATGGCGGCGAAACGCCGGGCCATGCCCATGCCCAGTCCGGAACTGGCGCCGGTAATCAGAATGGTTTTACGGTGCGGCATGATAAATCCTTGATGCGGTGGTGGGCGACTCGGTCCGAACGGGCGGCTCCGTCTTCCGCGGTAATAGTGCCTGCCGCTGGCGGGGGCCCGCCAGTCCCGACGGGCCTTTCGGTGGGGATGTTCTCAGCGATAAGTAAGCAGCTCGCCGCGCAGATGCAGGTGTTCGTTGAGCGTGGCCAGGCGCAGGCGGCCGGCGTTGACCAATAGACGAGTGACGCTGGTGTTGACCAGGCCGCGATTGAAGGTGATCAAGGCGTCGTCGGCCAGTTCAAGCAGGTGCTGTATGGCCACGCTGATGGCGCCGCCGGAGGTGAACACCAAAGCGGAATCGCCGCGCTCCAGGCCATTGGCCAGGCTGTAAAGCGACGCCAGAACCCGCTCACGGAATGCCGGCCAGGTTTCCTGGTAGTCGTCTTCGTTGCGCTGCCAGCGTTGCAGGGCCTCCTCGAAGCGGGCCTGGAAGGCGCGTCGGGGATTGGGCTGCTCGGCCAGCCAGGCGGACAGCGCCTGATGATCGGCGGACTCCGGCCAGTGCACATGGAGCAGGCTCTTATGGTCGTACTCGTCGAAACCATGATCGGTCTGCCATTCCTTCGGCAGGGCCATTTGTTCCAGTGTCGCTTCGGCGGTTTCCCGATGCCGACGCAACGAACCGCATACCGCTTGGGGGGCAGCCAGGTCCTGCTCACTCAGATGGCGGCCGAGGATCCGGCTCTGCTCCCAGCCGGTGTCGGACAGGGCGTCATAGTTCTCCGCGCCAAAGCTTGCCTGGCCGTGGCGGATCAGATAAATCACAGGCATTGCGTACTCTCCCGGAGTCCGCTGGCGCCGGTGCCAGCGAACGCAGCAACCATTGACCTCATGCTAGGTATCGGTTTTCAATAAATCTAATGAATATTTGAAATAATTCCGGATAAGACTCATGCATGTTTCGCGCTTCGATCTGAACCTGTTCGTGGTCTTCGATGCCATTTACACGGAAGGGTCCCTGACCCGGGCGGCGCGGGTGCTCAACCTCACCCAGCCGGCGGTGAGCCACGCCCTGGCGCGTTTGCGGGAGCGTCTGGAGGATCCGTTGTTCGTGCGGCAGGGGGCGCGGATGGTGCCCACCAGCCGGGCCCGGGCCATGGTGACGCCGGTGCGTCATGCGCTGGGGGGCTTGCAGCGTTGCCTCAGTCATGAAGGGGGCTTCGATCTTGGTGAGGCGGAGCGCACTTTCGTGCTCGGGTTGCGGGATGGTCTGGAAGGATGCCTGTTGCCGCCGCTGATCTCCGCTTTGGTGGACGAGGCCCCGGGCATCCGTTTGCAGTCGATGACGGTGCCGCGCCGGCAACTGGCCACGGAGCTGGCCAGTGGCCGCCTCGATCTGGCCACCGATATTCTGCTGCCGTTACCGGAGTCGGTGCAGCACCGGCGGGTCATGCAGGGGCCCTTGGTGGTGCTGATGCGCGAAGGTCATCCGCTGGCCGGGAATCTCGACCTGCCCGCCTATCTGGCCGCCCAGCACGTGCTGGTGTCGTCCCGCCGCGAGGGCCCGGGGATGGAGGATTTCGGGTTGTCCCGGCTGGGCTACCGGCGCCACATCCGGCTACGCTGCCAGCATCACCAGGCCGCGTTGTCCACGGTGATGGGATCCGATCTGCTGCTGACCTTGCCGGAACTGCTGGCCCGCCGCCTGGCGCCGAAAGGGGCGCACACCGAGTTCCTGCCGGTGGACATTCCCGGGCTGGAGTTACATCTGTACTGGCACCGGGATCAAAGCGCCGACCCCGGCCATAGCTGGTTGCGACAGAAGGTCATGGCGGTTATGGAACAGTTGTCCACTCATTCTTAATGCGGTGCTTACTGTTCCTCCTTTGTTCGTATTGTGTGACCTATATCCCACTTGTACCTTTTTAGCTCCCCGCTGTCGCGGGGTAGCCAAAAATGAAGGGGGACTCGACCATGTGGCACGTCAACTGGCCCCTGGTACGACGACGGGTGCTGCTCATCGTCATTCTGGGGGTCGTGGCCTGGGCCGTAGCGGTACAAGTGGGTGGCTGATTTCGGGTTGTGACCACTCAGAAAAAGGAGCCTTTGGCTCCTTTTTTTATGACCGCCGGTCATCCACCTTGCCGCCAGGCGGTGTCCGGTGACCGGCCTTCGTCGGGCAGTTCCAGCCGTTGTGCCAGGGCGGGGTTGGCCGCCACGGTGACATCCCGCGGTCCCACCACTTCGCCACAATCGGCGCAGGTGAGCTGAGCCTGGAAACGGTGTCCGTGACCGCGATGAATATGCTGCAGCGGGGCGCCATGGTCATCGGACAGCCAGCGGTCGCCCCATTGCACCAGGTGAATGATCGCCGGGTGCAGTTCCAGCCCCATGGCGGTAAGGCGATACTCTTCCCGCGGGGGGCGTTCCTGGTAAGCCCGCTTTTCCAATACACCAGCCGCCACCAGCTTGCGCAGCCGGTCGCTGAGCACATGCCGGGTGACGCCCAGCCGTTCCTGGAAGCGCTCGAACCGGCGCACACCAAGAAAACAATCCCGCAATATCAACAACGTCCAGCGGTCGCCGATCACCGCCAGGGTGCGGGCCATGGAGCAGGGCTCCTGATCCAGATCTTGCCAGCGCATAAATTTCTCCCTAATGGCCCGTAGTATAGGGGTTTGACAGGTTCTGAAAAAGAATGGACTATTGAGTTCCTTTTTGGAACCTTCAATGTCGATGGTCGGTGCCGTTATGTTGATCGTGGTGCATGCGTTGATCGCGGTGCGATGGGCCGGCCGTGGCGCAATTGGGAGAGAGTAATGAGTAAACCCGCGATGCTGGTGGTGGGGGCCGGTGATGCTACCGGCGGTGCCATCGCCCGGCGCTTCGCCCGCGAGGGTTATGTGGCCTGTGTCAGCCGCCGCAAGAAGGAAGCCCTGGCGGATCTGGTGGCACGGATCGAAGCGGAGGGCGGAGAGGCCCGCGCCTTTGGCTCCGACGCCCGTGATGAAGAGCAGGCGGTGGCCCTGGTGGATACCATCGAACAGGAGGTGGGACCTCTGGAGGTATTGGTGTTCAACATTGGCGCCAACGTCAACTTCCCGATCCGTGACACCACCGCCCGGGTCTACCGCAAGGTCTGGGAGATGGCGGCGTTCGCCGGTTTCCTGGCCGGGCGTGAGGCGGCGCGGGTGATGGTGCCCCGAGGGCGCGGGACCATCATCTTTACCGGTGCCACTGCTTCGCTGCGCGGTGGTCGAGGCTTCTCCGCTTTTGCCGGCGCCAAGTTCGCGCTGCGCGCACTGGCCCAAAGCATGGCGCGGGAGCTGGGACCGGAGGGCATCCATGTGGCGCACAGCATCATCGATGGCGCCATCGATACCGCCTTTATCCGTGACAACTTTCCCCAGCGTTACGCGCTCAAGGAGCAGGACGGCATCCTCAACCCGGAGCACATCGCCGACGCCTACTGGACACTGCATCAACAGCCCCGCGATACCTGGACCCATGAGCTGGATCTGAGACCCTGGATGGAGACCTTTTGAGATGAGCAAAACCGTGGAATTCTTCTTCGACGTGGGCAGCCCCACCACCTATCTGGCCTGGACCCAATTACCCGGAATCGCCGAACGTCATGGCGCCGAACTGGTGTACCGCCCGATGTTGCTTGGCGGGGTATTCAAGGCCACCGGTAACGCCTCCCCGGCGGCGGTTCCGCTCAAGGGCCTGTACACCCGAAAGGATATGCAGCGCTATGCCCGGCGTTATGGTGTGCCCCTCAAGCAGAACCCGCATTTCCCGGTGAATACGCTGAATTGCATGCGCCTGCTCACCGCCGCCTTGAACACGCCGCAATGGGACACCATGCTGCGCGCACTGTTCGAAGGGATGTGGCTGCGGGAACGCAAACTGGATGAGCTGGACGTGCTCGGCGCGACCCTCCGGGAAGCCGGTCTTGATCCAGAGGAATGGGCGGCCCGGGCCCAGCAGCCGGAAGTTAAGGACGCGCTGAAAAAGACCACGGAAGAAGCCGTGTCCCGCGGCATCTTCGGCGCCCCGACCATGCTTGTCGGCGATGAAATGTTCTTCGGTCAGGACCGGCTGGATTGGGTGGAAGAAGAGCTAAGTAAAAATTAACAGTTAACAGTGAATAGTTAACAGAAAAACAGAGTCTGCTTATTCGCAAATACAGCTTGCGGATAAGCAGTTTGTCCGATTTTGATGCTATTCACTATTCACTATTCACTATTCACTATTCACTATTCACTGCTTCTCAGCGCTATATGAAACGCAATCTGGCCGATGACGCCGGCACTGGCGAGGACCACCGCGGCGGCCAGGGCCGGGTCGTCGCCGAGCACCGCCAGTGCCGAGCAGAGAGCGCCGATGGCCATTTGGGTAAAGCCGTACAGGCCGGAGGCGGAACCGGTGACGCTGGGCATCACGCTGATCGCTTCGGTGAGCGTGGCCGGCGCGGCGATACCGAGGCCGGTGGCGAATACAAACAGGGACAGCAACAAGACGGTCAGTGACAGATGCTCGCTGAGCACGGCACCGAGAAACACGAACGCCGCCAGCACACTGACCTGATTGGCGCGCATCAGCACCGTGCGCATGGGGAACCGCGCCAGCAGACGGCTGGCGAACACATTGCCCATGGACATGCCGGACACCAACAGGGCCAGATATAGCCCCACGTGTTCCGCCGGCACCTGCAACTGGTCCACGAACACAAACGGCGCCGCGCTGATAAACGCGTAGACTGACGTGGTGGCGCAGCCGCCGCCGAGGGCGAAGCCCAGGAACGCCGGTGAGCGCAGCAGCGCTTGATAATCCCGGACCAGGGTTTTGACGTTGCCGCCGCCACTGTCGCGCGGTCGGGTCTCCGGCAGCAGCCGCCAGGTGAACAGCACGTTGGCCACGCCCAGTCCCACCAGCAGATAGAAAATCCAGCGCCAGCCCAATTCGTTGGCCAGCAGCCCGCCGAGAATCGGGGCGATGCCCGGGCCCAGGGTTACCATCAGATTCATCATCGCCAGCCGTTGCGCCGCCTCCCGAGGCGCGGTGGTGTCGCGGACGATGGCCCGCGCCAGCGTCAGGCCGGCGCAACCGCCCAGGGCCTGAAACAGACGCGCGGCGATCAGCGCCTTGGCTTCCGGGGCCAGGGCCGCGGCCAGTCCGGCCAGGGTGTACAGGCCCAGGCCCACCATCAGCACCGGCCGGCGGCCGAAGTGGTCGGACAGCGGCCCATAGACCAGTTGCCCCACGGCGAGGCCGAGAATATAAAGGCTGACGGTCATCTGCATGGCGCTGGCGGAGGCATTGAGGTCGTCGCCAGCCAAAGCCAGGGCCGGCACGAAGATGTGCATCGCCAGGGTGCCGCTGAAGGTCAGTAGCGCCAGCCCCCAGAGCGGGGCGCTGGCGCCCGGTGTCGGGCGGGAATCGGTCATTGCTTCCGTGATTCGACGCCCCTGGAGAAGCCTTCTTCCCGGGGGCGCCGTGGTTGAGCCGTGGCGTGATCAGGCGCCGATGGCGGCGCTCATGAATGGCGGCAGGGTCAGGGCACCACGATGGATGGCGTCGCTGTAATAGCGGGTGTCGAAGTCCTTGCCGGCGGCGTCCGCCTCGCGGAAGGCGCCTACGTCACAGCCTTTGCCGGCCAGAGTGCAGCTCCACCAGCCGCTGGGATAGACCGGCTGAGGGAACGGCAGGGTCTGGGTGTGATCAAAGCCAGCTTCGCGCATGTTCACGTGCAGGTCGCGAATGATGGTGTCGCTGTGCAGCAGCGGTGATTCCGACTGCTGTACCAACACCCCGCCATCGGCGAGCACGCGGTGGCAGTGACGGAAGAATTCCGCCTTGAACAGCCCTTCCGCGGGGCCCACCGGATCGGTGGAATCGACGATGATGACATCGAACTGGCCGGGCTCGCAGTCCTGCATGAATTTGACACCGTCCTCAAAGCGCAACTCGGCGCGAGGGTCGTCGTTGGACTCGCACAATTCCGGGAAGTACTTCTCGGAGAAGCGGGTGACCTGTTCGTCGATGTCGATCTGCACCGCTTTTTCCACACCGCCATGGCGCAGTACCTCGCGCAAGGTGCCGCAATCGCCGCCGCCGATGATCAAGACCCGGCGCGGTGCCGCGTGCGCGAACAGGGCCGGGTGCGCCATCATTTCGTGGTAGAGGAAGTTGTCGCGGCTGCTCAGCATGGTGGCGCCGTCGATGGTCATCAGATAGCCGAAGGTGTCGGTTTCCCACATTTCGATGTGCTGGTAGGGGGTTTGCACCGCTTCCAGCTTTTGTTTGAGCCGCAGGCCGAAGGCCACGCCGGCGGAGTCGAAATGCTCGATGAACCAATTGCCGTCTTGGGCACTCATAGGACTCTTCCCGCTGATGGATGGTGGAGAAAAACAGTAAATGGGAACGGCGCCGATTGTACTGGCCCTCGGCCCTCGCGCCTACGGGAAATCATTCAATCGCTGCCAGGGTGGCTTCCCACGGGGGGCGCGAAGCCGCTGCCCGCCAAATCACACCCAAGCAAGGATTTGCCACCCCTCCATGATGGCCCATAATTGGGGCTGCCCTCATCCTCTACACCAAGGATCACCAGCCTATGAGCACCACCCCGGAACGCCCCTTTGACGCCATCTACAATGTGGATCGCTGGGGGGATGGCTATTTCCGCATCGATGACCGGGGACGCCTGTGCGTGCGGCCGCAGGGCGATGAAGGCGCGGAAGCACCGTTGGAAACGGTGCTGGAGGCCTGCCGGCAGGCCGGGTTGCGGCCTCCGGTGCTGGCCCGGTTTTCCGGCATTCTCAAGGACCGGGTGCGGCGTTTGTCCGGCGCCTTCGCGGCCGCCATCGAGGATCTGCAATACCGGGGGGAGTACACGCCGGTATATCCAATCAAGGTGAACCAGCAGCGCCGGGTGGTGCATGAGATCATCCGCGCCCGTGAAGACGGCGACCGGGTCGGTCTGGAAGCCGGCTCCAAGCCCGAGCTGCTGGCGGTGCTGGCGCTGTCCAATCCCGGTGACACGGTGGTCTGCAACGGCTACAAGGATCGTGAATATCTGCGCCTGGCGCTGATGGGTCAGACCCTGGGATTCAAAGTGCATATCGTGGTGGAAAAGCTCTCGGAGCTGCCGCTGTTGCTGGAAGAGGCGGACCGGATCGGGGTGGAGCCGATCATTGGCCTGCGCGTGCGCCTGATGAACATCGGCAAGGGCAACTGGCAGAACACCGGGGGGGAGAAATCCAAATTCGGTCTGAGCGCGCCGCAACTGATCGAGGCGGTGGCGCACTGCCGGGACGCCGGCAAGCTGTCCTGTGTGCGCATGCTCCATTTCCACCTGGGCTCACAGGTGGCCAACATCCAGGACATCAAGGCCGGCATGCGCGAGGCGGCCCGCTACTACGTGGAACTGCGTGGCCTGGGCGCGCCGGTGGATACCGTGGACGTGGGCGGCGGCCTCGGCGTGGACTACGAAGGCACGCACTCGCGCTCCTACTGCTCGATGAACTATGGCGTGGCCGATTACGCCTGGCACATTGTCCATACCCTGGCCGAACAGTGCGCCGCCCATGACTTGCCTCACCCCGACGTGATTTCCGAGTCCGGCCGCGCGCTCACCGCCCATCATGCGGTGCTGCTGCTCAATATCACGGACGAAGAGCGCCAGACCGTGGCGGAGGTGCAGCCGCCCGGTGACGACGACAGTGTGGAACTGCATGAACTGTGGCGGCTGAACGGCCAGTTGGAACGTGGGGAAGGCAACCTGCTGGAGCTGTATCCTGAGCTGATGGGTGCCTGGCAGGATCTGCAGCTGCGTTACCTCAATGGCGACCTCGGCATCATTGAGCGTGCCCGCGCCGAGCAGCTGTACGTGAATGCGCTGCTGCGCTTGCGCCAGCGCCTGGATCCGCGCCGCCGGCAGCAGCGGGAGTTGCTGGATCAACTCAATGAGCGTCTGGCGGATAAGTTGTTCGTGAACTTCTCCGTGTTCCAGTCGGTACCGGACGTTTGGGGTATCGATCAGGTATTTCCGGTGCTGCCTTTGTCCGGGCTCGATCAGCCGGCCACCCGCCGGGGGGTCTTGCAGGACATCACCTGTGACTCGGATGGCCGTATTGATCAGTACGTGGACGGCGAGGGCGTGGAGAGCAGCCTGCCGCTGCCGGAGACCCTGAATGGCCATCTTGGCATCTTCATGGTTGGCGCTTACCAGGAGATTCTTGGTGACATGCATAACCTGTTCGGTGATACCGACTCGGTGGATGTCACTGTCACGGAGAATGGCGACATTGAACTGGCCCACGCGATTCAGGGGGATACCGTCAGCACCGTGTTGCGTTACGTCAATTTCGATCCGCAACGGTTATTGGAAACCCTGGAGAACCGGTGCCGGGACGCCCATCTGGACGAATCACGCCGGCAGGTCTTTCTGAACGATATTCGCGATGGTCTGGCTGGCTACACTTATCTGGAATAATCGCCTCCATAGATTGGAAAGGAGATCAGTGCATGGATGAACAGGAACGTCAGCGTTATCAGGCGGTGCTGGAGCGGCTTGACCGGTTCAGCACCTGGACCGATTCCAGTATCGGTATTCCTTTCACCCGTTTTCGTATCGGCCTGGAAGCCATTGTCGGCCTGATTCCCGGTATCGGCGATGTGGTGGGCTTGCTGTTGTCCGGCTATGTGCTGTTGCAAGCACAGAAAGTGGGCGCCAGCGGCAAGGTCAAACGGCGCATGGTGCGCAACATCCTGGTGGACTTTCTCGGCGGCCTGCTGCCAGTGGTCGGTGATGCCTTCGACGCGGTGTTCAAAGCGAATACGCGCAATACCCGATTGCTGCGTGAGTACCTTTATGAGCAGTTGGAAGAAGAACCGAAGCAACGGTTTCCGTGGTGGCCTTTCCTTGGGCTGTGCGTGTTGTTCGCGGTAATCACCGCTGTGGTGATGTGGATTTGGTAAAGGGACGGTGACGTGGTTTTTACATCTTTCACACCGGCATAGGGGTTTGGATGTAGTAGGTTAAGTAAGGCATCAAGGACTTTTTTTGGCTTGCCAGAGGAGGACTGTCAGATGGCTGACCTTAGCCCGCCCGATGATGCTCAGACGGATCTGCCCCGGGACCGCATCAATCCGGTGGTATTCTACGGATCCGTTATCGGCATCGTACTCTTCGCCCTCTGGGCGATGTTCTTCACCGCTTCCGCCGGGCGCGTCATAAATGGCGCCCTGGGCTGGATTTCCGGTTCTTTCGGCTGGTTTTACTTCGTCGCCGTCGTGGCTTATCTGGTTTTCGTCATTGTCGTCGCCCTGTCCCGCTTCGGTGACATCAAACTCGGGCCGGATCACGCGGAACCGGAATTCAACGTGGTGACCTGGGCCGCCATGCTGTTCTCCGCCGGTATCGGCATTGACCTGATTTTTTACTGTATCGTCGAGCCGTTGACGCAATTCACCCAGCCGCCGGTGGGTGAGGGCGGCAGCATCGAAGCGGCTCGCCAGGCGATGCAGATTACGTATCTGCATTGGGGGCTGTCGGGATGGGGCATTTACACGCTGGTGGGTATGGCCCTGGCGTTTTTCAGCTATCGCCACGGGCTGCCGCTGACCGTTCGCTCCGCTTTGTATCCCATCTTTGGCAAGCGTATTTATGGCTCGCTGGGACATGCGGTGGACATCGCGGCGGTACTGGGGACGGTGTTCGGCGTGGCCACCAGTCTGGGGATCGGCATCATTCAGCTTAACTACGGGCTGAATCACATGTTCGGTATACCGGAAGGGGTCGCCACTCAGGCGGCGCTGGCGGTGGTGATTGTCTTGTTCGCCGCCATTTCCGCGGCCTCGGGGGTGGAAAAAGGCATTCGCCGTTTGTCCGAGTTCAACATGTTGCTGGCGGTATTGCTGATGATCTTTGTGCTGGTCACCGGCAAGACCATGTTTTTGCTGAACGCCATGGTAACCAATGTCGGTGATTACTTCGCCAATTTCGTCGCCATGTCTTTCGATACCTACGCCTTCGATCAGCCGGTGGACTGGCTCAACACCTGGACCCTGTTCTTCTGGGCCTGGTGGATCGCCTGGGGACCGTTCGTGGGGTTGTTCCTGGCGCGCATTTCCCGTGGCCGCACCATCCGGACCTTTGTCGCGGGCACTCTGATCCTGCCGTTGACGTTCATGATGGCGTGGATGTCGATCATGGGGAACAGTGCCATAGATATGGTCATGAACGGCGCCAATGACTTCGCGCAATCCGCGGTAAGCAACCCGGGTTCCGCAATTTATTTGTTCCTGCAGAACCTGCCCTGGCAGCAGATCACCACGGTGGTGATGACAATGCTGGCCATCGTCTTTTTCATCACCTCCGGCGACTCCGGCTCTCTGGTGCTTTCCAATTTGACCTGTTACATCCGTGACCCCAACGATGATGCGCCGGCCTGGATGCGTATCGTCTGGGCGGCGGTGATTGGAGTGATTACCTTGGCCCTGCTGGTTACCGGTGGCCTGGGAGCGCTGCAAAGCGCGGTGGTGGTAATGGGACTGCCGTTCGCCTTCGTACTGTTTCTGATGATGATCGGTCTGTATAAAGCACTGAAACTGGAAAGCGTGAAATCCGCCAGTATGCGCGACGCCCTGGCCGGTCATCTTTCCGCGCGGATCGGTTCACGCACCGGGCACAGCACCTGGAGCCACCGACTGGCCCGGGCCATCAGTTTCCCCAGTCAAAAACAGGTGGACCAGTTCCTGGAACGCACCGTGCGCCCAGCGTTCGAGGCAGTGGAAAGCGAATTGGCCGAAAAGGGCTATCCGGTGGCCGTGGTGACCAGCGACGAGGCGCCTCGTCATATGGAGCTCAACGTGGATCTGGGTGGCGAACAGAACTTCACCTATCAGTTGTGGCCGCGACGTTGCGCCATGCCGTCATTCACTATTCGCGCGCAGCCATCCCGATCGGTTTACTACCGGTTGGAAGTCCATTTGCGTGAAGGCGGCGTTGGGTACGACGTCATGGGGTATACCCGTGAGCAACTGATCGAGGACATTGTCGATCATTTCGAAAGCCATCTGCAATTTCTGCACCTCAGTCGTGAAATGGGCGCCAATACGTTGCCGGAACCCGGCACCGATGGCGGTTCTCAATGACTCGCTGATACCGGGAGGTAGCCATGAACGAGGTAACGTTTGATCGCGAAGCGGATTATGTGATCGTCGGCGCCGGGTCCGCCGGCGCGGTGCTGGCCAACCGTCTCAGCGAGGACAGCCGGCATCAGGTGCTGGTGCTGGAATTCGGTGGCAAGGACAATTCCATCTTCATCCGCATGCCCACCGCCTTTTCCATCCCGATGAACATGAAACGCTACGACTGGGGGTTCCATTCGGAGCCGGAGCCGGGGTTGAAAGGGCGGCGTATTCATCAGGCCCGTGGCAAGGTGCTGGGCGGCTCGTCGTCCATCAATGGTCTGGTGTATGTGCGTGGCTGCGCCGGCGATTTCGAGGAATGGTCGAACCTGGGCGCGGAAGGCTGGGACTATCAAAACGTTCTGCCCTATTTCCGGCGGGCGGAAGGGTGTGTCTATGGCGCCGATGAGTACCGCGGCGACGAGGGGCCCCTGACCACCTGCAACGGCAACAACATGAAGAACCCGCTGTATCGGGCTTTCATCGAAGCGGGCAGGCAGGCTGGATACGGCTATACCGAAGACTATAACGGGTATCGCCAGGAAGGCTTCGGCCGCATGGACATGACGGTGCGTGACGGTATTCGCTGTTCCACCGCGGTGGCTTATCTCAAGCCGGCCATGGCGCGAGCCAATCTGGATGTGGAAACCCATGCGCTGACCACCAGGGTGATTCTGGAAGGGCGTAAGGCCATTGGTGTGGAGTACCGGCAGGGTGGCACCATCCGCCGGGTGAGGGCTCGCAAGGAAGTGATTCTCTCCGCCAGCAGTTTCAACTCGCCGAAGCTGCTGATGCTGTCCGGTATCGGCCCGGCGGCGCAGTTGCAGGCGCAGGGGATTCCGGTGGTGCATGATCTGCCCGGTGTTGGACAGAATTTGCAGGATCATCTGGAAGTCTGGGTGCAGCAGGAGTGCACGAAAAAAATTACCCTCAACGCCTGGCTCAATCCGTTGGCCAAGGCCTGGATTGGCGCCAACTGGCTGTTCCTGCGGCGTGGTCTTGGCACTTCCAATCAGTTTGAGTCCAATGGCTACATTCGCAGCCGTGCCGGTCTGCAATATCCGGATATTCAGTATCATTTTCTCGCCGGTGCCATCGCCTACGACGGTTCAAGCGCGGTGAAAGGACATGGCTTCCAGGTGCATTTGGGAGCCAATAAGCCGAAAAGCCGGGGCGAAGTCACTTTGATGTCGGCGGATCCGGAAGCGCCGCCGCGCATTCAATTCAACTATTTCGCCGAGGAAGAAGACAAGGCAGCGTTTCGAGCCGGCTTGCATTTTACCCGTGAAATTTTCAATCAGCCGGCCTTTGATCCTTATCGTGGCCGCGAATTGATGCCAGGACCGGATGTAAACAGCGACGATGAAATCGACGACTGGCTGGCGCAAAGCGCGGAGACCGCCTATCACCCGGCGGGTTCGTGCCGCATGGGCACCGATCCCATGGCCGTGGTCGATCCGCGGTGCCGGGTGCATGGTATGGAGAATCTGCGGGTGGTGGATTCGTCGATCATGCCCACGGTCACCAACGGCAATCTCAACGCGCCCACCATCATGATTGGTGAAAAAGCGGCGGATCTTATCCTGGGGCGCAGCCTTCCCGCCGCCGGGGTGCCGGTGTATTTCGATGAGGATTGGCGGGATCGACAGCGCGCCGGCATGGCCGAGCGCCCCGGCGAGGCCGGCGGCGATCAGTAAGGCGAGTCCACCGGAGCCTGGGCCACGAACACGGTTTTCAACCGGGTGTAGTGATCGAAGGCCCGGCGGCTGTTTTCCTTGCCGATGCCGGATTGTTTGATGCCACCGAACGGCATTTCGATGGGGGTCACGTTGTAGTGATTGATCCAGACGATCCCGGCCTGCAGTGCATCGGCCATGCGATGGCCACGGCTCAAATCGGCGGTGAACACACCACCGGCCAGACCGAAAACGGTGTCGTTGGCGCGCCGGATCACCTCGTCCTCGTCATCGAAGGTCAGCAGCGACATCACCGGGCCGAAAATTTCCTCGCGTACGATGGTCATACTGTCGTCGAGGCCGTCGAAAATGGTGGGCTCAACGAAATGGCCGTTTTCCAGACCGGGCACGGTGACCCGGCCTCCGCCGATCAGCAGCTGCCCCCCTTCGCGCTTACCGGTCTCGATAAACTCGAGCACCGTCCGCATGTGGGCTTCGCTGATCAGCGGGCCGACATGGGTGTCGACGTCCAGTGGATCGCCGACTTTCAAGGCACGGGTGCGCGCCAGCAGTTTTTCCACGAAGGCGTCTTTCACCGAGCGGTGCACGAACACCCGGGTACCGTTGGTGCAGATCTGGCCCTGGGTGTAGAAGTTGCCGAGCAGGGCGCCGGAGACCGCGTTGTCCAGGTCGGCGTCCTCGAACACGATTAGCGGTGATTTGCCGCCCAGCTCCAGGGTAACGGCTTTCAGCGTGCCGGCGGCATCGCGCATCACCGCTTTGCCGGTGCCCACTTCTCCGGTGAGCGAGATTTTGGCGATATCGGGGTGCCGGCTCAGTGCCTGGCCGGTTTCGGCCAAGCCTTGCACCACATTGAACACGCCATCGGGCAGGCCCGCTTCCTTGAACAGCTCCGCCAGTCGCAGCGCCGACAGCGGCGTCAGCTCCGCTGGTTTGAAGATCATGGCGTTCCCGGCGGCCAGGGCTGGTGCCGATTTCCAGGCGGCGATCTGTAACGGGTAGTTCCAGGCGCCAATACCCGCGCAAATACCCAGTGGTTCCGGGCGGGTGTAGAAGAAGCCGCCTTCCACCTGCTGATACTCCCCCTGCAGGGAGGATGCCTGGCCGGCGAAGTACTCCAGGCAATCGGCGGCGGAATCCACATCCGCTTCCGGCGTTTCCGCCAGCGGCTTGCCGGCGTCCAGGGATTCCAGACGCGCCAGTTCGTCGCGGTGTTCGCGCAGCAGAGCGGCGGCGCGGTGCAGCACGCGGCCACGGGCGGCGCCGCTCTGGCTGCGCCATTGCTCAAGGCCGGCCTTGGCGGCGTCCACGGCGTCATCCACATCGTCCGCGCCGGCCAGAGCCACGCGACAGATTATTTCGCCGGTGGCGGGATTGTGGGTGTCGAAGAATTCCCCGCTGCGGGCCGGCCGATAGGCGCCGTTGATCCAGAGTTGTCGGTCGCTGTGCTGTGTCATGGGGAGGCCTCGCTTGACGAAAGGGGATCTTGAAAGAGTGGCGGCGCTGGCCGCCGATCTCAAGAAAAACGCTGTAAATACCGTTGTAGCGGCTGTCGCAGGTCCCGGGCAAGGTGTTGTGTCCGCTGTCGCAGATCGGCGAGAGACCTTCCCTGGCGCCAGTGATGATGGCAGTGGACCTGCAGCAGGAAACTGGCGAGCGCGCCCTCGCCATCCAAATCGCTGTCGTTGCACAGCGGCAAGGCCGGCAGGCGGGCATGAAGCCGGGCGGCGAAAGCGCCGCTGGTGACACCGACTTCCGCGCCGCTCTCGTTGTGCAGCGGTGTGGTGCCAAAGCCACAACTGGGCGAGCGCGACTTCAGCACCATGCCATCCAGTGCCGGCGCCAGACTGTCGGCGTACTCCGCCAGCGCATCACTGAAATCATCGTTCGGCGTGGCCAGGCCGCGCACGCGCTGCGCCTCGCCCACAAGTACCACCTGGATCGGAGGGCGGGGCACCGGCAGGCCGATGGCGGTTTCCGGGCATAGCGGCACCAGGGTAACCCGGGCCGCCAGGGTGTTGGCCACGCCGGCATGGTATTTGTGGCCGCCGTCGTAGCGCACCGGCTGGCCCAGCAGGCAGGCGCTGGCCGCCACCCGTGGCCGCTCCGGGCGTCCCGGGGAAGGCTCGAAGCCCATTTCTCTGAGCAATTCCGTTAGCATAGTGGGCCCGTCCGGTTTCACAACGAAGGATCTCCCATGCAAGGCGTATTTCTCGACATCGAAACCATCAAGCCCTCCGAGCTGGATTTGTCGGCGCTGCGGGCCGCGCTGTCCGGCTGGACCTTCCATGACCGCACCGCCCCGGAGCAGGTGGCCGAACGTCTCGCCGGCGCCGCCGTGGCGGTGACCAACAAGGTGGTCATCGACCGGGCCACCATGGACGCGTGTCCGGACCTCAAGTTTATCGGTATCTCCGCCACCGGCACCAATAACGTGGATCTGGGCGCGGCGCGGGAAAAAGGCATCGTGGTCAGCAATGTGGTGGGCTACTCCACCGCCACCGTGGCACAGCATGCGGTGGCGCTGATGCTGGGCCTCGCCACGCAATGGCATCGATACGACCGGGATGCCCAACAGGGCCGCTGGAGCGAATCCACCATGTTCTGTCGCATGGACTACCCGGTGGTGGACCTGGCAGGCCGTACCCTCGGCATTATCGGCTACGGCGCTTTGGGACGGCAGGTGGCGGCCATCGCCCGGGCAATGGGAATGGACGTGCTGGTGGCCGCGTCACTGCGCCCCGGCGCGGGCCCGGCGCCGGACCGGGTGCCGCTGCCGGAGTTTCTCCGTCGCGCCGATGTTATCAGTCTGCATTGTCCACTCACCGAAGACACCCAGGGACTGGTTAATGATGATTTCCTGGCCGCCATGCGCCCCGGTGCTTTCCTGATCAATACCGCCCGTGGGCCATTGGTGGACGAAGCGGCACTGGAGCGGTCATTGCGGGCCGGGCATCTGGGCGGTGCCGCCCTCGACGTGCTCAGCCAGGAGCCGCCACCGGCGGATCACCCTCTGCTCGGTGGCGATGTGCCGAATCTGATCGTCACCCCTCACAGCGCCTGGGTCAGCACCGAATGCCGTCAGCGTATGGTCGACCAGGTCGTGGAGAACATCCATGCCTGGCGGAACGGACAGCCGGTCAATGTCGTCAACCAGGGAGGATGAGCCATGTGGTACCAGCAGACGATCACCCTGAAGCCCCGTGCCCGGGGCTTTCACCTGATCACCCGTGAAGTGGTCGAGGCACTGCCGGAGTTGGGGCGTTACCGGGTGGGGCTGCTGCATTTGTTCATCCAGCACACCTCCGCGTCCCTGGCCGTCAACGAAAACGCGGACCCGGATGTGCGCGGAGATCTGGAGCGCCATTTCAATGTGATGGTGCCGCAGGACGCGCCGCACTACGAGCACACCCTGGAAGGGCCGGACGACATGCCCGCGCACATCAAGAGCGTGCTGATCGGGCCGTCCCTGTCATTGCCGCTCCATGATGGGACCCTGGCCCTGGGAACCTGGCAGGGGATTTATCTGTGCGAGCACCGTGATCACGGCGGCGCGCGCAGAATAGTGGCGACCTTGCAGGGCGAGTAGCCCGCGTTGGTTTGGGGGTGGATTAGCCGGAGGCCCCGAAGGAGCGGACCAGGGCCCGCACCGGTGGCGAGGGATCGCGCGCGGCCAGTACCAGTTCGAAAGCGGCTCCGGGGGCCGGCAGTGGGTGGTAGCGGATCCAGTCTTCGCGAAAGCCCTTCATGCTTTCGGGCACGATGGCGACGCCAACGCCGACGGCCACCAGGGACAGCACGGCGTGCATGCCGTGTGCTTCCTGCGCGACCCTGGGAACGAAACCGGCATCGGCGCAGAGACGCACGACTCGAAGATAAAAGCCGCTTCCCTCAACTCTGGGCCAGAGTACGAACGGCTCGTCCGCCAATTCGGCGAGGGCGAGGGCGGAGTGCCCGCTCAGCGGGTGGTCCCGTGAAAGGGCCAGGCACAGACGGTCGTGGTCAAATGGAGTGACAGCAATATCCTGGGCGTTGGTCAGAGGTGGAATGAGAACGCCCGCGTCCAGCTCTCCGTCTCGCAGCGCGGCGATCTGAGCGGCGGTGGTCGCTTCGCGTAATTCCAGGCGCACCTTTGGATAAGTCGAACGAAACTGGCGAATGACCGTCGGCAACCGTCCATAGAGCGCACTCCCGACATAGCCGAGGCGCACCACTCCGGTGCGGCCGGCCGCCACATCCCGTGTGGCGGTGACCGCTTGTTCCGCCTGGCGCAATGTCTCACGTGCCTGTTCAAGAAAAGTCCGGCCGGCGTCGGTCAAACCAAGCACGCGTTTGTCCCGTTTGATCAGGATGACGCCGAGTTCGTCTTCCAGCTTTCTGATGGCGTGGGTGAGGGGAGGCTGCGACATGTTCAGCCGCGCCGCCGCCCGGTGAAAGTGCAGCTCTTCCGCCACCACGACAAACTGTTCAAGCGTGCGCAGGCTGATGCGAGGGGGATCGGTAGTGGTGATGGTTCACCTCCGGAGGGCTCTTCGCTTGATACTTTCAATATATTAACAGGCTACTTTAATGGTATTGGATATATCAAACAGCGACTCCTAAGCTCCTTGAGAATCCTCAAGAGGCTGTGGGAGTAAGCAATGACGGACTTTGACGGGCAAGTCGTGCTCATCACCGGAGCCGGGCGCGGTCTTGGGTTGGCCTACGCTCGATGCATCGCCGAGCAGGGCGCGAAGGTTCTGATCCAGGATTCCGGTGCGGACACTGGCGGCCATGGACGGGACCTGAAGGTGGGGGAGCACGTGGCGGCAAAACTGCGTTCGCAAGGGCTGGATGTCCATGCCCTACCGGGGACCATCGATACCCGGCAGGCGTGCATTGAACTGCTGCACAGGGCTTTGGCCGTCGGAGGAGGACGTCTGGACGCCCTGATCCACAATGCGGGATGGGTCGCCTACGAAAAGATCGAGGTGCTGGAAGAAGAGTCCTTTGATCGGATGATGGCGGTTACCGCCAAGGCTTCCCTGTGGCTTGCTCAGGCTGTCTGGCCCGCGATGAAGGCGGCGGGGTACGGCCGTATCGTCCTGACCACCTCCTGCAGGGCACTCTATCCCCAGTATGTTCAGGAAGGGCTGGCGTCCTACGCTGCCGCGAAAATGGCCGTGGTCGGCATCATGAACGTGCTGGCGTCCGAAGGCCGGCGACACGGCATCGTCGTCAATGCGGTGTCGCCGGTGGCGAAAACCCGCATGTGGGGGATCGAGGATGAACCGGACGAATTGCTTCCCGCCGAGGTCGCACCCGGCGTGGCGTTCCTGGCGTCCCGAAACTGCACGGAAGGTGGCTGGGTATTGCGCGCCGCGAACGGTCAGTTTCATGCCACCAGGGCGATGGAAGCCGCGGGTGTGGATTACCCTCGCGATTTGCGCGCGGTCCGGGCTGCAACCGCCGACGAAGTCGCCGCGCGCTGGTCGCGCATTGCCGTGGGCAACGAGGAACCTCGTTCGTGAGCGCCGTATCGGTGGCGTTTCCGGGGCAGGCAATGCTGGGCGAGAGCCCGGTCTGGAGCCGCTTCGGCGACGGCTTGCTGTGGGTGGATACGATGGCTGCCTCCCTCAACAGGTACTGTCCGGCGACCGGCGAGAACGTCCGACAACCGATGCCTGGCCCACTGGGTTTCGTCACCGAGAATCAGGCTGGCGAACTGATTATCGGGATTGGCTGTGATGTGGCAACGGTGGATAAATCCGGCGTGGTGCGGCGAGTCGCCACGGCGCCGCACGCGCGGGACGGCTACAGATTGAATGATGCCCGTCTGGATCCGGCCGGCCGCCTGTGGGTTGGCTTGATGGATGAACAACTGAGTGAGGGGAGCGGCTATCTCTATTGCCTGGAGCCGGACCTGCGATGGCGCGTTATGGATTCCGGGTTCACGCTCATCAATGGCCTCCAGTGGAGCCGTGACGGGCGAACCCTCTATGTGACGGATTCACGGCGAGGCCTCATCCATGCCTACGCTTATGATCCCGATTCGGGGAGCGTCCGTGATCGCCGGGAATGGCTCCATATTGATGCGAACCTGGGCAAACCGGACGGGCTGACGATCGATCGGGAGGGCTTTCTGCTCAGTGTGCTCTTCGACGGTGCCGCGATCGCCCGGATCTGTCCGCGCGGTGGCCTGGAGCGCCTGATCTCATTGCCGGTCCCTCGCCCCACCAGTTGCGCGTTTGATGCGGATCAGCGGCGGCTGTTCATTACCTCCGCCCGGCTAGGATTGTCCGGGGCCGCGCTGGAAGCGTATCCGGCGTCTGGGGCGCTGCTGCAACTCGACTACGAGCGGTCACTGTGGGAAAGCACTGAGCGGAATCGTTAAAGGTGGGACCGGATGGACGAAGCTCCCAAGGGGCGCTTCGTCCAGGGCTGTGCCGCTTACTTGGAAATCCACTGCAGGAACTCGCGACGCTCTTCCGGCGTGGCCTGGTTCCATTGGGCTTTCAAGGTGTCCACGTAGCTGCCGGCCGGTGCCGCCGCTGGTGCCGCCGAGGAAGACGGAGCGGGAGCCGGCGCGGAGGCCGCTTCCTTGGGCGCGATCACGGCGGCGGGCTTGGGCGCTACCGCTTCGCTGGTGGAGGATTCCACCTCGGTGCCGGTGAGTGGCGCCAGAATGCTGCGCTTGAGCACCAGGCCACTGGGCTGGGTCGGGGTCTTTTCGCCGGTGGCGGTGTTTTCCACCCAGCCGGAGAAGTTGTTCGCCAGTTCCCGGGCTTCGCGGGCGTTTTCCGGCTGCTTGTAGTTCATGGCGTAGTACTGGCCGGCCTTGCCGTTGACCGGGAACACCACCGGATCGGATTTCATCACTTCGTGGCTTTCCGAGTTCAGGTCCCACAGTTCCTTGTAGTAGGCCACGATTTCATAGGTGCCGGGGGTCAACTTCAGATCCTTGTGGGAGGTGTTGAAGAAGGTGTTGGCGCCTTTTACCTCCTGGCCATTGATGGTGACGACTTCCATCTGGGTCGGGACCCGCACCGTCAATACCTGGGTGTCCGGCTTTTTCGGGCCATCATAAAGCTGCACCACCGGATTGCGGGCGCAAGCGGTGAGTGCCAGGGTGGCGAAGATCAGGATCAGAAGGGAACGCGGAGAAGGCATGGTGAACTCCCGATAAAACAGGCCCGACAGTGTGCCGATGGCCGGTGAAGGTTTTATGACAATGCTCATGACAGTATGTGTCACGACGGCAACAGCGGGGCGGGTCAAAAGCCCCAGGTTTCCAGATTGGCCGGTGGCTGGCCGCGGTTCAGTTTGTCCAGGCCGCGCAGACCCCGTATTACCCACCACACCACCGTGATGGTCAACAATACCCAGCCGATCAGCGCCAGCGTGGTCAGCCCGGAGATGAAGTAATACAACAAGCCGATCCAGAATGTCCGGTACTGGAAGCGGAAATGGGCGCGGACCGGGTCATCGGTCTGCGGTGCATAGAGGTGCGCGATCACCACCGCCACCAGCGCGGTAAGGCCGCCGGTAAGGATGCCCAGAAGAAGCAAAACATAGGCCAGTTTACACAGCTGGGTATGATTATCCGGCATTGAGGGTCTCCTGATCGGCCGGGCGGGAACCGAACAGCACCTTACCCCGGCCTTCGCTGCAAATGAAGCATTAGCCGCGATGATCGGCAACGAAAGGATTGTGCTGGCGCTCGTGGCCGATGGTGGACATTGGTCCGTGCCCGGGGATGAACGCCACGTCGTCGCCCAGGGTGAACAGCTTGGTCTGGATGGCGTCGATCAGGGTCTGGTAGTCGCCCCGGGGGAAGTCGGTGCGCCCGATGGAGCCGTTGAACAGCACGTCGCCGACCACCGCCAGTCCGGCTTCCGGCTGGAAGAACACTACGTGCCCGGGAGTATGGCCGGGGCAATGCAATACCTTGAGTTCCGTCGCGCCGACAGTGACGGTATCGCCGTGTTCCAGCCAGCGGGCGGGAGTGAAGGGGCGAGCGGGTGGAAAACCCATCATCTGTGACTGTTGCGGCAGCATGTCGATCCAGAACTGGTCGTCACGGTGGGGCCCTTCGATCGGTACGCCCAGTTCCTCCGCCAGGTCCGCGACACCGCCCACATGGTCCAGATGAGCGTGGGTCACCAGGATCTTTTCCACCTCGCCGCCGAGCTGCTCGAGAGCCTGGTGAATGCGGGGCAGATCGCCGCCGGGGTCGACGATGGCGACCTTGCCGGTGTCCTCGCAAACCAGGAAAGAACAGTTCTGTTCATAGGGGGTAACGGGCAGAATGGCGTATTTCATGGCGGATCGGCTTTGAAAAACGGGGCCGACAGTATAACCCGAACAGAAAGGAGAGCAGTGATGAGTTCATCTCCCGTAGCCATTGTGACCGGAGCTGGTACCGGCATCGGACGCGCGGTGATGCTGGCGCTGGTGAGCGCCGGATATCGCGTGGGTGCCGCCGGCCGTAATGGCGAGCGTCTGCGACAGGTGCTGGCGGACGCCGGGCTGGGACCGGATCAGGCGCTGGCCATCGCCACCGATATCACCGACCCGGATTCGGTGAAGGCCTTGTTCACCGAGGTGAAGGAACGCTACGGCCGGCTTGATTTGTTGTTCAACAACGCTGGTATCGGCGCTCCGCCGGTGCCGCTGGAAGAGCTGCCGGTGAAGCACTGGCGGGCGGTGGTGGACACCAATCTGACCGGGGCTTTCCTGTGCACTCAGGAAGCGTTCCGCATCATGAAGGAGCAGGACCCGCAGGGCGGGCGCATCATCAATAACGGCTCGATCTCCGCCACCTCGCCGCGACCGCGTTCGGCCCCCTACACCGCCACCAAGCACGCCATGACCGGGCTGACCAAATCCACGTCTCTGGATGGCCGCGCTTACAACATCGCCTGTGGTCAGATCGACATCGGCAACGCCGCCACCGAAATGACCGAGCCGATGCGGCGCGGCATCCCCCAGGCCAACGGCGACACCCTGGTGGAGCCGATGATGGACGTGTCCCATGTGGCTGATGCGGTGGTGCACATGGCGCGACTGCCGCTGGACGCCAATGTGCAGTTCATGACCATCATGGCCACCAAAATGCCGTTTATCGGGCGGGGTTGACCCTAGCCGGCCTGTTCCGCCCGCTCCAGTTCGGCGAGGATTTCCTCGTTGTGCTCGCCGAGACGCGGCGGCGGCCGGCGCAGGCTGCCCGGGGTGCGCGACAGATTCACCGGAGCCGCCGCCAGTAACGCTTCCTTGTCCAGTCCGGGAATGGTCATGGGCTGCAGCATGCCGGTGGCCTGGACCTGGGGATGGGCCAGGGATTGCGCCGGGGACAGCACCGGCGCCGAGGGGATGCGCGCCTCCGCCAGCGCGTCCAGCGCCTCGTCGAGGGTGCGTTCCGCGCACCAGGCCGCGATACGCTCACACAGTTCCTCGCCGTGGGCGCCGCGCCCCTCATCGTCCTGGAAGCGGGGATCTTCCAGCCATTGCGGCTCATCGATCAATGTCGCCAGCCGGCGGAACAGGGGATTGCCCACCGCCTGCAACACCAGCCAGCCGTCACGGGTCTCGAACAGATCGCCGGGGTTGGTGAAGATACCCCGGTTGCCCGCCGGTTGGCGGTTGCTGGCAACCAGATGCTGTTCCACCAGGGGCTGGGCGTGGGCAGACAGCGCGGTATTCAGCAGGGCCCCTGTGACCTCCTGGCCGCGTCCGCTGAGATTGCGTTCCATCAGTGCCAGCAGGGTGCCGAAAGCCGCATGGGTGGCGGTGGCGTGGTCCACCCAGTTCACCTGGGTGCGGCGGGGTTTACCATCCTCACCACTCAGATACACCCCACCGCACATCACCTGGCCGATACTGTCGAAGCCGGGACGGGTGCTCCATGGACCTTGCTGGCCGTAGGCGCTGAGGTTGACCAGGATAATATCCGGCTTGATGGCGCTGAGCGTGGCGTAATCCAGGCCCATCTTGCGCAGGGTGGTGGGGGGCAGATTGGCCACCACCACATCGGTGTTGGCCAGCAGCCGGCGCACGATGGCGCGGCCCTCATCGCTGGTTACGTCCAGGGCCAGCGAGCGTTTATTGCGGTTCATCTGCAGGTACAAGGCACCGGTGCCGTCGTCGGTCACCGGCATCAGGAAACGGTCTTCCGCGCCTTCCGGGCGTTCCACCCGGATCACATCGGCGCCGAACTCCGCCAACAGTGCCGCGCAAAAAGGGCCGGCGATGAAACGGCCGAAATCCAGAACACGGACACCGGTAAGCGGTCCCGCGTTGCCGCCAGCGGGCGGTGTTGTTGTACTCATGATCTCTCCCGATGTCTGTCTTTGTTATGATTTACACTGTATCAATAAACCAATATAAGCCCATAACCGAGGTCCGCGCCAATGGCGTGGTTGGGGAGAACCGGGTGCCGAAGAAACCGAAGACCAATCAGGAAGTGGCGGTGTTCCGTAAACGGGTGTGCGATGTCGCCACCCGTTTGTTCATCGAGCATGGGCCGGAGAACGTGACCATGCGGCAGATCGCCGCCGAACTGGGCGTCAGCGCGATGACACCGTATCGCTACTTCCGGGACAAGGATGAAATCCTCGCCGCCGTGCGCGCGGCCGCCTATAACAAGTTCGCCTCGTCGTTGTCACGGGCGGTGAACCGGGCCCCGGATGTCCGTGCCAAGGCCCGCGCCGTGGGCGATGCCTATGTCCGTTTCGCCAAACGCTATCCCGCCGCGTACCAGATGATGTTCGACTTCTCCATGCAGGACGAGGAGCGCTATCCGGAACTGGTCAAAGCCAATGCCCGTGCCCATGAAACCATGATCGGCTATGTGCAATTAATGATTGATGCCGGCCTGCTGCAAGGGGACGCGGATCTGATCGGGTATATGTTCTGGGCCACCATGCACGGCATCGTGGTGCTGGAGATGGCCGGCCGTCTGGACCGGGAAATCGACGCCGATACCCTGCGTGAGAAGTGCATGCGTACACTGTACGCGGGCATGCTGGCATCGCCGCCCTCACTGGAGCCTGGGCCTCCGGCGCACGAAGATCAGGCTTGATCTTTAAAGATATACGGTGTAAATCTTATCGCCATCCCGGAGCGATGCGCTTCCGAGCAGACCATTGAATTTACAATGTAAATAAATTTTCAATGTCAATATGAGACCGGCCGCCGACGGGCGCCGGAATGAAGAGGATTTCCCATGGCACTTCCCGCTTCCATCGCCGACCGGCTGCGTTTGCCGGTACTGTGTTCGCCGCTGTTCATCATCTCTAACCCGGATCTGGTTATCGCCCAGTGCAAATCCGGCGTGATCGGTTCCTTCCCCTCCCTGAACGCCCGTCCGCTGTCACAGCTGGACGAGTGGCTGCACCGGATCACCGAGGAACTGGCGGCCTGGGATCGTGATCATCCGGATCAGCCCGCCGCGCCCTTCGCGGTCAACCAGATCGTGCACAAGACCAATGATCGTCTGGAGCAGGACCTGGAGCTGTGCGAGAAGTACAAGGTGCCGCTGGTGATTACTTCCCTGGGCGCCCGCGAGGACCTCAATCAGCACGTGCACAGCTGGGGCGGCATCACCCTGCACGACGTCATCAATGATCGCTTCGGCCGCAAGGCCATCGAGAAGGGCGCGGACGGCCTCATCGCGGTGGCCGCCGGTGCCGGCGGTCACGCCGGCAAGTTGTCGCCGTTCGCTCTGGTTCAGGAATTACGCCAGTGGTTCGATGGTCCGATCGGGCTGTCCGGCTCCATCGCCAATGGCCGTTCCATTCTCGCCGCCCAGGCCATGGGCGCGGACCTGGCCTACATCGGCTCCATGTTCATCGCCAGCGAGGAAGCCAACGCGGCGGAAGGCTACAAGCAGATGATCGTCGACAGCTCCGCCAACGATATCGTCTACAGCAACCTGTTCACCGGCGTGCATGGCAACTACCTGGCGCCGTCGATCCGCAATGCCGGCCTTGATCCGGAGGACCTGCCGGAAAGCGATCCGTCGAAAATGAACTTCGGTTCCGGCGGCAACAGCAAGGCCAAGGCCTGGAAAGATATCTGGGGCTGCGGCCAGGGCATCGGCACGGTGGACAAGGTGACCTCCGCGGCCGAACACGTGGACCGTCTGGCGCGGGAATACGAAGCCGCCAAGGCCGAGCTCAACGGCAAGGTCGCCTCTCCGGCGCTGCGCGCCGCGAGCTGATCCTGATGACGCATACCCTGATCCTCGGCGGTATCCGTTCCGGCAAAAGCGCGGAAGCGGAGCGGGCGGCGGCGAACAGCGGCCGCCCGGTGACCTACGTGGCCACCGCCACCGCCGGGGACGGGGAAATGCGGGATCGTATCGAACGGCATCGCCACCGCCGCCCGGACCATTGGGGGCTGGTGGAAGAACCGCTGGCGCTGGGCCGGGTGCTGCGCGAGCAGGCGCCGGCATCGCCGTGTCTGCTGATCGACTGCATGAGCCTTTGGCTGAGCAACCTGCTGCACGCCGGCGAGGAACGCTGCCAGAAGGAGCGCGACGATTTCCTTGAGACCCTGGTCGAGTATCCTGGCCCGGTGGTGATCGTCAGCAATGAAGTGGGGCTCGGCATTATTGGCATGGACCCGCTCACCCGCCGCTTCGGCGATGAACTCGGCTGGCTCAATCAGGCCCTGGCGCAACGTTGCCAGAATGTACGGCTGGTGGTGGCCGGACTGTCCCTGGACCTGAAATCCGTCACCTGAATCCGCTACCCGATCCGGCTGATCCGGAACGCCTCTCCCCCTTTGACCCAAGCGTCGCCCGGCGCTCATCCGGTTGTCATGTTTGTGCCGGACAGCAACGCTATACTTTTCGCTACGCGACCCAGGCGTTACTTAAAAAAGCCATAATCCTTTCCCCGTCTGGGGCGAGTCCGGGAACATACCGCCAAGAGTTGATCATGTTGATGCGATCCTTTTATATCATGACATTGCCGTTGGTGCTGGCGGCGTGCACGGATGCCGACAGTACTTCTTCCGACGTAAAAAAAGCAGTTCGCGACGGCGCATCCATCTATCAACAATACTGTGTGGTTTGTCATTCCAGCGGGGCCGGCGGAGCGCCGATAGTGGCCAAGAAAAACCGCTTGCACTGGTCCCACGAAGTGGAAGAGGAAGGCTTTGACGCTATCGTGCGCGAGGCCATCAACGGCGTTAACGCGATGCCGCCACGGGGCGGGTGCGTGGATTGCAGCGACGAGGAAATTCGCGCCACCGTGATTCATATGTTGCAGTTGAGCGGCGCCAAATAAGATTCATTGCGGAATAGCGAGAGAGAGTCTCGATCGGGGGCACGGGTCTGTACGGAGGTCTTCCGGGATCGCCGTGAATACGTCCCTGTAGGCTCCCTGTTTGACGTCCCTGTCAAACAGGGTCCCGGAAGACCTCCGTACAGACCCGCTTCGAGTGAACCGCAGCGTTCCGGGCCCGAACTACGAGGAACCTTTCAGCACAGAGAAGATCGCTCCCCATTCTTTCATGGTGGTTTGGTGGTGGTCGGAAGAACTTCTTCGCTTGCCGGTTACCTCGAAGCGGGGCCGTGTTATACCTTTGCGGGACCCTGTCGAACAGGGACGTTCGACCGGGAGCCTACATGGACGTATTCACGGCGTTCCCGCAAAGGTATAACACGGCTCCGCTGTCCTTACTGTGGAACAGAAAAGCTTTCCCTAACCAAACAAACCGGACAACAGATCCCGCAATAATCCGGTGATCGGCGACAGCAGATCGCGGAGGAAATCCAAAGGCCCTTCCAGCACCGTATCCAGTATCGTGGTGATCTCCCGTACCAGGGTGGACAGTACCGAGGAAAGGAAATCCCCGGGCAGGGCGGGATAGTCTTCGGCTCCGGGAATCTTGTTGAGCCAGAGCACATCGTTGACCAGGTGCTCCAGGGTTTGCTGGACCGTTCCCACCAGTTCGTCACCGCCGGCGCTGACGTCCAGGGCCACCAGCTGTTCCAGAGTGTTGGCCAGTCCCAGGGTGACCGTGGACAGCACCGAAGTGAGACCGGCGAACACCGGAACCTCTTCGGGCATGACTTCTTCAATGCCGTCGAGGATGTTATGCAGGTTGCGGGACAGCTCCACCAGAGGACCGGCGATGAAGGCGATGTCGTCCACCGTGCTGCCTTCTCCCGGCTCGGTTTCGCCGCTGCCGATCCCCGCGGCCAGGGCCTGGAAGGCACCGCCCAACTGATCGAACGGCGCCGGCAGGCTGCTGGTGTCGATGGCCTGCAGTTGCTCGGCCGCGGCCAGCACCGCCTCCACCGACTGGGTGATTTCACTGCTGTCACCGTTGACGATGGCGGCGGTGGCCGCATCCAGGGCGTTCAACAGAATGTCCATACCGGCGATCAGTTGATCCAGTGTTTGCCGCATGTTCGGCGGCAAGTCCGCGCCGGCTTCGGTGAAACCCGACACCAGGGCCTCGCGCAACTCTTTCAGCGGGCCGGTGAAGGTGGCGTCGAAGTCCTCCGGTAGAGGCAATGGCAAGGCGCCGTCACCGATGGGCTGACCGGTAAAGTCATTGCCGGGAGTAAGGCCGGTTTTCGCTTGCTTGTCATAGCAGTGCGTGAACGCCGGGGTTAGTTCGCCGTCGCCGTTGATAACGCCGAGCCCCGCCACGTCTTTATCCACCACATAAACTTCCAGGCAAAGGGACGCCGGAGTCTGTTTCTCCACGTCCGCTTCGCTGGCTTGCAGCCACATGAAGCCGTATTCGTCGCCTTGCTGGAACAGTGCTTCGTTGCGTTGCGGATCATCAATGGAGCGATGTTTGCCGGCGGCGCCGCTGACCATGAATTCGGTTCGGCCGCAGGAGGACGGCACGCCTGACAGGACCTGTAGATCATGATCGTGACCGGCCAGGAAAAAGTCGGCCTGATCGCACACCGCCTCTTCCATGAACGCCTTCCAGCGGGTCCCGGCCAGCACTGGCAAAATTTGATGCGGCACGCCGTCGTAATTACCAGCATTGCCATGGGAACCATTGGAAAGATAAGGGTGATGCGCCATGGCGATCTTGAATACCGCATTGGAACCGGCCAGTGCGTTCACCGCCCAGTTGCGCTGGTCCACGCCATAGGTGTGGTAAGCGTAGGCGATGTCCGGGTCAGCGAAGCCGCCGGCGATGGGGTTGGAATCCAGGGCGAAGAAATCCACCAGCGGGCGGCCGTCACGGGTGGTTGGAGCCGGCGTGTGCCGGTAGTACCGATCCGGCATTTTCCAACGGTTGGACAGCCGGCCATCGAAGTAATGGTAGTCGACCTGAAATTCGCCGCGGGCATTGCCGGCACCATCACCGCCGACATAACCGGTGTTGTCGTGGTTGCCCAGTACCATGTAGAACGGCAACTGGATCGGCTCGAAGGGTTTTTCGAATTTTTCCTCGAACTGGGGGTCGTCGACGCTGGTGACTCCGGATTCATAGATGTTGTCGCCCAGCCCCAGGGCGAGATGGCAGCCGGCGGCCGGGGAAGCTTCGTCCATGCCGCCTTTATGGTCGCAGACGGCGGCAATGGCTTCCCCCACCGCATACTGGCCCGACGAGCCGCTACCGGAATCGCCGATCACGATGAAGCGCAGCGCCGCCAGGGGCTCGGGTTCCGGTTCGGGATCCGGTCCCCCGTTGCCGCCATCCCCATCGCCGCCGTCACCACCATTGCCGCCATCGCCGTCACCCGGCACGTTGGGATCGGGATTGGCGCCGCCGCCGGAATCACTGCCGGAAGAGCCTCCTCCTCCGCAGGCGGCCAGAGTCAGAGCCGCCAGCAGGGGCAGCAGTGTCCATAGGGGCTTCATGATAGTACCTCTTCCTGGTTGTGCTCGACGGGAGGATGGAACAGGGCGGTGCGCAACGTTCGGGGGCGGGATAGCGGCAGGTCTTCCTTGATGCGGCTGCTGCCGCTTTCCACCGCCACGACCTTGGTCAGCCGATCATTGATCTGACCGCGCAGGTCATAGGCCTCGATGCTGTTGACATAATGGAACTCGGCCTGGGCGCGGCCGCGGGTCACATCCACCAGGATAAAGCCGTGGGTTTTCAACTCGGTGTAGCGAATGTGCGGATTGACCACCGGAAGCGCGACAGAGGCCAGCTCCGCCAGGCCGTCGGGGAAGCCGGGGCTGGTTACCGACGGCGCCACGAATTCCGCCGCCAGTGGGCGGGCAAACAGATCCCCCACCAGCACGGCGGGATTGCGGTACAACTCGTTGGCCCAGGAGGTGTGAATGTCCCCGGTGAGCACGACCACGTTATCGATCCGGTTGTCCTCGATATGTTTGAGAATGGTGTCGCGGTCGGCGGTATAGCCATCCCACTGATCCATGTTGACGGCCAGCAGCTGGCCCTTCATGTCCGGGGTCAGGCCGGGGATTTCGAGAATATTGAGTTGCGCGAACATGACCTGCTGGCCGATGAAACGCCAGTGTCCCCGTGCGTTGTCGAGCCCGGCGAGCAGGAAGTCCATTTGTGCCTCGCTGATCAGGCGGCGATCCGGGTCATTGCGGTTCGGATCCAGTGAGCCGGCCACCGCCGGCAAGGGTTCGTCACGGCTTTCCAGCCGGGTATCCAGCAGGGTCAGATCGAGCAAATCGCCGAAGTGGAAGCGGCGATAGATGATGTCCGTGTTACCGGGCTCGCGGGGACGGATCGGCATCCATTCGAAATACACTTCACGGGCGGCACTTTTGCGCTGCTGCCAGACACCTTCGGTGAGAGGGTCGTGGTTCTCGGCGCCACCGTGCCAGCTGTCGTTGGCGGACTCATGGTCGTCCCAGATCGCGATCATGGGGAACTGTTGGTGCAGCGCCTGCAGGTCCTCATCGGTTTTGTACTGGGCATGGCGGCGCCGGTAATCCTCCCGGGTGACGATTTCATGAGGCGGATCGGGGACGCGCTCGGGAAAGTCGCCGTACTCGCCGGCGCCGTATTCGTAGATGTAATCCCCCAGATGCAACACGAAATCCAGGTCGCCCAGGTCCGCCACCGCTTTGTAGACCGAGAAATAGCCATTGGGGAAGTTGGAGCAGGACACCACCGCGAAGCGGGCCCGATCAGTAGCCTTCCAGGACTCCGGGAAGGTGCGGGTGCGGCCGATCGGGGAGCGCTGCTGCCCCACCTCGAACTGGTAGTAATACCAGCGGCCGGGCAGCAGTCCGGTGGCATCCACCTTGACGCAATAGTCGCCATCGGCGCTGGCCACGGCCTGGTATTGAGCCACCACCGCGGTCATGGCGGGATCCGTGGCGACGGTGGCGGTGACCGTTACCACGGCGTCTTCCTCGGGAGTGACCCGGGTCCACAGGATCACTTGCGTGGAGAGCGGGTCGCCGGATGCCACGCCATGCAGAAAACGGACGTTGGGCGGCACCGGGGGTTCTGGCTCCGGTGATGGGGGCGTCGGTGTGTCGGGGGCCGTGGGCTGATTGGGTGTGCCGGGATTGCCGGCGGGCACGCCACCGTCACCACCGCTGCCACCGCCACAGCCGGCCAATGCCAAAGTGCTGCCTGCCCCGAGCGCTCGTACCAGAGCGCGACGCCTGTGATCCATGCTGATCCCCGCTGAAAGACGGTCAATAAACGCCCCAAGAGTAAGCAGGGAATTGCACCGGCGCCGTGGCTCTTGCGTTTAGTACCGTAGTGCCATGTATCGGTTTGTAAGGGCCCAGTTAAAGGTGACGAGGGGATGAAGAATGGATGAAGAATCGCGGACACGGAGCGGGTCCGGTGGAACGTAATCGGGGGCCGGAAGGTCTTCTTTCTGAGTGTTTGCCACTCAGGCCGCCGTTCGCGCGGCGTCAGTGTGCCCCGAAGTGTCGGAGAGAGATGTGCGTATTCTGGTCATCGAGGATAACCCGGATATTCTGGCCAACGTCATGGATTACCTTCAATTGAAGGGGTTTACGGTGGATTGTGCCCGGGACGGGGTCAGCGGATTGCACCTGGCGGTAACCCAGTCGTTCGATCTGATTCTGTTGGATATCATGCTGCCCGGCATGGACGGCTATCAGCTGTGCGAACGGCTGCGTCAGGACGCTTGCGTGACCACGCCGATCATCATGCTGACGGCGCGCGACGCCCTGGATGATCGTGTCCGGGGGTTGCGTACCGGCGCGGACGATTATCTGATCAAACCGTTCGCGCTGTCGGAACTGGTGGCCCGTATCGAAGCGGTGTTGCGCCGCTGTCATGGTGAGCTGAAGCGGCACCTGCAAGTGGCGGACCTGCATTACGATCTGGATACCCTGGAAGTCACCCGCGCCGATCAGACTTTACGTCTGAACCCGTTGGCGTTGAAGCTGCTCGCGATCCTGATGCGGAAAAGCCCGGCGGTGGTGCGCCGGGAAGCGCTGGAGGAAGCGTTGTGGGGGGAGGATCCTCCGGACAGCGACAGCTTGCGCAGCCATATCCATCAATTGCGTCAGGCCGTGGACAAACCCTTCGAGCGGGCGCTTCTTCATACCGTTCATGGTATCGGCTATCGACTCTCGGACCGCGCCGATGTCTAGCCGGCAGCCGTTCGTCCGGCGTTTGGTGATTGCTTTTACGTTGATGACACTGGTGGTCAGCGGACTGTTCTCCTTCGGCATTTTCTTCTCCGTTCATTTTGTCGAGCAGCATCTGATGTCGGAGGAAATGGATCGCAAAATGGATTCGATTCTTTCCGATGATGCGCCGGCACACTCTTCGTCGCGGCTGGACGTGAAGACCCGTTTCTACAGTGATGCCGGCGCGGGTCTGCCGGTGGCGCCCTGGATGATGACGCTGACTGCCGGCTTTCACGAGTTGGAGCGCGGCGGCGAAGCCTATTACGCCTATGTGCGTGATGAAGGTGGGCAGCGTTATTTGCTGTTGCAGGAGCAGCAGGAGTTCGAAGCCCGTGAGCAGGCATTATTCCAGGTGGTCGCGGTTGGCTTCCTGCTCAGCGTGGTGGCCGCCTGCCTGCTTGGTTGGTTGCTGGCAAGAAAAGTGATGGCCCCTTTGGTGCGGCTGGCCTGGCAGGTGCGGCAGGAAGACCGCTTGCTTTCCCATTCGCCGCCCCTGGCGCTGCATTACGCGGACGATGAAATCGGACATCTGGCGGCGGCCTTTGACGCCACGCTGCGGCGCTTGCATGAATCCCTTGAGCGCGAGCGTCTGTTCACCGGGGATGTCAGTCACGAACTGCGCACGCCGCTGATGGTGATCGCCGGCAGCTGTGAATTGCTGGCGGCCCGGCCACTGGCGGAGCGGGAACGGGAACAGGTGGAACGTATCGCCCGTTCGGTGAAGGAAATGCATGGTCTGGTGGACACCTTCCTGATGCTGGCGCGTAATGATCCAAAGGACTCGGCCTTCGCCGCCGACGCCACTCTTGAGCAGGTGGTGGAAGAACAATGTGCCCGCTGGGCGCCTCAGATGCGTGCCAAGGGGCTGGATTTTCAAGTGCGATACCCGCATGGCGGGGGCTGCACCTCCAAGTCCTATAACCAGACTTTACTGGGAGCGGTTCTGGGCAACCTGCTGCGCAATGCCTGCCACTACACCGAAAACGGCGGCGTCATACTGACGCTGTCGGCGCATGGCTTCAAAGTGGAGGATAGCGGGTCCGGTATTCCCGAAGCGGAGCAGGTGACGGTTTTTCAGCCGTTCGTGCGAGGAAGCAGCGCCCGGGGTGAAGGCATGGGGCTCGGTCTTTCGCTGGTGAAACGAATCTGTGCCAGTCAGGGTTGGCGTATCTCGGTCGCCTCCCTGCCAGCGGGCGGCTGTTGTTTTCATGTGTCGTTGTCGTCGCCCTGATTTTTTCGAAAAATGCCTACTTAACGAAATTTTGACATCTCTTTGACGAGTGTTTCAGGCGGGTTTTTCTACTGTTATGGCTGATATTCCCAATGGAGTAGAGCCATGTCGGATTCCCGGCCGGTGGAACTGGAATTTTCCAGGAAGTACGACCTGCAACACGCCGAACACTATCTGAAAAAACACCAGGATGGCTGGTCCCGCCGGCTGTCCAACTGGCGCGATCAACAGCTCGCGCGGCGCGCTCTGAAACAGGCCGGCGAGCCCAGGTTGGTGCTGGACCTGCCCTGCGGCGCGGGTCGTTTCTGGGCGACTCTGGCCGAGCATCCGGGCCGGGAGATCCTGGCTGCTGACTACTCCGCCGACATGCTGGATGTGGCCCGCCGCTATCAGGGCAGTGAAAGCCAGGGAAGGGTGCGGACCTTGCAAACGTCGGCGTTCTCCATCGACCTCGATGACGCCAGTGTGGATTGCGTGTTCTGCATGCGCTTGCTCCATCATGTCGCCGACGTGGAAAACCGAACGACGATATTGCGCGAGTTTCACCGGGTCAGCCGCGATACGGTGATCCTGTCATTGTGGGTGGATGGCAACTACAAAGCGTGGCGCCGCCGCCGTCTGGAACAACGTCGCGAGCAGGGTCGCAACTACGATCGCAACTACAGCCGCAGCCATGGCCGCAACCGTTTCATCATCGCCCGGGAGCAAGTGGAGCGGGAATTCCATGACGCCGGCTTCGCCATAGTCGGTCACCAGGACTTTCTGCCGGGTTACGCCATGTGGCGAGTCTACACTCTGCGCAAGAGCGATATCGGCGGCCGGGGGCGGAGATGAGTGAATCAACCTTCCGCTACTGGTGGCAATGCCATGGGCCCTGGGTGGAGCCCGCCAACCAGCGCCGGGGTGGCGAAAGCGGTGTTCAGTACCTGCACGTCGAGGGTGATGGCGCGCCCGGCCTGTATTGCAAACGGCAAACCGGCCATTTGTATCGCTCGCTGCGGTATCCGCTGGGGCGCCCCACGGTGATCCGTGAGGCGGAGGCCTACCGGGCCTGGCAGGCTCTGGGCATTCCCTTGCCGGTGCTTCGCTACGCCGGCGCCCGGCGCGAACAGGGACAATGGCGCGCGCTATTGGTCACCGAAGCGCTGACCGGCTTCATCAGCCTGGATCAATGGTATGAGCAGGCGCCGCGCGCGGAACCGGAGCGGCATGCCATGCTCCATGATCTGGCCACTATTCTGGCGCGACTGCACACCGCCGGTTGGCAACACGGCTGCCTTTACGCCAAGCATGTGTTCGTCAATGTGGGGCATGGCCGGCCGCGGGTGGCGCTGATCGATCTGGAAAAGAGCCGCCGCCGGTTCCGGCGGGCCACCGCGTCATGGCGTGATCTGGATCAGTTCGGCCGTCACCGTGGCGCCATGCCGGAGCGGGACTGGGCCTGGTTTCTCGAGCAGTACCGGCGGGCCTGGGATTACAGCACCAAAGCGGCGGCCAGTAGAACAAGGGTTTCCACCACCTCGATCAAGGCGCCGGCGGTGTCCCCGGTGAAGCCGCCCAGCCGCTGACGGAGCAAGCGCACGGCGGCCCAGGTTATGAGCGCGCTGATCAGCACCCAGGCGGCACCGGCCAGTCCACCGAGCAGTACGGCAAGCAGGGCGGTCAGCGCCAGGGCCACGGTGACCTTGTCCCGGGGCAGGTGGTCCGCGCCGGCGCGGCCAAGGCCCTCCGGGCGGGCATAGGGCAACAGCAGGAACAGTGAGGCGCCGGCCGCGCGGGCCAGCACCGGTGCCAACAGCAACGCCAGCGACCAGCCCAGATCCAGCAGTGTCCATAACGCCAGAGTCTTGCCCAGCAGCACCAGCACCACGGCGCATACCCCGGCGGGGCCGCTGGCCGGATCCTTCATGATGCGCAGGGTGCGCTCACGATCGCCGTAGCCGCCGAGCCAGGCGTCGGCGCTGTCCGCCAGACCGTCCAGATGCAAGGCGCCGGTGATCAGCACCCAGGCCGCCACCAACAGGATGGCCAGGGGGGCGCTTTGCCAATGCAGCCAGCCGCCGGCGGCGGCGCCGAGCCACAACAGCAGTCCGACGATCAGCCCCACAAGCGGATAACAGGCCACCGCCAGGCCCTGATCGCGGTCGTTGGGGGGTTGCTTCAACCCGCTGGGCAGGCGGGTCATCAACGCCAGGGCGGTGCGCAGCGGCGTGCTTATCATGGCGTCAGTCCGTGGCTGAGCAGGCAGCCGAGACGGCCGTGTTCGGTATCGTCCAGCCGTACCCGGCTGCGGCCAGCGTAGGGGATATAGAGGCGTGCCATGGCCCGCGCCGGGGCCAGATCCAGTACCGAAGCCAATATCATCCGGATCATGCCGCTATGGCCGATTAGCAGCACGCGCTGTCCCGATAACCGGTCAGTCCAGTGCTGCCAGGCGCCGGATACGCGGGCGTGAAATTCGGTCAGAGACTCGCCGTTGGGGGGCGGGTGGCGCTCGCCATCGGCCCAGAACGCCGCCAGCCGCTCGCCGTCACGTTGCGCCAGTTCAGTCGGGGTGAAGCCTTCCCAGTCACCGAAGTGGATTTCCTTCAGTTGCGGTTCCACGTGCAAAGGCAGGCCCTGTTCCCGCGCCACCTCCTCGGCGAAGGCGCGGCAACGCAGCAAGGGTGAGCAGAGTACCGCGTCCCAGCGCTCTTCGGCGCCGAGGGCGGCACGCATCTGCGCCCAGCCGGTGGCACTGAGCGGATCGTCCCGGTGTCCGCGATAGCGGCGTCCGCCTTCCGGTTCACCGTGGCGGATCAGGTCCACCCAGGTGGTCGTTTCCGTGTCCATCGCTACTGTCCTTTGCTGATGCCCGCGTCCTGGAACGACGCCATCTGGTTATGCAGGGCACAGGCCTGGCGCAGCAGAGGGACCGCCGCCGCCGCGCCGCTGCCTTCGCCAAGCCGCATATTCAGTCGCAGCAGCGGATCGGCGTCCAGTGCGGCCAGGACCCGGGCGTGGCCGGGTTCGGCGGACTGATGGGCAAAGTGCAGCCATTCCGCCAGGCCTGGTTGCAGGCGCGTTGCCGCCAGCGCCGCCACCGAGGCGATGAAACCGTCCACCAGCACCGGGATCCGGGTCTGGGCGGCGGCCAGGAAGGCGCCGGCCAGAGCCGCCACCTCAAAGCCGCCGAGGGAGGCGAGCACCGGCAGTGGCTGATCCGCCTCGGCAACGGTATCGCGATGACGTTGCAAAGCCCGGTGCAGTACCGCCACCTTGTGGCGAAGGCCGTCGGCGTCGAGTCCGGTGCCGGGGCCGGCCAGTACCTCCGGCGCCAGGTCCAGCAGGGCACAGGCCACCGCGGCCGCGGCGGTGGTGTTGCCGATGCCCATCTCGCCGCCAATGAACAGCTCGGCGCCGGCCGCCCGTTGCACCGCGTCCCGCCCGGCACTCAAGGCGGCCTGCAGCTGTTCTTCGCTCATCGCCGCCGCCGTTGCCAGGTTGGCGGTGCCGGGGGCGATTTCCGCCATCACGACTCCGTCACGGGCGGGTAGCGGGTGGGCGGTTCCAAGATTGACCACTTCCAGCTCCGCGCCCAAATGGCGGGCCAGCACGCTGATGGCGGCACCGCCATTGACGAAGTTGGCGATCATCTGACCGGTCACTTCCTGGGGGAAGGCGGACACGCCTTCGGCGCAAACGCCATGATCGGCGGCGAACACCACGATGCGCACGCGGTCCACCGCCGGGCGGGGGCGTTGCTGTTGCGCGCTCAGGGTAATGGCAAGCTGTTCCAGCCGTCCCAGGGAGCCGGCGGGTTTGGTCAGGCTGGCCTGACGCTGACGGCCCTGCCGCAGAAAATCCGGGTTCAGGGAGGGGGGCGATTGTCGCCAGAAAGGGGAAGAAACGGACACGGGGTCATCCAGTGGCAAAGAGCAAAATGGTCGGCACGGCTGGGGAGGCTGTCAAGGGAAGAAGCGAATTGGGGTCCGTGGACCACTGGTGTTCCACAAAATCATGGTCTCACCCGGAAACAGGGATACGGGAGTAACGACGAAGCCGCTGTGGGAGCTTGCTTGCAAGCGAATGTTGCAAACGTCTGAGCGCCCCCATGCGCTGCAAGTGTTGTGCCCCCCGCCACCCACGCTAGACTTGGCGCCTCTTTTTATTGCGATGGTCTCCACAATCCATGAGCGCCTGGCTGTGCGTACTGGCTGTTTTACTGGACACCGCTTTGGGGGAACCCCGGCGCGGGCATCCGTTGGTGGTGTTCGGCGGCTGGGCCACGGCCCTGGAGCGGCGCTGGAACCAGCGGCCCGACCGGAGCGTGGGAGCCGGCTTCAAGGCGACGCTGTTGCTGGTGGGCGGGCCGGTGCTGGTGGCCGTGTTCTGCCAGTGGTGGTTGCCGCCGTTGCTGTTATGGCCGCTGCAGGTGTTGGTGCTGTGGCTGGCGATGGCACCGCGCAGCCTGCATGAGCACGCTCTGGCGGTGGCGCGGCCGCTGGCCGCCGGTGATCTGCCCGCCGCCCGTGCCGCCGTGGGACAATTGGTGAGCCGCGACACCAACGCCTTGGAGGAAACCGGCGTCGCCACCGCCGCCACCGAGTCGGTGCTGGAAAACGGTGCCGACGCCGTGTTCGCCAGCCTGTTCTGGTTTCTGCTGGCGGGTCTGCCTGGCGTGGTGGCCCACCGCGCCGCCAACACCCTGGACGCCATGTGGGGGTATCGCACCGAGCGTTACGAATATTTCGGCAAAACCGCGGCCCGCCTGGACGACCTGCTCAACTGGGTACCGGCGCGACTCACCGCATTGAGCTACGCGCTGTGTGGACGCACGCGGCTGGCGCTGTCCTGTTGGCGCCGGCAAGCCGGGCAGTGGTCGAGTCCCAATGCCGGCCCGGTGATGGCCGCTGGCGCTGGGGCGCTGGGCGTATCGCTTGGCGGCGGCGCGCCCTATCACGGCCAATGGCGGCAACGGCCCGTGCTGGGTGCCGGCCCGGCGGCGGAGGCGGCGACCATCAAGGCGTCGCTGCGGTTGCTGCGCAGAGCTCTTGGGCTGTGGTTGCTGGTGGCGGTGACCGGAAGTGTGTTGCTGTCGGTGGGGAGCCCATGAGCCGGGACTGGGAACGCGATCACGGCGGCCGCCGCCGGGCGGCGGCCCGGCTTTGGCGGCGCCCGGAGGCGGACTGGCTGGATCTGTCCACCGGCATTAATCCGAACGGTTGGCCAGTGCCGCCGCTGCCGCCGGAGGTGTGGCAACGGTTACCTGAGCCGGCACCGGAACTGGCGGATCTGGCCCGCCAATGGGTGGGCGCGCCGTCGACGGCGACCTGTCTGGCGGTGCCGGGCAGCCAGGCGGCGATTCAGCAACTGCCGTTGTTGCGCGCGCCTGGCCGGGTCGGCGTGCCGGTGCCGGGTTATGGCGAGCATGCCTTGTGCTGGCGGCGGGCCGGTCATCAGGTGCGCGGTCTCGGCAGCGGGCAGGTAGAGGCGGCGCTGGACCAGTTGGATGTGCTGGTCTGGATCAATCCCAATAACCCCAGCGGTGAGCGGTTGCCGCCGGAGCGGCTGCTGGCCTGGTGCCGGCGGCTGGCCGATCGCGGTGGCTGGCTGGTGGTGGATGAAGCCTTTCTGGATGAGCCGGCGCTGAGTGTCGCCACCGACACCGGGACGCCGGGACTGGTGGTGCTGCGCTCTCTGGGCAAGGTGTTCGGGTTGGCGGGCGTCCGTGCCGGTTGGGTTTTCGCCGAAGCAGCGTTGCTGGAACGGCTGGCGCGGACGCTGGGCCCCTGGAGCCTGAGCGGCCCGGCCCAGGCGGTGATGGCGGGCGCCCTGGCGGACCACGCCTGGCAACGCGAAAACCGGACAGAGCGGCGGCGGGCGGCGCGGCGCTTGGCCACGCTGCTGGAACGGGCGGGGCTTGCCGTGGCCGGCGGCACGGATCTGTTCCTTTACTGCCCCCATTCACGCGCCACGGTACTGGCCGATGCGCTGGCCCGGCAAGGCATTCTGGTGCGGGACTTCGTTGAACCGCCGGCCCTGCGCATCGGCCTGCCACCGGACGAGGCCCGCGCCTGGAAACGGCTGGAGCAGGCTCTGGTCGCGCCGGCGGTGCGGGAAATCATTGACCCGCCGCGGCCGGATTGATAGTTTCGCGCCACTTTCGGGTGCCCGGGAGCCTGCCAGGCTACGGGTTAAACGGGAAGTCGGTGAATCTTGGGTTGCGAGCAGCCCCCAACGGTGAATCCGGCACTGCCCCCGCAACGGTGATTGAGTACACCGCGATCCGCGACCGGTCCGGCGCCGGCCGCCACCACTGTGCCTCAGGCATGGGAAGGTGATCGCGGCGGAAGGATGTTCCACCTTCCACCTCATCAGTCCGGATACCGGCCCGAAGGGGAGAGGCTTGCCTCTCCGCCAGGCGTCGCGGTGGGCGGCCGCCGGGTGATGCGAGGGCGTTTTCCGCGCCCGCTTTCGTGGCTTGCCTCCGCCGCTTCTCCCGGATGTCCCGCCGTGACACGACACCATTCGCCGTGCGGGTGAGCACGGCCAGGGGAAATTCGTGCCATGTCCAGATTCAAACTGACTCCGGTGGCCGCCGCCGTTATCGGCCTGTGCGCCACCGCCTCCCACGCCGGGGAAAACCCAACCGATCCCATCTTGCTGGCGCAACTGTCGTTGCCGGATGTGAAGCCCCATGAGAATCGGCTCGATCCGGTGGTGGTGACGCCCAGCATGACCACGCAAACCGCCCGCGCCAGTCTCACGCCGGTAGCGGTGATCGACGAACAAACGCTGCGTGAGCAGCAACCGCTGGAAATGGCGGACATTCTGCGCGCTCAGCCCGGTTTGGATATCATCGGCAACGGCGCTTTCGGCAAGAACACCAGTGTCTACATGCGTGGCACCGCCGGCAGCTCCACCTTGCTGTTGCTCGACGGTGTGCGCATCCGCCCCGCCACGGGGGGTACTCCGTCCTGGCAGTTCCTGCCACCGTCCATGATCGACCGGGTGGAAGTCGTGCGCGGTCCGCGGGGCAGTCTCTACGGTTCCGACGCGGTGGGCGGCGTGGTTCAGGTATTCACCCCGGACGGGCATGGTGAGCCCGGTGCCTGGCTGGAGCTGGGCGGCGGCAGCTTCAATAGCCGTTCCATCGGTGGCGGTGCCGCCGGCGAGAAGGACGGTACCCGCTACAGCATGGCGGTGAACCGCTTCGATACCGACGGCACCCGTCTGCGCCGGCATGGTGATGATCGCGGTTACGACAATACCTCCGGCATCGTCAAACTGAGCCATCGGTTCGGCGAGCGGGCGGAAATCGGCGTGCTGGGATTCCGCGCCGAGGGCAACACCGAGTTCGAGCCCGGCACGGCCGCCAACCGGGAAGACACGGATTATCTGATTCAGGTGGGCGCCCTGCGTGGTGAATTGCTGGTGTCCGACGATTGGCTGATGCAGTTGCAGGTCAGTGAGGCGCGGGATGAAAACGAGAATTTCACCGACGGTGATCTGACCAGTACCTTCAACACCAAGACCCGCGCCGTCAATCTGAAGAACCACTTCGCGGTGAACGATTACGTGGAACTGATCGTCGGTGGCGAGTACTTGCGCGACGATATCGAAAGCACCACGCAATACAGTCTGGACAATCGTGAGAACAAGGCGGCCTTCGCCCAACTGATGACCACCTTTGGTGATCTCGATGCGCAGGCCAGCGTGCGCTATGACGATAACGAAGCCTTTGGCCACAAGAGCACGGGCGGTGTGGCCCTCGGTTACGCGCTGAACCCGCATCATCGCCTTCGTGTCAGTTACGGCACCGCCTTCCGGGCGCCGACCTTCAACGAACTGTACTACCCCGGTTTCGGTAATCCGGACCTGTCGCCGGAAAAATCCGAAAACAAGGAGATCGGCATTCGCGGTCAGTACGGCCGCGGCTTCTGGGACCTGTCGGTATTCCAGAATGATGTGGAGGATCTGATCGCTTCGGAACTTCGGGACGGTAAGTATCTGCCCTACAACGTCAATGAAGCGCGCATTCGTGGCGCCGAACTGCAAACCGGTCTGGATTTGGACCAATGGCGCCTGGCCATGGCGGTAACGGTGCTGGATCCCAAGGATGAGGAAACCGATGAGCTGTTGCAGCGTCGAAACCGCAAGAGCGTGCGTTTCGATGTGGACCGGGATTTCGGCTCCGTGTCGCTGGGCGGCAGCGCGGTGTTCCAGGATCACCGTTACAACGATGCCGCCGCCACCCAGCGCCTGCCGGGCTATGGCTTGCTGGACCTGCGCGCCAGCTGGCGGTTTGCTCCGGACTGGACCACCCGGGTCTCGGTGAAGAACGTGTTCGATAAGGAATACGCCACGGCGCGGAATTACTCCGGCTGGCATTATCTCAACGCCGGGCGCACCGTGTTCGTCAGCGTGCGCTACGATATCCGTTGATCGCAATGGGAGAATGTTATGGTGGCCAGAATGGGGCAATGGATGGTATCGACGGTACTGATCGCGTTGTTGCCCCTGGCCGCCATGGCGGCACCCCTTTGTGTCGAGGATGACGCCGGCCGTGAAGTCTGCCTGGAGCGGCCCGCGCAACGTATCGTGGCGCTGTCGCCGGGTGCGGTGGAGCTGCTGTTTTCCGCCGGTGCCGGTGAGCAGGTGGTGGGCGCGGTGAGCTTCAGCGACGAGCCGCCGGCGGCGCGCAAAGTGCCCCGGGTGGGCAGCTATAAACGGCTGGACCTGGAAGCGATCCTGGCGCTCAAGCCGGATCTGGTGATCGCCTGGCGCAGCGGTAATCCGGCCGCTCAGATCGAACAGCTGGAACGGCTCGGCCTCACTGTCTATTACAGCGAACCAGTCCGCTTCGAAATGATCGGCGGCACTCTGGAACGGTTCGCCAGACTGGCCGGTACCGAGCCGGTGGGTAAGCCGGTGGCGGAACAGTTCCGCGCTGGTATCAAGGCGCTGCGCCAACGCCATGGCGACGCCAAGCCGGTCACCGTGTTCTATCAGGTATGGGAAGAACCGTTGATGACGGTGAACGACCGGCACCTGATCAGCGAAGCCATCCGTCTGTGCGGCGGCGTCAATGTGTTCGGCGGGTTGCCGGCGTTGACGCCGCGCATCGGCCGTGAAGCGGTGCTGGGCGCGGACCCGGAGGTGATCATCGCCGGCGGCATGGGCGAGGATAACCCGGCCTGGCTCGATCCCTGGCGCGAGTTCGGTTCGCTCACCGCGGTGCGTCGCGACAACCTGTTCTTCGTTCCGCCTTCCACCTTGCAAAGACCCACGCCGCGCATGCTGGAAGGCACCCGCCGACTGTGCAAGCACCTGGAGCAGGCCCGTGCCCGGCGTTGACGCGCCGGCGCGTGCTTACCCCTGGACCGCGCTGTGGGTTCTGGTGCTGGCGGGTGTGCTGGCCATGGCCCTGGCGGTGGCGGTGGGCAGCGTGCCGCTGGGTGCCGCCGATCTGTGGGCGGTATTCACCGGCGGCGGCAACGAACTGCAGCGGGATCTGATCTGGTCGCTGCGTGCTCCCCGGGCGTTGGCGGCGTTCGCCACCGGTGGTTTGCTGGCTCTGGCCGGCGCTCTGATGCAGGTGCTGTTGCGCAATCCGCTGGCTGATCCTTACGTGCTCGGATTGTCCGGTGGCGCCGCCGTCGGCGCGCTTGGCGCCATGCTGCTGGGCGCGGGAGCGGTGCTGGTATCCGGTTCTGCTTTCGCCGGAGCCCTGCTCTCCACGTTGCTGGTATTCGGCCTGGCCCGGGGCGGTGGCAGTTGGACTCCGACCCGGTTGCTGCTTACCGGCGTGGTGGTGGCGGCGGGGTGGAGCGCGGTGATCAGCTTTCTGCTTACCATGAGCCCGGCGGAGCGTTTGCCCGGCATGCTGTATTGGCTGATGGGGGATCTCTCTCACGCCGGCGCCCCGGGTTGGGCCTGGTTGGTACTGGTGGTCGCGGTGGCGGCCATGTTGCCGTTGGGGCGCCCTCTCAATGTGCTGGCGCGCGGGCCGCTGCAAGCGGCGGCTCTGGGCGTCGCGGTGCGGCCGCTGGAGACCTCCGTGTACGTGCTGGCCAGCCTGGTCACCGCGGTGGCGGTGACCACCGCCGGCAGCGTCGGCTTCGTCGGTCTGATCGTGCCCCATCTGCTGCGTTTGGTGCTGGGTAATGATCAGCGCCTGATTCTGCCCGCCAGCGCCCTGGCCGGCGGCATCTTACTGACGCTGGCGGATACCCTGGCCCGTATCCTGTTGGCGCCGCAACAGTTGCCCGTGGGTGTGATCACGGCGCTGCTGGGGGTGCCGGTGTTCCTGTTCCTGCTGTACCGGAGCCGATGATGAGCGTGCTGGAAACTCGCGAGTTGATCATCGATGTGCCCGGGCGGGTATCCGGACGGGCGCTGAGTCTGCGTATCGAACCAGGGCAGCGCTGGGGCATTCTCGGCCCCAATGGCGCCGGCAAGACCACCCTGCTGCATACCCTGGCGGGCTTGCGCGCGCCGCGTTCCGGGCAGGTGCTGCTGGATGGACAGCCGCTGTCACAATGGCGCCGCCGTCAGGTCGCGCAGCGGCTGGCGGTGGTGTTTCAGGAACGGCAGGACGGTTTCCCCGCCACCGTTCTGGAGACCGCGCTGATCGGCCGGCATCCGTTCCTGCCACCGTGGCGCATGGAAACCGCGGCGGATCTGGAGCGGGCCCGGGACGCTTTGCGGCAACTGGATTTGAGCCACCTGGAGCCACGGCTGGTCAGTACCCTGTCCGGCGGTGAGCGTCAGCGGCTGGCGCTGGCCACGGCCCTGGCCCAACAACCTGCTCTCTGGTTGGCGGACGAACCCACCAATCACCTCGACCTGCATCATCAGGTGGCGGTAATGCGGTTGTTGGAGCGGCAATCGCAACAGGGCGCGGGCCTGTGTCTGTGCCTGCATGATCTGAACCTGGCCGCGCGCTGGTGTGACCGGGTCCTGCTGCTCTATCCCGACGGTGAGCTGTGCCATGGGCCCGCCGATGCCATGCTGATACCGGAGGCGTTGGAGAAGCTCTACCGGCAACGGCTTATGGTTACCGAAATAAACGGCACCCGGGTATTCCTGCCGGGGTGACTCTCTTACATAAGGACCGCCTTTCATGACACAAGCGGTTTCCCGAGTGGAGGGCTGCGCGCCCGCCGCTCTGATCAGCGCACCCGGATCGGGGCAGGGCAAGTCCCTGATCACCGCCGGCCTGGCGCGCCTGCACCGCAACGCCGGCCGCCGTGTGCGGGTATTCAAGTTTGGCCCGGATTATCTCGATCCGATGATCCTGGCCCGCGCCAGCGGCGCACCGGTGTATCAATTGCAGCCGTGGATGACTGGCGAAGCGGAGTGCCGCTGGCGCCTCGCCGAGGCCGCCCGTGACGCGGACCTGGTGCTGGTGGAGGGGGCCATGGGCCTGTTCGATGGCTCGCCCTCCAGTGCTGATCTGGCAGTGCTGTGTGGCTTGCCAGTAATTCCGGTAATCGATGCGTCGGGCATGGCGCAGACCTTCGCCGCACTCGCCCAGGGCCTGTCGGATTACCGGCCGGAACTGCGAGCTCGGCAACTGATCGCCAACCGCGTGGGCAGCCCGCGCCACGGTGAGATGCTGGCCGAAGCGTTGCCGCCGTCGTTGTCGCTGCTGGGCGCGGTGCCTCGCCACCCGGACCTGGCGTTGCCGGAGCGGCATCTGGGGCTGGTGCAGGCGGAGGAATTGATCGACCTGGACCGGCGCCTGGATGCGGTGGCGGCGGTGCTGGCGGAGGCGGGCCTGGACCGGTTGCCGGAGGCGGTGACGTTGAGCGCGAATTGTCCGGCGCCGCCGCCGGCGCTGTTGGCCGGCCGTCGCATCGCGGTGGCCAGGGACGCCGCCTTCGGCTTTCTCTATCAGGCCAACCTGGATCTGCTCACCGCCATGGGCGCCGAGCTGTGTTTTTTCTCACCGTTGAATGACCGGACGTTGCCGGAGGCGGAAGCGCTCTGGTTGCCCGGCGGCTACCCGGAGCAGCATGGCGGCGCGTTATCGTCGAATCTGGCCATGCGGGCGTCGATCCGCGACCACCATCGACAAGGCAAGCCGATCCTGGCGGAGTGCGGCGGGCTGATGTATTGCATGGAGACATTGGTGGACAACAAGGGCCGGCGCCACGCCATGCTTGGCCTGCTGCCCGGCGCGGCGCGGATGATGGAACGCCTGCAGGGGCTTGGCATGCACGCCTTGTCATTGCCACGGGGGCAGCTGCGTGGGCATACCTTCCACTACTCCAGGTTGGAAACGCCACGCGTGCCGGATCAGCATAGTGAAAAACAAAGCGGCACCGGCGGTGAGCCGGTGTTCCATCAAGGCAATCTGACCGCCAGTTACTTTCACGGCTATTTTCCGTCGGCGCCGGAAGCGGTGGCGGCGTTGTTTGTTGGAGATAAAGACCATGCGTGAAGACGCCAAAACCCCGCAACGCCATGCCGAGCGCATGGCGAAAAAACAGAAAATCATGCAGGAACGGATCGCCCGTGCGCGGAACAGCCAAGGCGTGCTGTTGGTGCTGACCGGTCCCGGCAAAGGCAAAAGCAGTTCCGCTTTCGGTATGGCGGCGCGTGCTCTGGGCCATGACATGAAAGTCGGCGTGGTGCAGTTCATCAAGGGCGCGTTCAAAACCGGCGAGGAGCGCTTTTTCCGCGCGCAGCCGTTGGTGGATTACCACGTCATGGGTGAAGGCTACACCTGGGATACCCAGGACCGCGAACGTGATGTGGCCGCCGCCGAAGCCGCCTGGGCCGAGGCGCGCCGTATGCTGCGCGACCCGGACTACAAACTGGTGGTGCTGGACGAATTGAACATCGCCCTGCGCTACGAGTATCTGGATCTGGACGCGGTGCTGGATGACTTGCAGGACCGCCCGGAAATGCAACACGTGGTGGTCACCGGCCGTTACGCACCGAAGCCATTGATCGAACTGGCCGACACCGTCACCGAGATGAAAGTGGTGAAGCACGCGTTCAAGGATCTGGGGGTGAAGGCGCAGAAAGGAATAGAGCTTTAAAGGCAGTGAATAGTTAACAGTGAACAGTGAAAATCAGAGCGCGCCTTTCCGTGTGACCGGCGGCTCGGTGACATTAATGGTGCAGGGCACGACGTCGGATGCCGGAAAAAGTACGGTGGTGGCGGCGTTGTGCCGGTGGCTGGCGCGGCAGGGTGTGGCGGTGGCGCCGTTCAAGCCGCAGAACATGGCGCTGAACAGCGCGGTGACCGACGATGGTGGCGAGATCGGGCGCTCCACGGCGTTACAGGCGCTGGCCTGTGGCCTCGCGCCGCACAGTGACATGAACCCGGTATTGCTCAAACCGCAGACCGACCGTGGTGCCCAGGTGATCGTGCGCGGGCAGGTGCTCGGCAACATGGACGCCAATGCCTATCACGATTACAAAAATACCGCCCGCGAGGCGGTGCTGGCGGCGTGGCGTGATCTGTCCGCGCGTTACCCGGTGATTATCGCCGAAGGCGCCGGCAGTCCGGCGGAGATCAATCTGCGTGAGAACGATATCGCCAATATGGGCTTTGCCGAAGCGGTGGATTGCCCGGTGATTCTGGTGGCGGACATTGACCGGGGTGGTGTCTTCGCGCAGTTGGTGGGTACGTTGGAGCTGCTCTGCGAAAGTGAACGCAACCGGGTAGTGGGTTTCGTCATCAATCGCTTTCGCGGCGACCCGGCTCTCCTGCAAAGCGGTCTGGACTGGCTGGAGCAACGCACTGGCAAACCGGTGCTCGGCGTGCTGCCTTATCTGCATGGCCTGTTGTTGGACGCGGAAGACGCGGTGGCCGATGCCGGTGAGCATGACGGTGAGGCGCTGAACTTGGTGGTGCCGGTCTTTCCTCGCATCAGCAATCACAATGATCTGGATCCGCTGCGCTTGCATCCTGGTATTGCCTTGCACCTGATTGGACCGGGACAAACGCCGCCGCCGGCTGACTGGGTGATCCTGCCTGGCAGCAAACACACCCGCGCCGATCTTCAATGGTTGCGGGAGCAAGGCTGGGAGCCTTATTTACAGCGTCATTTACGTTACGGCGGGCGACTGCTGGGCATCTGCGGCGGCTTCCAGATGCTGGGCAGGGCGATACACGATCCGGACGGTATTGAGGGACGGCCCGGCAGCAGTGATGGACTGGGGCTGCTGGATATGGAAACCACTCTGGTGGCTGGCAAGCAGCTGCGGCAGGTGGTGGCGCGTTTGCTGCCCGGTGGTGAAGCCGTTACCGGCTATGAGATTCACAATGGCGTCACCCGCGGGCCGGCGCTGCAACGGCCGCTGTTCGATGTGGGCGGACGCCTGGACGGTGCGGTCAGTGACGACGGCCAGGTGATGGGCGGCTACCTGCATGGCCTGTTTGATCGGGCCGGGGCCTGTGATGCCCTGTTGAAACCCTCCCAAGCCGCGGCGGTGGACTACCAGCAACATCGTCAGACCGATCTGGATCGTCTGGCCGACAGTGTTGAACAGCACTTGGACCTCACTTCGTTACGGCATTATTTGCAGGATTTTTTGCCGACTTAATGGACCATGGTACGGATAAGTGGCGCTTTGGTTGTTTGGGCGTCGGAATGTTTGCTCGCAAGAATAGTTCTCATTACCATCGCATGGTGCAAAAGGCGGTGACCCGCCACGGCATAACAACACCATGCCAAAGGGGAAGGGCATGATCCGAGGGGCTCCTGGAGGCCTTAAACAGGCTCTTGTTGGGGTCCGATGAATCGAGGAACCGGGAATTCGGTTCGTCGGTTTGCGATCTGTTATCGGGAACGATTTTTCATGACGAACAAAACAATCCTGCCGGTGCTGGTGTCGGTCTTGGCGCCGTTGTCCGGATGGGCGGAAGAGACCGGCGCGAACGAACTGGACCAGGTTGTGGTCAGCGCCACTCGCCAGAGTATGGCGGCCAGCGAACTGGCCCATGCGGTGACTGTTATTGAGCGTGAGGAGCTGGAAACCCAGTGGCGCACCGCCGCCAACCTTGGCGAAGTGCTGGCGAAAACGGTGCCGGGCATGGCCCCGGCCAGCCAGACGCTGACCAATTTCAACCAGACCTTGCGGGGCAGAAACCTGCTGGTTCTGATCGACGGCATTCCACAGAACACCAGCCGGAACATCAGCCGTGATCTGATGAACATCGATCCCGCCAACATTGAGCGAATTGAGGTGCTGCGAGGCGGCAGTGCTGTGTATGGCAGCGGCGCCGCCGGTGGCGTGGTCAACATCATCACCCGCCGCAACCGTTCCCAAGCGGTCACCAAACTGGAATTGCAAAGTGCCTTGTCCAAGGTCACCGGGGATGGTCTGGGGTACCGGGGAGAGCAATCCGTCGGGGGCGCCCGGGGCGATCTGGACTATGGCGCTAACCTGGCGTGGGAAGAGCAAGGCGCTTTCTATGACGGGAACGGGCGCCGCATCGCGCCCGAGCCGAGCCAGGGGGACATGTCGGACACCGGAACCTGGAGTCTGGGTGGCAAGCTCAATTGGCATCTGCCGACGGGCACGCTGACATTGTCGGGCAGTCACCTGGACGCGAAGCAGGATACCGATTACGCCTCCGACCCGGCGGTCGATGATGTCCCTCCCGGCGAGGCCCGCGCAAAAGCAATATCCGGGCTGCACCTGAATGAACAGAACCGGACCCGCAACAGCCTGTTGAATCTGGCCTGGCACGCGGGCGACACCCGTGTTGGCGCGGTGGATGCCCAGCTCTACTATCGCGACTATCATGCCCGTTTCACGCCGTTCGACGCGCGCGGAATTCCCTCTTGGGGCGCCTTGGTCCAAACCTATCTGGACAGTGAAAGTTATGGCGGTCGCCTCACCGTCAACACCGATTTGAGCGAGACCGCTTTACTCCGCTGGGGGCTGGATAGCGGGCGGGAAAAAACCGAAATGCCGGTGACCACCTACGACGGTAGCGCTTACGACAATAGTGGCGGGTTGGTCTATATCGATACCGGTGATCGTCTTTTCATGCCGCCGGTGACCCAGGACACCGTCGCCGTGTTTGCCCAACTGGAACATAACTTCAGTGATCAACTGCGTGGCGAAGCCGGTGTCCGGTACGAGTACGCGGAGGCGTCCTTCAATGACTTCACCACTCTGGGAGAGGGGAATCAGATCGAGGGCGGGGAAGTGGATTTTGATGACGTCCTGTTCAACGCCGGTCTCATCTATGCACTGAACGACACGGTGGATGTCTACGCCAATTATTCCCAAGGCTTCGAATTGCCTGATCTGGGCTTGCAGTTACGCATCGCGCCGTCCGATTTCGATGTTGGCGATTCCCAGCTGGAACCGATCAAGACGGATAACTATGAAGTAGGCGCGCGAGGCTATTGGGGTGCCACCCAGGCCAGTCTGGCGCTGTTCTACAACACATCGGATCTTGGTCCGGTAGTGATTCAGGACTTTGCCTTTGCCCAGCGCCGCGCCAAGGAACGGATCCACGGCGTTGAAGCCACGATGGACCATCAACTGAACGCGCAATGGCGGCTGGGTGGCCTGTTGAGCTGGATGGAAGGGGAAAGCTATGACAGGGCCGACAGAAAATGGAAGGCACTGAACGGGTATCGTATTCCTCCCTTGCAGTTGAACGTCTACGTTGAATACGCTTCCGGACGTCATTGGTCTCACCGGCTGCAGGCGAACTACAGCGGCTCCCGGGATGATGCCTTCGACGATGAAGTGGGCTTTGGCAGTCGTAAAGTGGACAGCTACTCCACCGTCGATTACAGCACCCGTTACCAGCAGGGACGGCACAGCGTGGATCTCGGCGTGGAAAATCTGTTCAACGAAGATTACTACCACGTTTATGGTCAGTTGCTGCGTAACGGCAGAAACACCAGCCATATTCCCGCCCGGGGCATCACCGCCAAGATCGGATACCAGTATCAATGGTGAGGCGGCCGGCGCGGCAAGCCCGCGCCGTCGTCAACTTCCTGCTTTCGTAAACCGGGACAGGGCGGCTCTTCCCCAGGGCCGCTATCCCCGGTTTTTCTCACACTGTATCGGCAAGCCGGGCATCGGCTGCCTAGCTTGTCTTTTCTCTTTTCATGTAATATTGTTTGTTGCATGAAGAGAGACAGCAGATTATCAGGTGTGCTCCACGTGCTTCTGCACATGGCGGAAATGGAAGGGCCGGTTACCTCCGAGGCCCTGGCCGGGATCATGCAGACCAATCCGGTTGTGATCCGTCGCACTCTTGCCGGGCTGCGCGAGCAGGGGCTGGTGACCTCGGTCAAAGGGCACGGGGGCGGTTGGCGTCTGTGCTGCGATTTCGACACCGTCACTCTGCATGACATCTATGTGGCACTGGGCGAGCCGGCGGTGTTCGCCATGGGCAACCGTACCGAATCGCCTGGCTGCCTGGTGGAAAAAGCGGTCAACGCTCACATGAACGACGCGTTCCAACAGGCCGAAGCGGTACTGATGGCGCGCCTGCGTGATGTGACCCTGGCGGATCTGAGCCGGGATTTTCATCGTGGCCTGCAACGGCGGGACCACTCTCACTGTTCCTCCTGACCGCGGCTACGTTCGCCGGAGGCTGTTATGTTTGACGTCATTATTATCGGCGGCAGCTATGCCGGCATGTCCGCGGCGCTGCCGCTGGTGCGTGCTCGCCGCAAGGTGCTGGTGATCGACAGCGGATTGCGGCGTAACCGCTTCGCCGATGCTGCCCACGGCGTTCTGGCCCAGGATGGGCGCCCGCCGGGGGAGATCGCCGCTGAAGGGAAGCGGCAGTTAATGCTCTATCCGGATCTCACCTGGCGTGATGGCGAAGCTGTATCGGCAAGCCGGCTTGATGACGGGTTTGCCGTGGGCACCGCCGATGGCGACCGGTTCTCCGGCCGCTTCCTGATCCTCGCCACCGGCGTTTCCGACACCTTGCCCGACGTTCCGGGATTGAAGGAACGTTGGGGACGTTCGGTGTTTCACTGCCCTTACTGCCACGGCTACGAATTGAACCGGGGCGCGCTCGGGGTGCTAGCCAGTGGGCCTATATCGCTGCATCAGGCGCAATTGATTCCGCAGTGGGGGCCCACCACGTTTTTCACCAATGGCGTGTTGACCCTGGACCAGGAGCAGCAACAGGATCTGGCGAAGCGGGGCGTTACCGTGGAAGCCAAACCGGTGATCTCGGTGTCCGGTGAGCGGGCCACGGTAGAGCTGGCCGATGGGCGGGCGATCGAGCTGGCGGGCCTGTTCGTGGCCTCCGAGGTGGCGCCGGCCGGTTCGCTGGCGGAACAACTGGGATGCAAACTGGACGAAACGCCCATTGGGACCGTCGTCGATACCGACGACTTCAAGGCGACGTCGATCCCCGGCATCTTCGCCTGTGGCGACACGGCCCGCGCCGCCGGCAACGTTACCCTGGCGATGGCGGACGGCACCATGGCGGCCATGGGGGCGCACCGGGCTTTGTTGTTCGGGCTGCCTGAACCCGCATAGTGCGTTGCTAGGGCCTGCTCACACTATTTCCATCCCGCCTGTTGCGGCTAAAACGCCACCACGCTGCGTTACTCGTCGTTCATTTGAAATGACCAAACTGCGCGCCCTCCCCCTAGCTGGAGACAAAAAAAGCATCCAGCAGGCGGGATGGAAATAGTGTGAACAGGCCCTGGCGGCGGGTTCAGGACACTTCCGTCACCGGTTTGTGCTTGGCGAACAACGGCGTCGCCAGAGTGAGGGTGGCGGCGCATAGCAGGGCGCTGCCGCCGATGATGAAAATCAGCGAGCTGTGTTCGGCGCTGGCGTAAATCGGTGCCATCAGATAGGCCGCCGCCGCTTGCCCGACAGCGAACAGGGCGGTGGCCCGGCCCCAGGCGGTGGCGTGCACATGGGCGGGCACCAGCTCGCCGATGCGGCCCATGGTGGTGGCGACCATGCCGGGGATCAGCGCGCCCACGGTAAAGGACGAGAGCGATACCACCAGCGTTCCCGGTACCAGCATCGGCAGCAGGACCGCGGTTCCCTTCAACGCCAAAGCGGTGAACAGGGTGCGGTGCCAGCCGGCATGGCGGGCAACGGCGCCAACCAGGAACGGGCCACTGATGGCGCCCAGGGCCACCAATCCCCACTGGATCGCCGCCGCCCAGGTGCTGAAGTCCCTTTGTCGTTCCAGATAATCCACCCAGAACACCGTATGCGGTACGAAGCCCACCGCGTCCAGCAGGTAGGCCAGATAGATGGCGGCCAGCACCAGGCCGACGCGGGCCCGCTGTTGTCCTTGCTGGGGCGCTTGCGGCAGGCCCGGCCAGGGGCGCCACACCAGCGCCACCGGTAACAGGGCGATCAGGCCGAGGCCCAGCCAGGTCAGTTCCGGCCCCTGCTGCATCAGCAAGGGCACCAGGGTGGCGGAGATCAGCACGCCGGTGCCGACGCCGGTAAAGATCCAGGCGGTGCCCCGTTTGCGTTTGGATTCCGGTAGCTGGCTGGCGATCAGGGAAGGCGCCACCACCATCAGCAGGGCTCCGGTGACACCGGCGACGAAGCGCCACAGGCTGAACCACCACACCGGCCCTTGCCACATGCTGGCCAGGAAGCTGACGGCGATCAGCAAGGTGGACAGCTTGATCACCGGGCCGGGGCCAAGCCGGCGTGCCAGACGGCTGGCAAGTACCGCGCCGACCAGATAGCCGAGCAGATTGGTGGCGCCGACGAAACCGGCGTCACGGGCGCTGAGCCAGCCGGCCTCGATCAGCCCCGGCAGTTGCGCGGCGTAGGCGAAACGGCCCAACCCGATCCCGGCCAGGGTGGTGGCCGCTCCCATCAGTATCAGGCGGGTGGGCGAGACGGTGGTGGTCATGGGCGGCTCCAAAGAGAGGCGGTCGTTGGCAGGCGCCCAGTTAAGCAGAGTCCGCCTATCACTAAAAATGATTTATACAGATGCTCGGCATCACTGAACTGAATGGGATGGTTCAGGCGTGGAGAAGAGCGTCCTGCTGGCGCAGGCTGATGGCGATCTGCACCAGTTCGGCCAGGGAATCCGCCGCCATCTTGCTCATCATATTGGCGCGATGGCCTTCCACTGTTTTGCGGTTGATGCCGAGCTTATCGGCCACTTCCTGATTGGACAGGCCGTTGACCACTTCCTCGAACACCTGCCGTTCCCGTTTGGTCAGGCCTTCGTAGCGTTGCCGGTGTACCGCCAGCGCCTGCAGTTTGCGGCGGTGCTGGCGATCCCGCTCGAGGGCGTTCTGGACATGATCGATCAGCACCTGATCGTCGAACGGTTTCTCGATGAACGTCAGCGCGCCGTCGGTGAGAGCGGTCACCGCCATGTCGATGCTGCCGTGGGCGGAGATCATGATCACCGGCAGGTCGATGCCATATTCGGGAAATTTCTTCTGCGCGTTGATACCGCTGAGTTCGGGCATGCGCACGTCCATCACCACGCAACCGCCAGCGCCGGGCTGGAAACGTTCAAGAAACGCCAGGGCGGTTTCATAACAGCGCACCTGCAGCCCCACGGATTCCAGCAGCCATTGCAGGGAGTCGCGCACATCGGCGTCGTCGTCGATGATATGAATGGTTTGCGTCGGTTCGCTGTTTGCCATTGGGATCCGGGTCAATTCGTTGTGGTCGGCGTTTCGTCGTCCGCCAGTGCCAGGGTGAAACAGAAACAGGCGCCCCCTTCTTCCACGGCGAGGGGCCACAGTTCGCCGCCGAGGGATTCCACCAGGGAACGGCTGATCGCCAGGCCCATGCCCAGCCCGTTCTTCTTGGTGGTGAAAAAGCGCTCAAACAGTTTATCCGAGCTGTGCGGCGGCAGGCCAGGGCCCTGATCGCGCACCCGGATCTCCAGTTGCCTGCCGTGCCGCTGTGCCTCCAGCCAGACCTTGAGCGGTGCTTGCCCGGCGGGAGTCTGGCAGGCTTCGATGGCATTGACGATCAGATTGAGCAGGATCTGCTCCAACTGAATGCGGTCCGCCACAACCCGGGCGCCGGTCAGAGTCATGCGGTTTTCCAGCACCACATTGTGGCGTTCGGCGTTGGGCTCGCAGAATTGCAGCAGATCGTCGACCACCGGCAGCAAATCCATGGCCTCGTGCACCGGCGCTCTTTTGCGGGTGAAATCCATCATTCGATGGATAATGCCGCCGGCGCGCAGAGCGGTATCCACGGTTTTCTCCAGCGGCACACGCAGGTCCTGCCAGCGCACCTCGGTCTGATCGCCGAAGCGGCGCTGGATGCCGCGCAGATAATTGACGATGCCGGTGAGTGGCTGATTCAACTCGTGGGCCAGGCTCGAAGCCAACTCGCCCATGGTCACCAGCCGGCTGGCGTGTTCGATATCCGCCTGATAGGCCTTCAACTGCGCTTCCGCCGCCTTGGCCGCGCTCAGATCCCGGGCCACCAGGGAAAAATACTCCATGTCGCCGTGATAGGAGCGGTGCGCCAGCAATTCCAGGGAAACCGGAATGGTCTGGCCGCGGCGGTCACGCATGTCCAGTTCACCGCTCCAGTTGCCGCGTCGCAGGGCGGTGGGGAAGGCGGCTTCGCCAAGCAGGCGATAGCTGGTCTCGGTGAACAGCTCCGACAAATTGGCGGATGGGGTGGCGCTGTCCAGGGCCAGCACCTGGCGAGCGGACTCGTTGAGATGGGTGATGCGATGATCCAGGGAAGTGAAGATCACCAGATCGCTGGTGCTTTCCAGCACTCGCGCCAGCCGCCGGTTGGTCTGCTCCGCCTCGATACGGCCGCTGGCGTCCCGGGATACCACCAGGATCTCACGGATGTCACCGGTGCCCGGGTCGCGCAAGGTGCGGCTGGTGCTTTCCAGCCAGGTGTAATGGCCGTCCTTGCAACGGAACCGGTAGGTGTGAGTGTACAGGCCGCGCTCGTAGCGAACGCTGGGTGCGCGGCGCTGAAAATTCTCCACATCGTCCGGGTGATAAAGGTCATAGGCGGAGACACCGACGATTTCCTCGACGCTGTAGCCGAGCAGATGAGTCACCGCCGGTGAGGCATAGATGAAACGCCAGTCCCCGGGCGTGTGCCGGGAGATCATGTCGGTGGACTGCTCGGCCATCTCCGCCAGCAGGCGGTTGCGCTCGGCATCGTCGGTGAGCGCGGTGAAGCCCTCTTCCGGTGTCGGTGTGTCCATGGCGCCGTGGTTGGGTTGCTGGCTAAGGAACATAGTGTACCTCGTGCGGTGCCCAACCACCGCCGGCGTGGCGCCGGCGGTGTTTCCGGGTATCAGCGCAGGAACTTCTGGCTGAAGGTTTTGAATTGCGGGGCGAGGGAATCGCGAACCCACTCGAAACCCACCATTTCCCGGGTGACCACGCGCACGCCCTCGTCGCGCAGGCGTTGCAGGGCAATCTCGGTGTCCAGCGGGTTACGCGCGGAGATCGCATCGGCCACCACGAATACCTTGTTGCCGGCCTGGTGCAGCCCCAGGGCGGTTTGCATCACACAGACATGGGCTTCCATGCCGCACAGCACGAACGTCTTGCCGCGGGCTTCGGAGAGCAGCGAGGCGCATTCCGGCGCGTCGGCGCAGGAGAATACGGTCTTGGCGATGGCGGGGTTGGTGTCACCGGCCAGCTCCAGCAGTTGGTCGGTGGTGGGGCCGACGCCCTTCGGGTATTGCTCGGTGAAGCGCACCGGCACGTCCATCAGCTGCGCTACTTCGATCAGCCAGCGGCAGTTTTTCACCAGGGTTTCGTGTTCATGTACGCCGGGCAGCAGACGTTCCTGAACGTCGATGACCAGCAGGGTGGAATCTTGGGCTTCGATCAGCATGGTCGGGTCCTTAGAGCCTGTTCATAATCTTTACTGGGAGGGGCGGCGGTCCACCATGTTGGTGGCCACGCCCTGGGCTACGATCTTGTCTTTGACGCGGCAGACGGTTTCCAGCTTGACCCGGCGCCGTCTTTCGTCAATCTCCAGCACGGTGGCGGTGGCCACCACGGTATCGCCGATGTGGACCGGCGCCTTGAACGACAGTTGCTGGTCCACATAGATGGCGCCAGGGCCGGGCAGGCGGGTGCCGAGCACGGCGGAGATCAGGCCGGCGCTGAACATGCCGTGCACGATGCGCTGGCCGAACTGGGTGCCGGCAGCGTAGTCCGCGTTCAGGTGCACCGGATTGTCGTCACCGGTGATGCCGGCGAACAGTACCACGTCGGCCTCGGTAATGGTCTTGGCGTAGCTGGCGCTGAGGCCGACTTTCAGATCTTCCAGGTAGTAACCGTGCAGTTCGTCCATCGGGATTCCTTGTTTTACGTAGTGACTCTTTATGTCGTGGCTTTGGTTTATTCACAAGGCGCGAAGCCATCCAGTTAAAGCCAGTGACTCAAAAGTGTAGTGGTTTACACTTTTAAATCCAAGTAGAAATACTTGGTTTTGTAATCGAGCTTTGCTAGTCTCTTGGCCGTCGGTGCCGCACCAGCGTGGAGCGGCCTGGTGGGAGAGAGCAATGATGCAGGATCAGAATGACGGTCTTTGGGAAAAGGCCATCCGCCGACTGGTACCGCTGGGGCTGGAGGCCTGGAACGAGCGGCGGCTGCTGGACGGCAAGCTGACACTGACCCCGGACCTGAACGGCGATGACGTGGAGCGCCTGATCAAATGGATAGACGCTTGTCTGGCGGACGATGGCGGGCAGGTGGCGGCCCGTGACCGGGCGGTGACCCTGGCGCGGGAATTCAAGGCTCTGAATCACGACGGCCGTGCCCGTTTCCTGATGTTGCTGGCGGAACAATACGCCGTGGACGAGGCGCGGGTGGAGCAGGCCATGGAGCAATGGCGCGCGGCCGGCAGTGAGGGACGCATGCAGGCCGCCCTGGCTCTGCGTGATGCCCTGGAGCCGCCGCGCATGACCTTGCTGACCCGTTTCAATGGCGTGCCGGAGGGAGTCAAGTTCCTGGTGGATCTGCGTGCGGAACTGTTGTCGTTGCGCAAGGAATATCCCCAACTGGCACCGCTGGAAGCGGATCTCAAGCGGCTGCTCGGTGCCTGGTTCGACGTGGGGCTGCTGCAATTGGAACAGATCAGTTGGCAAAGCAGCGCCGAGTTACTGGAAAAGCTCATCGCCTATGAGGCGGTGCACGCGATCCGTGGCTGGAACGATCTGAAGAACCGTTTGCGCCCGGACCGCCGCTGCTTCGCGTTCTTCCATCCCAACATGCCCAACGAGCCGTTGATTTTTGTCGAGGTGGCGCTGGTGGAGGGCATGGCCGGCAGCATCCAGGCGCTACTGGATGAAGACGCGCCGGTGCTGGATGCCCGGCAAGCGGACACCGCGATTTTCTACTCCATTTCCAATGCCCAGGCCGGTCTGGCCGGAATCAGTTTCGGCAACTTCCTGATCAAACGGGTGGTGAAGCTGCTGCGCCAGGAACTACCGCAACTGAAGCAGTTCGCCACCCTGTCGCCGATCCCCGGATTCAGCCGTTGGCTGGAGGGCCTGGCCGACGATGTTCTGGCCGGTTTGCCCGGCGGCGCGGTATGGCGGGACACCGGCAGCGCCGGGGCTCTGCTGGATCCGGAGCGGCTGGATCCCTTGCGTGCCGAGGCGCTGCGGCGGCTGATGGCCTGGTACCTGTGCCGTGAACAACGCCGGGGCCGCTACGCCCTGGATCCGGTGGCCCACTTCCATCTCAGTAACGGCGCTCAGGTGGCCCGGCTGAATTGGGCCGCGGACCTGTCCGAAAAAGGCCGGCGCCAGTCCGCCGGCATGATGGTCAATTATCGCTATGAGCTGCCGCGTATCGAAGCGCGCAGCCAGAGTTACACCGTCGATGGGGCCGTGGCCACGTCGGCATCCATGAAAAAACTGTTGAAGGCGTAAAGTTATGAGCGAGAAACGATTGGCGGTGGTGACCGGCGCCACCGGCGGCTTGGGCGTGGCCATGTGTCAGGCTCTGTGTGATCAGGGCCGCACCGTGGTGGGGACCTACTATCCGGACCCGCAACAGGAACAACAGGCGCGGCAATGGCAGGAAAGCATGGAGCAGCAGGGCTATTCCGTGCACGTCCGTCCCCTGGATGTCACCGACTATGACGCCTGCGCCGTCTTCGCCGCTGATGTGGAAGCGGAGCTCGGCCCCATCGATGTGTTGGTGAATAACGCCGGTATCACCCGGGACGCGCCGATCAAGCGCATGGAGCCGCACTTCTGGCAGGATGTGATCAACACCAACCTGACCTCCATGTACAACCTGTGCCGGGCGGTGTTCGATGGCATGTGCCAACGGGGCTTCGGCCGTATCGTCAACATCTCTTCCCTGAATGGGGAAAAGGGCCAGTTCGGCCAGTGCAACTACGCCGCCGCCAAGGCCGGTGTTTATGGATTCACTCGCTCCATCGCCCAGGAAGGCGCGCGCAAGGGCGTCACCGTCAATGCCGTCTCGCCGGGTTATATCGACACCCCGATGGTGCGGCAGGTGCCGGAGAACATTCTTGAAGGTATCATCGCCGGTATTCCCGTGGGCCGGTTGGGCCAGCCCGACGACATCGCCCGGGCGGTGGCCTTCCTGGCCGCCGACGAGGCGGGTTTCATCACCGGCACGAATCTGTCGGTGAATGGCGGTCAGTACATGAGCTGACGGCACCGCGAACCCCTTACGCGAACAACAAAGACAGAGGATGCCCCATGCCGGAATATAAAGCGCCGCTGCAGGACATGGCTTTCGTGCTCGGCGAGCTGACCGATATCGATGGTCTGGCGGCATTGCCGCCGTTTACCGAAGTGTCCCGTGATTTGGCCGAAGCCGTGCTGGATGAGGCCGGCAAATTGGCTTCGTCGGTGATCGCGCCGCTCAATGCCGACGGCGATCGCCATGGCGTGCGTCTGCAAGAGGATGGCGTGGTTGCCGCGCCCGGTTTCCGTGACGCTTACCAGCGCTACGTGGAAGGCGGCTGGGGCAGTCTGCAGTTCGATCCCGAGTACGGCGGCCAGGGGCTGCCTTTCTCGCTGGCGGTGGCGGTGCAGGAGATGTGGCACGCCGCCAACATGTCCTGGGGGCTTTGCCCGCTGTTGTCCCAGGGCGCGGTGGAAGCCATCGCCGCCAATGCCGACGAGTCTCTCAAGGCCCGCTATTTGCCTGCCATGGTCAGTGGTACCTGGAGTGGCACGATGAATCTGACCGAGCCGCAGGCCGGTTCCGATCTGGCCGCGGTGAAGGCACGGGCGGTCCCGGAAGGCGATCACTTCCGCGTTACCGGGCAGAAAATTTTCATCACCTGGGGCGATCACGACATGGCCGATAACATCGTCCATCTGGTGCTGGCCCGTTTGCCCGATGCGCCGGAGGGCGTGAAGGGCATTTCCCTGTTCCTGGTGCCCAAGTATTTGCTCAACGAGGACGGCTCCCCGGGCGAACGCAATGATTGCCGGGCCATCTCGCTGGAACATAAGATCGGCATTCACGCCAGTCCCACCTGCGTCATGAGCTACGGCGACAATGGCGGCGCCATCGGTTACCTGGTCGGCAAGCCCAATCAGGGACTGGCCTGTATGTTCACGATGATGAACAACGCCCGTCTCACGGTGGGATTGCAGGGCGTGGCCGTCGCTGAACGGGCCTGTCAGCAGGCACGCGAATACTGCCGCGAAAGGGTGCAGGGTGTGGCTCCCGGACAACGTGAGGCGGGGCCGATCGTCGGTCACCCGGACGTGCGTCGTATGCTGATGACCATGAATGCGCTCACCGAGGCGGGGCGCGCGCTGGCCTACGTGGGCTGCGCCGAAGTGGATCGGGTGCACGGTGAAAGCGATCCGCAACGCCGGGCCCGTCATCAGCGGCGCCTGGATTTGCTCACGCCGCTGGTGAAAGGCTGGTGCACGGAGATGGCCCAGGAAGTCACGTCCCTGAACGTGCAGTGTCATGGCGGTATGGGGTTCATCGAGGAAACCGGTGCCGGGCAGTTGTTCCGGGATGCGCGCATCCTGCCGATCTACGAAGGCACCAACGGCATTCAGGCGATGGACCTGGTGGGGCGCAAGACCTTGCGTGATCGCGGTACCGCCATGTTTGAGATGCTGGAGGAGATGGATGCGTTTCTGTCCGAGCCGCACCTGGAGAGTGTGTTGGGCTCTGAACGTAAAGCGCTGTTGGCGGATGCGGTGGTGGCGGTAGCCGACGCCACGGAATTTTTGCTGGGCGCCAGCGACAGCGCCACGCTGCCCGGCGCTATCGCTTTCCACTATTTGATGCTGAGCGCCACCGTGGTGGCTGCCTGGCAAATGGGCCGCGCGGCGCTGAGCGTGGCGGAAGACGATTCCCCGTTCGCTCGCCGCAAACGGCATCACGTCCACTTTTACCTTGAGCAGATATTGCCCCGTTATCTGCATCACGCCCGGGCTTTGCGTTTCGGTGACGATACACTGATGGCACTGCCCGAAGAGCTGCTATAGGGCCAGTTCACACTATTTCCATCGCGCCCGTTGCGGCTAAAACGTCACCAATCCAGGCCCCAGGAGAAAACCATGTACATCAACGGTGAATGGATCAACAAGGACAACACCTTCGCGGTGTTCAACCCCGCCACCAACGAGCAGATCGGTACCGTCGCCGACGCTGACGACGCTGATATCTCGGCGGCCATCGAAGCGGCCAATACCGCCTTCGCGTCCTGGTCCGCCACCACCGCCTATGAACGGGCGGCGCTGTTGTACAAGGCCCACGGGCTGATGCTGGCGCGCAAACGGGAGCTGGCGGAATTGATGACCCGCGAGCAGGGCAAACCCCTCAAGGCGGCGCTCAACGAGGTGGGTTATGGCGCTGATTTTCTACTGTGGTTCGCCGAGGAAGCCAAGCGTATGTACGGCGAAACCATCCCATCCGCCCGCGCTAACCAGCGTTTCTGGGTACAGCAGCATCCGGTGGGCGTGGTCGGCGCGATCACGCCGTGGAATTACCCGATCTCGATGATCACCCGCAAGCTGGCGCCGGCGGTGGCGGCGGGCTGCACCATCGTGTTGAAACCGGCGGAAGCGACGCCGTTGTGCGCCCGGGCCATGTTCGAGATTTTCCACGAGGCCGGTTTCCCGCCAGGCGTGGTGAACCTGATCACCAAACAGGATCCGAAGCCGGTGGGCGAGGCGTTCTGCACCCATCCGCTGGTGAAAAAAATTACTTTCACTGGTTCCACGCCGGTGGGCAAGTACCTGTCCGGGCTGGCCGGCGGTCATCTCAAACGGGTTTCCATGGAGCTGGGTGGTCATGCACCGGCCATTGTCTTCAATGATGTGGATCCGGTGCATGCGGCCAAGGGGTTGTCGCTGGTGAAATTCCTTAATACCGGGCAGGCCTGCATCAGCCCCAATCGTATTTTTGTTCAGCGGGACATCATCGAGCCGTTCCTGGCGGAGATGAGTAATCGCATCGCCAAACTGAAAGCGGGCAATGGCATGGAAGAGGGCATCAGCATCGGCCCACTGATCAATCAGGCGGCCATCGACAAGGTGGCCGGGCAGGTGGACGACGCGGTGGCCAAGGGCGCCCGCCTGATGCAGGGCGGTGAGCGCCTGTTCGCCGGTGAAGCGGATCGCGGGCATTTCTATGCGCCGACCCTGTTGGCGGACGTGACCCCGGACATGCGTATTTATCGGGAGGAGACGTTCGGGCCGGTGGCGCCGGTGATCCCCTTCGATAACGAAGAGGAGGTGCTGGCCATGGCCAACGATACCCATTACGGGCTGGCGGCCTACGTCTATACCGAGAAGCTCTCCCGGGCGATCCGCATGTTCGAAGGGCTGCGGTTCGGCATCATCGGCATCAATGACATCAACCCCACCAGCGCGGCGGCGCCGTTCGGCGGCATGAACGAGAGCGGTCTGGGGCGCGAGGGGGCTCGCGAAGGTTTGTTGGAATATCTGGAAACCAAGCTCGGTGGCGTGGCGGTCTGACCGCCACACCCGTTCGGTTCCGTTGAAAGGCCCGCTTCGGCGGGCTTTTTATTGGGTATTTATGCTTGATTAAAAAGGTATATATACCTAGTATTCAGGGGAAAACCCCTGATTCAGAAGGCGGCATCTCTGCCGCATCGATAACGCTAATAAAGCCCGATAACGGAGAACAACATGAGTCTGCGAAAGAGAGCGGACGGGGGCGAACAGCCCTCGACGCTGGGTTTCCTCAAGCTGCGCATTCCTTTTGTCCACTACAAGCTGGAATTGCCGGACATCCTGCAAGGGGCGATTCTGTGTGTGGTGCCCCTGAGTATTTCCGGCCTGATGACTTCGGTGCTGGGCATCCCCTTCGAAGTCGCCGTGGCCTTCGTGGTGATCAACAATTTTCTGTTCATGCTGCATGGCCATTTCGGCGACCCGGCGGTATCCGGCTGGATCACCGCGGGTATCCCTTTGTATGTGGCTTTTCTGTCCGGTTACCCGGAAGGCGACGCCCGGATTCTCGCCCTGGTGGCGTTACAACTGACTGTGGCGGCGGTGTTCTTCGCCATGGGGCTGTTCAAAGGGGCCGATGTGCTGGTGCGCAAGATGCCCATGTCGCTGAAAGCGGGGATTCTGATTGGCGCCGGTTTCTCCGCGGTGATGACCGAGTTTTCCGATACCGGCCGGGTCTGGTCCATGCCGATCACCATTCTGCTCGGGGCCACGCTCGGGTTTTTCATGCTGTTCTCCAGAACCGCGGCGCCGTTGCGCGAGCGCTACCCGATGTTTCGTTTCATTGCCCAGTACGGTATCGCCGTGCCATTCCTGATTGCCTATGTGTTCGGCATTCTGATTGGTGAGGTGCAGGCGCCGAGTCTGCAATGGGGCTGGGTCTCGCTGCCGTTTGGCGAGATGCTCGACAGCTATACCGTGTTTGGTCTCGGCTGGCCGTCTTATCAATACTTCCTGGATGCTCTGCCACTGGCGCTGGCCGCTTATGTGATCGCGTTTGGTGATGTGCTGGTGATCGATTCGCTGTTCAAGAACGCGGATAAGGTACGCAAGGACGAGAAGCTGGTATTCAGCCCGCGCCGCAACAGCATCATCGCCGGTATCCGTAATCTGTTTCACGGGCTGTGCGCGCCTTTCATCAGTCTGTCCGGGCCGTCCTGGACCGGTGGCCAGGCACTGGTGGTCAATCGCTACATGAACAACGATCGCAAGGCCATGGACAGCTATTGGGGTGGGGCCAACAGCATTTACTGGGGCATGAGCATCGCGCTGTTATTGCTGCCGGTGGTGTCCCTGTTCAAGCCGGGCTTGAACATCGGTCTGGCGCTGACGCTGCTGATCCAGGGCTATCTGTGCGGATACCTGGCGGTGGAGATGCTCGGCAAGGGCTCCAATCTGCAACGTGGCGTGGCGGTGATCGTCGGCGCCATTCTGGCCACTAAAGGCGCGGCCTGGGGGCTGGGTGCGGGTCTGATTCTGTGGCTGGTACTGGAACGTGATTGGCTCGCCGGTGACAGCCGCACGGCTTCCGGTGCCGCCGAGCCCGCCGGCTCCGAGTAAGCGTAATAATCCCGCGAAAACAACAAAGTGACACAACCATCCGGCGCCCCGTGAACGGCATGGGGCGCCCTCAATTCAGGAGATTCCGATCATGTCCAGCACCCTTGCTTTCGATGCGGACCTGACGCCCAATGCCGCCAATTTCTCGGCTCTGACGCCGCTCACCTTTCTGACCCGTACCGCGCTGGCGCATCCTTATCGCACCGCGGTGATTCATGGCCCGGTACGGCGCACCTGGGGCGAGACCCATCGGCGCTGCTTGCGGTTGGCCTCGGCGCTGCGAGCCATGGGGGTGGGGCCCGGTGACACGGTGGCGGCGTTGCTGCCCAATGTGCCGGAAATGCTGGAGCTGCATTTCGCCGTACCGATGCTGGGGGCGGTGCTCAACACCCAGAACACCCGCCTGGATGCGGCATCCATGGCGTTCATGCTGGATCACGGGCAAGCCAAGGTGTTCTTCACCGATCCGGAATTCCATGACCGCAGCCGGGAGGCATTGTCTCGCTGTTCGGTCTCCCCTCTGGTGGTGGATGTGGAAGACCCGACTTTCGAGGGCGGTGAACGGGTTGGGGAACTGACCTTCGATGAATTGATGGCGCGCGGAAGTGACGATTTAACTTGGCGGGAGCCGGCGGATGAATGGCAGGCAATCACGCTGAACTACACCTCCGGCACCACCGGCGATCCCAAAGGCGTGGTCTACCACCACCGCGGCGCCTACCTGAATGCCTTGAGCAACATCATCGGTCTGGGGCTGCCTCAGGGCGCGGCCTACCTTTGGACACTGCCCATGTTCCACTGCAATGGCTGGTGTTTTCCCTGGGCGGTGACCGCCGTGGCCGGCACCCACGTGTGTCTGCGCCAGCCGCACCCGGAGCCGATTTTCCGTGCCATCAGCGAGCACAAGGTGACCCATTTCTGTGCCGCCCCGGTGGTACTGAACATGATGATCAACGCGCCGGAAGAGCAACGGCGGCCCTTCGATCACACCGTGACCGTGGCCACCGGCGGCGCCGCGCCGCCGGCCGCCACCATTGCCGCCATGGAAAAGCTGGGGATCAACATCGTCCATCTGTACGGGCTCACCGAAACCTATGGGCCCAGTCTGGTGTGTGAATTCCAGGACCCGTGGGCGGATCTGTCCCTGGAGCACAAAGCCGACAAGGTGGCGCGGCAGGGGATCCTGTCGCTGTCGATGACCGACATGATGGTGGCTGATCCGGAGACGATGACACCGGTGCCGCGGGACGGCGTCAGCCTCGGCGAGCTGTTCGTGCGTGGTCACAGTGTCATGAAAGGCTATCTCAAGAATCCGCAGGGCACCGAAAAAGCCTTTGCCGGCGGCTGGTTCCATACCGGTGACCTGGGGGTGTGGCATGAGGACGGTTACGTGGAGATCAAGGACCGTTCCAAGGACATCATTATTTCCGGCGGCGAGAACATCTCCACTCTGGAAGTGGAGAGTGTGTTGTATGCCCACCCGGCGGTACTGGAAGCGGCGGTGGTGGCCGGCCCTGATCCGCATTGGGGAGAAATTCCCTGTGCCTTCATCGCCTTGAAGGGCGGGCTTTCGGTCAGCGAGGAGGACATCGTCAGCCATTGCCGGGAGGGCCTGGCGGGCTTCAAGTGCCCCAAAAAAGTGTTCTTCGTCGACGAGTTGCCAAAAACCTCCACCGGCAAATTCCAGAAACATGTGTTGCGGGAGCAACTCAGCGCCTGATTTCCCTGCGTTCTTCCGGGGGCACTTCCCCCGGAAGCTTTTTTGCCGCTCATCCTTTGGTCAGGCCATTGAAGGCCAAGGCCTCCAGTGCGTCTCTCCAAAGAACCCCGTCAGTCCGACTGAAACCTGTCCGCGAGCAATTCCTTATCCCCAATTTGGGGGATGCGGACCGGTGGGTGCCGGTGGTTTCCTTATGTCATTGAACGATTTCAACAGTACTGGAGGGACCATGAACGCATTCAAATATGGATCAGTGGCGCTGGCGGTGATGCTCACCGCTTGTGGCGGAGGGGGATCATCATCCGGCGGCGGCGGAGAGCCCGAGCCTTCAGTGAAGACGGAAACAGGGGTATTCACCGATAGCGCCGTCGCTGGCATCAACTACCAGACTTCTCCCGGGAACAGAAGCGGCAAGACCAGTGTCCTGGGTGAATACGATTACGTCGAGGGTGACACGGTTACTTTCATGATCGGTGGTATTCCGTTGCCGACGGTACAAGCAACGGGTCGGGTGACCCCCGCGGACATGGGCAGTGATGCGAACCCGGATCAAGTGACCAATATTTTGCGGTTGCTTCAGTCCCTGGATGATGATGGCAATCCGGATAACGGCATTACCATCAGTGATGCGACACACGCTGCTCTGGTCAATGCTGAGTTGCAGCTCGAATTGAGCGCTACCGCGTTTGAATCGCAGTTTGATTCAGAGGTGAAATCCCAAACCAACGCAACTCTGATCAGCGCTGAAGAAGCCGAAGCGCATTTCGCCGAATCCCAGCAAGCGGATCTGCGAGGAAGTTGGGTGTTTGTCGAACCGGCGGGGGAGAGCAGCAATGGTCTCGGGCCCAATGGTGAAGAGATCAATGTGCTGACCTTCATGGATTATGGGCGTTATATCATAGCCCACAAATATGGTAACGATGATCAAGGCGCCGCCACGGTGGAATGGGGATACTACGACTGGGATCCGGAGACCGGTGCTGTCACGTTTGAGGTAGAAGGCAATTCGGATGCCAATGGCGGATTGTGCAGCAATGAGCAAGAGTGTAGTGACACTATTAGGCTGGTTGGCGGTGAGCTGCTCCTCGGAAGCGAGTCTGGCGCCGAAGCCCCTTTCCAGGCGATTAAGGATTCTGATAATACCTTTGTGGGCGCCTGGTACCTGCCAGAGGAGTACGGTTTCAACGTGCTCACCATTCTGGACGACAGCCACTATGTGGTTGCGCACTCCCGCAATGAAGAGGTTTATGAAGGCGGTACTCTTCTCGCCGCATCTTCGGAATGGGGCACCTATAGCCTCAACGGTGGGCAGTTTCAGGTAACCGGCGTGGAGCAGGAAACCGATGGCCCGGGGGGGCTGTACGATTCCAGCAGCGAAGGTGAGGCTGGTGCGTCGGCTTCCTTGGAAGCAACGGCCTATGGCGATCTTCGGATGGCATTCGATGAAGAAGACGTCATAACGTTTGGGCGTATTGGCCGCTTCGCCGTGGCGCTGGAGGATCTGGCCGGCGATTCCAGCGTCGCGGTAGTCGAGCGCGAGAGTGAGGGTTTCTTCGAAGGGATGGAAGTTGGTTTCAGCATTGATCTGGTTGGCGAAGATGACACGGCCAATATTTATCTCAACGCGGATGGTACAGGTACGGTCACCTTCTCTCCTGGTACCGAGGACGAAGAATCAAGCACCATTGATGCACCCTGGACAGCCACGGCAGGCGGCACTCTGATGTTTACTGAAACCATGTTGGACGATTCCACAGGCAGTTGGACGCTTGCGCCCATCAAGAATAGTGACTCGAGTTCTGTGCTCGTCGATTTCCGCCATATTGATGGTGGCAGCGAGAGCTTGCTCGGGTTTTTCATCAGTGACGTGGCAAATCCCGCCGCAGAAAATACTCCTCAGTAATGCCTTGTAATCAATAGCGTGGAAAGGGGAGCAATGTCTCCCCTTTCTTCCGTTGGCAGAGCATCAGGAAAAGCCGCGATGGTCTGATGGAGACTCGGGGGCAAGCCCAAGATGACGTGAGTTGGGGGCAAGACCGGAGTGACGGAGAGGCGTGTTAACGCAACAACGCCGCCAGAATCCGGCTGATCAGTTCCCCCTGCCGGGAGCAGCCGGTTTTCTGGAAGATATGTTTGATCTGCGTGCGTACGGTGGAGACCCCGCGGCCCAGTTGCCCGGCGATGGTCTGCACGTCATGCCCCGCCACTAACCGTTCACAAACCTGCGCTTCAGCCCGGGTCAAGTCGAAATAGGTCGCGATATGTTCCGCGCTGGGAAGAAGGCGGTTGTCCGGTTCATAGACGCTGACCAGGGCACCTCCGGCAAGCAGTTCGCTGCTTTCGATGGGACGGATCACGAAGATCAGCGGCGTTCGCCCTGCACGTTTGAGAAACAGGGTCTCGCTGTAGTAGCCCTCCTTGCCCATGCTGGAGCGAACCACCTGGGCTGAGGTGCGAAAGAAGGCGGCCTGCACGTCCTCTTCGGCAAAGTTGAAGCGTTCGTCGCGGATGCTAAGGCAGCGCTCTCGGTTGATCAAAGCGCGGGCGGCCTTGTTGGAATACAGCACGGTGGCCAGGCTGTCGAGTACAAAGGTGGCATCGGGGAGAACATCAATGACCGCTGACAGGGATGACGCTGCCTTGCTGCGGGTTTCAAGTTGCCGATATAGCTGCACGGTCTGGCGGATATGAGGAACCAGCCGGTTCAGGGCATTCAGTTCCGCCTGCTGATAAGGTCCCTGGCCCACTGTGCGCTGAATGGTCAGGACAAAGGTGTGGGTGTGGGTGCTGTCAACCACCAGCCAGGCGGAGTCCAGCATGTCTTGCTCGTTCTCCCATTTGGAGTAATCCGCGTCGGGTTGAAAATCCGGCAGCAGCGGCAGGGCTGACTGGAAGAGCCCTGGTGCCTGTTTGATTGCCTGATTGCTCACCACATCCTGGGCGATCATGTTGTTTTCCAGATACCAGTCAAGGAACTCTTCCGACAGGCCGTGATACCAAAGATGTTCCATGCGCAGGGGCTGACGGTGAATCACCAATAGCTGGGCGGCACAGCCGTTGATGGCGCCAGTCAGTTTTTCCAGAAAGGCGTGAAAGCCTTCCTGGTGAGTCAGAGAGCGGTAGAGTGTTTGAAGCAGATCAGGCTCATTCTGTAGTACTGGTGCCATGGTTTTTCCTGGTTATCATTGGGACATCCCTTACACAAATTCAGCTCTGTCATCCCGGGTGCGGTTCGCGATGACTGTGCGCGGGATGACATTGTCTTGTTTTCCGATTGGTGTGTATTTTTATCCCAAGGCCCGCACCAGCATGGCCACCAGTTCGGTTTGCTTGCGATAGCCGTTTTTGGCCAGCAGGTTCTTGATGTGCTGGCGGGCGGTATGGATGGATATTTGTTTTTCTTCGGCGATCGCGCCGGCACCCAGGCCCTGGATCAATGCCGCCGCCACGGCGGCTTCCGCCGGGGTGCATTGAAACAGGGTTTGTATTCGTTCCAGGTCCGGCACCGGCTCTATATCGAAACTGAACAGTTCCGCGAGAACACCGTTGTTTTCGACACTTTCGGCGACCAGCGGTGTCAGGCAGATGGCAAGGCGCTCAGGTCCGTTGTGGATAAACAGGGTGCGGGTGTCCAGATGGCCCTTGTGGGAATGCACAATGCAGGTACTGATGGCGTCGTGCAATTTGCGACTCAGGCGTTTGTCACTGCTGTGCAGACGCTGGTCTTCACCTATGAAGAGGTTGCCGGTGTGGGTCAGCAGGTTTCGGGCGGCATCATTGGCCTGGGCAATGCTGCCCAGCGCGTTGAATACCACCAGCGGCTTGTTTACATGGTTAAGCGCCATGGCCAGGTTTTCGTTGTCGCTGTTTGATTGGTACAGCTTCAGGTGCAGGGCAACGGCATTCTCGATATGCGGGGCCAGCAGATTCATCTGCAGGAGTTCGTCATCGGTATAAGGCCCGAAATCCTGGTGGCGGTTGGCCATGAAAACCACATTGGTGCCGTTTTCCCGGGTCACCAGCATGCCGGCGCTGTCGCCCATGCCCACCGCTTCCGCCCAGGCCCTGCTTTCCGGACCGAGGATATCGAGGATGGTGCGGCTGCTATCGCCGCCCAGAAAAGAATCGAACTGTCGCGGGGGCAGCCGCGCATAGCGGGTCAGGGCTTCGTCTTTTTCCGGCAAGTCGCTGTTGATATACCACTCCTCGAACCCTTCCGGGTAGCCGAAGGTCCAGCCGTACACCATGCGCTGGGGATTGGAGGTAACCCCGAGAATCCCTCCCTGTAAAGCCTTGAAGTGTTGTTGAAAGGCATCGAAGAAAGACTGAAAGCCGGTATTGTCGTGCAGGCATCGGTACAGGGTGCTTACCAATTTGTTGTACGCCTGAAGTGTGTTCCCATCCAGTGATGGAAAAGGCAGGCTGGCGTCCTGGTCCGACCGGGGAACCATCGTCAGGTCTTGCGTTTTCACTGTTTTAACTCCTGGCTAGCTGATCTGCACGACCCCGGACAACAGAGTGCGGATCACATCCTGCTGCTTATTAACACCCATTTTCAGGTAAATGCTTTTCAGTTGGCTGCGAATGGTCTCCACACTGACCCCATGCTGCTCACTGATCTGCATGGTGGACAGGCCGTTGACCAACCCCATGGCGACACTGGCTTCGGTGGGCGTCATGTCATACAGAGAGCGCAACGCCTCGGCCGGCAGATTGAAGGTGGAATCCGGGTCGCACAGGTACAACGCCACGCTGCCGGCGGACTGGTCCTCATGGTCCGGGGAGTTTTCCAGTGGCGCGAGCATCAGGTTGAGGGCGTGTTCCCGGTCAGGATGATGGAGACCAATAGCCTGATTACGAGTGGTGACGTCCCGTCGGTCGGTCGTGACCAGTTGGGCCAGCAAGGCCTGAAAGTGCTGGTTTTCCTGCGGATAGTGGGCATGAATCTGACCATTGCTATCGATGGTCAATGCCTTGTGCTGCGAGAGCAGGGCTTCGGCGACTGGATTGTGGTAGTTCACAAGACCATCCGGCCCCAGGATGATCAATCCGGTCATGAAACGCCCCAAAGCGGACTCGAGAGTCTGCTGCCGACAGCGCAGGCGGTGGAATTCCTTGTGATTGCGCAGTGCTCTTTTGAAATGGGGATAGAGTTGCTGCAAGGTCTGGCAGTCATCGTCGGAGAACGGCGCGGCCTGAAATGAGCGGTGCAGACCGATACCCACATGCCATTCATCGTCGTTGTAGACATTCATGGCAGCCAGAAAACCGATGTCATTGGGTTTGAGCACCAGCCGGTAATAGAAGGGATGCTCGGTGCGTACATCTTCCGCCCGGATAAGCTGGCGGGCTTTGCCCAGCGGCGCGCGGCGTTGCAGTTGAAACGTGTAGTCGTAACGGGATATGCCGAAGCGATAGGCCGCTCGCACCGGTTTGGGCAGGCCGTGGGCACCGATCATGCCACGGGTTCGGCCCTCATGATCTTCCAGAAGGATGGCTCCGGAGCGGGCATTGAGCAGTTGGCACAGGCCAGTAGCCACTGCGTCCCAGTGCCCCGGATTGTAGGAGGCTTCGTAGATTTCCCCAACAAAACCAAGTAACTCGTTGGTCAATGAACAATTCTCCGTGGTGCCGGCTTCAGTTGAGCTGGAAGCGCGGAGGTCGACGATATGTTTGGCCCTGATCGGAGATTCTTCTCTTATGAAAAGGGCGTGTTTTAAACAATATAGGCGACCAGATAAAAATGTGAAATATGTCACATGTTTCGTTCGGAGAGGCGGTCCCGGTAAACCGTCCGCGAAAGGGGCTGGGTTCTTGGCATTATCACTAATAGAGATGTTACTCTCTTCAGTCATTGCGAAAAGAGATTTAAGGCATGCTGATCCGATCCTTGGAAATCTTTCAGGCCGTGGTGGAGAGCGGCAGTTTCAGTGCCGCCGCCGAGCGCCTGCACACGGTGCAGTCCAATGTCACCGCCCACATCAAGAAGCTGGAAAGCGAGTTGGGAGTGCGCGTGTTGGAGCGCCGCAATCCGGTGGCGCTCACCTCCGCGGGGCATCAGTTGCTGGGATACGCCCGCCGCATCGGGGATTTGCATAATGAGGCGCTGAATCACTTCAAGGGAGGTGGCGAACCCACCGGAGAATTGCGCCTGGGCAGCATGGAAACCACCGCCGCCGTGCATTTGCCGAAAGTGCTGCCCGCCTTCAGCCGGCGCTGGCCGGCGGTCTCCTTGAATTTGCGCACCAGCCCTTCCGCCTGCTTGCTGGACGAACTTCGCGAGGGGCGCCTGGACGCCGCGTTCGTAATTGCCGGTAACGTCGGCGACGGTCTGATCATGAGACCGGTGTTCCGTGAACGGTTGGTACTGGTGAGTGGGCGGCCGCTCGATGGCGTGCCGGGCGCGGCGGAGTTGTCTCGCACCTCCTTTTTGTCCTTCCGCCAGGGCTGTGGTTACCGGCAGACGGTGTCGGTGCTGCTGGCGGAGCAGGGCGCGCCCCCTGCGCCGATCCATGAATTGGGCAGCCTGGACGCCATTCTGGGCTGTGTCAGCTCGGGTATGGGGCTGGCGGTATTGCCGGAATCCACGGTGCGCCAGTACCGCCATCGCTATCCGTTGCACTCGGTGGCCCTGCCGGAAGCGTTGTCGGCGGTGACCACCGCCATCGCCACCGCCGAGGAGAATACCTGGAGCCGGCCGTTGCGGGCCTTCATGGAAGGGCCCTGGTTACCGGATCTGGACGAGCCGTCGCGGCCAGCGTTGGCTTCGGTGTAGTCCGGTAATGATCGGTTTGGCCATGACAAAATAGTCGGTTCTGACGAATACCCGCCGTCTTCTCCCAGGCAACATCAAGGGTTGACGCCTGCCGGGCGACATCCAAAAAACAACAACACTAGGAGAGGTTCATGAACACGGAAGCCAGTCTGCGCCATCCGGGTCTGCACGCGCGGGTGAAACCCGATCATCCCGCCGTGATTCTGGCGGATACCGGTCGCAGTATGAGTTATGCGGAGCTGGACGCCTTCGCCAACCGCCTGGCCCGGGTGCTGCAGAACGAGGGGCTGGATTACGGCGATCACATCGCCTGTTTGCTGGAAAACCGCCTGGAGTGTCCGGCGGTCCAGTGGGGCGGCCATTATGCCGGTCTGTATTACACCTTCGTCAGCACCCGGCTGAAACCGGAAGAAGTGCTCTATATCCTTGAGGATTGCGAGGCCCGGGTGGTGATCCTCAGTGCGCAAACCGCCACCCCGGAACTGGTTGAAGCCATTGGTGAGCTGCCATTGGCGCCGAAGATCTTCATGCTGGATGAGCCGTTACCGGGATGTGAGTCCCTGGAACAGGCCATGGAAACGCAATCTCCGGAGGCGCTGCCCGGCGCCCGGGAAGGCAGTGACATGCTCTATTCTTCCGGCACCACCGGCCGCCCCAAGGGGGTGAAACCGGAAATCAGCGGCCTGCCGGTGGGCAGCACCGAAACCCTTGCGGGGTTGATTGAACTGGCGTTCGGCGGCAATGGTGACATGGTCTACCTGTCGCCGGCGCCGTATTACCATGCCGCGCCGCTGAAATGGACCCGTGGCGTGCTGGTGCTCGGCGGCACCGCGGTGATCATGGAGAAATTCGATCCTGAGCGGGCGCTGGAGAACATCCAGAAGTACAAGGTCACCCATAGTCAGTGGGTGCCGACCATGTTCCACCGCATGCTGCACCTGCCCGAGGAGGTGCGTAACCGCTATGACGTTTCCAGCCTGAAAATGGCGGTGCACGCGGCGGCGCCCTGTCCGGTGACCACCAAGCAGGCGATGATCGACTGGTGGGGCCCGGTGATTTATGAGTACTACGGCAGCACCGAGGGCGCCGGTCTGACCATGACCAACAGCGAGGACTGGAAGAGACACACCGGCACCGTGGGCAAGGCGATCTACGGTACCCTGCATATCGTCGACGAGGAAACCGGCGAGGAACTGCCCGTTGGCCAGGAAGGTGCCATCTACTTCTCCGGCGGCCATCCGTTCGAATACCACAAGGATCCGTCCAAGACCGCCGAGGCGCACAATGACAGGGGCTGGGCCTGTGTCGGTGATATCGGCTGGTTGGATGAGGACGGCTATCTGTATCTCACCGACCGCAAGAGCAACATGATCATTTCCGGCGGCGTCAACATCTACCCGCAGGAGGTGGAAAACACCCTGATGGGACATCGCGCCGTATTCGATGTGGCGGTGATCGGTATCCCCAATGAGGAGATGGGGGAATCCGTGCACGCCATCGTGCAGTCCCGGGAGGACAGGCCTGGCACCGCGGAACTGGCCGCGGAGCTGCTGAGTTTCTGCCGTGAGAAACTGTCGTCAATCAAGTGTCCGCGCACGCTGGAATTCCGTGACGCGCTGCCGCGTGAACCCAACGGCAAGCTGCTGAAGCGGTTGCTCAGGGATGAGTATCGAGAGGGTAAGAGGAAAGCGGAGGGCTTCTTCAGTCTTTAGATAAAGCGCGCAGGCGTGCCCGCGTGTCGCGGGCACGCCAAAAACGAGCAATAGGCGACTTAGTGGTCGTGGCCGTCCGGCCCGTGCACGTGGCCGTGCTGTTGCTCTTCTTCGCTGGATTCGCGGATATCGGTGATTTCCACGGCGAAGTTCAGGGTTTCCCCGGCCAGCGGATGGTTGCCGTCGATGGTGACCTGATCGCCATTCACCTCGGTGATGGTGAAGATGCGCGGGCCGGCTTCCGTTTGTGCCTGGAATTGCATGCCCGGTTGCAGCTCATCGCCGGCGCCTTCGAAGGCGGAGGCCGGAACCTGCTGAATCAGGCCGTCGTGACGCTCGCCGTAGCCTTCTTCCGGCGCCACGGTCACGTCCAGCTTGTCGCCCACTTCCTTGCCCACCAACGCCTTTTCCAGACCGGGGATGATGTTGCCGTGACCGTGCAGATAGGTCAGCGGCTCCTGCCGTTGGTGGGAGGAGTCGATGGTCTGACCGGCGTTGTTGGTCAGGGTGTAGTGGAACGCCACCACCTTGTTGTCTGCAATTTGCATGGGTGCCCTTTTCGGGTTGATGAATTTTGGGCGGGAACCGTTCCCGCGCCCGCATACCGGCATGGTAACAGGGCAGCGACGGCCGTGACCAATCGCCGGCTGGCTGCGTGCCGGCGCCCCGGACGTTATAATCGGCTCCGCTTGCCGTGTCACCGGCCTGTGCCATTGGTGCCTTGCCCCCGGGACCGGACGGGTCCGATACACTTTGAAAGGGTTTTCGCCGTTTCTTTACGGAGCCGTTCCGGCATCATGGGGGCCGGATATGGAGAATGCCCGACCATGAAAACCCTGCCGCAGCTTTTCACCAACAATGAACAGTGGCGCCATCAGGTGGAGGAAGAACATCCCGGTTTCTTCCGTACCCTGGTGGGCCAGCAAAACCCGGAATTCCTGTGGATCGGCTGTGCCGATTCCCGCGTCCCCGCCAATGAAATCGTCGGTCTGATGCCTGGCGAATTGTTCGTGCACCGCAATGTGGCCAATCTGGTGCATCACACCGATTTCAATCTGCTCTCGGTGCTGCAGTTCGCCGTGGAAGTACTCAAGGTCAAGCATGTGATGGTGGTGGGCCATTACGGTTGTGGTGGTGTGCGTGCCGCCATGGAAGACCAGCCTCACGGGTTGATCGACAACTGGATCCGCCAGGTGCGGGAGCTGTATCTGCGCCACCGCAAACAGCTGGCGGACCTGGACCCCACCGCCCGCCTTGACCGCATGTGCGAGCTGAACGTGGCCCGTCAGGTGATCAACGTTTCCAACACCACGGTGGTACAGGAAGCCTGGCGCCGCGAACAGCCCTTGACCATCCACGGCTGGATTTACGGCATCGGTGACGGCCGTCTCGGTGATCTGGGTATCGAGGTGGACAACAATGCCCACCTGCGTGAGCTGGAAAGCCAGGAATTCGAGGTCTGATCCCTCGGCATTCACGGGTACACCGATAGAGCTCATGAAAAGCCGGCGGGCAGCGCTCCAGGACCGCGCTTCTCCCGTGTCCTGGAGTGCTTCCGCCGGCTCTCCTCCCCCCTAGTACCAGACCCGGATACCGGCCACCAGCATGGTGTCACTGGCGTCCTCACCGTGGTCACGGGCGAAGTCGGCGGTGTCGCCGAATTTCCTCTCCCAATGTACGCCGATGTAAGGGGCGAATTCGCGGCGGATTTCGTAGCGTAACCGCAATCCCGCTTCCATCGTGGCGAGCCCCTTGCCGATACCGAGGTCCCGGTCCTCCTTGCCGTACAGACTGGCCTCCACTTCCGGGGTCAGAATCAACCGCTGCGTGAACAGCAACTCGTATTCCGCTTCCAGACGCAGTTCACTGTGGCCGGATTCGCCCAGGAACAGGTTGGCCTCGGTTTCGAAGAAGTAGGGAGCAACACCCATCACCCCGACACTGACCCAGTCCCGGTTGGGATCGTCCGGTTGCCAGTCCCGGCGTACACCCAGTTGCCAGTCCCAGTAAGGCGCGAAGGCACGGCTCCAGGCCAGCCGGGTTTCCAGACTCTCGGTTTCGCCGCCCCGGTCCATGAGCCGCTCGCCCTCGGTGGCGAAATACAGCTTGTTGATATCACCGCCGTACCAGGCGTTGGCGGACCAGGCCGCCACCGTGCCGTCGTCGGCGTCGCGGGCTTCCAACTGGTCCACCAGGATTTGACCGAAGCGGGCGGGCACGCCCTCCATGGCCTGGGCGGAGGTGGTGGTAAACAGGGCGAAGAGGGCGAGCAGTGCGGAGAGGGCGCCGTTGGTGATTGTCAGTGATTTCATGAGTGGCCCTCCTGGTGCTGGTGCCGCGATTGCGGTGGCGGTACTACTCGAACCTCCCGGAACATACCCGCCTCCATGTGATAGAGCAGGTGGCAATGGTAGGCCCAGCGTCCCAGGGCATCTGCGCGCACCAGATAGCTGAGTTTTTCTCCGGGTTTCACCAACAGGGTGTGTTTGCGCAGCAGGCGCCCGTCTCCCAGTTCCAGATCGCTCCACAGACCGTGCAGGTGGATCGGGTGGTGCATCATGGTGTCGTTCACCAGGGTCAGCCGCACCCGCTCGTTGTGATACAGCTCGAGCGGCTCGGCATCGGCGAACGGGATGCCGTTGAAACTCCACATGTAGCGTTCCATGTTGCCGGTGAGGTGCAACACGATTTCCCGCTCCGGCCGCGTGCTGTCGGGCAAACCGTGGGCGTATTCCAGGTCGGCGTAGGTGAGTACTTTCCAGTCCCGGTCGCGCAGGCCGATGCCGGGATCGTCGAGCATCGGCGCCGGAGACATGGCACGCATGTCCACGCCAGGACCGTATTCGCTGTCGGCGTGTTCCGTGGCGCTTTGTCGGGCCGGCAGATCCGGGTTGTCCGCCGAGACCGCGAAGGGCACGGCGGCGTTGGTGTCGTGGTTGGCGTGCCCCATGGCCGAGTGGTCCATCCCGCTCTGCGTGCCGTGGCTCATCCCTTGATGGTTCATGCTTCCATGATCCATGCCGCCGGACATATCGCCATGGTTCATATCCCCATGGTCCATGCCGCCATGATTCATGCGAGAGTGGTCCATGGTCTTCATGGTGCCACTGTCGTGTCCCATGGCTCCGTGATCCATGGCGCCCATGCCCATTTCCCGGTGCCCGAGTAGCGGCACCGGGTCCAGCTCCGGCACTTCGGCACTGAGAGAGGGATCCGGCGTCAGGGTGCCGCGGGCGTAGCCGGATCGGTCGATGGTTTGCGCGAACAGGGTATAGGCGCGGTGATCCTTCGGCTCGACGATTACGTCCAGGGTTTCCGCCACGCCCAGGCGGCACTCGTGGAAGCGCACCGGTTTCACCGGTTGGCCGTCCATGGCCACCACGGTCATGTCCAGACCGGGGATGCGCAAGTCGAAGATGGTCATGGCGCTGGCGTTGATGAAGCGCAGCTTGATGCGCTCGCCGGGCTCGAAGCGGGCCTGCCAGTTGGCGGCCGGGGTATGGCCATTGACCAGGAAGCTGTAGGTGTAGCCGGTCACATCCGCCAGATCGGTCTCGCTCATGCGCATCCGGTTCCACATGTGGCGATCCTTGAGCGTCCGCACCACGCCTTTCTCACGGAAATCCCTCAGCGTGTCGAACAGCGTCCGTTCGCTGAAATTGTAGTAGTGGCTGAGTTTTTTCAGCGTGGCATAGATGCGCTTGGGGTCCTGGTCACTCCAGTCGGAAAGCACCACCGCGTAATCGCGATCCACCGTATGCGGGTCCGGTTCCGCCGGATCAATAATCAGGCCGCCGTACAGGCCAGTCTGCTCCTGAAAACCGGAATGGCTGTGATACCAGTAGGTTCCGCTCTGCCGCAGCGGAAACTGATAGGTGAAGGTCTCGCCGGGGGCGATGCCGTCGAAGGACAACCCCGGCACGCCGTCCATCTGGAACGGCAACAGCAGGCCGTGCCAGTGGATCGAAGTGGTTTCCGGCAGATGGTTGGTCACTCTCAGGGTCACCGTCTCACCTTCACGCCAACGCAGGGTTGGCGCCGGCAGGCTGCCGTTGACCAGGGTGGCGGGCCGGTTGCGGCCGGTCAGATTCACATCGGCGGCGCCGATGTTCAGTTGGAATTGGTTGCCACGCAGCTCCGGCGCGCCGGTCTGGCCCTGGCGGGCGAACAATTGTGTCGGGGTTAGCCCCAGCCCCAGAGCGGTGCCGCCCAGGGCCAGCCCCTGCACGAAGCGACGGCGGGGCAGGGAAAAAGACGTCGTCATGAGACGTTCTCCTCAATAGAAAGCAAAAGACGCCACCCGTATGCGGGGGCGTGTGTTTCGATGGGAAAACAGTCTAGATGGACGGCGGGCGCCACGGTGGCGTGGGGAAACCGGCGAACCGCTGGCCGGGAGAGGCGAGGCGATCCGAGGCGGGTCGTTGAGGTGCTCGGACCGAACTGGCCTCGGTGGTCAAGGCACCGCCCTGACAGGCCTGCAGGCAAGTGCAGCCTTCCGCGTCGCCGGCGTGGTGAGGGCAGGGATGATGCTCCCGCATCTCGCCGCTGGCGCAGGGGTGATCGCCGCCATGGTGGGCTGCCATGGCGGGGGCCGGGCTCAGCAGAGCCCAGGCCATCAGTAATCCGGCTAGCAGCGTTGCCACGGACCGGAAGGCGGCGGAAACGGGAATCATGGTGTGCTTATACAACCCCGGGGTTACCCCGGGGTCAAGCCTTGGATCCTTTTCACGATCTTTACGCCGCCGCGTTGCTGCTGGAAAAGCCGCCAGGCGGCGCCGGAACCGCTTTTTTCTCCCGGGGCGGGTCGCGATCGGTCCGTGGCGGGGTCTTGACCTGAAAGCGGGCCACATACAGGCGCAGTTGCTGGCTCTGGTCCGCCAGGCGCTGGGCGGCGGAGAAGCTTTCCTGCACCAGCCGGGCGTTTTGCTGGGTCATCATGTCCATTTGCGTGATGGCTTCGTTGGCCTGGCCGATGCCCTGGCTTTGCTCATTGGAGGCGGTGGAGATTTCGCTCACCAGGGTGCTGAGACGGCCAATGTCCGCCACCATGCCGGTGATGATCTCGCCGGTGCCGCGCACCTGCTGGCTGCCGGTGGCGACCAGGGCGCCGGCGCTTTCGATCAAGGTCTTGATCTCGCCGGCGGCCTCGGCACTGCGGCTGGCCAGATTACGCACTTCTTCCGCCACCACCGCGAACCCGCGGCCCTGCTCGCCGGCGCGGGCCGCTTCCACGGAAGCGTTGAGAGCAAGAATATTGGTCTGGAACGCGATCTCGTCGATGGCATCGACGATGGTGCTCATCTGCTCGGCACTGTCGTGGATGCTGCCCATGGTCTGGATCACGGTATCCATGGCCTCGCTGCCGCGGCGGGCATCGCCGGCGGTACTGTTGGCCAGTTGCCGCGCCTGTTCGGCGTGGTCCGCGTTCTGCTGCACGGTGGTGGTGAGCTGTTCCATGCTGGCGGCGGTTTCGGTGAGTGAGGCGGCTTGCTGTTCGGTGCGAGTGGCCAACTCATCGTTGCCGGCTTTGATGTCTTCCACGGCGGTATTGACGATGTCGGCGCTGCGGTGAATGTCGCCCACGGTGGCGCCAAGGGACTGACGCATCCGTTCGATGTCGAACAGCAGGCTGCCGGTGTCACCGTCTTTCAACCGCGTGGGTTGGCTCAGGTCCCCTTCGCTGATATAGCGCACCGCTTCGGCGGCGTAACCGGGTTCGCCACCAAGCCGGCGCAGCACGCCGCGAATGATCGCGCCCATCAGCAGTGTCAGCGGAATCCCCAGGGCCAACAGGAACAGCAGCGATTGAGTGAGGCTGGCGTAGAAAGCGTCGTTGATGTCGTTGATGTAAACGCCGGCGCCCAGGTACCAGTCCCAGCGCGGGTAATGCACATGCAGTGACGACTTTTTCGCCAGGCCTTCCTGGCCGGGATGCACCCACAGGTAATCGACGAACCCGTCTCCGTTTTTCACCGCCTCCATGAACTCCCGGAACAGATAGCGCCCTTCCTCGTTCTGGTAGTCCCACATGTTGGTACCCTTGGCGAGACTGGGGTGGGTCAACATCCGGTGATTCTCATCGAAGGCGTACAGATAACCACGCCCTTCGTCATAGGTCATATCGCGAATCAGTTCCTCGGCGCGCTGCCGGGCCTCGGTTTCGCTGATGGCGCCGGAAGCGGCCAGCCGGGCCTGTCCGTCAATGGCATTGAGGGCTGAATCCACGTACTGGGACAGCCCGGTCTTGCGCTCGGTCAGAATGGTCTGGCGGTTTTCCCAGGCGGTCCAGCCCGCCAGGAGCAGCATCGCCAGCCATAGTAACCCGAGCATGCCCCACAGTTGTCGGGTCATGGTCCACTGCTTCATATCTGAGCCTCTTTATTGTTGTCTCCAAGAGAACTATCGGCAGAAGAGGCCGCAGGTTGATAGGCGCTATCCGGTCAAGGCGGTACCTCGCGAAACGCGCTGGCTGAGCAGCCAGCGCAGATCCTCGAAGCCGCGCCGCCACTCGCCGATACCGGAGGCACTGTTGATGTGACCCAGATCGCCGCCATTGCGAAACGCGCAGCCCCAATCCCGGGCCAGGCGGCGGGCTTCATCCAGGCTCATCCAGGGGTCGCTGGTGCTGGCCACCAGACGGGCCGGGACGGTCAGGGGGGCGGGCAGGCGTCGCGGCGAAGTCTCCGGCAGGGCCGGAGCCACCAACAACAATCCGGATACCCGCCGTGGCCGGGTTACGCTCCAGTGAGCCGCGGCCACACAGCCGAAGCCATGGGCAATAAGCACGAAGGGGGACGGTAAAGCGTCGGCGGCCAGGTCGAGCCGATCCAGCCAGAAGGCCAGCTCGGTGTTTTGCCAGTCCGGCAGGGTCAGGCTGTGCAGCCAGGGTAAATGGGTTTGCCAGCGTTGCTGCCAATGATCCGGATCGCTGCCATGCAGTCCGGGCACCAACAGTCCATGGAAGGGGGCGCTATCGCGGGCGGACATCGTCAATGCTCCCAGTAATAAGGAGAGGGAGCGTCAGCATAGGCAGGGGAGTTGTCGCTTTCTTTACCGGTGCGGGAAGAGGTGATGACAACGCGCGCTATCCTTGATTCAGGACATCGTCTTGCCACTGTCACTGCTGGTAATGAAGATGGGGCCCGGACGGGCGGCTCACGGATACCGCCCGTTTCAGGGAAAAGCCGGGCGTTCGGCGGCGCAAAACATGGATAGGTAAAACCAATCGCGGCCATTCTGCCTATCCATTATGAATATCGCGTCGCCGGCGTTATGCTTCTCTCCGTCAAGTTGACAACCCTTCGAAAGGAGCAAGACATGTCTGTAATCAATACCGAAATCAAGCCCTTCAAAGCCCAGGCGTTCAAGGACGGTAAATTCATCGAAGTGACCGAAGCCGACCTGAAAGGCAAGTGGGGAGTGTTCTTCTTCTACCCGGCCGATTTCACCTTCGTTTGCCCCACCGAGCTGGGCGACGTGGCCGATCACTACGAAGAGTTCCAGAAAATGGGCGTGGAAATCTACTCCGTCTCCACCGACACCCACTTCACCCATAAAGCATGGCACGACAGCTCCGAGACCATCGCCAAGATCAAGTACACCATGATCGGCGATCCGACCATGCAAATCAGCCGTAACTTCGAAGTACTGCGTGAAGACGAAGGCCTGGCTAACCGCGGCACCTTCATCGTTGACCCGGACGGCATCATTCAGGCAGTGGAAATCACCGCCGAAGGCATCGGCCGTGACGCCGAAGACCTGCTGCGCAAGGTGAAAGCCGCTCAGTACGTGCGTGCCCATCCTGGCGAAGTATGCCCGGCCAAATGGAAAGAAGGCGAAGCCACCCTGGCACCGTCCCTGGATCTGGTCGGCAAAATCTGATCCCGCCACGGGCATGGATCAACCCCGGGCCCACGGGCCCGGGTTTTAATCGACATCCTGTTAATCGTTCATGGAGACCGCCAGCATGCTGGACGCCAACCTGAAAACCCAATTGCAATCCTACATGGAGCGCATCACGCAACCGTTCGAAATGGTCGCGTCCCTGGATGATGGCGACAAATCCCGGGAGCTGTCGGAGCTGCTGCGCGAAATCGAGGCGATGTCCGACAAGATCACGTTGCGTGAGGATGGCGATGACGAGCGCCGGCCTTCATTCAGCCTGAACCGCGTGGACGGTGACATCAGCCTGCGCTTCGCCGGCATTCCCATGGGCCATGAATTCACCTCTTTGGTGCTGGCACTGTTGCAAGTGGGTGGTCATCCGCCCAAGGTCAGCGACGAGGTGATCGAGCAAGTGCAAGCGCTGCAAGGCGACTTCCGCTTCGAAACCTATTTCTCTCTGTCCTGCCAGAACTGCCCGGACGTGGTCCAGGCGTTGAACCTGATGGCGGTACTGAACCCGAACATCAAACACGTGGCCATCGACGGCGCCCTGTTCCAGGACGAAGTCGATCAGCGCCAGGTGATGGCGGTACCCAGTGTGTTCCTGAACGGCGAGGAATTCGGCCAGGGCCGCATGGGGCTGGAGGAAATCCTCGCCAAACTGGACACCGGCGCCGCCGAGCGTGATGCCGAGAAACTGAACGCCAAGGACGCCTTCGATGTGCTGGTGGTGGGCGGTGGACCCGCCGGTGCCGCCAGTGCCATCTACGCCGCCCGTAAAGGCATCCGCACCGGTGTCGCCGCCGAGCGCTTTGGTGGTCAGGTGCTGGATACCATGGCCATCGAGAACTTCATTTCGGTGAAGGAAACCGAGGGGCCGAAACTGGCCACCGCGTTGGAGCAGCACGTCCGTGAATACGACGTGGACATCATGAATCTGCAGCGCGCGGAACAGCTGATTCCGGCGGACAGCGAAGGCGGCTTGCATGAAGTCCGTTTCGCCTCCGGTGCCAGCCTCAAAACGAAGACGCTGATTCTGGCCACTGGCGCCCGCTGGCGTGAAGTGAACGTGCCCGGTGAGAAAGAGTACCGGGGACGCGGCGTGGCCTACTGCCCGCACTGCGACGGTCCGCTGTTCAAAGGCAAGAGCGTGGCGGTGATCGGCGGCGGTAACTCCGGCGTGGAAGCGGCCATCGACCTGGCCGGCATCGTCGAGCACGTTACTCTGCTGGAGTTCGACACCAAGCTGCGCGCCGATGCTGTGCTGCAGAAGAAACTGCACAGCCTGGCCAACGTCACCGTGCACGTGAATGCCCAGACCACCGAGATCACCGGTGATGGCACCAAAGTGAACGGGCTGCTGTACAAGGATCGCGACAGCGGTGAAGAGCACCGCGTGGAACTGGCCGGGGTGTTCGTGCAGATTGGCCTGGTGCCCAACACCGACTGGCTGAAAGGCACGGTGGAGCTGTCCCGCCACGGCGAGATCATCACCGACGCCCGCGGCGAGACGTCCGTCCCCGGCATCTACGCCGCCGGCGACGTCACCACGGTGCCGTACAAGCAGATCGTCATCGCCATGGGCGAAGGGGCCAAGGCCGCGCTGAGCGCCTTCGACCACCTGATCCGCACCTCGGTGAGTGACGCCGCCTGATCCTTGGCGGGATAAAAGCTGCCCCACAATTGTGGGGCAGCTTCCCACAGACCGAACTACGATGCCGTTGTAGGAGCTAGCCTCGCTGGCGAATGAATTGTTCCCGAATGGTGGAAGAATTCGCCAGCAGGGCTAGCTCCCACAGCAGCTTCGTTGCGATCTCCAAAATTCATGTCTACAAGGCCGCGAAAGCGGGCCCCGGGTTTAGCGTGTCAACGAATTATGGGACTCCAGCGGTCCACGGACCGCGATCCATCAATACGCCTGGGAGACAGCGGAAGGAGTGATGCGCGGCGCCGTCGGCATCGCAGGACGCTCCGCGGTCAGCCGCCGCAGATAACGGCGGCCCTCGTCCCAGCGATGGTGGCCGGAAGCCACGTTGATGTGCCCCACGCCTTCCAATAACTCGAAGTCACTGCCCCATTCCTCGGCGAAGTGCTCCGCCCGGGCGGCGCTGGCGGCACGGTCGTTGCTGGAACCGATCAGGATCGATCGGAACGGCAGCGGCTCCATGGGCACTGGGGCAAAACCGCGCAACGCCGCTGGTGCGGTATCCCGTTCCACGTCCGCTGGCGCCACCAGCAACGCCCCGGCCACTCGATGGGCCCATTGTTGGCCATGGCGGCGGGCCCAATGCGCGACGGTGACGCAGCCGAGACTGTGGGCGATCAGAATCACGCGGTCAGCAGTACTGGTACTGACCAGATGGTGCAGGGCTTCGATCCAGTCTTCCCGGTCCGGCAATTGCCAGTCGCGCACGCGGGTGCGGCGGCTCGTGGGTAATCGGGCCTGCCAATGGCTTTGCCAATGGTCCTGACCGGAGCCATGCCAACCGGGGATGATCAGATGTTCGAGGGACATGGGTGGGTTCCTGCCGGAATGGATGTCCACACAGGGTATCGTTTGCTGAACAACTTAAAAGTAATAAATAATTGAATACATATTCAAAATTGAAATATAAGGGCGGGCCTGTCGAATGATCCGCGTGTCCATGCGGGCGCCGCCATTCTGGGGCGAATTTCATTAGTGTTTGCGATCGAGTATCATTTGCGGCATTCCATCAACCCGCGAACAGGATGCCCCCGGTGTCCCGGACAGGAAGACCATGAGCACCGCAATCGTGTCCCACGCGCAACGGCTTTCCCGCATTGCCGCCGCCCTGCTTGGCGGCTATGTGTTCGCCTGGGGCTTCATCGCGCTGGGCGTGGCCGCCGCCTTCGCCGCCGGCATGCCTTTCCATGACGCCGAGCATCTGTTCAGCCTGTTGGCCTTTCTGCTCTACCTGGTGACCTTCTTGTGGAGCTTCGCCGCCCGTGATTCGCGCCGGGTATGGCTGGTTCTGGCCGGTGGTGGCGCCTTGATGGCGGCGCTGGCGTCTCTCATTCAACACGCGCTGGTGTGACCGGAAGAGGAGCTCCCCATGTTTCAGAATTTCCGTCTCGCCATGGCCTGGGTCCACACCTGGTTCGGGCTGTTCCTGGGCTTCGTGCTGATGGTGGTGTTCTTCTTCGGTTCGCTGTCGGTGTTCGATCGGGAAATCGACCGCTGGGCGATTCCGGAGAGCCGCTTCGAGCCGCAGCCGATGCCGTCCTTTGACGAGATCCTGAAACCGGTGTTCGAGGACATGCAGCCCTCCAGGGAAAGCGTCGACCAGATGCGCTCCCGGGTGGATGGGCCGATGCCGGAACATTTCGACACGCCGGTGCGCTGGGGGGCCTACACCACGCACCGGGACCCGGTGCTGGGACTGTTCGCCGGCTACCAGGTGCCCAACGCCCACAACCCGGACGAGCTGGTGTGGGGCACCCGCACCATCGATCCGCGCACCGGCGAGTCCCTGCCGGACGATCAACTGAAGATCGGCAGCCGCTTCTTCTATCCGCTGCACTACAGCCTCAATCTGCATTGGAAGGATCTGGGCTACTGGATTGTCGGGTTGGCGGCGCTGATCATGCTGGTGGCACTGGTCACTGGAGTGATCATGCACCGCAAGCTGTTCCGCGAGCTGTTCACCTTCCGGCCGAACAAAAGCAATCAGCGCAGTATTCTCGATCTGCACAACCTGACCGGTGTGGTGGCGCTGCCATTCCATTTTATGTTCGCGTTCACCGGGCTGGTGATTTTCGCGGGCATCTATTTCCCGGTCACTCATACGCAGTTGGAACCTCTGCATGATCTGCACGAAGTGATGGAGTCCCAGGAAACCGGCTTACCCCACGAACGGGCCGGCGTCGCCGCGCCAATCGCTTCGGTGGACGCGATGGTGGCGGAGGCCCAGCGCCGCTGGGCGGCCAGGGACATGGCCGGTGATGTGGGCTTTCTGGCGTTGCAGCACGTTGGTGACGCCAATGGTTACGTGAGCATTTACCGCGCCGGTACCGACCGCATTGCCCTCACCGGGGAAGGCATTCACTTCAACGCCTCCACCGGTGAAGTGCTGCGCGAGGACCCGCCGCCATCGGCGGTGGAACGGATCGATGAGTTCCTCACCGGTCTGCATTTGCAGCATTTCCGCCATTGGTTGTTGCGCTGGCTTTACGTGCTTGGCGGTCTTACCGGCTGCGCCTGTATCGCCACCGGTTTCCTGTTCTTCGTGGAGAAACGCAAGCGCCAGCATGCCAAACGCGGCCAGATCGGTTCGCGGGTGGTGGACGCCCTGGCGGTGACCACGGTTACCGGCATGCTGATCGCCACGCTTGGCATTTTGATTGCCAACCGATTGCTGCCGGTGAGCCTGCCGGCCCGGGGCACCTGGGAACAGTATTGCTTCTGGGGCATATGGGGGCTGGCGATGGTGCACGCGTTCTGGCGCACAGCGCCGGTGGCCCGGGCCAGGCTGGCGCCGGCCTGGGGCGAGCAGTGCTGGGCCATCGCCGTGCTGGCGGTGAGCGCGGTGGTGCTCAACTGGATCACCACCGGCGACCATCTGTTGAAAACCCTGAGTGCCGGTTATTGGCCGGTGGCGGGGGTGGATCTGTTCATGTTGGTGAGTGCGCTGGTGGCGGTGCTTACCGCGCGGCGTCTGCAGCGCCGTGCCCGTCCGCAGCCGGCGGACAGCGGCGAGCTGTCCGGGGAGGCCGCCCATGCCTGAGAATGTTCTGTTGCTGGCGGCCTTGCTGCTCAGCGTGATCGGCCTGGGCTGGTTTGCCCTGGCGTTGGACGTGCATTGGAAACAGGCCTGCGGCAAGCAGGCCCGTGGCGTGGCTTCCGCCCGCGGGTTGAGGCTGTTTGGCGGTGTCGCGCTGGCGCTGTCGCTGATCCTGTGCCTGCAAGTGGATCATCCGACCATGGCGGCCCTGGTGTGGATCATGTCCCTGGCCGGCGCGGCCCTGATCGTGGCGTTCGCACTGTCCTGGCGTCCGCACTGGCTGGCGCTGCTGGCGGCACGGCCGCCACGGCGGCAGACCGGTTGATCGGCACCGGAAAGGCCGCGTAGGCCAGCAGTCCCAGACCGGGTTCCCTAGCGTTTTACGCCGCTGGCGTTGAGATGGCTGCCGCCGTCCACCAGCAATGCTTCGCCGGTGCTCAGGTCGCCGCCGATGACCAGGCCCAGTACCGCCTGCGCCACGGTTTCCGGTGACGCGGCGTCATTCAGCGCGGCGCCCCTTTTGGTTTGCTCCAACAGCGCGTCATAGCGCTCCTGGCCCAGGCCCTGGGCCAGCCATTCCCCTTGCACGAAGCCCGGACAGATGGCATTGACGCGCACCTGCGGGCCCATCACCCGCGCCAGGGATTTGGTCATGGTCAGCAGCGCGCCCTTGGAGGCGGCGTAGGCGATGGAGCTGCCGACCCCGGCCAGCCCGGCGATGGAGGCCATGTTGACGACGTGGGCAACGCCGCTGTCGCGCAGTGCTTTTTCCGCCGCCCGCACCATCTGATACGGGCCGACGGTGTTGACCCGGTAAATGTTGAGGAAGTCGTCGGCGCTGAGACCGTCCAGGTTTTCATGAGCGCAGAACAGGGTGGTGCCGGCGTTGTTGACGAGAATGTTGAGACGGCCGAACTGGTCCAGCGTGGCCTGCACCAGTGCCCGGCAATCCTCATCGCGGCTGACGTCCGCCTGCACCACCAGGGCTTCCACGCCGAGGGCGCGGCAATCGTCGGCCACTTTCTGCGCCCCCGCCTCGTTACGGCTGTAGTTGATGACCACGTTGCAGCCGTATTCGGCGAACAGGCGGGCGGTGGCGGCGCCGATGCCGGAGGACGAGCCGGTGATCAGAGCGACGGCGTTTTTTATTTGCATGTGGAGCTCCCGAGTCAGGGCCGCCGGTGGCCCCGAAACGGGCTCACTCAGGCGGCGTCATGAAAGATCAGCCCGAGAGTATAGCGTTCACCACGGCGAAGTTCGCTGACGCCGTGGCGCAGAGTGACCCGGTAATCCCCACGTTGCCCGGCCACCGGTCTTTGATTGACCGCGAACACCAGGGCGTCGCCCTGTCGCAGCGGCGGCACCATGGCCCGGGATTGGCGGCGCGGACGCTGTTCGGTGAGCACGAACTCGCCGCCTTCGAACTGTTCGCCCGGTGCCGACAGCAACACCGCCACTTGCAGTGGAAACCAGTTCTCGCCGTAGAGATCCTGATGCAGACAGTTGTAATCGCCGGGCCGGTAACGCAGCAACAGGGGCGTGGGGCGGCATTGGCCGCCGTCATGGCATTGAGCCAGGTAAGCGCGGTGCTGCGCTGGAAACCGCCGGGCCTTGCCCAGGCGGGCCTGCCAGCGATTGGCTATCGGTACCAGCCGTGGATAGAGGTCCTGACGCAAGGTGTCGACCAGTGTCGGCAGCGGATAGGCGAAGTACTGGTACTCGCCCCTGCCAAAGCCGTGACGGGCCATCACCACCCGCGAGCGGAAACGGTCCGTTTCCGCGTACAGCGCCGCCAGCCCGGTGCACTCGCCGGCGTCGAGCAGGCCGGGGATAACCGCGTGGCCCCGATCATCGAGGTGCTGTTCCAGTGCCGGCCAATCTACTTGTTCCAGACGTTGCCGTGGTGTCATGAACGGGCCTCTTGTGCACCGGTCTCCCGCTCCAGCAGCGCGCGTTTGCGCTCCACGCCCCAGCGGTAGCCGGACACGTCGCCGTCGCTGCGCACCACGCGGTGACAGGGGATCACCACCGCCAGCGGATTATTGGCGCAGGCGCCGGCCACCGCGCGCACCGCCTTCGGCGAACCGATGCGTCTGGCCAGTTCGGCGTAGCTCAGGGTTTCTCCGGCCGGCACCCGGCGCAACGCTTGCCACACCTTTTGCTGGAAGGCGGTGCCGCGAATATCCAGCGGCAGGTCCGGTTCTTGTTCCGGGTGCTCCATCAAGGCCGCCACCCTGGCCACCAGGGCGTCGAACCGGTCGCCGCCGGGCCGCAGGTCGGCCTTGGGAAAATGATCCTGACATTCGCGCAGCAAGGTGTCGGCGTCATCGCCGAGGGCGATGGCGCAAATGCCCTGGCCACTGCGTGCCACCAGCAGGGCCCCGAGTGAGCACTGCCCCAAGGCCACCTCGATACGTTCACCGTTGCCGCCATCGCGGAAGCGGGCCGGCTCCATGCCCAGCAGAGCCCGGGCCTGGGTGTAAAAACGGCCGCTGCTGTTGTAGCCGGCGTCGAAGATGGCATCGGTGATACGGCCATCCCGTTGCAGACCCTCGCGCAGCTGGCGTGCCCGTATGGCGCTGGCGTAGCCCTTGGGAGTGACGCCGAGGATCCGTTTGAACACCCGATGAAAGTGATGGGGGCTGAGACCGGCCTGTTCCGCCAGCTGATTCAGGGTCGGCGGTGTTTCCGCCTGTTCCATATGGCGGCAGGCATCGATGATCGCCGTCAGATGCGCCGGTGCCGTCTGATCCGGACGGCAGCGCGCGCAGGGGCGAAAGCCGGCGGACTCGGCCTGCTCGCGGTTGTCGAAGAAGCGCACATTCTCCGGCCGCGCCCGCCGTGCCGCGCAGGACGGCAGGCAGTAAACCCCGGTGGTGATGACGGCGTAGTAGAAATGGCCGTCGGCGTTGGCATCGCGTGCTACCAGGGCCTGCCAGCGCGGATCGGCAAGGGTGGCCTCGGCCTGTTGCTGTTTGCTTGCTGCTCTGTTCATGGCTGCCTCCTGGGAAACCGGATCGCCGGGCATGCCGGCATGGACAGAGCCAGAGTAGGGCGGCGGGAGCGGCGTGACGCTCCGTTCCTTGCTTTCGAATCCGCCGCCCGGGAGAGGGTCAGAGGATCGGCAAACCGAAAGCCTTTTTCAGATCCTGCAGCACTACTCCGGTTTCTTCCCGTGCCGCCTGCGTGCCGGCCTGGAGGATACGCATCAATTCCCCCTTGTCGGCGATGAAACGTTCCCGGCGTTCGCGGATCGGCGCCAGCAGCTCCTGCAGACATTCTTCCAGAACTTTCTTCACCTGTCCGTCGCCCAGGCCACCGCGCTGATAGTGTTCCTTGAGGCCCGCCACCAGGGCTTCGTCCGGATGGAAGGCGTCCAGATAGGTGAACACCACATTGCCTTCCACCTTGCCCGGGTCCTCGATGCGCAGATGGCCGGGGTCGGTGTACATCTTCTTCACCGCCTTGGAGATGTCCTTTTCGCTGGCGCCCAGCACCAGCGCGTTGCCCAGTGATTTGGACATCTTCGCCTTGCCATCGACGCCGGGCAAACGGGAAGCCTTGCCGATCAGCGCGCGGCACTCCACCAGCAACTCCTGGCCGGCCACGTTATTGACCTTGCGTACCACCTCGTTGGTCTGCTCGATCATCGGCAACTGGTCATCGCCCACCGGTACCAGGGTGGCGCGGAAGGCGGTGATGTCGGCGGCCTGGCTGATCGGGTAGGTCAGGAAGCCGGCCGGAATGGAGGCGCCGAACTCCTTGCTGGCGATCTCCGCTTTCACCGTCGGGTTGCGTTCCAGCCGTGATACCGTCACCAGGTTGGCGTAGAACTGGGTCAGTTCGGCCAGCGCCGGCAGGCCGGATTGCAGGCACAGGGTGGTGCGTTGCGGATCGATGCCCACCGCCAGATAGTCGGCCAGCACATTGAGAATGTTCTCGGCCACCTTGGCCGGGTTGTGGCCGTTGTCGGTGAGGCCCTGCATGTCGGCGATCAAAATGGTCTGCGGGTGTTGGTTCTGCAGTTCCACCCGGGCGCGCAGGGAGCCCACGTAATGGCCGAGATGCAATTGGCCGGTGGGGCGGTCGCCGGTGAGAATCTTGTCGGTCATCGGGTTTCCTCTGTATGGATATCAGCCTTTGGCCACCACCGCCTTGGTTACCGAGCCGGTGGCAATCAGCTTTTCGGTGCCGTCCGCGGCCTGGAAGAAGGCTTCGCCACGCATCGACGCCAGGGTACGGCCGAGCCGGTCCACACGCGTGCGGATCACGATCCTTCCTTCGCCGCTGGCGCCGCGCAGCAAGCTGGTATGGGTCTCGATGGATACCGCGTAGCGGTCCTCCGGCAACACCGAAAGCAGGGCGAGAAAACTGGCTACGTCAAAAAAGGCGTAGAGTATGCCGCCGTGCAGATCGCCGGTGGGGCCCAGCGTGAATTCATTCAGCTCCAGGGTGACCTCGCTCTCGCCATCGGCGCTGCGCACCAGATTCAGGCCGCAGGCGCGGTGCAGAGGGCGGGCCAGGATAGTATCAATCAGGGTGCTTGTGTCCATGGTGACGGTGACCTCTCAGGCTCTCAACATGGCGGCTCACTATGCCGTGCCGGAAGGAAACTGCAAGAGGGCCAGGGAACTTGTCATGGTACACCGGTTCCAAGCATACTCAGGCGCGACCGCGCCTCGTGCGTGAATCGTGTTTCTTTGCCGGTATGGATCCGCCATGGTACTTCGACGTTATATGGCTTTGCTGCTGCTGTGCGTGACCAGCTTTCATGTGCTGGTGACGGACGTGGCCAGTCATGAGCGGGTGCCAGTGACGGACGGCCAAGAACTGACCGCGGCCCTGGATCAACCGGACCAGAATGCCGGCGCCGAGCACCATGGTGGCGCCCAGCACTGCTGTCAGTGTCACGGCTTCATGGCCTCCCCCGCCGTCGAGCAGAGCGCCCGGGCGCCCTTGCCGGTACTGGCGGACAGCCGGGTACCTGCTCTGCCGGTGCCGCCCTCTTCCTCACCGTACCGGCCTCCCATCGTCTGACTCCTGACATCGCTTTTGTCCACGGGAACCGCTACCGGCGTTAAGCCGGAGGCTGCCCGTGTCCATTGATTCGGGCCCGCGAACCGATTCCGGCGGGCCCTGATTCGGAGTCATGATGATGCCTATCCTTTCTGCAAGGGCGCGGCCTCTGCGCGCCATGGGCGTTGCCTGCCTGGCGGTGCTGCTGGTGGCGCCCGCTGCCGCGGATACCCGCACCTGGGCGCGCTGGGTCAACCGCGAGATGGCGGAGCTGCCCGCCAGCCGCGCCATTGAAGCCCGCCTGCAGCGTGATCGGGCCGAGGCCCGCGCCCAGTCGCAGCCTCTGTACAACCCGGAACTGAATATCGGCTACGAAAACAGCGCCGAAACCACCCGCACCGTCGGTTTGGGGCAGACCCTGGACTGGTCCGGTAAGGGGCGCAGTAGTGCCCGCCTTGGTGACGTGCAGGCGCAGCTTGCGGAAGTCCGCGCCGAAAAGGCGCGTGCACGATTGGCGGTGGATGTGCTTTCCGCTTTGGCCGCCTATGACGCCGCCCAGGCCCGCCTGCAAGGCGTCCGCGAGCAGGAGCAGCGCCTGTCGGATCTGCTGGCGCTGGTACGCAAGCGCGAGCGCGCCGGTGATCTGGGGCGCATGAGCGCGCAGTTGTCGTATCTGGCCCTGGGCCGGACCCAGCAAGCTCTGGCCGACGCGGAAAGTGAAGCCACCGCCGCCGAGACCCGCTTGCGCGCCGTATTCAACCAGAACGTGCCGGACTACCCGTTGCCGGATGCCGGGCTATGGGAGGCGGACGGTTCCGTGGTGATGGATGCCGGCCGTGCGAAGGACAGTTATGACCTGCGTCTGGCTCGTCTGCAGGTGATGGCGGCGGAACGCCAAGTGGAACTGGCCGGCAAGCAACGCCGCACTGATCCCACTCTCGGTATCACCGTCGGCCGGGAAGGTGAGGACAATCTGTGGGGGCTGGATTTCAGCCTGCCACTGCCCCTGTTCAATACCGGCAAGGCGGAGTACCAGGCGGCGCTGGCTGACGGCGACGCGCAACAGGCCCTGCTGGATCAGCAGCAGCGGGCGTTGAGCGCCGAAGTCGAAGGCGCGCTGATTGATTACCGGCAACGCCGCGCCCGCTGGTTGTCCTGGCGGGAACTGTCCGGCACTCGCCTGGCGGATTCCGCCGACTTGTTGCAGCGCACCTGGCAACTGGGAGAAATCACCACCCAGGACTATCTGCAAGGCCTCAACCAGCGTCAGGACGCGCTATTGGCCGGCATCGCTCTGCGCGAGTCGATGCAAAAGGCGTGGCTGGAATGGCTTTATCAAAGCGCGCAATTGGATAGCTGGATCGAGATGTTGGCCGCCGGTAACCGGGGGCAGGGAGGACAATCATGAAAAATGTGATCACGAGAAAAAGAGTGGGACTTTGCCTGTTGCTGCTGGCCTTTTCGTCGGTTTGGGCGGATCAAGGCGAAGGGCATGACGATGGTGCCGGTGCCGCCGAGCATGAGCATGGCCAGGAAGAGTCCGCCGGCGAAGCAAATGGGCATGGTGATGATCTGACGCTGACCGAGGCGCAGCGGCGCATGCTCGGGCTGCAAGTGATCACCCTGCAACCTGCCGCCAGCGCGACCCGTTCGCTGCGTTTGCCGGCGGAAATCACCAGTAATCTGTATCGCACCTGGGAAGTACCGGTGCGGGTGGATTCCCAGGTGCTGTCGCGCTCCGCCACCCTGGGTCAGCACCTGGAGAAAGGCGACCCTGTCGCCACCCTGTTTAGCGCCGAGATGGCTACCCTGCAGGCCGAGTTGCGAGCGGTGTCCGACGAATGGCGCCGGGTTCGTAGTCTTGGCCGTGCCACGGTGGGCAATCAGCGTTACCTGGATGTACAGGGCCGTTACCAGGACCTGAAGGCACGGGGGCGTGGTTACGGGCTTGCCGATGCGGATCTGGCGGACATCGAGAAGGGTAAAGGAGACGCCGGTGTTTATACGTTGCGTGCACCGGATGCCGGGCTGGTTCTCAGCGATGCCTTCCAGCAAGGCCAGTGGCTCGCCGCCGGCAGTCCGCTGATTACGCTGGTGGACGAGGCTGAATTGTGGGCGGAAGCCGCGTTGCCGCCGCAGCCGGGGCTCAGAGTCGATACCGGTACGCCGGCCCGGGTACGAGTCGGTGAGACCCTGGTGGACGGCGAGGTGATTCTCTCCGGTCACCGGCTCGATCCCGTGACCCGAACCATGGAAGTCCGTATTCGCGTTCCCAACGAAAACCATCTGCTCCATCCGGGGATGTTCGCTGATGTGGAATTGGTACTGCCGCTATCGGACAACGCCTTGGTGGTGCCGGAAGAGGCCCTGACCCGTGGTGGCGATGGCGACTGGCAAGTCTTCGTGGAGGAGAAGCCGGGTATTTACGAGGCCCGTGAAGTCTCTCCGGGACAAGCGCTGGAAGGGGCCCGTGTGGTCGAGGGGCTGCCGGCGGGCACCAGGATCGTTACCCGGGGGGCCTTCTTCCTCGCCAGCGAACAGGCCAAATCAGGCTTCGATGTGCACGCCCACTAACGGCCGCTCGGATCCAGCAAGGAGAACATGATGTTGAATCGCTGTATCGACTGGGCGGTGAACAACCGCCTGGTGGTGCTGCTTCTGCTGGTGATCACCGTGGGGGTGATTGCCTGGCAAATGCCGCGCCTGAAACTGGATGCCTTTCCCGACGTCACCAATGTGCAGGTGCAAGTGAACACCGAGGCCCCCGGGTTGGCGGCGGAGGAGGTGGAACAACTGATCAGCTATCCGATTGAAGCGGTGATGTATGCATTGCCACAGGTGGCGGAAGTCCGCTCGATCTCCAAGACCGGCTTGTCCATTGTCACCGTGGTGTTCGAGGACGGCACCGACATCTACTTCGCCCGGCAACTGGTCTTTGAGCGCTTGCAGGCGGCGCGGGAAGATATTCCCGAAGGTGTGGGCACTCCGGAAATGGGCCCGAATACCTCCGGCCTCGGGCAGGTTTACCAATACCTGCTCACCGCTGAACCCGGCTCCGGTGTAGATGCCATGCAATTGCGCAGTCTTAACGACTGGGTGGTGAAACTGCTGCTGATGCCGGTGGGCGGCGTCACCGACGTGCTCAGTTACGGGGGCGAAGTGCGGCAGTATCAGGTCAACGTCAATCCGTCCCGCCTGCTGGCCTACGATCTGACGTTGCAACAGGTGATGGATGCCATCGCCGGCAATAATCGTAATGCCGGTGGCTGGTACCTGGATCGCGGCGCCGAGCAATTGGTGATCCGTGGCATGGGCTGGGTCGGTAACGGCGAGCAGGGTCTCCGGGACATCGCCGCCATTCCTCTCAGGGAAGTCAACGGCACCCAGGTTCGGGTGCGTGATGTGGCACGGGTGGAATTCGGCGGTGAGATCCGCCAGGGGGCCTTGACCATGACCCGTCGCGATGCCGAGGGAAACCCGGAATTTCTCGGTGAAGTGGTGGCGGGCATCGTCCTCAAACGCATGGGCGCCAACACCAAGGCCACCATTGATGGCATCGAAGAAAGGGTGGAACGCATTCAGCAGGCGTTGCCGGACGGGGTGCGCTTCGAGGTGTTCTACGATCAGGCGGATCTGGTGGAAAAGGCGGTGAGCACGGTGGTCAGCGCGTTGCTGCTGGCGTTCCTGTTTATCGTCATCGTTCTGGCTCTGTTTTTGATGAACCTGCGGGCCACCGTGCTGGTGCTGTTGTCGATTCCCCTGTCCATTGGCCTTGCGCTGCTGGTGATGGCGAGCCTGGGGATGTCCGCCAATCTGATGTCCCTGGGCGGCCTGGCGGTGGCCATCGGCATGCTGGTGGACGGTTCGGTGGTGATGGTGGAAAACATCTTCAAGCACCTGAGCCGCGGGGAAGGCGCTGATGACCCGGCCGGTGGCATTGCGTTGCGGGTCAAGGACGCGGCCCAGGAAGTGGCCCGGCCGGTGTTTTTCGCCGCCAGCATTATTCTGGTGGTGTTCATGCCGTTGTTCGCTTTCGAAGGCGTTGAAGCGAAGATGTTCGTGCCGATGGCGATCAGCATCATGCTGGCCATGGCCGCCGCCGTGCTGGTGGCGTTGATCGTGGTGCCTTCGCTGGCGTCTTTCCTGTTCCGGCATGGTGTGGAAGAAAAACCCAATAAATTGGTCGGCTGGCTGGAAGTTCGCTATCGCGCGCTACTGGCGAGGGCGCTGGCCGCGCGCAAGGCAGTGATCGGCGGCGCGGTTGGCCTGTTGGTATTGGCGGCGGCCACGGTGCCGTTTATCGGTACCGAGTTCGTGCCGGTATTGGAGGAAGGCACTCTGGCATTACGGGTCACGCTGGCGCCGTCTTCCAGCCTGGATACGGCGCTGGAAGTGGGAGAAAAACTGGAACGGGAAATCATGACCTTTCCGGAAGTGACCTACGCGCTGAGCCGGGTTGGCCGAGCGGAGATCGGCGGTGATCCGGAACCGGTAAGCAATGTGGAGATTTATATCGGCCTGAAACCGGTGGACGAATGGACCAGCGCCGGCAATCGGCTGGAACTGCAGGAAAAAATCGAGAAGAAACTGCAGGTTCATCCCGGCCTGTTGCTCAACTTCTCGCAACCCATCGCCATGCGCGTTGACGAATTGCTGTCCGGTGTCAAAGCGCAATTGGCGATTAAGCTGTTTGGCCCGGATCTGAACGTATTGCAGGAGAAAGGCGATGCCATCACCCGGGCGGTACGGCAGGTCGAGGGCGCCACGGATGTGCAGTTGGAGCAGATCGCCGGAGAAGCGCAGCTGGTGGTGGAGCCTGACCGCAATGCACTGAGCCGCTATGGGCTCAGCGTTGATCAGGTGATGAGCCTGGTCAGCAACGGACTCGGCGGCGGTGCCGCCGGACAGGTGATCAACGGCAATGAACGCTACGATATCTATGTGCGTTTCGAACAGGATGCCCGCCGCGATGCGGAAGCCATCCGTAACCTGCGCCTGCAGGCCGCCAATGGCGCTTGGGTACGCCTGGCCGACGTGGCGCGGGTGGAGCTGGTCACCGGGCCGCCGCAGATCAGCCGCGATGATGTGCAGAGGAGAGTGGTGATCCAGGCCAATGTGGCTGGCCGTGACATGGGCTCGGTGGTGGCCGATATCCGCAGGGCGATCGCTACCGAAGTGGATCTGCCCGCTGGCTACAACGTCGATATCGGCGGTCAGTACGAGAACCAGCAAAGGGCGCAGCAACGACTGTCCATGGTGGTCCCGGTGGCCGTGGGCCTGATCGCTCTGTTGCTGTACTTCGCTTTCGGTTCCGTCGCTCAGGCGCTGTTGATCCTGGTCAATGTGCCATTGGCGTTGATCGGCGGCATCCTCTCCCTGGCGATCAGTGGCCAATACCTGTCGGTGCCGAGCTCGGTGGGCTTCATCACTCTGTTCGGGGTGGCGGTACTTAATGGCGTGGTCATGGTGGAGGCGATCAACGCACGCCTGCGTGATGGTGAAAGCGTTGACCGGGCTGTCTTCGAAGGCGCGGTATCGCGGCTGCGTCCGGTCCTGATGACCGCGTTGACCTCCATGCTCGGGTTGATGCCGATGCTGTTGGCCACTGGCGTCGGTAGCGAAGTGCAGCGACCGCTGGCGGTTGTGATCGTCGGTGGTTTGATATCGGCGACGGGGCTGACGTTGCTGGTGTTGCCAAGTCTGTATCCGCTGTTCTCGAAGCGAAAAGTCGAAGAACTGCAACGTTAACCGGAAGCCTCGGCATCTCGTGCCGAGGCTTTTTTTATGAGGAATGTCTAATGCTTTATGAGACGCTTTGCGAGCAGGGCGAACGCGCCTTCCGATGGCGCGGTGCGGCGCCAGCTCTTCTGTTGGTGCCGGCGGTGTTGCTCACGCTGTTTGATACTCGCTATCTGTTCAACGACCATGATCTGGACCAGCTCTGGGACTGCTTTGCCTTGCTGTTGATGCTGGCCGGTCTCGGCATAAGGGTCTGGACCACGGGGCATACACCCCGCCGCACCTCCGGTCGCAATACCAAAGGTCAGGTGGCCGACACACTCAATACCTCCGGCGCGTACTCGCTGGTTAGGAATCCCCTTTATGTCGGCAATTTTATCGGTGGTTTGGGGGCAGTGCTGTTACTGCATTCGTTTGGGTTGACGTTGTACTACGTGCTGGCGTTCGCAATCTACTTCGAGAGAGTGGTGTTGGCGGAAGAACGTTTCCTGACCGCGCGGTTTGGTGACGCCTATACGCGTTGGGCGCGAAAGACACCGGCCTTCCTGCCGGAATTTTCCGGTTACCTCCCCGCTGTCTTGCCATTCTCGTGGCGGGCGGTGGTTCGGCGGGAATACCTCACCGTGTTCATGGCCGTGTTTATCATCTTCATTATCGAGGTAGGTGAGGATACGGTTAATCAAGGGACTGTGGTGATCGATCAGCACTGGCTTTTGATCGCGGCGATCAATAGCGTACTGTTCATGGCGATTCGCTGGATTCGCAAGCGGACCCGATGGCTGTCGGCACACGGGCGGTAGCGTTGAACAAAGACGGCCTCCATGTCATTAACTGCGTCCTCGCGGCTTCTCATCAAATGCAAGGCCTTGCAGCAGGGCTTCCAGCCTCGCGAATCCTTCCTCGCGGCTGAACGGGGCTTCCCGGGGAGGGTCGTACACTTCCGGGTTGGTACCCTGGAGGACCAGATCAATGGCGTAACAGGTGCCATGGTGTACGGCACGATAGGCGCGCAGATTTTGAAAGTGGTTCATGGCGGCGTCACCTCCCCGATAGGTGGTGAAGAGCGCGCCGTCCAGCTCGGTGGTGCCGGTCTTGCTTGATGTCGCCAGGGGGCCGGGCCGGGTGCAACGTTCCAGCTGGCCCGGATCCCGGCTGACACCGAGGCGCAGCTCGCCAGCGAGGATCTCGTCGGAATCGTTAAGGCGCAATACCAGCAACCGATCGCCAGGGGCATCCGTTTCGGCATCCAGCCGCCAGGCCGGGTCGCCGAAATAACCGCTGGTCTCCGTTACGGCGTGGGCCTGGTGGTTGTCATAGGCCAGGCCGATGCCGTACTCGTCGCTGTGAAAAGCGTTGGGAGACGCCTGGTCGCCGGTTTCTCCGGTGCTGTTGTCACAGCCGGCGAGAATGAGCAGCGCGAATAAGAGGGGGGTGGCTACCCGCCTGATCTTGTCCATGTCATTTCCCTTCTTGATGTGCTGGCCCATGTCAGTGTGTGGTGCCCGGTTTGCCGGTGTGCCCCAAGCGGCGATCAGGTGCCGCAGAAGGTTTGCAGTACCCGCTCCGTCGGTTTCGGCGGTTGCCGATAGTCATCGATGTCATCGCGATCCTGGTAAGGGTGGGACAGCGCATCGAGCAGCCGGTGCGTGGGGCCCAGATCATCATCCCGCACCGCCGCGTTCAGGGCTTCCTCCACTTTGTGGTTGCGGGGGATCACCGCTGGATTGTTGTTGCGCATCAGACAGAACGAGGACTTGAGCGGTTTGGCGTTGCGGCTCAAGCGCGCTTGCCAGCGCTGATGCCAGTTTTCGAAGGCTTCGTCCTGATAGATCCCTTCCACCGGCGCGGTTTCGCCGATCAGATCGCGGAAAGTATTGGTGTAATCCGCCTGGCGTCGCTGCATCCAGTCCAGCAGATCCTGAATCAGCGTGGCGTCCACCGGGTCATCTCCGAACAGGCCCAGCTTGGCACGCATCATCGCCAGCCATTTGGCGTCATAGCGTCCGCTGAAGGACCTGATCACGTTGGTGGCTTTTTGCACCGCGGTGTCGGTGTCCGTGTCGATCAGCGGTAACAGGGTTTCAGCGAAGCGGGTCAGGTTCCACTGGGTAATCGCCGGCTGGTTGCCATAGGCGTAACGCCCCTGGTGGTCGATGGAACTGAATACCGTGTCCGGGTGGTACTGGTCCATGAAGGCGCAGGGGCCGTAGTCAATGGTCTCGCCGGAGAGCGTCACGTTATCGGTATTCATCACGCCGTGAATAAAACCGACCCGCATCCAGTGGACGATCAGATCCAGTTGCCGTTCCATTACCGAGTCCAGCAGCGCCAGGGCTTGGTTGTCGCTCTCCCTGAGTTCCGGATAATGGCGCTGCAGCGTGTAGTCCACCAGTGTTTCCAGTAGCTCGGGATCCCGCTGGCCGGCGGCGAACTGGAAGGTGCCCACGCGCAAATGCGAGGCCGCGACGCGGGTCAGGATGGCGCCGGGTAACGCGGTTTCGCGGTATACCGGCTCTCCGGTGGCAACCACCGCGAGGCTGCGGGTAGTGGCAATGCCGAGAGCGTGCATTGCTTCGCTGATCAGATATTCCCGCAGCATCGGCCCGAGAGCGGCGCGGCCATCACCGCCACGGGAAAAGGGCGTCCGGCCGGCGCCTTTGAGTTGGATGTCGCGACGCTGGCCATCGGGAGTAAGCTGCTCGCCAAGCAGGATGGCGCGGCCATCGCCGAGCATGTTCGGATAGCCGAACTGGTGGCCGGCATAGGCCTGGGCAATCGGCTCGCTGCCTTCGGCCAGAGTATTGCCCGCCAGCAGAGCGGCGCCGTCCGGACTGTCCAGAGTGGAGGCGTCCAGGCCCAACTGCCCGGCCAGCGCGGTGTTGAACAGGACCCCAACAGGGGCGGCCACCGGTGTCGGTTCACAGCGGGCGAACAGGCGCTCGGGCAGGCGGGCGTAGCCGTTGTCAAAATGGAAGCCGTGAGGACTGCTCATCGAATACTCCAGTCGGGAACTCCGGTGCGGGTTCTGACAGAGTAACAGACTGCGGCGGAGGAAAAGAGGCATGACCAGGTGGTCGAAAAGAGCGAATACCGGACTATCGCAATGCGCCGGCTTCCATGAAAAGATTAATGAATCCGGCCGGGGAGGTCCGTTTGACGTTCCTGCATGGGCCGATAATAACAAAATGGGGCTCTCCTTTTCAGGGACGGCCCTCCATGGGGTATTCCCCGGGAGTAGCGGAACATGAACAAAAAGCCTCTATATCTGTTCTTCGTCATTTTCGCGTTGATGTTTTTCGCCAGCATGGCGCTGATGCTGTTCGCCGACCGTACTCTCTATCTGGCGCCGATCATCGGACTGGCGGGTATGATCTGGGCATTGTTACGCCTGCGCGGCGTGACCCGGATCGGTGGCATCACTATCGGCCGCAACGATTGATATCGTGGCTTCAAAAATCGCTGGGAGGCTTTGCTGTCCCACAATTCGCTTGCAGGCAAGCTTGTATGGTTTCCCGGCAAGTCTTAGAAGGAGAAGACTTGTCGGGGTGGAGGGACCAGGCAAGCTTCTGACCCTAGGGTACAGACTGTGGGAGATATGGCCCCACCCCGCACCTTCAAACGCCGATAAGGAATCCATCGGCTGAGCGCGCACTCAGACCGACGATACTCTGCAAGCCAGCGTGACGGTGCGCCCCGACAAGCCCATTTAACCTAGCTGACAGGGGAGCCCCATGGCAATGCCGGCAAGCCGCCCGGAGATCGGGATCGACGCTGCGAAAGACAACCTGGTGATCCACCATCAGGACCTGAACCAAACCCTCACCATCGACAATACGCCCCAAGCCATCCGCCAATGGCTGGCCACCCTCCCCAAGGGCTGCGATATCGCCATTGAGGCGACCAGCACCTATCACATGGACATTACCGAGCGCGCACACGCCAAGGGCCACCGGGTCTATGTGGTGGACGGCTACCGCCTCAGCAACTACCGCAAAGGCGTTGGAGGGCGGGCCAAGACGGATCTGGCCGATGCCCAGTTGCTGGCCCGCTATCTGCGCAGGGAGAAAGACGAGTTACGCCCATGGAGCCCGCCCCCAAAGGCGTACCGGGTGCTGCAGAGCCTGCTGCGTCGCCGGGCCGCCTTGGTTAAGGCCCGCACGGCATTACGTCAGAGCCTGAGCGGAGAACCGGAGCTCAAGGCCCCGCTACAGACCTTGATTGCCGAAATGGACCGGATTGACACTCTGATCCAGAAACGGCTCAAGAGCGCGGTGAGCGCCGCCGGCTTACAGACTCAGGTGCAACGCTGCGACGCGATCGACGGGGTCGGCGAGATCACCGCCACCGCCTTGGTCATGGCCTTCCTGAGAGGAGACTTCACCAATAGCGATGCCTTCGTTGCCTTCCTGGGGTTGGATGTCCGGGTCCGTGACTCCGGCAAACTCACCGGCAAGCGTAAGCTGACCAAACAAGGAGATACGGAGGTCAGGCGACTGCTGCACTGTGCCGCCATGAGTGCGTCTCGACACCCGGTCTGGCGCGCCTTCTATCAGCGCTATCGGGACCGGGGACTGCACACCACGCAAGCCTTGGTGATCCTGGCCCGGAAGATCGCTCGCACCGCCTTCGCCCTGATGAAGCAGCAACAAGAATATTGCCCCGCAAAGCTCTTCTAAGCATTGCAGGGCACCATAGAATCTCCCACAGCGGCTTCGTGATCTGGTCTGTGGGAAGTTGGCCAGGAGCCGTTTTTGACGTCGCTCGCGACGTCCCGGAGGGTGGCCGCCATGGACGGCAGGCCACAAAAAATCTGATGTAATCGCACGAATTGCTGAATCCCTTGCCTGGGGCCGATGCCGTACTCTGAACACAATCCGTGTTGGGAGTGATCCATGTCATTCGTTGCTTATGTTACTCATGGTGGTGGTCCCCTGCCGCTGCTCGGCGATCCGGGGCAACGGGAACTGGTTGCGTCCCTGCGTGAACTGTCCGGGGCGGTGCCGCGTCCACAGGCGATCCTGTTGATCAGTGCTCACTGGGAGGCGCCGGTGGCGTCGTTCACCGGTGGCGCCCATCCGCAACTGGTCTACGACTATTACGGCTTTCCCGAGCCCGCTTACCATCTGCAATACCCTGCTCCCGGCGATCCGGCCCTGGCGGCCCGTGCCGCCAGCCTGCTGCACGAGGCGGGTATCGAGGCACGGGTGGATAGTGAGCGTGGCTTCGACCATGGCCTGTTCGTGCCGTTGTCGCTGATGTATCCGGAGGCGGATGTGCCGGTGGTGGAAATGTCGCTGTTGGATTCCCTGGACGCCGGGGCGCACTGGCGCCTGGGACGTGCTCTGGCGCCGCTGGTGGCCCGGGACGTGGCGGTGATCGGCTCCGGCTCCTCGTTCCATAACATGGCGGTGTTGATGGGGCGTGGCGATCCGCCGGGAGCATTGAATGCCAACCGGGATTTCGAGCAGTGGCTGTGGCGGACCTGTCAGAACGGAGACTGGGATGAGGAAGAGCGGGGAAAACGCTTGTGTGCCTGGCGCCAGGCTCCCGGTGGAACGTTCAGTCACCCGCGCGAGGAGCATCTGCTCCCGGCACTGGTGTGCGCCGGCGCCGCCGGCAAGCCGGCGGACCGGGTGTTCTCGGGACGCATGGGCGAGATGAGCGTCAGTTCCCTGCTGTGGCAGCCAGGGAACTGAGCGGACTCAAAGCATGACGCCGATGGCCAGTACGCCGAAGAAACCGACGGTGTAGGCGACGAACAGATAGCCGGCGTAGCGCAGGTAGCTGGCGAAGGTCAGCTCCTCGACCTTGCTCATGGCGACCACTCCGGCGGCGGAACCGATGATCAGCAGAGAGCCGCCCACGCCCACGGAGTAGGTCAGGGTCAGCCATTGCGGCAAGGTCATCTCGATACCGGATTTCAGCAGGGCGGCGGTCAACGGCACGTTGTCGAACAGCGCGGAGACCATGCCCACCACGTAGTTGGCGGCGAGGGTCGGCATGATGTCGTACAGTTTCGGGAAATAGGCAAGGATGCCCAGTTCCTTGAGCATGCCCACCAGCAGCAGCACACCGAGGAAGAACAGCAGAGTGTCGAACTCGATCTTGCGGATGTAATCGAGGACCGGCTCGTCCTTGTTCATGAACTGCACCACCATGAACATCAGTGACAGCCCGAACAGGAAGGTCAGCACCGGCGGAATACCAAAGGCCACGTTGGCGCCGATGGTGGTCAGGATGGTCATGAAGAACAGTGCCGCCACCGCTTTGTCGCCGTGACCGAAGGTGATGTCCCGTTTTTCCAGCTCCAGGTCGCCCTTGAGCCCCAGGGAGAGCATGAACGCCAGACTCATGACCGCGACGAAGGCCGGCAGACTCAGTACCAGCAGATCGACGATCTCCACCTTGTCGGCGAGGAAGATCATCAGCGTGGTAACGTCACCGGTGATCAGCGCGGTTCCGCCGGCGTTGACCGAGAACACCACCAGCACCACATAGCGCAGCAACTTCTTAGCCGGCAGCCGCAGGTTCATCAACACCGCGATGCACACCAGAGTAGCGGTGATGTTGTCGGCCATGGAGGAGAACAGGAAGGCGAACAGCCCGGTCATGATCATCAGCTTGCGCTCGGACATGCGCGAGGGCATCAGCTTGTTGACGATGCCGTCGATAATGCCTTTCCCGGACAGGTAAGCGACAAACGTCATCGCCGCCATCAGGAACAGCCACAGGGTGGCAATATCGAGGAGCTGGTCGTTCAACTGCTCCATCAGGGCGTCATGGGAGAGATGAGAGGGCGGGGCAATAAAGAACAGAACCCAAACCAGGGATCCGAAAAACAGAGTGGTCTTGGCCTTGTCGATGTGAACCACGTCTTCGACGACGATGGACAGGAAGCCGAGAGCCACCAGGATAAGTAGCAATGCGGTCATAGGGGACTTCCAAGGCAGGAATCAGCGGGGCGGATTCTAGCGCTTTTGGGTCAAGCATGCGACCTTTTGGCCAAGGCCGTGGTGCGGGCCTGGACTGTCCTCATCCGCCGGGGGGAAATCGGCGTGTTCAGGCCAACGGATGCCCGCTCTCACACAACCGGTGGTCGCGCAGAACCTCGATGATCCGGCACTGTCCCACCTCGCCGCCGCATTCGCCGATCATCCGGTCCAGCTCCCGGCGTAACGTCATCAGTGACTCGATGCGGGCGGTGACCGCGTCCCGGTGGCGGCGGGCCAGGGCATCCACGGCGGAACAATCCCGATGCTCATCGTCGGACAGTGACAGCAACTCGCGGATATCATCAATGGTGAAACCGAGCGACCGGGCGTGGCGGATGAAATGCAGCCGGTCCCGGTGCCGCTGCGTGTAGCGTCGCTGGTTACCGGCGCTGCGGGCCGGTGCGGGCATCAGCCCGATCTGTTCGTAGTAACGGATGGTTTCCGCCTTGCAGCCGGTGCCCCGGGCCAAATCGCCGATGGAAAACATACTGTCTCCTCTTGAAGCTGTAGCCACTACAGGTATTCAAATAGGGGGACATCGCAGCCGTCAAGGACGGAACCGCAAGAATCGCGGTCTTGTAGCCCCGCCGGGGGATAACATGACCGCCACAAGCCAGAGGAGACGCGGATGCACGCGCACCACGGTCACGAACACGGCCACTCACACCAGGCGCCGGCCAGTTTCGGCAAGGCATTCGTCATTGCCATTTCACTGAACGTGGGCTTCACCGTGGTGGAGTTCATCTACGGGTTTCTGGCGCAATCCTCCGCGCTGATGGCGGACGCCGGCCACAATTTGTCCGATGTGCTGGGCCTGGTGGTGGCTTGGGTGGGCATGTTGCTGGCCCGCAAGATACCGGATCAGCGGTTTACCTACGGCCTGCGCGGCAGCTCGATTCTGGCCGCCCTGGCCAATGCCATGTTCCTGATGATCGCCTGTGGCGCCATCAGTTGGGATGCCATTCGTCGTCTTGCTGATCCGCCGGAAGTGTCGTCGATGACGGTGATCGTGGTCGCCGCCATCGGTATTCTGATCAACGCCGCTTCGGCCTGGTTGTTCGTCAAGGGCAGCAAGGGCGATCTCAATATTCGCGGCGCGTTTCTCCATTTGGTGGCGGATGCGGCGGTGTCCCTGGGCGTGGTGATCGCCGGCGTGGCGATCCTGATGACCGACTGGAACTGGCTGGATCCGGTGGTCAGCCTGCTGATCGTGGTGGTGATCGTGATCGGCACCTGGGGGCTGCTCAGGGAGTCGCTGAAACTGGCGTTGAACGCGGTGCCGGCGCACATCGATTTGAATGAAGTGGAGGCCTGGCTGCGCGATCAGCCCGGAGTGCTGGATATTCACGATCTGCACGTGTGGGGCATGAGCACCACGGAAAGCGCTCTCACCGCCCATCTGGTGATGCCCGGCGGTGCCGATGATGCCTTTGTCGATGGCGTGGCCGATGAATTGCACCATCGTTTCGGTATTGAGCACACGACGTTGCAGGTGGAGCGCGGCGACAGTGAGCACGTCTGCGTGCTGCATCGCTGACAGGGGGCGGTTTCATGGCATGTTGCGAACCGGAATTGAAAGCGGAGGCCCCGCCGGCTTACCGCCGCGTACTGATAGCGGTGCTGCTGATCAATATCACCCTGTTTCTGGTGGAAGCGCTGGTGGGGTGGTTCTCCGGTTCCCGGGCATTACGCGCCGACGCGCTGGACTTCCTCGGTGACAGCGCGACTTATGCTTTGACGTTGTGGGCACTGGGGCAGTCTCTGGCCTGGCGGTTGCGGGCGGCGCGGATCAAGGGGGTGTCGTTATTATTGCTGGGGTTACTGGTGCTGGCGGACAGTCTGCTGGCGATGACCAATGGCGCACCGCCGCCGGGGCACACCATGACCGGCATCGGCTTGCTGGCGCTGGCGGCCAACCTGACCAGTCTGGTGTTGTTGATGCGCTATCGCCAGGGAGACGCCAATATCCGTTCGGTATGGTTGTGTTCCCGCAATGACGCCATCGCCAATGTGGCGGTGATCGGCGCCGGTCTGGCGGTAATGGCCAGTGGCAGCCGCTGGCCGGATCTGGCGGTGGCGGTGGCGATCGCCGCGTTGTTTTGTCACAGCGCCATCGCGATCCTGCGTCAGGCCAACGCCGAGGGCCGGGGAGAAGGCAGCGGTTGTTCCTCGTGCTAGCCGGGGCCGGTATGTATGCTACCGGCACGGTTGAAACGAGGGCGTCATGGAATTCAAACCCGAGGATCTCAAAGCGGTGTGCCAACGCACCATGCCGTTTGGTAAATACCAGAACTGTCCGGTCATCGATCTGCCGGAACCCTACTTGCTGTGGTTCGCCGACAAAGGCTTTCCCAAGGGCGAGCTGGGGCGGCTGATGGCCCTGGCGATGATCATCAAGGTGGAGGGCCTGGCCGAACTGGTGGCGCCGTTCCGGGGTGCCGGGCCGGGAGTGGTATCATAGTCGTCCCGAATCCGGAGAGCGTTATGAGCAAGGCACTGGTCGTCATGGCCCATGGCAGCCGCGCCGCGGCGGCCAACGATGAATTCCGCTCCCAGGTGGAACAACTGGCACGACGTTGCCCCGGGTTCGTGGCCGTGGTGCCCTGCTTCCTGGAGTTGGCGAGCCCGTCACTGAATGAAGCGATTCAGCAACTTGCCCACCAGCCGGTGGAACAGGTCTTCGTTTATCCGATGTTCTTCAATGGCGGCAAACATGTTGCCCGGGACATTCCCGCCCAAGTGCGCGAGGCGCGGGAGCGCTATCCCGAACTAAAGATCGAACTGCTGGAATATCTCGGTAGCACCCCGGATCTGGCGGACCTCATGGCCCGCCATGTGGGAGAGCAAACGGCTTCGTAGTCTTCTCTGAATTAACGAAGATCGGATCACAAGCCATATTGGCTTACATCTACCTTGGAATAGACTTCCTCCCAGTACCGATCCGCCAGGGCTTCGGCGCTGTCGATGTCCTCACCGGATCCTCCCAGCGTTCCAGAACCGGCCGGAATTCCGGCGCTGGCAACGGGAGAAGAGGCGGGTCTTGCGTGAACTGGCTGCCGGTTCGGATCAGAATGTATGGGCGATGACCATGCCGCCCCACAGCAGGTGGCGGTCGCCGGGGCCGTCCTTCAGCTCGGAGCTCTGCGCGCGCAGCACATAACTGAGGCGCCAGCCGTTGTGCCAGGCCAGGGTATAGCCGAGCCAGGCTTCGCCCACCAGATGACGCACTTCATCATGGTCATAGCTAAGATCGCTGTCACGGAACTGGCCTTGCAGGAAGGCGTTGTAAGCTCGCGCGGCGGTACCGATGCCACCCCATACATAGTGCTCCTGAACGCCACCGGGCGGATTGGCGTAGCTGGCGCCTTCGCCGTAGCGGGCCAGTTCCGGGTTGAACCGCCACCAGGGACTGCGTAGCCGGCCGGCGCGGAAGCTGAGGCTCCAGCGTGCCTCGGTCAGATAGCCGACCGATCCTTGCAGCGTGCTTTTCACTTCCAGATTGGGGCGGCCTGGTGTCAGGTACTTTTGCCGGGCCACGGTGTAGCGGGCGGTGGGTTCGCCGCCGTCGCTGATCTGGTGATCCCAGCCCCGCGCCCGGTTGCTGCCGGTGATCCGGTGCACGGTGTTTTGTGCCTCGCCCACCAACGGCAGGCCGAGGGCGCCGAGGGTGAAGCTGGTGTGCCAGGCCAGGTCGCGGGCACGGTCGATCTGCTCCCGGTGGGAAGACAAATACACCAGGCTGGCGTAGGGGCGATCACCGGGCAGCAGGTCCTTTATCTTGACCTCTTCCGGAGTGAACGCCTGCATGCCGAACTCAATGCTGTGGCCGTCGATGCCTTCCGGTGATCGATCGTCCACCCCCACCAGCCGGTCCAGCCACCCCAGCGGCCGGTCCAGGGAGAACCAGGCATCGGCGGCCCGGGCGCCGGTATAGGAAAAGCTCAGCCCGTAGGTGTAGTCCTGATCCCGGGAGCCGGGCACCAGAATGTCGTTGTCCAGTGCCACCGACCAGGACGCGGCCGGGCGCTCCTGTTTGGGGTGCGGACGCGGGCGGCGTGGACGTTGTTCTTCGCCAGGCAACATGGCCAGGCGCGGTTCGCTATCAAGACCGGCCACGGACACGGCGGGTTGGGCGTGGGCGGCGGCGGTCAGCAGAGCAAGGCTGGACGCGGCGATAAGCAATAGAAGGCCTCGCCGCGTTGAGGGCAACACGGTCATGGCGTCGTTTCTCCAGGGTTCATGGCCGGACGATGCCGGCGACGGGCACTATAGGCGCTGGCCTGATATGGGCGGTAGAACGGATCCGGAAGATCATTGCCCGATTCTGCGCAGCACCATGCTCACTTCGGCAACGGAGTATGGTTACCGGGATGGCTATAAGATGGGGGCGGACAAGGATAAGAAAAATAGAAAAAACCCGACCGGTATGATCGGGTTTCTTAATCGATGCGCGCCCTCTTGGGAAAAAACCGGAAAGGAGGGCGTGTCGAACGGAGGTTAACGCAGGCGATAAGTGAGTGTGGCCATGACGCTGCGTTCGGCGCCCATGTAGCAGTAATCGAGGGAATAGCAGGACGCTACGTATTCCTTGTCCGTCAGGTTGTTGACGTTGACGCGCAGATCCATGCCGTGCAGGCCGATACGGCTAAGGTCGTAGCCCAGGGAAGCATCGAACAGGGTGTAGGAAGGCACCGTTCGAGTATTGGCGCGATCCGCCACGATGTCGGTGACGACCCGGGCGCCCAGCCCCACATCAAGACTTTCCAAAGCGCCGTCGTTGAAGCGGTATTGCCCCCACAAAGCAGCCTGGTGACGCGGTGCCTGGTTGACCCGGTTGCCCTCGATGTCCTGTTCCGCGTCCTGGTAGCGGATGTCCGTATAGGTGTAGCTGGCCTGCAGTGCCAGTTGGTCGGTGACCATGGTCTGGGCTTCCAGCTCCACGCCGCGGGAACGGATCTGGCCGATGGGCAGATAGATCGCCTCCTGCGGTTCGCGAATGGCGACGTTTTCCTGGTCGATATGGAACAGCGACAGGGTATAGATCCCGCGCCCGTCACGCGGCTGGTATTTCACCCCGGTTTCATACTGGGTGCCTTCGGTGGGTTTGAGCGGATTACCGTCTTCGTCGGTGTAGACGCTGGGATTGAACGACTCCGAATAACTGGCATAGGGTGCCAAGCCGTTGTCGAACAGATAGAGCACACCGGCACGGCCACTGAAACGGCTGCGGTTCTGACTGGAGCGGGCTCCGCTGGCGACATCCACATTGGCGGTCCGCACCCAGTCCTGACGGCCGCCCAGTGAGAAGCGCCAGTTATCGAGACTCATGGTGTCCTGCAAGTAAATACCGGTCTGGATCAACTTGCGGTCGTTGTCGGATGGGACGAAGTCCGCCACCGGCCCCGCGCCATAGACCGGATCGAAGGCGTCGATGGGCGGGAAAGCGCCACTCAGCCAGAGCGCGTCCACGTCACGGTGCTGGTAGTCGAAACCCAGCAGCACGGTATGGCGCAGCCCCCATTTATCGAAGTCCGCCTGCAACTGTGTATCCACGGCATGGGCACTGAGGTGCTCGTCGGCGCCGGAGAAATAGCGGTTCAACTCATTGCTGTCGCCGACCCAGCCATAGGCGTAGACCTGCTGCAATTGCACGTCGCTTTCCAGATAGCGGTAGTTCTGCCGGAACCGGAAGGTATCGTTGATCACGTGTTCCAGGCGGTAGCCGATCATTTTCTGGGTACGCTCATACTGTTCATAGCCCGGCTCACCTTCGAAGAAATGCCGGGAAACATAGCGCCCGTTGTGGCGGTACAGGGTGCCTTCCGCCGGCAGGCCGCTGTGACTGCCGCCTTCCGGGTCATCCTGGTAATAGGCCATCAGATCCAGAGTGGTGCGGTCGCTCAGATCAATGGTGAACGATGGCGCGATGGCGTGGCGCTTCTGTTCCACGTGATCAAACTGGGTATCGCCGCCTTCGGTGAGGCCGATGATGCGGTAAGCGGCACGGTCGCCGAGCGGTCCGCCGAAGTCGAAAGCGGCGCCGAGGTAATCGTTGCTGCCGGCACGGAACTGGATTTCCTGACGCGTCTCGAACAGCGGTTGCTTGCTGGTCAGGTTCACCAGGCCGCCGGGCGAGGCGCGGCCGTACAGCACCGAGGACGGGCCTTTGACCACTTCCACCCGCTCCAGGAAGTACGGGTCGACCTGGATCGAATTGAAGGTCCCCGGATCGCCCATGGTCTTGAGGCCGTCCAGGTAGATGTTGTCGATGCTGTCGTCGGAAAAGCCGCGCATCACCACATAGTCGTAGCGCTTGGAAGCGCCGATCTGATCAGTGAACACGCCGGGCGTATAGCGCAGGGCCTGTTGCACGGTTTCCGAGCCCTGGGACTCGATCTGTTCGCGGCGCACCACGGAGATGGACTGCGCTGTTTCCAACGTGGGCTGGTCGATCTTGGTGGCCGCCTGGGCGGTCACCGCCACCGGAGCCAGCACGTTGGGCCGGGCCGGGGACTGGGCCCGGGAACTTTGGGCCGGGGCCGGTTCCAGGGTGTAGCTGCCGTCCTCGTTGCGCCGGTAGCGCAGGCCGCTGCCGGCCAGCAACTGGTCCAGCGCCGCCGTGGTGGAGTAATCGCCGCGCAGGGCCGGGCTTTGTTTGCCCCGGATCAGGGCGGTGTCGTAGATCAGCGTGACGCCGGTGGCGTCGGCCAGATCCAGCAGTGCCTGATCCAGGGACTGGGCGGGCAGGTTCAACGATGCCGCCTGGGCGGCGGAAGTCAGAATGACCGCGCCGAACAGGGCGGCACGCAAGGGGGTCAGACTCATGGGCGGTTCGGTTTCCTGTGCTGTGGCAATTCTGCGAATGAAAATGATTTAGATTGCACTGCCGGAGAAGACGAAGCCGGTCCGGATTTCTGAACCCGGGAGGGGAAATTTTTTCTTCATCGTGATTCAGAGGGGGTCACCCTCCATTGAAGACATAAATGCGGAGGCCCGCGCTACAAGCTCCCACAGTGGCCTTGTGGCGCGGTTGGCGGAACCTGATCTGGTGTCAGCGCAGAATGATCAGACCTGGCAGCCGGTACTGGTGGATCGAAAGGCTGGCGGCGAGCGCGGTGAGCATGGCTGCCGGATCCCCGGTGTCGAAGACACCGCTGACCCGCCGGTGGCGGGCGTCGCCGAGTACCCAGATCGGGGTGTCCTGGTAGCGCTCCAGACGGCGGACCACCTCCTCCAGGGGAAGATCGCGCACGATCAGACGCCCGCGTGTCCAGGCCTCGGCCCACGCCGCGTCGACGCTGACCGGATCCTGCAGCCCGCCATCTTTCCAGCGTACCGCCTGACCGGGGTTGAGGGTTTCCCGGTGCCGTCGATCGCTGGCCAGTACCTGTCCCTCGATGACGGTGAGCAGGACGTCATCACCCGCGCGGGCGACATTGAAGCGGGTCCCGGTGACGCGAATACGGGCATCCCCGGCCTGGACGGTGAATGGCCGCTGGCGATCCGCGGCCACCTGGAACAGGGCCTCGCCGCGCAGCAGCTCTATGCGGCGGCTGACGTCATCCAGGTGCCAATTGGCGGCGCTGTTGCCATTAAGAACCAGGTGGCTGCCGTCGGCCAGGTCACGGGAAAGCTGTTCGCCGGCGGCGGTGCGCAGGTCCGCCCGCCACAGCCGCCATGGGGACTGACCCAGGAACACCAGAGCCAGCACCACGGCGGCGGCCAGCGCCAGCGGCAGGAGCCGCCGCTGGCGCCGTGGCGCGGCCATTTCCGCCCCGTTATCGAGGGATACGCCGTCGAGGGAGAGGGCGCCCAGGTGTCGCCACAAGGTTTGCGCGCGCTGGTAGGCCGCTTCATGGGCCGGGCTGCGCCGGCGCCAGCGGTCCAGGTCCTGGTGATCCTGTTCCCGGGCCCGGCCGGAATGCAGGTGCGCGAGCCAGCGGTTGGCTTCCTGATCCAACGGTGGAGGGCGGTGTTCCTGCATTGGGCTCATCCTTGTGCTTCCCAGGCCAGGCGCGCCTGACAATGGTTGAGGGCGCGCAGAATATACTTGCCGACCATCCGTTCGGATACCCCGAGCCGGCCGGCGATCTCCTTTTGCGTGAGCCCTTCCAGCCGATTCCAGAGCAGGGCCTGGCGCACATGATGGGGTAATTCGCCGAGCGCTTCACGCAGGCTGTCGAGCACCTGGGCGTCGCTGGCGGCGGTCTCCGGGTCCGGGGCGGGGCTTTCCAGGTCCTCGGCGGCCTCCTGCAGGGTGATGGCGGTGGGTTGGCCGTTTTGCTGGCGCAGGTGATCGATGAGCAGGTTGCGGGCGATGCGGAACAGGAAGGCGCGGGGGTTGTCCAGTGCTTGGTGGCGTGGCACCCGCCGCAGGCGCAGATACACTTCCTGGCATAACTCGGCGGCCAGTTCCGGTGATTGCAGACGCCGGTTCAGATAGCCGGTGAGTTCCGCCGCATGCTGCTGGAACAGATGGTCGCGGGGATCCGCTTGCATGGAGGTCCGCCCGGATTACGTTAAATGATAATGATTCCGAATCAGGGCGCAATTATGCCGATATCCCCGCCCGGGCGCCAGCGGCACCCGAGCAGAGAAGAGCGGAGAGTGGAGAACATCAACGAGGGGCGTGATAGGTGCGGGAGCGCTGGCCGGGCTTGCTGAACACCCATTGCCACAGCTGAATGTGGCGGGCGCGGAAGCCGCCGGCGCAGACATTCAGGTAATAGTGCCACATGCGGAAGAAGCGATCGTCGTAGCGGTCCTTGAGCTGATCCCAGTTGGCCTGGAAGTTGGCGTCCCAGGCTTTCAGGGTCTTGGCGTAGTCGGGGCCGAAGTTCTGTATATCCTCCACCACATAGAAGGGCTCGGCGGCGCGGGCGATCTGTTTGATCGAGGGCAGCTCACCGTTGGGGAAAATATACTTGTCGATCCAGGCATCATGGGCGGCGCTGCTGAGGTTGTTGCCAATGGTATGCAGCAGCATCAGGCCGCGGTCCTTGAGCAGGTTGGCGGCGGTTTTCATGAAGGTGTGATAGTTGCGGCGTCCGACGTGCTCGAACATACCCACCGACACCACCCGATCGTAGTGCCCGGTGACGGTGCGGTAATCCTTGAGCATGATCTCAACCGGCAGTTCCTTGCAGCGCTCGCGGGCCAGGTCCGCCTGTTCGCTGGAGACGGTGACGCCATGGGCGCGCACGCCGTAATGGCGGGTGGCGTGCTCCACCAGTGAACCCCAGCCGCAACCGATGTCGAGCAGGGTCATGCCCGGTTCCAGCTCCAGTTTGCGGCAGATCAGATCAAGTTTGGCCTGCTGGGCTTCGTGCAGGGTGGCTGCGTCCTTCCAGTAGCCGCAACTGTAGGCCATGGTCGGATCCAGCATCAGTTGAAACAGATGGTTGTCCAGATCGTAGTGTTTCTCCGCCACTTGCCGGGAGCGGCGCAGGCTTTGCCGGTTGCGTAGCGCATAGCCCGCCAGCTGTACCGCCACCATCCAGCGCGGCTGACTGATGCCGTCGGCGCCGGCGCGCAGGATGCGGGTGATGAATTCATCAATGGCGTCACAGTCCCACCAGCCGTCCATGTACGATTCGCCAAGCCCGAGGGAACGTTGCGCGGCGAATCGGGACAAAGTATCGGGATGGTGAAGATGCAGATCCCAGGGACGCCGGCCATTGATCTGAATGTCGGCGTTGGCGAGGATCTCGGAAATCATCGCGTCGATGGAGCGGGAACCGGTGTGGGTGGTGTCGTCCCGGCTGCGTGAACCTAACATACAGTGCCTCCCTTCGGGTGATGAACTGCATGGGTCACGGGCTGCAGCTTGGCTGCCCATTGCCCTGATTATTGTGCGACGATGAAGCGTGTTTCCCTGCCGGATGTCACCGTCATCCGGGAACGGCGGATGCAGTACTACACGGCTCCGGCCTCCCCGGGGTCGTGCCAATCGTCGATTGGCGGTGGCCTCTCCCTGTGCCATGGCGCAATAATCCGATTCTTCGCACGGGCGGATTAAACGCGCGTTCCCCATTCTTTGACGGTCTGATCACGGGTGCAAGCCCTTCGTTATCGCTTCGCTGTTTGAGTGCCTGATTTTTTTCAAATTAATTCATGGGGTTATCGCCGTTATGTATCAAAACTATGGGATTCATAGGCGTGGCCGTCCGAGCCGGAAAAGGCAAGAGAGGAAGGAAAAGCAATGGATTCTCTGACTCAGGCGGTCCTGGGGGGAGCCTTGGGCGGCGCCGTTTTGGGGCGCCGTTTCCCGCGTGGCGCGATCCTCGGCGGGGCGCTTCTGGCGACCTTGCCGGATCTGGATGTGTTGATCGACTACGGCAGCGCGGTGGCGAATTTTTCCGAGCATCGCGGGTTCAGTCACTCCTTGCTGGTGCTGACGCCTTTTTCGCTGTTGCTGGCGATCCTGTTGTCTCGCCGTTGGCGTGATGTGTCGCCGGCACGCTGGTGGGCGTTCACCGCTCTGGTGTTGCTTACCCACCCTTTGCTCGATGCCTTCACCACCTACGGTACCCAATTGTGGTGGCCCCTTGGTGAACCGGTGGCGTTGAGCAGTGTGTTCATCATCGACCCGTTATACACCCTGCCATTGCTATTGGCGGTGCTGGTGGCGCTGTGGCGGCCGCCGTCGCGGCGGGCGTTGGCGTTGGGGCTGACCTTGTCCAGCGCCTATCTGATCTGGAGCCTGGCCGCCCAGCAGTGGATGACGCAGCGGGTGCGCGCCGAACTGGCCGGTATCGGTGTCACACCGCAACGGTTGCTGGTGCAGCCCATGCCATTCTCGACTCTGCTTTGGCGGGCCACCGCGCTGACCGATGATCAGCGCCTGGAAATGGTCACCGGTGTATTGGATCACCCAGGCAGCATGACGCTGGAACGGTTTCCGCGTCATCGGGAGCTTGAGGCGGTCGCCGCCGGGCTGCCGGAAGCGCGACGGCTGGCCTGGTTTACCGGCGGTCTGCTGGATTATCAGCGCGAGCAGGAACAACTGGTGGTGACGGACGTCCGTCTTGGGGTTCCGGGCGCCCATCCGTTCCGTTTTGTGCTGGCGGCATTTGATGGTGATGACTGGCGGCCTTTGCCAAGCACTCGTCTGAGCGACGTCAGAATCCATGATGGAATGTGGTCCAAGTTATGGCGGCGTACGTTCGCCATCAAGCCGGTGCTTTGTCTGCGTACCCTGCAACTGGGGGAGGCACCGGCGGATTGCCTGGACACGGCGTTATAGCGGTTTCAGCGCGGTCATGGCGCGGTCCACCAGCTGTTGGCAGGCGCTTGGGGTGAGGCCGGTCCAGCGCTTGAACGAGCGGCGGAAATTGGTGTTGTCGTTGAAGCGCAAATAGCGCGCCACCTGTTCACTGTTGTAGCCATAAAACTGCAAAAGATGCAGAGCGGTATGCTTGCGCGCCCGGTCCAGCAGGTCCTGAAAGTGAGTGCCATGGTGTTTGAGTTTGCGTTTTAACGTGGCCGGACTCAGGCTCAGTTCCCGCGCGGCGGTATCCAGGGATGGCGGCTCGCGGATGCGTTCGATCAGCGCCAGATAGAGTTGGTGAACCAGACTGGTGTCGCATCCCAGGGCCAACTGTTGTTCTTGGCATTGTTGCTCGGAAACCGCCCGCGCGGTGTGCGAGCCCCTGGGCCAGGGCTGATTCAGATAGTGGGCGGGAATCAGCATGGCATCCATTTGCGCTTCGAAGTACAGCTGGGCGCCGAGGTAGACCTGATAGTGTTCCGGATAGTCCGGTTGCGGGTAGCTGAATTGGAAGGTCCACGGCAACGGGCCGCCGCTGAGCCAGCGGGTCACCGAGGCCAGGGCCGACATCATGCTCTCCACCAGAAACCGGTACTCATTCCCCGCGCCACAGCTGTCCAGCCACTGCACGCAACAATATTCGCCGGTACGGATGATGCGGGGCGCCAGTAGTGGTGTGATCAGAGGCTGATAATCCTCCAGCGTGATGAGCGCCTGATCCAGATGGGCGGCGTTGCCGAGCAGCGTGCTGATCGCGCCATAGTGGCCGGGAAGCAGTGTCTGCCCATAGCGGAAGCCGAGCTCGGGATCAGGGTGCAGGCGGCGAATGTTATGCACCAGTTGCAGGTATTGGCGCGGCGACAAACGCGCGTTGGTATTCAGAAGATCTTCGGGAAACAGGCCGGTATGTCTGAGCGCCTTGTGATCGTCCAGCCCCGGTTCGCGCACCATCTCCAGCAACAGCGCCGGGTGATGGTGACAGGGGATGAAACGGTCGTCCCGCTGATAACCGATATGGTGGTGAGAGCCGCCGCGCATGATCAGGCCGCGACGTTCGTCGCCCGCCGCCGGCGGACTTCATCCAGATCCCGGTTGGCGCGCTCCAGCCAGGCCTCGGGGGTGTCCGCGCCGGCTTCGGTGATGGCCGTCACCAGCCGTGAATAGTGAGTGCCACCCTGAGCGCTCTTGAAAGCGAAAGCCGCTACTGCTTGCTCCAGTTCCCGCGCCAGATCCAACGCCTGCCTGGCGTCTATATCGGTCAGTAACGCGGCGAAACGGTGGCCGGCGTAGCGGCACAGCAAGTCGTTGCGGCGCAGGTTCAGCAACAGCAATTCGGCTACTTCCTGCAATAGCCGTTGGCCGTCCCGCTCGCCGAGATGGCGGCGGTGGGCATCGAAGTCCGGCAATTCCATCATCAACAGAACCGGGGGGGCGGCACAGCGGGAAGCGAGGACCAGATGTTCGCGCAGATAACCGGCCCGGGTGAGCGGGGTCAGACGATCAAAATCCCGATGCTCCCGGAACAGCTTTTCCCGCTTACGCAGCTGATCGCAGATCGCCTGTTGCTCCTTGTGCCAGTGATACAGACCCAGTGTCAGCAGCAACATGCCCACCGGCATGGCTCCGGATTCCAGCCAGTGATCCCAGACTATGGTGGCCGGCAGTTGAATGACCTCGTCCATGACGTCCTGCCAGTAGGCCACGAAAATACCGCTGAGCCCCAGTGCCAGAAGGTTGGTTACACGGCCGGCGGGCCGGCTGTTGAGCATCAGGGCCAGCCAGATCAGAACCAGCAGGGCGGCGCCGCCTTCGCCGGCGATATCCAGCCAGACCACCTCGGCCATCGGCTTCAGGGTGCCGGTCAATGTATTGAGCGCCAGAATCGCCGAGGCGATGGTCAGTAGACCGAACCACTTCCATCGATGCAGTGCGAATCCCCACATCCGTCATTACTCCTTTTTGAACTCCTACCCTTCCTACGCCGTGGGCATTGCATCGGCGTGACAGGATCGGTGCCGTCGACGCAGGGGGTCGGATCAGCTCATGGCATCGGTGTTTTCGCCGTGCTGGACCGAGCCTGAGACGGCGTCAATGCCGGTAAATCGTCCGGACGGGAGGGTGTGATCGGCTCAACGCGGGCCGGAAATGCCGCTCAAAGCCCTGATAACCAGGGGGCTGGCCACGGGGTGTAACGGAAGTGACATGGCCTCTGCCTAGGTTCCGTGCAACGCGGATGACGTTGCTGACTGCCTTGGGGGACACATGACCCGCTATCAACTGAATACACCTGTTTTGAAACGTACGTTACTGGCCTCGGTGATCGGTGCCCTGGCGCAAGGCGCCGGCGCTGAAGAGAGCGTGGAGAGCCACCGTCTGCAGGCGGTGGAAGTGGTCGGCCAAAGCGCCAGTGTGGAAGAGGCGCTGGCCAGCCAACGCGCAGCCGACAACATCCAGACCACGGTGAGCGCCGATGCCATCGGTCAGTTGCCGGATACCAACGTGTCGGAATCACTGCAACGCCTGCCCGGTGTTTCCATCGAACGGGACCAGGGCGAGGGCCGCTTCGTGCGGGTGCGTGGTCTGGCGCCGGACTACAACGCGGTGGATGTGGATGGCGTACAGATTCCGGCGCCGGAGGCGGGGCGCCGGGCGGTGGCTCTGGATGTGGTGCCGGCGGATCTGCTGGAATCGCTCACCGTGGTGAAGACGCTGACCCCGGACATGGACGCCAATTCCCTCGGCGGGACGGTACAGGTGCGCAGCCTGTCCGCCTTCGATCGCCCGGGCCTTTACTATTCGGTGACCGGAAAGGGCAGTTACAACGAACTGATGGATGAAACCAGCCCGGAATTGTCCGCCGCTTTCAGCAATCGCTTCAGTATCGGCTCCGGTCAGGATAATTTCGGCGTGGCGGCGGCGTTCAGCTGGTCCGAGCGCGACTTCGGTTCCGATAACGTGGAAACCGGTGGCGGCTGGGACTTTGATGACGGTGATGCGCGGCTGGAGGAATTCGAACAGCGGGATTACACCATCACTCGGGAACGGCTCGGTCTGGCGTTGAACTTCGATTACCTGCCCAACGACAACAGCCGCTATTACTTGCGTACCCTGCACAGCCGTTTCCGGGATGAGGAAATCCGTCAGGCCAACGTGTTCGGCTTCGAGGAAGCCATGGCGCCCAACGAAACCGGCGCCGTGGAAGTACAGAAAGAGCTGAAGAACCGCGAGGAAACCCAGAAGATCACCTCGGTGGTGTTCGGCGGTGAGCAACGCTGGAATGACTGGGCCATGGAGTACCGTATCGGTCACAGCCGGGCCAGCGAGGACGAGCCCCGCCATACCGGTGGCGCCGTGTTTGCCGCCGAGTTCGACGATGGTGGCTATTATGGTAGTCGTAAACCCCGCCCGGTTTTCCCGTCCGGTTTTTTCGACGATGCCTTGTATGAGCTGGACGAAGTGGAGGTCGCCCAGAGTGACACCAAGGACCGGCAAACCGACCTGAAGCTGGATTTCACCCGTGATCTGATGTGGAACCAGCACTTCGCCACCCTCAAGTTCGGCGGCAAGGTGGCCCGCCGGGACAAGGAATCGGACGCCGAAACCTGGATCTACGAGCCCGAGGGCAATCTGTCGGATTTTGCCAAGGACGTGGACTATGGGCTGGGTGAGATGGGATCGGGCATCGATACCAGCGTGGACAATCTACTCAGTGGACCTGGCGAGCGGGACGATGAGGCCTCCGCCATCGAGGACTACGACATCTCCGAGGACAGCCGGGCAGCCTATGTGATGGGCACCGTGGATGTGGGGGATCTGCGTGTCCTGGGTGGGGTGCGGTACCAGAGCACCGACTTTTCCGCCCGAGGGTACGGCGTGGAAGATGGCGATATCGTCGCCAATCGCTTCAACGAGGATGAACAGCACTGGCTGCCGGCGCTGCATCTGCGTTACCGGGTGGGGCCGGATACCCAGATCCGGGCGGCGTTCACCCAGAGTGTAGTGCGACCCACCTTCGAGCAATTATCGCCGGGTTATGAAATCGATGGTGACGAGGCCAGTTTCGGCAATCCGGGGCTCAAGTCCCTGGAAGCGGACAACTACGATCTGGGCATCGAGCATTACATGGGGCGCGCCGGCGTGGTCTCCGCCTTCCTGTTCTATAAGGATCTGAAGAATTTCGTTTATCGCACCGATGTGGGCGGCGCCAGCGGTTACGAAATGTACGATGAGGCGGAGACATTTGAAAATGGCGACAGTGCTTCCCTGTACGGTCTGGAGCTGGCCTACTCGAAAACCTTCAGCGGCTTGCCGGCGCCGTTCAATGGCCTGTTGGTCGGTGCCAACGCCACTCTGGTTGATTCCGAGGCGCGCATTCGCGCTTATGACGAGGATGCCGGGGGGTACCGGGATCGCACTATCGCCTTGCCGAGCCAGTCGGACCTTACCGCCAATCTTATGGTGGGGTACGAGACCCGCAAGCTCAGCCTGCGGCTGGCCGCCAACTACACCGGAAACTATCTTCAGGAAGTGCAGGATCCTTTGGACAAGCGCTACGACATTCACGTGGACGATCACGTTCAACTGGATTTCACCGGCCATTATTTCCTGACCGAACAGCTGCAACTGACCTTCGAGGCGATCAACCTGACCGACGAACCCTTCTATGCCTACACCGGCAGGGAACGCTACAACGCGCAGTACGAAGAGTACGGTGCCACCTACAAACTGGGCCTGTCCCTGAAGCATTACTGAGGAGCCGTTGAATGAAACGGATGGGAACGAGAAGACGGTTTGCGATATTGCTTTGTGGTGGTCTGGGATTGGCGGGTTGCGCCGTGGATAGTGTGGCGGAATCCGACTGGCGGAGCTGGGAGCCGGAGCGGCGATTTCAGGATCTTTGGTATGCGCCGGGCACCACGCAGTGGGCGGCGCTGGATCAACGGGGCGGTCTCTGGATCAACGGCGAACGGCAGTCAAGCGCCGCCCAGGGCTATCAGCATCTGGATGGCCGGGTTGTCGCTTCGGGAGATTGGCGCCTGGCGTTGGCGGAGCAGAGCAGCAATGAAGTGCATGTGCTGACCGTCCGCGATGGTCAGGTCATGGCAGGCAATACCATCCCCGCCCCGGACTATGAAGTGGCCGGTCTCTGTCTGTATCAGGACCGGGACGGCCTGTTGTCGGTGTTTTTGCTGGATGAGCGGGGCGGTGCCGACCAGTGGTTGATCAACGAGATGGTGGCGCCGCTGCGCCATCTGGTATTGCCGCCGGAGGTTCAGGCCTGCCGGGTGGACGACGACGATGGCGACCTCTACGTCAGTGAGGAGCGAGTTGGTGTCTGGCGTTATGCCGCCGATGCCGAGCGGGATCCCGAACGCCGGGTGGTGGATATGGTGGCGCCCCGAGGCGGGCTGCGGCTGGGCGCCGCCGGTCTGGCGGTGATTCCGGATGGGCTGGCGGTACTGGACAAGGACGCCGGGACCTTGCACCTGTATCGCGACGGCGAACCGGTGGGAGCGGCGATAACGGTGCCGGCTCAGAAAGAACCGGAAAAACTGGCGGCGCTCTGGCGAGAAGGAGAGCTGACTCTGGTGGTGCTGGACGACGAAGGAAGCGCCGCTCGGACCATGACGCTGCCCTGGCGGGCGGCGAACCCAACGTTCGGCGACACGGATATGGCGGTGGTGCACGCGGCGGCACAAACCGATCCGGTGGCCCGTTTCGGTGACGCCGCGGATGATCCGGCGATTTGGTTGCACCCGGAAAAACCGGAACACGGCCGTGTGCTCGGTACCGACAAAAAAGCGGGTTTGTACGTTTACGATCTGCTCGGCCGAACCCGGCAGTTTCTGCCCGTGGGGCGGCTCAACAATGTGGACGTGCGCGGTGACTGGGCGGTGGCCAGTAACCGGGATCATGACAGCCTCCAGGTGTTTCGTATCGACACCGAAGGAAACGTCTCCAACGCCGGTGAAATCGAAACCACGCTCAAGGACATTTACGGGTTGTGCCTTTATCAGGCCGGTGCCGGTGAGCTGCATGCCATCGCCAACGGCAAGAATGGCGAGTTCGAACAATACCGCCTGGACCTCACCGGCGAGGCGCCCTCGGCGACCCTGGCGCGGCGTTTCCGGGTGGACAGCCAGCCGGAAGGGTGCGTGGCCGATGAGGTGACCGGCCAGTTGTTTGTCGGCGAGGAAGATCAGGCGGTGTGGACTCTGCCCGCCGACCCCGAAGTGCCCGCCACGCTGACCAAGGTCATGGCCGTGGGGGAGAAACTGGTGGCCGATATCGAAGGGCTGGCGATCTACGCCGGCGAGGACCACCGTTACCTGGTGATTTCCAGTCAGGGCAACGACAGCTATGTGGTCCTGGATGCCTTGCCGCCTTATGCCTACCGGGGACGATTCCGTATTGCTTTGGATTCACGGCGTGGCGTGGACGGGGTGTCGGAAACCGATGGTCTGGAAGTGACATCCGCCAACCTGGGAGGCGCTTACGAAGAAGGGCTGCTGGTGGTTCAGGATGGGCGCAACCGGTTGCCGCAGGCGCCGCAGAACTTCAAGTACGTGCCCTGGTCAGCGGTACGTAAGGCGTTGAACCTGACCAGGGAGGCGCGGCCATGAGCGGGGAATGGCGAACCGATCCCGAGGACTGGGAAGCACAGGACGATCATCCGGTGCTCCGGAGTAGCGAGGGCCACTGGCTCAGCCTGACCCGGCGCGGTGTGCTCAAGGGTGGCCTGGGGTTGGCGGCGGTCTTTGTCGGAGGCTGCGCGGTGACCGGTGGCGCGCGGCCACGCATCGGATTCACGCCGCTGCCGGCGCAAACCGATCCCGGCTTTGACGCGGTGCGGGTGCCGGCGGGATATCGCGCGGTGCCTTTCTACAGCTGGGGGGATCCGATTGATGCCGAGGCGCCACGGTGGCGCGCGGACGCCGGTAACGACTGGCGTGATCAACTGCGGCAGGCCGGAGATAACCATGACGGGATGCACTATTTCCCTTTTGCGGATAATCCCAACGGGCACGGCCTGCTGGTGATCAATCATGAAAAAGTGGCGACGGATTTTCTGCATCCACGGGGTGCCACGGTGCTGCATGACGAACAGGGCAGGCCGCGCCGGCCCGGCGAAGAAGTGAACAAAGAACTGGCCGCCCACGGTGTCAGCGTCATCGAGATCGCCAAGGACCGTGACGGCCAGTGGCGGCGAATCATGACGTCTTCCTATAACCGTCGCATCAGCGGTTTGACGCCGATGACACTGAGCGGTCCGGCGGCGGGGTCCGAAGCCATGCGCACCGCCTCGGATCCCACTGGGCGCCGGGTGATTGGCACGTTCGCCAATTGCGCGCTGGGCCACACCCCCTGGGGCACTTATCTGGCCTGTGAGGAAAACTGGCCGAACTACTTCGTCAATCGGGACGCGGAGGATTATCAGCGGCGTCCGCAGCAGGCCCGCTATCGGCTCAGTCAGGGAGAGCGCAGTAACTATTATTTATGGGAAACCGCGCAATCCCGCTTCGATGCCACACCGGACCGTTCCCTGCCTCACCAGGGGGAGGTCAATGAACCAAACCGGTTCGGCTGGGTGGTGGAAATCGATCCCTTCGACCCGGACAGTACGCCGGTGAAGCGTACCGCCATGGGACGGCTGGTGCGCGAATGCGCCACGCCTTCGCTGGCCGATGACGGGCGCATGGCGTTTTACTTCGGGGATGACACCCGCGGTGAGTACATCTACAAATTCGTGCCCCGTGATCGTTACCGCGCGGATGATCCCGCCGCCAACCGGGAGCTGCTTGATCACGGCACTTTGTACGTGGCGGTATTCCATGATGACGGCCGAGGTGAATGGCGGCCCTTACGGCACGGTCAGGGGCCGCTCAACGCCGCCAATGGCTTCCCGGATCAGGCGGCCGTGCTGATCAACGCGCGCGGCGCCGCGGATCTGCTCGGCGCCACCCGCATGGACCGGCCCGAATGGGTGGCGGTGCGGCCCGGCAGCCGCGAGGTTTACGTTACGCTGACCAATAACGATGAGCGCGGTGTCGATGACGGGCAACCGGTGAACGCCGCCAATCCCAGGCCCAGGAACCTGCACGGACAGATTCTGCGCTGGCGGGAACGGGACAATGATCCCGCCGCCACGGTTTTTGATTGGGAGCTGTTTTTATTGGCGGGTTACCCCGCCGGCGGCGAGGCGCCGGCCCATCAGTGGGGTACCATCCAGGGCGACGTGTTCTCTTCGCCGGATGGCCTCTGGTTCGATCCGGCGGGGCGCCTCTGGATCGAAACCGATTACGACGACGAAAGCCCGGACCATCAGGCCATGGGGACCAACCAGTTGTTGTGCGCGGACCCGGACAGCGGCGAGGTGCGTCGTTTTCTGGTTGGGCCACGGGGATGCGAAATCACCGGCATTACCGGTACGCCGGACGGGCGGACCTTGTGGGTCAACGTGCAGCATCCGGGGATCAGCTATCCGGCCAGCGATGGCCATACCCGCCCCCGTTCCACCACGGTGCTGATCACACGCGCCGACGGCGGCGAGATCGGCACCTGACCAACACCTACTCGATGCCCATGTACCGAAACCACAGCGTGCGGCCGGTACTGATGAAGTGCGGCAACAGGCGGATCACCTCGCCACGCGGGGACGGACCGGTCCATTCTTCCGGCAATAACGGGTCGGTGTTGAGGATCTTGGTGGCGGCCCGGCCCACGCGCAAAAAACGCGCGCACAGGACTTTGTCGGGGGCGGTGCCGGCGGGGGCCTGGTCGAGCAGCCGGCACATTTCATCACGGACCTTCTCGAGCAGGGTGTGGCGGCGCCGAAAATCCCACAAACCGGGCCTGGGGGTGACCGATAACTGATCGGCCCGCAGCAGCACGGTTTGCGGGGCCATGCCCAGGGCCCGCAGTTCCTGCCGCAGGGCTGAAAAGGCCAGTGACAGGTTGGCGGGGCGGACGAACAGATCCCGTTGCACCTCGGCGAAACCCCTTTGCCAGAGGGCTCTCTCATGTTCCCGCCAGCCGCTGCGGTTGGAACGCGATACCTGGTGGGTGACCGCCACCCACCAGTTTTCTCTCCAGGGGCACAGCAACTCGCTCAGACCCCGCCAGCGGCCCTGTTCCCGGGCCCAGGGGGCGTTTTCCGCCAATTGCCAGCTGCCGCGTTGAGGGCTGATGATGGCGCCCTGCGTGGACAGGCGGCTCACCGCCACGCGAATGGCGCCGGCCTTGAACCCCATGATGTCGCCACCCTGGGCCAGCGCCACCGAGGTCAGCGCGGTATCCGCGGCCACGGCGAGCATATCCAGGACCAGTGTTCTGGGAGTCAATTCCGCCAGTTTGGTGAGCGAGGGGATTGACGGTCGTCCCTGGGGAGTTACATCATCTTTCATCGATTCCACTTTTGAGTAACAAGTAGGGTGTGGCCAACGGGTATTATTCCATGAAATCCAGCCGTCTTACTTACCCGCATGAAGGCCCGCTTGCCAGTTGGAATTGAAACAAGACGCCGATGCTCGTGTTCCGGGGCGAAGGGGCAGGGGCGATGGGCGCGCGGTATTCGCCGAGGGAGCGTGAAAATAACAGGATGTGATGATGGAACCAGCTATCGCGAACACCAGTAGTGCGGTTCGGGCCTGTCTGGAGCGGGCGCCAACGCCGCTGCGCTTGCTGCGTCAGGCCGCGGCGCGCTATCCGGATCATCCGGCCCTGGTGTATCTGTGCGATGCCGATAGCGACCAGCCGGTGACGGTCAGTTATGCTCAATTGCTGGCCGAGACCGAAGCAGTGGCCCATGCCCTGCGTGCCAGCGGGGTTACCCCGGAAGATGGCGTGGCGATGTTTTTGCCTCTGGTGCCGGAGGCGGTATCGGCCTTGATCGCCGCGTGTTCGGTGGGGGTGGCGTTTCCGGTGAATCTGCTGATGTCGGAACAGGCGATCGCCTCCCAACTGGCGCTGGCCCGCTGCAAAGTGGTGATCACCGTGGGATCCCATGCGGAGTCGGATTTGAGCGAACGGGTCAGCGCCGCTGCCGCGAGTCTGCCGCGACCACCCCTTGTGGTGGTTTTGCCGTTGGGGGAAGCGGGGGACGCGGTGTTCGACGGCGAGCCCTGGCCGGCGTTCGTGGCGAAGGCGGGCGATGCCGGTCTGGCCGCGGACGATGATCCGGAGCGGGTGGCCGCTCTGCTGCATACCGGAGGCACCACCTACGCGCCGAAGCTGGCGGAATTGACCCTGGGTAATCTGGCCGCCGGCGGTGTGATGACCTGCGCCGGGTGCGGCTACAGTCAGAGCGACCGCCTCCTGAACGGTCTGCCCCTGTTCCATGTGGGCAGTTCGGTGGACGCCGTGCTGGCGATCATCGCCGCCGGTGCCACGCTGGTGCTGCCCACCGCCCTGGGGTTAAAGAATCCGGCGGTGATCCGGCGTTTCTGGTCGATGCTGGAGGCGTTGGAGGTGACGCTGGTGGGCGGCGTGCCGGCCACGCTTTCGACCCTGGCCGACGCCCCCCGCCAACAGCAACGATGCGCTTCCCTGAGAGCCTTTCTCACCGGTGGTTCGGCGCTCAATCCGCAGTTGGCCCGGCGTCTGGAAACCATCAGCGGCGCCCCGGTGTATCAGCTTTACGGCATGACCGAGTCCGCCGGTATCGTTACCGCCCAATTCATCGACGGGATGTTCCGGCCGCCGCTGGCCGGGCATCCGGTGCCGTTGGTGGAGGTGGCCATCGAGGAGCCGGGGCGGCCGCTCAGGGCCGGCCAGCGAGGCGAACTGTGGGTCCGGGGCCCCAATGTCTTCGCTGGCTATCGTACCGCCACGGGTACACAGGACCGGCCGCACAACGGCTGGATTCCGTCCGGTGATCTGGTGGCCGTCACCGATGACGGGCAATTGCGGATCGTCGGTCGTACCAAGGAAGTGATCATCCGCAGTGGCCACAACATCGATCCGCAAATGCTGGAGCAGGTGGCGGAAGAACACCCGGCGGTGCTGGAGGCGGCCGTGGTGGCGATGCCGGATCAGTATGCCGGGGAACTGCCGGTGCTGTACGTGACACTGCGAGCCGGGGCGGATGAGCGCAGTGTCGAAAGCATCAATGCCTTCGTGTGTGATCGCATTACCGTGCCGCAGGCCCGGCCCCGCCATGTGTTCGTGTTGCCTTCGATGCCAATGACTCCGCTGGGCAAGGTGGCGCGCTATCAATTGCGGCAAAAGGCGGTGAGCTACCGGGCCGGGCAATTGATCGCCGAGCTGGATACCGGCGCCCGGGTGAGCTGCCCGCAGCCGGATGCCAAATCAATCGTGATTGACTGGTCGTCGTCGTCGGCCGCGGCCATGCATGACCGGGCGCGGGAGCGGCTGGCGGAACTCGGGCTGGTGCTGATGTCGGCCTGACATGGCGGCTCGCGGTGCGTTCCTGCGGGTACAGTCATGCAGGAACGCGCCGCGAGTCCCTGGATTATTCCTCCCAGCCGGCCAGTACCAGCTTGCCGATGGTCTGGCCGTCCTCGATACGGCGGTGCGCCTGTTTCAGATTGGCGGCGTTGATCGGGCCCAGGGACTCGCCCAGAGTGGTTTGCAGTACGCCTTCATCCACCAGCTTGGCGGCCTGGGACAGAATTTCCCCCTGGCGTTCCATATCCACGCCGAACATGGCCCGGGTAAACATGAATTCCCAGGCGAAGCGGGCGCTTTTGGGCTTCAGCGCGTTCAGGTCCAGAGGGCCGCGGGCATCGACAATGGTAACGATGCCGCCCAGCGGTTTGACCAACTCGCAGGCTTCGGCCCAATACGGATCCGGTTCCTGGGCCAGCAGAATGGCATCCACGCCGTCGATACCGAGGGCTTTTACCGGTTCCACCAGCCCCTGGCGGTAATCGATGGTGTGGGCGGCGCCCATGGATTGACACCAGCGGGCGGATTCATCGCGGCCGGCGGTCGCGATCACGGTCATGCCAAAATGGCGGGCGGCCAGTTGAATACCGATGGAGCCGACACCACCGGCGCCGCCGACCACCAACAGGGTCTTGCCCTTGGCGGTGTCCGGGGTCAGACCGAGCTGGTCTTCGAGGGCTTCCCAGACCGTCAGCGTGGTCAGCGGCAAGGCGGCGGCTTCCTGCATGCCCAGACTGTCGGGTTTGTGTGCCACCAGCCTTTCATCAACGCATTGGAACTGGGCGTTGCTGCCCTGGCGTTGCATGGCGCCGGCATACCAGACCCGGTCGCCGGGTTTGAAACCCCGAACCTCGTCACCCACCGCCTGTACCCGGCCCGCGGCGTCGTAACCGAGCACCCGGAAACCGGGTTCAGCCAATGGCCGTTGGCGCACCTTGGTGTCCACCGGATTCACCGACACCGCTTCCACCGCGATCAGCAGATCACGGGGACCGGGAACCGGTGTCTCCAACTCGATATCCTGTAACGCGTGCAGGTCTTCAATGGCTCGGGGGCGGTCGAAACCGACAGCTTTCATCCTCTCCTCCTGGTAACGCAGTTTGGCGCAAAGTGAGCCCGCGCGAACCGGTCGCCGCCGTGTAGGATGACAAGCGGGCTTCGGGGCGGCACGGCAATGGGCCGCGGACTTCAGAGAACAAGGATACCATCATGGATTTCGACGAATACCGTAAGTTGGATGGCGTGGCCCTGGCCGGGCTGGTGGCCCGGGGAGAAGTCAGCGCGGCGGAATTGCTGGAACTGGCCATCACCCGGGCGGAACAGGTCAATCCCAGGCTCAACGGCCTGGTGATTCCGCTTTACGAGGAAGGACGGCGCACAGCGGCGGGACCGCTCTCCGGGCCGTTGGCGGGGGTGCCCATGCTGGCCAAGGATCTGTTCCAGGAGATGGCCGGAGCGCCCTGTTACATGGGTAACAAGGCGCTCAAGAACATGGGCTTCCGCGCTCCCCATGATTCGGAGTTGGTGAAGCGCTGGCGCCAGGCTGGTTTGGTGCTGTTCGGGCGCACCAATACGCCGGAGTTTGGCGCCAAGGGGATCACCGAACCGGATTCGTTCGGCCCCTGCCGCAACCCCTGGAATCCCGATCACACCCCTGGCGGCTCTTCCGGCGGTTCAGCGTCCCTGGTGGCCGCCGGGGTGGTGCCCTTCGCCGGCGCCAACGATGGCGGCGGCAGCATCCGTATTCCGGCGGCCTGCTGCGGCCTGTTCGGGCTCAAGCCCGGTCGTGGCCGTACCCCCTGGGGGCCGGATTTCGGTGAAGCCTTGCATGGACTGTCGGTGAATCACGCGGTCACCCGTTCGGTCCGTGATTGCGCGGTGTTGCTGGATGCGGTGGCCGGAGACGAACTGGCCAGCCTCTATCCGCTGGCGCCGCCCGCGCGGCCTTACCGGGAGGAGACCGAACGTGACCCGGGGACTTTGCGTATCGCTTTCTCCAACCGCTCGCCCATTGGTACGGCGGTGGATCCCGAGGCGGTGCGGGCGGTGGAGAAGACGGCCCGTTTGCTGGAATCCCTCGGCCACCGGGTGGAAGAAGCGGAGCCGGATATCGATGTCATGGCCATGAGCATGGACTGGCTGATGGTGTGGTTCGCCAAGTGCGCCGACAGCGTCGACGAGATGCGCCGGCTTACCGGCGCCGGTGATGACGGCTTTGAATTGGATACTCTGGCGATGGCGGCGTTCGGGCGCAGCCTGAGCGCGCCGGATTATCTGCAGTGCTATCAGCGCTGGCAAACCTACACGCGTCAGTTGATGGCGTTCCTTCAGGGCTATGACTTTCTGATGACGCCGACCCTGGCCATGCCGCCGGCGCGCATCGGTGCCATGGCGACACCATCCTTGCAGCAAGCGGCGCTGAAGCTGGTGCTGAAAGTTGGCGCGCAAAAGTTGCTGATGAAGACCGGGCTGGTGGAGCAGATGGCGCGGGAAAACCTGAAATACACGCCGTTCACGCAACTGGCCAATGTCACCGGCGTGCCGGCCATGTCGGTGCCGCTGCACTGGTGTGACAACGGCCTGCCGCTGGGCGTGCAGTTTGTCGGCGGCCATGGCGACGAAGGCAAGCTGTTGTCCCTGGCGGCACAATTGGAACGGGCGGAACCGTGGTTTGACCGGGTGCCGCCGGAGTTATAAGCGCTCCTTGCGCTTTGGTGGGGCACTCCCTCTATCACGGCTCCGCTACGAAGCCGCTGTGGGAGCTTGCCTGCAAGCGAATTAGCCTCAGGGTTTCAAGATTCGCTTGCAGGCAAGCTCCCACAGTGGCTTCGCGGCCATTTCTTTGCCTGTTAACAGGTTGCCCGGCAACATTCCGCGAGGATTCTCTTTAAAAGCCATAAAGGCGGGCGGGATTGTCGACCAGGATCTTGCGGATGATGGTCTCGTCATGCCCGGTCCACTGGAAAAATTCTTCCAGCAGGGTGGTGTCGTCCGGCATCGGTACGGAAATACACACGTGGGGCCAGTCGCTGGCCCACAGGATCTGATCGGGATTGGCTTTGATCAGCGCCTTGGCATACGGAGTGACATCGGAGTAGGGCGTGTCCGGCTGGTTGGTGAAGCGGTACGCGCCGGATAATTTCACCCAGGCCTTGCCGTCCCGGGCCAGGCGCAGCAGATCGCGGAATCCCGGATGCTTCACGCCGATGCTGGCCGGCATGTGTCCCATGTGATCGATCACCACCTCCACTGGCAGATTGGCCACGGTGTCGTAGAGATCGGCGAATTCCGAGATGTCGATCAGCAATTGCAGATGCCAGCCCAGCGGTGCGACCTTGCGTGCCAGACTGGTCACGTCCGAGACCTCGACACCGCTCTTGTAGATCAGATTGACGCGCACGCCGCGTACCCCGAGGGCGTCCATGTCCCGCAATTCCTGTTCGCTGGTCTGATCACTGATCACCACCACGCCGCGATAGTTGTCGCCGCCTTGACGCAGAGCTTCCAGTGCCACCCGGTTATCGTAGCCGTAGACGCTGGGCTGCACGATAACCCCCCGGCTCAGCCCCAGCGTGCCCTGCATTTTCCGATAGTCGTCCAGTGACGCGGGCGGTGGTGTATAGGAACGATGCGGCGTGAAAGGGTGTACCGCGGCGTCACCGATAATATGGAAATGGCAATCGCAGGCGCCGTCGGGAAGCGGCAGCGACGGGGTGGCGCAGCTGGATACCGGCGGCGCACAGGGTGGGGCGTAGGTCTCGCCAAGCGAGGTCATGCGCGTGACCTCCCAGCCTTGCAGACCACGCAGACCGTTGCGCTCGGCGGAATTGATGATCTGGGTCCAGGCCGCGCGGCGGGCGAGGTCCGGGTCGCCCACGGTGATGGCCTCGAGGATCGACTCGTACTCGGTCAGCACGGTTTCGCGCAGCGCTCCGGAAGTGGCGATGCGCCGTTCGAAAGAGGCGGCCTCAAAGATATGGGCGGTCAGGAACAGCACGAAGTTCTTGAAGTATTCGTTGCCGGTGGCGTCGGCGATAGCGCGTTTGAAAGCCAGGCTGCTCTCGACCATGCCCTGACCGTTGGCAAGGGCGTCGCGTAACGCGGACAAGGCGGCCTGGATCGCCGCGAGCTGGCTGCGGGAGCGGCGGCGGGCAGCCATGCCGGCGGCGGAAACCTCGAGATCAAGACGCAACTCATAGAGCTGACGAAGTTTTGGCAAATGGCTCAGTTCATCGTGGTCGATGCGAAAGCTGTTGCGATGGGCTTTGCTGGATACGAAGGCACCGAGGCCCTGATGACTCTCCACCAGACCTTCCGATTTGAGCCGTGCTATCGCTTCCCGGACCACGTTGCGGCCGACACCGAACCGCGCCGTCAGTTGCGACTCACTGGGGATGCGGTCGCCGGGCTTGAGGCGGCCGGCGGAAATCTCCGCCTCCAGATGGCGGGAAATCTTGACGGAAAGCTGGCTGCGTCCTGCAGCGGCAGCTTGTTTCATAGGACTCATCCTGTTCGGTACAAACGGTGTTGGCTAAACGGCAGCGGTAATAGTACCTCTCCGGAGGGCTTGCCGCTCCATGTACGGGCCGGTTCCGGGCCTGGGCCGGAGATTACGGGCCTTGATGCGTGGCGTGATGACTGACTTTACAGCACTGGTAAAATTATGATCAACTTGTAGGACAAGTTTGGTGGGGCGCGCTTCGCCCCGCCTGCCTCCACGCCATCAACCCCATCAAAACAAACAGGAAAGCCGTGATGACGCCCTTACTCCGATCCGTCAAAACGTTGATGCCCGCTGCCATTTTGGCGGCGGCCCTGACCGCGGTGAGCGTGGCTCAGGCCGCCACCGTGATCCGCCTGGGATGGACCACCGCCGACAGCGAAGTGGATCCCTACGCCATCGCCGCCCACTACTTCCAGGAAGAGTTGGAAGCCGCCGCGCCGGGACAGTTCGAGATCAAGTTCTTCCCCAACAACCAGTTGGGGAACGACACGGATATGCTGCAAGGGATGCAGTTCGGCACGCTGGATGCTGGCGTTATCACCGGCACTCAGTTGGGTACCCTGGACAAGAGCTTCCAGCTCCTTGATCTGCCTTTCCTGTTCAAGGACCGGGACCAGGCCCACGAGGTTCTGGATGGCGAGGTGGGGCAGGAGCTGTTCGCCCGATTGGAGAAACAGGGCCTGATCGGCCTGGGCTTCGGTGAAGCCGGTTTCCGCCATGTCATCAACAATAAGCGGCCGGTGCAGGCACCGGGCGATTTGCAGGGCGTGAAGCTGCGTGTACAGCCGAGTGATCTGTTTATCGCCAGCTTCCGGGCTCTGGGCGCCAATCCGGTTCCCATGGCCTGGAGCGACGCCTACATGGCGGTGCAGCAAGGTACGGTGGACGGTCTCGAGATTCCGCTGGCGGTGATTTACGCCAACAAGTACGCCGACGTGGTGAAGTACCTTTCCCTGACCAATCACACCTATAACGCCTTGCCGCTGCTGATGTCCAAGCAGGCTTTCTCCCGTTTGTCGTCCGAACAGCAGAACGCGGTGCGTACCGCCGCGCGGAAAGCCATCGAGCGGCAACGCGCCGAGGTGGCGAAGAACGAGCAGGCGCTGATCGAGAAGATCAAGGCGAAGGGCATGGCGGTTACCGAGATTGCCGATACCGGCGCCTTCCGTGACGAGGTGCGCCCCGTCTATGAAGAATATCGGCCACGCATCGGCGAAGACCTGGTCGACCGTGCCATGGAACTGGTCACGGAATAACGCTGGCATGGGGCTCCGGCAAGGTCCCGGAGCCCTGTCCCTAGAGCCTTAGATACCGGTATGTACAGATATCTCGAAGCAGGCAGCAAACACCTTGCCGCCGTGACGGCCGCGCTTGGCGCGGCCAGCGCGTTGATCATGACCCTGGCCCTGCTGGCCGGGGTGTTCTGCCGCTATGTGCTGAACTCGTCCTTGTCCTGGAGTGATGAGGTCGCGCTGCTGGCGTTCAGTTGGACGGTGTTTTTGTTCGCCAGTGTTTTGACGCGGGAGTTCGGACATGTGCGCGTCTCCATCGTGGTGGACGCCTTGCCCGGCCTGCCCAGGCACCTGCTTGAACGGGGCAGCGTGATACTGATTCTGCTGTTTGGCGGATTGATGTTGTGGGCTGGCTGGCAATTCACCGCCTTTACCGCGCACCAGGTGTCACCGGCGCTGCGCTATCCTTTGTGGCTGCAAGGTGCGGCGGTGCCGGCGAGCGGCGCCTTGATCGTCTTCCATGCCCTGGTGTTGCTGTTCCGACCCGGGCAGCTTGGTGAACACGGAGGCGCCGTCGATGAGTGAGATTGGCGTTGTTCTGATTGTCGGGCTGTTCGTCCTGTTGCTGCTGGGGGTTCCCATCGCCTTTACCCTGGGCCTGCTCACCGCCGTGGGTATCTGGATGGCCGACTACAATCCGATGATCCTGGCCCAGCGCCTGATCGCGGGTAGCACCATCACCAGCCTGTTGGCGATCCCCGGTTTTATCCTGGTGGGGGATCTGATGAGCGCGGGTGGGCTGTCCAAACGTCTGGTCAGGGTGGCCTCGGTCTGTTTTGGCCACTTAACCGGCGGGCTTTCCATGTCCACCGTGGCGGCGGGTACGTTTTTTGGCGCCATTACCGGATCCGCGCCGGCCACCACCGCCGCTGTTGGATCGGTGATGATCGACGAACTGGAAAAACGCGGCTATTCACGGGGCTACGGCGCGGCGCTGTCCACTTCCATCGGGCCGCTGGGGCAAATGATCCCGCCCTCCATTCCCATGATTATCTGGGGGGTGCTGGCGGAAGAGTCGATCTCCAAGCTGTTTCTGGCGGGGGTGGTTCCCGGCTTGATCGCGGCGGCGGGGTTCTGTGTTGTCAGTTATGTCTATGCCCGGCGCCTGGGTATCACCAGGGAGAAGCGCCCCGGTGTCCGGGAGATCCTAGCGGCGATACGTGAAGGGATATGGGCGTTGTTGGCGCCGGTGGTGATCCTCGGAGGTATTTACGGGAGCGTGTTTACCCCCACCGAGGCGGCCATGGTGGGCGCCTTGTACAGCCTCGTCATTGGCCTGTTCATTTATAAGGATCTGCAATGGAAATCGCTGATCCCGTTGTTCATAAAGTCGATGCGTACCACCACGGTGATCATGTTCATTATCGTGGTGGCTTACGGCTTTGCCTGGATCATCGCCAGTGAGCAGATTCCCTCGCAGGTCACGCAAGTACTGCTGAGCATTACATCGAACCCGTTCCTGATCCTGCTGTTGCTGAACATCATGTTGCTGGTGCTCGGCGCGGTCATGGACACCGTGTCCGCGATGGTCATCCTCAGCGGGGTTCTGACCGCGGTGGGTACCCAGGTGGGCCTGGATCCGGTTCAACTGGGTGCCATGGTGGTGATCAATTTCGCCGTGGGCATGATCACCCCTCCGCTGGGCTATTCCCTGTTCGTCGCCTCCACCATCAGTGGTTTGAGTATTGAGAAAGTGGCCCGCAATCTTTGGCCGTTCTTCCTGGTCCTCATTGGCGTGGTGGCACTGACCGCCTATGTGCCGGCGGTGACGCTTTGGCTTCCGGGCCTGTTGGGCTAGGAGATGGTATGACCGTGAATCAGAAACCGACGTCCGGGATCAGTGAGCCGACGATCCCGGGACCGCACCCGGCGCCAAGCAAGCCCCTGAGCGCCTTGCCCCGGGGAGCGTGTGATACCCACGCCCATCTGTTTGGGCCGCAAAGTCGCTACCCGTATCAGCCCAATCGCAGTTACACACCGCCGGACGCTTCCGAGGAAGCCTATCGGGATCTGTTGTATACCCTGGGCTTTCAGCGCGCGGTGCTGGTGCAACCCAGTGTGTACGGCACCGATAACCGGCGCATGCTGGATGCACTGGCCCGTCGGCGCGCTGACGATGATATCCAATGGCGTGGTATCGCCGTGGTGGATAACCGCATCAGCGACGCCGAGCTCGAGCGGATGCATGAGGCCGGGGTACGCGGGGTGCGTGTCAATCTGGTATTTCCCGGCGGCCTGACGTTCGCGGACGTTGAACTGCTGTCCCGGCGAATCGCCGGTCTGGGATGGCATGTTCAGTTGCTGGTGGACGTATCGCGCTTCGAACGGCTGGTCGAGCGCCTGGACCGGCTGCCCACCGACAGCGTGGTCGACCACATGGGCCATATTCCCACCCACCGGGGAATCGAACATCCCGGATTCCGGGCTCTTCTGGAGTTGCTGCAAGGTGGGCGCACCTGGGTGAAGCTCACCGGACCGAACCGCATTACCGCCCTGGAGCACGCGCCGTTTCACGATGTGGACCCGTTCTTTTCCACGCTGTTGGAGGCTCGGGCGGATCGCTGCCTGTTCGGGACGGATTGGCCTCACGTGCAACTGCCAGGGCCAATCCCGGACGATGGGGATCTGGTCAATGAGTTTCTGCGCCTGGTTCCGGACCCGTCGATCAGAAAACAGGTGCTGACCGATAACCCCGCCCGTCTTTACCAGTTCGACGGCTGAGCCGGGAAGCGCGGGGCTTCCCGCACTTCCTGGCCGTCCCGGGGCGGTCAGTCTTCCAGGGCGAAACGCAGCCCGGCGTTCTGTTCCAGGCGGCGGATCAGCTTGTCGCCCATGGCCGGCGCCGTGGTCCAGATGCCGCCGGGGGTGTCGGTGGCGTCCCGCAGCAGACACAGGGCGCTCTCGGTGATCATGCGCGAGGTGGAGCCGTAACCGGGATCCTTGTCGCCGGAGACACTGGCGGCGAGAGTCTGGCCGTCGGCGGTTTCACCCAGGAACAGTACATCGTAGAAACCGTTTTCCCGCTCCTCCTTGCCCGGTCCCTCGCCGGGCTTGGGCGCTTTGTCACCGGTCAGCGAACGGTCGTTGGCGACGGCCTGGGCAGTGGCTTCGCCTTTGTCGCCGGGGCCGGTGAGGATCATCTCATCGTAGACGAAGTCCTCGCCATAGGGGTGACCGAGCAGGAAGTTGGAGCGGTGCACGTTGCGGGTGTTGATGGCCGCCATGATGAAAGGCGCCGCCCAGCTGCCGAGGGTCTGGTCATATTCGATCTCGGCGGCCGGTGGCTGCTTCGGGCCCTCGAAACCTGGGGTCAGCGCGAACGGGTTCACCAGCAGCTTACGGATTTCCGCGTCCCGCGCCGCGGCCAGGGTGGCCTGCAGGCTGGCGGCGGTGCCGCCGGAGAAAGTGCCCTTCATTCGCCGTACCCGTCCCTTGACGCGGGGCAGCGGCGCGCCCAGTTTGGCCCGCGCCTGCTCCTGCAGGAACCAGACGCCGAGGTCGAACGGGATGGAGTCGAAGCCGCAGGAGAAAACGATGCGGGCGCCGCTGTTTTGCGCCTGCTCCTGGTATTTATCGACCATCCGGCGCATCCACGCCACTTCGCCGCACAGATCCACGTAGTCGGTACCGGCGCCGGCGCAGGCGGCCACCAGGGGCTCGCCATAAAGCTGATAAGGCCCGACGGTGGTCAGCACCAGCCGGGTCCGCCGCGCCAGGGCGCGCAGACTGTCGGCGTCGGTGACGTCGGCCTTGAGGATCGCCACGCCGGGATCAATGCCGAGTTCGTCGCGTATCTGTTCCAGCTTGCTTTCGTTGCGGCCGGCCAGGGCCCAGCGCAGCCCGCCGTCTGTGCCATAGCGCTCCTGTACGTACTCCGCCACCAGGCGGCCAGTGAAACCACTGGCGCCGAATACAATCAGATCAAACTCCCGTGCCTCGCTCATGATTCTTCCCATTCTATTGTTTGCCAGCGGGCTCTCGGCCCTCGCGAGCCTCAACCGTAAGCCGTCAGCGGCGTTCAGGGCAACCGGTAGCGATGTCGGTGGTATGATGGGCGCGATCCAGAGAAGGGGGGTGCCCGGTGACGGAACACATTTTGATTGTCGATGATGAGCCTCGGGTGGCGGAGCCGCTGATCTTCGCTTTGCAGCGGGAGCATTTTCAGGTCACCCATGTGGAACGTGGCGAACAGGCCTTGGCGCGGTTGGACGACGACAGCCCGGCGCTGGTGGTGCTGGACGTGGGGCTGCCGGATCTCAATGGCTTCGAGGTTCTCAAACAATTACGCCGCTCCAGCGAAGTGCCGGTGTTGTTCCTTACCGCCCGCCAGGATGAGGTGGATCGCATCCTTGGTTTGGAACTGGGCGGTGACGACTATGTCACCAAACCATTCAGTCCGCGCGAAGTGGTGGCGCGCATCCGTGCCATTCTCAAACGTCTGGACAAAGGCGCGCCGGCACCCGTGGCGGAAGGAAGGGAATGGCGGGTGGACGAACAGGCGGCAAAAGCCTGGTTTCGGGATCAGGCGTTGTCGTTGACGCGCTCCGAATTCCTTATTCTCGAAGCGTTGGTGAAACATCCGGGCCAGGTGTTCAGCCGCGCCCGGCTGCTGGATATCTGTGGCAGTGACGAGGACAGCTTCGAGCGGGCCGTGGATACCCATATCAAGACTCTGCGCGCCAAGCTGCGACCGCTGGGCGGGGACGCCTGGATCGTCACCCGGCGCGGTCTCGGCTACGTGCTGGAGCGGCCATGAAACTCAGCGGTCAGTTCCTGCTGATCTTCTTCCTGATCATGGGGCTGGTGAGCTGGTTCACCATGGATCTGGTGCTGGATGAGGCCCAGCCGCTGGTGCGCCAGTCCGCGGAGGAAACCCTGGTGGACGCCGCCAACCTGCTGGCGGAGGTGATCGCCATGGATACCCGGGGGGACGAACTGGCGGTTACCCCGGCGCTGCGCTCGGCGCTGAGGCGGTATGCTCAGCGGCTGCCGGGCGCCAAGATCTGGGGATTGAGCAAAAATCGCATCGATACCCACATCTATATCACCAGCGCCGATGGCATCGTTCTGTTTGACTCGCGCGGCGAGAACGAAGGTAAGGATTTTTCCCGCTGGAACGATGTGCACCTGACCTTGCAGGGCAAATATGGCGCTCGCACCACTCGCACCGACCCTAATGACCCGGCGTCCTCGGTACTGTACGTGGCGGCCCCGGTGCGCCACGAGGGCACGTTAATCGGCGTGGTGACCCTGGGCAAGCCGGGGGCGGCCATCGAGCCGTTCATCGAGCAGGCGGAGCAGCGTCTGATTGGTTACGGCTGGCAGGCGCTGGTTGCCTGTCTGTTGCTGGGTATCGGTCTGGCCTGGTGGATCAGCCACCGGGTCGGGCGGCTGCGCGGCTATGCCCTGGCGGTGGCCGATGGGCGCAGGCCATCGCCGCCCCGTTTCCGTGTGCATGATGAGATTCGCGAACTGGCCGATGCCGTCACCGCCATGCGCCGCCGCCTGGAGGAACGGGCGCGACTGGAGAATCATATCACCATGCTGACCCACGAAATGAAGAGTCCGCTGGCGGCCATTCGGGGAGCCGGGGAGATTCTGGCCGAGGAGGTGAGCGAACCTGCCCTGAGCCGGCTGACCGGAAATGTGGTGCACGAGAGTCAGCGGCTCAGTGATCTGCTGGATCGCATGCTGGCGCTGGCGCGGCTGGAAAAACTGGAAAGCCTGCCGCCAAGGGAACAGCAGCGGCTGGCGTTGTTGCTGGAGGAATGGCAGCTCAGCCGCCAGGTGTTGTTGGATGAGAAACGGCTGAGTGTGGCGTTGAGCGGCGAGCCGGTGTTGCGGGTGGAACCAGATACTACCCGTCTGGCCCTGTTCAATCTGCTCGACAATGCCCTTCGGTTCGCCGAACCGGGCTCCACCATCGACGTCCGCGGCTGGCGGGAAGAGGGCCAGCAAGGTATCGACGTCAGCAATCGGGGGCCTTGTATTCCGGACTACGCGCTGGCCCGGGTCACCGAGCGATTTTACTCGCTGCCGGCGCCGGGGGAGGAAAAAAGCTCCGGGCTCGGACTGGCCATGGTGGAAGAAATCGGTGAGCTGCACGGCGGCTGGTTGCAGGTGGAAAACCTGGAGCAGGGCGTGCGGGTGCGGTTGTGCCTGGGGTAGCAGGAGGTCGCTACAAGGCCGCTGTGGGAGCTTGCCTGCAAGCGAATTGGGTTCCTGGGCCTAAAAGATTCGCTTGCAGGCAAGCTCCCACAGCAGCGAATCGGCGTGTAAGCACCCCATCCTCACAAAACCCCCACACTCCTCTCAAACGGCGCGGGCAAGCTGGGCACTCCAAAGAGGGGAGTGACCCATGGCTTCTTACAGTCCACTACGGAAAATCCTGATGATTTGCGGCCTGATGCTGGTGCTGGTTGGTCCGCTGTTGATGATTCAGGTGAAAATCGATGAGCGCCAGAACCGCGCACGGCTGGTGAGCTACGAAATCAGCAACCAATTCGCCAAGGAACAGACGTTGGTCGGGCCGCTGTTGATGGTGCCGCGCGTGCGCGAGTACTGGGCGACGGAGAGCACCCGCGATGCCACCGAGGAAGAAGCGGTGAGCCCGCGCCGCAAGCTACGCCGTGATCTGGATCGTTATCTGCCGGATACCCTGGACATCCAAGGCAATCTGCAAAGCCGCATGCTGTACCGTGGCATTTACGGTACACCGGTGTATCAGAGCGTGATTGAACTGGAGGCGCGTTTCCCGGCGGAATGGCTGCAGGCGGCCAAGGCGGATGCCTCCATCGTATCGTCCGGCACGCCGCTGCTGGTGTTTCGGGTTGGTGACCTGCGCGGCCTGGTGGAGCGGCCGGCGTTGCGTATCGGCGAGCGCACCTTGCCGTTGGTGGAGCCGGCGTCGATGCCCTCGGTGCTGCAGGGCGGTGGTGTGGTGGCGGCGCCTTTGCCGGAGGATCTGTCCGGCCCCTTCACGGTGCGTTTGCGTTTGAACCTGAATGGCAGCACCAGTCTGGCGGCGCTACCGATGGCCAAGGAAACCCGAATGACCCTGCGTGGCGACTGGCCCCATCCGAGCTTCTCCGGACTGATGCTGCCGGCGGAACGGGAGGTCAGCGAGGACGGTTTCATCGGCCGCTGGCAGACCAACAGTCTGGCGGCTTCCAGCGCCATCGACTGCCTGCAAAGCGACGGTCATTGCAGGGATGACAGCCAGCTTTTGCGCGTTGACCTGGTGCAGCCGGTCACCGGTCTGCTTTCCAGTGAGCGGGCATTGAAGTACAGCTTTCTGATTGTCGGGCTGACGTTCGCCGCCTTCTTCCTGTTCGAAGTGATGCGCCGAGTGGCCATGCACCCGATGCAGTATTTGCTGGTGGGGCTGGCGCTGGCGATGTTTTACCTGCTGCTGGTGGCGCTGGGTGAGCACGTGGACTTTGTCTGGGCCTATGTCTCGGGCGCGGTGGCCTGCGTGGGGCTGATCGGGGTGTACCTGAGCGCGGTGTTGAAGTCGAAACTGGCGGGTTGGGGATTCGCCCTGGCGCAGTTGATCGTATTGGGGTTGTTGTTCGGCATCCTGATGGCCGAGGACTACGCGCTGTTGATGGGGTCGTTGTTGCTGTTCGCGGCGCTGGCCGCGGTGATGATTCTGACTCGCCGGGTCGATTGGCACGGGCTGGCTCAGCGGGGAGGGACATCATCATGAGCGTGCGATGCGAACACGCGCTGCGCCTGCGCGGCCTGATCGATGGCGGGGGCTGGCAACAGGCAGAGGAAGAGCTGCAAGGGTTGCGGCAACGTTACCCGGAGAACGCGGCCTTGTGCAGTATCGAGGGAATCTATTGGGCACGGCGCGGGGACTGGCCCCGCGCTCTGTGCCGCTTCCAACGCGCATTGGTATGGAACCGGGATGACGCCAACACCGTATTCAATCTGGGCGTGACCTGGTGCCAGCTGGGCGCGCCGCTCAGAGGACGGCTGCTGATGGACTATGCGGACCAGATGATGGCCGCTCAAATGCCGGCCGGTCAGTCGCTGCCCGCCGCGCTTACGTGGCGTCTGCCGCGCCCGTCCTTGCCGCAACCGGAGCGGTTTCCGGCTGTTGCGGGAAGGGCGGCCACCAAGCGTGTACCCGGCCTTGTTCGATAACCGCCAGGTCACCGAACTGCAGCAGCACGAACTCGCTCTGGGTGGGACGGAAAAAGATCTGGTCGTCCTCGCGCAAGGCGGTGGTGGGGGCGCCGTTGAACATCATCTGGTTGGTGCTGATGCCATACACTGGATTGGCGCGAATACCTTGCGGGGAGGCGGGTTCGGCTTTCCAGGCACCGCCGTAGATAAAATAGGTTTGGCGCCGGTTCGGATCCCACCAGGACCAGATTTCGCCGAGGGGCAGCGGCCCAGGCAATTGCAGCCCCGGTAGTCTTTTCAGAACCGGAGCGGCGATGAAGGTGGCGGGCTGGAAGTCCTCCAGGGTATCCAGGTCGAAGTCGGTGGGCTTGAGCAGACAGGAACCGGCGGCCAGTTCGTTCAATGGCGTGTCGTCACCGTGCAAGCGCAGCGTCGGACTGCCGGCGCCGTTGAAGGTCAGCGATTGTTTCCGGTAGGCCGGTTCCATCTGATACAGACGCTCGACGAAAGCACGATAGCGATCCTGGGATTTGCGCAGACTGGTGTCGCGGTCCTCGATCCAGCCGGGCAGTTTCCCCACCTGAGCGTCGTAACCCATGAAGCCGCTGAAGGCCAGGTGTTCGGGGTGGGCGTGGATCAACGCCAGCAACTCGTCCAGTTGTTCGGTTCCGGTGAGGCCGCCACGATGCAGGCCCACGTCGATTTCCACATTGATCAGCAGCCGCCGGTTCAAGCGCCGGGCCAGAGCGAGATACTGTTCCAGGCGCTCGCGGCTGTCGATCAGCCACTGCAATTGCCGGTCCGGATCAAAACCGTTTGCGGGCAACGTCTGATAAAACAGAGCGGCGGCGCTCACGGGCATGGGCTTGCCCAGCAGCAGATCACAGTCCGGCTCCGCCGCCGCCATGGCGGTGATGAACGGTTGGTGAAACACCATCACCCGGCGTGTTCCGGTCAGCGCCATGACTTCGCGTACCAGCGGGACACTGGGCAGAGACTTGGCAACGATGCGGTAGTGGCGGCCCGCCGGCAGTCCGGCCATCAGTTGCGCGCAGTTGGCGGCCAGTCGTTCCCGGTCAATCAGCAGTAGCGGCCGCCCCGGGCCTTCGCGCAGAGTATCGTTGAGCGTCTGAAAGTAGGGCGCGTGGGGGTGGCCCTGATCACCGGGTTTGAGCCACCAGGCCAGCGCCGCGCCGCCGGCCAGGGCAAGCAGGAAATGGCGTCGTTTCATTGGCGGCCTCCGGTTTCGATACCCAATACCCGGCGCAGATAGGGGTTGAGCATTCTGCCCTCGGGGTCGAACTCACGACGCAACGCCAGGAAATCGTCGAAGCGCGGGTAGAGGGAGCGCAGGCGCGTCGCGTCGAGGCTGTGTAACTTACCCCAGTGAGGCCGTCCGGCGAAGCGCTGAAAGATCGGTTCCACCGCGTCGAACAGCGGCTGGTAGTCCTGTTTGTAGTACTGATGCACGGAAATACTGGCGCCGGCACGTTCGCTGAACATGGACAGCAGGGTGTCGTCGGCGGCGGTGTAGCGGTATTCGATGGGAAAGAACACGTTGATGTCCTGATCGCGGATCCGCTCACAGACCTCGCGCAGGCAGTCCAGGCCATCATCGGCGGGCACCGTGTATTCCATTTCATTGAAGCGGACCGTGCGGCGATTGGCGTAAATTCGATGGGCCGGTCCCTGGCGTTCCTCATCGCTGACGAACAGCGTCACCAGTTTCTGCAGGGTGCTGGTGAGCCAGGGGGCCCGCAGACTCAGCTCACAGACCTTTTCCAGCAAGTCGTTGCTGTCGTCCTGCTCCAATGCCTCCTCCGCGCTGTCAGTAAGTTCCATGGTTTTGATAATGGCGGTGCGCCCCAGAGGGAACGCAAAGAATTCGATGTTGCGATAGCGGTGCCGGTTGGCGTTGACGAAGTCGATGGCCTCATCCAGCGGCAGGGTCCAGGTGTGCTCGCGGAGACGGTAGGCGGGGTCGGCGCGCAGCGTCACCGCGGTTATCACGCCCAGGGCGCCAAGACCACAACAGGCGGCGAGGAAAGCGTCGCCGTCGGCGGCCGTAAGCGTGACTTCCTCGCCATCCGGGCGCATCAGCTGCAGCCCCGCCACTTGCCCGCTGAGGCAGGGCAGAGTGATGCCGGTGCCATGGGTGCCGGTGGCGATGGCGCCGGCCAGGGACTGCAGATTGATGTCCGGCTCGTTGCGAAAGCTGTAACCCGCCTGCCAGGCCTGGGCGGACGCCGCGCCCAGGCGGGTGCCGGCGCCGAAGGTCAGATTGCCGTTGTCATCCTGGTCGCGCAGACCGTTGAACGCCTCCAGTGAGATCAGGGTGTCCTCGGTGGGGACGATCGGACTGAAGGAATGACTGCCACCGAAGGGCCGCACGGTGCCGGTACTGTTGACCAACAGCTGGGACAGCTCGCTCGCCTTGGAGGGGTAATGGAGTTGTTTCGGTGCGGCGCTCTGGTTGCCGGACCAGTTGTGCCAGGAGGCGGCTGATCCGGCCAGGGCACGGGAGCTGAAGGGCAGTACGGCGGCGCCAGTGGTGGCCAGCAGAGCTTGTAGCAGGGTGCGTCGTGACAGTGTTGGCAACATGGATAATCCTTGTTTTTCTTTTTAATGGTACTAACGTGCCATAAAAGAAAAAAGGAAGCTAGCACCAGCAACTACGCGGCACGCACGCCCACCTGCCAATTCGTTGCACGGTTTCCCTCGGACGGGCCGCGGGACCGCGATAGGCGCCGGTCACCAATAATGCGGTTCTGATCAGGGGTAGCGGACGCCGGTGAGGGCCTCGGATTGCTCCCACAGGCGGGCCGCGACGTCGGCGTCACGGGCGCGGCGGCTGGGGTGCACCAGTGTTGGCGGGCCCACCGCTTCCTTAAGGTAAGCGGGGCCGTAATAACCGCCGCCCTGCACTTGCGGACTGGTGGCGGCATAGAGTGTGGGCGCGGCGCCGCGGGCGGCGTTCTGGGTGAAGAAGGGCCACAGCCAGCGAGCGATATAGCCCACCCCGAACGGGCTTTCCCGGGCAACGCCGGATTCCGCCAGATTGGTATTGGCGAAGCCAGGGTGGCAAGCCACGGAGAGCGTCGAGGCCTCCGCCGCGCGCAGCCGTCTTTCCAGTTCCAGGGAGAACAACAGATTGGCCAGTTTGGACTGGGCATAGGCCCGTTGCCGGCCATAGCGGCCATCCAACTGCAGGTTATCCAAATGCAGCCGGCCGGCTTTGTGGGCCAGGCTGCTGACAGTGACGATGCGGGAATCCGGCACGTCGCGCAGCGCCGGCAACAGCAGACCGGTCAAGGCGAAGTGGCCGAGGTGATTGACGCCGAACTGGCGCTCGAAGCCATCCTCGGTGCGGCCTTGACGCAGCCACATGACACCGGCGTTATTGATCAGCAAATCCAGCCGGGGATAGCGTTCGCGCAGCGTATCGGCGGCACGTCGCACGCTGTTCAGGCTGGCCAGGTCCAGTTCCACGATCTGTATTTCGCCGCGTCCGCCGGTCTTCTCATGGATCCTTTCCCGGGCCGCTTCCGCCTTGGCCAGGTCGCGGCACGCCAGAACCACCCGGGCGCCCTTATCGGCCAGCGCCAGGGCGGTTTCGAAGCCGATGCCGCTGTTGGCGCCGGTCACCACGGCGGTGCGGGATTGTTGCTCCGGCATGTCTTGCGGGTTCCAGCTCATCGTCGCGTCCTCGTCGGTGCCGGGCAACGGGCAAATCGCGGCTTATGAGCCGCGATCTCCGAGGACAGACCGCTAATCGATGCCGAGGCTGTCCCAGATCTCGTCCACCCGCGTCTTCACGGTTTCGCTCATGGTAATGGCTCGCCCCCATTCGCGGTCGGTCTCGCCGGGCCATTTGCTGGTGGCGTCCAGTCCCATCTTCGAGCCCAGTCCCGCCACCGGGGAGGCGAAATCGAGATAGTCGATGGGGGTATTGTCCACCAGCACGGTGTCACGTCGCGGGTCCATGCGGGTGGTAATGGCCCAGATCACGTCCTTCCAGTCGCGGGCGTTGACGTCGTCGTCGCAGACAATGACGAATTTGGTGTACATGAACTGCCGCAGGAACGACCACACTCCCATCATTACCCGCTTGGCGTGGCCGGGATACTGCTTCTTCATGGTCACTACCGCCATGCGATAGGAGCAGCCCTCCGGCGGCAGGTAGAAATCCTCGATTTCCGGGAACTGCTTTTTCAGGATCGGCACGAAGATCTCGTTCATCGCCAGACCCAGTACCGCCGGCTCATCCGGGGGGCGGCCAGTGTAGGTGCTGTGGTAGATCGGGGCGCGGCGGTGAGTGATGCGCTCCACCGTGAAGACCGGGAAACGCTCCACCTCATTGTAATAGCCGGTATGGTCGCCGAAGGGGCCCTCGTCGGCGTATTCATTGGGATAAATATGCCCTTCCAGCACGAATTCGGCGCTGGCGGGAACCTGCAGGTCGGAGCCGATGGCCTTGATCAGTTCGGTCTTGCCGCCGCGCAGCAGCCCGGCGAAAGCGTATTCGCTGAGGGTATCCGGCACCGGCGTCACCGCGCCCAGAATAGTGGCGGGATCAGCGCCCAGCGCCACCGCCACCGGGAACGGCTCCCCGGGATGGGCTTGACGCCATTCCTGGAAGTCCAGGGCGCCGCCGCGGTGGCTCAGCCAGCGCATGATCAGTTTGTTGCGGCCGATCAGTTGCTGGCGGTAAATCCCCAGATTCTGACGCTCCTTGTTGGGGCCACGGGTAATCACCAACGGCCAGGTCACCAAGGGGCCGGCGTCCTCCGGCCAGCAGGTCTGGATCGGCAGTTGGAACAGGTCCACGTCGCCGCCTTCGAGGACCTGTTCCTGGCAGGGCGCGCTGCTCAGCAGCTTCGGCCCCATACTCAGGACTTTGCGGAAGATGGGCAGCTTGCTCCAGGCGTCACGGAATCCCTTGGGCGGCTCCGGCTCCTTGAGAAACGCCAATAACTCTCCCAATTCTCTCAGTTCGTCAATGGAGTCCCGGCCCATGCCCAGCGCCACCCGGCGTTCGGTGCCGAACAGATTGCCCAAAACCGGAATGGAAAAGCCCTTGGGGTTTTCGAACAACAACGCCGGGCCGCCGGCCTTGAGGGTGCGGTCGCAGATTTCCGTCATTTCCAGGCGCGGGTCCACGGCGGCTTTGATCCGTTTTAATTCGCCTTGCTGTTCCAGTTGCTGAATGAAGTCGCGCAGATCGCGGTATTTCATGGGCGATTTACTTTCCCGGTCAAGGTGATAGAAAAATGTGAACACTATGTTGCCACAGTCCGGGTGTACAATACCCGTTCGTACGCCGCCACCAACCCAGGGGAGGATGACTCGTGGCATGGTTATGGTCAGGGAAGATGCTGGTGCTGTACACCTTCATTGTGTGCGGGACCTATGTGCACTTCCGCGGTCGGATCCGGCATTCATTCAGCCGCCAGTTGTTGGATCATTCCACCATCATGGGGCCCTATAACTGCTTCGTTTACGCCACCAGTGATGTGGACAATACCCCGTTGCTGGATCGTTCCGCCTTCCCCGATCTGGATCTGCTGCGCGACAACTGGGAAGTATTCCGCGACGAGGCCATGAGGCTGTTCGACGAGGGTTATATTCGCCAGGCCGCCAGCGATAATGATCTGGCGTTTCATTCGTTTTTCCGTACCGGCTGGAAACGCTTCTATCTCAAATGGTACGACGATTCCCAGCCTTCCGCCGAGGCGCTCTGCCCCCGTTCGGTGGCGCTGGTCAACCAGGTGCCCAGCGTCAACGCCGCCATGTTCGCCATGCTGCCCGCCGGCGCCAAGCTGGGAAAACACCGTGACCCGTTCGCGGGCTCCCTGCGTTATCACCTGGGCCTGGTGACCCCCAACGACGACCGTTGCGCCATCTACGTCGACGGTGAGCGGCATGTCTGGCACGACGGTGAGGACGTGGTGTTCGATGAAACCTTCATCCATTGGGCGGAAAACAACACCGATCAGGATCGGCTGATCCTGTTCTGCGATGTGGAACGGCCATTGCGTTACCGTTTTGCCACGGCCATCAATCGGGTCTTCAAGACCGTGGTGGTGCGTGCCACCAGCACGGAAAATGTGGCAGGCGACCGTGTCGGCTTGCTCAATAAGGTGTTCGATGTGGTCTACAAGGCCCGGGCCAGAGCCAAGGATCTGAAAAAGCGCAACCGACGCCTCTACTACATTCTCAAGTGGCTGATGATCGGCGCGCTGTTCTACTGGCTGTTTATCCGCTGATTCCGTCCGCGGGTTGTGATGTCACGGCCGGCCATTCGCTCAGCGTTCCTCGAAGGACTGGTAAAACAGAGCCAGCTCGTCGATCAGGGTCCGCACCGCGGGTAGCAGCCCCCGTCGTGATGGAAACACGGCGTGGATGATATCCCGGCGCGGTGCCCAGTCCGGCAGCAGATGGATCAGGCTGCCGTCATCCAACTGCCGGCGCACGGCCAGTAACGGTAATTGCACCACGCCGACTCCCGCCACCGCGGCCCGGCGCAGGGCGATCATGTCGGTGGTGACGAAGCGGGGATGGTGGGGCACGGTGGCCTGGTGCTCATTGGGACCGTACAGAACCCAGACATAGCTGGATTGCGGATTGCTCAGCGCCAGGCTCGGCCATTCGCTCAGCGCCTCCGGCGTCGCCGGCAGACCGTGACGCGCCACCATTGCCGGGCTGGCCACCATTGCAGGGTGGCGGTCCGAGAGCACCTTCAGCACCAGATCGCTGTCTTCCAAAGGCGGGGGGCGCACGCGAATCGCCACATCAATGCCCTCGTTGATCACATCCACGCGCCGATTGGTGGCTTCCAGATGCACGGTGACTTCCGGGTAGCGGGTCATGAAATCCGCCAGAAAGGCGCCGATATGCACATGCAGCAGGGTTACCGGGCAGGTCAGCCGGATGACGCCTTTGGGACTGGCGCGTACGCTATCTATGGCGTCCTGGGCGGCTTCGGCTTCCACCAGCATTGCCTTGCAGTGATCGTAGTAGGTGCGTCCGATCTCCGTGACGGAGAAATGCCGGGTGGAGCGGTGTAACAGGCGCACGCCCAGGCGTTCCTCCAGCGCCGCCACACGCCGGCTGAGTTTGGACTTGGGCAGGCCAAGGGCGCGACCGGCGGGGGCGAAACCGCCGTGCTCCACGGTTTTCACGTAGTAATAGAGGTCGTTGAGGTTTTCCAAGATCAACCCTGTTATCGTTCCATTAATAGAACACTGAGTGGCAAATTTGCTATCTACACGACTCGGAGTCCTATTAATAACATGATCATCAAGATGTTCGCATCCGCGACATCTTGATCCTTCGACGTGGTTGTCGGCAGCGATAACCCAACGGGCAAGGCAAACCAATTGAGGAGATTGATCATGGGTAAGCAATACAACCGTTTGAATAAAGACGATGCCGCCGTGTTATTGGTTGATCATCAGGCGGGCTTGTTGTCGCTGGTTCGGGACATCGAGCCGGACAAGTTCAACAACAACGTGCTGGCACTGGCGGACCTGGCCAAGTACTTCAATCTGCCCACCATTCTGACCACCAGCTTCGAGGATGGTCCCAACGGCCCGCTGATCCCGGAGCTGAAAGCACTGTTCCCCGATGCGCCCTATATTGCCCGGCCGGGGCAGATCAACGCCTGGGATAACGAGGACTTCGTCAAGGCGGTGAAAGCCACCGGCAAGAAGCAGCTGATCATCGCGGGTGTGGTGACGGAAGTGTGTGTGGCCTTTCCGGCGCTGTCGGCACTGGAGGAGGATTTCGATGTATTCGTGGTTACCGATGCCTCCGGTACCTTCGATCCGCTTACCCGGGATGCTGCCTGGGACCGGATGTCCGCCGCCGGCGCCCAACTGATGACCTGGTTCGGTACCGCCTGCGAATTGCACCGTGATTGGCGTAACGACGTTGAAGGCCTGGCAGCGTTGTTCTCGAAGCATATCCCGGATTACCGGAATCTGATGACCAGCTACAACACGCTCACCGCCGGCAAATAAGCCGGTGTAAAAACGCGAAAGGCCCGTCTCCGGCATCCGGGACGGGCCTTTCGTCGTCTTCTTCGAGGTGAGCGCGGGTTATTTGCGCTTCATGGACTCGAAGAATTCCAGATTGGTCTTGGTCTGTTTCATGCGATCCAGCAGGAACTCCATGGCACCGATCTCATCCATCGGATGCAGCACTTTGCGCAGGATCCACATCTTCTGTAATTCGTCTTCGCTGACCAGCCGCTCTTCGCGACGGGTACCGGACTTCCTGATGTTGATGGCCGGGAATACACGCTTTTCGGATACCTTGCGGTCCAGGTGCAGTTCCATGTTGCCGGTGCCCTTGAACTCCTCGTAGATCACCTCGTCCATTTTGGAACCGGTTTCCACCAGCGCGGTGGCGAGAATGGTCAGGCTGCCTCCTTCCTCGATGTTCCGGGCGGCGCCGAAGAAACGTTTCGGTTTCTCCAGGGCGTGGGCATCCACGCCGCCGGTCAGAACCTTGCCGGAGCTGGGCTGCACGGTGTTGTAGGCGCGCGCCAGGCGAGTGATGGAATCCAGCAGGATGATTACGTCCTGCTTGTGCTCGACCAGACGCTTGGCCTTTTCGATCACCATTTCCGCCACCTGCACGTGGCGAGCGGGCGGTTCGTCGAAGGTGGAGGCCACGACCTCACCGCGCACCGTGCGCGACATCTCCGTCACCTCTTCGGGACGTTCGTCGATCAGCAGCACGATCATGTGGGATTCGGGGTTGTTGCGGGCGATGGAGTGGGCGATGTTCTGCAGGAGCATGGTTTTACCGGCTTTCGGCGGGGCCACGATCAGGCCGCGTTGGCCTTTGCCGATCGGTGCCACCAGATCGATCACCCGGGCGGTGATGTCCTCGGTGGAGCCGTTGCCCACTTCCATGACCAACCGCTCGGTGGGAAACAGCGGCGTCAGGTTTTCAAACAGAATCTTGTTCTTGGCGTTTTCCGGCTTGTCGAAGTTGATCTCGTTGACCTTGAGCATGGCGAAATAGCGTTCGCCATCCTTGGGAGGCCGGATCTTCCCGGAAATGGTATCGCCGGTGCGCAGATTGAAGCGGCGAATCTGGCTTGGAGACACATAGATGTCATCCGGTCCCGCCAGATAGGAGCCTTCGGCGGAACGTAGAAAGCCAAAGCCATCCTGAAGAATCTCCAAGACGCCGTCGCCGTAAATGTCCGAGCCGTTTTTGGCGGCTCTCTTCAGAATCGAGAAGATGACGTCTTGTTTGCGGGTACGGGCCAGGTTTTCCAGGCCCAGTTCCTTGGCGATGTCCAGGAGTTCGCCAATAGGCTTCTGCTTCAGTTCGGTCAGATTCATTGGTGTGTTGGGTGTCTAGAGAATGAATGATTGGAAAACACCTGGGGACGGTGTTGTTTTATGAAAGTCCGGTTACCGGATTCGTTGTCCCTACGATGAGGGCACGTCGTTCTGGAGCGCTTAGCCGGCAAAGCCGTGGAAATCTCTAATTGATTGGTTCGTGAGGTTTCGGTGGGAAATATCAGGACATCCGGCCGGCGTGCTCAGGCCTGTTGTCGAATCATGGGTAATGAAGGGATGTCCCCCTGCCGAAAATCACCCACCGATGCCGCCCCTGACGCGAGGCCATGGGTGAATCTTAACTCAAGAACAAATGAATTAGAGATCCCCTGCTTGAGGGTGCGAAAACGCTGGTTTTGGAATGTACCACCGTGGGTCGGCGCCTGTCCAGCCCATAATCAAACGGATAGGGGACGAATTGATTACGGGCTGGCCGGGACTGACAGCGTACTACAGGGTGCTGTCCAGGAAAGCGGAGAGCTGGGACTTGGACAGCGCGCCCACTTTGGTGGCTTCGACGTCGCCGTTCTTGAACACGGTGAGGGTCGGGATGCCCCGTACGCCGTATTTGCGCGGGGTATCCGGGTTCTCATCAATGTTCAGCTTGGCGATGGTCAGCTTGTCGGCGTATTCCTTGGACAGGTCTTCCAGGATCGGCGCCACCATCTTGCACGGGCCGCACCACGGTGCCCAGTAGTCCACCAGAACCGGACCGTCCGCCTTGAGGACCTTGTCCTCGAAGTCGGCGTCGGTCACGTTGATAATCTCGCCGCTCATGAATATCTCCTGCTTAAGGGTTTCGCGGGATTGATACTATCGGGCCGCCAACGTGGGATTTCAAGCGTGAAGGTCGATTACGCTGACAGCCGGACCCTATGACGGGGGCGATTGCTGGTTGCGGCGCGCCGTTGCGGCGCCGAAAATCAAACCACGGGGCGCGCCGGTGACGGTCGCCATTTCCGCAGCTTGGCAGAGAGGGAACAATTTGCGACAAGGCGAGCAACTGGCGGCCATCGATCTGGGCTCCAATAGTTTTCATATGGTGGTGGCGCGTCAGGATCAGGGAGAAGTACGCCTGCTGGAAGGTCTCTCGGAAAAGGTGCAGCTGGGCAGCGGTCTGGACAGGGACAACCGACTGGATGAGGAAACCCAACAGCGGGCACTGGAGTGTCTGGCCCGGTTTGCTCAGCGGATCACCGGAGTGCGCCGGGGCAATGTCCGGGTAGTGGGCACCAACACCCTGCGCATGGCGCGTAACGCCAAGGCGTTTATCGCCCGTGCCGAGCAGGTTCTTGGCCATGACATCGAGGTGGTGGCCGGCCGTGAAGAAGCTCGCCTGATTTACCTGGGGGTGGCTCACAGTCTCGCCGCCAATGGCGGCAGCCGGCTGGTGGTGGACATCGGCGGCGGTTCCAGTGAACTGATTATCGGCGAAGGGTTCGAGGCGGTGGAGACCGAGTCCCTGCATATGGGCTGTGTCAGTTTCCGCCAACGCTTCTTCGCCGATGGCCGTATCACCGAGGCGGGCATGGCCAGAGCGGTCACCGCCGCTCGCCAGGAAGTGCTGTCGATCGAGGCCAATTACCGGCGGATGGGATGGACTCAGGCGGTGGGTGCCTCCGGCACTATCAAAGCCATTGCCCAGGTGTGTGAGGAAGGAGGCCTCACTGATCATGGCATTACCCTGGAAGCGCTGGAGAAAATCGCTCGCAAAGTGGTGAAAGCCGGGTCCGCGGACGCCTTGTCCCTGAAAGGTTTACGCGAGGACCGCAAGCCGATTTTTGCCTCCGGGCTGGCCATCCTGCTGGGGATCTTCCGGCAGCTGGGCATTACCCATATGACGGTATCCGCCGGCGCCCTGCGCGAAGGGTTGCTCTATGACCTGCTGGGGCGTTTTACCCATGAGGATGTCCGTGAGCGCAGCGTGCAGGCGGTAATGGACCGCTACCGGGTGGAGCCGGCCCAGGCGCGCCGGGTACACGACACCGTGATGGCGTTGCATCGGTCGGTGGCGGAGGCGTGGTCGCTGGATGATGAGGCGCTGCTGGATACCCTGCGCTGGGCGGCGTTATTGCATGAAGTGGGCCTGACCGTCTCTCACAGCCAGTTCCACAAGCATGGCGCTTATATGCTTTCCAACGCCGACCTGCCCGGTTTCTCGCGTCAGGAACAGGCGGCGGTGGCGCTGCTGGTGCGCGGCCACCGCCGCAAGTTGCCGCTGTCGGCGCTGTCGGAATGGGACGATGAAGAACGGGAACCGCTGCTGCGCTTGTGCCTGCTGCTGCGTCTGGCCTGTCGCCTGCATCATGCACGCAGCGCCGAGCCGCTGCCGCCGTTAAGCCTGGTCGCCGACGGCAAGGTGTTGACGCTGAGCTTCCCGCAAGGCTGGCTGGAGGAACACCCGCTGACCCAGGCGGATCTGGAACAGGAGCAGGAGTTCTTCCAGAGCAGCGACTACCGTCTTGTGGTGATCTGATCCACCGGGGCGCGCGCCCCGGTTTTTCCCCGAAACTCAGCAATTTCGGTCAGGATGCCGCCGCCGCCCGCGGGCATAGTGGCCGCGTGTTGAGGAGGTGCGGTATGGCTGAAAGTAAAGCGGTGAAGTATGACGACCGCTTCGGGCTGGTGTTTGATTACATCAATGACCATTTGTCCGAGGATCTTTCGGTCGATCATTTGAGCCGCGTGGCGAACTTTTCCAAGTTCCACTTTCACCGCCAGTTTTCCCTGTACGCCGGAATCAGCGTATGCCGCTATATCCAACTGATGCGGTTGCGCCGGGCTTCTTACCAACTGGCCTTTGAAGATGATACCCGCGTTATTGATATAGCCCTGGAGGCGGGCTTCGAAAATCCGGAGTCGTTTTCACGGGCGTTCAAGCAGGCCTTCGGGCAAACACCGACTCAATTCCGTCAAGACCCGGCCTGGGAGCCGTGGAATCAACAGTATCGTTTCCCGATTCGAACAAGGACAGCCAATATGCAAGTGAAGATCGTTCATTTCCCCGAGACCCGCGTCGCGGCTCTGGAGCACATAGGGCCCCCGGAGACCGTCAACGACACCGCCAAACGGTTTATGCAGTGGCGCAAGGAAACCGGTCTGTCGCCGGTAAAAACCAGTGCCACCTATGGCCTGGCGCACGATGATCCCGCTTTGGCGGCGCCAGAGCAGTTCCGCTTCGAGGTGTGCGGGACGGTGGGCGCGGAAGTGCCGGAAAACCCTCAGGGCGTGAGGAACAAAGTGATTCCCGCCGGCCGTTGCGCCGTGGTACGGCATTTCGGTTCCCATGATCGTATCGGCGATGGCGCGTACTTCCTTTACCGGGAATGGCTGCCGGAAAGCGGCGAGGAGCTAAGGGATTTTCCGTTGTTCTTTCACTATCTGAATCTGATGCCGGAAACCCCGGAGCACGAGCTGGTAACGGATCTCTATCTGCCGTTACGAGATTGACTCGGGTACTAATGGCGCGGCGGAGGCAGAGTCTCCGCCGCGCTCCACCAAGGAAGCAAGGGTGGTTTCAACCGTTGCTGAGTGCTTCCAGCAAGGCCTGTTGAGCCAGGAACGGCTCCTCGCCGGGGGCGGGTTCGGCCCGCCGGTAGCTGCCGTCCGCGCTCAGCAACCAGGCCTGGGTATTGTCGCGCAGATAGAAGTGCAGGCCTTCCTCCAATATCTGTTTCTTGAGTTTGGGGTCATTGACCGGGAAGCAGGTTTCCACCCGGTTGAACAGATTGCGGTCCATCCAGTCGGCACTGGCGCAGTACACAAGATCCTCGCCAGCGTGGTGAAAATGATAAATACGGGTGTGTTCCAGGAAGCGGCCGATGATGGAGCGGACCCGGATATTTTCCGACAGGCCGGGAATGCCCGGTCGCAGACAGCAGATCCCTCGCACGATCAAATCGATCTCCACCCCCGCCTGACTGGCCCGGTACAGCGCCTGCATGATGTGCTCTTCGGTGAGGGAGTTGAACTTGGCGATGATCCGCGCCGGTTTGCCGGCACGGGCCTGCTCGGTCTCGAACTCGATCCATTCCATCAGGCTTGGATGCAGGGTGAACGGCGCATGCTTGAGTTGCTTGAGCCGTGCCGCCTTACCCATGCCGGTGAGTTCCTGGAAGATCTTGTGCACGTCCTGGCAGATTCCCGGCTCGGCGGTGAGCAGCCCGTAGTCAGTGTAGAACTTGGTGGTCTTGGTGTGATAGTTGCCGGTGCCCAGATGCGCGTAGCGTTTCATGCCGTCGCCGTCCCGGCGCAGCACCAGCAGCATTTTTGAGTGGGTTTTATAGCCCACCACGCCGTATACCACGATGGCGCCGGCCTCCTGCAGGCGGCGGGCCCCCTCGATGTTGGACTCCTCATCGAAGCGGGCGCGCAGTTCCACCACCGCGATGACTTCCTTGCCATTACGGGCGGCGGTCTCCAGATGATCGAGAATCTCCGAGTTGGTACCGGTGCGATACAGGGTTTGTTTGATCGCCAGAACCTTGGGATCCCGGGCCGCTTCGGCCAACAGATTGACCACCGGGCTGAAGCTCTCGAACGGGTGATGCAGCAGGATATCGCCCTGGTCGATGGCATCGAAAATGCTTTCGTATTTGCGCACCGGTGCCGGCACCCGGGGCGTGAATGGCGGGTAGTGCAGGCGCGGCCGGTTGACGCTGGTGAACATGCGCGCCAGGTTCACCGGCCCATTGGCCTTATAGGCATCCACCTGGCCCAGTTCGAACTGTTCCAGCAGATAGTCGATCAGATGCTGAGGGCAGTTATCCGCCACTTCCAACCTTACCTCGTCGCCGTAGCGCCGGGACAGTAACTCCCCTTTGAGCGCGCTGGCCAGATCCTCCACATCCTCGTCCACCTCCAGATCCGCGTTGCGGGTGACGCGGAACTGGTAGCAGCCGGTGGCTTTCATGCCTGGAAACAGATCGCTGACGTGGGCATGGATCATGGAAGAGAGGAAGATGAAATTATCGTCGCCGTTTTCGCACACCTCATCGGGCAGCCGGATCAGGCGAGGCAATGATCGTGGTGCCGGCACGATGGCCAGACCGGTGGAACGGCCGAAGGCGTCCTTGCCGTCCAGTGGCACGATGAAATTGAGGCTCTTGTTGACCAGTCGCGGGAACGGGTGGGCCGGGTCCAGGGCGATAGGCGTGAGCACGGGGTAGACCTGGTCACGGAAGTATTTCTTGACCCACTCGGCCTGGGCTTCCGTCCAATGCTCGCGGCGCAGGAAGTGGACGCCTTCCTCGGCCAGGGCCGGCAGCAGGATGTCCTGCAGGATGTGGTATTGGCGCTGCACCGCTTCGTGGGTAATGCGCGAGATCTCCGCCTGCACCTCTTGAGGCAGCATACCGTCCGGTCCCGGCGTGCCGGTGCCGGTTTCCATCTGATTGCGCAACCCCGCGACCCGGATCTCGAAGAACTCATCCATGTTGGAAGAGAAAATCAGCAGGAAGTTGAGGCGCTCCATCAGGGGATGGCGCTCATCCATGGCCTGCTCCAGCACCCGCAGGTTGAACTGCAGCAGACTAAGTTCGCGGTTGATGTAGTTGTCGGGGTTGCTCAAGTCCATGGACGGCTGATTGGCGTTGGCGTTGGCGTTCATGATGACATCCTGGCCCGGGGAGAGGCCCTCTATTGGATGACACTAATATGACATGGCAATGACAGCCACCAAATAGATTCTCGTTCAGACCATGGATTGTGGTGGTCACGCCCGGGGTAGGTGGCAGGGGGCATCGCCAGCAGCGTCAAGAAGGATTAATGCAAGTTTGTGAAATTAATATACTAATGCTTATCGTATTGATAATTGTTATCATTTGATGATCTTGCCAATGTCCATGCAGTATGGGAGTCATCATGAATCATCACACAGTGACCGGGGTGCGCGGTGGGGGCCGTCCCCTTGGTTTGGCCGGGGTATTGCTGCCCCTTTGGGCTTTTTCACCATCCCTGGCCCTGGCCGAGGCGGCCACCAATGTACTCGACCCGGTGGAGGTGAGCACGGACGCTCCCGAGCGCGAAAACTACATTACGCTGGACCGGCCCGCCGCGGGCGGCAAACTGCCGGTGGCGGTGGAACGCCAGCCGTTCGCCATCGAGGTGGTGGACCGGGCAACCATGGAAGATACCGGCGCCAAGAATATCCAGGATGCCTTGCTGTATTCGCCCGGTGTGCATAGCGGTAACTTCGGCTTCGATACCCGGATCGACTCGGCCAAGGTGCGTGGGATGGAGCCGTCGTTCTATGTCGACGGGCTGCGTTATCTGTACGGTTCCTACAATACGGTGCGCCCCAACCTGTACGCCCTGGAAAGTATCGAGGTTCTCAAGGGGCCTTCTTCGGTCCTGTATGGACAATCGGAACTGGGCGGTATCATCAATGCCGTTTCCAAATTGCCGAAGGCGGAAAAGCAGGGGGAGCTGTGGGCGCAGGTGGGCTCGTTCGATCGCAAGCAGATCGCCGCGGATGTCACCGGCCCTCTGTCGGAAGATGGCAGGCTGCTGTATCGGCTGGTGGCCCTCAAGCGTGACAGCGGCACGCAGGTGGACCACGTCGACGACGATGGCTATTTGTTCGCGCCGTCCATCACCTGGCTGCCCACCGATGACACCACCATCAGCCTGTTGTTCAACAGTCAGGAGGATAACGGGGCGGTGTCCGCCCAGTTTCTGCCGTCCGAGGGCACCATCGATCCCGGTCCGTTGGGTGATATCGGGTCCGAAACCTTTGTCGGCGAGCCCGACTGGGACCGTTATGACCGCCGCCGGGATGAGGTTTCGCTGCTGGTCGATCAGCGTCTTGACGAGCAATGGTCCATCGGCCTGACCGCACGTTATTCGGAGAGTGACACCGAGACCCGGGAGCATTGGGCCGCCATCGGCTCCCCGCCGGATGCCGACGGCATGATCAACCGGGCCATCTACATGTCCGACAAGGGCACGGAGGTGTTGAACTTCGACGTCCGCCTCAAAGGTAACATCGACGTGGGCGTTACCCACCACAACATCGTAATCGGAGTGGATCGGCAGGACGCGCTCTGGACCGAGGACAACACCTTCTCCGGGGTGGGTACGCCGATCAACGTCTACGATCCGGTCTACGGCGACGTCAATTACGCGGCCCTTGATCCTCAGGACATGAACGACAATGAGCTGAAACAGACGGGCGTTTACCTGGTCGATCACATGGAAGTGGGCCGCGTGGTGGTGTCCGGCGCCCTGCGTTATGACGACACCACCAGCACCACGCTGATGGTGAATGGCGCGGACACCGACAAGGACGATCACGCCACCACCGGCCGTCTCGGCCTGATGTACCGGTTCGATTTTGGTTTGTCACCCTACATCAGCTATTCGGAATCGTTTGTTCCCAACCTGGGGACCTCGGGTGGCCAGTCGCTCGATCCCACCACCGGTGAACAGCGCGAGGCGGGCATCAAGTACCTTTCACCCGCCAAGGATTGGGAAGTCACCGCCGCCTGGTTCGATATCGAGGAAACCAACCGGGTCATGACGTCGGGGACCAACCCCCAGGAGGTGGATCAAACCGGTGCCACCGCCGACGGCTGGGAAGTCGGTATCAAGAAGCGGTGGCGCAACCTCAGCCTGTTGGCGAGCTACACCAAACTGGACGCCAAGCAGGATACCAGCGGGGAGCGGCTGCCCTTCGTCGCCGAGGAAGTTGCCTCCGCCTGGGGTAAATACGAAATGGAGAACGGCTTGCGCTTCGGTGCCGGTGTCCGCTACCAGGGCACGACCGTTGGCTACGATTACGGAAATGGTGTTGGGCCCGAGGTGCCGTCGGTGACGTTGTATGACGCCATGATCGGTTACACCACCGGGCCCTGGGATTTCACTCTTACCGGCAAGAATCTGGCGGACAAGGAATACGTTTCCTGGTGCCGGGGCGAGGGCTATGACTGCGGTTATGGAGAGCGGCGGATGATCCTGGGGGATGTGCGTTACCGGTTCTGATATGGAGAAGGGGAAGGCCGGCGTGTTTCCGGCCTTCCTTCACCAGAGTCTCAGTTGCGTTCCGCCAGTTTTTGCGCCGCGCGTTTGGCGAAATAAGTCAGGATGCCGCTGGCGCCGGCCCGCTTGAACGCCAGCAGGGACTCCATCATGACCTTGTCCTCGTCCAGCCAGCCGTTCTGGAACGCGGCCATGTGCATGGCGTACTCACCGCTCACCTGGTAGGCGAACACCGGCACCTTGAACTCGTCCTTGACCCGCCGGATGACGTCCAGATAAGGCATGCCCGGTTTCACCATCACCACGTCGGCGCCCTCGGCCAGATCCAGGGCGATTTCGTGCAGCGCCTCGTCGGAGTTGCCCGGATCCATTTGGTAGGTGTTCTTGTCCGCTTTGCCCAGATTGCCGGCGGAGCCCACCGCGTCGCGGAACGGACCATAGTAGGCGGAAGCGTACTTGGCGGAGTAAGCCATGATGCGGGTGAGGATATAGTGGTTGTCTTCCAGTGCCTGGCGGATCTCGCCGATGCGGCCGTCCATCATGTCCGATGGCGCGACGAAATCGGCGCCGGCCTCGGCATGGGACAAAGCCTGGCGCACCAGCGCTTGCACCGTTTCCTCGTTGAGTACATAACCGTCTTCGTCGAGGATGCCGTCCTGGCCATGGATGGTGAACGGATCCAGGGCGACGTCGGTGATCACCGCCATTTCCGGCACCGCCTTCTTGATCGCGCGGGTGCAGCGCTGCACCAGGCCGTCCGGGTTCCAGGCTTCCGCCGCGTCCAGGCTTTTGGCTTCCGCCGGAGTGGACGGGAACAGCGCCATTGCCGGTACTCCCAGGGCCGCCAGTTGCTCCGCCTCGCGGCACAGCAGATCGATACTCATGCGTTCCACGCCGGGCATGGAAGCCACCGTTTCTGTACGGTTCTCGCCTTCGATGATGAACACGGGGTAGATCAGGTCGCTGGGAGTGAGCACGGACTCGCGCATCATGCGGCGGGAAAAATCGTCTTTGCGCATGCGACGCATGCGGGTGTGCGGCCAGGGTGCACGGGGAAAGGACATAGGGCGTTACCTTACAGTGAGAGTCGTGTTTGAAAGCCTTGGTTCATCAGCCTCGATGGGGACTCGGTAAGCCGATCGGCGCCAGGGCGGCGGGGCGCCGCTGGCTGTGACGTAACAATCGCGAGATGATAGCGCGATGTGCGCCGGGCAGTTTACCAATGCCGGCAAGGTTGATCCATTGAGGAAGGCTATGGGACGTTGGCGACCCCGGGGCACCCCGGGTTCCAAATACATCACGCCCGAGGGCTATCAGGCCATGAACCGGGAATTGCAGACCCTGTGGAAAGAAACCCGTCCCCAGGTGACGCAGGCGGTACAGGAGGCCGCCGCCCAGGGGGATCGTTCGGAGAACGCCGAGTACATCTACGGCAAGAAGCAGTTGCGCGAGATCGATCGCCGGATCCGCTTTCTCAGCAAACGCCTGGACGGCATGGTGGTGGTGGACCGGCCGCCGGAGGATACCGGCAAGGTTTTCTTTGGCGCCTGGGTGGAAGTGGAGGACGAGGATGGCAACACTCATCGGTACCGTCTGGTCGGGCCGGATGAGGCCGACGGTGGACAGGGTTACATCAGCGTCGACGCGCCCCTGGCCCGCGCCTTGCTTGGTAAACGGGAGGATGACGAAGCCTGGGTGAGAACCCCCGCCGGGGAACGTTGTCTTTACGTCAACAAAATCTGGTATCAGTTTCCGGAAGCAGCCCCATGAAAGCGGATCGAGGTTTCTGGTTTTTCGTGCGCAAATCGTTGATCGGCGGCGTCATCATTCTGCTGCCGATCTCGATCATCGCGTTCTTCTTCAAGTGGCTTTACGATGCGGTCACCAGCCTGATCGCGCCGTTCACCCGGTTCGTGGTGCATACCTTCGGATTGCCGAAGTTCGCCGCTGATTGGGTGGTGGTGGCGGTGCTGGTAGTGTTCTGTTTCCTGGTGGGCACCCTGGTGGCGACCCGCCTGGGAAGCTGGTTGTGGCAGCGCTTCGAGGCGCGCACCATGATCCGGCTGCCGGGCTACCGGCTGGTCAAGGAAATCATTCTTCAGGTTTTCGGCAAGGATGAGGACAGTCCTTTTCATCGGGGCGAAGTGGCCCAGATATGGCTGTACGGACGTCAGGCGGACGTCTCGGTGATGGGTTTGATAACCTCGCACCATGGCAATGGCCGGGTGACCGTGTTCGTGCCCACCGGGCCCAATCCCACCACCGGTTTTATATATCATGTGCACGAAGATCTGGTGACCCGGCACCCGCAAGTGGGTGTCGAGCAGATGATGAAATCCGTGGTGGCCTGCGGCGCTGGCAGTGGTCAGTTGTTGCGGGGTGACAGTGACGGATCCGAAATACGAGGAGAGCAATCATGAAAGTGGCCGTATTACTGGCAGGCTGTGGCGTCTATGACGGCAGCGAAATCTATGAGACCACCATTACCCTGCTGGCCCTGGACCGGGCCGGTGTGGCCTATCAATGCATCGCACCGGACATCGATCAGGCGCATGTGATCAATCACCTCACCGGTGAAGTGGATGAGGGCGAGACCCGCAATGTGCTCAAGGAAGCGGCGCGGCTGGCGCGTGGTGAAGTGATCGAGCTGGGTCAGGCGAAAGCGGAAGACTATGACGCCCTGATCGTGCCTGGCGGTTTCGGGGTCGCCAAGAACCTGTGTGACTTCGCCTTCAAAGGGGCGGAGATGAGTATCCACCCGCCGGTGAAGGACTTCATCCAGGCCGTGCACAAGGCCGGCAAGCCCGTGGGCCTGATCTGCATTTCTCCGACCATGACCGGTCTGCTGTTTGGTGATGCCACCTGTACCATCGGCTCCAACACCGAAGTGGCCGCCGCCATTGAACAGATGGGCGGGCGTCATCAGCCGTGTCCGGTGGACGATTTTGTCGTTGATGAGGAAAACCGTTTGGTGACCACGCCGGCCTACATGGAAGCCGGCAGCATCAAGGAAGCCGCCGCGGGGATCGAGAAGCTGGTGGACAAGATTCTGTCCATGGCGGGCTGATCGGAGGCGGACCGGCCGCGGCTCTTGAGCGGAGGGCCGCCCGGCCGTTTCCCACAGACCGGACTACGAAGCCGCTGTAGGAGTTTGCCCTGCAAGCGAAGGGTTTGACCCTAGAAGATTCGCTTGCGGGGCAAGCTCCTACAGCGGCCTTGTAGAAACCTTGGAATTCTTGTTCGCGAGGCCGGGTTACCCCGGAAAGTGGTCGTCGAATTCCTTCAGCACCGTCACCAGCGCCTCGGTGTCCTGAGGCAGATCCTTCAGCGCTTCCTCCGCCATCGGTGCCACGTCGCACTGCGCCGGCAGCGGGTATTCCCCTTCCAGCAGGGCCCGGAACCGGGCAATGAACACCCATTGCAGCCACTGGCTGAATACCATGGTATCGGCGAAGAACGGGGCGACGCTGTCGAACGCCTCGGGGGCCGGTGGCTGTGTTTCCCACAGATCCAGCCGTTGCAGTTCCCGTTGCAGTTGGTCGAGCAGGGTGGTGAGGCGTTGCGTTTGATCAGTCATCGAACAGGGGCAGCAGGTCGGTGAGTTCGTGAAGGTTGTGAATGTAATGGCTCGGTTGATCCAGGTCCGAAGGCCAGGACAGATCGATCAGATTGGCCCACACCGCATGGAAACCATGCTGGCGCGCCGCGTCCACATCCTCCAATGGATGGTCGCCCACGTGCACCGCCTGGGTGGCGCTGACGCCGGCGCTGTGCAGGGCGGCATGGAACATGTCCGCTTCCGGTTTGCGTTTGCCGATGCTTTCCGCGGAATGATGGAAAGCAAACAAATCACGAATGCCGATTTGCTTCAGGTCGGCGTTGCCATTGCTGAGCGCGCCCAGGGTGTAGCTGTCCGCCAGGGTTTCCAGCACTTCCAGCGCGCCGGGGAAAAAACTGACTTTATTGCGTGCTTCGTGGAATACCAGAAAGGCATCCTGGGCAATGTGGCGGGCCTCGCGCTCGGCGAAGCCGGCCTCGATAAAGGCCTGGGCCATGGCGTCCCGGCGCAGCCGGGTCAGATTATTGAGATAGTCCGGTTGCTCACCGATCAGCCGGTCACGTACCGAGCGGATGCGCTCGGCGGTCAGCGCCGCGGACGCCTCCGGATGATGCTCGGCGATCCAGGCACTGCAGGTGCGTTCCGCCTGACGAATCACCTCATCCACCGGCCAGAGGGTATTGTCCAGGTCGAAGGTGATCAGTTTCAGTCCAGTCATAGGGAATCGGAGAGCAGCGGGTTGATCGGGGCAGCAGGCTATCCACTATCCCCGATCAACCCGCCGTGATCAATCGTCTTTCTTGCGCTGGGCGCGTGGATGGGCGTCGTCGTAGATCCGTGCCAGATGCTGGAAATCCAGGTGGGTATAGACCTGGGTGGTGCTGAGATTGGCGTGGCCGAGCAACTCCTGCACCGCGCGCAGGTCGCCGGAGGATTCGAGCAGGTGGGTGGCGTAGGAATGGCGCAGCTTATGCGGGTGCAGATGCTCGCCAAGGCCCCGCTTAACCGCCGCCTGACGCAGGCGCTGCTGCACCGTGGCCGGTGACACCCGCCGTCCGCGCTGGCTGACGAACAAAGCCGGCTGGTCCGGTGAGGTGAGCTGGCCTCGCACCGACAGCCAGCGGCGCAGGGCGGCCAGGGCCGGCTTGCCCACCGGCAGCAGGCGGGTCTTGTTGCCCTTGCCGGTGACCCGTACCTGGCCGGCGGTGATGTCGATGCTGTCCAGATTCAGGCTGATCAGTTCCGCCAGCCGCAGGCCACAGCCATAGAGCAGCTCCATCATCGCCTGGTCGCGCCGGTCCAGCGGCGTGCCGCTGGCCTCTTCGCTATCGAGCAAATGGCGGGTTTGGTCGGCGTCCAGGGCCTTGGGCAGCCGTTTGCCGCTTTTCGGAGCACGAATATCCAGGGCGGGATTGTCGCTGACCCTGCCTTCCCGGATCAGGAAATGAAAAAAAGTGCGCAAAGTGGACAGCAGACGCTGCAGGCTTCGCCCGCCGAGACCATCCCGGTGCAGCCGCGCCACCAGGGCGCGCAGATCATGCACCGTGACGCGGCGCCAGTGGAGGCCGTCCAGGGCCTGACGGGCGCGTTCGAGATCGCGGCGGTAATGTTTGACGGTGTTGGCGGAAAGCCGCCGTTCGCTGTCCAGATGACGGATAAAATCCGCCACCCAATCAGCGTCGCTGGCGGCGGTCATGGGGTCAGGCCCGTTGCGCCTGGCGGGCGGTACTGGAACGGCCCACTTCGCTGAGACGGCGCGCCAGGATATCGCCCAGGTGGTTGATGAACAGAGTGTCCATGCCGCTGCGGAAGTGCATGGCGTCACGGCTGCCGATGGCCAGCAGACCGACCGGGCCATGGAAATCCAGCGGGATCAGGGCGGCGGATTGCACCTGCTCGCTCTGCTCCTGGAACAGCGCTTTCAGCTCTTCCTGGCGGAACACGCCGCACACCGACTTGCCCGGACGCAGCATCGGCGCCAAGCCGGAGGGCAGCGCTTCATCGTCGATCAGCCGTACCTGCTTGCGCAATTCGCCGAGAATCGGGATCTCGCGGTCGTGCAGCAGCAAAGCCACGGCGTCGCAATGGAAGTCGTCTTCCAGGGTACGCACCAGGCCCCGGAACAGCTTGTCGGGGGTGCGTGCTTCCAGCAGGGCCAGGGTCAGGCTTCGCGTCAGTTCGAACAGACGGTCATTTTCCCGCGCCACGTCAAGCAGGCCGTTCAGGCGTTCGCGTAACTCCTGATTGCGTTCGCGCAGGATCGCCGCCTGGCGTTCCAGCAAGGAAACCGCCTGGCCGCGGGCGTCCGGCAGACGCAGCAGTTCCAGCAGCTCCGGCCGTTGCTGAAAATAGTCCGGGTGCTGGCGCAGGAAAGCGGCGACCTGGTCGGCGCTGGTGGGCTTTTGCTCGCTCATGAAATTATCCCCGTGGGTTGGCTCAACGGGCTTTGCTCGGCTGCGGAATGTCGATGGCGCCATCATAGACACGGCTTGCCGGGCCTGTCATCAATACGCCGCTCTGGCCGTCCTGGCTGCTGTAAGGATAGTGGACCTGCAGGGTGCCGCCGAGCAGGTGCACGGTGACGGTGTCGTCGAGCAGGCCGCGGCGCTGGCCGCACAAAACCGCGGCGCAGGCACCGGAGCCGCAGGCCAGGGTTTCACCGGCGCCGCGCTCGTAGACCCGCAGCCGGATCTCATTACGGCCGATCACCTGCATGAATCCCACGTTGACCCGCTCGGGAAACTGCTCGTGGCTTTCCAGCAACGGCCCGACGGTGTCCACCGGGGCGTTGTCCACATTTTCCACCAACAGGACACAATGGGGATTACCCAGCCCCACGGCGGAGACTTCATAGCCGTTGTTGCCGGCCACAAGAAAATAGCTGTCCGCTTCCGCCTTGGCGGTGAAGGGAATGGCTTGCGGAGCCCAGCGCGGCGCGCCCATGTCCACGGTCACCAGGCCATCGTCGGTGACCCGCAAGGTCATTTCGCCGGCGGCGGTCTCCACGCGGATCTCGTGTTTGTCGGTGAGTTCCTCGTCACGGACGAAGCGGGCGAAGCAGCGGGCGCCGTTGCCGCACTGGCTCACTTCGGAACCATCGCTGTTGAAAATGCGGTAGCGAAAGTCCACGCCCTCTTTACGGGCCGGTTGCACCACCAGCATCTGATCGAAGCCGATGCCGAAATGCCGGTCGCCCAAGCGCCGCAGCTCTTCCGCCGGTAACGGCGGGCCGTTTTCCGGCAGCGGCTGGCGCACGCCATCCACGACCACGAAATCGTTGCCAAGCCCGTGCATTTTGGTGAATTTCAGTCGCATGCGACGCATCCGCGCAGATAACGAAAACCACCATTGTACGGGGATTTGCCGGGGAGCAGTAGGGCGGGGATTATTCCAGCAGGGCGGCGCAAATCTTCAGCGCGGTTTCCGTCACCGTGTCCACCGGCTGGGCATAACCGGTGGCCATCCAATATAGCGCGATATGAATGAAGCCGCCCTGGAGGCCAGCCTGGAGCATGGGGTCGAACTGCTGACCGGGCCGGGCCAGGGCCTGGGTCATGTTCTGGATGCCGGCCCGCAGGGCGTCATCGATGGCCCGGTCCACCGCCGGGCTGATGCCGCGAATATCGATCAGCAACAGCCGGGCCACATTCGGTTTGTCTTTCAACTCCTGGAAATAGGAGCGCAGCATGGCGCGGCAGCGGGCCAGCGGGTCGTCCCCCGCGGCCTCGGCGGCGGCCATGTTGTGCGCGCGCAGGCGCCGGGTGGCCTGCTCATAACAGGCGATCAGCAGCTCATCGCTGTGGCCGAAGGATTCATAGAAATAGCGCTGGGTCAGGCCGGCGGCGTCGCACACCTGTTTGACACTGGAATGCCGGTAGCCGTTGTGGCCGTAGACCTCGGTCGCGGCATCGATCAACTGCTGGCGGCGCAGTGCGCGCCGTTCCCGTGCGGCGGTGCCCCGGTACGGTCGCTTGCCTGTGGTTTCTGTGGCCATGAGGATTCTGAAAAGCGGCGTTGTCAAATTATAAGTGACAATATAAATTGTCACTCATGCTTACCAGCAAAGGCCCGCGGCCGTTTCATCGCAAACGCGCAAGCCCGTATTGGCGCGAGGCACAGAGGATATCAGCATGAATAAACAACAAGAACAATTTCAGCCCGCCCCCCTGGATGTCCTGATCATCGGCGCGGGCCTGTCCGGCATCGGCGCGGCCCGGGCCCTGAGCGACAAGTGTCCGGACAAGCGCTATCTGATTCTTGAGCGGCGGGATGCCATTGGCGGTACCTGGGACCTGTTCCGCTATCCGGGCATACGGTCGGACTCGGACATGTATACCCTGGGCTACAGCTACAAGCCCTGGACCGGCCGCAAGGCGATTGCCGATGGCGCGGACATCAAGCGCTATATCGAGGAAATCGCCGAAGAGTCCGGAGCCATTCACAACATTCGCTTCCGCCATCAGGTGATGTCGGCCAGTTGGTCCAGTGACGAAGGGTTGTGGACGGTGCGGGTCAAGGCCACCGACCGGACCGGGGAGACGCGGGAGGAGCGCATCCGGACCCGCTTCATCGCCTCCTGCTCGGGCTACTACAGCTACGACGAGGGCTATCGGCCGGAGTTTCCCGGCGAGTCGGACTTTACCGGACAAATCATTCATCCGCAGTTCTGGCCGGAGCAACTGGACTACCAGGGCAAACGCATTGTCGTTATCGGCAGCGGCGCCACCGCCGTCACCCTGGTGCCGGCACTGGCCGAACAGGGGGCGCGGGTCACCATGCTGCAACGCTCCCCCAGCTATATCTTCGCGCGCCCCCTGGTGGACCGGCTTGCCCACGCCATGCAGCGCTGGTTGCCACTGCCGCTGGCCTATCGCCTGACCCGCTGGAAGAACGTGCTGCTCGGCCAGCGTTTCTTCCACAATGCCCGTACTCGGCCCGGCCCCACCCGGGAATACCTGTTGCATCTGGCACAGCGTCAGGTCGGCTCGGGAGTGGACATGAAACACTTCACGCCGGACTACCGTCCCTGGGATCAGCGTGTTTGCGCCGTGCCGGACGGCGATCTGTTTCATATGTTGCGCTCCCGGCGGGTGGATATCGTCACCGATACCATCGACCGCTTCACGCCGGGCGGTATCCGACTTGCTTCCGGCCAGGAGCTGGAGGCGGACATCATCGTCACCGCCACCGGGCTGAAATTGAACGCCCTGGGCGATGTGCGGCTGGAAGTGGACGGCAAGGCAATGGCGGTGGCCGACTGCATGGCTTACAAAGGCATGATGCTCAGCGATGTGCCGAACCTGATGCTCACTTTTGGTTATACCAACGCGTCCTGGACGTTGAAGGCCGAACTGACCTGCAACTACATGACCCGCCTGTTGCGTTACATGGACAGGAAGGGCGCGCGGATGGCGGTGGCGCGGCGCGATCCGGCCGTCAAGGCGCTGCCGTTCCTCGATTTCAGTTCCGGCTATGTCCAGCGTGGCGTGGATGTCATGCCGCAACAAGGCGACCGCGAATGCTGGCGCGTGCATCAGAATTACCTGAAAGACAAATACATGATCCAGTACGGCAGGCTGGATGACGGCGTGCTGCAGTTTCAATAACCACGCTGTTTCAATAACGGTAGGGAAGAAAAACGAAGGAAACGGCTATGGGGTATGTGCTGAGCGGCCTGTTGATCGTGGTGATTCTGATCGCGGCGGGACTTTTTGTTTTCACCTGGATGACGGTGCGCAAAGTGCAGTTTGGCTTGCCGCCGGAGGGCCGTTTCGTCACGGTCATGGGCAACCGTATCCACTACATCGAGCAAGGCAGCGGGCCGGAAACCCTGCTGCTGATTCATGGACTGAGCGGGGTCTCCCAGCACTTCTCCTACAAAGTGCTCGGCGAACTGGCCAAGGATTATCGGGTGGTGGCCATTGATCGCCCCGGCAGCGGCTATTCGGAACGCGCCGCGCGTTCCTCCGCCTCCCTGGTGGTTCAGGCCGATGTGGTGGCCGGCGTCATCGACGCCTTGCAACTGGGTAAGCCGATGTTGGTGGGGCACTCGCTAGGCGGGGCGCTGTCGCTGGCCACGGCGTTGCGGCATCCGGACAAGGTGCGGGGGCTGACGCTGATCGCGCCGCTGACTCATATGCCCGCCGCCGGTCCCTCCAAGGCGTTCGCGGCGCTGGGCATACGCCAGTCCTGGTTGCGCCTGTTGGTGGCCTGGACGCTGATGGTGCCGATGACCATGCGCTACCGGGAAAAGGTGTTGGATATCGTGTTCGGGCCGGAAACAGTGCCAGCCGACTATGCGATACGCGGTGGTGGCGCGCTCGGGCTGAGACCCAGTCATTTCATCGCGGCGTCACGGGATTTGCTGGCACTGGATGGAGTAGTGCCGGAGCTGCAGCAGCGTTATGCCGATCTGCAAGTGCCGGTCCGGATTCTCTATGGCCGCGACGACCGCATTCTCGACCCCCGGGAACAGGGGCAGGGGATGGTGGACCGGTTCCCGGACAAAGTGGAACTGGAGCTTATCGAAGGCGGCCACATGTTGCCGCTGACCCAGCCGGAGGTGACCACGGATTTCATCCGGCGCGGCATGCGGGCCTTGCCGCCCGCCTGATGGAGGGAAAGCCGGGGCCGCACCGAGTATAGGCGTGTTGGTTGCTCCCCGCGTACAATGCCGGTTTGCCGCCTCGGGACCCGCCATGCTCAGTTACCGTCACAGTTATCACGCCGGCAGTTTCGCCGATGTCCTCAAGCATTTGGTGGAAGTGGCGATCCTCGATCATCTGCGGCTCAAACCGAAGCCGTTCACCGTGCACGATACCCATGGCGGCGCCGGGCGCTATGCCATTGACGACGCGCACATGCAGAAGACCGGGGAGTACGTGGATGGTATCGCCCGCCTGTTCGGTGAGCGTACCGGCGTGGCCGCGGTGGACCGCTATCTGTCGGTGGTGGCGCAACTCAATCCGGTGGGGCGCCTGAGTCACTATCCCGGATCGCCCCTGATTGCCGCCCACCTGCTTCGTGAGCAGGACCGTCTGCAGTGTACCGAGCTGCACAGCACCGACTTTGAGCTGCTACGGCAGGAATTCGCTGGTGACAGACGAGTCCGCGTGGAGAAGCTGGACGCCTGGCAGGGTCTCAAGGCGTTGCTGCCGCCGCGGCACCGTCGTGGACTGGTTCTGATCGACCCGTCCTATGAACTGGAAGCGGACTACACCCAGGTGGTGGAAGCGGTGCGCCAGGCGTTGCGTAAATTCGCCACCGCCACCTACGCGATCTGGTATCCGGTGTTGGAACGTAACCGTACCGAGCGCTTCGTGCGCCGGTTCGTGGAAGCGGACATTCCCAACCTGCTGCGCCTGGAATGTTGCGTGCGCGCCGACGCCAGCGGACGTGGCATGACCGGCTCCGGGCTGCTGGTGATCAATCCGCCTTATACTCTGGCGGCAAACATGAAGCAGGCGATGCCGGTGTTGCAGGCGGCGCTGGGAGACGGTCACGGCCACCACCGGGTGGCGCAGCTTACTGGAGAGTGAGCGGGCAGCGGTACCAGTGTGCCGCGCGCCAGCGGCCTGCTCCGGTGGTGCTCGGTCCCCGATGGCTGGCGCCTAAGTCCCTGTCAGGGCAGCAGCGTTTCCAGCTTGAGCTGATCCTCGATGGTTTCCCGCTGGCGCACCACGAAGGCCTGATCGCCGTCCACCAGAATCTCCGCCGGCCGGCCACGGCTGTTGTAGTTACTGGCCATGGCGAAACCGTAGGCGCCGGCGGAACGCACCGCCAGAAGGTCGCCGGCCTCCAGGGCCAGGGCCCGGTCCTTGCCGAGAAAGTCGCCGGTTTCGCACACCGGGCCGACGATGTCCCAGTCCCGGCAGTCCGCCTCATGGGGCGTCACCGGCACGATGTCCTGCCAGGCGGAATAGAGGCTGGGGCGGATCAGGTCGTTCATGGCGCCGTCGACGATGGCGAAGTTGCGATGCTCGGTGGGTTTCAGGAACAGCACCTGGGTCAGGAACACGCCGGCATTGGCGGCGATGGCGCGGCCCGGTTCGATGTGTACCGGTAACTCGCCGGGAATGTGCCGCAGCAGGGCGGCCACGTAATCCTCGTGGGCCGGTGGTGTTTCGTCGTTGTAAGTGACGCCGAGACCGCCGCCCAGATCCAGGTGGTGGATCTCGATGCCCAGTTCCTGCAGTTCGGTCAGCAGTGCCAGCACCCGCTCCAGCGCGTCCTCGAACGGCTCCAGACGGGTCAGTTGGCTGCCGATGTGGCAGTCGATGCCGAGAATCCGGATGTGCGGTAGTTCCGCCGCCCGTTGATACAACGCCGGCGCCTTGCGGATGTCGACACCGAATTTGTTTTCCTTGAGGCCGGTGGAGATATACGGATGGGTCTGGGCGTCGACATCCGGATTCACCCGGATGGCGATGGGCGCTTCCTGGCCCAGTTCGCCGGCCACCAGGTTGAGCAGTTCCAGTTCCGCCGCCGATTCGACGTTGAAGCAATGGATGCCGACCTGCAGGGCACGGGCCATCTCATCGGCGGTCTTGCCGACGCCGGAGAAGACGATCTTGTCCGGATCGCCGCCGGCACGCAGCACTCGCTCCAGCTCGCCGCCGGAGACGATGTCGAAACCGGCGCCGCAGCGGGCCAGCACATTGAGCACCGCCACATTGCTGTTGGCCTTCACCGCGTAGCAAACCTGATGGGGATGGTCGCCAAAGGCGTCATCGAAGGCGCGGTAGTGCGTCTCCAGGGCGGCCCGGGAATAGACATACAACGGCGTGCCAAAGCGTTCGGCCAGCAGTGTCAGCGGCAATTCCTCGACGTACAGGGTACCGTCGCGGTAGGGAAAGTGATCCATGGGGCTCATCCTGTTAATGCGGGTCCTGGTCCGAATCGTCGTCGTTGTCCACGGCAGGGGCCGTCTCCGTCGCCGGTGGTTGATCCTGGGGCTGGGGCGGCGGGGCCGGCTCGGCGAAGTAGAGCGGGCCTTTCTGGCCGCAACCGCTCAACAGCACCAACACCAACAGGCTCAATGCACGCATGAAAGGCTCCGGGAAGCAGGGTTGAATGCGGCGAGTATAGCGGGTTACCGGGGGTGGATGACACCGCCGCCGGTCACTTTGACGGCGTTCGGCAAGGGATTCTCTCCCCCGGGCTTGCCAAAAAACACCACTGGCCTAATATCAGGGAACAACAACCCAACGGCGTTCCCATCGGAACGCCGTTTTTATAGTGACCGCCGTCCATGGCGGTCATTCCCGGACCGTTGCCGGGCCGATAGAAAAAATCGTTGCCGGTGATGTTATGCCCGCGCCCCGCGGAAGGGGCGCTTCCACAGGAGTATGAACATGTTGCCGCCGCCTATTACGGTGTCGCGATTGGATGTCAGCCGCATTGAGCCGTTGCTGGAGGACCTGGATGACGACCAGGTACTGGGATTGGAAGACGAATTGCTGCGGGCCACGGTGGTGGAACCCCGCAGCATGCCGGCGGATGTGGTGACGATGAACTCCCGGGTCCGCTGCCGTGAGGAAAACAGCGGTCGGGAATGGTCGGTGACGCTGGTGTACCCGCAAGACGCCGGCAAGCCCGACACCGTGTCGATATTGGCGCCGGTGGGCGCGGCCTTGCTGGGACTGGCCAAGGGCCAGAGTATCGACTGGCCGGGCCGCAATGGCCGAACCCTGCGCATCGTCATCCTTGACGTCGAGTACCAGCCGGAAGCCGCCGGCGACTACGACCTGTGATCGCGCCGGGCCTGTGCCCGGCGTTCCCCACCTTGCCGCTTTCATTACCTGAAGAGATAGCCGCCATGAGCCTGGATAGCGTGCGCGCGTTTTTCGCCGAAAAAGCACCGGAGATTCGTATCATCGAGCTGGACACCAGTACCGCCACGGTGGCGCTGGCCGCCCAGGCTCACGGTGTCGAGCCCGGGCAGATCGCCAAAACGCTGGCGTTCCGGGTCGGTGAACGGGAAATCCTGGTGGTGGCTCGCGGTGATGCCCGTATCGATAACCGAAAAATGCGCGCGGTATTCGAGGCCAAAGCGAAAATGCTCGACGCGGAAACCGTATTGGCGCTCACCGGCCACCCGGTCGGCGGCGTCTGTCCTTTCGGATTGGCCACGCCACTACCGGTGTACTGCGATCAATCCCTGCGCCTTTACGACGAAGTGCTTCCCGCCGCCGGCGCCACCCACAGCGCGGTGCGTATCGCGCCGCAGCGGCTGGCGGAGCTGGTGGAAGGCGAATGGGTGGACGTTTGCCAACTGCCGGAGCCGGCCAACGGGATGTGACGGTGGCTGCTCACATCACCGGCACACCGATCAACCAGGGATGCAGGAAAACAGCGAACAGGCCATAGGCCACCAGCCCCACCACCACGGTGGTAATGGTGGCGCTGGAGCGGCCGCCGGTCCGGCTGGCGGGCTCCCGCCGGCGGGCGGCGCGGAATGCCATAATCGCCCAGACCAGGAAGGCGGCGAACAGAACAATGTCACCGAGCCGGCCATTGGACAGCAGGTGGGCCAGGGCCCAGACCTTCACCGCCAGCATCATCGGGTGGCCCAGGCGGGCCTTGATGGCATTGCCGGGCACATAGGCCGCCACCAGCAGAATCAGCGCCGGTATCATCAGCAGCACGGTGAGATGGCGCAAGGCCACCGGCGGGTTCCAGACAAACACAGGATCAAGCCGGGTCTGACCATACCCCCAGATCGTCAATACCAGCCCGATCAGGGCCACCAGTGAATAGATCCCCTTCCAGGCGGGTTCCCCCAGCTGTTGAATCCGGGCCTGGCGCCAGGGCTCGGCGAAGATACGTACGGAATGGACGCCCAGAAACAGCACGAGTCCGATAATCATTATTGTCATGACTGGCTTCCTTTTAAAAAGGTGGCTATGTCGGTGTGGCAATGCCAATGGAACACTGACCCGGAGCATAGCGGACATGGCGGCGTGGGGTCACCGGGGGTGCCCACTTCGTAGTGCGGTCAGCCACAGAGCCTTGATTTCTTCCACCAGAGTGTCGCTGGAGAGACCTTCGGGAGGTGCCAGCACGGCGCCGTGGACCTGTGCCTCCACACCTTGCACCAGCAGCAGGGCGCGGGCCTCGGGATGGGGGCCGCCAACACCAAGACGGGTCAATTGCCCAGCCACCGCCGTGGCCATCAACGTTTCCAGGCGCCGGAACCTCGACATCAGTGCCGCCGATCGGGGTGTTTGCTCGAACAGCAAGCGATGCATGGCGGGGTTGTGCCGGTGCAATGCCACGGTGGCCTCGATCAACGAGGTCAGGGTTGTTTCCAGGTCCGGACGTTCCTGCTCCAATTGTTGGAAGACGGCGCTCAAGGTCGCGCCGCTTTCCTCCATATGCCGCTCGCTCAACGCCAGCAGCAGCGCCTCCTTGTTCGGGAAATACTGATACAGCGAGCCGATGGACACACCGGCCCGCTCCGCCACCTTGTTGGTGGTGGTGCCGGTATAGCCCCGTTCCCCGAAAAGCTGAGCCGCCGCCTCCAGAATCGCGTCCCAGGTGGCGCGGGAGCGCTGTTGGCGGGGCTTTTTGCGGATGCCGGTCATGGCGGTGAATGCGAGTAGCGGCGGACGGCCTGAAATGTGAGATTTACTCGTGTTTGTGCCGATGTGCAATACGCAGCCCACCGATAGCCGGTAAGGAGCAACCATGAGCGACCCGATCACACTGCGATTTGAATCCCGCTTATCCGTACCGGAATCCCGAATCTGGCAATGGATCACTTCGGTGGACGGTATTGCCGCGGAACTGCGCCCGTGGCTACGCATGACGGCGCCGAAGGGGATTCATTCTCTGGATGACGTGGAGGTGCGCTGCGGAACACGCTTGTTCCGCAGCTATATTTTTCTGTTCGGCGTCCTGCCCATTGATTATTCGGACATGACGCTGCTGGCGCTGGACCCGGGCCGGGGCTTCCTGGAACAGTCGCCCATGGGATCCATGGCGCTGTGGCGTCATGAGCGGCGTATTCTGCCTTGTGAGGATGACCCGGACAGCCATCTGCTGGTGGACCAACTGACGTTCAAGCCCCGCCTGGCGGCCCCCTTGACGCGATGGTTCATCCGCCGGGTCTTTACCCACCGGCACCGCGTATTGCGGCGCCGGCTCCGCACAGCCGCCTAGCCGGCGCGGCCATCGACCATCGGGAATGATGGAGGAGGTTTCCACCAAAGTGATATAATGATAACAATTCGCATTATTGACTGGGGTGGGGACTGCTATGACGATCGCCGGTGAGAAGGAGGCCTTCGAGCGCCGTATCGACCAGTTGTATCACTCCCATTCCGGTTGGCTGAGAGGGTGGCTGCGGCGGCGCCTGGACTGCTCACATAGCGCCGAGGATCTGACCCAGGATACCTTCATGCGGCTGCTGACCGCCCGTGACCGGGACGGGGTGCTGGCGGTGCGCGAGCCGCGCGCTTACCTGAGTACCGTGGCCGGTCGCTTGCTGGTGAACCATTATCGGCGCCTGTCCCTGGAACGGACCTACAAGGAAACCCTGGCGCTGCTGCCTCCGGAGCAGGCGCCTGCGCCGGAATGGCGGCTGGCCTTGCTGGAAACGCTGCAGGAAGTGGATGCTCTCCTGGACCGGTTACCGGAAAAGGTGCGCACCGCTTTTCTCCTGTCCCAATTGGAAGGGCTGACCTATGCCGCCATCGCCGAACATCTGGTGGTGAGCGAGCGCACCGTGAAACGCTACATGGCCCGGGCCCTGGAAGAATGCATTCTGCTGATGGACTGAACTCTGATGGGGTAAACAAGGACGGCAGCCAGTCGTTGCAGCGTGAGGTGGCGCGCCGTGCCGCTCACTGGTTCCTGCGCTGGCGCGAAGCCGATCTGGACGACGCCGAACGCGCCGACCTGGAACGCTGGCGGGCCGCGCATCCGGATCACGAGCGGGCCTGGCAGCGGGCCTTGCGTCTTGCCGAAACGTTCGAGCGGATCCCCGCCGAAGTGGGTATGCGTACCCTGGATCGCCGCCAGCGTCTGGACCGCCGCGGCGCGCTCAAGCATCTGGCGGTATTGATCGGTCTGGCTCCGGCGGCTTATCTGGCGGCGCGCGCGCTGCCCTGGAGCGAGTGGAACGCCAGCTATCGCACCGGTATTGGTGAACGCCGCGAGCTGGTCCTCGATGACGGCTCCCGTGTCATGCTTAACACAGGCTCCGCTCTGGACGTGCTGTTTGATCGGGAACAACGGCTGTTATTGTTGCGTGCCGGTGAAATTCTGGTGACCAGCGGCGACGATGGCTTGCCACCGTCGCAACGGCATCGGCCACTGCGGGTGCGCACCAGCGAGGGCCTGATCGAGGCTCTGGGCACCCGTTTCCTGGTACGGCGCGGCTCGGCGGCGTCCACCCGGGTGGCCGTGTTCGAAGGCGCGGTGGTGATTCGCCCCGGCGATGCCTCGGCGTCGGCGTCACCGCGAGTGTTGCATGCCGGCCAGCAGGCCCGTTTCAGCCATGAGGCAATTGGCTCCACCAAGACCGCACCGCCAGAACTGGCGGCCTGGACCGAAGGGCGGCTGGTGGCCGATGACATGCCGCTGAGTCGCTTCCTGAAAGAACTGGCGCGCTATCGTCATGGCGTGGTGCGTTGCGATGAAGATGCCGGCGCGCTGCGTATCAGCGGTACTTTCCAGCTTGATCACAGTGACCAGATCCTGGCGGCGCTGCCGGCCACGGTGCCGGTGGACGTGGCCTTTCTGACGCCCTACTGGGTGACGGTGCGCGCCCGCTGAAATGCGCTGTCCCCTTTTTCCGTTTCGCGTGTCCTTACTGGCAAAGACCTCGCACTGTTTCAGGAAACCCAGTAATGACCGTGATGCTTCCGTTTCTCCGTGTTCAACGCAGCGCCGTGTGGTCACGGCCGTGGTGGTCGCTGCTCCTGCTGCTGCCGCTATTGGCGATGGCCGATCCGGCAGCGCGCCAGCCCTATGATCTGCCTCCCGGAGCCCTGGCACCGGCGCTGTATCGTTTCGCCGATATAGCCGGCATCAGTGTGCAGGCCGGGGCCGGCTTGCTGGATGGTAAAGACTGCGCCGGTCTGCGCGGTGATTACACCGTGGACGAGGGCCTGCGCCGGTTGCTGGCCGGCACCGGACTGACCGCCCGCCGCGCTTCCGAAGCGGTGTACGTGATCCGTGCCGAGCAGGCACAGGTGTTGGACCAGGTGGATGTGAGCGCTGGCATCGGCGGCTCGCCGGCGATGGCGCTTCCGGTCCCCTACGAGGGCGGCCAGCTTGCCAGCGGCGGTCAGGTCGGCATGCTCGGCAACAAGGACTACATGGACGCGCCGGTGAACATCACCAGCTACACCCGCGAAACCATCGACAATCTCCAGGCGCGCACGGTGGCGGAAATGGTCCGCAATGACCCCTCGGTGCGTAATGCCAGTGGTCCCGGCGGCATGCTGGATTCCTTCTTCATCCGCGGCTTTGCCATGAACGAGGGCAACTCCGGAGAGGTCTCCTACAACGGGGTGTTCGGGGTGGCCCCCAACTATCGGGTGCTGACCGGTTACGCCGAGCGGGTGGAGGTGCTCAAGGGGCCGTCCACCCTGCTCAACGGTCTGTCTCCCAACAGCAGCGTCGGCGGCACCATCAATGTCGTGCCCAAGCGCGCCCAGGACGCCGACCTCAACCGGGCGGAACTGCAATTTACCCAGGACCAGCAATTCGGGGGCGCCGTGGATGTGAGCCGCCGGTTCGGGGAACAGCGCCGGTGGGGCATCCGCTTCAATGGCGGTCACACCGACGGTGACACCCGTTTGGATAATCAGGAGCGGACCTCCGGCTACGCCGCCCTGGCGGTGGATTACCAGGGCGACCGGTTGCGCGCCAGCCTCGATCTGCTGGATCAGCGCGAGGATTATGACGCCCCGTCCCGGGAACTGATGATCGCCGCCGGTGTGCCTTTGCCCGGTGCGCCTGACGGCCGGCGCAACGTTACCCAGGCGTGGGAATGGTCCCGCGTGGACGATCAGTCGATGCTGCTGTCGGTCGAATACGATCTTGACGATCAGTTGATGCTGTTCGCCAATGTGGGCGGTGGTGACAGTGAAGTGGATCGTCTGTTCGGCTACCCGGTGATTCAGAACAGCGCCGGGGATGTGAAGGATTCGCCGTCCTATATGCTGTTCCGCAATCAGCGCCGTACCGCCGATGCCGGGCTGCGGGCCCTGTTCGACACCGCCCGGGTGAGCCATGAGATGTCATTGCAGGTCAGCCGTTACCGGGAAACTTACCGGCGTGGCGCGGTTTACGCCACCGACGACTGGGACTCGAACATTTACGATCCGGTGGGTCACCCGGAAATTACGGTGGCGCGGCCAGGCAGTATTCCCAAGTTGTCCGAATCGGAATTCAGCGGCGTGGCGGTGGCCGATACCCTGTCCTTTCTGGATCGGCGCTTGCAGGTGACGCTGGGGGCCCGCCGCCAGCGTATCGAAACCGATAACTACAACGCCGGTGTGTTCACCAACGATTACGATAAAGGTGCGACGGCTCTGTTCGGCGGGGTGGTGGTCTCACCCTGGTCCGGCGTGTCGTTCTATGGCAATTACACCGAAGGGCTCAGCCGTGGCGACATTGCGCCGGTGACCGCCGATAACAGCGGGCAGGCGTTGGCGCCGTACGTGGCCAAGCAGTACGAAGTCGGCGTCAAACTGGACCGGGGAGGGCTCGGCGCCACGCTTGATGCGTTTCAAATCACCAAGCCGTCGGCGGAACTGGACGGCAGGGTTTATCGGCGCAGCGGTGAACAGCGCAACCGGGGCATCGAGGCGATGGTGTTTGGCCGTCTCACCGAGCGTCTCCGGTTAATGTCCGGGTTGATGATCATGGACGCCGAATACTCACGCAGCGAAGACCCGGCCAAGAAAGGCAATACGCCGATCGGCGTCCCGGATTTTCAAGCCAACATGACGGTTGAGTGGGATCCGGCTCCGCTGCCGAATCTGACCCTGTCGGCGTCCGCCACCCACACTGGGGAGCAGTACCTGGACAGCAGCAACGACCGCGAACTGCCGTCCTGGACCACCTGGGATGTGGGCGCGCGTTACCGGGCGGACCTGGCCGGAACCCCGGTGACGGTGCGATTCACCGTGCAGAACGTGGGGGACAGGGCGTACTGGGCCAGCGTCAACAGCTGGAGCATGCTCACCGTGGGCGCGCCGCGTACGGCGGTGCTGTCGGTGAGCGCGGATTTCTGACGGTCCTGGAACGCTGACCGCGGGCTCTCCACAAGCTCTGAAACCGCTCGCTTCGAATCAGCCTCGGGACCGAGATTTTCTCAATTTGCGTTTAAAAAACAACCAAATATAATTGAACATATAAGTGGTTGGTGGAGAAGCCTCGATGGGACAAGTGACGATCTACCTGGATGACGAAAGTGAAAAATCGTTGCGCGCGGCGGCGGCGTCTTCCGGTGTGCCGGTGAGTCGATGGATAGCGGAGCTGATCAAGGAAAAGACCAGGACGGACTGGCCTAAGGAGGTCCGTGACCTGGCGGGCGCATGGCCGGATTTCCCCGATGAAGCCGAATTACGCCCGGACGGTGGCTCGGACGTGCCGAGAGAACCGCTCTGATGTACGCACTGGACACCAATACCCTGATTTATTTCTTCAAAGGGAAGGGGCGGGTGGTTGATCGGCTGTTGGCCACATCACCGGCGAATGTCGCCATCCCCGCGGTCGTCGCCTACGAAATCGAAACCGGAATCGCCAAATCAACTAACCCGGACCGGTTACGAAACCAGTTTGATGGCCTGCTGAGCGTGGTCAGGCTGTTGCCTTTCGCGGCGAATGAGGCCCGTCATGCGGCCAGGGTGCGCGCGTATCTGGAAAACGCGGGCACGCCCATTGGCCCTCTGGATACTCTGATCGCGGGTACGGCGTTGGCGAATGGGCTGGCGCTGGTGACCCACAACACCAAGGAATTCAATCGGGTGCCGGGACTGCAGCTCGAGGATTGGTTCTGAGCCGGGAATCACGGTCCTTTCCTGTATCAAGAGAGACACTGTTCCTCCAATTTTGAGGATGCTGGCGCTTGTCCTCCGAATCCCGGATTGTTCATCGACGACCTGCCTTAGGGACATGAAATAAAGGGGTATAGTGAATCAAGGTGCCTCTTGTCAGGGGAGGAGAGTCGGCGGTCAGCGTTCCAGGACACGCTACGAGCACGTCCATGTGGGCTCGGGTTTGGCCTTCCCTGGCCAAACACGGTCCTGGAACGCTGACCGCCGACTCTCCACGAGCTCTGAAACCGCCCGCTTCGAATCACAACCCCGGACTACGAAGCCGCTGTGGGAGGCTGCTTTAGCAGCGAATGGATCTACGGGCATGCCTGTTTGTTTGCACAGGCCGACAACGGTGAGACAGCCATGGTCGACCGCTCGCGATTCAGGACGTCACCACGGTAACGGTGGCTCGTTGTATCGCGTCCACATCAATCGATAAGGTAGGGAATGCCTTAACCGCCGCTTGAGTGCGGTTGGAGGCATCAAGTTTGGCTACTGCGTTGTTGAGGTGATAGACCACGGTGCGGGGAGCAATATCGAGTATCTGACCGGTTTCCCAGGCTGTCTTTCCTTCCGCTGCCCACAGAAGACATTGTTTTTCCCGCTGCGTTAGCGCTGCCTCAGCAGCCGTATCGCGTTTGCTGGCCTGAATTCTTCTTAGCCCTTCAAGGGCATGGCTGGCGAACAGTTGCCCGAGAAGCAGCGCCGATCTGTCGACAAAGTCATCGTCGTGATGAGCACAATGCCAATTGAAACTGAGCAGGCCCCATTCCCCGGTAGCATGAATAGGGAAGGTAATGCCCTGTTTGAGGCCATGGGTGCGGGCTTGGTCCACGAAAAACCGCTGGTTGTCGTTTACGAACAGGTTTCGCCACAGGACGGGAACAGTATGGTGGCGGCAGTGCTCCACGATCGGATCCATCCGGTGGTAGTTCTCTTGGTGGTAGCGCTGGCACCAAGCTTCAGGGTAATTATGAATCAGTGTAGTTGAGCCCTGTATCCTATGCGGCGAAAGCACGTGCATAAAGAAAAAATGGTTGAAGCCTAGCCGTTGTGAAAAACGTTCTATGGCTGCGTGAAGCTCACTCAGACTTTCCGCGCTATCGCAGTGGCGCAGGCTCTCACGAATGTCCTCCCATGGGTCATGACCTTTGCCCAAATGCCGCTTTTGGCTCATCGGTGTGATGCTCCCTTCCACCTGCGGTGCCCCCCTTCGCTTGCTCTAATAATTACTTTTGTAGCGGTTATGGCGGCAGGTGTCGACTCCCCCGTGGCGCTGACTACCTGTTAGAAATGACAGGCGTTCAGAAACGCACTTCTGTTTTACGCTCTCAGGAATTGGTGCTGCCTTTGATGGTGGTGCTTCTTTTGTCGACTGGGATCCTGAGTGATGGCTACTGGTGCGAATTGGAACGTTGAGTTACGTGAGATGCTGATGTTGGGTGGCAGTCTCGCTTTGGGGCAGGTTACCCGGGTGGGGTTTGCCGTGGTCAGCGTGATCATGATGGGATGGATCAGTGTTCAAGCGTTGGCGGCGGGCGCTTTGGTCAATAGCGTGGTGTTGCTTCTGTTTCTGAGTTGCTCCGGTGTACTCCAGGGAATTTCTCCCTTACTGGGATTAGAACTGGAAGCCGGACAATACAGTTGGATCAATCGGGTGATGCTTCACGGCGTTATTGTCGCCGCTGGTCTTACCGCTTTTTCCGCTTTGATATTGATCGGGTTGCCCCTTCTATTGTCTTTGAATGGCCAGCCCGAGAGCGTATTAAGAGAAGCCCGGCTTTATGTGTGGGTATTGATTCCTGGCTTTTTTCCTGCGTTGTGGCTCATGGGGCTCCGCTATCTTTTGGCATCGGTGGGTAAAGTGTTTTGGCTAAATCTGATTCAGATAGTGGGGGTGATGGTTGGTATCGGTGGCAATTACCTCCTTGCATTTGGGTACTGGGGATTTCCCGCCTTGGGGCTGATGGGGATCGGCTTGAGCACCAGTTTGGTTAATGGATTGATACTCGTCGTGATGCTTTTGTTTCTTAAGTGGTCACCACAATGGGCAGGGCTGGCTGGGGTTGGCTGGCCTCGTCCGGTCGAAGCCGATCTATTGCGTCGCATTCTCCGCATTGGTGGACCGATTGGAGTAGTGCTGTTCGTGGAGACGGCCTTGTTTGCGGCGGCACACGCTATGATTGGCTACATAGGTGTGGAAGCGCTGGCTGCCCATGCGATTGCTATGCAATTATTTTACTTTGTGATCATCGTGCCGGTAGGGCTTTCCCAAGCTGCCACGGCACGGGTGGCTTTGGCGATAGGACGCTATTCCAAACAGAATCTTCTTCACAGTGCTTCTGCTGCAACTCTGATTGCTTTTGTATTCGTGGGGATAATTGGGGGTGGAATGTTCTTTCAAGCTGAGTGGTTGGTGGGACTGGTTCTCGGTTATCAACGTGAACTAAATCCGTTAATAATCGAGCGAGCGGTATCATTTACTCGTATCGCGGCTTTGACTCAGGGACTGAGTGGCATGGTGATTGTACTTGCAGGGATTGCCCGAGGATATCAGGACACCGCGTCCGCTATGTTGTATGTATTGGTTGGTTATTGGGGAATAGGGCTAGGGTGTGCCGCCATACTGGCTTTTGGATTTCGAATGGAAGGGGAAGGCATTTGGTGGGGGATGACCGCAGGGTTTGCGTTCTCTTTGCTCTCCTTGATAGGGCGTCTTTTTCATATGAATAAACGCATAAAGGCTCAGTTCGGCGATGGCGATGTTGTGGCGAGTCGGGCTGGTGGGCCAGGCTAAGCCGAAGGCGAAGCCCAGCCTGCCATGCGAGATCAGGCGCCGAGCGCCTGGCGGGCGCGGGCCACGGCGGCGCGTACCTGTTCCGGGGCGGTGCCGCCGATGTGGTTGCGGGCGCTCACCGAGCCTTCCAAGGTGAGGACTTCGAACACGTCGTCATCGATCTGGTCGTTGAACTGGCGCAGCTCGGACAGGCTCATGTCGCCCAGGTCCTTCTTCTTGCTGACGCCATAGGCCACCGCTTTGCCGACAATTTCGTGAGAGTCGCGGAATGGGATGCCCTTGCGCACCAGGTAGTCGGCCAGGTCGGTGGCGGTGGCGAAGCCGCGGCGGGCCGCTTCGCGCATCACTTCCCGGTTCGGTTCCAGCGCCGGGATCATGTCGGCGAAGGCGCGCAGGCTGCCGGCCAGGGTGTCCACGGCGTCGAACAGCGGTTCCTTGTCTTCCTGGTTGTCCTTGTTGTAGGCCAGGGGCTGGCTTTTCATCAGGGTCAGCAGGCTGATCAGGTGGCCGTTGACGCGGCCGGTCTTGCCGCGCACCAGCTCCGGCACATCCGGGTTTTTCTTCTGCGGCATGATCGAGCTGCCGGTGCAGAACCGGTCCGGCAGGTCGATGAAGTTGAATTGGGCGCTGGTCCACAGCACCAGTTCCTCACTGATCCGAGACAGGTGGGTCATGGACAGCGCCGCCAGGGCACAGAACTCGATGGCGAAGTCGCGATCGCTGACCGCGTCCAGGGAGTTTTCGCACACGGCGTCGAACCCGAGCAGCTCGCAGGTGCGTTCGCGCTTGATCGGATAGGTGGTGCCGGCCAGCGCGGCGGCGCCCAGGGGCATGCGGTTGACTCTTTTGCGGCAATCCAGCAGCCGCTCGCGGTCGCGCTTGAGCATCTCGAACCAGGCCAGCAGATGGTGGCCGAAGGTCACCGGCTGGGCGGTCTGCAAGTGGGTGAAGCCGGGCATGATGGTGGCGGCTTCGCGCTCGGCCAGATCCAGCAAGCCGTTCATCAGACGCAGCAATTCGGCGTCGAGCTGGTCGATCTCATCGCGCAGCCACAGACGGATGTCGGTGGCCACCTGGTCGTTGCGGGAGCGGCCGGTGTGCAGCTTCTTGCCGGTGATGCCGATTTTGTCGGTGAGCCGTGCTTCGATGTTCATGTGCACGTCTTCCAGCGCCACCGACCAGGCGAATTCCCCGGCTTCGATCTCCTGGCGGATTTCATCCAGCCCCTGGAGGATGGCGTCGCGCTCCTCGGTGGTGAGCACGCCAACTTCCGCCAACATGGTGGCGTGGGCCTGGGAGCCCTGGATATCCTGCCGGTACATGCGCTGGTCGAACAGCACACTGGCGGTGAATGCCTGCACGAAGGCATCGGTGGATTCGCTGAAGCGGCCGCCCCAGAGTTTGTTTTGCTGCTGCTTGTCGCTCATGTTGCTGCTCGTCTGTTCGTTGATGCGCCGGTACCCACCACCGGACCGGATAACGGGCGCGCAGTATAACACCGGCGGGCTGGCTGTGGGGCTCCCGGCAGGGTATAACCGCTAGGGCCTGTTCCCCCTATTTTCATCCCGCCTGTTGCGGCTAAAACGTCACCAATCCAGGCAGTAGGAGAGAAGTTTGGTCATTCCAAATGAACGACGAGTAACGCAGAGTGGTGGTGTTTTAGCCGCGGCCCGAAGGGCTGGAGCCCTTTTTACCTCCCGCGTCGTTGTCGGTTGCTCATTTGGAATGACCAAACCGCGCGCCCTCCGCCTGGATGGAGGCAAAAAGGGCATCCAGCAGGCGGGATGCAAATAGTGTGAACAGGCCCTAGCATGGATACCTCCTCGCAAAATGCCTTCCTGCCTGATCTGTGCTCCGCCCGGGCGGTGCTGGTGGTGGTGGTGGTGGCGGAACTGATGGCCATAGTGGTGGCTCTGGTGGCCAGCTACTACCAGGCGTTCAGTCTTGGCCGGTTGGCACTGACTTCATTGTTCATCCAGTGGGTGGCGCTCAGTTCGGCGGCGCTGATTTGTATGCTGCGCCGCTGGCTGAACCGCCTGCCTCATTCCTGGGCGGCCCTGGCGGTGGTGGCGGTGGTGTCGGCGAATACGCTGGTCTTCAGTGCCGCCGCCAATCTGCTCACCGGCTGGTTGTCCTGGGCACCGTCGGGCAATGCCCTCTGGCACCCGAATATCCTCATCAACGTGCTGATCGCCACCATCCTTGCCGGGCTGGTGATGCGTTACGTCTATGTGCAGGAGCAACTGCGGCGCCAGGGGCAGGCCCAGTTGCAGGCTCGTTTACAGGCGCTGCAGTCGCGGATCCGGCCGCATTTCCTGTTCAATTCCATGAACATCATCGCCAGTCTGATCAGTATCGACCCGGATGCCGCCGAGCGGGCGGTGGAGGATCTGTCCAGGCTGTTCCGGGCCAGCCTCAAGGACAACGCGGACCCGGTGCCCATGACCGAGGAATTGTCGCTGTGTGAGCGCTATATCAATATTGAGCAGTTGCGCCTCGGAGAGCGGCTGCGTGTGAACTGGCGTGTCGAGCTGGATCCCCGGCATCAGGAAATGCCGCTGCTGACACTGCAGCCCTTGTTGGAAAACGCCATTTATCACGGTATTCAACCGCTGCCCGGCGGGGGTGTGATCACCATCAGAGCCCGGTGCCAGGAAGGCCGTATAGTGTTGAGCGTGCGTAATCCGAAGCCGGAAGGGGAAGGCCATCACCGCGGTAACCGCATGGCGCTGGAAAATGTGCGTCACCGTCTGGAAGTGCTGCATGGCAATCAGGTGGAGGTGCGCGCCCGGGATCTGAAGCGGCATTATGACGTGGAAATCCGTTTTCCCGCCCGCCCCGGATCGGTAACCGGACAGGAGCGGGAAAGAGCGCAGGAAGACATAACGATAGAATGAAGCACGGACAGGAAAAGGGGGACGCATGCGCGTATTGGTCTGTGACGACGAAGCCCTGGCCCGAATGCGACTGAAGCGGCTGGTGGAACGATGCGACATGGAGGTGGTGGCGGAGGCCGGCACCGGGCGTGAAGCCTTGGCCAGTGCCAGCCGTTTGCACCCTGATGTGGTGCTGATGGATATCCGCATGCCGGATATGGATGGCCTCGAGGCCAGTGCCCACCTGACCCGCCTGGAACCGGCCCCGGCGGTGATCTTCTGTACCGCTTTCGAGGAACACGCGCTGCAAGCCTTTCGGGTCCACGCATTGGATTATCTGCTCAAGCCGGTGAGCGAGGCCGATCTGCGCCAGGCCCTGGAGAAAGTCCGCGCCCTGAACCAGGTGCAACTGGCGGAAGTGCAACATCGCATGGCCGCCAACCGGCCGCGTCAGCGTCGCCATATCAGCGCCCGCACCTACCGTGGCCTGGAACTGGTGCAGGTGGAGGACGTGCGCTATTTCCAGGCCGACCAGAAATACGTCACCGTCCATCACACCGGGGGATCGGTGGTGATCAACGAACCGCTCAAGGACCTGGAGAAGGAATTCGACGGCCTGTTCGTGCGCACCCACCGCAGCACCCTGGTGGCGCTGCATTACATCGAGGCGCTGGAGCACAGCGGTTCCGACGGCGGCTATGAAGTGCGCCTGCGCGATCTGGACGCGCGCCTGCCGGTCAGTCGCCGCCACTTGTCCGCGTTGCGCCAGGCGCTGCTGAATCGGCATTGAGGGAGTGGTTCACGCCTGCCGCCTTCCCACGGACCGGCGACGAAGCCGCCGTGGGACGCTTGGTCCGGGCGGCGGGCCGCTGCAAGCGAATTGAGGGATACCCGCCCGGCAAACCCGCCCCCGTTTCCGGTAGAATGTGCGGCCCACGGTTCCTTACCTGTTCAGGAGAGCTTCATGAGCCGCATTCTGCGCATCGCCACCCGTTCCAGCCCCCTGGCCATCTGGCAGGCCGAGTATGTCCAGCGGCGGCTGGAAGCCCTGCACGAGGGCCTCTCGGTGGAACTGGTGCGGATCAAGACGCAGGGCGACAAGATCCTCGATACGCCGTTGGCGAAGATTGGCGGCAAGGGCCTGTTCGTGAAGGAACTGGAGCAGGCGATGATGGACGGCCGCGCCGACATCGCCGTGCATTCCATGAAGGACGTGCCGATGGAACTCCCGGAAGGCATGGCGCTGCCGGTGATCTGTGAACGGGAGGACCCCCGTGACGCCTTCGTTTCCAACCACCACGATGCCCTGTCCGCCTTGCCGGAAGGCGCCTGTGTCGGCACGTCCAGCCTGCGCCGTCAGGCCCAGGTACTGGCTAATCGGCCGGATCTGAAGGTCTCAAGCCTGCGCGGCAACGTACAGACCCGGCTCGGTAAGCTGGACAGTGGTGACTTCGACGCCATCATTCTGGCCGCCGCCGGTCTCAAGCGGCTGGAGATGCATGACCGCATTCGCTATGAAATGCCGCCGGAAGAGTCCCTGCCGGCGGTGGGCCAGGGCGCGGTGGGTATTGAATGCCGGGCTGGAGATGAGCCGGTGCAGACTCTGCTGGCACCGCTCAATGACCCGCTTACCTGGGACCGGGTCAGCGCCGAGCGGGCCATGAATCGCCGCCTGGAAGGCGGCTGCCAGGTGCCGATCGCCGGTTTTGCCCTGCTTGAGGACGATACCCTTTGGCTGCGTGGCCTGGTGGCCAGCGAAAACGGCGACACCGTGCTGCGGGCCGAGGCACGGGCGCCTCGCGAACAGGCCGAGGAACTGGGTGCGCGGGTGGCTGAGTCATTACTGGAGCAGGGCGCCGAGCGCATTCTGGCGGAGCTGTATCAACGCTCATGAGTACGGTGCTGATCACCCGGCCGCGGGGGCAGGGCGAGACGCTGGCGGCGCTGCTGCGCGATGCCGGCCATGTCCCCGTCCACCAGCCGGCGCTGGCCATCGAACCGTTGCCACTGTCGGCGGCGGACCGGCGGCGAATCCTGGATCTGGACCTTTACCACGCGGTGTTCTTCGTCAGCGCCAACGCCGCCGAGCTGGCCCTGGAGGCGTTCGCCGATGTCTGGCCGCAGTGGCCGGTGGGCGTGCACTGGCTGACGGTGGGGGAGGCCACTGCCCGGGTGCTGGCGGCGGCGGGGATGACGCCGGAATATCCTGGCGCCGGTTTCAATTCCGAAGCGGTGCTGGGGCTGCCCTGTCTGGCGGACGTGGCGGATCGGCGCATTCTGATTTGCCGCGCGGACAGCGGCCGTGACTGGCTCGCCGCCCGACTGCGGGAACGCGGTGCCGAGGTCGACATCATCCCCTTTTACCGGCGTCGTCCGGATCCGTCCTTCCGTTGGCCCGGGGAGGCCTCCGTGGTGCTGGTTACCAGTGTCGAGGGTTGGCGGGCGATAGCGGCGCGGGTGCCCGCCACGGCCCGGGTGGTGAGCGCCGGGGAACGGGTGGCACAGGCGGTGCGCGAAGACCACCCGGGGCCGGTGACGGTGGCCGCCAGCGCCCACGATCGGGATATGGTGGCGGCGCTGGTTTCCACCGGCGACTGAAGTAAAAAATTGCAACCGTGGCGCTATAGCCAGGCATCAAAGGTTTTCTTCTTTCCGGAGCGGGTTATGCTGTGGCTTGTTGGGCGTTTCATCGTCCTCGTTTTTCAGGCTTGTTCCGGATCGTATCAAAGGAAATGCCGCCATTTCGGCGATCACCGGCGCGCCGCGCCGGGATGACAACACGGGATGACAAAAAAAGGGAGCTCCCATGACGCTGTACCGTCCACTTTCGTCCCAGCGGGGCCTGGCCCTGTGGCCATTGATTATTCTGCTTATCGTGATCGCCGCGCTGGCGGGAGCCGGCTGGTGGGGATGGCAGCAATGGCAGATCCTGGAAGGGCAGCGCAGTGGTCTGGAACAGCAGGTGGCCGGTTTGGAAAAACGGCTGGACCAGCAGGGTGAGGAAAGCCGGGAACAGCGTCAGGCGCTGGCGGCTTTGCGTCATACCCAGGAAGAAACCGAAGCCCGCATGGCGCGGGATCGCGAAAAGCTGAATGACATGAGCCAGGGCGGCCAGCGCCTGTGGCTGATCACCGAGGCGGAATCCCTGGCCAGTCTGGCCAGCCAGCGCCTGCTGCTCACCGGCGACGCCGAAGCGGCGCGGCGTTTGCTAAAAGCCGCCGATGAAACCCTGGCCCGTTTGGATGATCCGCAGACACTGCCGGCGCGCCGCGCTCTGGCCGCCGATATGGAAGCGCTCAACGCGGCCCTGCAGATGGACGTCCAGGCGCTGGTGCTGCGGCTCGGCGCGCTGCGCGAGCGCGTCGAGGAACTGGCGGTCCCGTTGCGTGAGCGCCCGCAAAACAGCAACGCCGGTGATGACAACGCCAAGCCTTCCTGGTGGCAGCAATTTCTCTCCCATCTGCCGGTGAACATCCGCCATCACGATGACGCCGAGCCGCTGCCGATGACGCAAAGCGAAGCGGCGCTGGTGCGGTTGAGCATCAATACCAGCCTGCAGCAGGCACAACTGGCGCTATTGCAGGGGCGCGCGGAGAGTTACGGACAGGCTCTGAACCAGGCCCGGGCAACCATCACACAGTGGTTCCGTGGAGACAACCCGGCCACGCGCCATCTGCTTTCCGCTCTGGATGAGCTGGACGAGGAAGCGGTCAGCCAGGCGCTGCCGGATATCGGCGGCGGTCTGGCGGCGATTCGTGAGCTCAAGCGCAAGGAGGGCGACGCATGAAAAAAATTCTCCTGTTGCTGGTTCTGGCACTGATCGCGGCGGCGGCGCTGGGCCGATGGATGGCGGCGGATTCCGGCTATCTGCTGTTGGTGCGCGGTAACTGGGAAATGGATACCACGCTGGGCTTCGCCGTGCTGGTGATGGTGCTGGCGGCGGTGGCGCTGGTGGTGGCGACCCTTATTCTCAACGGATTGTGGCAATTGGCCGAGCCGGTGCGGGCCACCCGCCGGTTTCGTCAGTCGGTGGCCCGCCGCCGTCTGAAGAGCGGCCTGGTGCTGCTGGTGGATGGCGACATCAAAAAGGCGGAACGGCTGCTGAGCGCCGCCGGTCGGGAAGGCGACTGGCCGCTGGCGGCGTGGTTGTTGGCGGCGGAATGCGCCCGCGAGCGCGGTGACGGTGAGGCGCTGGAACAGTATCTGGGCGAAGCGTCGGCGGATCGCCGGGGGCTGCTGATGAGCGGTTTGATGCGGGCCCGGTTCGCTCTGGACGACGGCCAGCCGGAACAGGCCCGTCATGAGTTGGAAGCGCTGCTCAAACAGGCGCCCAACAATCGCCGGGTTCTGACACTGTACGCCGATGTGCTGGACCGGCTGCATGACTGGCCGGCGCTGTGCGATCTGATTCCCCGGCTGCGCAAAGTGCTTGATGAGCAGAGCGTGGCGCGCCGCGAGCGCCGGGCCTGGCTGGCGCGGGTGCAGGAAGTGGCGCAGAAGCCCGGGTTCAATGATGCCGAGTCCCGCGCTGCTGAGTTGCGGCGGCTGTGGAAATCGGTACCGGTGGCACTGAAGAATGATCCGGCGATGAAAGCCCGTTACGCCGGCTTCCTGGCGCAACTGGGGCAGGGCAAAGTGGCTCTGGGTCTGGTGCGCGAGCAACTGGGCAAGGAGTGGGATGACCGTTTGCCCCCGGTTCTGGAGGCCATCGACGATGTGCCGCCGGATGACTTGCTGCAGGTTCTGGAAGAATGGCTGGCGGAACGGCCCGGTAATGCCGCAGTGTTGATCACCGCCGGGCGGGTGGCGCTGAAAGCGCGTTTGTGGGGCAAGGCGCAGAGCTTCTTCGAGGCCGCCGCCAATTCCAGCCAGAGCGCCACCGCCCTGGCGGAGCTGGCGCGGCTTTATCGGGCGCTGGGCGATCACGGCAAAGCGGATCAGGCGCTGGAGCGCCGGGTTTCCCGGTTGGACAGCGAGTTGCCGTCCCTGCCGATGCCGAACTGAACAGGCCCCGGTCAGTTGCCACGAAGTCGCTGTGGGAGATTCTATGGTGCCCCGCAACCCTTAAAAGAGCTTTGCGGGGCAATATTCTTGTTGCTGCTTCATCAGGGCGAAGGCGGTGCGAGCGATCTTCCGGGCCAGGATCACCAAGGCTTGCGTGGTGTGCAGTCCCCGGTCCCGATAGCGCTGATAGAAGGCGCGCCAGACCGGGTGTCGAGACGCACTCATGGCGGCACAGTGCAGCAGTCGCCTGACCTCCGTATCTCCTTGTTTGGTCAGCTTACGCTTGCCGGTGAGTTTGCCGGAGTCACGGACCCGGACATCCAACCCCAGGAAGGCAACGAAGGCATCGCTATTGGTGAAGTCTCCTCTCAGGAAGGCCATGACCAAGGCGGTGGCGGTGATCTCGCCGACCCCGTCGATCGCGTCGCAGCGTTGCACCTGAGTCTGTAAGCCGGCGGCGCTCACCGCGCTCTTGAGCCGTTTCTGGATCAGAGAGTCAATCCGGTCCATTTCGGCGATCAGGGCACGCAGAGGGGCCTTGAGCTCCGGTTCTCCGCTCAGGCTCTGACGTAATGCCGTGCGGGCCTTAACCAAGGCAGCCCGGCGACGCAGCAGGCTCTGCAGCACCCGGTACGCCTTTGGGGGCGGGCTCCACGGGCGTAATTCGTCTTTCTCGTTGTGCAGATAACGGGCCAGCAACTGAGCATCGGCCCGGTCCGTCTTGGCCCGCCCTCCAACGCCCTTGCGGTAGTTGCTGAGACGGTAGCCGTCCACCACATAGACCCGATGGCCTTTGGCGTGTGCGCGCTCGGTAATGTCCATGTGATAGGTGCTGGTCGCCTCAATGGCGATATCGCAGCCCTTGGGGAGGGTGGCCAGCCATTGGCGGATGGCCTGGGGGGTATTGTCGATGGTGACGGTTTGGTTCAGGTCCTGGAGGTGAATCACCAGGTCGTCTTTGGCCACATCAATCCCGATCTCCGGGCGGCTTGCCGGCATTGCCATGGGGCACCCCTGTCAGCTAGGTTAAATGGGCTTGTCGGGGCGCACCGTAACGCTGGCTTGCAGAGTATCGTCGGTCTGAGTGTGCGCTCAGCCGATGGATTCCTTATCGGCGTTTGAAGGTGCGGGGTGGGGCCATATCTCCCACAGTCTGTACCCTAGGGTCAGAAGCTTGCTTGGTCCCTCCACCCCGACAAGTCTTTTCTTTCTAAGACTTGCCGGGAAACCATACAAGCTTGCCTGCAAGCGAATGGGGTCTTTGTTTCCCAAAAAGATTCGCTTGCAGGCAAGCTCCCACAGAAGCCGGGCGGTGAATTTCTATTACCGGGTCGCGCCAGTCAAACCGTTCGCGATGCCATCCGCCACCGCGTTCCAGCCTTCATCCAATTGCTCCACCAGAGCCGGGTAGCCGTCCCGTCGCAGCGGCCGCCGTTCCAGGAAGTGCGTACCGGCACGATCGCCCTGATCACCCAGGAAACGCCATTGCCCCTCGATCACCGCCTCGCCTTCGGCGGTGCCCTGGAAACGGGTGACCAGCACTTCCAGGCGTCCGGGAGCGACGACCCCGGCCCGGGCCAGCCGAGCCGCCAGTGAACGCGCCAATTGCCGGGGCAGCGGTTCCGCCCATTGGTGTTGGCGGGCGGCACGCACTTCCACCGCGCTGGTTTGCATGACCACCCCGGACTGATCCAGATAGCCGGCGGTGTCCAGCCGGATGTCCGGCAATTCCCCGCGAAGCGCGGACTGCGCCGCGCCCGGCAGCAGATACTGGACCGAGGGGCCGGCGGGGTTGCTGGCGCAGGCGGCCAGCAGTGTCGCCAGCAACGGTAGAACGAGAACAAGTCTAACGGGCCGCTTTCGGCTCATAATCCGGCTCCGGGTCAGTGCTGAAAATCAGGGCGTTGGGGTGTTCCTTGAGGGTCCGCATCAAGGGCTCGGCGTCGCGCAGCAACTGTTCCATTCGCTGCAAGGTCCCGGACAGCTGCCGATAGGCGTCGGAGCCGGGTTCCAGACCCGCCAGGGTTTTCTCCAGGGCACTAAGGGTGTCGTTGAGACGCTCCGGCATGCCCGCCACCGCCGGATCCTCAAGCAATTGCCGCAACCGTTCGGCGGTACCGGCGAAGGCCTTGAGCGTGGATTCCGAGGCCGCCAGATTGCGGTCCAATTTGTTGCCGATCTGTTCCAGCGGCAGGCTGTTGATCTTGTCCATCAACTCGGCCACCTGGCTTTCCAACTGAGCCAGCCCCCCGGTAGTGCTGGGGAAGACCTGAACCCCCTCAAATCGGGCTTGCTCGAATGGCTCGGCATTGCGCTGGAAATTCAGGTCCACGAACAGGGCGCCGGTCAGCAGGTTGCCGGATTTGAGCGTGGCGCGCAGGCCATGATCGAACATGCGATTCAGGCGGCCGCGCCATTCGTCCAGGTCCGCTTCCTCATCTTCGAGAATCCGCTGAGGCTCGATGCGAATCAGCACCGGAATGGCGAAACGCGTCAGCGTCTCCGGCTGGTCAGCGGTGAAGTGCCAGGGCACCTGCTCCACCGTGCCCAGCCGCACGCCCCGGTATTCCACCGGCGCTCCCCGGCGCAGGCCGCGCACCGAGTCCTGCACCAGCAGCACGTATTCCAGGTACTGGTCGAACAGACCGCGCCGGGCGGCTTCCTCGTCGGCGTACAGTTCGAATTCACTATCCGGCTTGGCCGGCGCGCCGGCGGGCATGTCCTGATCCGGCACGCCGAAGGTGATGCCGCCGCCGATCAACGTCTCCATGGATTGCATGCCTACTTTGAAACCACCGGAGTCCAGTTGCAGTGTGACGCCGGATACGTTCCAGAAGCGCACGCTCTCGGTGACCAGCACGTCGTAGGGCTGCTCGATGAAGATGCGGTGGCGAATGATCTTTTCCGCGGCCAGGAATTCGGTGTCCACCACCCGGCCCACGGTGAGATTGCGGTAGGTGACCGGATCGCCGGTGGCGACGCTGCTACCGGGGCGGGCGTTCAGCGTCAGATACAGGCCCTTGGCGCCGGCTTCGGTGATCGGTGGTTTTTCTTCCACCTGGAAGCGGCGCTTTTCCTTCTTGCCGTCGCCGGGCTGCAATTCGATATAGGCGCCGGAGAGCACCGTGCCGAGACCGCTGATGCCCTCCCGGCCGATCCGCGGTTTCACCACCCAGAAACGGGTCTTGTCGTTGAGCATGCGGGCGGTGTCCTGCTGCATGCGCACCGTCACCAGGGTATGACTGAGATCCTCGGACAGCGCCACTTCCTCCACCTGGCCCACCTGCACATTGCGGGTTTTCACCGAGGTCTTGCCGGCCTCGATGCCTTCCGCGTCGGTCATTTTCAACACCACGGTGGGGCCCTGGCTGGCCCAATGGTCGAAAGCCAGCCACAGACCGATCAGCAGGGCACCCAGCGGGATCAGCCACACCGGCGAGAGTTTCGGGCGCCGTTCAGGCGCGGCGTTCGAGGGTGTCGTAGTCATCCGTTCGTCGCTGTTGTTGGTCCCAGATCAGGCGCGGGTCGAAGCTGTGCGCGGCCAGCATGGTGAGAATCACCACGGCGGCGAACGCCATCCCTCCCGGGCCGGGGTCGATGGACATCAGATTACCCAGGCGCACCAGCGCCACCACGATGGCCACCACGAAAACATCGATCATCGACCAGCGGCCGATCCATTCGGTAAAGCGATACAGCGCCATTTGCGCCGGCATATCCAGAGGTTTCTCGCGGCGGCTGGCCAGACACAACCAGCCCAGCGCCAGGATTTTGCCGAACGGCACCACCACGCTGGCGGTGAAGATCACCAGGGCAATGGGCCAGTCACCATGAGCGATGAATTGTAGTACACCGGAAATGATGGTGGCCGGTTGAGTGTTGCCGAGGCTGGTGGTCACCATGATCGGATACAGATGGGCCGGGAAACAGGCGATGGTGGCCGCCACCAGATAGGCCAGGGTGCGCTGGATGCTGTCCGGGTACCGTGAATGCAGACGCGCGGAACAACGGTCGCAGTGCTGGTGTTCGATGGGCTGCAACTGGCTGCATTGCTCGCAGCCCTGGTAATGCTGCAGCCGCGCGGACAGTCCCGGACGCAGAGCGGGCGGCGCTTGTGGCGGTCCCTCAAGGCGTGTCCACAACACCAGGGGATTGACCCGTTGCACCACCATCAACAGGAACAGGGCGAAGCCGGCGAAGGTCCAGAACCCCGGTTTCAGGAATACCTCCGCCATGCCGATGATCTTGACCAGACTGACCAGCGCGGCAATGGCGAAGACATCGGCCATCATCCACGGTTTGCAGTAATGAAGGGCGCGGATCAGCGTGCGGGTGCCCGGCAGACGGGGGTGCCGGCCCAGACTGAATTCGATCCACAATACCGCCAGCAGATACAACGCCGGCAACACCACGATGGTGCCGAACACCAGCAAACCCAGTTCCGGATGGTGAAAGGCGGCCAGTTTGGTGGCGGCGTCGAGCACGGTCATGCTTTCGCCGATACCGGAGCGTTGGAATTCGATATAGGGAAACGACAGCGCCACGGCCAGCATTACCAGCGCGGTGACGGCCAGGGCCGGGGTCAGATGACGATCCTCCGGCGGGCGCACCAGCGGGTGCCGGCAGCGCGGGCAGCGCACCCATTGCCCCTTGTCCGGTGCCGAGACCCGCAGCACCAGGTCGCATTCCGGGCAGGCGACCAGGGTCTCGGGTTTCGAGGCTGTGTTCGGATCGTCCATGGGCCAAGGGGTCCGCGCTGACAAACAGTGCCCATTGTGCCGTCTGGCGGGGCCCGGAGCCAGACGGCGGGGCGCTCCTCGGCATGCGCCGATGCCGGATTATTCAATTTTTTCGAGATATTTTGTTGGGACTGTGCGCCGACTGGCGCCCGGCGAGTGCACGGGACCTCAATCGCGGGGCGCGTAATCGAACACGTCGGAATGCATGTTGCTGGCCGGAACCCCTTCTTCCACCAGGGCATCGTGCACCGCCCACACCATGGCCGGTGAGCCGCCGATGTAGAACAGCGGTTGCTCGGGCTGTTCCAACGCTTCCAGAGCGGCCTCGTGAACCAGCCCCTGGGCATGCCCGGGTTTGCTGATGTCGGACAGCGCGGTGACCGCGTGGAAGTCCGGCAACGCGTCCTGCCATTGGGAGGGCAGGTCAGGCAGGTACAGGTCCTGTTCGGTGCGGGCACCCCAGAACAGCCGTACCGGATGTTCGAAGCCGACCTGGATCAGGCGTTCGATCATCGCCTTCACCGGCGCGAAACCGGTGGAGCCGCAAATAAACCACAGTGGACGAGGCGGCGGGGTGTCCAGGTAGCGCAGGCCCTGGGGCAGGATCACCGACACCGTGCTGGCGTCGGCCAGGTCCGCCATGATGCGGCGGGCGCCGGGGTTGTCGTGGCCGTGACGGATATGCAGTTCCAATTCACGGCCGCCGGGGGCGTTGGCGATGGAAAACGGGTACTGCCCGTGGGGCAGGTCGAGAATCAGGTATTGGCCGGCGTACCAATGGGCCTGTCGGCCCGCGGGTAGTCGCAACCAGATCCGACTGACGTCGTGGTTGAGGGGCTCCCGCTGACGAATTTGGCAACGCAGAGTCTGCTCCGGAATTTCTCCGGGGGCGGTTATATCTGGCACATCGATCTCGCAGTCGCTGATCGGAAAGGCCACGCAGTATAGCACCGCATCGGCGCCGCTTTCTCCCGCGCTCAGCGGGCCGCCAGGGCGGGTCAGGAGTACGCTGCCGCGCCCGAGGCGCCCTTCGCAGCGCCGGCAGACGCCATTGCGGCAGGCGTGAGGAAAACCGAATCCGGCTTCCCGGGCGGCTTCCAGAATGGTCTTCGATCCCGGGCAGTCCAGGGTGTGCCGCTGGTTGATGCGTATGCGGTACGGCATGGCATGATGCGGGGCGCCAGGCGCCCCCGTCGGCTCAGGTGGTCAGCCCACCTTGCGGCCGGTAATGATGCTTTTCACATGTTCCAGGTCGGCCCAGGCGCCTTCGGCGAAGATCTTCTTCACGTCTTCCACCACCGCGGCGTAGCCGTATCGGGGATGGGCATCGTGCACCGCCACCCGGGCTCCGGGGTTGAGGAACGGCTCGAAGTCCTTGAAGTCCTGGTAGGCCTGCTCGTGGTTGCCGTCGATCCACAGAAAGTCGATTTTCACTTCCGGATTCCAGTTGCGGGCGGCTTCCTGGGAAAAGCCCTCGATCAGCTCGAACATGCCGTCGAAGCCGTTGCGCTTGAGGCGCTGCTCCACCAGGGATTTGGTCGGTTTATTCTCCAGCGGCACACAGTCGTCGGTGAGCTCTTCCTGCTTGTCCAGGTCGGAGTTGAACGGGTCGATGGCGTAGATCTTGCCGCCCTTCTTGCGCAAACCGTTGAGCAGGTAGCTGGTGGACAGACCGCCGTAGCAGCCGATTTCCACGATCACGCCGCCGGCGGGGACCTGACTGGCCCACTCGGTGAGCATGCCGGCCTCGGTGTGGCGAATCATGCCGCCGTAGGCGCGCTTGTCGTATTTGCGGCCTTTCAGCAGGCCCACCAGATTGTGGTACAGCGGACGTGAAAAGCCGCTGACCAGCTTCGGGCCCTTGTCGGACCAGGCTTTTTCCAGAAATTCGTTAACCGACATGAGAATCCTCAGGCACCGGTGCCAATAAAGAGTGCAATGATACAGCCGATGCCGAAAAACCACACCAGGGAGCGGGCGCTGGCCCAGTCGGCGATGTAGCAGACACCGTACATGACACGGCTCAAGACAAAGGCGACGGCAATGCCGTCGAGGGTGGGTTGCGGCGCGGTTTGCGCCAGATGGGCGATGATCACCGCGGCGGCGAAAGCCGGGGTGATTTCGAAACTGTTCTGTTGAGCCCAGTGCGCGCGCTTGCGGCTGCCCTCCAGCGTCTCCAGGAATTCACGCGGATTGTGGTTCTGACGCGGCCCGAAGCCGCCCAGGAACTTGGCGAAGCCGGTGAAGACGTAGGGCAGCAGGATGGCCGCCAGAACGCACCAATAAGCCAGGGTCATGAGTGCTTCCTCTCTGATCGGTTTCGCGCATCATAGCGCGGCGGATCGCCGGCTCCCATGACCGCCGCGCCCACGCCCGCCCGCCGATTCGCGGCCAAGCGGCCCGGGCGGCGTTCCGCTTGGCCGCGATGGCGGCCGATATCCTCCTTACTCCCCGATCTGGCTGAGATCGCGCACCGCGCCACGATCGGCGCTGGTGGCCAGGGCGGCGTAGGCCTTGAGTGCGGTGGAGACGCTGCGCTGGCGGATTTCCTTGGGCTTCCAGGCCAGCTTGCCGCGTTTTTCCATGCGCTCACGCCGTTGGGCCAGCTCGTCATCGTCGATGGCCAGGTGGATGCGGCGATTGGGAATGTCGATCTCGATGGTGTCGCCTTCCTCGACCAGACCGATGGCGCCGCCTTCCGCCGCTTCCGGCGAGGCGTGGCCGATGGACAGGCCGGAGGTGCCGCCGGAGAAGCGGCCGTCGGTGAGCAGCGCGCAGCTCTTGCCCAGGCCCTTGGATTTCAGGTAGCTGGTGGGGTAGAGCATTTCCTGCATGCCGGGCCCGCCTTTCGGGCCCTCATAGCGGATCACCACGACGTCGCCGGCGACGACCTGATTGCCGAGGATGGCGCGTACCGCGGAATCCTGGGATTCGAACACCCGGGCGCGGCCGGTGAAGGTGAGAATGGACTCGTCCACGCCGGCGGTTTTGACGATACAACCCCGTTCGGCGATGTTGCCGTACAGCACCGCCAGACCGCCATCCTTGCTGTAGGCATGCTCGTAGTCACGGATACAACCGTTGGCGCGATCGATATCGAGGCTTTCCCAGCGGGTATCCTGGCTGAAGGCGGTCTGGGTGGGGATGCCGGCGGGGCCGGCGCTGTACATCTTCTTCACCGCGTCGTCGCCGGTGCGCATCACGTCGTATTTTTCCAGCGCCTCGGCCACCGTGGCGGAGTGCACCATGGGCAGATCCCGGTGCAGCAGGCCGGCGCGGTCCAACTCGCCCAGGATGGCCATGACGCCGCCGGCGCGGTGCACATCTTCCATATGGTATTTCTGGGTCGCCGGCGCCACCTTGGACAAGCACGGCACCTTGCGGCTGAGGCGGTCGATGTCTTCCATGGTGAAGTTCACTTCACCTTCCTGGGCGGCGGCCAGCAAGTGCAGCACGGTGTTGGTGGAACCGCCCATGGCGATGTCCAGGCTCATGGCGTTCTCGAACGCCCGGTGGGAGGCGATATTACGCGGCAGCACGCTGTCCATGTCCTGCTCGTAGTAGAGCCGGGCCAGATCGACGATGCGGCGGCCGGCTTCCAGGAACAGTTCGCGGCGATCGGCGTGGGTGGCCAGCAGTGAACCGTTGCCCGGCAGCGACAGGCCCAGGGCCTCGGTCAGACAGTTCATGGAATTGGCGGTGAACATGCCGGAACAGGAGCCGCAGGTGGGACAGGCGGAGCGCTCCACTTCATTCACGGTTTCGTCGTCGACGCTGTCGTCGGCGGCCATCACCATGGCGTCCACCAGATCCAGTTTGTGTTCCGCCAGCTTGGTCTTGCCCGCTTCCATGGGGCCGCCGGAAACAAAAATAACCGGGATATTCAGCCGCATGGCGGCCATCAGCATACCGGGGGTGATCTTGTCACAGTTGGAGATGCAGACCATGGCGTCGGCGCAGTGGGCGTTGACCATGTACTCCACCGAGTCGGCGATGATGTCGCGGCTGGGCAGCGAGTAGAGCATGCCGTCGTGGCCCATGGCGATGCCGTCGTCCACCGCGATGGTGTTGAATTCCTTGGCGATGCCGCCCGCTCTTTCCACTTCTCCGGCCACCAGCTGGCCCAGATCCTTCAGGTGCACGTGTCCGGGCACGAACTGGGTGAAGGAGTTGGCGATGGCGATGATCGGCTTGCCGAAATCACCGTCTTTCATGCCGGTGGCGCGCCACAGGGCGCGGGCCCCGGCCATGTTGCGGCCGTGGGTGGTGGTGCGGGAGCGGTACTCGGGCATGGGAACCTCGTTGTTGCTGCGACCGGTGCGGAAAAAGGGGGAGCCATTGTAGCGTACAATTCGCTGGCACGCTTACAGGCAACACGTTGGTACGTGTCGCATCTACAAGGCCGCTGTGGGAGCTTGCCTGCAAGCGAATACTGTAAACGCCCGAGTAACTCCCATTCGCTTGCAGGCAAGCTTCCCACAGCGGCTTCGTAGCTTTCTCCATGGGAAGCTGCCTTGGCTTTCTTCCTACAGGATGTAGCGGCTCAGATCCTCGTTGTCCGCCAATTCGCCCAGGTAGCGGTTGACCGCCTCGGCGTCCAGGCTCAGCGGCGTGTCGTGATACTGGGTGGCGAGGTCGTCGGCGTCGTAGCTGATTTCCTCCAGCAGTTTCTCCAGCACCGTATGCAACCGGCGGGCGCCGATGTTCTCGGTCTTCTCGTTCACCTGCCAGGCCACTTCGGCGATGCGGCGGATGCAGTCCTCGGTGAACTCCACTTTGAGGCCTTCGGTGGCCAGCAGCGCTTTGTATTGCTCGGTGAGTGAACAACGCGGCTCGGTGAGGATGCGCTCGAAGTCTTCCGGAGTGAGCGCGCTCAGTTCCACGCGGATCGGCAGACGGCCCTGGAGTTCCGGGATCAGGTCGCTGGGCTTGGCCAGATGGAAGGCGCCGGAAGCGATGAACAGGATGTGATCGGTGCGTACCATGCCGTACTTGGTGCTCACCGTGCTGCCTTCGATCAGCGGCAGCAGGTCCCGTTGCACCCCTTCGCGGGACACGTCGGTGCCGCCGGTTTCGGAGCGCTTGGCGACCTTGTCGATTTCATCAAGGAAGACGATGCCGTGGTTCTCCACCGCGTCGATGGCCTCCACTTTCAACTCGTCCTCGTTGATGAAGCGGGCCGCTTCCTCGTCACGCAGCAGGCGCAGGGCGTCGCGCACTTTCAGTTTACGGTGGCGTTTCTTCTGGCCGCCCATGCGCGAAAACATCTGCTGCAGCTGACTGGTCATTTCCTCCATGCCCGGCGGCGCCATGATTTCCACGCCGGCCGGGTTGGCGCTGACCTCGATATCGATCTCGCGGTCGTCCAGTTCTCCTTCCCGCAACTTCTTGCGGAAAACCTGCCGGGTGGTGGAGTCGGTGGCGCTGCTCTCTTCGCCACGGGCGGCGGGCAGCAGGGCGTCGAGAATGCGTTCCTCGGCGGCGTCATCGGCCTTGGAGCCGACCCGCTCGATGGCTTTTTCGCGCAGCATCTTGATCGCCATTTCCACCAGGTCGCGGATAATCGATTCCACGTCCCGGCCCACGTAGCCCACCTCGGTGAATTTGGTGGCTTCCACCTTCAGGAAAGGGGCGTCGGCAAGTTTGGCCAGACGGCGGGCGATCTCGGTTTTACCGACCCCGGTGGGGCCGATCATGAGGATGTTCTTGGGGGCGACTTCGGCACGCATTTCCGCCGGCAGTTGCATGCGGCGCCAGCGGTTGCGCAGGGCCAGGGCCACCGCTTTCTTGGCCTCTTCCTGGCCGACAATGTGCCGGTTCAGTTCGGATACGATTTCTCTTGGTGTCAGGGAAGCCACTATTCCAGCTCCTCGAAGGCGTGATTCTGGTTGGTGTAAATACAGATGTCACCGGCGATCTTCAGGCTTTTCTCGACAATCTCGCGGGCGCTCAGATCGGTGTTTTCCAGCAGTGCCGTGGCGGCGGACTGGGCGAAGGGGCCGCCGGAGCCGATAGCGATCAGCCCCTGTTCCGGCTCCACCACGTCGCCGTTACCGGTGATGATCAGAGAGTTGTCCTTGTCGGCTACCGCCAGCAGCGCTTCCAGGCGGCGCAGGGCGCGGTCGGTGCGCCAGTCCTTGGCCAGCTCCACGGCGGCCCGTACCAGATGGCCCTGGTGTTTTTCCAATTGCGCCTCGAAACGCTCGAACAGAGTGAAGGCATCCGCGGTGCCGCCGGCGAAACCGGCGATCACCTTGCCATGGTAAAGGCGGCGTACTTTACGGGCGTTGCCTTTCATAACAGTGTTTCCCAGGCTCACCTGGCCGTCGCCGCCGATCACCACATTGGTGCCGCGTCGAACGGATACGATAGTGGTCACGCGTCTATCTCCTTATTCGTGTTCCGGGGGATATGCGGGTGGAGGGCGGGATTTCAATGGTGGAATTGAGGCACGGTGTGGTGCGGGGGGCCGGGACACGCAAAAACGGCATCCCTGTCCGCTCAGGTTTGGCCGTCCTTGGCCAAACACGGTCCGGCATCACCCAGCCCGGCGCTTCCTGGTGTTATCCCGCGGTGAAATCCAAGCGGGGGCGGGATACGCCAAACATGGTCCCGGAACCCCCGCACCACACCGCTTGGGCAGCGCAGTGTGGAATCCCTGGACAGGGGGAGTGGTTTACTTCTTCACCTGGATCGGCAGGGTTTCCACGCCGTTGGAGGCCAGTTGGTCCTGGGCCTTATGCAAGGTGTTGACGCTGTTGTAAGGGCCGATCATGACCCGGTGCCAGGTGTCGCCATTTTCCAGCTTTACCGGTTGCAGACGCACTTCATAGCCCTTGAGGATCAGCTCGGCGCGGCGGCGGTCGGCGTCGCTGGCGTTACGGAAACTGCCAGCCTGAAGCATATAGATCTTGCCGTCGCCGGCATTGGCGGTGGTGCCGCCGTTCGTGCTGGTGTCGGGTTTGGCGGCGGTGGACGGTTTGTCATCACGGCCGGAGGTGGCCGGCTTTTTCGCTGGTGCCGGTTTCTCGTCCTTGGATTTGGGCACGATCACTTCCATCTTCGGCAGTACCGCGTAGAAGTCGAAGGTCGGCTCGTCGCCATTGGCCTTGGAGGTGTCGCCGTTTTTGCCTTTGCCCTGGCCGGACTGTTCCGGGGCTTTCACCAGGGTGGCGGTGCCCGCTTCTTTCTGTACCTGGGCCAGATGCACCAGGAACGCCAGGAACAGACCGGCCGCCACGCCGGTGAACAACCAGACCCATCCCGGGACCTGACGCTTTTTGCTGTTCTTGCGAGGGCTGCGGCTGGCGCCGCGGGTGTTCTTTGCCATTACATACGCTCCAGCGGCGTCAGTCCAAGCAGTCGCAGGCCCTCGGACAGGGTGCGGGCGGTCAGGGCGGCCAGCTTCAGGCGGCTGGCGCGCAGGGCGTCGTCATCGCCGGACAGGATCGGGCAGTGCTCGTAGAAGCTGGAGAACAGCCCGGCCACGTCGTAGAGGTAGGCGCACAACAGATGGGGCTGACCCTTGTCCGCCACCGACTGCACCGCCTCGCCGAACTGCACCAGACGGGCGGCCAGGGCCTGTTCCGCTTCCTCGCGCAACAGCAATTCGCCCGCCACCTGATCCAGCGACAGACCGGCCTTGCGGAACACGCTGACCACCCGGGTGTAGGCGTACAGCAGGTAGGGCGCGGTGTTGCCATCGAAGCTCAGCATCAGATCGAAATTGAACACGTAGTCGCTGGTGCGGTTCTTGCTCAGATCCGAGTATTTCACCGCGCCGATACCAACGGCGTGGGCGATGGCGCGCAACTCGTCCTGATCCAGTTCCGGGTTTTTCTCGCTGACCAGTTGATAGGCCCGTTGCTCCGCTTCGTCGAGCAGGTCGATCAGCTTCACGGTGCCGCCGTCGCGGGTTTTGAACGGCTTGCCGTCGGGGCCGTTCATGGTACCGAAGCCCATGTGGGCCAGATCCACTCCAGCGCCGACAAAACCGGCTTCGCGGGCCACCGCGAACATTTGCTGGAAGTGCAGGGCTTGACGTTGATCAACGAAATACAGGATGCGATCAGCGTGCAACTGGTTGGCGCGGTAACGCAGGGCCGCCAGATCGGTGGTGGCATAGAGGTAGCCGCCGTCCGCCTTGCGCACGATCACCGGCAGAGTGTCCCCGTCCTTGTTGCGGAACTCGTCCAGGAACACACACAGGGCGCCCTGGTCCTCGGTGAGCAGGCCGGCGGCGTCCAGGTCCGCCACCACCTTTGGCAGGTCATCGTTATAAGTGCTTTCGCCGCGCACATCGGCGGCGGTGAGGCTGACGCCCAGGCGCTCATAGACGGCGTAGCAATGGCTCAGGGAGACCTGGTTGAACTCGTTCCACAGTTTGAGACAGTACTCGTCACCGGACTGCAGCTTCACCACCAAAGCACGGGCGCGATCGGCGAACTCCGGGGACTCATCGAAACGCAGCTTGGCGGCGCGGTAGAAGGTTTCCAGATTGGCCAGTTCGCGGCTCAGCTCGGTTGCGCCTTCCTCGGCTTTCTGTTCCTCCAGATACGCCAACAGCATGCCGAACTGGGTGCCCCAGTCGCCCACGTGGTTCTGGCGGATCACCTTGTGGCCAAGAAACTCCAGCGAGCGCACCACGGCATCGCCGATAATGGTGGAGCGCAGATGGCCGACGTGCATTTCCTTGGCCAGGTTGGGGCCGGAATAGTCCACCACCACGGTTTGCGGCTGCCGCGGACGGGGCACCGCCAGATGCTCGTCGGCCAGGGCCGCTTCCAGCTGCGAGGCAAGCCAGTTGTCGGATTGAAAAAAATTGATAAAACCGGGGCCGGCGATCTCTGTTTTCGCCAGGGCCGGGTCTTCCGGCAGGGCATCCACCAGCGCCTGGGCCAGATCGCGGGGTTTCAAGCCGGCGGGCTTGGCCAGCATCAGCGCGATGTTGGTGGCGAAGTCGCCGTGGCTTTTATCCTTGGTACGCTCAATCTGCACCGGCCGGCGCGCTTCGGCGGGCAGCACGCCGTTGGCGGTCAGGGTATCCAGGGCGCTGTCGATCAGCGCGATCAGACGGTCTTTCATGGTTTCTCAAGACGGGTTCGATTGGGCGGCGATTGTACGTGAATCCGGATCGAATTGCCGCCCCCTGGAAGGCGCGCCAAAGGTCCGGCCCGTCCTTAATTGCCCCTCACATCGATATCCACTTCCACCATCATTCCCGGACCGATCAGCTCCAGTGGGCCATCGTCCAGGCGGATGCGTACCGGCAGGCGCTGGGTGATCTTGGTGAAATTGCCGGAAGGGTTGGGATCAGGCAACAGCGCGAACTGGCTGGTGGCGGCGCGGCCGATGACCTGCACCGAGCCGCTGAAAGATTCGTCCGGATAGGCATCAACGGTGATTTTCACCGGCTGGCCTGGGCGCAGTTCGGCCACATCGGTTTCCTTGATGTTGGCCGCCACCCACAGGTCGTCCGGATCGTGCATCATCAGAATCGGTTGTCCCGGTGACACGTACTCACCCTCATCGATCAGGGTTTTATTGACTACACCGTTGATCGGGCTGCGTACGGTGAGATCCTCCAGGCGCAGTTCCTGCTGCGCCAGTCGTGCCTTGGCCTCTTCCAGTTGTTGCCGGGCGATTCCGACCTGGGCTTTCATCACCGTAGGCGGCGGCAGAGGCACTTGCACGCCATTGAGAAAACCGACGTGGGCGTTGTCGGCCTGCGCCTGACTGACCGCCACCTCTTCCCGCGAGCGCTGATATTCCGCCTGGGCGGCCTGATAGGTGTAGTAGTCCTGATCCCGTTGTTGCTGTGAAACGGCGCCGCGCTGGTGCAGGGCGTCGGACCGTTCAAAATCCTTGCGGGCCTGAGTCAGCCGTGCCCGGGCTGCTCTTTCCGCCGCTTTGACCGATTGCAGTTGCTGGCTGGTGATGTGCAGACCGCCCTCGAATTGCTGTTGGCCGAGGTCCAGACGGGCCTGTTCATAGTCGAGCCTGGCCTGCATCGAGGCGACGTTGGCTTGCAGGGTCTTCAGCTGCTGTTGATCCGGCTCACTGTACAGGCGGGCCACCACGTCGCCCTTTTGCAACCGGTCTCCCTCGGTGAGGGTGAACTCCGGGACCCAGCCAGGCAGCCGGCTGCTGACAGTGACCTGACTGGACATCACCCGGGCGTCCTGGGCGCTGACGTGAGTGAGCCGGTGATGGATGGCGAAGGCCATCCAGATCAGGCACGCCACCACCAGAGCCACCAGCGCGGCGAGCTTCAGCCACCGCGAGGGACGGCGCGGATAGAGGGAACGGGATGAGCTGTCGGTCATGGTGTCGTCATCCTTCATTGTGTTGCCGGGTTGTTGGCGGGGGCATTGGTCACGGGGCGGGGCCGGTTATGCTGGCGGCTCAACAGCACCGAGGGGATCGCCACCAGCACCAGGCTGGCCACCAGAATCCAGAACCCGTCCTGGTAAGCGAAAATCGATGCCCAGATGGTTTCCAGCCGCCCCATTAAATGCCCGGCCATGGCCTGTAGGTGGGTGTCCGGAACACCCAGGCGGTCGGCCAGTTCGGCCAGTTGGCTCAGTTGCTGCTGGGCGGTGCTGTTGCCGGCGTGCACGCCGGCGTTGAGTTGCTGGCCATGCTCCACGGTGCGGCGTTCCAGCATGATTACCAGCCCAGCGGTGCCGAGCGCGCCGCCGAGTTGCATGGCGAAGTTAATGGCGCCGGAGCCGTGGCCGGTGAGACGGGGTTCCAGCGCGGCGATGGCCTTGGACAGGGTGGGCGGTGGGAAGGCCGCCATGCCCACGGAAAGAATCGCCATGGTGGTGGCCAGGTAGGCGAAGGAGGTATCCCAGTCCATCAAGGCCATGTGCCAGACCGCGAACAGGGCGCAGGCCAGCCCGGGCAGCGTCAGCCAATGAGCCGGATAGCGGTCACTGAGGCGGCCCACCAGCGGCACCAGAATCGCCAGGACCAGGGTGGAAGGCAGGAAGATCTTGCCGGCACTGACCGGGCTGTAATGCAGAACGGTCTGCACGAATTGGGGCAGCAGATACATGATGCCGTAGAAAGTGCCGCCGAACAGGAACATGGCGGAGGTGCCGGTCACGAACAAGCGGTTGCGGAAGATGGCCAGATCCAGCAGCGGGTGGCGGCAGCGCTTCTGCCACAGAAAAAAAGCGGTGCCCAGCAGAACGCCAGTGACAATCAGTATGGGCACCCGGGGATCGTCCCAGCCCCAGCGCTGACCATTGGACAGTGCCGCCAGCAGCGAGAAAACGGCGGCGAAGGCGATCACCACGCCGGCCCAGTCAAACGGTGAACGCGGTCCTTTGCCTTCGCGAGGCGGTAAAAAGAAGTAGCCCATCACCACCGCGGCGACACAGATCGGCAGCGTGATGAAGAAGACGTAACGCCAGGTGAAATTCTCCACCAGCCAGCCGCCGATCACCGTGGCCAGGGTCAGCGGCAGCCCCAGACACATGCCGTACATGGCGGTGGCCATGCCGCGGCCTTCCGGCGGATAGGCGGCGAACAGCGCTTCCATGGCCACCGGCCGGATCAGTCCGGTCATCGCGCCCTGAATGACCCGGGCCGCCACCAGCGCCGCCATGCCCTCGCCCAGACCGCCGAGCAGGGAGGCGGCGATGAACACCAGCAACAGTCCCATGAAGGTAGCGCGCTGGCCCACCGCCGACACTAGCCAGGGGGCCACCAGCAGGGATACGGTGGTGGAAGCCAGAAAGCCGGTGGACAGCCATTGCACCTGGCTGTCGCTCATGCCGAAGGCGCCCTTTATATAAGGAATGGCGACGTTGACGATGGTGATCGACATGCCCAGCGCCACCAGGCCGAGCATGACGGTGAGCGTTACCCACAAACGGTAACGCGGACCGTAGCGCTGGAACAGAATGTCCACCTGACTCATGCATGCTCCTGACGGGGGACCCGAAGCACCCGGGCGGGGTGCGCGGGAAGCCGCCAGTTTAGTCAAGTGAGGTGACGCATTCCAATGGCGAATTACACCATTTCGGTGGGATCCACATCCACATGCCAGCGGCAGTGGCGGGCGGAGGGCAGGCCGCGGGCGTGCCGTACCAGGGCTTCGAGCACGGCGTGCAGAGCCGGACGCTGGGGCGCCTGCAGCAGCAGTTGGGCGCGATAGCGGCCGGCCCGTTTTTCCATCGGCGCCGGCGCTGGTCCGAGCAGGTTCACACTGTCGTCATCGACGTTACTGTTCTGCTGGAAGGGCGCCGCGCACTCATCAAGAAAGGCCAGGGCCTTGTCCATCGACATCGCCTCGCAGCGCAGTAAGGCGAGATGGCCGAACGGCGGAAGCCCGGCCATGCGCCGTTCCTCCAGCAGCGTGTCGGCGAGGGCGTGGTAGTCGCCAGCGGCGGCCAGGCGCACCAGATGATGATCGGTATGGCGGCTTTGCAGCAGCACCCGGCCACGCAGATCTTTGCGGCCGGCGCGGCCGGCCACTTGCAGCAGCAATTGCGCGGCCTGTTCGGGGCCGCGGAAATCGGCGCTGAGGAAGCCCGCGTCCAGATTGGTAATCACCACCAGGCTCAGACGGGGGAAATGGTGACCTTTCGCCAGCATCTGCGTGCCCACCAGCACCGCCGGCGCGCCACCCCGGATTTCCGCCAGTTTGGCATCCAGACTGCCCTTGCGGCGGGTGGTGTCGCGGTCGATGCGGACCACCGGCGCCTTGCAATGATCACTTAACAGGGCCTCCAGTTTTTCCGTGCCGGCGCCGGCGTCGATCAGATTGCTGGAGCCGCATTCCGGGCAGCGCCGCGGCACCCGCTGCTGGTGATCGCAGTGGTGACAACGCAACTGCGACAAGCTGCGATGCCAGGTCATGACGCTGTCGCAGCGCGGGCACTCCGCCTGCCAGCCGCAGTCCCGGCACAGGATCACCGGCGCGAAGCCGCGCCGGTTGAGGAACACCAGAGCCTGTTCACCACGGCGCACGGTGTCTTCGATGGCGGTCAGAGCGGAGGGCAGCAGCGGCGCGTCCGGGGCGGCATCCCGGGCATCCAGCAGCTCGATATCCGGCAGCGCGGCGCCGCCCGCCCGTTCGCGCAAACGCAGCCACTGGTAACGGCCGGTGTGGGCCAGATGCAGGGTTTCCAGGGCCGGAGTGGCGCTGCCGTGGACAACCGGAATGTTCCATTGGCGGGCGCGCCACGTGGCCAGGTCCCGGGCGTGGTAGCGGAAACCGTCCTGTTGCTTCAGGGACCCGTCATGGGCTTCGTCGACGATGATCAGCCCCGGCGCATGTAACGGTGTGAATATCGCCGAACGGGTGCCGATAATGATGCGTGCCCGGCCTTCGCCGGCGGCAAGCCAGGCTTCCAGCCGTTCGCGGTCGTTCAGGCCTGAATGCATGACCGTCACCGGCACCGCGAAACGTTGGCGGAAACGGCGCAGGGTCTGCGGCGTCAGGCCGATTTCCGGCACCAGTACCAGCACCTGCCGGCCAGCCGCCAACACCGGCGCCATCGCTTGCAGATACACTTCGGTTTTGCCGCTGCCGGTGACGCCGTCCAGCAGGAACGGTTGAAACCCGCTGGCCTGATTGATCGCCTCGATCGCCAGACGTTGTTCCGGACTGGCGCTCAGAGCAGGCTCGGCCAGGACATCCGCTGGCAGCGGCGGTACCTGCGGCAGGTGCTCCTCGCGCTCCGCCCACTGCTTCTCCCGCAGGGCCTGGAGCGCCGGGCGCGATACCGACAGCGCTTCCAGCATGGCCGGGGTGAGGCCGTCCGGGTGTTCGGCCAGCAGGGCCAGGGCTTCCTGTTGGCGTGGCGCCCGCTTCAGGCGGTCCGCCGTCACGTGCCGGCCGCGGTCGGTGATGCGCCAGCGGATCTCGGCGTCCGGCCGTGCCGCCTGCCCTTGGCGCAGCAGTGTTGGCAGCACGAAATTCAATACTTCGCCAAGGGGATGGTGATAGTAGCCGGCGGCCCATTCGCACAGGGCGTAGAGCCGCTCATCGATGATCGGCGCTTCGTCGAGTACTCGTTTGACCGCCTTGAGGGTCTTCAGGCTGCTGGGCTGATGAGCGTGGACCACGCCCACCAGGGTCCGTTTGCCGAACGGCACTTCCACCCGGGCGCCACGGGGCGGCACCGGCATCTCCGGTGGCAGGGAATAGTCAAAACAGCCTGGCAGGGGGACCGGCAAGGCAACCTGTAAGGTGGAGAGCGGCACGTGGAAATCCGGAAAACAGCGGTTACAGCTTGCGCATCGGGCGCAAACTGATATAGTTCGCGTTCACTTTTCCCGGCGTAAGCCAGTGTGGTGCCCGGCCTTGATCGGGTAGCGACACGCAATGGAGCCCAGTTATGAAAGCAGACATTCATCCTGAATACCAGGACGTGGCGATTTCCTGCAGCTGCGGAAACGTCATTCAGACCCGGTCCACCCGTGCGGGTGATTTTTCCGTGGACGTATGCTCCGCCTGCCACCCGTTCTATACCGGCAAGCAGAAGCAGGCGGACAGCGGCGGTCAGATCGACAAGTTCAAGCAGCGCTTTGGTGTGTTGCGCTCCAAGAAGAACTGATCGTTCTCATTGCTTTGCGTTCCACCTGTAAAAAGCACCCTTTCGGGTGCTTTTTACGTTCATCGGCGGCATTGTTTTACATAAATAGCGGTTTTGCATCGATAGTGTTGATATCGATGAAAATTTACGTCGATTGATATTTATTTGGCCAATATAGTGTTTTAAAGCCCGTTTCGGGGAGCGGAGACCACCATGTCCGAGGATTTCAAGAAGGCGGCCCTGGATTATCATGCCAAACCACGCCCGGGGAAGATCAGTGTCGAGGTGACCAAAAGCGCGAAAACCAGCCGCGACCTCAGCCTGGCCTATAGTCCCGGCGTAGCGGAACCGGTGCGTGAAATCGCCCGTGAACCGGAGCTGGCTTACCGTTTTACCGCCAAAGGCAACCTGGTGGCGGTGATCAGTGATGGCACCGCTATCCTGGGACTGGGCAATCTGGGCGCGCTGGCGTCCAAGCCGGTGATGGAAGGCAAGGGCATTCTGTTCAAGCTGTTCGCTGGCATCGACGTGTTCGATATCGAAGTCGAAGCGGAGGATCCGCAGGCGTTCATTGATACCGTGGTGCGCATTCACACCACTTTTGGCGGTATCAACCTGGAAGACATCCGCGCGCCGGAATGCTTCGAGATCGAACGAGTGCTCAAGGAAATCTGCGATGTGCCGGTGTTCCATGACGACCAGCATGGTACCGCCATCGTGGTCGGCGCCGGGCTGCTCAACGCCCTGGAAATCCAGAACAAGCGCATTGAGGACATCAAGGTGGTGTGCGTCGGCGCCGGCGCCGCCGGGGTTGCTTCCGTGCGGCTGCTGATCGAAATGGGTGCGCGCAAGGAAAACATCCTGGTATTGGACCGCAAGGGCGTGATCCACAACCGCCGTGATGATCTCAACCAGTATAAAGCGGCGTTGGCCAACGACACCGACAAGCGCACTCTGGATGACGCCATCGAAGGCGCCGACGTGTTCATCGGCGTGTCCGGCCCGGACATGCTGACCCCGGAAATGGTCAAGAAGATGGCGGACAAGCCGATCATCTTCGCGCTGGCCAACCCGGACCCGGAAATCCGCCCGGAAGTGGCCAAGGCCGCCCGCGCCGACGCCATCATCGCCACCGGCCGTTCCGATTATCCGAACCAGGTCAACAACGTTCTGTGCTTCCCGTACATGTTCCGAGGGGCCCTGGATGTACGCTCCACCTCCATCAACGAGGACATGAAGCTGGCGGCGGTGCACGCCATCGCCGAGCTGGTGCGCGAAGCACCGCCTCAGGAAGTGCTGGAAGCCTATGGTGGCGAGCCGTTGAACTTCGGTCCGGAATACATCATTCCCAAGCCCAACGACCCGCGCCTGCTGGGCCGGGTCTCCGCCGCCGTGGCCCGCGCCGCGGTGGATTCCGGCGTCGCCCGCAAAGGCTACCCGTCTCACTACCCGCTCAAGTCCCTGGACGATATCTTCCCGGAACTGTAACGGACGGGGATCGCGCGGCGCGTTAGCCGCTCCCACGGCAGGTTCTCGTGGCCTTCGTGGGAGGCGGCTAGCGCGCCGCGCCGGCTTTACCCCCCCCCCCTCCCAAGCCCTCTCCACCGCGCGCAAACCGATCCGCATGACTATACTGGGTCGGGCAAAGGCAGACGCATGGAGCGCGGTGTTTGGACGATACCAACAAACCTGAGCCAGCCATTGGTGGCAAAGCCGGTTTCATCATCGCGGTGCTGGTCAGTATAGCCAGTGCCCTGGCGATCTGGTGGATGCTGTCCAAGGATAGCCCCGAAGTAGACCCCACCAATTATCCCCGCAGCCGCTACGCCCACGATGACGCTGGCGGTGTCTGGTTCCTGCGCCCCGGTGACGGCTATCAACGGGTGGAAGGCGCCGATGCGAGCAGCTTCGAACCTCTGCCGGCCAATGCCAATGGCCCTGTTGAATACAGCGGCCTGGCCCGGGACCGTGATCACTTTTATGCGATGGGACAGCGCATGCCGAGTGTGGCGCCGGACAGCGTGCGCTACCTGGAGTCGCGTTACTACGTTGCCGGCGATCAGGCCTATTACGGCACTGCCCTGCTGCAAGGAGCCGACCCTGGCCGGTTGCGGGTATTCCAGAATGCCGTAAGGTACCCGAACGAGTACGCCCATGATGACCGCCATCTGTATTTCCAGGGCCATTGGATCCAGGGCGCGGACATTGCGTCCCTGGCGAAAGTCCCGCGGGAAACGCCGACGCCGGCGGAGCGCGTGTACCTGAAAGACCGTCACCGGGTGTATTACCGGGGTCGAGTGGTGGCGGGCGCGCGCCCGGATCAGTTCACTCTGATCACCGTGGAGGGGCAAAGCCGGAACCTGATCTACGATGCCCATTACGGTTACGACGGTCAGCGCTATTTTCTGGGAAGTGAGGCAGTGCCGGAGCGGGTGGCCGGTACGGATCGGGTTCTGCCGCCGGGCAGTCTCAAACTGCTGCTGGCGGACAAGCTCCTGGGTTGGCATGCCCTGTTTTATCAGGGCCGGGAACTCTTTTATCACCAGCCCCTTGCCAATGAGTTGAAGCCCCTGTGCCAAAGGGATTCCGGCGCTCCCCTGGAACGGATCGGGCGTGGGTTCTACCGGGATGACCGGCATCTGTACTACGCCTGGACGGCGCTGGATCATCGCAAGGGCCGGTACGCCAGCGGCCTGCGCGGTTGGTACACCGGGTTGGAAGTAGTGCCTGGTGTGCATCCCGATGATTTGCGCCTGATCGGTGAGCGCCGCTTGCGCATGCAAGGCAAAACCCTGACCGGGAATCTGTATCAGGCCGGTGACCGCCGTTTCCTCAATCCATCCGAAGGATATGTGGCCGGCCTGTGGGGCGTGACTGAAAAAGGACAGCCACGGAGGCTGGATAGAGCGCGCGAGTGCTTGGCGTATACTCGCAATCCGGACTGGAACTACGTTCCTGTGTGGGCCCGCAACATTCTTATCCTGCTTGCTATCGTGCTGATCGTCATTCGTGGCATCCGCTGGCTGTTGCGGCGAAAGACGGCAGGAATCAAGGGAGAGCATCAATGAGGAGATGGGGGCAGGGACTGGCCTGGGTTACGGCAATTCTGGCGTTGATGGTCTCGCTGATGTTGTGGCTGGACCCCGGGGAAGAACCGGAGGTGACTCGAACCGATTATCCGGTGAGCCGCTACAGCCATGATGAGGACGGCGGTATCTGGTTTCTGCAAGCGGGAGAGGGCCATCAGCGGGTCGAGGGGGCTGATCCGGAGACGTTCGAACCGGTGCCCGGCGATACTGGGAGAGGCTACTTTTACAGTGGTTTGGCCCGGGACCGTGAGCACTTTTACGTGGACGGACACCGTAAGCCGGAAGTGAATCCGGATTCCGTGGCTTATCTGGGCCGCCATTATTATCGGGCCGGTGAGCGTGTGTACTACCGGAATACACTGCTGGACGGCGCCGAGGCCGCCAAAGTCCGCGTCCGCCACGGCGATTACGCCGACGACGGTGCCCGTCTGTACTATCAAGGGCACTGGATCGCCGGTGCCGATGTTTCCTCGCTGAGTGAAGTGGCGGTGACCGAACGGACTTCGGCGGACTTTCACTATCTCAAGGACGCCAACCGGGTCTATTACCGGGGAAAGGTGGTGCAGGGGGCCGAACCGGCGGACTTCACCGTGATCAGGGTCGAGGGCGACACCTGGGGTAACCACTACGGCGACGATGGCCGGCGCTATTTCTTCAAGGACCAGCCATTACCCGATCAAGTGGCGGACACCGGCCGGACCCTGCCGCCCGGTGCGCTGCAATTGCTGCAGGCGGACAAAGAATTCGGCTGGCATGTGCTGTTTCATGAAGGCGATACCTTTTATTTCCATCAACCCTTTACCAATGAATTGAAGATGTTGTGCCGGCGTGATTCCAGTGCGCCCTTGGAAACCCTGGCGCAAGGGCTCTATCGGGATGACCGGCATCTGTATTACGCCTGGGTGGAATGGGACTGGAACCGGCAAAGCCGAGGCGGAGGGCGCGGGCTGCAGGGTTGGAGCAGCGGTCTGGCGGTAGTGCCGGACGTCGATCCCGACAAGTTTCGTTTTATCGAAAAGGCGCGCTACCGCCGGTCGGGTTCCGCGCTGCGTGGCGGCGTGTACGATGCCGGTGGACGGCGTTTTTTCCACCCGGATTACAAGGGAGCAGCGCCCTACCGGGCGGCGTTGATGGGCTTCGATGGGAGCGGCGAGTTGCGCCACTTGCGACATGATGGCCGCTGTGGCGCCTACACGGAGTCCCCGAACCGCTCGAGTTTCTTCAATGATCTGAAAGGTATGGTGAAATGGATAATCAATCGCGGCTCGTGAGCCGCGATTGATCCAGCAACCGGGAACGGATCAGAAAATCTGTTCCGGGCTGCCGCCACTGCCGCCGTTATAGGGGCTTTCCTGTTCTGGCACTTCATCTTCGCGGAAATACTCGAAGATGGCATTGCTGTTGCCGGACCGCGCGACCAGGCCGCTCTTCGGATCAATACGGACCGAGACAATACCCGGCGGCTGACGCAGGGCGGTTTCCGGAACGCCTTCCAGAGCCTTGCCCATGTAGCTGATCCAGATTGGCAGGGCGGCACGGCCGCCGTATTCACCCCAGCCCAGGGATGTCGGCGTGTCCAGTCCCACCCACACAGTGGTCACCAGACTCGGCGCATAGCCGGAGAACCAGGCGTCCACGTGATTGTTGGTGGTGCCGGTCTTGCCGGCCAGATCCTTGCGACCCAGGGAGCTTGCCTGGCGGCCGGTGCCGCGCTTGATCACGTCCTGCAACATGGAATTCATCAGCCAGGCCACTTCCGGATCCAGAGTGCGGGGCGCCAGCACCGGCGGCGGCTGCAGTGTTTCCGGAGGTTGCTCATCGCGGTTGCTGTCGCCGAGACTGACTTCCTCACGTTCCAACAGCGTGGGCAACTGCTCGCGCTGTTCCCAGGCTGCTTCCTCGGTGGCGATTCGGGCCCGTTCATCGGCGCAGGGCAGGTCGCACCGCAGTACTTCCGGCGCGCGCCACAGCACATGGCCGTCGCGGTCCTCGATGCGATCAATGTACCAGGGGGTCACCCGGTAGCCACCGTTGGCGAACATGGCGTAAGCGGTGGCCAGCTCCAGCGGCGTCAGCGAGCCGCTGCCCAGGGCCAGGGACAGATCCCTCTGGAAACGGTCATAGGGCAGACCGAATTCCTTCAGGGTCTCCATGGTCTGCTGGATGCCCACCTGGCGGAGAATGCGGATGGACACCAGGTTGAGAGAACGGTACAGCGCCTCACGCATGCGGGTTGGGCCGTAGAAGCGGCCGCTGGAGCCTTTCGGCCGCCAGGCCTTGCCCAGTTCGGAACTGTCGTAGACCACCGGGGCGTCATTGATAATGGTGGCCGGGGTGAAGCCGTTTTCCAGTGCGGCGGTATAAACAAACGGCTTGAATACGGAACCCGCCTGACGCTGGCCCTGCATCGCCCGGTTGAAGTTGGAGGCGGCGAAGCTGTAGCCGCCCTGCAATGCCTGCAGGGCGCCGGTTTCCGGATCCAGTGACACCAGCGCGGATTGCGCCTGGGGCAGTTGCGCCAAGCGCCAGTGGGCGCCGCTCTTGTCATCCACCGGGCGCAGGTAGATGACATTGCCGACTTTGAGGACATCGGCGACCTGTTTCGGTTTTTCCCCAACATAGCCCTTGCGCAATGCCGGGCGGGCCCAACTGATATCCTTCCAGGCCACCACGGCCTGTTTGCCGTCGCCCAGCAGTACCGCCGCGGCGTCTTCCCGTATCTCGGTGACGATGGCCGTGCGCAGCGGCCCATACGCGGGCTGGTCCTTGAAGGTATCGAGCCAGGCGACCACATCGTTGCTCAGGCTTTCCTGATCTTCCTCCTCCGGTCGGGCCAGCTCCGGCTGTGGTGCCTCATCCTCGGGGGCGGCTTCCGCATCGTCGCCTTGGGGCCAGGCCAGCTTCGGCAGAGCGCCGGTGTCCACCTCGGCCAGCGGGCCGCGATAGCCGTGGCGCTCATCGTATTCGTGCAGGCCCTCACGCAGGGCGCGCACCGCCGCTTCCTGGCGTTTGCTGTCGACCGTGGTGATAACCCGTAAACCCTGGGTGTAGAGGTCCCCGGGGATGATATCGGCCACCGCCAGGCGCGCCATCTCCGCCACATAGGCGCCTTCCACTTCAGGTCGTGAAGTGTGATAGCGGGCGGTCACCGGTGCCCGCCGGGCTTGTTCCATTTGTTCCTCGGTAATGGCGCCGGTTTCGTGCATGCGGCCGAGAATCCAGTTGCGGCGCTGTACCGCCCGCTCCGGGTTGGTGATCGGGTTGTAGGCGGAAGGTGCCTTCGGCAGGCCGGCGATCATCGCCCACTGCGGCAGGGTCAGTTCGCCGATGTCCTTGCCGTAGTAAACCTTGGCCGCGGCCTGGGCGCCGTAGGAGCGGTGGCCCAGATAGATCTTGTTGAGATACAGCTCGAGGATTTGTTCCTTGGTCAGGATGTGCTCGATCTGCATGGCCAGCACGATCTCGTTGAACTTGCGCAGGAAGCGTTGTTCCCGGTCGAGAAAGAAGTTGCGCGCCACCTGCATGGTGATGGTGGAACCGCCGGAGCGGATCTCGCGATAACGGATCAACTCCACCGCGGCCCGGGCCAGCCCTTTCACATCCACCCCGGCATGGCGGAAGAAGCGCTCGTCTTCCGCCGCCAGTACCGCCTGGACGAACAGCGGTGGCAGATGGTCGAAGGTGACCGGCTCGCGACGCTTCTCGCCGTACTCGGCCATGAGTTTCTCGTCACTGCTGTAGATACGCAGCGGCGTCTGGTACTCGACCTCGCGAATGCCAATGGCATCAGGCAGTTGCGGCGCCAGGTACAGATAGGAGCCGGCCATGACCAGGACGGCGCCACAGACGGCGGCAAAGGCGAGGAGGAGGAGAGGGCGGATCCAGCGGACGGCAGATTGCATATAGTGGCAATTGATGTGGATTCAGAATAAAGGCTTAGAGCATGTCCTCGGCGGTCCGGGCCAAGTCACCTGGGACGGTTTATGCGCGGGAACAGCATCCAGCCGTGAAGCACGTCATTATACGGCGTAAAGGTTGTTGTGATCTAATAACCTTTCTGCTACTACTAATTTCTCATGTTGTACAGCATAAGAACTACGTAAGTATATCTTTTTCTGGGTAAAAAAGTACTTCCAATCTACTCTCTTGGGGCGAAAGACTGTGCTGCCTTTTCTAAGAAAAAAGGCCCAAGCCATGCTGGGGGTCGATATCAGTTCCACCGCCGTGAAGCTGCTGGAGCTATCCAGGTCCGGGGGGCGCTTCAAGGTCGAGAGCTACGCCGTCGAGCCGCTCACGGCCAATACCGTGGTGGAAAAAAACATCACCGATGTGGAAGGGGTCGGGGACGTGATCGCCCGGGTGGTCGCCCGGGCCCGTCCCGGGGTCAAGGCCGCTGCCGTGGCGGTGCCGGGCTCCGCCACCATCACCAAGGTGATCGAAATGGACGCCTCGCTCAGCGAGGACGATATGGAAACGCAATTGCGGGTGGAGGCGGACCAGTACATTCCATTCCCGCTGGATGAAGTGCGCATGGATTTTCAGGTGCTCGGCGCCACCGAGGATACGCCCGACCGGGTGGAAGTTCTGGTGGTGGCGTCGCGCACGGAAAATGTGGAGATGCGCGCCGATGCTCTGGAGATCGGTAACCTTCAGGCCAAGGTGGTGGACGTGGAGGCCTACGCCATGGAGCGGGCCTTCCAACTGGTGGCGCCGACCCTGCCCAACGCCGATGAACTGGAAACGGTGGCGGTGTTCGATATCGGCGCCACCATGACCACTCTCAATGTGTTCCATCAGGGGCGCAGCGTCTATACCCGCGAGCAACTGTTCGGCGGCAAGCAGCTCACCGAGGAAATTCAGCGCCGTTACGGCATCTCCATGGAGGAGGCCGGGCTGGCGAAGAAAACCGGTGAATTGCCTGAGGACTATGAGAGCGAGGTGCTGCAGCCGTTCAAGGACGCCATCGTCCAGCAGATCAACCGGTCCCTGCAGTTCTTCTATGGATCCACCCAGTTCAATCAGGTGGATTACATCCTGCTGGCTGGCGGTTCGGCTTCCATCACCGGATTGCCGGCGCTGATCCAGGACAAGGTGGGTGCCGGGTGTTCCCTGGCCGATCCCTTCGCCGGTATGAGCAAGGCCGGCAAGGTCAATGTCCGGGCCCTGGCCAACGACGCCCCGGCGATGATGATCGCCTGCGGCCTGGCGCTGAGGAGCTTTGAACTATGAGCACCAGCATTAACCTGCTTCCCTGGCGGGAGGCGCGCCGCAAACAGCGCCAGCAGGAATTCGTCGCCTTGCTGATTTTCGCCGCCTTGCTGGCGGGCCTGCTGTTCTGGATGTGGAAAGGGATGATGGAGGATCGCATTGCCGATCAGCAGACCCGCAACAGTCATATCCAGGCCGAAATCGCCAAGCTCGATGAACAGATCAAGGAAATCAAGGAACTGGAGACACGTCGCGCGGAACTGGTGGCGCGGATGAAGGTGATCCAGGAATTGCAAGGCAACCGGCCCACCATCGTCTACGTTTTTGATCAACTGGTCCGCACCTTGCCGGACGGCGTCTACTACAGCTCGGTGGAGCGCACCGGTAACGTCTTCACCATCAAAGGCGTGGCCGAATCCAACAACCGGGTATCGCGGCTGATGCGGAATCTGGACGGCTCCGACTGGTTCGTCGAGCCCAACCTGATCAACGTCACCGCCCTGGAAGGCAGTCAGCAGGCGAACCAGTTCACCCTGACCGTGAAGCAGGGGCGCCCGGATCGTGAGGGGGATGAGGGGGAGAATAACGATGAAAGCCTCTGACCTGAAGAATCTCGACGTTCGTGAGCTGATCGACGAAATCAACAGTCTGGATTTCGAGAACATTGGCGGCTGGCCGCTGCCGATCAAGATCGGTGCCGCCGTGCTGGTGTTCGCGGCCGTGCTGCTGTTGGGGTATCTGCTGTCGATCAAGGATCTGAAAGCCCAGCACGAGCGTCTGGAGCGGGAGGAGCGAAGCCTGCTCACCAGCTTCGAAAAGAAGGCGTTCAGCGCCCACAATCTGGAGCAGTACCGGCAGCAGCTGGTCGAGCTGGAAGAGAACTTCGATACCCTGAAAAACCAGCTGCCGCGCGACACCGAGGTGCCCGGTTTGCTGGAGGACATTACCCATACCGGCTTGAGCAGCGGTCTCGAGTTCGAGGTGATCGAGCTCAAGGATGAAGTGCAGAAGGAGTTCTACGCGGAATTGCCCATCGATATCCGGGTGACCGGGGATTACCACGGATTCGGGGCGTTTGTCTCCGGCGTGTCGGCGCTGCCGCGGATCGTCACCTTGCACGATTTCAAGGTGGAGCCGGGCAGCAAGGAGGAGAGTGGCGGCTTGCTGAATCTGGCGATCACCGCCAAGACCTATCGCTACGCCGCCAGCGACGGCGACGATGACGGGGGCAAGAAGGTGGCCGGTAAAAAGACAAGCAGGAACGGCCGTTCCTAGCGCGTAAGGGGGGAATCATGAAAGCGCGTAATTTAGCCGCCGCACCGTGTCTGCTGGCGGCGCTATTGTCTCTCGGGGGTTGCACCGCCGGCGCCGATATCGGCCAGTTGGATGCCCGTCTCGAGGAAATCAAAGCCCGGCCACGCGGACGCATCGAGCCGCCGCCGGAGTTCAAGCCCATTGCCACCTTTACCTACGGCGCGCACAAGCTGCGGCCGCCGTTTTCGCCGCCGGTGGAGCAGGAACTGGTGAAGGTGCCGGAAGGGCGCAAGGTCGAGCCGGATATGAGCCGTCCACGGGAATACCTGGAGCGTTTCAGTCTGGATGCGCTGCGCATGGTGGGCACCATTACCAAACCCGGCAAGGCGCTGGAGGCATTGATGGAGGATCCCGCCGGGGCCGTGACCCGGGTCCGGGTGGGCAGTTACTTGGGGAAAAATTTCGGCCGGGTGGTGGCCGTTCGCGATAACGAAGTGTCGTTGGTGGAAATCGTGCCTGACGGCCACGACGGCTGGGTGGAGCGGTCCCGCGCCGTTTCCATCGCCGAATAATGTTGCTGGGGAAGCCTGTTATGAAGATCTGCAATGCAATAAAAAACCGATTCGCTCCCCGGCGCTGGGGAATCCGGGTGCTGGCGCTGCTGGCTTGCTGCACCGCCTCGCTGGCGTCGGCGGCCACCATTACCGCCCTCGACGCCAACATGCTGCCGGGGGACGGCATGGAAGTGAGAGTGCGCTTTGATGGCGCCGCGCCGGAGGTGAAGGGCTACAGCATCGAACGCCCGGCCCGCATCGCTCTCGACCTGGTGGGCGCGGACAGCGCCCTGAAAACCCGCCAACACAATCTGGGCACCGGCAATGCCCGCAGTGTCACCGTGGTGGAGGCGAAGAATCGCACCCGGCTGATCTTCAATCTGGATCAACTGACCGGTTACAGCACCGAAGTGGAAGGGCAGGAGCTGGTGGTGGTGCTCGGCCGCGATCGTGCGCCGGCCGGTGATCCGGCCAGGGCGGATCAGGAAGCCGCCGCCGCGCCGCCGCGGGGCGTGCAGGAGAGCATTCGCAACATCGATTTTCGCCGCGGCAGTGACGGCGAAGGCCGTGTCGTGGTGACACTGTCGAAACCGTCCATCCCGGTGGACGTGAAGGAAGAAGGCGGCCGTATCCAGGCGCGCTTCGTGGGCGCCGGGGTTGGCAATGAACTGGTGCGCCGTCTCGACGTCACCGATTTCGCCACGCCGGTACAGTATGTGGAAACCCGCAGCGATGACGGCAGCACGGTGATCACCATCGAACCCACTGGCACCTGGGAATATCTGGCCTATCAGGCGGACAACGAGTTCAGCATCAATATCAAGCCGCTGACCCGCGGCGAAGCGGAACGCAAGAAGCGTGAGTCCTTCAAGTACACCGGTGAAAAGCTGTCACTGAACTTCCAGGACATCGAGGTGCGTTCGGTGCTGCAGTTGATCGCCGATTTCACTGAGCTGAACCTGGTGGCTTCCGATACGGTGACGGGCAAGATTACTTTGCGGCTGCAGAGCGTGCCCTGGGATCAGGCTCTGGACCTGATTCTCAAGACCAAGGGGCTGGATAAACGCAAGGTGGGCAATGTGCTGCTGGTGGCGCCGGCGGACGAGATCGCCGCGCGCGAACAGCTGGAGCTGGAAAGCCAGAAGAAGATCGCCTCACTGGCGCCGCTGCGCACGGAGTTCATCAGCATCAATTACGCTCGCGCGGAGGAACTGAAGACGCTGATTACCGGGGAAAGCGGCGCCACCGCGCTGATCAGCGAGCGCGGTTCGGTATCCGTGGACCAGCGCACCAATACCCTGATCATCCAGGACACCGTGGCCAAGCTGCAGGAGATTCGTGATCTGATCCAGCAACTGGACATTCCGGTCCAGCAGGTGCTGATCGAGGCGCGGGTGGTGGTGGCCACCACCGATCTGTCCGATGAGTTCGGGGTTCGTTGGGGCGGTCTCGGTTACGACGGCAATTCTCTCGCCAATGATGGCCGTTCCATGGCGATTTCCGGCCGCCTCACCTCCTTGCGGGAGCTGCATTACGCCAACGTTGACCGTGATGACGACGGCTCCCTGGGGGAAATGGAGGAATTCGACGAGGACACCAATAACGACATGATCGTCGACATGGGAGTGGATTCCGCCGATGCCACCCGTTTCGCCATTGGTTTTACCTCTCTGAGCTCCGGACTGATCGAGCTGGAGCTGTCGGCGCTGGAATCCGAGGGGAGGGGGGAGCTGGTGGCCACGCCCAAGGTGCTCACCGCAGATCAGCAGCCGGCGGTGATCGCCTCCGGTCAGCAGATCCCGTTCAACGTGGCCACCTCCTCCGGCGCCACCGCGGTGGAGTTCATCGAGGCGGAGTTGCGCTTGGAAGTGACGCCGCAGGTGACCCCGGAAGGGGATGTGATCATGCAGCTCAAGGTCAACAACGATGCCCTGGGCTCGGATCTGGACAACCCCACCATCAGCACCAACCGGGTTGAGACCACGGTGTTGGTGAATGACGGCGAAACCGTGGTTTTGGGCGGCATTTTCCAGCAGGAACAGATAAACTCCCTGATCAAAACCCCCTTCCTGGGTGATATTCCCTGGTTGGGAGCCCTGTTCCGCAAGAAAGTGAAGCGTGACAGCAAGCAGGAATTGCTGATATTCATCACGCCACGCTTGGTAAAAGAGACAATGGCCCGTCGGTGAACGATAGAGAAAATACTCCCTCTCTTTTTTTGGTGGGCCCCATGGGGGCAGGTAAAAGCACCCTGGGGCGCCACCTGGCACAGTTATTGGATCGCCCTTTCTATGACTCGGACCGCGTTATCGAGGAGAAGACCGGTGCCGATATCCCATGGATCTTCGATGTGGAAGGGGAGGAAGGTTTTCGTCGACGTGAAAGCGAGGTCATCGACGAGCTGAGCGCGCTGCCCGGCATCGTGCTGGCCACCGGAGGCGGCGCGGTGATGGCCGAAGAGAATCGGCGCCACCTGCACGATCGCGGCTGCGTGGTCTACCTGTGGACGCCAGTGGAAGTGCAACTGGCCCGTACCCGTAACGACCGCAACCGCCCCCTGTTGCAGACCGGCAATCCCAAGGCCCGTCTCGCCAGGTTGTTCGAGCAGCGCGACCCGCTCTACCGGGAAGTGGCGCACCACGTGGTTTCCACCGCTTCCAGCAACCTGAAAAAGGTATCCGATCAGATCCTCGGTTGTCTGGCCGATTTCCCCATCCGATAATGCTTCAACGCCGGACGGCTCCGGCGCTCCCTTCCCTGTCCGGAGACACTATGCAGACGCTTGACGTGGCACTGGCCGAACGCAGTTACCCGATCCACATCGGCCCCGATCTGTTGTCCACTTCGTTGATCCGCGAGCGCATCCGTGGCAATCAGGTCATGGTGGTGACCAACGAAACCATCGCGCCCCGGTATCTTGAGCGGGTCACCGCGTCTCTCGGCGATCTGCAATGCGACACCGTGATCCTGCCGGATGGTGAGCAGTACAAGACCCTGGCGACCCTGGAGCGTATCTTTGACGCGCTGATGGAGAAGCGGCACTCGCGCACCACCACCCTGGTCGCCCTGGGCGGTGGCGTGGTCGGGGACATGGTGGGCTTCGCCGCCGCCTGTTTCCAGCGCGGCGTGGATTTCATTCAGGTGCCGACCACACTGCTGGCTCAGGTGGATTCCTCGGTGGGCGGAAAGACCGCGGTGAATCACCCCCGTGGCAAGAACATGATCGGCGCCTTTCATCAGCCCCGTTCGGTGATTATCGATATTCGTGTGCTGGATACCTTGCCGGAGCGGGAGTTCGCCGCGGGCATGGCGGAAGTGATCAAGTACGGTCTGATTCGGGATCCGCGATTCTTCGACTGGCTGGAACAGCACCGTTCCGATCTGCAGCGGCGTGATGATGCCGCCCTTACCGAGGCGATCCTGCGCAGTTGCCGCAACAAGGCGGAGGTGGTGGCCGCCGATGAAACCGAACAGGGCAACCGCGCTCTGCTCAATCTGGGGCATACTTTCGGCCATGCCATGGAAACCTTTACCGGTTATCGCCAGTGGCTGCACGGTGAGGCGGTGGCCGCGGGCATGGTGATGGCGGCCCGCATGTCCCGGGAGCTGGGCTGGCTCAGCAATGACGATGTGGCCCGGGTGGCCGACAGTCTGTCGCCCTGGGGGCTGCCGGTAACGGTCCCCGAGGGGATGACGACGGCGGATTTCTCCGATTTGATGGCCCTGGACAAGAAAGTCCGTAATGGACGCCTGCGCCTGGTATTGCTGAAACGAATCGGCGAGGCTCTGGTCACAGGGGAATACGACCCCAATGCACTGACGCGAACGCTTGAGGCCTTTTGTGATAAGGGATGACGAGTACTTTTACGAAGGCGCGGAACGGGGCGATCTGCTCGACGCGCTGAACGGCTACGCTCACGAAGGCAGCACCGTGGTGCTGGAAGGCGAGCATGGCAGTGGGGTATCCACCCTGTTGGGCATGGTGTGCATGGCCCTGGTGGATGATTTCGAGGTGATCCGCCTGGACGGCGACGATGAACTGGACGCCAACGCGCCGGTGGAGGCCATGCTGACCCACTTCGGCGTGGATCGCGAAGGGCTGGCGGACGCTCTCAAGCAAGCGTTGGCGGACACCCGGCTGGTGATCGTGGTGGACAACGCCGACCGCGCCGATGAGGCGGCCCTGGCGACCATGGCGGCGTTGAAGGAAAAGCTCGGAGGCCGTCTGGCCTATTTGTTCGGCGGCTATCCCGGTGCCGCCGGGCGGGTCGCCAATGCTGGCCTGGCGGTGGCGGACACCCTTGGCCTGCCGCCTCTGGATGAAGCAGAGGTGGTGGCGTTTGCCGATGAAGTCTATGGCGTTACCCTGAGTGATGACGAGGCGGAAAGCCTGCTGGCGCGGAGTGAAGGGCAGCCCGGTTCGCTGTTGGCGTTGCTGGATGAGCGCGGCGACGTGGCTTCGGCGCCGCTCGCCGACGGCACTAATGCTGCTCGGCGGCCATTGCCCTGGCGTCACGTGCTGGCGGTGGGCGCGCTGGTGCTGGTGGTCCTGGTGTTGTGGCTGGCCAGCGGCGGCGATGACGAACCGCGGCCATCGCAATCCGTGGCCCTGGACCTGCCCAAGCCGCCGGCCACCCCGGAGGAACCGGCCGAGGAGACTGCTCCGGCATCCAATGAGTCGCCGTCGTTGCCGGCGATCCGTGACCCCGAGCGCACCCGTGAGGCCTTGGCGTCCTACGCGGATAACGCCAGGGAATTCAAGAGCAAGGAAGAGCCGCCGGGCGAGCCGCGCCAGAACCAGGAGGCGCCGCGGACCGCGGATCCGGTCAGCGAGCCGGACGCGGGCGCCGCGCCAGCCGCTGCTTCCAAACCCGGTCCCAAGCCGCGCCCGACGGCCAGCAATGACGGCTATCACCATGATGGCTGGCTGGCGTCCCGCCCGGACAGCGAGTGGTTCCTGCAAGTGACCGCCACCGGTCGTGAGGACGGAGCCCACAGCGTGCTTGACGTATTGGACCGCAAGGGCGCCTACTACCCTGCCCGCAGGGGTGAGGAGACGGTATATGTGGTGCTGGCCGGCCCTTACGCCAGCCGCGACGCGGCGGTGCAGGCCCGTGACGGCCTGCCCGAGCAACTGCGTAAAGCGGGACCTTTCCCGCGCAGCATGGCGTCGATACGAAAAGAACTGCAATGACATAATCCGCCGGGGCCCGCGGGCTCCGGCGCCTTCGGGGCCGGGATCGGCTCTGTGCGGTGGTGTTTGTCGGCTACCCCCTCAATGTGTAGAATGTTCATCCCTTTTTTGCCGTCGTCGTTTTTCCGGCGCCAGTTCCGCCTTCTGTAAGTCTCTGAATTTCAAGAGGAATAGGTTTTGATGCAGCAGAACTCAACGCTGGTGCAGGGGCTCTATGAGCCCGGAGAATTCCGGGACAACTGTGGCTTTGGCCTGATCGCCCACATGGAGGGGCAGGCCAGTCACGAGCTTCTGCAAACCGCTATTGAAGCACTCACCTGCATGACTCACCGGGGCGGGATCAACGCCGATGGAAAAACCGGTGACGGATGCGGGCTGTTGCTGAAAAAACCCGACTCCTTCTTCCGGGCGCAGGCCGGGAAACAGGGCATCGAACTGCCGGACATCTACGGCGTCGGGATGGTGTTCACCCATCCGGAAGCCGATCAGGCGGCCGCCCAGAAGGCGGTGATCGACGCCGAGCTGGAGGCTCAGGGCCTGAAGGTGCTGGGCTGGCGTGAAGTGCCCACCGACGCTTCCTGCCTCGGTGAACTGGCGCTGCGCTCGCTGCCGGGCTTCCACCAGGTGCTGGTGGCCGGTGACGAGGAGTCCGAGGTGGCGCTCAACCGCCGTCTGTTCTTCGCTCGCCGTCTCGCCGAGAAGCGTATTCCGAAAGACGGCTATTTCTACGTCTGCTCACTGTCGGCCACCACGGTGTCCTACAAGGGGTTGATGATGCCGGTGGATCTGCCGGCGTTCTTCCCGGACCTCGGTGATGAGTCCATGGAAACCGCCATCGTGGTGTTCCACCAGCGGTTCTCCACCAACACCTCACCGCAGTGGCCGCTGGCTCAGCCGTTCCGTTACCTGGCTCACAACGGCGAGATCAACACCATTCAGGGCAACCGCAACTGGGCCCTGGCCCGTGAGAACAAGTTCGAGAACGAACTGCTGCCCGATCTGGCCGAGCTCAGCCCGCTGGTTAACCGTGAAGGCTCCGACTCCTCCAGCATGGACAACATGCTGGAAGTGCTGCTCTCCGGTGGCATGGACCTGTTCCGCGCCGCGCGCATGATGGTGCCGCCGGCCTGGCAGAACGTGGAAACCATGGATGCGGATCTGCGTGCCTTCTACGAATACAACTCCATGCACATGGAGCCCTGGGACGGCCCCGCCGGGCTGGTCATGACCGACGGCCGCTACGCCGTCTGCATGCTGGACCGCAACGGCCTGCGTCCGGCCCGCTGGGTGATCACCAAGAACGGTTTCATCACGTTGTCCTCCGAGATCGGCGTGTACAGCTATCAGCCCGAGGACGTGGTGGCCAAAGGCCGCGTCGGACCCGGCCGGATTCTGGCCGTGGATATCGAGAAGGGCGAGCTGCTGCAGACCGAGGATATCGACAACCGTCTCAAAGTGCGTCATCCCTATCGTCAGTGGCTCAAGGATCACGCGCTGCGTATCGAAGCCAGCTACGACCACGAAGTGGAGCGTACCGACGACATCGATCCGCAGGATCTGCTCAGCTACCAGAAATTCTTCCAGATCAGCTTTGAAGAGCGTGATCAGGTGATCCGTCCGCTGGCGGAAGCCGGCCAGGAAGCCACCGGCTCCATGGGCGACGACACTCCGATGGCGGTGCTGAGTCAGCGTCAGCGTCCGCTGTATGACTACTTCCGGCAACAGTTCGCCCAGGTCACCAACCCACCCATCGATCCGCTGCGCGAAGCGATCGTGATGAGCCTGGAGACCTGCGTCGGCGCCGAGCGCAATGTGTTCGAGGAAAGCTCCGACCACGCTGACCGGGCGATCCTGTCCACGCCGGTGTTGTCACACTCCAAGTTCACCAATCTGCTGAAAATCGACCGTCCCGGCTATCAGCACGAGCGTCTGAGCCTGCACTATGATCCGCAACAGGGCCTGGAGCTGGCGGTGCGCGCTCTGTGCGAAAGCGCCGAGAAAGCGGTTCGCGACGGCAAGGTGATTCTGGTGCTGAGCGACCACGGTATCGAGGCGGGCAAGCTGACCATCCATGCCCTGATGGCCACCGGCGCCGTGCATCACCACCTGACCAGCCGTGGTTTGCGCAGTGATGCCAACATCATCGTGGAAACCGCCACCGCCCGCGACGCACACCATTTCGCGGTGTTGTTCGGTTTCGGCGCCACCGCCGTGTACCCGTATCTGGCCTATGACGTGATTGCCGACATGGTGAGAAGCGGCGAGCTGCTCGGCGATGCGGTGGAATTGCAGAAAAACTTCCGCAAGGGCATCAACAAAGGGTTGATGAAGATCCTTTCCAAAATGGGGATCTCCACCATCACTTCCTATCGTGGCGCCCAGTTGTTCGAAGCCGTGGGTATCGCCAGCGATGTGGTGGAGCTGTGCTTCCGTGGCGTGCAGAGCCGCATCGAAGGGGCCTCCTTCGAGGATATCGAGAACGATCAGAAGATCGTTGCCGCCGATGCCTGGAAGCAGCGTAAGCCGATCGATGCCGGCGGTGTGCTCAAGTACATCCACGGCAAGGAATACCACGCCTACAACCCGGATGTGGTGCACGCCATTCATCGCGCGGTGCAGAACGGCGATTACGAGGCATACAAGGAATTCGCCGAGCTGGTCAATGACCGCCCGGTGGCGACTCTGCGTGACCTGTTGAAAGTGCGTACCGATGTGACACCGGTGCCGCTGGAGGAAGTGGAGCCGATTGAAACCATTTTGCCGCGTTTCGACTCCGCTGGTATGTCCCTGGGCGCGCTCAGCCCGGAAGCTCACGAAGCCATCGCCACCGCCATGAACCGTCTGGGCGGGCGTTCCAACTCCGGTGAAGGCGGCGAGGATCCGGCCCGTTACGGCACCGAGCGCGTTTCCAAGATCAAGCAGATCGCTTCCGGGCGGTTCGGTGTGACCCCACACTACCTGGTCAACGCCGAAGTGCTGCAGATCAAGGTGGCCCAGGGCGCCAAGCCAGGAGAGGGCGGCCAGTTGCCCGGGGGCAAGGTCAACGCCCTGATCGCGCGGCTGCGTCACTCCGTGCCCGGCGTGACTCTGATCTCGCCGCCGCCGCACCACGATATCTATTCCATTGAGGATCTGGCCCAGCTGATCTTCGACCTCAAGCAGGTCAATCCGCAGGCTCAGGTGTCGGTGAAACTGGTGTCCGAGCCCGGCGTCGGCACGGTGGCCTCCGGCGTGGCCAAGGCCTATGCCGATCTGATCACCATCTCCGGTTACGATGGCGGTACCGCGGCCAGCCCGCTGACCTCCATCCGTTACGCCGGCTCGCCCTGGGAGCTGGGGCTGGCGGAAGCGCACCAGGCGCTGCGTGCCAACGACCTGCGTCAGAAGATCCGCCTGCAAACCGATGGCGGTTTGAAGACCGGCCTGGATGTGATCAAGGCGGCCATCCTCGGCGCCGAGTCGTTCGGCTTCGGCACCATGCCGATGGTGGTGCTCGGCTGTAAGTACCTGCGCATCTGTCACCTGAACAACTGCGCCACCGGCGTGGCCACTCAGCGCGACGACCTGCGCAAGGAGCATTTCATCGGCGCGCCGGAAATGCTGATGAACTACTTCACTTTCGTTGCCCGTGAAGTGCGTGAACTGCTGGCGGCGCTCGGCATCAAGAGCCTGCCGGAGCTGATCGGCCGCACTGATCTGCTGGAGCGCATCGACGGCCTGACCGAGAAACAGAAACGCCTGGATCTGACGCCGATTCTGCGCAACGATCATGTGCCGGCGGACAAGCCCACCCATTGCCAGGTGCAGCGCAATGAGCCGTTCGACAAGGGCGTACTCAATGCCAAAATGGTGGAAGAAATGCGTACCGCCGTGGAAAGCAAAAGCGGTGGCTCCTTCCACTACACCATCACCAACTGTGACCGTTCCGTGGGCGCCACCGTCTCCGGTGAAATCGCCAAACATCACGGTAACCTGGGCATGGAAAGCGCGCCGATCCGGGTGCGCTTCACCGGTACCGCCGGTCAGAGCTTCGGTGTGTTCAACGCCGGCGGTCTGCACATGTACCTGGAAGGTGATGCCAACGACTACGTCGGTAAAGGCATGGCCGGTGGCAAACTGGTGATCCGCCCGCCCAAGGGCAGCCCGTTCAAGACCCAGGACACCGCCATCATCGGTAACACCTGCCTGTATGGCGCCACCGGCGGCAAGCTGTTCGCCGCCGGCACCGCCGGCGAGCGTTTCGGGGTGCGTAACTCCGGCTCCCACGCCGTGGTGGAAGGTGCCGGTGATCACTGCTGCGAATACATGACCGGCGGCTGTGTCACCGTGCTGGGCCATACCGGCCACAACTTCGGTGCCGGCATGACCGGCGGTTTCGCCTACGTGCTGGACGAAGACAACGACTTCTTCGACCGCATCAACCCGGAACTGATTGAACTGCATCGCATCAGTTCCGAGTCCACCGAATCCCATCGCGCTCATCTGCGCCATGTGATTCAGGAGTACGTGGACGAAACCGGTAGCGAGTGGGGCCGGGAGATCCTGGACAATTTCGATGCCATGAGCCGTAAGTTCTGGTTGGTGAAACCCAAGGCGGCAAGCCTGGAAGACCTGCTCAAGAGCACGCGTGCGAACCCGGCATAACGAGAGAGCGACATGGCTGAACGTTTAAGCAATAACTTCCAGTTTCTCGATGTCCCGCGGCACGATCCGAAGAAAAAAGACATCGAACTGCGCAAGCACAAGTACGAGGAAATCTACTACCCGTTCGAAACCCGGGAAGTGGAGCACCAGGCCCATCGTTGCCTGCACTGCGGTAACCCGTACTGCGAATGGAAATGCCCGGTACACAACTACATTCCCAACTGGCTGAAACTGATCAGCGAAGGGAATCTGATGGAAGCGGTGGAGCTGTGTCACCAGACCAACTCCCTGCCGGAAGTCTGTGGCCGTGTGTGCCCGCAGGACCGTCTTTGTGAGGGCGCCTGTACTCTGAACGATGGCTTCGGCGCGGTCACCATCGGCGCCACCGAGAAGTACATCACCGATACCGCTCTGGCCATGGGTTGGCGCCCGGACATGTCCAAGGTGGTGTGGACCGACAAGAAAGTCGCCGTGATCGGCGCCGGCCCGGCGGGTATCGGCTGTGCCGACGTGCTGGTACGCAATGGCGTCAAAGCGGTGGTGTTCGACCGCTACCCGGAGATCGGCGGCCTGCTGACCTTTGGCATTCCCGAGTTCAAACTCGAGAAGCCAGTGATGGCCAAGCGCCGTGAAGTGTTCGAAGGCATGGGCATCGAATTCCGTCTCAATACCGAAGTCGGCACCGACGTCACCATCGATGAACTGCTGGAAGAGTTCGACGCCGTGTTCATGGGCATGGGGACCTACACCTACATGAAGGGCGGGTTCCCCGGTGAGGATCTGGACGGTGTGCATGAGGCGCTGCCGTTCCTGATCTCCAATGCCAACCGTAATCTCGGTTTCGAAAAAGACGCCGCCGATTTCATCGACATGGGTGGCAAGCGCGTGGTGGTGCTCGGTGGCGGTGACACCGCCATGGACTGTAACCGCACCTCCATCCGCCAGGGCGCGGACAGCGTGGTTTGTGCTTACCGCCGCGATGAAGAGAATATGCCAGGCTCCCGCCGTGAGGTGGCCAACGCCAAGGAAGAAGGCGTGCAGTTCCTGTTCAACCGTCAGCCCATCGAAGTGGTCGGCGAAAACGGCAAGGTGGTTGGCGTGAAAGTGGTGGAGACCAAGCTGGGTGAGCCGGACAACAACGGCCGCCGCCGCCCCGAGCCGATCCCGGGCAGTGAGGAAGTGCTGCCGGCCGACGCGGTGATCATCGCCTTCGGCTTCCGCCCCAGCCCGGCGGACTGGTTCGAGCCCCAGCGTATTGACCTGGATGACTCCGGCCGCGTGCTGGCGGCGGAACAACAAGCGTTCCCGTTCCAGACCAGCAACGAGAAGATCTTCGCCGGCGGCGACATGGTGCGCGGCTCCGATCTGGTGGTGACCGCCATCTGGGAAGGCCGGGAAGCGGCCAAGGGCATCCTTGACTACCTGGATGTCTAAACCCGGGTGCTCGGAAACGCTTCCATGCAATACGCTAAAGGGCCTGCTTTCGCAGGCCCTTTTTCTATATGATGCGGTAGTCTTTTTATGTTTCGCGTGCTCACCTGCCAGGGTGTTGCGTGAAAGCGCTTTCTAAGGAATTTCCATGACCCACGCCCCGCTCCAAAACGATCGCTTCCTCCGCGCGCTGGCCCGTGAACCCGTGGACCGTACCCCGATCTGGATGATGCGCCAGGCCGGGCGCTATCTGCCGGAATACCGCGCCAGCCGGGAGACCGCCGGGTCGTTCATGGATCTGTGCCGCAACGCCGAGCTGGCCTGCGAGGTGACGTTGCAACCGCTGGAGCGCTATCCGCTGGACGCGGCGATTCTGTTCTCCGACATCCTCACCGTGCCCGATGCCATGGGGTTGGGCCTCTACTTCGAAACCGGTGAAGGCCCGAAATTCCACAAGACCGTGCGTACCGAGCAGGACGTGGCGGCGCTGCCGGTGCCGAACGCGGAGGCCGACCTGGATTACGTCATGCGCGCCGTGTCCACCATTCGTGGCGCGCTTAACGGGCGGGTGCCGCTGATCGGCTTCTCCGGCAGCCCCTGGACGCTCGCCACCTATATGGTGGAAGGCGGTTCCAGCAAGGACTTCCGCCACCTCAAGGCGATGATCTACAGCCAGCCGGAGGTGGCCCACGCCCTGCTGGAAAAACTGGCCCTGTCGGTGACCGATTACCTTAATGCCCAGATTCGTCACGGTGCCCAGGCGGTGCAGATTTTCGATACCTGGGGAGGGACCCTGTCCGCCGAGGCCTATCGGGAGTTTTCCCTGGCCTACATGCAGCGCATCGTCGACGGCCTGATCCGCGACCACGAAGGCCGCAAGGTGCCGGTGATCCTGTTCACCAAGAACGGCGGCCTGTGGCTGGAAGCCATGGCGGATACCGGTTGCGATGCCTTGGGGCTGGACTGGACCGTGAACATCGGCGACGCCCGCCGCCGGGTCGGCGAGCGGGTGGCTCTGCAAGGCAACATGGATCCGGCGGTGCTGTACGCCGAGCCGGCTGCCATCCGTGCCGAAGTGAAGCGTATCCTGGACGATTTCGGCGACCATCCGGGGCATATCTTCAACCTGGGGCACGGTATTACTCCCCACGTGGACCCGGAACACGCCCGGGTCTTCATCGAAGCGGTGGTGGAGTTGGGCGCCAAGAAAAACGGCCCATAAAGGGCCGTTAAAACTGGAAAAAACAGCAAAAACAAGGAACACATGTCGACCGTTTGGATGCGGTAACGGCGTCATGCAATTGTTACCTTACTCCTGTTTGTGCATAAGGAAAACCCCCGCGGGGCTTCCGAGGGCCGACTCTCCTCGAGCTCTGATACCGTCCGCTTTGAATCAACCGCAAGCTACCTACGAAGCGGCCGTGGGAAGCCTGCTTGCAAGCGAATCGCAATGGCCCGGGAGCATTCGCGGCCAAGCGGAGCGCCGCCCGGGCCTCTTCCCACAGAGGCTTCGTAGCGACCTGACTCCGGCTTCCCTTCCTCTTACTGACCAATTCGCCGCAGCTGGTAAAGATTCCGAGTGGTGGCTACCACCTCACCGTGGCTGTCCTTGAGTTCGGTGTCCCAGGCGAAGTCGCATTTGCCGTTGGCCTCGGCTTCGGCCTGAACTCGCTGGACTTCTTCCTCGCTGATCCGGACTTCCACTTCGATATCGGTGGTGGCCGGGCGCCGGAAACGGATCTGCATGTCCTTGACGATGGGATAGAAACGGGAGGTATCGAAACTGGTCATGTAGATCACGCCGCCAGGCAGTTCCGCCAGGGTGTAGAGCGCTCCGGCGTACATGGTGCCCACATGGTTGTGGTTCGGGGCCAGCGGCATTCTCATCCGGCAATAGCCCCGGTCCACTTCCAGAGTTTCCACTCCGCACCTTTCCACGAACGGAAAGGCGCGGCCGGCATGGGTCTTGATCCGTTCTTGTTGTTCTTCGCTCAGGCTCATTAACCGGCTCTCAGATAAAGTTGGTCGGTCTTCGCCGCGCAGATGAAGTCATTGCGATGCAGACCGTGGATCTTGTGGGTCCACCAGGTCACCGTCACCTTGCCGTACTCGGTGAGCAGGGCAGGATGATGACCCTCTTCCTCGGCCATGGCGCCCACCTGGTTGGTGAACGCCAGGGCGTCATTGAAGTCGTGGAATGAGTATTGGCGTTGCAAGCGTTCCTCGCCGTCTTCCTCGATGCGCTTCCAGTCCGGAATTTCCTCGGCCAGGGTATCGGCCTCCTGGTCGCTGATCAGGGGTGCATCGGCACGGCAGGCCTCGCAACGCTGTTGATGCAGAGACATGATGAGGCTCCTTGTAGGGTTTGCGGATCATTTCCAGATTAGTGCATTGGCGTGGCGCTCGCATCCGCCTTTCCCGGCATGGCGGTCAGCCGCGGCCCAGCAGGTCCCGGGCGATGGCGATCACCTGCATCTCGTCGGTGCCGGCGTAGATCTGCAGGATCTTGGCATCGCGCATCAACTGCTCCACACGGGATTCGCGCATGTAGCCGTAGCCGCCGTGGATCTGCACCGCCTCGGTGGCCACTTCCATGGCGGACTGGGCGGCGTAGAGTTTCATCGCCGAGGCTTCGGCCAGAGTCATCTGCTTGCCGGCGGCGGTCAGGTCGATATAGCGGAACACCATGTTCTGCAGATTGCTGCGGGCCACTTCCATTTTTGCCAGCTTCAATTGGATCAGCTGGTTTTCACCGATGGCGCGGCCGAACTGCACCCGTTCACGCGCGTAATTCACCGACAATTCCAGTGCCCGCTCCACCATGCCCAGCGCCATGGCGGCGACACCGGCCCGTTCCTGCATGAAGGTGGATTTGGCGCCGGAGCGGCCGTAACCGGTTTCGCTGCCGCCGAGCAGCCGGTCCGTGCCGACTTTGACGTCGTCAAAAAACAATTCACCAGTGGGAGATGAACCGATGCCCATTTTCTTGAACGGCTTGGATTGGGTCAGCCCCTCCATGCCGCTGTCGAGAATAAAGGAGACGATCTTGCGGTCACGGGGTTCCACACCCTCCTCATCCAGCTTGCAGATCAGGATGATGGTGTCGGCGTAAGGGCCGTTGGTGATCCAGGTCTTGGAGCCATTAATAATGTAGCCGCCATTGCCGTCACGGCGGGCCACGGTCTTCATCTGGCCAAAGGCGTCGGAGCCGGAATTGGGTTCGGAAATCGCCCAGGCGCCGATTTTCTCCATGGTCAGCAGGGGCAGGGCCCAGCGTTCTTTTTGTTCCAGGGTGCCTTTGCTCATGATGGCGCCGCCAGCCAGGCCCATGGACACGCCCATGGCGGTGACCAACCCCTGGGCGTGGCGGCACAGCTCGATGGTGGGAATCAGACGTAGCGCCGCTTGTTCGGCCGCGGCGGCGGAGGAGCCTTCCTTATCTTTCTCCTGCTTCGGTGTGCCGGTTTTTTCCCTGGCGATCTGGCGCTCGAAGCTCTGCCGCGCCATTTCGTCCATGCCGAAGGTTTTGATCATCTTGCGCAGGATGTCGTAAGGCGGGACGCCGTTGTATTCGATGTCGTCCAGATTGGGCACCACTTCCTTGGCGATGAAGTCGCGCACCATTTTCTGGATCATTTGTTGTTGTTCGTTCCACTCGATCATGACAATGGGGTTCCTGAGGCTGTATGTCGATCCCACTGACATTAGCAGTGTCCCGGAGGCGGGTCATTGATCTGGAGTGGCGCCGGGATTGGCGGAAAAGGTCAGACCACCCTGTCGATCCGCGGCAGCGGCTCGAAGCTCACCTTCATCACCAGCCCATCGTCCCCGGCGCTGCTGCTGGCCATGTGAATGTCCTCGGGGCGCAGGCGGGGGTGGCTGCCGTCGAAGAACTTCCGTGCCGCGAAGGCGTTACGGGTACGCTCCTGGGCCTGTTCCAGGGTGATGCCGTCGCCGCCCAGCAAGGCCCGAATGTACTCGGCGCAGGCCACGTCCTCGTCTCCGGTGGGGTGGGAGGCCACCAGCACCACCGACGGTGGGGCTTTCTCCTGAATATAACGGGCGGTGGCTTCGGCATTGATCAGCGCCGCCACCAGCACTTCCCGGCTATCCCGCGCCCGCAGGGTGGCGGTGACGCCGTTGGTCGTGCGCAGGATCATGGTGCGGTTCGTCACGTCGCTGTTGGCGATTTCCCAAGGGGAGTTGCCGTAGTCAAAACCCTTGATCGGCAACGCCTGTACTTCGCCGGCCAGCAGCGCTTGAGGGTAGTGCTCGCGCAGAGCAAAGGCTTCCTCCGCCGTGGCCACCGGCAAAATATGGTCGAGACCGCCGACGAACGCCTGATGGCTGGTGGTAAAGGCGCGGATCACGTCGATGATCACGGTGATGCCGTTGATATTGTGCGGCGGGTTGTGGCCTTGAGCGATGCTGATCTTCATGGCGCGTGCGGTCCCTTGAATGGAGCAAGCGCGTATTGTAGAGCCTGGTGCCGCCGGCGGCACCCTCAATCAGAATCCTCTGCCTGGTCATGGCTGGCGCTCAGCGCTAGCAGGTCCGCGATAGCACCCAGACCCGCACCTCGGCGGCGCCGGCGGCCAGCAGCGTGACGGCGGCTTCGCGGGCACTGCCGCCGCTGGTCATGACATCGTCCACCAATAACAGCCGGAGTCCCCGGACTGGCGTCTGGATAGTGAAAGCGCCGTGCAGATTACGCAGCCGCTGGCGCCTACTGCTGCCCTGCTGATGCGCGGTGGCCCGCTGTCGGCGCAGGGCGGGGAGAACCGGCCTGCGCCAGAGTGGGGCCAGCAGGTGGGCCAGACGCTCCGCCTGATCGAAGCCGCGCCATAGCCGCCGGCGCCAATGCGCGCTGATCGGGCACAGGGCATCGGCTTGCGCCCAGGGTAACGGCCGCTGAGCCAGCAAGTGCGCAAAAGCTCGCTCCTGGTACAACTGACCATGATGCTTATAGGCGGTAATCAGGCGATCCAACGGGAAGTCATAACGCCAGTCGCAATGGGTGGTGGTGAACGGAGGCGGTTGTTTCAGGCAACGCCCGCACAGGGCCGCGCAGCCACCGGCGGGATCCGGCAGGCCGCAGCGGCACAGGCTGGCAGGCAGGCGACAGCGCTGGTTCAGGAAGTCCTGGCAGGGCGGGCACAGAGGTGCCCGGGCGCGCCGGCCACACAACAGGCATATCGAAAAAGTATGATTTTTGATCAGATGTAAACTTTGGAAATGTTTCATGGTTGACAGGGTGTCCGGGGCTGCCTAGCCTTTGGGATCTCAAGAAGGAGAACCAGCATGACCGTAGCCGCCGCCAACGCCCAGACGACTTCTTCCCGAACCGCTGTACGCCATGACTGGCATCGGGGTGAGATCGAAGCCCTGTTTGCCCTGCCATTCAATGATCTGATCTTTCGTGCCGCCACCGTGCACCGTCAGTTCTTCGATCCCAACGCGGTGCAGGTGAGCACTCTGCTGTCGATCAAGACCGGCGCTTGCCCGGAAGACTGCAAATACTGCTCCCAGTCCGGTCACTACAACACCGAGCTGGAAAAGGAAAAACTGCTGGAAGTGGCGCGGGTGGTGGAAGAGGCCAAAGCGGCGCGTGACAAAGGCGCCTCCCGGTTCTGCATGGGTGCCGCCTGGCGCAGCCCGCGGGAAAAGGACATGCCCTATGTGCTGGACATGGTGCGCCAGGTGAAGGCCCTGGGCATGGAAACCTGTATGACTCTCGGCATGCTGGATGAAAATCAGGCCCGTAATCTGGCCGAGGCCGGACTCGACTACTACAACCACAACCTGGATACCTCGCCGGAGTATTACGGCCAGGTGATCACCACCCGCACCTATAATGACCGTCTGAACACCCTGGCGAATGTGCGGGACGCCGGCATGAAAGTGTGCTGTGGCGGCATTATCGGCATGGGCGAGAACCGCGATGACCGGGTCGGTCTGCTGCAACAACTGGCCAATCTACCCCACCATCCGGAATCCGTGCCGATCAACATGCTGGTGAAAATCGAGGGCACGCCGCTGGCGGATGTGGATGACCTGGATCCGCTCGAGTTCGTGCGGACCGTGGCGGTGGCCCGTATTCTGATGCCGGAATCCTATGTGCGGCTGTCCGCCGGGCGTCAGGAGATGCATGACGAGGCTCAGGCGCTCTGCTTCCTGGCTGGCGCCAATTCCATCTTTTATGGTGAGCGATTGCTCACTACCGATAATCCGGAAGCGACCCACGACCGGCAGTTGTTCCAACGTCTCGGCATCCATCCGCTGGACCCGCGCCACGAAGCCTCCGACGAAGCCCACGAAGAGGCGCTGCGCGCCCAGGTGGCGGAGCAGCAAGCAGTGGAACAAGGAGAGGAACAGGGGTTGTTTTACGATGCGATGAGCAAACGCCCCGCCAAGCACGTACTGGACCGTGACACCGGCCGGCCCACCGCCGGCGCCACGCTTGACTCCTGACCCCATGGGGTTCGATCTGCGGGCGCGGCTGGCGGAACGCCGCGCCCAACACCGTTATCGCACGCCACCGCTGATGCATTCCGCCTGCGGACGTACCGCCGTGGCGGACGGCCGGGAATTCCTCAACTTCTGCTCCAACGACTATCTCGGACTGGCCGGTGATCCGCGTATCGTCACCGCGTTCCGCGATGCCGCCGATCAGTGGGGAGTGGGCAGTGGCGCCTCCCATCTGGTGTGCGGCCATCAGAGCCCGCATCAGGCTCTGGAAGAAGCGCTGGCGGAGCATTGCGGGCGGCAGCGGGCGCTGTTGTTTTCCAATGGCTACATGGCCAATCTGGGGGCGGTGACCGCTCTGGTCGGCCGGGGTGACGCGGTTTTTCAGGATCGCCTGAACCACGCTTCGTTACTGGATGCCGGCCAGCTCAGCGGCGCCCGCTCCCGCCGTTTCGCCCATAATCAGCCGGATGCCCTGGCCAGCCTGCTGGCGCGCAGCGATGCGGCCCGCAAGCTGGTGATTACCGACGGCGTCTTCAGCATGGACGGTGACGAGGCGCCCCTGCCCGCCTATCTGGCTGCCTGTGAGGCCCATGATGCCTGGTTGATGGTGGACGATGCCCATGGCCTCGGCGTGCTCGACGGCGCCGGGCGCGGCTCGCTCTGGCATCAGGGCGTGCAGGGCCGGGTGCCGGTCTATATGGGCACGCTGGGCAAGGCGCTGGGCACCGCCGGCGCCTTCGTGGCCGGCTCCGACGAACTGATCGAAACCCTGGTACAATTCGCCCGCACTTACGTCTACACCACCGCCATGCCGGCGGCGGTGGCCGCCGCCACCCTGGTCAGCCTGGACATCGTGCGCCGGGAAGCCTGGCGCAGGGAAAAACTGACGGCACTGGTTCAGCGGTTCCGGCGCGGCGCGGCCGAACTGGGTTATGCCCTGATGGACTCGAAAACGCCGATTCAGCCCCTGCTGGTGGGTGGAGACGCCGATGCTCTGGCTCTGAGCCGGCGCTTGCGCGACAGCGGGCTGCTGATCAGCGCGATCCGGCCGCCGACCGTGCCGGAGGGGCAGGCGCGCCTGCGTATCACCTTCTCCGCCGCCCATGAGGAGGCGGATGTGGACCGGCTGCTGATGGCGTTGCGGCAGGCGTCCGACGGCTGAAGCGGCGCGCACCGTATCACTCAAAGGTGGTTCCATGCCGAAACTGATTCCGTTTCACAACACCTACCGCTGTACCGGCAAGGCCGGTGAACAGGCCGGGGACCTAGTGCTGGTCCACGGCTGGGGGCTGCACGCCATTGTCTTCGATGACATCGTGCCGGCTCTGCTCGAGCACTTCCGGGTGACCGTGGTGGACCTGCCGGGCATGGGCCAGAGTCCGTTGCCCAACGACGAGTACACGCTGGATTTTCTGGCTGATCAGATCGCCTCGGTAATGCCGGAGCGGGCCCATGTGCTGGGTTGGTCCCTGGGCGGGCTGGTGGCGCTGAATCTGGCGCAACGTCATGCCCAGAGGGTCGCCTCGGTAGTGACGGTGGCGACCACGCCGCGTTTCACCCGCGCCGACGACTGGCCGCGGGCCATGCGGCCGCAGATTCTGCGCACCTTCGCCGAGGTCTGCGAAGAGGATTTCGAGGGCACTCTGGTGCGCTTTCTGGCGCTCAACTGCAAAGACAGCGAGAACATGCGCGAGGACGTTGCCCGGCTCAAGGAGATCCTCTATTTTTGCGGCCTGCCGGCTCGCCGGGCGCTGATCGAAGGGCTGGTGATTCTGGCGGACACCGATCTGCGCACGGCTCTTTCGGCGCTGAGCCAGCCCTTGCTGATGGTGTTCGGTGAACGTGACAACATCGTGCCGGTGACGCTGGTGGATGACATCCGGCCGCTGCTGAATGAGCACGGGGAAACCGCGGTGATCGAGCGGGTGTCCCATGTACCGTTTCTATCCGCGCCGGAGCGCTTCTCCGCCGTGGTTCTCGATTTTTATCGGCGTCACGGCATCGTCACCGACGCCGCTGACGGGTAATGACCGTAATGTCTTCTGCTTTCAATCCATCCGCTGGGTATGAGCCCGCCGTCACCTCCTCCACGGCCACCAAACGGGCGGTAGGGCGCCAGTTCGGCCGGGCCGCGGCCAGTTACGACGCTCACGCGGTGCTGCAGCTGTCCTGTGCCCGCAGTCTTCTGGCCATGGCGCCTGAGTCTCTGCCGATCCCCCGGGCGGCGGATCTGGGGTGCGCCACGGCGCCGTTGAGCCGGCAGCAACAGGAGCGCTGGCATGAAGTGCGCTGGCTGGCCCTGGATCTGGCGCCGGCCATGCTTCAGGAAGCGTCCCAGCGCGGCCGCACCGGGCGATTGTTCTCGCCGGTATGCGCCGATGCCGAAGCCCTGCCGCTGCCGGACCGGTCCCTGGGACTGGTGTTTTCCAGCTTTGCTCTGCAATGGTGTGATCCGGCGGTGGTGATCGCCGAGGCCGGGCGGGTGCTCGCTCCCGGTGGTCATTTGTTGCTGGCGGTGCCATTGCGGGATTCCCTGCGGGAGCTGTCCGAGAGCTGGAAAGCCGCGGACCGCCGTCCCCACGTCAATGATCTGCCGACCATGGTGCAATGGCATGACGCCCTGGCCACGGAAGGGTTATCCACGGTAACCCAGCAAACCCTGACGGTGACCCAGCACTACCCGGACGTGCGTGCCATAGCCCGCACCCTCAAGGCCACCGGGGCCGATCATGTGCAAGGTGGAGGGGGTGGTCTCACCGGCAAGCGCGCTTTTCGAACCATGCTCGACGCCTACGAAACCCTGCGCACCCGGGACGGTCTGCCGCTGACCTGGCGGGTGCTGTTTTTACATGCCAGCAAGGAGGTGCTCTGATGCCCGCGTTACCGGCCCTGAAGGGGGTGTTCTTCATCACCGGCACCGATACCGAAGTGGGCAAGACCTGGGTCAGTTGCCGGTTGCTGGAACGGGCCCGGGAGGCCGGCTTGAGCTGCTACGGGCTGAAACCGGTGGCGGCGGGCTGCGAGGACACAGAGGAAGGGTTGCGCAACGAAGACGCCGTCAACCTGATGGCGGCCTCATCGGTGCAACTGCCCTATGACGTGGTCAATCCGGTGGCACTGAAAGCCGCTATCGCACCCCACATCGCCGCGCAACAGGAAGGGCGCAGGATCACCCTGGCCCAACTGGCCGGCTATGTACGTGGCGCGATCAGCAGTCATCCGGCGGATCTGATTCTGGTGGAAGGCGCCGGCGGCTGGCGTGTGCCTTTGAACGATCGCGAAATGCTCGCTGGTCTGGCGGTGGAACTGTCCCTGCCAGTGATCCAGGTGGTGGGGATGAAACTCGGCTGCATCAATCACGCCATCCTCACCGCCGAGGCGATTCAGGCGGACGGTTTGCGCTATACCGGAACCGTCGCCAACTGCTTCGGCGACATGGACGTACGCGAGGAAAACCTGCTCACCCTGCGCCAGCACCTGCCCGGGGCTTTTACCGTCATCTGAGTAGCTTTTGGGGTGGGTTGAGGGAGAGGGGGCCACAACACGCCAACCCGCCTTACCCCTCTTACGGCAGCCTCAGGGCACCCGAATGGTGATGCTCACCCCCAGCGTGCGCGGCTCGCCGACCAGAGCGCCATAATCTCCGCTGCCATTCACGGCAAACACACTGGTCAGGTAGTCTTGGTCGGTGAGGTTGCGGCCCCATAATTCCAGTTGCCAGCGAGGGGCGCGTATGCCGATGGCGCCATGGAGCAACTGGCGACTGTCCAGGCTGCTGCCCTGGCCCCTTTCGGTGGTGCCGTAATAGCCACTGCGATATTGCCAGGAGAGTCCGGCGTAGAATTCGCCACCCCGATCCAGCGGCCAGCTTCGTTGCAGCCCGGAAAAAGCGGTGTGACGCGGGGCATTGGCCATCTGTTTGCCGCTCAGATCACAAAACAGCACACCGCTTTCCGGCGGGCAAGGCGCGTTGCGGAAGTCGACGTAACGAGCGTCGTTGTAAGCGACACCGAAAGTCCAGAGCAGATTGCCGGGCAGCATGGTACCTGCTTCCAACTCGGCGCCCCGTGAGCGTACTTTGTTGACGTTGATGATGTTGTTCATCTGCGGAATCAACGGTGACGAGTCCGGGTTATAAGTGAGAGCCTGATAGTCGCGGATAGTATTGTGATAAAGCACAACCCGCAGGTGATGCCTGGGCGCCGGCTGATAGTGCAGGCCGCTTTCCAGGCTCAGGCTGTGTTCCGCATTGAATGTGGGGCGGACGGCGCCACGAGTGTTTTCACCGTTGATCCCACCGCTCTTGTAACCGCTGCTGGCGGTAACGAAGTACATCACCTCGTCATTGGGCATGAAGCGCAACTGCAGGCCGCCGTCGACGCTGTCGTCCTTGATGTCGTGGCGTCCCTGGACGGGTACGCCGAGAAGGGCCCGGCGCAGCGCTTCCAGTTCGGGCACCGGTGGGAGAGTGCGCAGCCCCTCGATCCGCTGGGACAGCGAGCCGCGTTTGCGGTCATGGCTGTAGCGCGCGATACCGGCGACGGTGAACGCTGGTGATATCGCCCAGCTCAACTCACCAAGCAGTCCAAGGGTGGTGGCGCTTTCCTTGCCCGGTGCGCGAACGGTGGCGCCATCGAGTACCTCTGGCGGTAGCGGCTGGCCACCACTGAACCAGGCCGCCGCATTCTTGCCGTAACTCAGATCACGGTTGCGCTGATGGGACTGATGCAGATAGTAGGCGCCGAGTTGATAGCGGAAGGGGGCGGACAGGGCTCCGGAAAGCCGCAGTTCCTGACTCCACTGATGATGGTCCATGTCGGCACCGCCTGTCGGTGCGATGGCGAGATCGATACTGTCCAGGTCGTAGTAATTGGCATACTTCCAGTTCCGCCAGCCGCTGATACTGGCCAAGGTCAGGCGCGGGGACAGCGCCTGGCGCCACTGCACGGTGGCGGCGTTTTGCTCGATGCGACGGTGCTGGCCGCTGTCTTGCCACACCGTGCGGGAAAACGGGGCGGGGGTTGGCAAGGGGTGGCCCAGTGCCGCCGCCCGTGCTTTCGAGGTCTGGCTGTAGTGGAGCGCGGAGTAGGCGCAGCACCGTTCATCCCGCAGGCTGTGCTCAAGGATGAAACGAGCCTGGGTTTGGTTGTTGATACGCCACAGTAATTGGCCACGGACACCACGGTGATCCTGATTGTTGACGTTTTCATGCCGGGTTTTGTTGGTTTCCGCGCCGTCGCGCCGATGCTGATACGCGGCCAGCCGTCCGGCCAGCCGTCCCTGGATCAGCTCTTCATTGGCGATAATCTGGTGATGTTGAAGACGGTCGCTGCCGATAGTGGTGGAAAAGGCTGTGCCGCGATACCACTGTGGCGCGCGAGAGCGCAATTGAATCGCCCCGGCGCTGGTGGCCGGTCCTGGTCCGCTCAATAACGGGGTGCGGATCACGCTAACGGATTCCAGATCATAGAGTTGCGCGGGGAACAGAGACTGGCGGCCCAGATGAACACCATCCATGCTGATGCCGACACTGCCGCTCATGCCGTCGTTGAAACCGGTGGTGCCCAGGCCGCGGATGAAGATCCCGGTATAGCGGTTTTCCGGTTCGGTCAGCTGTAGGGAGGTGGCCCTCAACGGAAGGTCACCAGCATGGGCTGCCGGGCCATTGTGGAGGTCGTCGATGCCGAATGAGCTGGCGGATAAAGGGAGGATATCCGTTGGGGCATCTTCTTGTACCTGGATGGGCGGCAGCATGGTGGTGGCATAAACAGAGGGAATGGAACAAGCCAGCCCCAACAGCGTGGTAAGTTTTATCATGGGCACGTTTGGTCCTTATTGTTTTTCGACGTTCCTGGGCAACCTGATCCAGGCAATGGTGCCGTTGCCGTACTCCTGCGCCCGAAAGCCGATCCGGCCGCCATGACGAACGATGATTTCCCGGCAGATATGAAGGCCGAGTCCGGAGCCGGCGGCCTTGGTTTCGTTGGGAGCGCGGTAGTACCGTTCAAAGATCTTCGTTTTCTCCTGTTCGGAAATGCCTGGCCCCTGATCCTCAACCCGGAGTTCCAATCCATTGGTCGTTTCGCTCAGTCTCACGATGACCGGGGTATCGGGCGGGGAATATTTCAGCGCATTGGTGACCAGATTGTGAATGGCGACGGCGATCATTTCCGGATCCACCAGGGCTGGCACCGGTAGGGATGGCAGATCCAGGTGAATGCGTTTGTTGTCGCCTGGTGGGTAGCGGTCGAACAGTAAATCAACAAGGTCGCAGTGACGCAGATTCAGTTTTAGTGGCGAGTGTAGCCGGTCCCGGGCCAGCAGGTTGTCGAGCAAATCGATGATTTGCCGTGTGTTGCGCTGGATACGAGCCAGTCGCTGCTGCGCGGTGTCATTGCTTTCGGGTGTTTCCCGGCGCAATGAGTCGCTGGCGGTGCTGATAACCGCCAGCGGGTTGCGTATTTCATGGGCGAGCATGGCAGTGTATTGACGCTGGTCATAAAGAGCGCGCTGTTCCCGCTCCAGGCTTTCCTGAAGCCGATGTTGGGCCTGGCTTCGTTCGATGGCTTCGCGGTGCAGCTTGTTGTTACTCTCTTTCAATTCACGGGTGCGCTCGAGTACCCGGCTTTCAAGGACTCGTTCGGCGCCGCGGGAAGCTTCCAGCGCGGCTCGAAGTGCTCGGTGACGATGCCGTTCGGAGCGCTCGGCGCGCCGGGCCAGCGCCCAATTAAGCAGAATCAGATGTATGATCGTGGCGATATTGGGGAGGTGATTGAAGAGCGCATTACCCGGAAGCATCTCCATATTATTGGCGGTAATAACGATGAAGCTGAGCGCCAGTGGTAAAAAGGCGATGGCGTAAAGCCGTACACCGCGGTGATGGAAGAGCGCATGTAATATCATCAAGGGGAAAATAATGATCGCTGCCAAAGTGTGCCAGCGTATCAGTCGCATTGGATCTATATATTGTGGATCAAGAATGGCTCCCACGGCACCAATAAAACCGAGGCTGATAATCAGTAAGTAGCCAATTCTATATAGTCTTGGATAGTAAAGCCGGGTACGAAAGGCCTGTAAAACGAAAGAAATCAGCAAGCTGGCGCTGGTGGCGTAAAGTAAAATCAAAGCTGGCCGATAGAACCCGAAGAGTCCGGGGAAAATCTGCATTATGTAGCCGTCGACCAATGAAGCAAAACCGGCGATGGAAAATAGCGCCAAGGCGTAGCGAAGATACAATGGGTCTCGCAGTCGGTGCCAGAAGGACAGGTTGAGCACCGCGACCAGAAACAGCATGCCAAGATAAAGGCCAAAACCACCGTATTCCATGGCGATAAAGCCGGGAATGGCGTTCTGCTCCATTACTGTCAGATTGACGGCGCCACGACGTCCCTCGATGGCCAGATAGTACTCGCTTGTGGAGTCAGCAACGGGAGACAGGAGGAAGGCGGCCCCTCGATAGGAGATATCGTTGCCAAGGGTGTTGCGAGAGGGAGCGTGAGTCTGTTCTCGGATGCCGTCACGGGTGTGCTCATACAAGGTGACACTATTCAGGTAGGCGGGGAGTACGAAAAGCCCCCAGTGGGGAGGGCTATTGGGATGTCGCCGCAGGCAAAGCCTGAGCCACAGCGTCCTTCCATAATCGACATGAAGGCGGTCGCCAGGGACCGCCTTGAAGGCCTCCGGCGGTAGCGCGGTGACATCATTGAGCGTGAGCGGCTGGTATTCAGCGGCCACCTGCCGTAACCCGGGCGCTAATGTGTCCGTATTCAGGGTTTCATTGTTTTCCAGTAAGACGCCTGTACAGGAGGCTGACTGGGCCATCTGCGCCATCACCAGCAGGACGAAAAAGGAAAAGAACTGAAAAATACGCATAGGCCGAGTGTCATTGTATCGGGGTTTTCGTGAAGATGAGGCACACGGCTATATTATACGCTTCAGAACCAGCCGCTTTGCGAGGAGGGGGCGGTCCATGATCGGGGAAGGAATTGACGTTTGCATCGTCGAGGATAACGACGATCTGCGTGAAGAGATGGCCTGTGCATTGAGTCAGCAGGGGTTTGCGGTAAGAGCTTTTGCCGATGCTCGGGGGCTGTACGCTGGTCTGCTTCAAGAGCCAACCAGTCTGCTGGTCCTGGACCTGGGTCTGCCTGACGAAGATGGCCGGGCGGTGATGGCGCGTATTATCGATATGATGCCGGTCGGCATCGTCATCTGTTCCGCCAGAACCGCTGTGGAGGAGCGCATCGATAGCATGATTGCCGGGGCTGACGCTTATCTGGTTAAGCCGGTAAATGTCGATGAACTTGCGGCGACGTTGGTCAGTGTTCATCGGCGCATGACAAGCCAGAGCGGGAGTGCTCCGCGGAAGCCGCGATGGAGGCTTGAAGATGATGGCTGGACGTTGTGCAGCCCGAAAGGCAAGAAGGTGCCGCTCACGGGCTCGGAAAGTACCGTTTTGGTATTGTTGTTCGCCAACACAGGCAAGCCGGTTCCGCGCGAACGGCTTATCGAGGCCCTGGGGCACGATAGTGACTATTTTCTGGACCATCGCCTGGATATGCTGTTCAGCCGTTTGCGCCGGAAAGTACGAGAGTCCGCCTCGGAAAGACTGCCGTTGCGTGCTATCAGGGGAGTTGGATTCATTGTGAGTCCTTGAAGTGTGAAATAGGTGAAGCGACGGCATTACGGATGGCGGTGATGAACGGGGGGCAATAAAAAAGGGTGCCGTTCAGGCACCCTGCCCCCCCCCCTCCTTCCTTGACTATTCGCCGTCAGTCCAGGCGGCGCTGTAATCCGATACGAATACGGCGTATATCTCGATCTCGTTGATTCTTTCAACCGGAGCGGGCTCAGGGGCTCCCTGCACAGGTCCTTCAAATTCGATCCGGTAGAGCCGTCGATGATCCGAGGACAGACGACACAGGAAATGATTGCCATCATTAGCTAAATGGAAGTGCTCACAGGCCTTGCCAACAGTAGGCTCGTCGTCGTGAAAGCGACCGTCACCTGCTGGAGCGTTCTGATTGTAAAGCCAGTCGGGGACGTCGATGGATTGTTGCTGCGCTTGAATGCGGTAAGGCAACGGGAAGTTGTCGTGCCCCGTGCCATGAATAATAACCTCGGTAAATTGCCAAAGCCCCGGGCTGATCAAGCTGAGCCGATCCCAACTGCTCAAGAACCAGTCTCCGGCTTCTCCGGTAATGTCGCCATCAATCAGGACCTTGGGGTCGGATGTGCCGAGGCTGTCGTTGACACGGATTTCCATGGGAGCATCGGGAGCCGAAGTAACTTCCTCCGAGGAAATCCGAACATCATAAAAGGCTGTTAAGTCCATGATCGAAGTAATGGCCTCGGCCTGCACCGATACATACCAATCTCCCGGAATCGGGTCGCGAACGACGCATTCCTCCCGTGCTGAAGAAGGGAACTCAAAGTGGCAGTGCAGCGTGCCCGTTCCGTCCTGAACCCAGGCCTCACCTTCTATGAATGTGGTTTCTATATTCTCCATGGCGACCTTGAAACGGTCATAGCCCGCCGGAACCGGAATCACGAAATCCTGTTGTTGATCCGATGATGCGATGGTCAGCCTTTCCAAAGGGCGAATAAGAGTGGCATTTTCACTATCAACATTCGGGGCTTCCTCCGCCGGAGGGGGAATACCGTCATCCCCGTTGCCGCCGTCATCTCCATTATCCTCGTGGCCCCCATTGTCATCGCCATTGCTATTGTTGTCGGCGACGGGAGGGATGGATGATGAGGAACTGTCTCCGCCGCAGGCAATAATCCCGAAACATAAAAAAAGAATCAAAAAAATGCGCATTTCGCCCTCCATGATCAGTGTGCATCGCAACGGATATCAATGCCTTAAACCATAAAGTGCGTAGAGGGATGCTTCCCTCACGAATCATTGCCAAACTAACTTTAAACTCACATTAGTGTCAGCCGTTCCTTGGCAGTTCTTTCAAAGAGCCACGGAGCGTTTACTTTTCTTCATGGTTTGGTGAGTTTTGGGATGGGCTTTTGAATTTGTGTGAGTGTGGCGGGTTCGAGAGGCTGATACAGTTTTGCGCGTTTTGAGAGTGATGCGGCTTTGCCTGACAGGCATTCTTAAAGGATGCAAAAAAGAATCGCAATATGCCGTGACGTGTCACACATTTATTGAAGGGTGAAATGAACCATGAATGATTTGGGCTTCTCCCGATCTTCCTTTAAGGCACGGGTGGCGCTTGCAGCTCTGGAAGGTGACGTACCTGCCGAACTGATAGCGATGCGGTTTGGTGTCAGTGCGAAGGAGGTTCAGGAATGGCGTTGTCAGTTGGAGCAGCGCACTTACGAGCTGTTTGAGGCCGGCGGACGCCGGTAATGAGCCCGCTGAGGATGAAATTATGAATAGCAAACGCTTTCCTCCAGCCAGCTTTAAAGCACGGGTAGCTCTGGCGGCGATGAAAGAAGGCGAGGCGGTTGACGCGATCGCAAGCCGTTTTGGCATCAGTCGCAAGGACGTGCTTGATTGGCGTGTTCAATTGAAGCTGCGTGCCCATGAGCTATTTGAGGTTCGGGAGCGGCGCTAACAGATTTGCCGCTGCAAATTAGGGTAATGTCCCTCCTCCGCGGCCGTGGAGGATGGCCGATGTTATCGGCGCCGACAGACATCAAGTCGGTTGGCCGTTTCAGTAGTTCTGCTCATGTCATCAGGTAAATGCGATTTCCTGTCTGCGTTCAGGAACGGCATTTATTACTCCGGGACTTTCCGAGCCCCGCCGTAAAGTGACATATCACCAAGTAAAAGGCGTTATGCGTAACCTATTACATTCCGTAACGAGGGCCGTCCGGCGATGGGGCCGCGTGTTCCCGGCATTGGGGATCTCTCTGTTATCTCCTTTGGCGGTAAATGCCGTCGAGCCCGACTACGCCGTGGGCTGGGATGATCTGTTTGACGCTACCCGGGCCGATGCCGCCGAGCCGGATAATCGTGAACATCAGACGAGACGCCTTTCTTCACTGTCCAGCAATCGGGTGGCGGGGCCGGCGCTGTCGTTGTCTGAAGGCATGGCGCTATCGGCGCGACAACGGCGCCGATTGAAAGCCGATGCGGCGGCCGAGCTGGTACGGACGTCCTTTGCCAAGGCGCCCGATGAGAAGGAGCGCTTTCGGGTGGCGGACAAGGCACTGGCCCGTTATGAGGTACTTCTTGCTGATTGGGCCACGCAGGCGCAAGCGCGGGATGATTACACCCGCGCCCGGATCGACCGCCTTGGTGCCTTGCTGGTGCGCAAGCGGTATCGCGATGTTATCAATGAGTATGAAGCGTTGCTTGCAGAGGGGCATGAGCTGCCGGACTACGCGCTGCGCTGGGTGGCTTCGGCCCACCTTGGTATTCAGGAACCTGATCAAGCCCGTGTGTTGTTCGGTCAACTGTCCTCCACGGCAGGTCAGCCTCTTCTTACGCTTGATCAAGAACAGGAGCCGTTCTGGGCATTACTGGAAAGCGAGAGGCATGCACTGGCTGCGCGGGAAGCCAACCGGATCGTCGAAACGAGTCCCTGGCAACGTTATCACTTCGGTTCGCCGATTCCGCAGCCCAACGACAGATGGCTGATGGGCCGCCATCTCCAGGTTAACTATCTGCTTGCCGCTAATGACCTGCCAGCGGCGCAGGCACTGGCCGGCGACATGGTGTCCAGCGCGCCTGGTAATCAGGGTATCCGAATTGCGCACGCATCGGTTCTGAATGCTCGAGGCCTGCCGCGTGCCGCCGAACGTCAGCTCAAGATCGCCGAGGCGCTGTCGCCGTCCTATTTGGACCTGGAGCGCGCCCAGGCTTATGTGGCGATGAATTTGCAGGAATGGCGGCAGATGGATCTGCTGACCGACGATGTTATGGCACGCAGCGCCGAGGACCTCGCCAGTCGGCGCCTGGACCATTACCGGAATGTCCACCGAAAGTATGAACTGCGCGTCAGTGGTAGCAAAGGGATCCAGTCCGACAGCCCGGTGAGCGGCAGCAAGGACGTCAGGGGAAGCACCGTCCTGTACGGGCCGCCCATGGTGGAAAACTGGCGTGTGTTCGGTGGCTATGACTTTGCGAGTAGTGAGTTCGATGAAGGCAAGGGCATCAATCAGGATGTGCGTGGCGGTATTGAATGGCGCTCGCGGGATAACTGGGCGGAAGTGGAGATCGCCAATCGCCATTTCCACCACGGTAACAAGATCGGGGTTCGCCTTTCCGCTTGGCACGACTTCAGCGACCACTGGCGTATGGGAGGCTCCGTGGAACGTCTGTCCCGATCGACTCCGCTCAGAGCGTTGCGCAACGGTGTGACCGCCGACAGCGCCGAAGTCTTCGTGCGTTGGTATCACAATGAGCGCCGTGAATATCGGTTAAGTCTGGCGTCGGGCCGGTTCTCGGACGGTAATGACCGTTTTGAGTACACCCTGAGCGGTAAGGAGAGGCTATGGACGACACCCCGTTTCACCCTCGATGTGCTGCCGACGATTGCCGGTAGCACCAATAGTGAGGTGAACAAGCCCTATTACAATCCCGGGAAGGACATTACCGCCATTCCAGTATTGCTTGGTGAGCAGGTTTTGCACCGCCGTTACGATACGGTATGGACACAACAATTCATGGGCGGAGCCGGTGCCTACTGGCAGGAGTGGTACGGCACAGGGTTGATCTCCCTTTTAGGTTATGGGCAAAGAATACGCTGGAACGGGGTATTGGACGCGGGGGTGATGCTGATGTGGGATAAACGCCCTTATGACGGCCGGCGCGAACGGAATCTTTCCATAGCTTTTGATATGAACTTCCGATTTTAGGGATTGCTCATGTTTTTACCTGTGTCCCGTGTTGTGCTGATCATGGTGGGCATTGTTCTGATCGGCGCCTGCGCAACCGCCGAACCGCCGCGTTTCCTGCCGCCGCAGGATCGACCGCCGTTGGAGAAGGAGACGCCCTGGCCAAAAAATGGCTTCCTGGTACTGGCTTACCATGATGTGGAGGATGGCGCGGCGGATCAGCGATATCTTTCAGTACGTACCAGTGCTCTGAATGAGCAAATGGCTTGGTTGCGCGACAACGATTACCAACCGGTCAGTGTTCAGCAGATTCTGGATGCACATAATGGTGGAAAGGCACTGCCGGCGAAGGCCGTTCTATTGAGCTTCGATGACGGCTTTAGCAGCTTCTATACCCGCGTTTGGCCATTGCTGAAGGCCTACGACTGGCCGGCGCTGTGGGCGCCGGTGGGCAGCTGGGTCGATACACCGCTTGATGAGCCTGTGGATTTTGGTGGTCTGATGAGTGCGCGAGACCGGTTTGCTACCTGGGATATGGTGCGCGAGCTGAGCTCGTCGCCATTGGTGGAAATTGGCGCGCATACCTGGAACGCCCATTTCGGTGCATTGGGTAACCCGCAAGGCAGCGCGTTGCCTGCCATTGCGAACCGTGGCTATGACGAAAGGACTGGACGCTACGAGAGCGACCGGGAATTCCAACAGCGAATCGATAACGATATAAAGGTGATCACCGCTAGGTTGCGCGAGCATACCGGCATGGCGCCGCGTGCCTGGGTATGGCCCTACGGGGCGGAGAATGGAACGACGCTGTCTATCGCCCAGAAACACGGCTACCAACTGGCATTCACGCTTGAGGACGGCTTGGCCAATGCCGCCGATTTGAGCAGCATTCCACGCATGCTGATCTCCGGAAATCCGTCCATTCATGAATTTTCCAATGCGGTGTCACGGGTTAGGGAAATCAGCCCAATGCGGGTCATGCATATCGATCTGGACTATGTCTATGATCCGGATCCCGGGCAGCAGAAACGAAATGTGGACACTCTGATTCAAAGGGTTCACGACATGAAGATCAGCCATGTCTTTTTGCAGGCGTTTGCTGATCCGGAAGGCGACGGTAACGTCAAGGCACTGTACTTCCCGAATCGCTGGTTGCCCATGCGCGCGGACCTGTTCAATTTTATTTCTTGGCAACTCAGAAATCGGGCGGAAGTGAAGGTGTACGCCTGGATGCCGGTGCTGGCGTTTGATCTCGACGCCGCCATTCCGCGTGTTCAGACCCTGAGGCCGGGAACCGGAACCGGCTCGGTGGAGCCGGACCAGTATGCGCGTCTGTCGCCCTGGAATGACGAAGCGCGTCGACGTATCACTGAAATCTATCAGGATCTGGCCAGACACGCCTCGTTCCAGGGAGTGTTGTTCCACGACGACGCGCTGCTGTCGGATTTTGAAGATGCCGGGCCCGATGCCATGGCGGCTTATCGATCCGCGGGCTTTCAGGGAACCATTGCGGATATAAGAGAAAACCCGGAAGAGTTCCGCCGTTGGACCCGGTTCAAGAGTGCTTCTCTTGTAGCGTTCACCCGGTCACTGGCCCAGGCGGTACGGGACATTCGTGGTCCACAGGTGAAGACAGCCCGAAACATCTATGCCATGCCCGTGTTGGAACCGGAAAGCGAGGCCTGGTTCAGCCAGAATTTCGATGATTTCCTTGCTGCTTATGACTGGGTCGCTCCGATGGCGATGCCGCTTATGGAAGGGGTGTCCATCGAGAAAAGCAATGAGTGGCTTGACCGACTGGTGCAAGCGGTGATGAGACATCCAGGAGCACGGGATAAGACGATATTTGAACTGCAAGCTCTGGATTGGCGTGGGGAACAGGGCCATCGCCAGATCAGCGCGGCAAAGCTGGCCGAATGGATGACGCGCCTACAGCTGAACGGTGTCCGTCATTATGGATATTACCCGGATGATTTCATCAACGACCAACCCGAGATGTCCGGAGTAAGACCGGCCTTCTCCTCTTACTGGTACCCGGAAAATGATTGATCGTTTCATCGCTTTCTTGCTCATGTGCCTGGTGCTCAGCATTCCGCTTGGTGTGGCGGTATTCTTCACTGGAGAGGTGCTACTCAGCTTCGTGTTCTTCTGGCCGTTGTTCATGGCGGCGATGTGGATCACTGGAGGCCTGTATTTCTGGTTTTACCGCGAACGCCGGTGGCCGTGGGGCGAGGAGGCGCCGCCGCCGGAGGTGGAGGGTAACCCGCTGATCTCCATTGTTATTCCTTGCTTCAATGAGGGATTGAACGCACGGGAAACCATAGAGTCGGCATTGGCACAGCGTTATCAGAACATCGAGGTGATCGCCGTCAACGATGGCTCGTCGGATAACACCGCGGAGGTATTGGACCGGCTTTCCAGCCAGCATTCTCGCCTGAGGGTCATTCATCTGGCGGAAAATCAGGGGAAGGCGGTGGCGCTGAAAACCGGTGCGGCGGCCGCTCGCAGTGACCTTCTGGTGTGTATTGATGGGGATGCGCTGCTTCATCGGGATGCCGCGGCTTATCTGGTGGCGCCACTGGTGAAGTATCCCCGTGTCGGGGCTGTCACCGGTAATCCGCGTATCCGTACTCGCTCAACCTTGATTGGCCGTATTCAGATCGGTGAGTTCTCCTCGATCATCGGTCTTATCAAGAGAACTCAGCGTATCTATGGGCAGATTTTTACCATCTCTGGTGTTGTTTCGGCTTTTCGTCGCCGGGCACTGGCCGATGTCGGATACTGGAATCCGAACATGATCACCGAGGATATTCATATCAGTTGGAAGCTCCAGCTACGCCATTGGCAGGTCTTTTTCGAGCCCCGTGCTCTGTGTTGGATTCTGATGCCGGAAACACTGAAGGGTTTGTGGAAACAGCGCCTGCGCTGGGCTCAGGGTGGGGCGGAAGTCTTTCTACTCAATATGCGGCGGCTTTGGTCGTGGGAATATCGCCGCATGTGGCCGCCGTTCGCGGAGTTTTTCCTCTCCACTATCTGGGCATTCGCTTATGCCATGAGCGTGGTGCTGTTCATCATTGGCCTTGTCTATACACTGCCGGATAATCTGGTGGTGCTGCGCCTGTTTCCGCCGGAGTTCACCGGGTTGATGCTGGGTGTGGTTTGCCTGTTGCAGTTTTTCGTTAGCCTGTTGATCGAGCGCCGCTACGAGAAAGGCATCGGGACGTCACTGTTTTGGGTTATCTGGTTTCCGGTGGTCTATTGGATGCTGAATCTGTTTACCACTTTGGTGGCTTTCCCGAAGGTGATGTTCAAGCGCCGGCGAACCCGTGCTCGCTGGGTCAGTCCCGATCGTGGTATTGGAAGGATGGGATGATGGAACAGCCACTGATTTTTACTGAACGCCGTCTTCTGCCCCGCCTGATTGATGTCGTGCTTACGCTGATTGCCTGGGTTGGCTTTGGCTATCTGATTTATCAGGGGGTAGTGACCGCGCTGACCGAGAATCCGAACATTGGCCCCCGGCCGATTTTCTCGACACTGAATACCGTCTCGCTCTACCTCGTTATTGCCCTGGTCAATGCCTGTTTGCTGATCATCTGGGCTAAATACAATCAATTTCGGTTTAGTGGGGAGGAGCGCCGTAGCCGCGCCCAGGATCTGACCTTGGAAGATCTGGCGGAGAACTTCCAATTGTCATCTGAGCTGGCGCAAGAACTCGCCAGCGGCTGTTGGATGAGAATCCATCATGATGATCATGGAACGATTGTCGCTCTGGATATTCGCCAGAGCCCGGCCCATCACATCGAATCGATAGCTGGCAGTCGGTCTACCGTGGGAGGTTTTACCGCTATCTGAAGGATGGGCCGGCTGCCTTATCCATCGCGCTCGATCAGCCACTGTGCCACGCGCGGCCAGCTTTCCTGCTGAGCTTTGCCGCCGCCGAGAATGGCCATGTGGCCACCACTTACCGAGAGGCACTCGACATCGGTGCTGCTCACCAATGGCAGCATCGCCCGCGAGCATTCGGGGGTAACGATCATGTCGGCGGGACTGGTGATATTCAGCATGGGCACAGTGACCCGGCTGAGGTCGCCTTCATCTCCTTTCATGGGCAGCCGGCCTTCGGCCATGACATTGTCCACCCACAGATAATGGATGATGTCCTGAATCACCGCGCCGGGGTAAGCCACCATGTCATCGAGAAAAGCGCCGTTGGTGGCGTGATTGCTCACATAGTCGTGATCGTCCAGGTGGCGCAACAGGTCCAGGTAGCCCTTGAGGCTGGCTACCGGACTGGTCAGTTTGAACGCCAGACTATTGAGCCAGCCCGGTGAGCGGAACCAACCCGGTGAGAGTTCGTGGGCGCGCCAGCCGGTACGTCGCCGCAGCCAGCCCAGGGTATGGCTGATGCGTTGATACTGGCGGCCGAGTATCCCGTTGCGATGATAGTCCGTGGGCGCGCCGACCAGGACCAGATTGCCGATGTCCGGATCACGTCCCAGCGCGCAATAGCACAGACTGAACAGCCCGCCGAAACTCCAGCCGTGCAGATTCAAGCGGCGTTCGCCGCTGTGCTCGCGAACCCGTTCCAGCATGCCGGGAAGGCGTTCGGCAAAGTAATGGGCCAGCCCCTGACGGTCGTGCGCCCTGCCGGGGCGTCCCCAATCGATCAGGTACAGCTCGAAACCCCTGGCGCGTAAATAACGCACCAGACTGCGTTGCGGGAACAGGTCGTAGATCAGCATGTTCACCGCCAGCGGCGGCACCAGCACCAGGGGGGTACGCTGTCGTTGTGTACTTACCACCAGCTCGCTGTCGTCTTCCAGCGGGACGGAAGTTTCCGCCAGCGGAGGGTAGTAGCGTAGCCGGGCCAGCCCATCGTCATGGATCACTTGAAACGGTGTGGTCTGCGCCTGAATCAAGGGGCGTGGGCGGGTGACCCACTGACGGGCGTTTTCCAGGATGGCGCGGGCGGCACCCAGAGCGGGAACGGAAAGCGGCATGATACGAACCGTTTTGGCGAATAGCGGGGCGCGCAGTGTACTGGGGGACGGGGTGGCCGGGAGTTGCCGGTGAGCCGCTGGCCCCTGTCGTGTTGGCAAGCCGCGCGCCGCCCGGCGGTTCAGAAAATGCCGTTGTCCAGACCGGCGGCCAGATACAGCCCCAGTTCTTCCACCTGCTCCACAAAGGCATCCTGCCAATCGCCTCGGCAGACCCGTGGTGGCTGCACCCAGTTCCAGCGCAGACCGGTAACGATGGATTCGATGGCGCGGCGAGTGCCGGTGCCATCGTGGCCGGCGCGGATGTAAAGCGCGCAGGGCAGTCCCTGTTTGTGTTCCAGTACGGCGTAATAGGTACGGTCAAAAAAATCCTTCAGTGCGCCGCTCATATAGCCCAGATTCTCGGTGGTGCCGAGCAGAATGGCATCGCAGGCCATGACGTCATCGGGGCCGGCTTCCAGCGGCGGTTTCCAGATCGCGCGGACATTCTCGATGTCGTCATGGCCGGCGCCGCGCAGGGCGGCGTCCACCAGTTTGCGGGTATTGGGCGAGGGCGCATGGGCCACGATCAGCAGGGTTTTGGTGTCGCTCATGAGGTCAGTTTAAGGAGCCTCCCCCAGATTCACCAGGTCCGGGTCGATACCCAGGGCTGACAGATTCTCGGTGGTCACCCGCTCGGTGCAGAAGCGCATCAGATAGTGCGGGCCGCCGGCCTTGAAGCCGGTGCCGGACAGGCGTTCACCGCCGAACGGCTGGCAGCCGGGCACGGCGCCGATCTGGTTGCGGTTGATGTAGAGGTTGCCGACGCGGACTCGCTCCACCCAGTCATCGATGTGCGCCTGGATGCGGCTGTGAATGCCCAGGGTGAGGCCGTAGCCGGTGCGCTCGATGTAGTCGATCACTTTGTCCCGCTCATCGTGACGCCAGGCGGCGATGTACAGCAGCGGCCCGAAAATTTCTTCTTCAGGCAGGTGTTCCCAGTCCACCAGCGCCGCTTCCGGCGCCACGTAGAATCCCTGTGCGCCAAGAGCCGGGTCAACTTCCGGCGTGACCGCGCTCCAGCGAGCGTGGCGGCGCAACCCGGCGCGGGCCTGTTCCAGTTGATCGCGGGCGCCGGCGTTGATGACCGGCCCCACGTCGCTGGCCAGCAAGGCGGGATGGCCCATTTTCAGCGACGCCATGGCGCCTTCGAGCTTGGGCAACAGGCGGTCAAGCAAGGTGTCCTCCACCAACAGCACCCGCAGGGCGGAGCAGCGCTGACCGGCGCTGGTGCAGCCGCTGGTCAGCACATCCCGTACCAGTTGCTCAGGCAGAGCGGAGCTGTCGGCGATGAGGACATTGAGTCCGCCGGTTTCGGCGATCAGCGGCAGCAGGGGACCGTCACGGGCGGCCAGGGCGCGTTCGATATGTTTGGCGGTGGCGGTGCTTCCGGTCACCGCCACTCCGGCGAGGGCAGAATCGTTAAGCAGCGCGTCGCTGATTTGGCTGGCCTCGCCGCCGACGAAATGCAGCGCCGCCTCTGGCACGCCCGCCTCGTGCAGCAGTTGCACCGCCCGCCAGGCGATGAAGGGTGTGTCGGAAGCCGGCTTGGCCAGTACCGTGTTGCCACTGACCAGCGCCGCGAGAACCTGCCCGCAAAAAATCGCCAGCGGAAAATTCCAGGGACTAATGCAAAGGAAGACGCCACGGGCATGCCAGGTCAGTTGGTTGGCCTCACCGCTGACATGCTCCAGGACCAGCGGTGTCCCCTGCAGTGTCTCCGCCTGTTGCGCGTAGTAGCCACAGAAGTCATGGGCTTCGCGCCAGTCGGCGAAGGCGTCGGCGAAGGTCTTGCCCCCTTCCAGCATGAGCAAATAAAGCAGTTCCGGCTGATGCTGTTCCAGCAAACCGGCGAAACGTCGCACGATGTCCGCTCGTTCCGACACTGGCCGATGGCTCCAATCAACGAAGGCCTCCCGCGCCTGGGCATAGGCCTGATGGACCGTGTCAACGTCGGCAAGGAAAACTTCTCCGAGTTCGCGGCCGTCGGCGGGGCTGTGGCGAGGCCGGGGATGATCGTTCGACGCGCCGGCGCGCCAGCGGTGATCGTGCCATTGATGCAGGGATTGCCGTAATGAATGCAGAACGTCAGGGTCGGTCAGTGACGGTAGCGTCGGCACCCGGCGGGGCGCGAACCGTTCTGGTGGTGGTAGCAATTCCTGTGGTTGTTCCCTGGCAGGGCGCCAGTTCAGGGTAGGGTCCACCGCCAACTGTTCCGCCGCGATGTGTTCATCCAATAGCAAATTGACGAAGGACTGGCTGCTGCCGTTTTCCATCAGACGCCGGACCAGATAGGGCAGCAGCGTACTAAATGGGCCCACGGGGGCGTACAGGCGAAGTGGATAGCCGTGCCGTTCAACGAAGACCCGGTGCTGGGCTTCGCCCATGCCCGCCAGTCTCTGGAATTCAACATCGCCGCTGAAGCCGTCCAGATGATGATGCAGCCAGGCCAGGGTATGGCAATTGTGCGTGGCGAATTGCGGATAAAAACACGTCGGTTCGGACAGCAGCCGTTTGGCGCAGGCCAGGTAACTGATGTCGGTATGCACTTTACGGGTATGGACCGGGTAATCACACAGGCTCTGCTGTTGCGCCAGCTTGATCTCGGTGTCCCAGTACGCCCCTTTCACCAGGCGTACCGGCAATTTCAGATTATGTTCGCGCGCCTGATCGGCCAGCCAGTCGATCACCGCCGGCGCCCTTTTCTGGTAGGCCTGCACCGCCACGCCCAGCCCCTGCCAATCAGCAACTTCCGGCAGGGTGAGGGCTTGCCCGAACAGGCGCAGAGCGATCTCCAGGCGGTCCGCCTCCTCCGCGTCCAGGGTTACCGGAATGCCGGTGGTGGCGGCGCGGGACACCAGATCCTGCAAGCGTGGCCACAATTGCTCCCGCACGATGGCCCATTGGGCGAATTCGAAACGGGGATGGAGCGCGGACAGCTTGATGGAGATGCCGTCCCGGGCCAGCACCGGCAGGCTCGGGTCCTGACCGGCGAGCACCTCGATGGCCTGGCGATACTGGCGATGGTAGTGCTCGGCTTCGGCATCGCTCTGCGCTGCTTCACCGAGCATATCGAAGGAATAACGCAGCGATGGATCGCGGCGCCGCAGAGCTTGTGGCAGGGTTTCGCCGAGCACGAACTGGCGGGCAATCAGTTGCACACCCTGCACCAGGGCGCGGCGGAACAGTGGGTCTCCGAGACGCCGGCGCAGCCCATGCCAGGCATCTGGAAGACTTTCATCCTGCTCCAGCCAGCGGGCTGACAGGGACAGGCCGCGGGCGGCGACCTGTATCAACGCCGGGGCGTCGTCGTCCGGCAGGCTCCAGTCGCCACGGGTGAGCAGATCGTGAATCAGGTCGTTGGCGTTATCGGCATCGGGAATGCGTAACAAGGCCTCCGCCATTGTCAGCAACAGACGGCCCTCGCGGGAATTCAGGCGCCAGCTGTGCAGGAACTGTTCGAACAGGGCCGGGCGGGCGGCGCGGGCCGCCTCCACCAGAGACTGGCATTCGGCGGCGATGGCCTGCCGATCCGCTTCGGCGAGCCTCAGAGCGGGCAACAGATCGGCGATCAGGGTGTTCTGATCCGCCAGATGAAGCGCCCGCAACGGGGCCAGGTCGGGGCGGGGGTCGGGCAGGTCGGCAAGCGGTGGGATCATGATGTCGATCTCCAGGCTCTCCATGAAGCCATCAACGGGGGTATGCTGATGGCAACGGGGCGTGCGGAAAGAGTCACGTCTGTTTTGAGGATAACCGCGACGGGCGGTTTCGGCGAGGATTGGCCATGTTGTCATTACCCGCGCTGGCGGCGCCGTCCTATCTGGGTGGACGGCGACCGGAAAGGCCCTGGCGGCCTGGAGATATCCGCTTGACGCCGTTGTGGCGAAGACTGCGGCGGCGCCATGGTCTTACGCTGGACTGGCGCGGCTGTTTAACGCCACCGGACAAGGCGTCCGGCCAGCCCGCCCTGGCCGAATACCTGAACAGACTTCGAGACGGCGTGTACAACGAACTGAGCAGCGGCCGGCCATTGTTCGTGCTCGGCGGAGATCACGCCAATGCCATGGCGGTGTGGGACGCCGCCATGGCGGCGGTCGGTGAGCGCCGCTTCGGACTGCTGTGGATCGACGCTCATCTGGACTGCCATACCTTCATGACCACCCCTTCGGGCAATGTGCATGGCATGCCGCTGGCGGCCTTGTTGGGGCTGGCGGATCCGCCTCTGGCGGCGCTGATGCCCGGCCGCTGCCGGTTGCGGCCGGAAGCACTGTGTCTGTTCGGGGTGCGCAGTTATGAGCGTGCCGAACAGGAAGCCATGGCGCGCTTGAAGGTCCGCGTGATTCAGGCGGCCCGGGTGCGCCGCGACGGCATCGACGGGGCTTTGGACGGAGCGCTGGATCACCTGGAGCGGCACTGCGAGCACTATGGAATCAGCATCGATCTTGACGCTATCCATCCGCGCCAGGCGCCGGCGGTGGCCACGCCGGTGGTCGGGGGGCTCAATGGTCCCGCCTTGTGTCAGGCGTTGTGCCGGAGGGTGGATCCGGACCGCTGCCGGATCCTGGAAATCGCCGAGTTCTACCCGTCGCTGGATCGCGCCGGCCGCACCCAGCGGCTATTGGCGGATCTGGTTGGCGCCTGGTGGTGGTCCCGCGGCAGCCGTCGGCGGGGGTGGGCCTGAGGCCTCGTCAATTGCCCGCCACCAATGCAAACAAGTCCTTCGGATCGGTCAGATCCGGTACCAGGGTCACCTCGCTACCGATGTCGTATCGCTCCGCCAACCGTGCCACCAGGTCCAGCACCGCCAAGTCCTCCACGGCGATGCCCACGGCATCGAACAGGGTGATTTCATCATCGTTGTCACGCCCGGGGCGCTGATTGGTGAGCACTTCCCACAATTCAGCATGGACGCTGGCGGCCCCGGTTTGCTGGATCTCGCCTTCCTGTTCGCTTTGCGGCCGGTACTCCACCACGGTTTTGCAACGGCGTATCACCTCTGGTGACAGTTCCGTTTTACCCGGGCAGTCGCCGCCCATGGCGTTGATGTGGACGCCGGGACGCAGCAGCGCTTCGTCGATCAGGGACTGGTGTTGCTTGGCGGCGGTGAGGGTGATCCAGACATCGGCGTCACGGAGCGTATCGGCGATGTCCTGTCCCCGCCGCAGCCGGAAACGGTGGCCGAGATGGCCGGCGAATTTGTCCATGGCGGTGCCGTCGATGTCGAAGTAGTTGACCTCCGTCACCGGCAGGCGGCTGGCCAGGGCCAGCACCTGGAATTCCGCCTGGGCGCCGCAGCCGATCAACGCCACCCGCTGGCTTTCCAGCCGCGCCAACAGGCCGGCGGCCAGGGCCGCCACGGCGGCGGTCCGCACCGCGGTCAGCAGGGTCATCTCACTGATCATCAGCGGATAGCCGCTGGGCACGTCGGCCAGCAGGCCGATGGCGGTGACACTGAGTTTGCCCCGCGCCGGGTTGCCCGGGTGGCCGTTCACATATTTGACGCCATAGAGCCGGTCATCGGCGCAGGGCATCAGTTCGGTAACGCCGAAAGGGTAATGGAAGGCATGGCGGGGAGAGAGCTGTAACTCCGGCCAGCGGCGCAGATAATCCTCGATGGCATCCACGGCCAGCGCCAGGAAAGGTTCCAGGCCGACGCGCCGGATCAGGGCTTGCATATCGGTCACGGTGATCAGCTTCATACGCCCTCCCACGTGGATACATCCCCATGCTACCCCCGCTGGCCGCCCTACAGATAGTCCAGAGGCAGGGCACTGGTGTCGATCACCCGCCGCATCACGAAGCTGGAGTGCACGCCGCTGACACCCTCGATGCGGGTCACCTTGTTGAGCAGAAAGTTCTGATAGTGGTCGATGTCCGGCACCACCACCTTGAGCAGGTAGTCCGCTTCCTGGCCGGTGACCAGATAGCACTGCTGCACTTCCGGGTACCGCGACACGGTGGCCTCGAAATTGGCGAAGCGCTCAGGGATGTGGCGATCCATGCTGACCTGAATCATGACGGTGAGGTCCAGACCCAGCTTCCGGGGATCCAGCACCGTTTCCCGCCGCAGGATGATCCCCGCCGCTTCCAGCTTTTGTACCCGGCGCGAGCAGGGTGAAGGGGACAGGCCGACCCGCTCAGCCAGTTGTTGGTTGGTGAGACCTCCGTCTTCCTGGAGAGCTCGCAGTATGCGGACGTCGGTACGGTCCAGATTTGCCGGTTTTTCCATTGGTGTGACGATTCCTATCTGTTTTCGAATGATTTTCGAGATAATATTGCTCAATATTCGAAAATTGAGGGAAAAAAGCAAGCACATTGCCTGGTTGTCTACGTAAACTGTCTCTTGTCGTCACGGGTCACAAGTCCGGGCGACACCGGAAGCGGCCCCGCCCTACCCGGCGGTGGTCGTACCCGGATCCGCGTTGGCCGGTGATCCCGGAGAACGACAGAGGGCCTGCCTGGCGGGCCCCCAGAACCCAAAAAGCGGGCTTCCCTTACCAGGGTATCAACTGGAGTCACTTCATGAGTTTCGATCATCGCAAATACAGTCCTTTCGTCACCGTCGACAAACCGGATCGCAAGTGGCCGAGCCGCCGCATCGAGCAGGCGCCGCTATGGGCCGCGGTCGACCTGCGTGATGGCAACCAGGCGCTGATCAAACCCATGTCGGTGGCGCAGAAAAAGCGTTTCTTCAAGCTGTTGGTGGAAGTGGGCTTCAAGGAAATCGAAGTGGGTTTCCCGTCCGGCAGCCAGATTGATTTTGATTTCTGCCGTGCCCTGATCGAGGAAGACCTGGTGCCGGACGATGTCCATATCCAGGTGCTCACCCAATCACGGCACGAGCTGATCGAGCGCACCTTCGAAGCGGTACGTGGCGCCAAGAACGCCATTGTTCACATTTACAACGCCACCTCGCCGACGTTCCGCGATCAGGTGTTCAATGTGGACAAGGAAGGTTGCAAGGCCATCGCCGTGCAGGCCGCCACCTGGGTGCGTGACATGGCGGCGCGGCGGCCGGAGACCCATTGGAGTTTTGAGTACTCGCCGGAGACTTTCAGTGCCACGGAGACCGATTTCGCCGTTGAGGTGATCGATGCCGTGAATGAGGTATGGCGCCCGGATCAGGGACAGCGGGTGATCATCAACCTGCCCGCCACGGTGGAGGTGAGCACGCCGAATGTGTTCGCCGATCAGGTGGAGATCGTGCATGAAAATATCCGCTATCGGGAGCATGTACTGATCAGTGTCCATACCCATAACGACCGTGGCTGTGGCGTGGCCGCCGCCGAGCTGTCGATGATGGCCGGCGCCGACCGGGTGGAAGGCACCTTGCTGGGTAATGGCGAGCGCACCGGGAACATGGATCTGGTCACCTGCGGCATGAACCTCTATACCCATGGGGTCGATCCCGGAATTGATTTCTCACGGATGAAGGAAATCGTGCAGGTGGTGGAGGAGATCACTGATATCCCCACGCATCCTCGTCATCCGTATGCCGGTGACCTGGTGTTCACTGCCTTCTCCGGCAGCCATCAGGATGCCATCCGTAAGTGTCTCGGCCTGTACAAGCCTGGTGACATCTGGCGTGTGGCTTATCTGCCCATTGATCCGGCGGATCTGGGCCGGCGCTATGAGGAAGTGGTGCGGATCAATTCCCAGTCCGGTAAAGGCGGCGTGACGCACGTGCTGGAGCGGGACTACGGCATCAGCCTGCCGCGCTGGCTGCAGCAGGAAATGGCGAAACTGGTACAGAGTGATGCCGAGGAAGACGGTGGTGAGATCGATAGCCGCCGGGTACATCAGCGCTTCAACAGTGACTATCTGGAAGTGCCGAATGGCTGGACCCTGCGTTCCTATGACCTGCATCGCGGCGAAGAAGGGGTGCAGGCGCAGATCAGCATTGGCGATGAGCGTTCACCGGTGACGGTGCTGTCCGGCCGCGGCGAAGGTGCCGTTGGCGCTCTGGTGGAGGCACTCAATCGCCGTCAAGGGTGGCAGTTGCAGGTGGAAGCGTTCGATGAGTATTCCTTGGGCGACAACACCGAAGCCAATGCCATGGCCTGTGTCCGGGTGCAGGTTGGCGGCCACACACAAAGTGCCGTGGCGCTGGCCGCGGACACCACCGCCGCTGCCCTGCAGGCGATCCTGTCCGCCGCTGGCCGCATGGCCGAAGCTCAGGCGCGGAAAAGCGCCTGAGATTGGCATCGCGAGCCTGCCCCTTCCCATTCGTTTCCGATCACCGGTCCTGTTCTTGTGGCTGGTGATCGGTTTTGTCCTTCTTCTCTCCGGGCTCTCCCTCGCTTCCATCATCTTTTTCGCCTGGATTTGGTGGCGAGCAATCATCAATCCAGGCAACTGCCTCGGTGGGGACGAAGTAGGTCTTTTTTGAGCTTGTGCCGTGTGGGCGTACCACATATTGGCTGTCCGCTTCCGTCAGAATTTTCAATGGAATGCTCGTGATGGGGGTGGCGCGTATATCATCTAGAACAGAAGGCTGAGTGTTCAAACCAAAAATTGCACAGGCCCTGGCGCCGGAGGCGGAGATTTGTAGAGCATTGGCGGTTAATGCCGACCCCACCGGTTGAAGAATGGTGTGGGATAAAGTCATCAATGCCAGCGCAGCGAAAGTGCTAGTGGCGATCGGCTGCTTATTTTTTGACAACGTACCTATGAAAATGGCGCCAAGGATTTGAGTGAGTATCAAGGCGATGAAAAAAGTACTAATTAGAGAGATTCTTTGATCATTGGGTCCTTGTTGGATACTGCTTTCCGAAATCGCTAATGCGGGAAGGGTAAAGATAAAAAAAGTCAGGATTTGAAATAGGCTGCTGAAGAGACTTATAAAAAAAGCATGAGTTATGCTTTTCCTGGTTCGGAATATAATGGCTACCAGTGTGGTTAGGAAAAAAGTAGCGAAGACGAGGAGCAGACCTGACGTAGTGATTCGGGTTCCATCTTCCGAATTTGGTTCTAAAGCGAGAAGTTTGTATACGGTTGCCAACCATATGACGCATGACAATAGTGAGGCCATCGACCAGATTAGAGCAAAAGGATGTTTCTGAAAGAGTAGTTTCGCTCTTCCCGTTATACTCTGAAATCGACTCCGCTTGGTCGCTAGTAGAAGCCTTTTCTTTCTGGAAGGAACTCTGACTTTTGGTAGCTCTGAATACAGAAAGAGTGCAGGAGAAAGAATCATTGCAACGATGAGGGTAATCGCCAGCAACTGAAATACAAATAAGGCCGGTAACCCAGTAATGATTCCGGGTGAGAATAAGCTTAGTGGGACTTTTTCGTGGACGATATAGCCATAAAGCCCCAGTACGGCCAGGACAAGAACCATACTGGCCAATGGCCAGGTCCGCTCATTTAACCATTTCAAGTCACGACTGATTGATTTTATTGCGCGGTGGGTAGCAGGGCCGCCGGAGGTTGAAAGTGCTGTCTTGTTCAAACCTAACTATCCATGAATATAGAAAACCCAATTAATCCGAGCCGATATCGAAAAAACGCCCCAGCATCACCGACAGCAACCGCTGATTGGCGGTGAATACCTGGGGCATGCTGAGGATTTCCGTGGCGCTCTGGGTCCAGGGGCCGGGGCTCAGGTCGGTGGCGCATTCCTGGCATAGGGTGCGGGCGTTGTCCTCGCCCATTTCCAGGTGAAATTGCAGGGCCAGGACGTTTTCACCGTAGCTGAAGGCCTGATGCTCGCATCCCCAACTGCGTGCCAGATGCAGGGCGCCGTCGGGGATTTCGAACGTATCACCGTGCCAGTGAAATACCGCGGGTGCATCGTTGAACAGGCTGCCCAGCGGGTGCTGGCGGCCCAACTCGGTGCTCTGTACCGGAAAAAAGCCGATCTCCTTGTCCGGATTCTTATGCACCCTGGCCCCGAGCGCGCGGGCGATCAGTTGGGCTCCCAGGCAGATACCAAGCACCTTGTGGCCGCGATCGATGCAGGCGCGGATAAAACGCTTCTCGTCCGCCAGCCAGGGGTAGCGGTGCTCATCGTTCGCGCTCATGGGCCCGCCCATGACGATCAGCGCGTCCAGGTCATCCGGATCGGGCAGCTCTTCACCGTGATAAAGGCGGGTGGCGGTGATGCGCGCGCCATTGGAAGCCAGCCAGGGTTCTATGGCTCCCAGCTTCTCGAAGGGCACATGGGTCAGGTAATGGATGCGCATGACCAGCCTCTCAGTTCCGGTTACAGGTACTCCGCGGTGAACACCGCCAGCAGATGGTGTTCCTGGTCGTAGAGACTAAGCCGCTCACCATCGATCCGAAAGCCCCGGGTTTGCTCCAGACTGGCGAGGAAGGCGCCGGAGACATCGTCTCCGGCGCAGGCGCGCCGGGTGGTGGCCAGCTCTCCGAAGCTGAGGTTGTCGCCGTCCAGGGTGAAGCCGCCGGTGAGCCGGTTACAACCGGTGTCGCCTTTGACGGTCTTGTCACTGGCGAGGATCAAATGGACCTGGTTCTGGCCTTCACCGGGGGG